>BNJS01002760.1_pt1:0-625000 | contig 659138 bp, 556 predicted proteins | sample 8540461 | NCBI WGS metagenome assembly BNJS01 (sample SAMD00202454, study PRJDB9452) | human saliva metagenome | isolation source: human saliva | place: Japan
CAACGCGCACGCGTAGCGCGCGCGTCCGCTGTTTTTCGTTTTTTTGCCTTCACCTCTTCACCATACGACTGTAAGAAGCTTGGAAACAGCGACTTGTGGGTGAAGGCTTCACCCTTATTTCCTTCACCGGTGAAGGCAAAAAAAGGGCATTTCCTTCACGCGCAAAACACACTGTATCAATGAATTGCGGGTGAAGGTGAAGGGTGAAGGCAGGAAATGCGAACTCGCTGAGTGCGCGATGCGCAGGGGCGTGTCCGTTCGCGCGTACGGAGGTGCGGATGAGGAAACGGCGAGTGTCATGGTCGGCGAAGGAACGGGCGTCTTTTCTAAAAAAGCGGGGAGAAAGAAGAGAAAAGAAGGGGCGTTTCGCAAGAAAGTCCACAAGTTTTTATTCGTCCTCTTCCCATTCTCAAAAATCGAAACATTTTTCTCACAAAATCTTCGACAGTTCGAAATAAAATCCCTACTTTTGCGCTTGATAAAACACAACTTCCCCTTCATCCCGCCGCATTGCGGCGTCCATATAGCGCAAAGTCGAGGAACATTTCCCGACCGTCCGGCGCAAACGCTCTTTGACTTACTGAACCGGCGCGACTTCGCCTTATCTCGACCTACCGGAACATCCTCAAAAACGCTGTCCCACAACATGGGGTGGCATTTGCACGACAGCGACACTACCCTTTTGGTTTGTACAGAAAGAAGGGGCGCAAGGGGCAGGCTTTTGTTCCATAAGAAAAGGGGCGTTCGCCTTCTCGGAGCAACGTGATTCTTGCGACTCTCCTATTCGATCTCTTATCCTACCACCAATGTAGCGAATCCTCGTGCGTATGGAGCGTTTTTTGTACTGTATTTCGAAACGATCGGCGGGAGTGGTATAGTTCCCTTCGTTGGGCGACTACAAAACTCCCCACGAATCGGCGAAAGACGCGATTCGTGGGGAGTAGTATCATATCCTAATGTTGAAAAGGGCGCAATCAAAAACCGGCGAGCTCGAGCACACGCGCCACAGCGGCATCGAGGCCGGCCACGTCCTTACCACCTGCCGTGGCGAAGTGGGGGGCGCCACCGCCACCGCCCTTGATGAGCTGCGCGGCTGCCTTCACGAGGTTGCCGGCGTGGAGTTGGCGTTCGCCGCCGACGAGGTCTTTGCTGAGCATCACGGTGAGGAGCGGTTTGTCGTCGTGCTTCGAACCGAGCACCACGAGGGTGCGCTCTTGCAACTGACCGGCCACTTGGAAGGCCAAGTCCTTCACCGCCGCGGCGTCGACCTCCATCGGGAGGACACCCGAGACGATCTTCACGCCGTCGACTTCCTGCGCTTTCTCAATGAGGCGCGATTTGAGTTGCATCACGCGTTCGTGCACCGCCTCTTCCACTTGTTTGCGGAGGTCGGCGTTGTCGGCAATGGCCTTTTCGACAGCTGCGCGCACATCTTTGGCGTTGTTGAAGAACGACGAAATGCCTTGTAGCACGTCGCGCATCACGTAGACGCTCTCTTCGGCGGCTTCGCCGGTGAGGGCTTCGATGCGGCGAATGCCGGCCGCCACGCTGCTCTCGCTCATGATGCGGAACAAGCCGAGGCAACCTGTGCTCGCAGCGTGCGTGCCGCCGCAGAACTCAATGCTGTCGCCAAATTGCACGACGCGCACCTTGTCGCCATACTTCTCGCCGAAGAGGGCGATGGCGCCCATCTTCTTCGCTTCCTCGATGTCGAGGTCGCGGTGGTCTTGCAACGGGAGATTCTCGCGGATGCGGGCGTTGACAAGGCGCTCCACTTGGCGCAGTTCTTCGGGCGTGACCTTTTGGAAGTGGGCGAAGTCGAAACGCAGTCCCTCGGGCGTGACGAGCGAACCCTTCTGTTCCACGTGCTCACCGAGGACTTCGCGCAGGGCTTGATCCACCAAGTGGGTGGCGGTGTGGTTGGCTTCGGCCGCACGACGGCGATCCACATCGACGCAGGCCATGAACTCGGCCGCAACGTCGGTGGGCAGTTTGCGCGTGAGGTGAATGGGGAGGTTGTTTTCGCGCTTCGTGTCGAAGATTTCCACCGTTTCCTGCTCATTGATGAGCACACCAGTGTCGCCCACCTGACCACCCATTTCAGAATAGAAGGGCGTGGTGTCGAGCACGAGCTCGAAGTAGGTTTGCTTCTTCTGCGTGACTTGGCGATACTTGAGGATGCGGCAACCGTATTCGGTGAAATCCCATCCCACGAACTTCGTTTCGCCTTCGTGCACCGTCACCCAGTCGGAGGCTTCGACGGCGGCGGCATTGCGGGCGCGCTGCTTCTGCTGCTCCATCTCGGCGTTGAAGGCGGCTTCGTCCACCGTCAAACCGGCTTCGGAGCAGATCAACTGCGTGAGGTCGAGGGGGGAAACCGTAGGTGTCGAAGAGGGTGAAGGCTTTGGCGCCGTCCACCACGGTCTTACCGCATTGCTTCGTCTCGGCGATCACGCCTTCGAGCAAGTGGATGCCGGTGGCGAGGGTGCGGAGGAAGGATTCTTCTTCTTCGCGAATCACCTTGGTGATGAGTTCCTGCTGCGCCGGGAGTTCGGGATAGGCACCGCCCATCTCTTGCACGAGCGTGGGCACGAGGAGACAAAGGAAGGGATCGCGGCGACCGAGGAAGGTGTAGGCGTAACGCACGGCGCGACGGAGGATGCGGCGAATGACGTAACCGGCTTTCGCGTTGGAGGGCAGCTGGCCGTCGGCAATGGAGAAGGCGATGGCGCGCAGGTGGTCGGCGATGACGCGCATGGCCACGTCGACGTCTTCTTCCTTACCGTAGGTGTAGCCGGAAAATTCGGCGATTTTACGAATGATGGGTTGGAACACATCGGTGTCGTAGTTCGAGGTCTTGCCTTGCATCACGCGCACCAGGCGTTCGAAGCCCATACCGGTGTCGATGACCTTGTGGGGCAGGCCTTCGAGCGAGCCGTCGGCTTTGCGATTGTATTGCATGAACACCAAGTTCCAAATCTCGATCACAAAGGGGTTGTCCTTGTTGACGAGTTCGGCACCCGGAACGGCGGCTTTCTCGGCGTCGGTGCGGTTGTCGATGTGGATTTCCGAGCAGGGGCCGCAGGGACCGGTGTCGCCCATCTCCCAGAAGTTGTCGTGCTTGTTGCCGTTGATGATGTGGTCCTTCGGGAAATAGCGTTCCCAAATGGCGGCGGCCTCATCGTCGCGCTCCAAACCGGCACTCTTGTCGCCTTCGAAGACGGTCACATAGAGGTCTTTGGGATCGATCTTGAGCACTTCGACCAGAAACTTGTAGGCGAAGACGATGGCATCTTCTTTGAAGTAGTCGCCGAACGACCAGTTCCCCAACATTTCGAACATGGTGTGGTGGTAGGTGTCGTGTCCCACCTCTTCGAGGTCGTTGTGCTTACCGCTCACGCGCAGACATTTCTGCGAGTCGGTCATGCGGCGGCTCTTGGGTTCGACGTTGCCGAGAATGATGTCCTTGAATTGGTTCATACCGGCGTTGGTGAACATCAGCGTGGGATCGTCCTTGATCACCATCGGGGCGGAGGGAACAACCAGGTGATTGTTCTCTTCAAAGAAGCGTTTGAAGGCTTCGCGTATTTCGTTTGCTGTCATCATAGACTTTTTGTATTTCGATATTTGGCGCGAATTTACGAATATCCCACGAGTTGCACGCCGTAACTTGCCGAAAATCACATACAATTCGCGCTTCGGCGCTTTTGAAAGTGCGTTGTGAGTGCGTGCTTTCTGCCTTTGTTTGCCTTTCCTCTCTCTGCACACGTGCTCCCGCCTCGTACTGTTTCGGCTTTGCGGGCGGGGCTGCCTGCTTTTGCCCTTCCGCTGCGCTGTACCCTGATTGGGCGCACCACTCCCCTACTCTTTGGGTGGGACGGAAAAGGAAAAGCTGTCTACTTGTTGGCGACGTCGGCAAAAACGAAATGAAAGTTCCCCGACGAACCCGGCGCAGGGGCTGTCGAGGAACTTCACTCTGTTATGAACAACTTATATTTTATGACGATAGGCTAACGAGGACGTTTTAGTCCTTCTTCATCAAGTACATTCCGGCGGGAAGATCGGCCACTCCTCCCTCAATGGGTACACCTTGCATCGTGAAGAAGCTGCAATTCACAAACTCGTTCGGAGTCATGTGCTCCTCATTGTTCGCAGGCTCCTCCTTCTTTTCGAGCGCGGCTTCGGATGCTGCTTCAGACAATGACAAGTTGGGTTCTTTGGAACTAAAATAGCCCGTCTTGAAATTGGCCATTTCTACGTCGGTTCGCGTAAAGTCATAGGGAACGGCACCGCGCAACTTACGGCATTCCTCGAACATACCTCTTGAAGATCTACAATCCCAGGTTGCCTTGCAATAGATGGTGGTCAGTTCCCGGCAATTAAAGAACATGCCTCCCAATGACCTCGCGTACTTCGGACAGAAATAAGAAAGATCAAGTTGAGTCAATGCGGTACAATCGGCAAACATGTTCTGCAAATCTACTATAGCACTACCATTGAAGCTGGACAAATCCAAGGCTTTCAAAGAGCTGCAACCTTCAAACATGCTAGACATACAGCTAACGCTCGTTGTCTTAAAAGAAGAAAGATCGAGGTGAGTCAATTCACGACAACCGGAAAACATAGAGTTCATATTACTCACTTGAGTAGTATCAAAAGAAGAAAGATCAAGGGCTGTCAATGCACTACAACCAGAAAACATAGAGCTCATATTACTCACTTGAGTAGTATCAAAAGAAGAAAGATCAAGGGCTGTCAATGCACTACAACCGTAAAACATAAAGCTCATATTAATCACGTTACCGATGTTCAAGTTTTCAAGTCCTGTTATTTCTTCCAAACTAGAATAACAAAAAAACCATCCCAATGTGCTATCAAAATACGCGCTCTTGCACGTAACATCAAAGACAACTTTCTTTAAGCAATCTAACTCCCCAAAAAGGTTAACTACTATGTAGTAACCAGAATTACTTTTAGCAAGGATTCCTCCTCTCTCTTCTCGCCGGTCATCGCAATAACATGTGGCCGTGCGTTTATCTTCGCTTAACACGTAATAGAATTCCATAATCAGTCCCCCTTATCCCCTCCCAGAGAGGGCTGCCAATTTGGGGCTCGGGCAGTGGTAAGACAAGGTAAATCGTATTGGTCACCTGCGTGCGAACTCGTTTCATGGAGTTGGGCTCACAATGACTACTTCGACACATAACGGAAATTTGTTTTTGAATTAGATCCTTTTGTTGTTTGATGTTGTAAAGGTAGTTTCTCCTCTTCACCTGCGTTCCATTTCCCAAAGCTTACAACACCATGAGCGAAAAGTTGACCATTATCGCTGCAAGCTTGCGGACACGGTTTTCGCAATGGAAGAAAAGGGAAAGAAATTGATGCAACCTGTGCTTCCTTCTCCTCAACACTTCGAGGAGGGCTACACAAGCAATCGCACCGTTTGCCCGAGAGCAAGCGGCGCGATGCGCTTTGTAGTGTTTATCGAACGATGAGTTTACTGCCCTTCAACACGTGGAGGCCGGGGGCATTGGGGGCAATGCGGCGACCGGCGAGGTCGTAGTGCGCTGTGGCGGTGGGCGCTTCGGTACGCACCGAGGAAAGCCCGGTCACATAGTTGCAAGTGAGGGTCAGATCTGAGGAGAGGCCGTCGGCACCGAGCAGGAGACCGTCCACCGATTCGAGTTTATACTTGGCCAATTCGGGCGCTTCGAAGGTCAAAGCGCTGCCGGCCGGGGCGAAAAACTGTTCGTCGGGGAGCAAGGTGCTGCCGTCGGCTGAAAGGCGGTGGCGAACGGTGACGCGGAAATAGGGCGCGAGACGGAAGGAACGCAGTTCGTAGGCGTGACCATAGACGTTCCAACCGGTCATGCCGCCCACCACGCCATCCCAGTATTCGCCGTTCGTGCCTTGCACACGCCAACTGCGGCGGTCGGCATTGAGCGTGAACGAGAAGTTACCCGGGGTGTCACCGACGATGACTTCGCCGGAACGAGGCAGTTCGGGGAGATATTTCCCCGTGGCGGGATGGTACAACTGCCAGCGCGTACCATTGCGGCGCAACTGCCAGACGTACATCGGATCGACGCCGTCGAGCGCGATTTGGCCTTGCAACACGCGGCCGTTGTCGGGCGAGACGTTGCGATAGCCGGCACGCTCGGGGGCGGAAGCCGAGGTGTCGTAGAGCAACACATAATTGCCGTCGGTCAACTCGGCGAGCGGTTCGCCCGCGGCCGCCACACCGGCGTGAGCCGCTCCGGTGTAAACGAGCGTGCGGTGTACATCGGTTTCGGGCGTCAGCGTGAGCCTTCGGCGGGAAAGTCGCGTACGGTGTAGAAGGGGACGGAGGGGGCGTGCAGCACAAGGCTTTCGCCCACCTCCACGGCAAGGGTATCGGTGGCCAGCAATGCGCCGTGTTCATCGATGGCCGTCAGAAAAACCCGGTTGTGGGTCTTCTTGTAAGTAAGGGTCAGTGTGAGCGGAGTGTCGCCGGCATCGAGCGTGGGAAGTGCCGATTGCAAATGATAGCCGGGCAGTTGTGGGGCAACGAGCGTGCGCTCGTCGACAGGCACATAGCGCACGACGGTCGAAATCGCGTTGCCTTTGGTGTCTACGCATTGAATCGTGAGACTGCGCGCGGCCACAAATTGCCAACCCGTGCCTTGCGGGCGCACCGCATCGGGGGCGCCGGTGCTGCTGCCCGAACTGATCACACCGGGATAGGCGTGCGATTCGGCGGCGATGGGGAAGAGTGTTTTGCCGGAGAGCGAAAGGCTGTAATCGGCCGTGGCGGGATGGTAGGTAGCAGTGAGGGTGGCACCGCTTTTGTTCACACTCACGGGGAAAGCATAGCGCTCGATTTTCTTCGCGGCGGGCGTGCCGACAAAACGACCGGTGGCGACGTTGCGCAAGCGGAAGGTGAAGGTGCCGCCGGCGGTGTTGAAGGCCGAAGCGTCCACGAGTTCCCACGCATTGTTGCTGTTGTCGAGCTGCGCGGTGTGGGTGAGTTCGGTCGCACCGGTCTTGTCGGCGAGCATCGTGCCCTTGAATCCATCGACAGTGTTGCGCAACAGATAGACCTGTCCGGCCTTGGGGAGCGAAGCAGGGGCTTGCACGGTGGGGTTCGCCACGTCGGTCACTTTCTTTCCTCCGACGAAGAGCCAAAGTCCACCGTTGCCGCCGGCAGGATCGGAATAGAGGTTCACGGCTTGACCTTGTCCGGGCATCGAAGCGTTGAACCACAGATTATTGTTGGCCGTGGAGCGAATGGTGTAGTAGCGATAGCCGTCGGCGGTGCCGTAGCCTTTGTCGCCGAGCACGAAGTCGTAGTGCTTGGCCGTGCGATCGTAGTTCCAACGTCCGGCGACGGAAGTGGCCGTGGGCTGCGGGGCGACGCTACCTTCGGGAGCGGCTTTCGAAACGAGGGCGAAACGGCCGGGATGGTTGCTGTCTTGCTCAAGACGCCAGAGTTGCGCGTCGGCAGCGGCTGTGCCGTCGGCTTCTTGCGGCGCTGTCCACAGACGATCGGCGGCAGCACCTTTCGCCTTGTGCTGCGCTACGAGCGGAGAGTCGGCGGTGAGCAGCGTGATGCAGCGGCCTTTGCGATCGTTGTCGCCGGCGCGCGTCACGATGCGGTAGTAGGTGTTGTTGTCGGCCGTGCTCACTTCAGGATAGACCATCGAAGCGGGCTTTCGGCACGGAGGAAGGCACGATCATACTCATAGTTATTGTAGTTGAGCATCACGGTATCGGCCTGCATGCGGCGCACGAAGCTGTTGAAGTTCTTCTTGGCTTGCGGCGACCAACCGGCTTCGGCGATGGCGATGAGGCGCGGGAGGGCAAGGTGCTCCATCACATCGGCCGTGGCCACGTGTTCTGTCCAGAACGTGCCCTGCACACCGATCGAATGCTTGAAGTCGGTGGGCTGATCTTCGTAAGTGGCTTTCAAATGATCGGAACCGTTGCCGGGCAAGGTGGCCATCCACCCTTCTTTCGAGGGGGCGCGGTTGATGTAATAGGGGCCGTAGACGGTGTAAATGCTGGGGAGTCCGAGTTCGTTGGCGATTTCTGCGCCGCGGCGGGCGGGCACCCAGCAATAGACCGTGGCACCGGTTTTCTTCATCAGTTGAAGGTCGGCGCCTTTCTCGGTCACGGTTTCGTTCCAAACGGAGATCTTGCGACCTTTCGACCGGAGGTAGGTGCTGATTTCGTCGATGAAGTGGGTTTGCAGTTGACGATAAGAGGTGAGGTTCAAGCGCTTGTACATCTCTTGGCACTGCTTATTGTTCTCCCATGCCGTGGTGGGGCATTCGTCACCGCCAATGTGAATATTCTTCGAGGGGAAGATGTCCATCAATTCGTCGAGGATGTCCTTCACGAAGCGCACCGCTTTCGGGTCGGCCACGTTGAGCACGTCGGTGAACACCCCACCCCACGTCTCCACACGGTGCGGGCCGATCGGATTGCAGGAGAATTGCGGATAGGCAGCCATGGCAGCCGAGAAGTGACCGGGCATGTCGATTTCGGGAATCACCTCGATGTGACGTTCGGCGGCATAGGCCACGATATCTTTCAACTCAGCGCGCGTGTAGTAGTAGGGGCCGTAGGGACGATTTGTCCAGTAGGCACCGTGCTGCATGGAGGTGACGTAGGTGTTGGACGCCACGGCGCCGACGCTCGTGAGGCGAGGATATTTCTTCACCTCCCAACGCCAACCTTGGTCTTCGGTGAGGTGGAAGTGGAACTTGTTGAGTTTGTACACCGCCATGAGATCGAGCATGCGTTTGATCTCGTCGACGGTGAAGAAGTGGCGCGCCACGTCGAGCATGAAGCCGCGATAGGGGAAGCGGGGGCCGTCGGTGACGGTCAGACAGGGGAGTTCGAAACGCGTCACACCGGCATCGCGCACACCGGCGGCGACACAAGCGGGCAACATCTTGTTGATGCTGGCGAAAGCGTAGAAGAAACCCGTGGCGGTGGCCGCATCGATCGTTACGCCTTCGGGAGTGACGGTCAAACGGTAACCTTCTTCCCCGAAAGTGTTCGTCGCGTCCTTTATTTGGCGGAGCGTGATGACAGCACCTGCCGCACGGTCGGCGGCCGTTGCGGTGCTGCCGGTAGAACGGTTGTAATTGCTGACGAACTTGCGCACTTCTGCGCGCACGGCTTTGTCGAGTCCGTCGCCGCCTACGGTGAACGAAGCGGGAAAGACGAAGGTGCCGGCCTGAACGCTCATCTGCTTGGGCAGGGGCGTCAGGTTGACAAACGATTGCTGCGCATTCAATTTGCCGAGGGGCAGCAAGAGAAAGGCGGCAAGCAAAGAAAGATGCCTAAATTTCATGGGCGAATAAAGCTTGTAGGGTTGTTGCGCGACGAACTGCACAGCGGTGCACAGTCCGTCGGCGAATGAATGCTACAAAGTTAGCATTAAATTTCGGTTTTTGCCGTTTCTTGTCCCGATAAGTCAAGCAAAGTTGACAGTTTGCCTACTTTCATTGCAAAAAAATGACATCGCAGCGAGCGAATGCCCTCTGATCCCCACCGACCTACTCCTTATATATAGAGATTGCACTTGAACTATCCGATGCGCATTTTCGGTCTGTGCGCTGTGCACTACTGATTTCGCGGCGCGGCGGAGCAGTTTACGCCCCAACACGACAACGCCCCTTCGTCTGTGCAGACGGAGGGGCGAAAAGTTGTGGGCTGATTCGTCGACCTGCCATTAAACGAGGTGAGCGATGTGAGCTTCGCGGTCGCCGGGCAGGTAGTCTATGACAGGAATCTCGATCATCGTGTAGGCACCGGGACGTTGGCGCATCGAAGCGCGCGCCACATTGATGAGCACTTGTGCGGTGAGCGCGGGATTGTTGATCTTCATGTCGAACGAGAAAAGCTGATTGTGCGTGCGACCCGAGACACCTTTGCGCGTGAGGTGCACACCGTGTCCCACGTCATTGAGGGCGTCTACCGATTCCACGGCCTGAACGTGCGTTTCGTCGTTGACAAAATACGGATCGGCCTTGATGGCGGCGGCCACCTTGGCGAAATCTGCGCCGGGCTCGAGTTCGATGTACACCATGCGGCGGTGAATGCCGGTGCCGAGGGGAATGGTCACCGAAAGCGCGTCGTGTACTCCGTCGATGGCGCGCACGGCCACGGAGTGCCCCATCGAACGACCGGGACCGAAGTTGGTGTAGGTCACGCCCTTCGGCGCAAGGCTTTCCATAAGGGTGCGCACCACCGAGTCGGAACCGGGATCCCAACCGGCGGCCACCACGCTCACGGCGTTGTGTGCCTTCGCGGTTTCGTCGAGCGTGCGACGCAAATCGACAATACCGGAGTGGATATCGAACGAATCGACCGTGTTGATGCCGAGCGCAAGGCACTCTTTGGCGTAAGTTTCTACGCTGCGGGTGGGTGTGGCAAGGATTGCGACGTCTACATTCTCCAGTTCGGAGATGTGCTTCACCACGGGATAGGCGGCGAGTTCGGGCGGGCAATCAACGGCACCGTTGCGGCGAACCACACCAGCACACTCCATGTCGGGAGAGGTCTCGATGGATTCGAGGGCATATTTACCAATGTTTCCGTAACCGACGATGGCGGCGCGAATTTTCTTTTCCATAAGCAAGTAAGGAGGGGGTTAGTTTGCGTGGGTCGCCCTCACCATTTCCACGATTGTGGAGGCAGTTTGCAAACCGCTGCTCGCAGAAGCGGGGCGAACGGCGCAGGACGGCTTTTTTAGTGCTGCAAATTTAGAAAGCACCGCTCAAGTGACCAACGGCGGCGGCCTTTTTTTGGTGGAAAATCCCTTTAGTTTTGCACTCTTTTATCGTTGGCGCGCAGGAGAAACAGTCCGCAGGCGGTGAGCAAACCGTTGAAGACAAGGAGTTCGTAGCCGAATTTGTAGTTCCACCACACGGGTGCCATGCGATCGAGCACCCCGCAAATCACAGGAGCCAGCACAACGACGAACGGCACATAGCGATCTCTCACCCGAAAACGCGTGAAGAGCCCGAAGGCAAAGAGGCCGAGCAGCGGCCCATAGGTGTAGAAGCCATCACGTAGATGGTGTTGATCACATTCGGACTGTCGACGGCGGCGAAAATCAGCACGCACCCCAAGCAGGCGAAGACCATGAGTGCATGCACCTTGCGGCGCAGGCGCACATCGTCCTCGCGACGCAGCAAATCGATGCAGCAACTCGTGGTGAGCGCCGTGAGCGCGCCGTCGGCCGCACTGAAGGCGGCGGCGACAATGCCCAACGAGAAGGGAATAACTACCCAAGGCCCGAGCACACCGCTACTCACCAACTGCGGAAGCAGGGCGTCGGCCTTTTCGGGCAGCGCGATGCCTTGCGCCGCACAAAAGGTGTAGAGCAAAATGCCCAGAGCGAGCAACAACGCGTTGATGGGCAGAAAGGCCAAGCCGTAGAGGCACATGTCTTTCTGCGCGTCGCGGAGTGTGCGGCAGGTGAGATTTTTCTGCATCATGTCTTGGTCCAATCCGGTCATGACGATGACGATGAAAATGCCCGAGAGAAATTGTCGCCAAAAGGCCTGCGGACTCGTCACATCCCACTCCAACACGCGGCTCATGGGGCTTTCGCGCACGGTCGTCCACACGCCCTGCACGTCGAGTCCCATCCGTGCGGCCACTGCCCACAGCGTACCGCCGAGTGCCAAGAGCAACATCAGACTTTGAAAGGCGTCGGTGTAGAGGAGTCCCGCCTGTCCGCTGCGATGGGTGTAGAGCCAAATGAGCAACAAGGTGATGGCGGCGGTCAAGGGAAAGGGGATGCCGAAAGGGGCGGCCACGAAGGTGTGCAATACCAATCCGGCCACATAAAGGCGGGCGGCGGCACCGGTTAATTTGCTGAGTAGGAAGAAAACTGCGCCGGTGCGGTGGGTACGCGCGCCGAAACGCTGAGAAAGATAACCATAAATGCTCGTCAGCCGCAAACGGTAGTACACCGGTAGGAGCACCAGCGCCACAACAACGTAGCCCACAATGAAACCGGCGCACATTTGCAGGTAGGTCATGCCCGTCGACGAAGCCCAAGCGGGCACGCTCACCAACGAAACGCCCGAGATGCTGCCGGCAATCATGCCGAAGGCCACCATCGGCCACGGGGCGGAACGCGCCGCGCGATAGAAGGCGGAATTACCGGTGTGCCCGTGGCGGCGTTCGGCCAACCGCGAGAGAAAAATGAGGAGGGGGAAATAGACCGCAAGGCCTAAAAGCATGAGCCACATGAGCAAATCGATTGAAAAGGGGGAACAGAAAAACTGCACTTCACAAGAGCGCGCCCCTCCCGCTCAACAGTTGGGGGAAAGGCGCGAGGAGAAAAAGAGAATACCGCCGGTGCCTTTGCGAAACAAAGGAAAGGCGGAGACATCGACACAAAGATCCTGAACAGACTGGTGCGCGGGGATAGAAAATCAGCTGCTACTTAGGGCAGAAACACAGGTGCCGCGCGAAAAAGCCGCGGAGTTTCTAAAGAAAGTAGCCGTGTTTCCGAAGAAAACAGCCACGTTTTCGAAGAAAGCTGTGGACTTTCTCCGCAATCGCCGCACGCGTTTAGGAAGAAAGGCGCAAAGGGTGCCAACTTTCGTGGACTTCGCCGGCGTACCATACGGTGTAGGGCGATTCGACCGCGAGCGTTTGCGTGCGCAACAAGCGGTGGGCGCGATCGTAGACCAAGACTTCGCGAGAGCGCACCGCGCCTTCGAGCGGATAATAGCGCAAAACGGCCACCCACAACTCGGCGGAGGTGGTGGGAAAGGGCTGTTGCGCCAAAAATCGCTCGTAGCGACGGCACAACTCGACCTCATCGGGCGACAGCTCGCCGGTGTCGGGAAGAAACAAGGACATGAGCGATCAAGGCGTCGTGGAGGTGGGACGCACCGCCACCAACCGCAAATCGGAAAGCGTCAGGATTTGCGGCATGGACTGCCAACCCACGTTTTGCATGAACTTGATTTCCACTTCGCGAACGGCGGATTTGCTCCCCAACGACAGGCGCAACTCTTGGTCGCGCTGGTAGGAATAAACGCCATTGGCGAAGGTTTCGGTGGAATCGTTCGCATAGCGCACGCGAATCACCGAGGCGGCTTGCTTCAATCCCTGTCCGTACAGCCAATCGGCCGAGAATAGGAGCGAGAGCGTGGAATGCGCCGGCACTTTTTGCTGGGGTTTCACCCGAAAAGTGACTTGCGGCGCCACTTGTGCCGTGAGTACCGCTTGGGGCGTTTGCCAAAGTTGCAAAGAGTCGCTGCTTTGTGCCCCATCGCCCCCGCCGGCGGCTCCATTGCGGCCGCTTTGGTCGTATTTGGCGTCGATGCGCGCATACACCTTCTTCATCTCCTCGGCGTGACGAGAGTAGTAGGCCAACGAATGATCGAACTCACGCGCGCTGATGCCGTACTTGTGGAACACCGAAAGGCGATATTCGATCGGCGCTTTGGGCAGACTGTCGGCGATGCTCTCGCTCAACGTCTGCGCCAACTGGTAGTCGTAGAGCACGTCGGCCATTTTTTCGATGGGCAAGACGTCTTTCTTTTCGTTACCGGGGCCGCAGGCCGACAACAGGGCGATGCCGGCGCAACAGAGCGGCAAAAAAATGTACGATTTCAGCCTCATCTTGCTTGTTTTTCCTCTTCCTCGGTCGTGATTTCGGGCGATGGTTCGGTGGTTTTCTCCCCACCCATCAGCAAGGAGAGGTACTTATAATAGAAAAGGAGCATAGCGGCGGCGCCGACCGAGATGGCGGAGTCGGCCAAATTGAAGATGGCGCCGAAAAAGGTGCCGCCGCCCAACACCGGCACCCAATCGGGCCAAGTGAAACGGGAAGTAGAACATGTCAACCACGCGGCCGTGCAAGAAACTGCCGTAGCCCTCGCCCATCGGTACGCAATGTGCGGGCGAAGCGCCCGGGGTGTAGGGCAGACTCTCCGTGAAACACAAACCGTAGAAGAAGTTGTCGATGATATTGCCGAAGGCGCCGGCAATGATCAACGTCAAACAGGCCACAAAGCCCAACGGCGCGCCGCGACGTATCTGTTTGACCAGCACAACCGTGAACAAAACGATGGCGGCCACACGGAAAACGGACAACACGGCCGTGCCGATGAAATCCATGCCGAAGGCCATGCCGTGATTCTCCGTGAAAAGAATGTAGAACCAGTCGGTCACGTGAATGCGCTCGCCCAAGCTCATACCGGTTTTGACGAGATATTTGATGATTTGGTCACCGACAACGAGAGTTAAAAAGATGAGGGTGGCCAAAGAGGCGCGAAGTTTCATAAAGTCTATAAGATAATGCGATGGGAAGAGGGGCGCCGCGCGCCGCGTGAACGTGTGTTCGACGAACGACATCCACGCGGCGCGCAACAAAACGGTGAGGGCACAACTGCAACGGCCGAGCCCTCGGCAGAGAGATCGGCAACCACGTGGCAGCCGGCGTGAACACCGGAGAGCACGAAGCCTTATTTGCCCTGCGCCAACTTGGCTTCGATGCTCAAAGTGGCGTGAGGCACGGCGCGGAGTCGCTCCTTGGGGATCAATTGTTTGGTGACGCGGCAAATACCGTAGGTCTTATTTTCGATGCGCATCAAGGCGGCTTGCAATCCGGTGATGAACTTGCGCAAGCGTTCGGCGCTGTTCATGAGTTCTTCCAACGATTGTACGGTCGAACCTTCTTCAAGCGCATGATAGGTGGGCAACGTGTCGTCGATGTCGTTGCTGTTGCGCTTGTTGAGTGTGGCAATCACCTCCTCATACTGTTCCTTCGCCACGCGAAGTTTCTCATTGATGAGCTCGCGGAATTCCACAAGTTCCTCATCCGAATACCGTTTTTTTTCTTCCATGGATAAGTGGGTTATTAGAATGCAGGCATGCCCGCGGCGCGCCGCACACGCTCGATGCGCTTCCCGCGAAGGTTGCGCCGTCGGTTGTGTGCACCGAGCTGCGGGCACGCGAATTAGGCTTTTTCAATGTGCAGTTTCACGGCAGCGCCCTCTACTTCGAAGGTCACATCCGAGGCCACATCAGCACGCACTTCGAGGCTTTCGCCCAGCACCTGCGCGCAGATGAAGTCCTTGTAGTCGGCCGTGGCGCGTTCCACCGCGGGATGCGACTCCAACACAATGCGAATGCGATCGGTAATCTCGAAACCGCTGTCTTTACGCAGGGCTTGAATGCGCTTCACGATCTCGCGTGCCACGCCTTCGTTGCGGAGTTCGTCGGTGATCGTGATGTCGAGTGCCACAGTCAGCGCACCTTCGTTGGCAACGCTCCAGCCGGGCATGTCTTCGCTGATGATTTCCACATCGTCGCGCTCAATTAAGCAGTCTTGTCCCTCAACATTCACGGTGAGGGTGCCCTGCGTTTCGAGTTGGGCGATCTGGTCTTGGCTGATAGCCGTGACAACTTCGTTCACGGCCTTCATGAGTTTGCCAAATTTCTTACCCATCACGCGGAAATTGCACTTGACTTTCTTCTCAAGCATGTTGCCTTCGACGAAATCGATGGTCTTGACGTTCACTTCGTCAAGGATAAGTTGGCGAACGGCCTCCAAACGCTCTTTCAAACGCACATCGTGCACCGGAATGGCGATGCGTTGCAGCGGCTGGCGCACAATGATGCGCTCTTTCTTGCGGAGGGGAGAGCACCAACGAGGTGGTTTGTTGCGCCAACTCCATACGGGCTTCGAGTTCGCTGTCGATGAGCGATTCGTCCACCGCGGGGAAGCGATCGAGGTGCACGCTCTCGGCCGTGGCTTGTTGCGTGCCGCCGGTCAAATCCTTGTACAAACGATCGGCATAGAAGGGAGCAATCGGCGCCATCAAGCGGCTGAGCGTGAGCAAGCAGGTGTAGAGCGTTTGATAGGCGGCCAGTTTGTCGGCCGTCATCTCACCTGCCCAGTAGCGCTTGCGGTTTAATCGCACATACCAGTTAGAAAGATTGTCGACCGTGAAGTTTTGAATCAAGCGGCCGGCCTTGGTCGGTTCGTAATCTTCGTAGCAAGCCTGCACTTCACGGATGAGGGAGTGGAGTTCGCTCAAGATCCAACGATCGATCTCGGGACGTTCGCTCACCGGCACCTGGGGTGCGTCGGGATCGAAGCCGTCGACGTTGGCATACATCGAGAAGAACGAGTACGTCTGAATGAGTTTGCCGAAGAATGTGCGGCTCGTTTCGAGCACACCTTCTGCGTCGAACTTCAAGTTGTCCCAGGGCGACGAATTGGTAATCATGTACCAACGCACGGGATCGGAGCCGTATTCTTGGATTGCGCCGAAGGGATCGACGGCATTGCCCAAACGCTTCGACATCTTTTGGCCGTTCTTGTCCAAAACAAGACCATTCGAAATCACCGCCTTGAAAGCTACGCTGTCAAACACCATCGTTGCGATGGCATGGAGCGTAAAGAACCAACCGCGCGTCTGGTCTACGCCCTCAGCAATGAAGTCGGCGGGATAAACCGTGCGGTTGTCGAGCAGTTCCTTGTTCTCAAACGGATAGTGAATTTGGGCATAAGGCATGGCACCCGAGTCGAACCAAACGTCGATAAGGTCGGTTTCGCGGTGCATCGGCGCGCCGGTGGCCGAAACCAGCACGATGTCGTCGACATACGGACGGTGGAGGTCGATGAGGTGGTAGTTTTCGCTACTGTAATCGCCGGGAACGAAACCTTTGTCTTTGAGCGGATTGGAAGACATCACACCGGCGGCGACAGCCTTCTCGATTTCGTCATAAAGTTCTTGGATCGAGCCGATACAGATCTCTTCGCGCGTCTCATTGTTGCGCCAAATCGGGAGCGGTGTGCCCCAATAGCGCGAGCGGCTGAGGTTCCAGTCGTTGAGATTTCGAGCCATTTGCCGAAACGTCCCGTACCCGTCGATTCGGGTTTCCAGCGAATCGTTTCGTTCAGCGCAATCATGCGCTCTTTGGCCGCAGTGGAGCGGATGAACCAGCTGTCGAGCGGATAATAGAGCACCGGTTTGTCGGTGCGCCAGCAGTGAGGATAGTTGTGCACGTGCTTTTCGATCTTGAAAGCGGTGCCCTCCTGCTTCATTTCCATGCAGATCACGATGTTGAGATCCTCGGCCTTGGCGGCGGCCTCCTCATCATATTTACCTTCGACGGTGAAGCGCGGATCGTAAGCGTTCTTCACATAGTCGCCGGCATGGCGTGCATAGCGTTCGGTGTCCATGCAGTGCTCCACAAAGGGCGCAGCGCAATCCTCGAGCGTGTAGTAACGTCCCGTCAAGTCGACCATCGGACGCGTTTCGCCGCCTTGGTTGAGGATAAAGAGCGAGGGGGATGCCGGCGGCCTTGGCCACTTTGGCGTCGTCGGCACCGAAAGTGGGCGCAATGTGCACGATACCCGTACCATCTTCGGTGGTTACGTAGTCACCGGGGATGACGCGGAACGCGCAGTCGCCCATTTCCACGAAGCGATCGCGACCAATGTTGAAAACGCGGTCGGCATTCGCCGCGGCATAGTCTTGTACGAAGTCGGCGGCCGTGTCATTGAGCGGTTCGCAGGGCTTTACCCAAGGCATGAGCTGGGCATAGCGCATGCCCACGAGGTCGCTGCCCTTGAACGTGCCCACCACGCGATAGGGCAACACTTTGTCGCCGGGCGTGAAGACCATTTCGGCTTCGGCTCCCTCGGCCTTGAAGTAGGCGGAGAGACGGCTTTCGGCCAAGACAGCGGTGAGTTTTTCACCGTTATAGGGGTTGAATGTCTGCACGGCCACGTAGTCGATGTGCGGGCCGACGCAGAGTGCGGTGTTCGAGGGGGAGGGTCCACGGCGTAGTGGTCCAAGCGAGGAAGACAGCGCGCCCCCATTCGCCGAGCGATGCGGGTGCATCGAGCATTTCGAACTGGGCCGTGACGGTCGTGTCCTTCACATCGCGGTAAGCACCGGGCTGGTTGAGTTCATGGCTCGAGAGACCGGTACCGGCAGCGGGGCTGTAGGGCTGAATGGTGTAGCCCTTGTAGAGATAACCCTTGTCATACAACTGACGGAGCAGCCACCAAAGTGTTTCGATGTAGGAGTTTTCGTACGTCACATAGGGGTGTTCCATGTCCACCCAATAGCCCATCAGGTGCGAAAGATCCGACCATTCGCGCGTGAACTTCATGACGTTGCGGCGGCACTGGGCGTTGTACTCGTCGATAGAGATCTTCTTGCCGATATCTTCCTTGGTGATGCCGAGTTCCTTCTCCACACCGAGTTCGACGGGGAGGCCGTGGGTGTCCCAACCGGCTTTGCGTTTCACTTGAAAGCCCTGCATCGTTTTGTAACGACAGAACACGTCTTTGATGGTGCGCGCCATCACGTGGTGAATGCCGGGGTGGCCGTTGGCCGAAGGGGGACCTTCGAAAAACACATAGGCGGGGCAACCCTCGCGCTCTGCGATGCTTTTGTGGAAGAGATCAGTTGCGTCCCACTCTTTGAGGACTTCTTCGTTGACGGCGTAGAGGTTCATCCCCGTGCGCTCGGTGAACTTTTTTATCATAGATCGGTGTCGCGTTACGTTTCGTGATAAGGGAGTGGAAACTTGTCTTTCGCGCTATTCCGCTGACGGCAGGAGCGTTTCTCCTCCGGGAACGACGGGCGCCCATCGGGGCACAACGAAGGCAATGAGGCTCCGACGGAAATCGGAAGCGGCGAAGGCCATGGAGCAGCACGCCGACAGGCGACGAAAAGGCAAGCTGACGTTTTGCGATACGTCGGTGCAAATATACTACTTTTTTCTCAAACGATTTGCCACTTCGCAAGCATTTGTACACCGACGGCCGCTCTGCCCTCTTCCCCCTCGCACATTGCACACGACGCTGCCGAAAATACACCGCCAAAGCGTGCAATATCAGCGCAAAGAAGCGCCTTGCCGGTCACTCTCCGAGAAGGTGCTTTCAAAAGTCCACAACAAAGAAGAAAAACACGTGGACTTTGACCGAAAACCAGGCTTGTTTCCGATCAAAGTCCACGTGTTTCCACGCGCCTACTTTAGCGCACGACACGATCAGGGTACAAAGCGCACATGCACGGTCTTGACGAGCCGCAACAAGTAGGTACTCACCGACTTACCGGCCTTGCGCACACGCCCATTCTCCACAAAGGAGAAAACCGAGCGCGCTTCGTCGCAAAGATAGGCGGTAGAACGCCCTTCGACCTTGTCGTAGATTTCAGATTCGTGGAGTTCGCGCAACGTCGCATTGATGGTATTCAGTTTTTCGCCCCGCCAATAGGCCGAAAGTGCGACAGCCTCCTCGCGAGTGGGGATGCGCCAGTCGGTGAGTTCGCCCTCTTTGTAGGACACGGCGTACTCCGCCGCCTCCTGCGACGCCGTTTCAGCATAGGCCGAAGGTACGGGATCCCACTGCGCGCGACTGATCAGTACAAAGTCGGCTTCGTTGCCCACGACGTTCTGCACGAGCGCGACGACATGGCCGTTCCACACGCGCCCCTCCCAAGTGGTCGACGACGTGCCGCCGCCGGTTTGTCCACCGCCGCCGGGCGGTTGTGGGGTGATGTTGGGCGATTCGCTGCCTTTGCCGAAACGAAAACTCTGTACTACGGGGGCATTCCATGCGGCCACCGAAACATCGCCCACCGTTCCGCCGGCGGCATCGTCGACAAAGGCTCCTTCGAAACGATAGGGCGTGCCGGGCGTGAGTGCTTGCGGGTAGGTGTAGCCATAGACGGCTTGTTCGCCGTTGCGCACCCAACGAATGCTCAAGCGGGTGGGCGCACTGCCCGCCGGCAAGAGGTAGCGTGTACCGGAGTTCCACGTTCCGGCCGCATCACGGACAAGGGGCACGGTGACCGCGCCCACTCCGCTGCGCTCGCCGGCTAAATTCAACGCGGTGCAGGCGGGCGAAAGTTCAACTTCCACCTGTGTGACGTCAGCCGGCAGTTGTGTGAGGTACAACTCGGCAGCGGTCACGACGGGGGCGAGGAGTAGGTGCACCTGCGTGCGCTTATTGGTCACCGTCACGGAGGTTTCGGCGCGCAAGAGGGCTTGCGTGAACAGTGGACTCGCACCGGTCGGCAGCGCAGTGGCCGAAAGCGCGGGACGATCGCCGAGAACGGAAGAAGAGGGCAGACCGGCGAAAGCCACTACGCGATAAGTGCCGTCGACGAGCTGGAGAGCAAGTGCATCTTCGGCCTTTTTGAGCGTTTGCCGCGCAGCACATTGCCCGGCAGCGTCGAAAGCCAGCACTTCCACGGGATAGGTGGGCACGACATTGTCGGCCGCGCGAGTGTGGACGATCACTTTGTGCTTCGTTCCGCTCTGCGACGGTCCGTCGGGCAGTTCGATGGTGCCACAACCCACGCACAACAGCAGTAGGCTGAGGAGAGAAAGCAGGAAATTGTTTCATGAGCGTAAATTTTAGGTGCATTTTCGACCCGACCGGTCGCCGCGAATCGGGGAGAGGAGCGTACTTGGGCACGGCGGCAGCCTGCACTGCGACGCCTTCCGCCAAGCAAGAAGACGGCGACGGCGGCAAAACAATCTAAGTAGACTATTTTACACAAAGTCTTCGCCCCAAAGTTATTATTTTCAATTCATCACAACAAATTCAAACACAAAAAAAGTAGTGGAGTTTCCACTTTTTTCCACTTATGGTCTTGCAGGTAAATTTGATTGCGGACGGAGCGAAATGTTTCGGGCGATATTTGTAACTTTGTGCGCCGTTTCGACACACTTTGCCCAGCGTGCAAAAAGATGTCCACGCGATAGTCACTCCGGAAATGAAAAAAACACTCCTTCGCAGCCTCATTGCTCTTCTCGTTCTGTTTCAGGTCTTCGTCGTCGCCCTCTATTTGCGTCGCGACGACACACCTTTGCGTAGTTTGGTGTCGGTCGATGAACAGGCCTATTACGTCTTGCCGATAAAAGGGGATGATACGCTCTTTTTTGCCCTCGCCTCCGACTCCGACCTTGTCAGTGGTGTGCGCGACAGCGTGGTTTTGCTCCGCTCGCTCCACACCCAACACCAAGCGGCACAACACACCGTGACTCATTCGGGTTATCGGGTGAGCAGAAACGGCGAAGTGCAAGTTTTTTTCTCGCCGCGTCCTGACACTTTGCAGGGAAAGGCACTGCAAAAACTCATCGTTCAAAGTCTCGAAGCAGAACACCAACGCGAGAAACTGCTGCACCGCCGCGTCGACGAACTCCACTATTATGCGCGCACGCACAGCGTGACGGACGAGGGCTACAACGAAGTGATGACTTATGCCGACGAGGAGCAACACCGGTGGGAGAATTGCAAAAATGTGATCGAACGACTTGAGCGCGCCACGACTGCGAATCGCGTGTTGGCGCAACGCAAGACGCGCTACACGGCCGGTGGAAAGCACTACGTGGTGACAGAACGCCAAAAGGGGTTGCTTCGCCTTGCACCGGCCACGGAGGGAGGACTGGCGGTCGGCACCGGCGCATTGCAACGCGGCGTGCTGTATCCGCAAGTGGACACTTTGCACCGGCAATTCGTCGACGAGAAACGCACATTCTTCTCGCTCACCCGCCACTCTACGGGTTGGGTAGGCACGGCGCTCTGGGCGAATGGTGATTTCTATCGCGGCACGTTCGATTCCATCTATCGCCGCGACGGACATGGCTTTGCCGTAAACGGCCGGATGGTGCAATCGGGCACTTGGCGCGCCGACCATTATCGCGGAGAGCGCATGATTTATACCGCCGACCGCGTTTATGGCATCGACATCTCGCGCCACCAACACGAAATTGGCAAGAAATCTACCCCATCCACTGGCCTTCGCTCCGCATTGTGGGTATCGGCAGCGTGGCGCACCAACATGCAGCCGGAAAGGTGGACTACCCCGTGAGTTTCGTCTTCATCAAAGCGACACAGGGCACTACAATTTTCAGTAAATACTACCCTTACGACTTGAACGGCGCACGGGCTCAAGGCATCCCCGTGGCGCCCTATCATTTCTATTCGCCCAGATCGAGCGGCATCGACCAAGCGAAATATTTCTTGAAGTATGCGCGCATTCCTTTGACCTCAATGCCGCCGGTACTCGACGTGGAACCGACGGATCAACAAATCGCGCAAATGGGCGGACGCGAGGTACTGTTTCGCGAAACGCTGAATTGGATGCGCTATGTGGAGCGCGCCACCGGTCGACGCCCGATTTTGTACGTCGGACAGTCGTTTGTCAACGATCACCTGCCGCACGCACCGGAAGCCCTCCGCAGTTATGATGTGTGGATTGCCCGCTATGGCGAATTTCGCCCTTACGTGAAACTGGCCTTTTGGCAGTTAACGCCGGAAGGCCGCGTGCGGGGCATTCACGGCGACGTGGACATCAACGTCTTTCAACGGCAATCAGGAAGAATTTGCGCGTTGGCGCAAACAATGATAAACGCTTTTCACCTTTCCGGTCCACTCCAGGTGAACAATGCGCGCTTTACGCGCAACACCCCACCCCGCACCACAAAAAGCAGCCCCGATGAAACGAAAAGGTTTCATCGGGGCTGCCTTTGTTCAGCACCTTGGTCGGCGCGCTCACTATAGATCAGGAAGACGTTGCGCCCGTTCGACAAAATTCGACTGTCTGCCGGCGAAACTTCCCCTGTCGACTGCCGCTCTCCGCAAAGGACTTGTAAGTCATGATGAGGGACATGTATATTATGGAGTCGGTCAACGCTCCCTTTGCTCCATGCTTTCGCGCGGCGCACACGCTGCGCCACACCACTTCCACTTCGCAACCACTGTTCGCGACGCTCTGCACGAAATAGACCGGCCATGCACAAAAAAAGAACCGACGCAACGACCGGTTGTCGTTGCGTCGGTAAGGTGGGCAAAGATGGATTCGAACCACCGAAGGCGTAAGCCAGCAGATTTACAGTCTGCCCCATTTGGCCACTCTGGTATTTGCCCTTTTTGCGTTTGCGATGGCAAAGGTAGGCATAAAAGCCGAAAACACCAAGGGTTTCCGCGATTTTGTGACGTTTCGCGCCTAAAAAAGCCGTTTTCGCCCCAAAACAAGGGCAAAAACGGCTTGAAACTGTCTTTTATTACTCGAAAGACTGGACGAATTGCACCATCTTTGACAGCCGTCATGGCGAATTCGCGTCCCTTGTTCATTTTCTCACCTGCACGGTCGAGCGCTTGTTGTTCGTCATTGACCGTAAGCACACCGTTGATCACAGGAACTTTGCCGGTGGCGTTGAGTCGTACGAGCCCTTCGGTCGTACCGAGGCAGATGTAATCGAAATGCGGGGTATCGCCTTTGATGACACAACCCAAAGCAATCACAGCGTCTACATAACCGCGCTGCGCCAACTGCGCACAACCGTAGACAAGTTCGAAACTGCCGGCACACGGCGCACCGTGATGTTATTCTCAGGCACTCCATACTCTGCGAGCGTAGAACGTACCTGCGCCAACATGGTATCGACAATATGAGCGTTCCATTCTGTGGTGACCACACCGAAACGCATAAATGAGAGATCGGGCTTCTCACCTTCAGCCTCTCGAAGGAATGTGTATTGTGACATAATTTTCTGACAAATGAACTGGTCGTGCCGTTTCCACATTGCTGAAAAAGGAGTTTACGATCGAGAAACGGTCTACGAAAAACCGAATGAGGAACCGGAGCTCGGGGCGCCCACCGGGGCTGATTCCACCGTTTTCCGAGTCCTCATTCGGGAAGATGTTACACCTTATCGATTATTTGGTGCGTTCAATGTACTTATCGATTTCAGCGCCGATCACCTTTCCGTTCTGAACGCCGGTTTGTGCAAACTGGCTTTCGGGATAGTTCTTTTTTGATCGACACATAAACTTCGTGTGCCTCAGCCTTCTTGCCTTGACTCTCGAGCACTTGACCGGCTTCGAGCAGATAAACAGGCGAAAGTGCAGCATTGTCGGCATGATCGGCCGCCTTCTTCAGGTACTTCACGCCTTTGTCGAGTTGTTTGTCGGCCACATAAGCGTTGCCGAGCGCCGCCAATGCGTTGGCAGACACCGTGATATCGCCCTTGGGCGAGAAGTCTTCGAGTTCAGAGATGGCCTTTTTGTAATTGCCCAGGTTGAAATAACCCAGACCGCAGTAGAGGTGCGCAATGTTGGCTGCATCGGTGCAGGGGTAGTTGCGCGCGATCTTCTCATATCCCTTGAACGTGGCGCCATCGCCCTTGATGGCTTTCGCCCAGTCGCCGGTTTGCACATAGCGCTCGCCGAGGGAAATTTCATACTGTCCGAGTTGGTTCTGACTCTTGAAATAGAAAATGCTGCCCACCCATGCCGCGATGAGGACAAGGACTGCAATGCTTCCTCCGATGACCCATTTACGGTATTTGATGAGGAAAGCTTCGGAAGTCGCGAGGGCCTCGTTCATGTCGAGGGCTTTTTTCTGTTGGCTCATGATTATATTTTGCTTTTTGTATCGTGTGGATGCGTAATGCCGTCCTTTTGTGGCAAATACGCTGCAAAAATAATATATTGTACGTGAGTAGAGAAATGAAAGTGCGATTATTTTACTTTCACTCGGGCAAAGGTGCGTTTTTTTCAGCCCAAAAACGAACAAAACGCACACGTTCAAGCCCATTGGCTTCGCCCTTGTCCCGGCTTTCCCCCACTCCCAAAAGCAAAGTGCCCGCACACGTTTGCTCTCCTCCCCTTCCTTGCCCAACCCTCTACGTCTCCGCAACCGTTCATCGTCCCCGTGCCTCACACGCCCCCGCACAGCGCAGCACCTGTGCAAAAATTTTGGCAGAATGCTGTTTTATTCCTACTTTTGTACGAACTTACCCGCAGCCTCCTCTCTTTTCTTTTTTCATCTTGCGCTGCGCTCATTTCTTTCGCCCCATGACTCTCGAACAGCTCACTCTCCTCAACTATAAGAACATTGAAGAGGCCGAACTTCGGCTCTCGCCGAACGTGAATTGTTTCATCGGCGCGAACGGAATGGGGAAGACCAATGTGCTCGACGCCATCTATTTTCTCTCTTTCGGCAAAAGTGCATCCGCGCTCACCGACAGCAACTGCGTGCGCCACGAGGCCGACTTTTTCATGCTCCAAGGCCAGTACATTGCGCCCGACGACACCCGCGATGTGGTGTCGTGCGCACTGAAACGCGGACAGCGCAAACGCCTGCGTCGCAACGACAAAGACTATAAGCGCCTGAGCGAACACGTGGGCGCCATCCCCCTCGTGATGCTCTCGCCCAGCGACGAACAACTCGTGACGGGCGGCAGCGAGGAGCGCCGAAAATTCATGGACACGGTCATCTCGCAGACCTCGCCCCGCTACTTGGAAGCCTTGATTCGCTACGGCAAAACGCTCCTGCAGCGCAACGCCCTCCTCAAGCAGGAAGGCGCGCTCGACGAAGGTTTGCTCGATGTGCTCGAAACCTTGATGGACGCCGACGCCGACGTGATCTACACCGCCCGACGCGAGTTTGTCGAAGCCTTTCAACCCATTTTGCCCCCCTCTACGCCCGACTCTGCAATGCCGCAGCCGAAACGGTGAGCATCACCTACGAGAGTCACGGCGACCGCGGCGCGCTCGCTCCGATATTGCGCGAAGGTCGTGTCCGCGAACACATCGTCGGCCACACCCTCCACGGCCCCCACAAGGACAACCTCGACTTGCAGATGAACGGCCACAGCGTGCGCCGAGAAGCCTCGCAAGGACAGATCAAAACCTTCTTCATCGCCATGAAATTGGCGCAATTCCTCTATCTCAAAAACCACGGTGAGCGGCGCACGCCCCTCTTGTTGCTCGACGATATTTTCGACAAGCTCGATGCCGGCCGCGTGAGTTGCATTGTCGACTATGTGAGCGGCGACGACTTTGGGCAAATCTTCATCACCGACACCAACCGCGACCACCTCGACAGCATCCTCGCCGCCACCCACCGCGACTATCGACTCTTTGTGGTGGAACACGGACAAATTCGATGCGAACCTTCTTCACTCTCCGACGATGAAACGCAAAAGAACTGAAATGGTGGGGGACGTGCTGGGCATGTTCCTCCGCGAAAATGGGTTGGAAACACCCCTCCTCGAATACCGCGCGGTGCAATCTTGGCCTCAAGCGGCCGGCAGCGCCATCGCCGCGCACACCACCGCCCGCTTTGTGCGCGAACAGGCGCTGTGGATCGAAGTGCGCACCCCGGCACTCCGCACCCAGCTCTCCATGATGCGCCAGCAACTCGTGCGCCGCCTCAACGACATCGTGGGCAGCACCGTCATCTACGACCTCAAATTCTGCTAACCTCACAACACTCCACCGCCTTACTATGGAATTCACCCCTGCCGACTATTACTACAACGACATCCGCCGCTGCTTGCAGGCCGAAGCCTACGACATTCGCCGCCGCTGCAGCATGGCCTATCGCCTTTTTGTGGAACTGGTGAACGAAACCACAGCCGATGCGCCGGCTTCGTTCTCCGGTGCCTTCTCGCGTCTGCACTATCTGCACGCGCAACTCGGATTCTCCTCCGCGCTCTATCATGCCGCCAACGACTTTCGCGTGCGTTGGCGACGCGCCGACGAGGAGTCGCTCGACCAACTCACCGCCCGCCTGCCCGGCGACCTCCGCGCCTTGGCCGACTTGGTCGCCTGTCTGAAACAAGCCCCCGTTCCGGCCGAACTCGCCGCCCTCCTGCCCGAACACCTCACCACCGCCACGCCCAAGGGCACACTCTCCGAAAAATGTTGGCGCGTGGTGGTCAATCAGGTGCTCACACACGCCCTCCTCGTCAGCCCCACCGATCTCTACGACGACACCGAATATCACCTTCCCCTCACCCCCGATGCCACGGGCGGCCGCGACTTCACCTATCTGCTCACCCTGGTTGAACCCAACATGCAGCTCAATCTCGTGGCCCTCCGTCGCGAAAACGACCATCTCTTCCCCGAACTCATCATTGTCGAGCCCGACTATTTGGTCAGCGTCACCGCCGTGGCGCAGTGCATCCGCCCCACCGGCACGCGGTCGGTGTGGCACGTGCTGAAAAAGTTCGATCCCTTCGTCGCCTCCGAAGCCACCCTGCTCGGTAACCTGAGCGGACAGATGCTCGACGAGGAAGTGCACGGACTCCATGCCGATTACATTGACACCGCACGCCGCTTTTTCGCCGACCACGCCCTCGATTTCGCCTCCTGCCCCATCAATCGCCAAAGTTTCCACCAAAACGCACAAGCCCAGCAGCGCAATTTGCGCCGTTTGAGCCAAACCACGTTCAAGCACCAGCTCCACCTTTCCGACGAAGAGGGCGTGTGCATCGAACCCTCCTTCTTTTGCGAAATGCTCGGTTTGCAGGGGCGCATCGACCTCATGAAGCCCGACGGCACCGTCGTGGTGGAACAAAAAAGCGGGAAGTTCGACGAATACAACAACACGGCGCACCACGAGCACGAGATCCAGCTTATGCTCTACATGGCCATGCGCCACTACGCTTTCCAACAGCCTTACAGTCGTTTGCAGGGTTACCTCCTCTACTCTAAATATCCCGATGAGAAAAGCATTTGGCCCATTCCGAATGCGCCCGACCGCCTGCGCGAAGCCTTCCGCATCCGCAATGAGATCGTGGCGCGCGAAATGGAGTTTGCCAGCAACGGCATGCGCCATTTCATTGAGCAACTTTCGCCCGAGGACTTGCACCAACCGGGAAAGGCCGAACCGCTGTGGAATCGCTATATTCGGCCGCAAGTCGAACTCCTGCTTGCCCCCTTTCACACCGCCGACGCAACGGCCTTGGCCTATTTCTATCGCTTCCACCGCTTCCTCGTGCGCGAAAACCTCCTGAGCCGCTTCGGCAGTTCCGAGAAAGAAGCCAGCGGATTTGCCGCGGCGTGGCAATGCACCACGGCCGAAAAGCGCGAAGTGGGCAGCATTCTCACCGATCTCCAACTTCTCTCCACCGAAGCCGACAAGGAGAACCACGGTGTGAAGCACCTGCACCTGGCACTCCCCACGGCCGACGAAAACGAAGAACCGGCCGCGCCGCCCAACTTCCGCGCCGGCGACATCGTGGTGCTCTATCGCTACGAAACGGCGCGCGAACCCGATCTGCGCCGCGACATGGTGTTTCGCGCCACCGTGAGTCAACTTTTGGAAGACGAAATCGTCGTCACGCTCCGCGAGGCACAGACCGACCCGAAGGTTTTTTCCCTGCGCGAAGGCCAAAGTTGGGCCATCGAACCCGACTTCATGGACGCCGGCACGCAAAGTTTCTATCGCGGACTCTACGACCTGCTCACCGGCCCCGCCGACCGCCGCGCATGGGTGCTCGGGCAGCGACAACCCGCTTTCGACGCATCGGCAGAACTCCTCACCCTGCCCGAAAACGAGGAACTCACCGAATTGGTGCGCAAGGCCAAAGCCGCCCGCGACCTCTTCCTCTTGGTCGGCCCTCCCGGCACGGGCAAGACCTCCAAAGGCCTGATGAGCCTGCTGCGCGAAGAGCTGGCCGAACCCACAGCGCAAGTACTGCTCGGCGCCTTCACCAATCGCGCCGTCGACGAGATTTGCGGCAAACTGGTCGAAGCCCACATCGATTTTGTGCGCGTGGGCAACGAAATGAATTGCGCCCCGGCCTATCGCCCCTATCTGCTCGATGCCCAAACCCGCGCCCTCAAACAACTCGACGAGGTGAAGCAACTGGTGCAAAACGTGCGCGTGGTGGTGGGCACCACCCTCTCGTTGAGTTCGGCCGTTACGAAGATGACCGGCAAGCACTTTTCGCTGGCCGTCATCGACGAGGCCTCCCAACTTCTCGAGCCTCACCTCTTGCCGCTCATCATGGCGCACACCGACGGGCTCCCGCTCATCGATCGTTTTGTGCTGATCGGCGACCACCGCCAACTGCCGGCCGTCGTGCAGCAACCGGCCGCCGAAAGCCTCGTCACCGAACCCGAACTGCGCGCTATGGGCGTGACGGATTGTCGGCGCTCGTTTTTCGAACGCTTCATCGAGCGCATCCCCGAGCCGTGTCGCCACGACTTCACGCGCCAAGGGCGCATGCACCCCGAGGTGGCCGACTTCCCCAGCCGACAATTCTACGAAGGCAAACTCTGTCCCATCCCCCTCACCCACCAAGAAGCGACGATCTCCCTGCCGCGCGTAGTCTTCTACGACTGCACGCCCGATGCTTTGGAGTTGGGTCACTCCCCCAAGGGCAACCCCGCCGAAGCCCGACTCATCGCTCGCCTCTCCGTCGAAGAGTACGAACGCTTCGCAGCACAAAACGGCGCCTTCGATCCCTGCAAAGACTTGGGCATCATCGTCCCCTACCGCCGACAAATCGCCCTGGTACGCAATGCCCTGCTCCAATCGGCACACCCCGAACTGGCCGACGTGACCATCGACACCGTCGAGCGTTTCCAAGGCTCGGAGTGCAACACCATCATCTACGGTTTCACCGTCAGCCGCGCCTCGCAACTGGCCTTCCTCTGCGGCACGCAGTTTGAAGACGAGTGCGGACAATGGGTCGACCGCAAACTCAACGTGGCGCTGACTCGTGCGCGTGAACGCATGCTGATTGTCGGCCACCGCCCCTTGTTGGAACGCGTCCCCCTCTTCGGCGAACTGATCGATTTTTGCGAGCCAGGGCAGTAAAGCAATAGGGCATCCCGACCCTCTCCCCAAAAAACGACGCGCGCACCCCTTCTCCTCGCGCGTGCGCGCGTCCACCGTTTCTCATTTTTGCCTTCACCACCCCTCACAATCTACTGATTGACACAACAATAGGGGTGAAGGTTTCACCTCAAAAGAGCCTCCGTCGCAGCGTGCCGAATATCATCACTCGGCCGGCTGTGACGGAAAGGACGAAAAAGGTGAAGGATTCGCCTCTAAACCGCTATGCACAAACCACTTACGCAAAATCGCCCCAAGAGGTGAACCCTTTTTCCCTCGCGCGCACGTTACGCGCGCGTCCGGCGTTTTTCGTTTTTTGCCTTCACTTCTTCACCTCAACCGCAGAACCCGCTGATATTCAAAATAATAAGGGTGAAGGCAATTAAACAATTTCCTTCACCCGGTGAAGCAAAAAAACGGCTCTTTCTTCACCCTTATCATCTTATAAATCAGCAAATTGAAGAACAAGGTGAAGGGTGAACATAGAAATCGAGAACCTGCTGTGTGCGCGTAATGCGCGAGCGCGTGTTCACGCACGTGTCTACGCGCCTGCGCAAGGAAGCCTTTCCCCTCCCCCTGTCCTGTTGTTTCTCAAAACAGCGCGTTTCGAAAAATAACTCGTGGTGTTTTCCCGAAAAGTTCCCTTGTTTTTGACGACACACCACAAGTTTCAAAAATCGCAAGTTTTTCTTCTGTAATGGTTTGTATTTCTCGAATCGTTTTTCTACCTTTGCCATCGAAAGACACACAGTTCTCCGCTCTCCGTTCAGCCGCAAGGCCTCTTTGCCTACGCCTTCCCTACGCTCTCGGCATTGATGATACACATGATGCTCCCCATTGTGGCATGGCGCATGTAGACAGCTCCTCTCACACTTGGTTAGCCGAACAAAAAAGGGGCAATGCACAAGAACTTGCGGTAATGTCTGTGCTGTCCTTTAGAGAGATCAATGGAAAAAACTACAATTCGTTATGAAGACAATATTCATTAGAACCTGGATTGGTAATTACATAGGTACAGAAGAAGCCACTCTATCCCAACTGGATGTTTACAACAAGACTCGCTATTCTCGTCGCAAGAAGAAAGAGGGTCTATTGGAGCTTGCTTCTCGCGAAGCTCACGAAAAGCAAGAGGTCTACTTTGCAACGATTCTCAATGAGGATGACAGCCCCTACTGCGCCATTGAGTCCAATGTGGGATACTTCGGTTTGGATTTCTTGAGGGATAACTACGATGACTATTTGACTTTTCAGTATCGAGAGCAACACAACCAGAATGGCAAGCTATTTCTGAAAGCAATTTTCTTATTTGAATGCTACCCAGGCACAGATAAAAGGATGCGCCGTATCGATTTCTCGTATACCCACGAAGGTGGATGCTCGTCTGTTATCTATCAGGGAGAAGCGTATGACGGTACCTTTGAGATGATTACAACAGAACATCCTCCCATCTCAGCCGAAGAGCTGGAGCTACTCTGGGTAGACTACCCGAAGTTCGGAGAATATGATCAACTCATACGATTGGATCGCATCCCGAAAGGTACTCTCGAGCGTATCCTCGAGTATACGGACAAGGAGTTTCCTGCGTTTAGGCAGTATCTCCAACGAGACATCGAACGCTATCAAGAACCTAAGAAGTGATGATGCGCACCTTCGCCGGGCGTTGAGGGCAAAAGTACCCGATCCCGACCCGAAAAGAAAGAGCACACGATGTGGCCTATTTCACCTATTTGAGGTTTCCCAAAAATGTGCGCCGAATGATTTATTCGACCAACCGAGACGAAACGCCTTAATGGTCGTGCGCCATGGCTGTATGCCAGGCGGTTACCGTGTATAAGGAAGGGGAAGATGCGGTGAAACGACAAAGAAGTTCAACCGCAAAATTGCTCTCCGGCTTGGGATACCCCAAGCCGGAGGGCAAGGACGGAGGAAATTTCACCTACTTTGCGGACATAACCGAAGAACTCAGAGCCATATACAGAAGTGGTAAATTCGTAATAATAAAATAGCAATATATGGAAAGGCAAAAGTGTGACTACTTTCAGAGTGGCGGATATATATACATTGCTAATGAATGGATAAATATAAATGTTAGCTACATGTTTGATAGTCCACGTTGGCATATTTACACTCGGGATGCTAATTTTTGAACCTTGGTTTTCACAAAGAAGAGGATGATTATTGGGGGTTATATCTACCTTACGGAGACAATTATGATTATTCCGCCTATAGAAAATGTTGTTTTTGTAATTACAAAGGTTGTAAATGCCAGTGTTTAGGACTTACAAAAGACAGGATTATAACATTAGATCCATCTATAGAATATCAAACTATGTCGGGAGACCATGCTTGGCATGGATATGACCCTCATTTAGATGTGGAAGAAAGTGAATTAGATGACATTTGGGAAGAGCGCAAACCAATAGAGGGCTTCAAATTTGATGTAGAGCCTATTGTCTATCTAAAAAAAGATGGCGTATGGCTGGTAGAACATTAAAAACAACTTGATGGAATTGGCTGATGTAAGATGAATAGGAATAATATCTACATTTAAGTCTTTACATCGTGAGGTGGAAAAAGCGGCTGCAGGATCAATTAAATCATTAGATTACGCGAAGAAGCACTATATAAAGATTAGAGACATAAAAGGCAAATGCTATAATGAGTTATGAAGACAATATTCAATAGTACCTGGGTTGGTAATCATATATGTACAGAAGAAGCAACCCTAAGTCAATTAGATAGCTACAACAAGACTCGCTACTCTCGTCGCAAGAATAAGGAAGGTCTTTTGGAACTGGCCTCTCGCGAAGCTCACGAAAAGCAAGAGGTCTACTTTGCAACGATTCTCAATGAGGATAACAGCCCCTACTGCGCCATTGAGTCCAATGTGGGATACTTTGGGGTGGACTTTTTGAGAGAGGATCTTGAAAACTTTCTCATTTATACGTTTAGAGACTTCACACAAGAAGGGAAAACATTGTTCTTGGATACTATCAGACTCCAACCCAAGCATCCGCAAGACTATGATACGGTCTATAGCTTTATGTTTTACTTTAATGAGGATAAAACGTGGGGGGTAGTGAAACATAAAGGAGGAGTGGGCACGTGGAGTGATAGTGTCGAGGAATCAGAGATTCCCCTCTCTGAAGAGGACTATTCCAAACTTTGCCTTTCCTACCCTGAGTTCGGTGAATATGACCAGCTCATACGCTTGGATCGTATTCCGACGATCGCTCGAGAGACGATATTAGAAGTCACGGACAAGGAGTTTCCTGCGTTTAGGCAGTATCTCCAACGAGACATCGAACGCTATCAAGAACCTTAGAAGTGATTCAGAGCAGTCAGAATCAATGAGTAATAGAGCAATAAGAAATGGTATATATGGGTATCTCGGAGATTATCTATTGAAAATAGTAAGTGTCACGGGAGGCTATGAATTCTCAACCCATAATCGAGATCTTATAGAGGAATATCACTTCATAGAGAAGAGAAGCCTTTATACTCAACATGTATCTTATAGACTACCAATACAAGCAGAAGCTACAATCAGGGCCTATCACATTCGAACCCTAGGAAAGTATAGAGGGCTTTGCTTCTTTGCTGATGGTATAATTGACGAAGACCAGTATCTTTTATTTCCGACAGAAGAGGCTATGAGATGTCTAAACGATTACCCGAAACATGGTTATGACCCGATGTATAAAGCAAACGAAGAGGATATAACTGATGTATGGGAAGAATGGAGTGCTGTAAAAGGGTTTATCTTTGAAGAAGTTCCGATTATTCACCTAAAGAAAGATGGTAAATGGCTCATCTGATGCGACATAGTGCTAACAAGTGAAACTGAAGAGAGCGTCACTTTTATTTCGAAAGAATCAAACGACATGCAAACTTGAAGTGCCTGAGCAGACGCAGCCGTACCTAAGAAGGTTATAGATTATGCAAATCTCAAAGGAACAAAGATTCGAGATACTAACAACCATATATACAACAAATGAAGACTCTACTAAATCGTTGGAACACGATATGGCTTCGTCCATTGACGGATGAAGAAGCACTTAAGGTTTTAGATGGCTACAACAAGACTCGCTATTCTCGTCGGAAGAATAAGGAAGGCCTTTGGGAACTGGCCTCTCGCGAAGCGCATGAGCAACAAAATGTTTACTTTGCAACGATTCTCAATGAGGATGACAGCCCCTACTGCGCCATTGAGTCCAATGTGGGATACTTTGGGGTGGACTTCTTGAGAAAGGATCTTGAAAACTTTCTCATTTATACGTTTAGAGACTTCACACAAGAAGGGAAAACCTTGTTCTTGGATACTATCAGACTCCAACCCAAGCATCCGCAAGACTATGATACGGTCTATAGCTTTATGTTTTACTTTCATGAGGATAAGACGTGGGGGGTAGTGAAGCATAAAGGAGGAGTGGGCACGTGGAGTGATAGTGTCGAGGAATCAGAGAGCCCTCTCTCTGAAGAGGACTATTCCAAACTTTGCCTTTCCTACCCTGAGTTCGGTGAATATGACCAGCTCATACGCTTGGATCGCATTCCGACGGTCGTTCGCGAGGCGATATTAGAAGTCACGGACAAGGAGTTTCCTGCGTTTAGGCAGTATCTCCAGAGAGACATCGAACGCTATCAAGAACCTAAGCAATGAATTCGAGTGGAGGTGCCGGTCTTTAACCAGGCGCGTGCCAAGTTCTGTCTTTACCATGGTGGGGGCATTGAGAAGCACCGAAGAAAGGGAAAAATCTACCGGAAGGGGCTCCGACAAAGCATTAGTAGGCGAGATTGGGCTCATACAACCCTCACACAGGTGAGATTGTCTCCCGCGAATACCCGGCTCTGTGAGGTATCGGAAGAGACTGTAACTCGTTACTTAAAATAACGATCGGATAAGTACGCACTGGGGTCGGTCATTGCCGATGTGCCTTCGAATAAGACAGGGGCAAATAAAGACATCTTTGAGCTTACGGAGACAATGTTCTGCGTGGACAAATGATTCTTGAAGTGCCCGTGCAGAAAGCGGTAATATCGCCAAAGGTATTAGACTACGCGAAGAAGAAGGCTATCATCATTCGTGACGTGAATGGAAAAATATATAATTAGTAGAGACACATGAAAGTAACGTTCAGATCTTGGAGTATAAACTACAAGAAACTTCAGAGAGAAGAAGCCACGCTGTCTCGCTTGGACAGCTACAACAAGACTCGCTATTCTCGTCGCAAGAAGAAAGAGGGTCTTTTGGAACTGGCCTCTCGCGAAGCGCACGAAAAACAAGAGGTCTACTTTGCAACGATTCTCAATGAGGATGACAGCCCCTACTGCGCCATTGAGTCCAATGTGGGATACTTTGGGGTGAAATTCTTGAGAGAGGATCTTGGTAACTTTCTCACCTATACGTTTAGAGACTTCACACAAGAAGGGAAGACGTTGTTCTTGGATACTATCAGACTCCAACCCAAGCATCCGCAAGACTATGATACGGTCTATAGCTTTATGTTTTACTTTAATGAGGATAAAACGTGGGGGGTAGTGAAGTATAAAGGAGGAGTGGGCACATGGAGTGATAGTGACGAGGAATCAGAGATCCCTCTCTCTGAAGAGGACTATTCCAAACTTTGCCTTTCCTACCCTGAGTTCGGTGAATATGACCAGCTCATACGCTTGGATCGTATTCCGACGGTCGCTCGAGAGACGATATTAGAAGTCACAGACAAGGAGTTTCCTGCGTTTAGGCAGTATCTCCAGCGAGACATCGAACGCTATCAAGAACCTAAGAAGTGATGATGCGTACCTTCGCCGGTCGTTGAGGGCAAAAGTACCCGATCCCGACCCGAAAAGAAAGAGCACACGATGTGGCTTATTTCACCTATTTGAGGTTTCCCGAAAATGTGCGCCGAACGATTTACTCGACCAACCGAGACGAAACGCCTTAAAGGTCGTGCACCATGCTCCTGTGCAGAGCGATGCGCTCCGCAGCTTCGTTTTTTAGTGCTTGGCAGCTGTCGCCACAGAGAAGGAATCAGGGCCGTATACCAGGCGGCTACCGTATATGAGGGAGGGGAAGATGCGGTGAAACGACAAAGAAGTTCAACAGCAAAAATTGCCCTCAGGCTTGGGATATCCCAAGCCTGAGGGCAAGGACGGAGAGCATTTCCCCTACTTTGTGGACATTGCCCCCCCTTCAGGCTCCATGCACCAATTGCACCACTGCCAGGCGACCTCCCTGGCTACTGTCGAAGAGGATTTGTCGGCCTTCGGTGAGGGGAATGAATGCCCCTATGGGAATGTCGCGGCCGGCGGTCACGTCGCGCAAACCGGGCAAACGGTGATTGATGAGAATCCACTGACCGTTGTGGAAGTGGAAGTCGCCCACCGGAAGTTTGTCTTCTGCACTTGTTTTTTCGTTGGGTACTATCAAATTGTTCGTATGCCAACGATAAAGGGTTTGCCGGTGATAGACCATCATGCGGTAGTTCTCTGAAATGTACTTGCCATGGGAAGGGGCATAGTAGAAATTGAGAATCGGAAGTTGACCGACATAGGGTTTTTCCGCAAAACGGGCAAACAGGCTTTGTCTTGTTGTCAAACACATACCACCCGTGTTCGCAACTGCAGGGTTGCAACAAATCACACGTTTTTACGAGGGCTTCTTCCCACTCTCCGGCACTGGGGCGGAGTCCGGGATGGTGCAAACCGTCGATGAACGCGCGGTTGAACATTTTGGTGAGGTAAGGGCCGCACAACGTGTAGGGGCGTTGCTGCGGATCGGCTTGCGGTAGTTCGCGCGGATCGAGTTGTGCCGGCTTCACACGGTTGGTGGCATCGGTGGGGTGCTCGATAAAAAGCGCTTTTTCTCCATAGCGAAGATCGTCATCGCGCTGAATATCGTCAAGATCCCAAACTTTGCCTCCATTGAGTGGATGGCGATTGAGCAAGAAGGTGTAAATGAGTACCGCTAAGGCGTGCCGATCGGTGGAAATCTGCGGGAGATTTTTCTTCGGATCGCCGAGGCGCAGACTCCCGCGTAGCCATCACTTCGGGGGCTATGAAGCCGGGAGTACCAACGACTTCGGGGGGGAACTTCTTGGGGACAACCAAACCATCGCAATCGATGATGCAAGCATTGCCGCCTACGGGATCGACCAAGACATTGTTGTACGACAAGTCGGAATGCGCAAGTCCCGCGGCATGAAGGCGCCGCATGGCACGGGCGATTTGCAAGCACATGCGCAAACGAGTGAGAAAGGTGCCTTTTTGATTGGCAGGCACGTAGCGATTGACCAGTTTGGCCGCCGAAAACCACTTTCCGTTCTTCTCCTGTCCATTTTTGATGTAACGCCATGTCGGATCGACTCCACTGAAGAAGAATTTCTTGTCGTAGAAAGGCATGACTAACCCCACCTTCTCGCCCCACATAACAATTTTGGGCTTAATGGTCAAATGTACTCCTGAAAGGGGGCATAATGCTCTCTTTTTCATACCTTTGGAGGTGTTTATAATGCTATAATGGAATATCATCGTAAAAAAAGTGCCAGAAATGCGGTTCTCATGCTGTAATCCGCAAAGGAGTTAAACGTGGTGCCTCGTATTGGTATTGCAAGAGTTGTCAATGCTATTTTAGTGGTCGTGAAAAGCCTAATAAGGCTGCCATTGTTGAGTTCTATTTACAAGGGCGCCATACATTGCTTGAAACAGCTCAAGAATATGGTATTTCTGTTTCTACCCTACAACGATATCTCAAAAACGTACCCCAAAGTCAGGATGTTTCTTACAGAATTCCCCCCATTGCTATAACGTTACAAATGGATGCTACCTATTGGGGTCGAAACTTTGGAGTAGTCATTTTCATGGATGCTTCAAGCCACAGAGTATTACACTATCGCTTCTTACGTGGTAAGGAGAGAATTAGTGATTATCAAGCTGGTATATCCTGTCTCCAAGATCAAGGATTTACAATCAGATCCATTGTAAGTGACGCATTATCAGGTATTAAGGAAGCATTTCCTGAGATACCTTATCAGTATTGTCAGTTTCACCAGCTTCAGCGAATAAGACATTTGCTCACCACTAATCCTCGCTTACCTGCGGCCAAAGAACTCAAAGCATTGGCGCATCAACTTACACAATCTAGTCGTCTAGACTTTGAGACATCTCTTGAAAAAAATGGGAGCAAAAGTGGAAAGATTTTTTGCAAGAGAAGTCTTATGGTGAAGATGGCAAATGGCACTTCACTCATAGAAGAACGAGAAGTGCTTTTTATAGTTTAAAACGCAATCTAAATGCACTATTTACCTTTGAGAATTTCCCTGCCGATCAAGTTCCACGCACTAACAATGCTATTGAGTCTCTTAACTCTGTATTGAAGATGAGATTGCGTCTTCATCGAGGACTTTCGAAAGAGAGGCGAGAACTGCTTATTGGAAACATATTAGGGGCTTACAACCCCGATAAACACTAGGGAGTTCAACTATTATAGGAGTACATTTGACCATTAAATGAAAAAGAGAGCATTTTTGCCCCCTTTCAGGAGTACATTTGACCATTAAGCCCAATTTTGGTGGGCCAGGCGAAAAGTGTCGTCCAATACTTCCCGACCTCATCGGTGGTGAAAATCAGTTGGCGGTGCGTGTTCACGATGTCATCTATGCGCTGCCGGTCATTGGGACTGAGGGCTTTGCGATAGAAGGCCACCACATAGGTGCCATCGGTGGAAAAATAGACATCCTTGACGCCGCCGGAGGCTTTGATTTCGTCATAGAACTCAACGGAACTACCGTCAGTGGCTGTTAGCGTTACGATATTTGCCATGGTCGTAGGGGGTTAACAATGAGCATCAGGGGAATTCGTGACTTCGCCGTCGCACGGACTCGAGGTTGGCTGCGCGTCCGCGATCTCGGTGGGAACGGGAACTTCACCGGCCGTGGCCGAAGCTGTTTCGGTTTCTTTTGATGCGACTTCAGCAACAAGTTGTTCAGTTGCTTGGGCAGACGTAGGTTCGCCGGTCTCGACATCGGGTTGGGGCTGCTTTTTCTCTTCGGGAGCCTTCTCTTCGGGAGCGGGCGCAGTGGGCGTCGCAGCATCTGAATGTTGCTCTGCGGTCACTGATACTTGTGGAGCCAAGACTTCGGATACCGGCTCTTTGGCAGGCGTTACCTCGCTATCGGTAGGCGTGTCGATCACTGTTTTTTCTGCAGAAGCGGCCTCAGCGGTTGTTGGCTCTTCGCAAGGAGCCACGCTGTGGGCGTCGACCGTCGACGTTTCCGCAGAAGTGGCTTCTGCTGTTGCAGGCTCTTGGAGAGATGCCTCCGCGCTACCGGCTTTCGAGACTTCGTCGGCGACAGCAGACGTCTTTTCGTCGGACGACGGGGCTTCTTTGCCGCAGAGCACTGCGATGGTGCGGTCATCGTAATTGCCCTGCGACCAAAAATCGAGCCAAGACAACAACTGATTTTTTGCCACTTCTTCACCGGTAGTGAGTCCGACTCCTTTGTGCTCCAAATTCTCCCAGAGTTCGTCCCACTTTTGGGGATTCTTCAGATTGTTGGTGGTTTCGAACTTGGCATCACTCACGCCATCGGACATCAAGAAGAGGGCGGTGAAGTCGTCGACCAACGTGAATCGCAGACGCTTGTAGCAAGCTGTTGGATCTTGGAATATTTCGGGCATGGTGACAAAACGTGTTTGTCCACCATATTCTCCTTCATCGGGCTCGCCCATCAGTTTAACCTCATGCAGACCGCGGCGATAGAGGGCAATGGCGCCGTCGCCTACCCAAAAGGAACCGACAAACCAACCAAACGGGAAACGCTTTGTGATGCTGAGTAATAAAGTGGCCGCATAGGTTCGAGGATCGCGCTGTTGTTTCGCAGCTTCTGCTTGTATGGCCTTACTGGCATTGAACGCTGCAGAGCAAAGCAGATGATAAAGCACTTCACCCACCTTCGAGATGTTTTTCGCTCTCTGATTGGTGATAAGCCGAAATTTGTGCTTCAATGTTTTTTTGAGCGTTTCGGCATCGGCCAGTTTCTTCAAACAGCACTCGACCGCTGTTTCACAAGCCAAACGTGAGCCCTCGCGGGAATAGGCCGCGGAGCCGGCACCGTCAGAAACAGCCATGACGTACCAACCGTTCTCGGCACAATAGTGCATGCGGTAAGCGTCGTCACGCGGTTTTCCTTCGTGCGCATGACTGCGCCCTCGCTTGCTGGCTACCACGATGTGTTTCGCCGGAGTGCCGTCGAAGGATGTTTCCACAGCCAAGAAATCCGAGGCTTCATCGGCATGCCGGTATTGAGGTTCGCCTATCTTCTCCCAATCGACCGGGAGATTTTTCCACAACTTGTGAGGATCGGGATTGACGGTGAGTTTGAATTCCTGCTCGAGGTTTTCTTGTTTTCCATATTCACTACCGCCTTCGAAGTCAAAACGGGCTACGAGGGTGAACTCTGTCTGCAATGTGCGTCCCTCTTCTCTAAATTTGTCAAGTTGGGGAGTGCCGCTGACCGTAAAGCTGTCGGACGTCATTTCAATGTTCAATCCGTGGGTTTCACGATCTACTCCGCTCACGCTTTTTAAGATCAAATGCGTGTTTTCGGGAAGGGAAGGGAAGCTGATTGCAGCCTCGTAGGTCGAATTTTCGACGGCATTGGGGAGAGCAGGCCACGGATGTGCGGCGAACCAATTTGTGAGTTTATCCATACGAGAGATTTTGAATTCGTTCCAGTACTTTTCAAAGATAAACCGGGCAAAGGCTTCAAATTCTGCCTTGTCGCATGCCGGTGGATTGAAAAAGCGATAGAGGCGTTCAAAAAACATATTAGAATTAGGGGAATAACAAGTTACGGTTGATAAGAACGAGAAAAGATGGGCGAAATGAGACGCTGTGAAGCGCATGAAATCATCACACTTTCAAAGCACAATATTGATTTCTCCCGGCGCCGGAGGTAGTGCTGTGTCTTCGGACACCCCTATCGTACGCCCTCCCTGCTGCACATTGATGGTTACCCATTGGAAAAAGCGCTTGAAAGTGGCACGATCCATTGTGTCGAGGGTAAACACGTGGTCAGTAAGTTTCTTCAGAGGAGCCGTTTGCGCCTTCGGACCGGCGGCACAGGCAACGATGTTGGAAAAAGGTCGCTGCTTTATGGCCTCGACGGCCTGGTCGTAGACAAGAAGATCGGAAGGTTTGCCATCGGTTAGCACAAACAACAAAGGCATCCAGTCACCTTTCTGCTCCGAACTGCCGGTACGCACCTCTTGATCGTAAAGGTCGCACAAAAGTTGCAAAGCCGCTCCCAAGAAAGTGGGACCCGACTCCGGACAATCGATGTCCGGGAGTTGTAATTGCTCTAAATCGGTCAGCGGTAATACCTGTTGTACCGTCCGATCATAGGTAATGATACTAATGTGGGCAGTATCCAAGGCATAGGGATCAAGGCGAAGCGAAGATATCATGTCAGCTAAACCGACCTTCACGGCTTCGATGGGCTCGCCACGCATAGAGCCACTGGTGTCGATGAGAATGTAAACAGGTAATCTTCTACTCATGAGAAAAAGACAAACGAGTGGTTACTGCCTTAGCAGCACCACTCGTTTGTAGGCAAATGGACGGCGATGCGCTAAACAACAATGTTGACTTCTGCGGGGGGAGGGGGGAGTTCACTCAGTGAGTTGGTTTCATCTCCCGTCTCTACGGCCTTGCTGCTGGTGCTGATGGAGGCTGACACCCACTTGAAGAAGGCTTTGATGGTAGAGCTGTCTGCAGTGTCGAGTTGCACCACATTGGGGGTAATCATTTGCAAGGTGGCCGTATCGGCTCCCTGACCGGCGGCGCAGGCTACGACCATACCGGTTTTGCGGCTGCGGAAGGCTTCGAGACCTTGGCTTAGGTCGTCCGTCGGCAAGCCGTCGGTCATGATGAAGACCAAGGGGCGCCAATCGCCTTTCTGCTCGGCGGTGGTTTTGGCCACTTCGGTGTCGATACGATCGGCCAAAAGGGTGAGTGCTTCGCCCAAAGCTGTGCATCCGCGGGCTTCAATCACAGGAGTTTGAAATTGTTCCAACTCTGTCAACGGCACAAGTTGTTGTGCGTTCGTGTTGAACGTGATGACACTGAGATAGGCTGTTTCTAAAGCATAGGGGTCGTTGCGCAGGGTCGAAACCAGCATTTCTACACCATTCTTTACGGCCTCGATGGGTTCACCGTGCATGGATCCACTCGTATCGAGCAGCAAGTATATCGGCAGTTTTCTCATAGTTTATTTTTTAGGTGGTGGTATTTGATTTTAGCGGGCGAAGTCTTTCATCACGCGCGAGACGGTGTGAACGATGCTTCTATCGGGGAAGGCTTCACCGATGGCCTTAAACTGCCAATTACCATTGACACGATAGAGTTTGCCCATCACCAAGGCGCGCATTCCCTCGCAGTTTGTTGCGTGGCCACATTGTATTGCGCAAAGACGCGACGGGGTGCACGCTCAGGCACTCCCTCAAACATGCGGATATGAGCATAAGGTATACCCGAAAAGTCGCCGCTGTACTCGTTGTTGTTGTAAATATTGAGGAAGAAAACGATGCTTTGCACTTGGCCATTGACACGATTGAGATCGACGGTGATGATTTCATTGTCGAGTCCGTCATCTCCATTTTGGTCGCCTTCAAGATCGTCGCCGGTATGGTGCAATGCCCCATCAAGAGAGGTCAATTTACCATTGGGCAATCCCACCTTGTTGTCTCCGAAACGATAGAGCGGAGACCAAATGTGGTCGATGGGTTGGCCTTCGGCATTGAACATGAGGCAACTCAAGTCAACATCAACATCGATTGTCGACTTGAAGAGTCCGAAGAAAGTGCTGCTCACAACGGCTCCCCAATTACAACCAACACAGAAGTTGGTCAGTCTTTCGCCACTCTCTTTTTCCAAATTGATGGAGCGGCCTTTTTCAAGATTGATGCTCATAGTAGTATTTATCTGTATTTGTCAACAAGGAATTGAAGACCTCCTTTTCGACCGATTCCCAGTGCTTCGAATTTCCATTCACCGAAGCTACGATAAAGACGGCCAAATTCAACCGCGGTTTCCACCGAAAAGTCTTCATTGAGATCGTAGCGGGCTATTTCCTGCTGATTCTCTTCGTTGTAGATGCGAATATAGGCATTGTGTACCTGTCCGAAGTTTTGTCCGCGCTCTTCAGCTTTGTGAATGGTCACCGTGAAGAGTATCTCCTGCACACGGGGATTCACATGAACCAAATCGACGCTCAGTTTCTCGTCATCTCCTCCGTCGCTGTTTCCACCGGTGAGGTCATCTCCACTTGACTGCACTGCACCATCGGGCGAGGTTTGATTGTTGTAAAAAAACAAAGTACTCATCAGCGATGAGGCGACCATTGTGTCCCAACATAAATGCCGAAGCATCCAGATCATAAGGATTACCGGGGTTTCGACTAGGATCCCAGCCGAGTCCGACAGAGACATGAGACAAACTATTAGACAAGCTAAAATTGTCTCCTTTAACAAGATTGATAGCCATTGACGGTTGTGTTTTATGTCACTTAATGTTAGATATGCTCATCTGCCCCGACCCTACTCGATGGTTTCCGAGAGGTCATCCGTTGTATTGTTGTTCGGTGTGGTAGATGTTGCAAAGTAAAAGTTTTCTGCTGAACCGAAGCGAGAAGATGCAAGATTGCACGTTCTTTTCATTTTGAAATGCTCAATAGCCTGCAAACTTACAAAGATAAGATGCGGCGCCATTCTTCCGATTCGTCCAATCTGTGAATGCTTTCTGTTTCGGCATCGTAATAGCAAATCAGATCCGGCGAAATGCTTACGGCGTAATTGCCGTAGATGTTACGATCAGCCACGTAATTTTCCGGACTATGCAAGATGTCTCTAAGGCTCATTAACTGGCGTTTCAGTAAGCTCAACATGGGAGAACGCGATTCGGTGTTCGCCAAACTCGGAGTGACTTTACTACTTCCACCGAACATGCGATAAATGAGCGCATACTTCTCTTGCATCCTTTGCATGCGCTGCTCGTGGCGTCGCTGCAATTGAGCGCCGGTTGGTCTACTGAAGTTCACACCCCCCGCTTGCACTCTCCAATAAGAGCAAGGTGTAGAGTGCTTTCTCGCGACGATGCACTTTTTCCAACTCGACATCGGCATCGGCGAAAAAGATTCTTTCGTTAGCAGGATCGATCACAACGCGACTGCGTATGCCCTTGCGCAACATCAAGATGTCGAAGATTTGCTTGTGAATGCCACACACAATGAAGCGCCCACTCTCTTCACGCAAATAACGTACGCTCGAATTTTGATGATATTGATTGAAGAGGTCGATCATTTCGCGCACTGTGTCCAACGCATTGTCAGAGATTTCCAACAACATGAAGTTGCTGACTGGTTCATTGTCGACCAGCGATTCGTTGATTTTGAAAAGAATCGACGGAGCGACGTCCACCAATCCCTTGAAATCAAGTTTCATCGAGAGCTGTTCGCGACAGAAACGCGCTGTAGACAGTTCGCGCAACTGCATAATGATGACGCGCAGGCGCTCATCGCTCACCTGTGGATAAAGGAAAGTAGCCCAGTTTGAGCAACTCTTCATCGCTCATCTTTTGATAATTGCGAGCGATCTGCGGCAAATAGACAAAGTCGAAACCGGTCAGGCGGAGTTCGGTGCAGATTTCACGGTATTGCTCTCCGATTGATGCATTGACTTCCTCATCGTACTCACTCTCGACGTAAAGCACTTGGAAAGGCTCTAAATTGATGCGCTGATTTCCACGTACAGAGATGACGCTGTCACGACTGACCATGTGTTGCGTCAAACAACTGCGCAAAGCCAACATCAACATCGCTTCCTCGCGAGCACAAATGTTGTCGGACATCGAAATGAGCATACAATCCTTGAGCAACTTGCGGCGCAAATCCTCATCAGCTTCCGACAAGACATTCATGGCTTCTGCCAACGTGCATTCATCAGCAAGGAGTATTTCTGTTTTCTTCACACCGTAGTCGAAGTAAAGTCGGTCAAGTAAATCCATTTCGCGCGTATCTAAGATACCATCAGCCAAAATGAGATCGTGGATTACGCGCACTACGGCGACTTTTTCTATTTGTTTCATATATTACCGGAGCGGAAAATGCGGAGATGTGGGAACGACGAACTATTCCCTTTAGATTTTGAGGAGGTTATTTTCTACTTTCTTTGAAAACCAGTTGACCGAAATTAGATAGGCAGCAACAAGAAATGCAATATTCGACATTTTTCTTAATATAAACAACATCTATTCAATTTATTCTCAAAAGTTTTTTTCATCGCGAGCTGATTCGGGGAAATTCGGGTGTGCTTTTCATTCTCCTATAAGCATTTACCAACACTCTCTCCGCAAAGTGGGGCAAAAGTGGAGTTCTGCTCTCTCGGAGAGGGGAAGTTGATTTAAGACAAAGAAAAAAGCGAAAGGAAAACCTTTCGCTTGTGAGAGCCGAAAACGAGACTCGAACTCGTGACCTACGCATTACGAATGCGTCGCTCTACCAACTGAGCTATTTCGGCAACCGCTAATCTTTTCGATTTCGATGCAAAAGTACGGACTTTTATCGGAACCACCAAATTTGCGCCCTATTTTTTCATCGAATCCCACAAAAAAGAGGGTGAACCAAAGCATTCGACCGCGACAACAGCCTGTGAGCATTGTCGCGGTCGTGGGAGATAAAGCGATCGGCACCTGAAGTACCATGATGCTTTTACTTGTCAGCCTTCTTCGTAGCCTTGGCGGTCGTCTTTTTCTCCGCAGGCTTCTTGGCAGCCGTCGTCTTCTTGGCAGCGGGCTTCTTGGCAGCTGCTTTCTTTGCGGGCTTTTCCTCTGCTTCAGCGGGAGCAGCTTCGGCAGTTGCGGCCTCTTCAGCGGCAGGAGCCTCAACTTCGGCCTTCACGAAGTAGTCTTTGTAACCGGCCTTGGCAAGGATGTTGTACCACTGCACGAGCTTGCGAATATCGCTCACACGCACACGTTCGCGGTCCCAAGCGGGGAGAGCGGTTTCGTCCATGAACTTTTCGAGTTCTTCGACGGTGGCTTGCTTATAGTTGAAGGGAGTTTCACCGCCTTGGAGGGCATCGCTGATGTTTTGGAACACGAGCATGAGAGGCACGTCGTCGGCTTCGGTGTACATCGTAACATCGCCGAGCGAAGTGACACGATCGCGAGCACCTGCGGGTTGACGACGATGCGTTTCGTCAATGGCCTCAACGATCAGGCTTGCATTGCCGCGAGCAATGAGCTTGTAGAGACCGGGCTTGCCAGAGATGGCGAGAATAGTTTCTTGCATGTTATATTTGAGTTGCTTGTTGCAATAGTTTGCGGGCGAATCGGTTTGCAAAAATTACGGCTTTATTTCCGAGTCGGCCGTGTTTTTCGTCGAGAAATATCGAAGTGGATCAGTCTTTGACGAACTTGAAATGACGGAAATAGAGTTGCTGTTCCTGTCCGCTCTTATTGGTGATGCGGAAGGCCTTGACGCGGAGTCCGCCCAACTCATTGCCGGTGTGGATCACGGGATCGGTGTCCTTATAGTGGAGCAGCGCCACTTCGCGCCACGTACCGTCGGGCAGTTGGCATTCGAGTCGGAAAGCAGCGGCGGCACCGGGTTTTCCGAAGTTGAAATCCATGCCGCGCAAGGTGAAGGGACGGTCGCCGCGCACCGTGAATTGCGAGCCGGGAGCCCAGGTGATCACCTCGTTGGAGGGCGAAATCTTCACCTCGCCGCCGTACGTCGTAATCGGCTGTTGGGCAAGTTGCGACACGGTGCTCTCGATGGTGAACGGAGAATACTGCGTCACGACTTCGAATTGCGTAGCGTGCTGCGCGTTGTAGTTCTTCGTGGCGTCGGCCAAGACGCGATTGATCGCAGGGAGGAGGCGCAGGGTGCCTAACTTCGTACCTGTTTGGTATTCGTGGAGCAAGGTGGGGTTCACCTCGTTGTCGTACATCTGCTTTTGGAGCGACATGGCACGACGGTAGAGCTGCGGGAACGATTGCAACGACTGCTCGTTCTCCACCTTGCTCTGGGCGGCATCGCAAACGGCCTCACCGTACTGAGCAAGGAGCTTACCTTGCACCAACCACGGGCGGAGTTCTTCGATCAACCACTTGTTCTCCTTATTATTTAAGAGGAGGTCGCAAGCTGTCGCCAATTCGGTGCAACGCACACGCAGATCGGGGATGGCCGTCACGTCGCCTTTCTCAATACGATCGCAGAGGGGCTTGATGTTGCGGCTCTCGTCGCGGCGGAAACCGTGGCCGTTCGGGCCGAGGTCCTCATTATAAGAAGCAAAGACGCGCAGTGCGGCCGTTTCGTTGGGGAGCAGATCGGCCAAAGCACGATCCCAGGAGCTAGCCCAGTCGTAGTGCTTCATGTTCCACGTGTAGTCTGCAATGGAATAGAGCGCGATCTTCGAACTTTCGGCATATTGCATCGGGTTGCTCACAAATCCGCTCACATCACCGGCAATGTCGAGACCGTTACCATAGGTGGGGCCGAGCAAAATGTGGTCGCGCACGAAATCGTTCACGGGGAAGTTCAGCCAGATATAGCCCTTGCGCTTGATGCGCGAGTTGATCCAGTCCATGCTCTCCTTGTCGATGGTGTGCACCACCGTGTTACCCGTCCACATCACCTCGATGCCGGGACGCAACGAGCTGCCCAAAGCATTGAGATACTTGTCGCCGGGGCCGCTCCAAGCGCGGTTGTAGATGGTGGGGCAGAGCAAGAGAGGCGCGATGTCGCCGTGTTTCTTCACGAACACCGAGTCGACATAGTTGAGCAATTCGGCTTGCTTCTCACCGCGCGCACCTTCGCCGGCAATATCGTCGAAGAAGACAGCAAACGAACGAATGCCGAGATCATACATCTTCTCGAGTTTCTTCACGAGGTTGTCGCGATCTTCCGTCGTCCAACGAATATCTCCGCCGGGGTGGATAGCCCAATAGAAGTTCACGCCGCGAGCGTGCGCACGATCCACCAATTCACGCAGTTGTCGCGCTTCCTTTTCGGGATAAGGATCACGCCAGTGCTGACGGTGATAGGGATCGTCCTTCGGACCGTAGATATAGACGTTCATCTTGTTGCGACCGTAGAAATCGAGTTGGCGCAAACGATGTTCGTGACTCCACGGACGGCCGTAGAAACCCTTCGATGGCACCGCGGAAGGCCACATCGGGCCAGTCTTGCACGGTGCATTCTTCCATTTGTCCCTTGGCCATCATCTCGCGCAAGGTCTGCACGCCATAATAAAGACCGCGTTCATCACGGCCGATGATCACCACTTCTTTCTGAGTGACGGACAAATAATAGGCATCGGGGTGATTGGGCACCAACTGCCGGTACTTGGCATTCTCTTTATCGGTCGTCAGTCCCAACGTGACACGGAAGGTGCCGCGACCTCCTTTGGCACGCGCAACCCCAATCTCTTCCAGTGCGTCCATAGCATAGGACGTTGCGAGGGCATAAGTCGAATAGACACGCCATTCTTTCGGAGCAGTAAATAGCTTACCGGTCGAGTTGACCGTTTGCGGCCGCGGATTCACATTGGCCACCTGCGCCGAAACACCGCCGGCGAGAAGGGTAAATAGGGCAAAGGAGAGAAACGTCTTCTTCATTGTCATTATATTTGTTGCATTGTTGCGCAAATATAGCGCAAAATAGGCGCATTCCCAAATAAATGCATTACTTTTGTCTTCATTCATTCACGTCCGCACCCCACTTTTCCACAAGGAAATGAGCCGTGTGGTCACTCATCTCTTATTTTCATCCATGGATCAAATTGTCAACCGCTTTCTCAAATACGTTAGCTTCGACACGCAAAGCGACGAAGCCTCCTCTTCCACCCCCAGCACCGAGAAACAATTCCGCTTAGCCGAATATCTTGTCGAAGAGCTCCGCGCTGTCGGTTTGGAAGAGGTGGAAATGGACGCGCAAGGCTATGTTTACGCCACACTGCCCTCCAATGTGGAGCACGCTGTGCCCACCATCGGCTTCATCGCCCACATCGACACCAGCCCCGACGCCTCGGGCGCCAATGTCCAACCGCGCATTGTGCAAAACTACGACGGCACGGACATTGTCCTCGACGCGGAAGCCGGCATTGTCACCGCCGTCGAGAAATTCCCCGAGTTGCTCCGCCACGTCGGCGAAGACCTCATCGTTACCGACGGCCACACGCTGTTGGGCGCCGACGACAAAGCGGGCATTGCCGAAATTGTTAGCGCCATGGCCTACCTCGTGCAGCACCCCGAAGTGAAGCACGGTCGTGTGCGCGTGGCCTTCAACCCCGACGAGGAAATCGGACGCGGCGCGCACCAATTCGACGTGGAACGCTTCGGCTGTGAATGGGCTTATACCATGGACGGCGGCGAAGTCGGCGAACTCGAGTTCGAAAACTTCAATGCAGCCTCCGCGCGCATCGACATCACCGGCGTTAGCGTCCACCCCGGTTTCGCCAAAGACAAGATGGTGAACGCCGCTCGCCTCGCTACCGAGTTGGTGCAGAAGATGCCCGCCGCAGAAGTCCCCGAAGCCACCACCGGCTACGAAGGTTTCTTCCACCTCACCGGCCTTTCGGGATCGGTGGAGCGCGCCACGCTCAATTTCATCATCCGCGACCACGACAGAGAGCGCTTCGAAGCGCGCAAAGCCATGCTCCGCGGATTGGTGCAGGGCATGAATCTCAAATATGGCTACGAAGCCATCGCCCTTCAGCTCGACGACACCTATTATAATATGCGCGAAAAGGTGGAACCCGTCATGCACATCATCGACATCGCCCGCGAGGCCATGGAAGCTGCCGGCGTGGAACCGCAGATCAAAGCCATTCGCGGCGGCACCGACGGGGCGCAACTCTCCTTCATGGGACTCCCCTGCCCCAATGTCTTCGCCGGCGGGCTCAACTTCCACGGCCCCCACGAGTTCCTTCCCATCCCCAACCTCAAGAAGGCTTGCGAGGTGGTGATCAACATCGTGCGACTCACCGAAGCACGCTACCGCTGATCGTTTACACCCTGCTTGCACGCCAATCTGCACCCGGTTCTGCCGGAGCGCGAGCGTTTCGAGCGCAGCTTTCGGAGCCGTTTGTCATGCCCCGCCGGCTGATGTGTCGGCGCACGCAGTCTCGCTCCATGACTCCTCATTATATAGAACAAAATGCTCCCCCGCAGTTTCTTCAACTGCGGGGGAGCATTTTGTTTGAGTTGGAGTTCATTTATTGGGGCGCGTTGCCACCGGTTCTTTTTCCGCCATTTGGCGCGGCACATAGCCCGTAACAGTGAGGAAATGCTTCACCGACGGACTGGCCAACAGCCTTTTCGGAGCGCGATCGGCGATGCGGCGCAACTGATCGGTGAGCACAGGGAAACCATTTTCCTGTGCCAGCGACATGAAGTAGCCGGGGCCTAAGACATTATCGGCATTGTCGCAAACGAAATTTTCTTCGAGGGTCGATATTTTCGTCAGCAGTTCATCGCGCTTTGCCTTGGTGCGCGCCATGGAGGCCTCCGATTCGTTGCCCTAAGAACATGGCTTGCCGCATTTCGCGCTCCAGTTCCCAAAGTTCGTTGTAGAAATTCGAGCGACGGCTGAGAAAATCCGACAATCGCTCATTGAGTGGGCCGCCTTTCACGCTCTGGCCGTAGTTGTCGAGTTGCAAAAAGAGCTGTCCACCCTCCAAGACCACCGGCATCAGCACATCGTTGCCCACATAGACCTCGGCCATCACAATCGTTTCGCTGCTACCGCCGAAACGAAAATGCCCGTGCACCACTTCGCACGAGTCGATCGTTTGGTAGCGCGTGCGAGGGTGTCTACCTGCGGCACACGCAAGTACAGTCGTTTCCCGTCAAGGCACGACAGCGATGAGTTGCCGTCTATGGAATATTGCGAACTGCAACCGCAAAACAACGGAAGCAGCGTGAGTAAGCCGAATAAAGGACGCATAAATGGGTAGTTTTTTTCGGTGATACACAAGAGTGGTCTATTGGCGAATATAGCCTTTAAGTGACATTCTGCCAAAATATACGCTGAGAAAGCGTCGTTTTGCAACCTTATTTCAAGATTTGCACGCAATGACCGATTTTCTTATCCATTTATTACGACGGTTTTATTCATAATTCAGACTGCTGCTGTTGTTGCAACTGCCATTTTTCGCGCGCCATGTCTTGCATGTCCACGGCCTCGTCGTTTTCGTCCACGATTTCCACGCCAAGCATCGTTTCGATCACGTCTTCCATCGTCACAAGACCACGCATCGTGCCATATTCGTCGATGATCACCGAGATGTGCTCCTTCTTTTCGAGCATCAGTTCCCAGATGTTCGACACCGGTTCGTCGTCGCGGAAGGTCAGAATGGGGCGAATCAAATCGCCCACGCGCTGTGCAAAGTGATCTTCCGAGAGTTCTTCGAGCACATCGGCGCGCAGCACATAACCTTTGATATATTCTTCCGCTTCGTCGTAGACCGGGATGCGGCTGTACGAGTGCAGGTGCTCTTCGTCGGCATCATAAAACTCTTGCAATGTCATGTCTTCGCGCACCGTGGCGGCTACAGTAGCCGGCGTCATGATCTGCTCGGCACGCACCTCGCCCAGTTTCAAGAAACTGCGGATGGCTTTCGTTTCCTTGGCCTTGAACACGCCTTCCTCCACACCCGCGTCCACCATGGCCTGCACTTCCTCGCGACTCACGGAGAGTTGCGCTTTTTCGCTGCCCACCATGCGCGTCACCAGTTCTGAAAGCAACACCAAGGGGTAGGTAATAATAATGAGTACGCGGATGATGCGCGTCGCGCCCAACGCCATTTCGCGCCAGTAGGTGGCGCCCACCACCTTCGGTATGATTTCTGAGATGACCAAGATGAGCAGCGTCATCACACCCGAGGCAATCCCCACGGCTTCGCTGCCCCAAATGATCGCCGCCTCCGCGCCCACGCCGGCAGCACCCACGGTGTGCGCAATGGTATTGAGCGAAAGGATCGAAGCGATGGGTCGATCGATGTCGGTTTTATACTTTGAGGGTAGCGGCGATTTTATAGCCTTCTTGTTCCTTGATCGACGCAAAAGAAGTGGTCGAAGCCAGCAAAACAGCTTCGAGCACCGAACAAAGAGACGAAAGAGAAAGAGAGAGTACGAGGTAGAAAATTAAAAGCAGTAAATGCGAATCCATTAAAGTTCGACACGTCCGGCGTGTCTGTATTGGTGATGATGCAAATGTACGACTTTTCCCACGAGAGTGGAGCAAACACGGCAGTTTTTCGTACCTTTGCGGCGTTTTAAACAACAAATACCCAAATCAATGTATCAAAAAACCTCTCCTCAGGGAGCAGTTTTCACCTTCCGCCGCTTTTCGCGCAAGGGCTATGCGCTCTTTGCCGCACTGGGCAGCGAGGTGAAAATCGGTGTCCTCACAGTGGCCACATTGGCCACGGCCGCACCGTGCTTGGCTGCCCACACCCACGCAGCGACACGCACCGCGACCGCCGAGGATCGTACGGAAGTGTCCGACGAACTCGACGATGCACACCGTCTCGCGGAGGCCGTCACCACGACCTCGCGCGCTCCCCTCGCCGCCGACGCTGCGGCGAGACAAGTGGTGACCCTCTCGCGCGAACAGTTGGCCGCGGCGGGTGTCGCCTCCGTCAACGACGTGCTCAAACTCTGCGCCGGTGTCGATGTCCGACAGCGCGGTAGTTTCGGAATGCAAACGGACATCAGCATCAACGGCGGAACCTTTGACCAAATTCTTCTTCTCGTCAACGGATTCCCCATCTCCAATCCTCAAACCGGTCATAATGCGGCGGAATTTCCGCTCAACCTCAGCGACATCGAGCGCATCGAAGTGCTCGAGGGCGCTGCATCGCGCGTGTTCGGCACGCAGGCTTTCTCGGGAGCGGTGAACATCGTCACCCGCCGCGACGCCCGCACGGCACTCTCCCTCGCCGGCGGATCTTATGGCACGGCGCAGGCCGAAGCCCGCACCGGCCTGCAAGCGCGACGCGGCAACGTCGACTTCACTTCCTCGCTCAGCTTGGGCTACGGCCGTTCGGACGGCGCGGTGCGCAACAGCGATTTCCGCTACGGCAAAGCCTTTTGGCAAGGCCGCGCCGACGCGCCCGACTTCCGCGTCGATGCGCTCTTCGGCTGGACGCAATCGGATTTTGGTGCCAACACGTTCTACTCCACCAAGTCGGCCAATCAATGGGAAGGCACGCATCGACTGCTGGCCGGCGTGCGCGCCGAAACCAAAGGCCGTTTGCACCTTGCTCCGCAGGTGTCGTGGCTGCGCAATGCCGACCACTTCCAATTTGTCCGCAACACGCCGACGTACGAGAACTTCAACCGCGGCGATGTCTTCACCCTCGGCCTCAACGCTTGGACCGATTGGGCGGCCGGCCGCACCGCTTTCGGTGCAGAGATGCGCCAAGAACTCATTTATTCCGGTAATTTGGGACGCGACCTCGATTCGACTCATTGGATTGCCATCGGCGGAAAACACGCTGATCGCCGCGATGACAAAGGCGTGTGGCGCGACAACGACGGCAGCATTGCCTACTACACCAAGCGCGCCGAGCGAACGAATGTGAGCTACTTCGTGGGAGCACGATCTCCTCTTCGACCGCTGGACGGTGTCGCTCGGACTCATGGCACAGCGCAATTCGAGCATCGACGAGCAGTTGCGCCTCTATCCCGGCGTGGACGTGGCGTGGCGCCCCAACTCGGCGTGGCGCCTCACCGCCTCGTGGAATCGCTCCCTGCGCCTGCCCACCTTCACCGACCTCTATTATAAGAATCCTTCGCAGGAGGGCAACGTCGGCCTCCGCCCCGAAGAGAACAGCGCCTTCCGACTCGGCGCCACCCACCACGCTCCGTGTGGCATCACGATCGAAGCAGCCGCTTTCTACAACCGCGGCACCAATGTGCTCGACTGGGTGATGTATGACGCGAAAGACAAGTTCCACTCCACCAACTTCCGTTTGGACAACTTCGGCGTGAACGTCACGGCCACCGCCGATTTCGACCACCTGCTCGGCACGTCGCAACCGCTCCGCCGCCTGCGCCTCGACTTTGCCCGCCTGTGGCAGGATCGAAAGGACGATCGGCCGTTCTTCAAGTCGAACTATGCGCTCGAGTATCTCCGCCACAAATTCGTGGCCACGCTCGATCACCGCATTTTCTCCCAGTTGGGCGCTTCGTGGGTGCTGCGTGTGCAGGATCGCAACGGCCACTACATGCAGGTGGATCGCACCAACCCGGCCAAACTCGTCGACACCGGCACGCTCCTGCCCTACGGCACGCACGCCACCCTCGACGTGAAACTGCATTGGACGACCGATCGCTATCGCCTCTTCTGCGATCTGCGCAATGTCACCGACAGCCGCTACTTCGATCTCGGCAATGTGGAGCAACCCGGCTTCTTCGTCATGGCCGGTGCATCTTACACCTTCTGATCGCCCCACTTCGTCCCCCTGCGCGGCGCACATTTTGCCGCCACCTCGGGCAAAACACAACGACAACGCCGCACGCTTCCTTGGAAACGTGCGGCGTTTTTGTTTTTCTCGGCGACTTTTACGCAAAAGCTCCCCACTTTTGCGCAAAAGTTGGGGACTTTCTCGCGAAAGTCCCCAACTTTTTTTCGTTCCTCTCGCAAGCGGCCAACGGCCCGTTCACGAGATCTGTAAGGAAGTCCACCTCATCAGGCAGAATACGGCGCGCGGTTAGGCCGCCCTACTCCGCTTCGGGCAAAAGGAGGAAGCCCAGTTTTTTACGTCCGTCGATTTTCAACGACAAGGGGCGGTCGAAACGCACATGGCGCACGAAATCCGACTCGTAGACGGCGGGCTGCGCGTCGAGGGCGCCCCGTTGGTAAAGGCCGTCACCGATATAATCGTTGATTGTGAAGTAGCCCACACCGAAGGAGGTGAGATTCTGAAAGAAGTGCGTGCCCTGCGACGGATCGACGCGATAGTTCGTCAGTCCGGCCTCAACAATGAGGCGCGCGGCGGAGATGGCGGGCCACTTCACGGGCACACCGAGCCAAGGGTCGCTCGATCCCCAACGGCCGGGGCCGATGAGCACATAATTTCGGCCTTCGGCGAGGAAACGGGCGTTGAGTTGCTCGATTTCATCGGCAATGAGCGGATTGTTGCCGGCCGAATAATTGTCGGTCTTCACATAAACCACATCGGTCAGTTCGTCGAAATTGCCGTGTCCCAGGGCATTGTCGCTGCGCAAGAGCACGCGCGACGGATCGATGGCCGAAAGATCGATGTTCACGTCGGTGCGCACGTCGACCATGGGGCGAATTTGCAGCAAGTAGAACACACAGCTGCGATTTTCGGCATCGATCTCGACGGCAAACTCGATTTCGACGGGGCGGCGCATGGCTTCTTCGCTCATGTGCAGCACTTCGCGCATAATTTGCGGCAGCGGCACGACGTCGTGCTCCAACACGCCGACAAAACTGATGATCTTTCGGCCGCCGGGATACAGGCCGGGATAGATGACTTGGTCGGTGGGGTTGAAAGTCGAGGCGATGAACTGCAACGAGCCGTCGGCATCGGCCGTCTTGACGGGAAGGCGCAGGAGGTTGAAGCCGTCGTCGACCGAGAAGTTCTCACCGAGATTTTTCAGGTCGAGGGCATAGAAACGAGTTTGCGTTTCGCGCAGCGCCATTTCCGTGTCGGAGGTTTGCAACACCCGCGCGGGATGCGCCGGGCAGACGCGCAGCGTGCGACCGCCGTCCACGATGTATTTGCCCAAACCGAGCGCCAAACTCACCGTACCCTCTTCGGCGCGCTCGTCGTCGAGGGGATAGTAGTTGAGCGAGCGGCCTACGCCCGAAATGTTGGGATAGAAATGATCGCCGTAGCGACTACCCACCACTTCTTGGAGCACAACGGCCATTTTCTCCTCGTCGATCACATTGCGCGTGGCTTGCATGTAGGCTTTCGAGTCCTTGAAAAACACCGAGGCGTACACCCCTTGATGGCATCGCAGAGCATGGAGAGCATGCGCCCGTGGTTGTCGAGATAGGGCACCATGTAGGTGTTGTAGATCCCGGCAAACGGTTGGTAATGACTGTCTTCGAGCAGTGAACTGGAGCGCACGGCCACGGGACAGCGGAGGGTGTCGACGAAGTAAGGAGGTCGCCTTCGAGTTGCTCGGGCAAACGCGCACGACGGAAGGCATCGAGGATCTCTGCGTCGTCCACATCGGAAAGCGCGAGCTGATAGAGATTGTTCGTCTCCATGAATTCCTCGAACAGATCGGTGCAGAGCACCACCGTCTTGGGAATCATGACGGTGGCGTTGTCGAAGCGATTGATTTCGGGATGGGCTTTGACGAGATTGTCGATGAAAGCCAGACCGCGCCCTTTGCCGCCGAGCGAACCTTCGCCGATGCGGGCGAAATTGGAGTAGCGGTCGAAACGATCGCGGCGGAACACGGCGACAACACCGCGGTTTTTCATCAGCCGATACTGCACGATGGCTTCAAAGATGATGCGCCGGTGGGCATCGAGGTCGCGCAATTCTTCCCACGAGAGCTGTTTCACAAACTCGGCCGCGGGAAACAGCGCGCGACTGCGGAGCCAGCGCGAAACGTGGTTGCGCGTGATGTGATAGAGGAGCGAATCGGCCGGCACACTGAGGATGGCGTTTTGCATCTCCTTTAGATTGCGGGCGCGCGCCACTTCTTCGAACGTGCGGGGGTCGCGAAACACGAAATCGCCGAAGCCGAAATGCTGTTTCACGGCACGACGCAGATCGACGGCCATCTTTTTGGAGTTTTTGTCGACGAAAGCGGCGTTGTGCGCCGAGGCTTCGAAGGCATTGTGCGACTCGGCGGACTCGAGGATGAGGGGCAAGAACGGATCGGCCTTGCGCAGACGCGTGAGGAGGGCGACACCGGCTTTCGGGTCGACCACGCCGCCGCGCGGATAGCGCGCATCGGTGATGACGCCGAGCACGTTGTTGGGATGTGCGTCGTAGAGCGCGGTGGCTTCCTCGTAGGTGCGCGCCAAAGCGATCTTCGGACGACCGCGCATGCGCAGGGTGCGCTGGTGCTCGTTGAGGGCTTCGGTGGCAAACTCCTGACTTTGTTGCAAGACGAACTTATAAAGCTCGGGCAGGACGGAGGAGTAGAACCGAATGTTGTCTTCGACGAGAATGATGAGCTGCACTCCACCCTCTTCGATGTCGTGATCGAGGTTCATCTTGTCCTCGAGCAACTTGATGATGGAGAGGAGCAAATCGGTGTTGCCCAACCAGCAGAACACATATTCGAAGGCCGAAAGATCTTCGTGCTCGATGCGCGCACTGATGCCGTGACTGAAGGGGGTAAGCACAACGACGGGGATGTGCTCGTTGCGCGCTTTGATGTCGCGGGCGATGTCGAAGGTGTCACTGTTGTCCGTTCCGGGCATGACGATGATGAGGTCGAACGAGTTCTTCCCCAGTTCGCCCCAAGCCTCGTCGGCGGTGCTCACTTGGGTGAAGCGCGGCGGATAGCGCAACGAGAGGGCGGCATATTCGTTGAAGAGTTTTTCGTCGATGCGCCCGTCATCTTCGAGCATGAAAGCATCGTAGGGGTTGGCGATGAGCAAAACATTAAAGATACGCCGTGTCATGAGATTGACGAACGACGTATCTTTCAAATAGAGTTGCGTAAATGTTTTTTTGTCGAGCATAGTGTTGTACGGGGCTGGACGGGTGTTGCCTGAAAAACGACGAGGCAGCGAGTGGCCGCGGCCGACTAAAAAGCCGCGCGGTACTTGTCTTCGTCGTGATCTTCGAGCATGGAGAGATAAGAGGTGTAGCGCGAGGGCGCAAGGCGGTGCGCTTCGAGCGCTTCGCACACGGCACATCCGGGTTCGTGGGTGTGGGTGCAGTTGGAGAAGCGACATTCGTGGCCGAGGGCGAAGATGTCGCGGAAATAGTGCGCTATTTCTTCGGGTTCCATGTCGAAGGTGCCGAAACCTTTGATGCCGGGAATGTCGATGAGGCTACCTCCGTCGGGCAAGTCGAGGAGTTGGCTGAAAGTGGTGGTGTGCATACCGGTGCCGTGCGACTCGGAAATTTCAGCGGTGCGCACACACGCGCCGGGGATGAGGCGATTGAGCAAAGTGCTCTTGCCTACGCCCGAATGACCGGCCAACAGCGTGATGCGGTCGCGAAGGTGGGGCGCCAACTCGGGGAGTCCTTCGCCGGTGACGGCCGAAAGATGGAGCACCTCGTAGCCGATGTCGCGATACACCCAAGTGAGGTACTCGAGCGTGGCACGTTCCTCTTCATTGAGGTCATCGATTTTGTTGAAGGCCAGCACCACGGGCACGCGATAGGCTTCGGCCGAAGCGAGGAAGCGATCGATGAAGGTGGTGGACGTCTCGGGACGCGCAATGGTGGCGACCAAGAGCGCGCGGTCAATGTTGGCAGCGAGAATGTGGCTTTGTTTCGAGAGATTCGACGCTTTGCGAATGATGTAATTGCGGCGTTCGTCGATCGCGGTGATGAAGGCGATTTCGTCGTTGGGGGTTATACGCAACACAACCCCATCGCCGACGGCAACGGGGTTGGTGGTGCGGATACCTTTGAGACGAAAATTGCCCTTGACGCGACATTCCACCTGCTCCCCGCCATCGGTGCGCACGATGTAGCTACTGCCGGTGTTGCGCACCACGATGCCGTGAGCCGCTGTGGTGGAGGTATTTTTGCTGTTCGAGGGTTTACGAGCCAAAAGCGTAGATGTTTGTGACCTTAGACGGTCATGATTTCCTTAGACTTGGCAGCGAGCAGATCTTCGATGCGCTTTACCATCTTGTCGTGGAGCTTCTGCAGATCGCCTTCGCCATCTTTCGCCACGTCTTCGGGCACACCGTCTTTGGTGCTCTTCTTGAGTTTGTCGATACCGTCGCGACGCACATTGCGCACGGCGATTTTCGCTTCTTCACCTTCTTGATTGCACTGCTTGGTGAGGTCGCGGCGACGCTCTTCGGTGAGGGGCGGAATGCCCAAACGGATCACTTCGCCGTTATTTTCGGGCATGATGCCCACATTGCTATCGATGATGGCCTTCTCGATGGGATGGAACATGCTTTTGTCCCAAGGCTTGATGGCGATGGTGCGGGAATCGGGGGTGGTGATGGCGGCCACGTTGTTAATGGGCACCATCGAACCATAGGAGTTCACCAGCACTTGGTCGAGAATGTGCACGTTGGCTTTACCGGCACGGATGTGCGAAAGGGTTTCTTCGAGGTGCATCACGCTCATTTCCATGCGCTCTTCGCAGGCGGCGAGCAATTGCTTTACGTCTAACATAAGGGATAGCGTCTATTCGAGAGTTTGAAATATGATTTGTGGCAAATTTACGACGCGTTTTGTGAAGTGCAAAAGAAAAAGGAGGCAAAATGCGGAAACTTCCCGTGTTTTGCCTCCCGAGGGGGATGTTCGACAGCCGTTCTCGCATTGCGGAGGAGAAAAGGTTGCCCCTTTTATGTCGACTCGTCGCCTTCGACAAGCCAACGAAGCACAAAAGCATCGACTACACGGGGTCGACGTCAAAATAGATCGTGACATTGCGACAAGCGCTGTGTGCCAACACGCGATCGCGCGCTGCCAACAACGTGGCGCGCACCGAAGCGGGGCTCAGCGTGGGCGAAACTTTCAACAACAACTTGCGAATGTGCTGCAACTGGACGTAGCCCACCGCCGGTTTGTCGGGACCGAGCAAATCGTCGCCGAAATGCGGCCTCAACAAGTCGCCGAGCAGGCGAGCGGCGACGGCGACGGTGCGCTCCTCGCGGTGTTTGAGATAGATGGTGATCAGGCGCACTTCTGGCGGAAAGCGAAAAATGCGCCGATCGGCCATTTCGCTTTTGTACATCGCTTGATAGTCGTCGGCCACCACTTGGCGCACGACGGGCAAATCGGGTTGTCGCGTCTGCAACACCACGCGTCCGCGACTGCCGCGGCGACCGGCGCGCCCCGCCACCTGCGAAAGCATTTGAAAGGCGCGTTCGTGGGCGCGGAAGTCGCAACGGTTCAGCAGTTGGTCGGCATTGACGATACCCACCACGCTGACTCCGCCGAAATCTAAGCCTTTGGTCACCATCTGCGTGCCGACCAGCAGGTTGGAACGGCCGTTTTGAAACTCGCGGATGAGGCGTTCGTAGGCCGTTCGCGAGCGGGTGGTGTCCAAATCCATGCGCGCCACCTTCGCCGTGGGGAAACAAGCCTCGACGGCGGCCTCGATTTTCTCCGTGCCGGCGCCGATGTCGCGCAAATCGGCCTGTTCGCACTGCGGACAATGGGTGGGCACTTGATACTGCGCGCCGCAATAGTGGCAAACGAGTTTGTTGAACTTCAAATGCAGCGTGAGGGGCACATCGCACTGGGTACAACGCGGCGACCACCCACAACTTCTGCACTGCAACGACGGACTATAACCGCGCCGATTGAGGAAGAGAATGGCTTGTTGCCCATTGTCCAACGCCGCATTCACTTCTTCGTGCAAACGCGGAGAGAAAGGCGTGGGCAATAGTTTCTTTCGGCGCAACTCGGCCAGGTCTTCGACGATGATCTCGGGCATTTGCACATCGCCGAAGCGCCGATCCAAACGCACCAAGCCGTATTTTCCTTCGTCGGCGTTCTTATAACTCTCCAACGAGGGCGTGGCGGTGCCGAGCAAGACCTTCGCGCCGCAGCGATGCGCCATGAGGATGGCCACATCGCGCGCATTGTAGCGCGGAGCCGGATCTTGCTGCTTGTAAGACGTCTCGTGCTCTTCGTCGACGATGATCAATCCGAGATTTTGAAAGGGCAAAAACACAGAAGAGCGCACGCCGAGTAACAAAGGATAGGCGTTCTCGCTCAACTGCCGCTGCCAAATCTCCACACGCTCGTTGTCCGGAAACTTAGAATGGTAGACCCCGAGCTGTTCGCCGAACACGCGGCCGAGACGATCGGTAATTTGCGTCGTCAACGCGATTTCGGGCAACAAGAACAGCACTTGTTTTCCCTCGGCGATGACGCGTCGAATGAGTTCGATGTAGACTTCCGTCTTCCCGCTCGACGTCACGCCGTGCAAGAGCACCACTTCCTTTTCTTCCCACGCCGCGAGAATCGCATCGTGCGCTACTTGCTGCGCTTCACTGAGGGGGCGCGGCGGCAAGCCCTCCACGGCTTTGTGCGTCTTGAGGCGTCCCACCTCGACCAAGGTGGAAATGAGCAGTCCGCGGCGCACCAAGGCCGTAATGGCCGCTGCTCCGCCCTCGGGCAAGGCCTCAACGAGTTCGGAACGGCGCACTTCGGCGAGCAAAGCGAAATTATTGAGTCGCTCGGCCGCCGCTATGCCGGCTCGATCGAGGAAAGCCAACATCGCCTCGGACTGTCGCGGCGACCGCCCCAGCTGTTTCAGCGCCTGCTCGAGCGCCTCCGCCGAAGCGTAGTCGGGAGCGAGCGTGAGTCGCGCTTCGCTTTTCGCTTTAAAGCCTTGACTCACTTTTTCTTCGACCGTGATGCACCGCGCTTCGACCAAGTTTTTGAGTGTGCGCAACAATCCCGGTCGCGGAACAGCCTTGCGCAAATCGTTCACGCGCAAAGGTTTGGCCATCAACGCCCGCAAGACTTCGCGCGCTTGCTCATCGTGCACCTCATCGTGCGGATCCGCGTCTTCGGCCAAGGCAAAGAGCGTTTCGCTCTCCAACTTCAAACCGGCGGGCAAGGCGGCTTTCATCACTTCACCGGGACAGCACATATAATATTGCGCCATCCAGCGCCAAAGGGCGATTTGCTCCTCGAGCAACAACGGTCGTTCGTCCACCAACTCCTCAACCGTCTTGATGCGCTCTTCGTCGAAGTTCGCCAACTCCTCGTGCAAACGAATGACAATGCCGGTGTAGCGTTTGTTTTTGCCCAACGGCACCACCACACGCGAGCCGACGACGACGCGCCCGTCGAGTTGTGTGGGCAATCGATAGGTGTACGCACCGGGAACGGCGAGGGGGAGCACAATATCTGCGAACATGGAGAGGATACATGAGGGGCGGCAACGTCTGTGCGCTGCCGCCCGCGATTAGTCTTTGAGCAGTTTGAAACTTTGACGATGATAGGGTGTCGGCCCGTGCGCAGCAATCGCCGCACGGTGCGCCGCCGTCGGGTAACCGGCGTTGCGATTCCACGCATAGTCGGGGTATTCTTCGTGCAACGCGGCCATATAATCGTCGCGATAGGTCTTGGCCAACACCGAAGCGGCGGCGATCGACAGATATTTCGCATCGCCCTTCACGATGGTGGTGTGCGGAATTTCGAGCACCTCGCGCACATAGGGTTTGAAGCGGTTGCCGTCGACGATAATACATTCGGGACAGAGCTGCAAACCGTCGAGTGCGCGGTGCATGGCCAAGATCGCGGCGTTCAAGATGTTGATCCGGTCGATTTCTTCCGCATCAACCACACCGACCGCCCACGCCAACGCATCCTGCTCGATAATCGGGCGCAACGCGCGCCGCCGGGCATCGGTCAGTTGTTTTGAGTCGTTGAGCAGTTCGTTGTGATAATCGGGAGGAAGGATCACGGCGGCAGCATAGACCGCACCGGCCAAACAACCGCGACCGGCTTCATCACAACCGGCCTCGAGCAGTCCCATTTGATTGTGGTGAGCGAGCAGCACTGAACGGACGACTTAAATCACCACCGCCGTGCCGGAGGCCACGACCATGAGCATCGAGCCCGAAGCACCCACGGCTTCGTAATCCAACTTCAAGCCTACCACGGCATTGGCACCGAGGCGTTGGGCTTCTTTGGTGAGTTCGGCCAAAGCCGCCTCTTTACCTTCGCGCAGCACGCGTTCGTACGAACCCGAACGACCGCCGAAAACGTCAGTGATACGTGCGAAGAAATCCTTCACAAAGTTGGCGCCGATGATGGTTTCGGCCGAGATGATACCGCGATATTCGCGAATGGTGTGTCCTTCTATCGAGGGCGTGGTGGTCAGTAACATAACAATGGGTATTGAATGTGATATTGATAAGGACAAAGGTAAGTGTTTAGAACGAAAGACCAAAGATTGCGCCGAAAAATCAGCATTTGTCTCTCGGCCGAACGCCACCTTACGATAAGCAGCCTCAACGGCTCGGGCCAAACGGCAAAACATCGGCGGAAACCACCCTACGATGATTTCCGCCCAAGCTGTCTTCTATAAAAAGGAGTGCACTCGCCCGAAAGGGAGCCAACGCGGGCGTTCAGAACATGCGCACCACGCGCTGCAGCGCCTCCATGAAACGGTCGATTTCGTCCTCGGTGTTGTAGAGCGCAAACGAAACGCGCGCCATGCCCTCCACTCCACAACGCGCCATGAGCGGTTGCGCGCAGTGGTGGCCGGTGCGGATCGCAAAACCGAGGCGGTCGAGCAAGGTACCCAAATCCATCGGGTGGATTTGCCCCACATTGAACGAAACGACCGAGGTCTTTCCGGGCACCGTGCCGTAGAACTGCATTTGATCGATCTCGGCCATGCGCGCCATGGCGTGACGCGTGAGCACCTCTTCGTGCGCAGCAATCCGATCCAGCCCCACCGCCTCCACATAGTCGATGGCCGCGGCCAAACCGTGCGTACCCACATAGTCGGGCGTACCGGCTTCGAACTTAAACGGCAAGCGTTCGAAGGTGGTGTGCTCAAAAGTGACGCGAGCGATCATCTCTCCGCCCCCTTGATAGGGAGGGAGTTGCTCCAACAGCGCTTCTTTGCCGTAAAGCACGCCCACGCCGGTGGGACCGTAGATTTTGTGTGCGCTGAACGTGAGAAAATCGCAATCCAACTCCTGCACATCGACCGAAAAATGCGGCACACTCTGCGCGCCGTCCACCAAGAAGTAGGCACCGGCGTCGTGCGCCATCCGCGCCATCTCGCGTACGGGATTCACCGTGCCGAGTACGTTGCTCACCTGGCAGCAGCACACCAAAGCGGGTGCGCTCATTGAGCAGCGCGGCGTAGGCTTCGAGGTCCAAACGCCCCTCGTCGTCCATCGGCACGACGCGCAGCGTGAAGCCCCACCGCTCGCGTGCCAACTGCCAGGGCACAATGTTGGAGTGGTGCTCCATGACGGTGACAATCACCTCATCGCCCTCGCGCAGGAAGGCTTGCGAAAACGACGCTGCGACGAGGTTGAGGCTCTCGGTCGTCCCTCGCGTGAAAACGATCTCGGCCGTGGAACCCGCATTGAGGAACGAGCGCACCCGTTCGCGCGCCGCTTCGTGCAACGCGGTGGCTTCTTGCGAAAGCGTGTGGATGCCGCGATGCACATTGGCGTTGCAGGTGGTGTAGAGCGCGTCCATGGCCTCCAACACGGCGCGGGGCTTCTGTGTCGTGGCGGCATTGTCGAGATACACCAACGGGCGGCCATGCACCTCACGGCTCAGTATGGGAAAATCTTCGCGATAGTCGGTCATCATGAGCGGTTTCCGGTTCAAAACTTAACGGCACATTCTTCACAACCGTCGGCACAGTGGCGCTGTTCGCCGCGAAAACGGCGTTCCACGAGGTCGGAGAGCCGATCGCGCAACGCTTCGCTCGGCACGCGTTGCAGCACTTCGGCCACGAAGGCATGTTGCAAGAGCAGGCGCGCCTCGGCGAGGGGAATACCGCGCTGGCGCAGATAGAGCAAGGCGCTTCGTCGAGTTTGCCGATCGTCGAACCGTGGTTGCAACGCACGTCGTCGGCATAGATTTCGAGCATCGGGAGGGAGTGCACATGCGCCGTGGGCGAAATGCAGAGGTTGGCGCTGTTTTGGTGCGAAAGCGTTTGTTGCGCACCGGGGCGCACCATCACCTTGCCCGCAAAGGCCGCCCGGCTCTCGCCGTCGAGCACATATTTGAAGAGCATGTCGGAGGTGCAGGCTTCGGCCACATGATCCACCAGCAGGTTGTTGTCCACATGTTGGCGACCATCGGTGATGGCCACACCGGCCGTTTGACAGTCGGCGCCCGTGCCGAGCAAGCGCACATTCGTCATCGTGCGCGAAACGCCCATGGTGAACGAGAAACCGTTGAGGCTCACGCGGCTGCGCGCCTGTTGTTCCACATAGACGTTGCTGAAACGGTGGTTGCCCTCACGCGTTTCCTCGAGCGTGTAGACTGATACGGCGGCGTCTTCGGCCGCATAGATTTCGGTGACTTGCGTGGTGAGGTAGCGATGGGTGCCGTCGGCATGCTCGCACACCAGCACATTCACGCTCGCACCGGCCTCGGCCACGATGAGCAAGCGGCGATGGGAAAGCAGATCGACAGCCGCGCGCGAACGGAGCACGATTTGCACCGTGCGCTCCATCTGCACGCCGGCCGCCACGTGGATGAGCAAACCGTCTTGTGCGAAGAGCGTGTTCAGACGCGTCACGACGTCGCGCTCTTCTCGGTCGGCATGCTTGTGCTGATTGGCGGGTTCGTGGTGCGCCGCGCGATCATAGTAGCGTTCGAGCCATTCGGGGTGTTCCGCAGCGGCACGACAGAGGGAGAGGAGATGCACGCCCTCGGGCAATTCGACGTCGTCGGCCAAGGGCACCACCACATCGTTGATGACATGGACGGGCACGGTGGCCAAATTCGGCACAGCACATCCGCGGTCGTCGCCGGGACGCAGTCCATCGAGTGTGCGCGTGAAGTCGGAATGGTATTCGTCCGCGAAAATGGCGGAGGCGTTGGTATATTTGTAGCGTTCGGTCTTGCGGTTGGGCAAGTCTACGCCGGAAAGGAAGCGCCGGGCATCGTCGCGGTGCGCATTGAGCGGCGCACAGCTGTTGCCATCGATGAGGGCGCGTTGTTCGTCAAAAAGACGGAGATATTGTTGAAGTCCGGACATGGGGAATCAGATTGGAGAGGTGAAACTATCGGAACGTGGCGCCGCACAACACAGCGACAAGCCGGTTGCCGTGCGCCTAAGGCGCTCACTGCGCCAGTTCTTCCTTGATCCAATCGAAACCGCGCTTTTCGATCTCGTAACCCAAATCGGCCGTACCTTCTTTCACCACACGACCGTTGACCAGCACGTGCACAAAGTCGGGGCGCAGGTAGTCGAGCATGCGTTGGTAGTGCGTGATCACCATGGCCGAAGTTTGCGGGGTGCGCAGTTGGTTGAAACCTTCGGCCACAATGCGCAGAGCGTCGACGTCCAAACCGGAGTCCGTTTCGTCGAGGATGGAGAACGTGGGTTCCAACACGGCCATTTGGAAGATTTCGTTGCGCTTGCGCTCACCGCCCGAGAAACCTTCGTTCACCCCGCGGCTCATGAAGTGCGCGTCGAGGCCGACGAGTTTGCGCTTTTCGCGCAGCAATTTGAGGAAGTCGGCCGCGGGCAACGGGTCTTGACCGAAATACTTGCGCTTGGCGTTGAGGGCGGCGCGCATGAAGTTGGTCATCGACACACCGGGGATTTCGATCGGCGCTTGAAACGACATGAAAATCCCTTCGTGGCTGCGCTCTTCGGGTTCGAGATCGAGGAGGTTCTTGCCATTGAAGATCACTTCGCCTTCGGTCACTTCAAATTTGGGGTTGCCCACCAACACATTGGAGAGGGTCGACTTGCCCGAGCCGTTGGGGCCCATCAGCACGTGCACTTCACCGTCGCGAATGGTGAGATTGATGCCGCGGAGAATTTCTTTGCCTTCGACTGAGGCATGAAGATTGCGTATTTCTAGCATGGGTTGTTTCTGTATTGAGGAGATGGATGTGGGGAAAACTTGCGCCGCAACGGCAGCGCGAGCACTTTGTGCCGACGCTCGAAACGCCCGCGAGGACGCGCGCGATGCCGATCGGCAGAAACGACGAAGCGGAACGAACTCACAAGGAGTGTTTCGAAAAATATCGCATGCGCCGTATCACTCCGCAAAGATACTATTTTATTTCTGTGCTACCAACTTTTTTCGGAGCGCTTTTTCATCTCTCGCAACGCGAAAAAACGACGCCTCATCGCCACCTTCCGCTGCCACCGCAAAAGGGCGCAACTCAACCTTGTGGACGCTCTTCAAAAACAAGCCAACTTTTCGTAAAAACACAACGACTTTTCTCACTTTCTCCACAGGTTTGAAACAGGGAATCATGACGCGCCGAAACAACATCCGACAGAAGGTGAAGTTCCTTGCGCATTTCGTCCCTCACGCGCGCATCACGCGCGCATCACGTTTTTCCGATTTGCCTTCACTCCTTCACCTACCCATCCAATACGCTAACAAACAACACATTACAGGTGAAGGCTTCACCCTCTTCTGCTTTCACCTCCCTTCACCCGTTCTCCCCTTCTACCCCACACCATCGGTGAAGGCTTTTTGGGGTGAAGCCTTCACACTTATCACCCTGCAGTTCAAACCATTACAGCACAAAGGTGAAGAAGTGAAGGCAAAAATCGAAAAACAGTGGATGCGCGCGTAATGCGCGCGCGAGGCAAAAGAGCCTTCACCGCACCGAGGCCTACACACCCCCTTCGCCTCGACAATCACCCGAGGCAAAAAAATGACGGTCGGGAACATGGTTTTTCACTACCGAACCGGCCACAAAAACACACCCATTTCACCCCATTCCGGAGCAAGTTGTCGCCGACATTATGAAAACAAGCGGAAAAAATTTGCGACTTCCAAAATAATGCGTAACTTTGTCGCGTAATACTTAATCCCATACGAAGATAAACACGACCAAGGGTTCGACCTCGTCGATCTTTTGCGTTGAACAGAAAACACTCACCTCTTCATTTATTTCCCCAGCTATGACCTCACGACTTGAACAGCTCGTCGAGCGGTTTGCCGACGGACGCAACACTCGTTTTGCCAAACTACTCGAAACAAACGAAGCACGCATTCGCTCCTATTTGACCGGAGCCGTGCAACCTAAATACGATTTTCTCGAAGCGGTGAGCGAAAAACTCGGCGTTTCCATCGACTGGCTCATTTCGGGCGAGGGTCGCATGCTGCGCGCCGAAAACCGCGCCGAACGCGAAGCAAAGAAAAAGGCGCAACGCGAACTCGAACAAGAGGGACTCCCCGTCTTCGATTGCGACTTCACTTGCGGTTTCGACGACGTGGAAAACGACCAAACCGCGCGCCCGAGTTACTTTATGGACACCACTTTCAACCGCCAGGCCGATTTGTGGTGCTCGGTGCAGGGTCGCAGCATGCTGCCCGACCTCGAGCCCGGCGACAAGATCGCCCTGCGTCGCGTAACGATCGACAACCTCGAACCCGGCCACATTTACGCCGTGGTGCTCGACGGTCTCCGCACCGTGAAGATTCTCCGCCGTGTACCGGAAGATCCCACCATGCTCGACTTCGTGGCCAGCAACCCCGAATATGGTACCGAGCGCTACCCCATCAACCGCATTTTGCACCTCTACAAGGTAGTGGGAAAACTGCATGCGTTTTGAGGAAACGATTGCTTTTCCAACTCATTTCGTTTGGGCGAAATGAAGTTCTGATTAAGCCTCATCTTTTTTATATATAAGCGATTGTTGCACGGCGCTGTTTCCCTTTCTTGAAAAACCTGAGTTCGGCCTAAGCAATTCTCCTTTCTCTTTCGATGATCTCTATATTAAGCGAGGGCTTTTTGGGCAAGAAACTGTATGCTGCCATGGCTGCCATGAGATTCGTGGCAAATCCTCCGATGCTCCTGTGGCGCGTGTGTTCAATCTGAACGATGTTCTTCAATTCGTCGTTTACCGTCTCGATCAACGACCTTTTCCTCAGTAGAATTTTTTATCGCGTAGATGCATCAACGAGTTCTTCATATTCTTGCGTATGCGAGTGATCAGGTGAATGTCGTCGACAAACAATTCTTCGAAAAGGCTCTGCGAGATGTATCCCTTGTCGGCCACGAGTTTTCCGAAGATCTTTTCCGTAAACTTCTTGTTTTTCAGTGGGGTACGATCATCTGTATTGGCTGGTGTCAACTGCCATTGGACGATTTCTCCGCGGTCGTTGATAATGATGTGCAGTTTGAAACCGAAGAACCACCCCATAGTCCCTTTGCCGCTTGTGGCAAATCCCCGAAAGGTTTTGTGCCTTCTCGATCGCTTGTCGTGACACACCCGAATGGGGGTGGAGTCAATGATCGAGATGCCGGTGCAATCGCCCAAACAACAGTTGTTGAGAAACAAATAAAGTTTGAGAGAAACCATTTGCTCACGTTCCACAAAGCGATTGTAAGAGAGCACGACGGGAAAGTGTTGTCGCCACTCTTTGCAGATCATTTGGGTGTAGAAAGCCTTGAGTGTTCGGTAGCCCGAGAGGTGAAAGAGGATGAGAATGGTGATAATTTCGCTGTCGCTCATCTTAAAAGCGCGATTTCTCCTCTTTTTTCCGTCTTCGCCAATCGCTTTTTTCTTGAACTGCGGTTCAATTTGCTTACAGAATTCGTCGACCGAATAAAAGATTTCCGTTATCTTTGCAGTGTTATCAGTGTTCATGTGGAATAGTAACTATTTGGATATCAGTTATAAAGTTACGAATTTATTGCCACGTGAACAAGTTTCCCACCGATTAAGTTACTTAGTCGGTGGGATTATTTTTAGAGGAAATGCTTAGACCGAACTCAGGTTTGAAAAAAAGTAGCCATAACGACAAAAAGAATCCATCGAGGAGTTTTTACTCCCTCGATGGATTCTTTTTCACACTCGCCTCATTGCGAGATTTCGATTAGTTCCAGAAGCACAAAAGCTCCTTTTCCTATTTAGATATTCGCCACGCGCATCACGTCGGCAAAGACACCGGCGGCAGTGACGGCCGCACCGGCTCCGTAGCCGCGGATGATCATCGGGGTGTCGTAGCGGGCGGTAGTGAGACAGATAATGTTGTTCGAGCCTTCGAGTTGGTAGAGCGGGTGGCCGATGGGAATCTCGCGCAGGCCGACGCTGCCTTTGCCGTCTTTCCACTCGGCGACGTAGCGCCAGCATTTGCCTTCTGCCACCAAGCGCTGACGTTCGCGCTCAAAAGCGGCATCGAGTTGCGGCAGGGCTTCCATAAAGGCCTCAGTACTACCTTCGAATAATTCGGCGGGGAGGAAAGGCTCGATGGCAATGTCGGAAGTTTCGACACGATAGCCGCTCTCACGCGCCAAGATGGTGATTTTACGCACCACGTCCATGCCACAGAGATCCATTCGTGGGTCGGGTTCGCTATAACCGTTGGCCTGTGCCAAACGCACGGCTTCGGAAAGCGGCACCTCGGCCGAGAGCGTGTTGAACACGTAGTTGAGCGTACCTGACAAGACGGCTTCGATGCTCTTGATGCGGTCGCCGGAAGCGATGAGATCGCCGATGGTGCCGATGATGGGCAGGCCGGCACCGACATTGGTTTCGAAAAGGAATTTCACTCCGCGACGGCGTGCCGTGTCTTTCAGTGCCGCGTAGTCCTCGAAAGGCCCTGAAGCCGCTACTTTGTTGGCGGTGACAACGTGGACGTGGTGTTCGAGGAGGGCGCGATAGTGGGCGGCAACGTCGGCCGAAGCGGTGCAGTCTACAAAAACGGCGTTGAAAACATTGAGTTCGAGGATGCGACGCATCATGTGGTCGATGCCGCCTTCCTCTTCGCTTGCATTCAGTGCAGCGCGGTAGTTGGCGGGATCGATACCTGCGATGTCGTAAACCGATTTGCTGCGGCCGCCGACGCCGACTAAGTTGAGGTTCAGTCCACGCTTCTCGCGGAGAATGGCGTTTTGCGCGGCCAGCTGTTGAATGAGTTGGTCGCCGACGGTGCCGGTGCCGCAGATGAAGAGGTTGAGTTCTTCGTGGTTGCCCATGAAGAAGGAATCGTGCAAGACGTTGAGGGCTTTGCGCAGCAAGGGGCGCTCGATGACGAACGAGACGCTCATTTCGAGCGCGCCGAGGGCGACGGCGTTTACACCGATGCCGTTGCGACCGAGGACGGAGAACAGTCGGCCGACGGTGCCGGTGTGGTGGCGAAGGTTCTCGCCCACCACGGCTACGGTGGACAAGCCCGTGCGACAACCGGCGGGATTCATGGCGCCGGCGGCAATTTCCTGTGCGAACTCGACATCGAGAATGTGGCAGGCGCGCTGCGCATCGGCAGGAGTGACGGCGAGCGAAGTCGAGGTTTCGGAAGCCGACTGCGCCACCATGAACACGCTGATGCCTGCTTGTGCTAAGGTGGTGAAGATGCGGCGATTGACACCGACCACACCGACCATGGACATACCGCTGACGGTGACCAAAGCGGTCTCGCCGATGGAGGAGATGCCGCGAATGAGGCGCGAACTGGGTGCGGCATTGCGGCGAATGACGGTATGTTTTCCGTTGGGATTGAAGGTGTTGCGCACCAAAATGGGAATATTGCGCACACACACCGGGAAGATGGTGGGGGGGATAGACAACTTTCGCGCCGAAGTTGCACAATTCGGTGGCTTCGTCGTAAGAAAGTTCGTCGATCGTGAAGGCGGTGGGGATGACGCGGGGATCGGCGGTCATGAAACCGTCGACATCGGTCCAGATTTCGAGCACTTCGGCACCGAGGGCGGCGGCAAGAATGGCGGCCGTGTAGTCCGAACCGCCGCGACCGAGGTTGGTGGTGCGACCGCTCTCGACATCGGACGAGATGAAACCGCCCATCACAGTGAGGGGACAACGCGAGAGATCGGCCTCGGCAATGGCCGCATGAGTGGCGTCGAAATCGACGATGTGTTTCGCGCCTTCGGGGCGTGTGCGAATGAGTCGACGTGAATCGATGTGGCGGGCGCCGAGCAGCGCGGCCACGATGGACGAAGAAATGCGTTCGCCGTAGGCAACAATGGCATCGGCTGTCTTGGGTGTGAGTTCTCCGATGAGGTGAACGCCTTGTAAGATACGGCTGAGCTCGTCGAAGCAGTTGGACACGCCTTGTAAGATTTCCTCCTGTCGATCGGCAGGCAAGACAGTGCGCACCATCTTGTCGTGGCGGGCGTGGAGTTCGTCGAGGGCGGTGAGATAGTCGGCCGCAGGGTCGACAGCCTGTGCGGAGAGCGAGATGAGACGATCGGTGACGCCGCCGAGCGCAGAGACCACAACGACCGCTGAGGTGTCGAGCCGATCTACGATCTGCTTAACTTGCAGCACGGCTTCGGGCGTTCCGACTGAGGACCCGCCGAATTTGAGAACTTTCATCGTAAGACCTGTATTGAAAGGGAGAAAATGACCTTTATAATCATGGTGGCTTTTGCCTACAGGGGAGAAGCCATCAGAGTTTCACTTTGATTTTGACCGGTTTCGACTCATTCTGCAAACGGTCGAGGGCTGTCACCACATAAGTGTACTTTTCGTTGCCGAAATTGTACGGGAGTTTGTACATCGTTTCGGAGGTAACGGCAAAGATATAGGTAGACGAATTGATATCGATCTTGTGTCCTTTGGGGAAACAATAGATCACATAGAATTTCGCCGCGTCCATCTCTGTCTTGGCTTTCGGGGCAGTCCAGAAGAGATAGTAGCCGTCGGGCATCCACATGGCTTTGAGTTTGCGCGGCTTCTTCGGGGCTTTGTCGTCGATGAAGGGCATCTGCGGCACGAGTGCGGGCGTGAGGTGATAGTTGTTTTGCAACTCGTAGGCATAGTTGCCCTCGTTGCGCACCACCGCGGCGGAGTACCAAATCACGTGCCCCTGAACGGAAGGAAAACTGCGTTGGAGTTCGAACTTCGCGTTCATTTGATTGACGGTGGGATTGTTCAAATCGGCCTTCGAAACCGTGCGTTCGACGTCCTGTCCGATGTAGAGGGGACGTCCGGCGGCGTGTTTTGCCCACCAACGCAAGAGGCGATCGTAGTCGGCACTGGAGTGTCCGATGGGCCAGTAGAGCTGCGGCACGACGTAGTCCACCCAACCTTGGCCAACCCAGAACAATACGTCAGCATACAAGTCGTCGTAGTTCTGCAGACCGCGGGTGTCGCTGCCGGGCACACTGCCGCCGGAAGATAGGTTGTGGTAAATGCCGAAGGGGAGATACACCGAATTTGACCCAAGGTTTGATGCTGTGCACGGTGTTGTAGAGCATCTTGATGAAGGTGTTCACGTTGTAGCGACGCCAATCCGCGCGGTTGTTGAATCCATTGCGGTTGGCGGCGAAGGTGGCATCGTCGGGGATGGGCAATCCGGGCACCGGATAGGGGTAGAAATAGTCGTCGATGTGCAAACCGTCGACATCGTAACGGCGCACAATGTCGGCCGCCACATCACAGATGTAGCGTTGGTTTTCGATTTGACCGGGGTCGAAAATGATGAGTCCGTCGTAGGAGAAAAAGCGATCGGGTTTGAGCCAATAGGGATGGTTGGGCGCCAATTCTTTGGTGTCTTTGGTCTTGGCGCGGAAGGGATTGATCCAAGCATGCAACTCCATACCGCGACGATGGCACTCGCGCACCATCCATTCGAGGGGATCCCAACCGGGATCTTGTCCTTGACGGCCGGTGAGCCAACGACTCCAGGGTTCATAGCTGCTGCGATAGAGGGCGTCGGCTTCGGGACGCACTTGGAACATCACGGCATTGATACCGGCAGCCTGCAATACATTGAGTTGGTTGGTGAGATTGGCTTGCATCTGCTCGCGCGACATACCGAGGAATTGGCCGTTGACGCATTGGATCCAAGTGCCGCGCATTTCGCGCTTAGGTCCTTCAAGAGGATTGGCGGCCGGCGCTCGAAAAACGACGGTCAACAAGAGCAAAAGAAGGAACAATATCTTTTTTTCATTATGAGAGAGGAAAAGCGAGGAATGACGTAGAGTAAGAATTGATGACGTAGGGATCGGGAGAAAGTCCCCCAATCGTCTACAAAAAAATACGACAATGTAGACGATTTCCCAACGCTTACTGCAATATAATGTTCGCGCGCGTGATAGTTTTCATAATTCCGCAATCCCAACGGAGCACTTTCTAAAAATAATGACTAACTTTGCGACGGATTTCACATTATCAACGTATCAATTTTATGAGAAAAAAATCGCTTTGCTGTGTCTCTTACTGCTGTGCATCACCCAGCTGCGAGCGCAACGTTCTGCCGTTTCGGTGGGGTGGGAACCGGCATTCCAGGGCTTCGGTGTTTCGTTCGATCGCCGCGTCGCTCCCAAATCCCATTGGGGCTATCGGGTAGGCGTGGGCTACACAAACTACAAAGGCTCGCCTCAGTATAACTATCGTGAGCAAGGAATCACTGTGCCTCTCGATCTCAATTTTCTTGCCGGTGGAAAGCACCACATGTTCGAAGCTGCTTGCGGCACTTCCTTGGCTTACATCCAGTATTCGTACGAAGAGACGAACCAACGGTCCCACGAGACCGGATGCGACTACCCGGGCAGAAGAAAATATCAATTGTCGCATGAATACTCCCATCGGTATTTCGGCAGATTTACCCAATTGTTCCATCTCTCGGCGGGCTACCGCTTCCAAATGGACAAAGGATTGATTTTGCGTGCCGGTCTTTCCCTCTCAGACGACTTCCATGTTCGTGAGACTTATTCTTTCAGCGACGAAGAAGAAGACAGTTTTCATCCTTACCTCTCCATTGGTTACACGTTCTAAGCTTTCGACATGAAATATCTTCTCCTTTCTCTCCTCTTCGCGCTGCCTTTCATCGGCAGTAGGGCGCAGCGTCCCCGCTATGGCGTGATGGTTGAACACGGCGGTGCTTCGCGCACGGTGGGTTTGGCCTTCGATTCGCGCATAGGCAACTCTCGACACTGGGGCTACAAAGTGGGATTGGCTCGCGTCAAAACGTCCGGCACCGACGATTTTTTCAATGACCTCGGACGCACCGACGGATGGATGATCCCCGCGCAGGTGCACCATCTCATAGGACACAAAAGACACTTCCTCGAAATCGGTATGGGACTGTCCATCGGATATTTTGAGTCCCTCTTTTATAAGACACACGGCAGCGGCTGCGTCTACATGTCGGATATGGAATACACCGAGACCGAACCGATCAAAACCAATACACACGGACCGACCTCAGCTTTCGGATGGGGCTGCAACGTCACCTTGGCCTACCGCTATCAGATGATGAAAGGCGCTTTCTTCCGCGCCGGTGTGACGGACAACTTCAATCTCTTCGACTCCGACTACTACATCGCCTCGGGTTATTCATTGGCTCCTTTCCTCTCGTTCGGTATCTCGTTCTAAACCCTTCCACCGGGTGAGCCCAACGCACGCGCGCCACAAGCGGCGCACCGTTCCTCCCCACATTCCACAACAATCCCCCTATCGACAGTTGTCAATAGGGGGATTATTGTAGGCTTACGGTTCCGATCATCGGCAGGCATTGGCCGAAGCGAGGTCACAAACAGCGTGGATAGCGGAGCGAATCGTCAAGGCATCCGGCTCAGTCGAAACGCTTCATACAGAACAAGGCTGATCAGCGCGCCGCGGTGGCGGCCGGTGCAGGCGAATTGGCGAAGGAACTGGGCATCGGGATGAAACCGCGCGTGCGTTTCACCTCGTAGCGCGTCAAATGCTCGTCGGAACGGAAACGATCGCCGCGCAAATCGCGGTCGGGCGTGACAATGTGCATCGGCACATGGGAATAAAATTCATGTTTCTCGTTGTCCCAATACAGTTGTTCACTGGTATAGGTCACCCGATCGGACAAATTGCGCACCCGAACGCGACCGCGCAGTTCCCAGAGGCTCTGATTGTACCAATAGGCGGTGTCGGCCGTGATGTAGAGGTCGACATTGAGCCGATCGTCGTAGCGTTGGAGCAAAACGCCCTTGCGAAATTCTTGACGTGGCGGGTGAGTGCGGTCGAAGACCAGCCACTCTTCCGAAATAATCTTGTACCGAACAACGCCCGAGTCGCTGATGAGTTTCGACACCCCGTAGGTGACCATCACCGGCAGCGAATCGCGATTGCGCACCGCCGATCCGCTCGGCGGCGCGCCGTTGTCGCAGGCTGAAAAACTCAGGCTCAGCGCGAAAAGCCCGAGCAGACAATAGAGTAGACGGTGCATGGGGCGATGTTATTCAACCTTCCATTTGTCAAACCACTTGTCGCCGAACGACAAACCGACGGACAGGCCGAAGAATTGCTCCTTCAGCGCACCCGTCACGGCGGGTTGCAACAATTCATAGCGCGCAGAGACATTGAGCATACTGCGGTTGTTGCGCGAGGTGATGATGGGCAGTCCCACACCCAAGGTGGCTACATAAGAAGACGGGCCGTCGTGATTGTCCACCTTCACATAAGGACTGGCGTAGCTCAAGCCCAAACGATAGCGCACGCGCGGTGCCCACGACAGGGCGTCGGGATCGGGCGTATATTCCGCCCCGAAACTCACCCGATGGCGATCGGTGAGCAGATTGTCGGCTTTGCGGAACACTTGACTGCCGTCGGCCAGCGTTTCGAGGGCAGGAGAGGTGGCACTCCCCCCACTGTTGCAGCGTGTAGTCCAATCCGAGACGCAGACGGTTGGCATAGTTCCAACCGAGTCCCACACCGACGGTTTGCGGGAGCGAGAAGACGTTGCGCAAAGCCACCGTGTCGCCGGACTGCACCGCGCTACCACTGATGCGCTGGTTGTAAAAATCGGCGCTGCCGTGAAGTCCGTGGCCGAGCCCGTAGACGACACCGAGCGAAACCTCGTGACGGCGAGCGATGCGGCGCGCCCATTGAGCGCCGAAGTCCAACGTATAGGAACGCACCTCGTAGGCATAGGAGCGACGGAGCGCATCGGTGGACGAATTGCTGAATTGCGTGTAAGCCGAGTGCGTGGTGGTGCCCCACAGATAGCCGGCATTCACCCCGACCGAAAGGCCGTTCAGCGGCATGAAGCCCAGTCCGGCATAGACTTGATGCAAACCGCCTTCGCCCGTGTAGCGTGTCGTCGTGGTCAGCGCGCTCGAAGCGCCGCTGCCGCTCAGACTCGTGCTCTGCGTGGCCAGCTCGTAGCCCACACTGCTGAAGGGGCGCAAGCCAAAGCTAAAACCCAAACGCGGTGCCAGTCGGAAACCTGCGGCGAGGTAGTCGAATTGCGCGCGATAGTCGTTGCGCGAGGCATTGCCGGCCGAACGATGCTCGGCTTGCAAGGTCACGCCGACGTCGAACATGAAGCTCAGCGAGTCGAAACGCGCATACGATGCCGGATTGGCGAAATTCAAACGACGGCTGTCGCTCAGGGCGATGCCGGTACCGGCCATGCCTTTGTTGAAACCCAAAGAGGGGTCGCTCAACACACCCACGCCGTAGCGAGAATAAGGAGACGACACACCCGTTTCTTGGGCGGATGCGCCGAGAACAGACGCGGCGGCGAAGAGCAAAAGGAGGTATTTCTTCATGCTGGAGATCATACAATAATAAATGAGGAGAATCGGCGACCCAAGTGCGGCAGTCGACCAACCCAAGGCGAACGAGCCGCAACGGCTTTTCGCTTAAAAATCAGTGGCGAGGCCGCGTGCCACGAGATACTCGTCTGCAAAGGTGCAACTTTCTGCCGAAACGGGAAAATCTGAGCGATTGCCGCCCGTCAAAAAAGTACTAATTGCCCCATATTCTTCGCGCAGACGACGCACATAGCCTTCAATTTCATAGGCAATGCCGCGCACCACTCCACTGCGCAGGGCAGTGGGGGTGTCGAGACCGAGCAAGGGCAGTTCGCCCTGCGCATCGACGAGCGGCAAACGCGCGGTGTGCGCGTGCATCGCCGCGAGGCGCATCGAGAGACCGGGACTGATGTTGCCGCCGATGTAACGGCCGTCGGCCAGCAGCACGTCGAACGTGATGCAGGTGCCGGCATCGATCACGAGCAAGTGGCCCTGCGGTTGCAAGCTGCGCGCGCCCAACACAGCGGCCAGCCGATCGACTCCAAGGGTGTGGGGTGTGCGATAGGCCAGGCGCACACCGCCCACTTCGGCTGCGGCGACGAGGCGGCGTGTCGGCCAACCGGTGCGCGCCAACAGGGTTTCGACGAGAGTATCGTCGGCACCCACGCTGCACCAACGGAGCGAAGTGACTTCGGGGCGGTGGGCGGCGATGGCGGCGAAGGCCGCCGGCAACTCCGAAACCGCACAAGCGGCTTCCAACCGGGGATGACCGTCGACAAACGAGACGAGTTTGGCGCGGGTGTTGCCAATATCGAGCGTGAGGAGCATGGGCGGAATGAACAAAGCCGTGGGCGAGCGCAGGGAAGCGGGCGATTTTAACGCAAAAACGCACGAAAAACCGGCTGACCACGGGTGAAAACAAGAAACTTGCGCACGTTGTCGAGGCAAAGTTACACCACACGGACAAAAAAAACAAATTACACTTTGCTTTTTGCGCCTTACCAAGTAACTTTGCCCTATCATCAACATTATATCCACGCGCTCATGAACGTTTCAGAACAGACGCTGCACCAAATCGAACGCGCACTGCGGAAAACTACCGAAAAATGTGGCTCCGACAGCGGCGAACCGAGACTCACCGATTTGTATATCCTCGTCAAACAAGACAGCGGAGAAATCCGCGTCCTCGACGATGACGACAACGAGATCACCCGTTGTGTGGTCGAAGAGTGGATCGACAACACGAGCGAGGACTTCTACACCGACATTCAGCCCCTGCTCCAAACCTGCATTCACAAGTTGCGCGAACCCATCGAGGCAATGCACCTCTTGCGCCCCTTCTCCTTCGTGCTCGTCGACGAAGAGCACACCAACATCGCCGAACTCTATCTCGTGGACGACGACACGCTCATCATCGACCACAACCTCATGGAAGGACTCGCCGAAGATCTCGATGAATTCTGGAATCAGCTCGCGGCAGAATGACGCCCCTCTTCCCCTTTCTCATCGTGTAATCTTCACAACGCCTCATGTCCAACACCACTTTTGAAATCGACGAGATCAAAAAGCTCGCGCACGAAATCGCCCAACGCGAGAACAACGGCGACGAAGCCGAACTCTTTCGCACACTCAGCGCTCATTTCACCGTAGACCCCGAGGGCGTGTATGCCTATGCCCAAGCCAACGAGACGGCTGAGCAGAAACTCTTCAATGGCCTGATGCGCTTGGCACTCGAACAGATCCGCGACGTCACTGAACGCCGACCGCAGACCTTGGAATGCGACGTTTGGCGATTTCAAAACAAGAAAGAGAAGTGGGTCGCCTTCGTCGGTTTGCTCGATGGCCGACCCTACGAAATTTTCACCGGACTCCAAGACGACGATGAGGGCATCGTGTTGCCCAAAAGCGTCAATGCCGGCTGGATTGTCAAAAACTTCAACGCCGACGGAAGCCCGCGCTACGATTTCTCATTCGAAAACCGACGCGGCTACAAGACCACCGTCGAAGGACTCTCCGGCCGCTTCAACAAAGAGTATTGGAACTATGCCAAACTCATCTCGGGCGTGTTGCGCTATCGGATGCCCGTGGACAATGTGATTCGACTCATCGAATCGCTACAACTCGAAAACGACACCATCAACACCTGGAAAGCCGGGGTGGTGCGTGCCCTCAAAAAATATGCTACCGCCGGTGCCGATACCGACGACAGCCCCTCTTCCTCCCTCTGACTCCTTATTTATGACGTTCGAACCGCTCGAAATCGCCCTCCGCAACCTGCATTTCTATGCCCACCACGGGGTGCTGCCCCAAGAACGCGAAGTGGGCGCCCACTTCACCCTCAACCTCTGGCTCACCGTCGAAGAAGCCGAAGCCGCCATCAACGAAGACCGTCTCGAAGGCACCATTAGTTATGCCGATGTCTACGCCATGGCGCAAGAAGAAATGCAAACTCCCTCGCAACTGCTCGAACATGTGGCCGGCCGCATCCTGCACCGGCTCTTCAACACCTACCCGCGACTGGTCGAAGCCACTTGCGAACTGAGCAAAGACAATCCACCCACCGGTGCCAAGTGCGACGGTTGCGCCGTCACGCTCACCGCTCACCGCTGAAACCTATCGCGCTGCAATCTGCGCGCAGACCCATGCACGCCTTTACCTCGCTCATTCCTCCCTTTATGAAATCTATTTCCACGCTCACGCTCAGTCTCTTGGCCGGATTCTGCACACTCTTTGCAGCACCGGCCGCGGCCGACAACGCGCCGAAGATCACCATCGAACAAATTAACGACGGCTCTTTCTCCCCCCAATACATCTATGGGGTGCATCCCCTCAACGACGGCGAAAGTTATTCGCAGCTTTCGGCCGACGGCCGACGCATCACCCGTTCGTCCTTCAAGACGGGACAAGAAACCGGTGTGCTTTCGATCTCGACAAAGCCCGCGGCACAGCCAAACTCGAGCGCATCGACGGCTACATCATGAGCCCCGACGAGAAGAAAATTCTCCTCCGCACGAAAACCACTCCCGTCTATCGCCGCACCTCGCTGGCGGTCTATTACATCTATGATGTGGCCAACGGCAAGTACGAACCGCTCTCGGAAGGCGGCCCCCAAATGTCGCCCCTCTTCTCGCCCGACGGCAATGTCGTGGCCTTTGCGCGCGACAACAACCTCTTCGTCGTGAAACTCCTCTACGGCAACGCCGAAACGCAGGTGACCACTGACGGCAAGCGCAACGAGGTGCTCAACGGCATCCCCGACTGGGTGAACGAAGAGGAGTTTAGCACGGCGCGCTCCTTCGACTTCACCGCCGACAGCAAGATGCTCTGCTGGGTGCGCTACGATGAGTCGAAAGTCCCGGTCTATCGCATGCAGATGTTCGAGGGCATGAAACCCGCCCTCGAGGAATATGCCGAATATCCCGGCACCTACGACTACAAATACCCCATTGCCGGTGCAGAGAACTCGAAAGTGAGCGTACACAGCTACGATCTCCTGAGCCGCGCCACGCGTCAACTGGCGGTTCCCCTCGATTCCGACGGCTACGTGCCGCGCATCGTCGGCACCTCCGACCCCGAGCGTTTGGCCGTGGTGACCCTCAACCGCCACCAGAACCGCATGGATCTCTATATGGTGAACCCACGCAGCGGCATGGCGCGCCTCGCTCTGCGCGAAACCGATAAGCGTTACCTCCGCGAGCAGGCTTACACCGCCCTGCGCTTCTATCCCGGACACTTCGCCCTCCTCTCTGAGCGCACCGGCTACCAACACCTCTATTGGTACACCCTCAACGGCCAACTGGAGACGACGGTGACGAAGGGCGATTTCGAGGTGAGCCAATTCTATGGCTACAACGAGCGCGACGGTCGTTTCTACTATGCCGCCCACAAGGAGAGCCCACTGCGCACGGCCGTGTATGCAACAGACAAGCGCGGCAAAACGACGTGCCTCACCCCCGAAAGCGGGACGCACGAGGTGACGTTCTCCGCCAACATGCGCCACTTCATGGACGTCCACTCGCAACTCGGCGTACCGCCTGTGACGACCTTGCGCGACGGTGCGGGACGCACGCAGAAAACGCTCATCGACAATGCGCAACTGCGCAAGAAGGTGGAGGACGTGGGTGTGAAACAAGAATTCTTCACCTTCGCACTGGCCGACGGCACGCAGTTGAACGGCTGGATGGTGAAGCCCCGCGATTTTGATCCCAAGCGCAAATATCCGGTCGTGATGTACCAATACAGCGGTCCCGGCAGTCAGGAAGTGAAAGACGCTTGGAGCACGGGATTCTACGGCGGCGGTGTGTGGGAAGCCTTCCTCGCACAAAATGGCTACATCAGTGTCATCGTGGACGGCCGAGGTACGGGCGCACGCGGTGCGGATTTTGAAAAATGCACCTACCTCCGTCTCGGCGACCTCGAGTCGCAAGACCAAGTGGCGGCGGCGGCCTATTTGGGTCAACTCCCTTATGTGGATGCTTCGCGCATCGCGATTTGGGGTTGGAGCTTCGGCGGCTTCAACACGCTGATGTCCATGACGCAGGGCACGCCCCTCTTCCGTTGCGGCGTGGCGGTGGCGGCGCCTTCCAACTGGAAATTCTACGACACGGTCTACACCGAGCGCTACATGCGCACGCCGAAGGAGAATGCCAACTATGAGTTGGTGAATCCCATCACGCGCGCCGACCAACTCCACGGCGACCTCCTGCTCATCCACGGCACGGCCGACGACAATGTGCACTACCGCAACTGCGCGCAGATGTCGGAAGCGCTCGTGCAGGCGGGCAAACCCTTTGACATGCAGGTCTACACGAACCGCAACCACAGCATCTACGGCGGTGCGACGCGCACGCATCTCTTCAAGCGCATTTTCCACTTCTTGGAGCGCAACATGAAATAAACCGGCGGGCAGACCGCTGCCCTACTCTACGACAAAGCCCGTCCACGCAACAGCGTGGGCGGGCTTTTTGCGTAGGCCAAAGGGGAATGAGGGGGCAAGGGATTCGGTTGGTCTGAGGGCTTACGGCGCAATGCCACGGGCGATCGTACACCGGAATGACGAAACGCCGACACGCTCCTTGTATCGTGCCGATAAGTGGTCATGAGAACGCTACAAAGGGACAAAAGGATGGCAACCGATGGGCAATAGCAACAAAACGATCAGTTAGGTTGCCCTTAACCTTGTGCAGTTCACACAAAAACACCGCTGTTTTTTCGCGAAACAAGGGAGGTTTCGGGAAAAAGCAGCGGTGTTTTCAGCACGCACTGTGCGGCCTTCGCATGGAAGAAGGCGGCACACAGTGGGGAGAAGAGCATTTGCGGCGGAAATGCGTGTCAGTGCGGCCACCACATGTAGTCTTGCCAATCGGTGAACATGTGGAAGAGTAGCCCGATGGCTACTGCCCTGCCCCACCACGGCAGGTAACGGTGACGCCCATAGGGCAGGCAGCACATGAGGGCGTAGAGCACAATGGCGGGATAGGAATGGAGGGGATGAAAGCCGATGCTCATGCGGTGGGGGGAGAAGACGGGCGTGGCCAACAGGTGGTCGAGATCGACGAGCATGGTGGCGAACATGATGAGATAGGCTTTGCGGCGCTTGCCGTCGGGAAAAAACAACAGCGCAAGGAGGAAAGGGGCGAGGAAATGCAGGCTGTAGTGAACGACGGTGCGGAGGGTGTGGAGGTCCATGGGCGGGACGATGTGGAACGATGGGACGGGTGGGATGTCGATGGGGCGACACGCCAAAGGCGTTCGCCTTCCTCGATGGAAGAGGGAACGACAAGAGCAAAGTTACTCATTTTCTCCACAACCTGAGTTCGGCCTAAGCAATTCTCCTTTCTCTTTCGATGATCTCTATATTAAGCGAGGGCTTTTTGGGCAAGAAACTGTATGCTGCCATGGCTGCCATGAGATTCGTGGCAAATCCTCCGATGCTCCTGTGGCGCGTGTGTTCAATCTGAACGATGTTCTTCAATTCGTCGTTTACCGTCTCGATCAACGACCTTTTCCTCAGTAGAATTTTTATCGCGTAGATGCATCAACGAGTTCTTCATATTCTTGCGTATGCGAGTGATCAGGTGAATGTCGTCGACAAACAATTCTTCGAAAAAGGCTCTGCGAGATGTATCCCTTGTCGGCCACGAGTTTTTCCGAAGATCTTTTCCGTAAACTTCTTGTTTTTTTCAGTGGGGTACGATCATCTGTATTGGCTGGTGTCAACTGCCATTGGACGATTTCTCCGCGGTCGTTGATAATGATGTGCAGTTTGAAACCGAAGAACCACCCCATAGTCCCTTTGCCGCTTGTGGCAAATCCCTCGAAAGGTTTTTGTGCCTTCTCGATCGCTTGTCGTGACACACCCGAATGGGGGTGGAGTCAATGATCGAGATGCCGGTGCAATCGCCCAAACAACAGTTGTTGAGAAACAAATAAAGTTTGAGAGAAACCATTTGCTCACGTTCCACAAAGCGATTGTAAGAGAGCACGACGGGAAAGTGTTGTCGCCACTCTTTGCAGATCATTTGGGTGTAGAAAGCCTTGAGTGTTCGGTAGCCCGAGAGGTGAAAGAGGATGAGAATGGTGATAATTTCGCTGTCGCTCATCTTAAAAGCGCGATTTCTCCTCTTTTTTCCGTCTTCGCCAATCGCTTTTTTCTTGAACTGCGGTTCAATTTGCTTACAGAATTCGTCGACCGAATAAAAAGATTTCCGTTATCTTTGCAGTGTTATCAGTGTTCATGTGGAATAGTAACTATTTGGATATCAGTTATAAAGTTACGAATTTCTTGCCACGTGAACAAGTGTCCCACCGATTAAGTTACTTAGTCGGTGGGATTATTTTTAGAGGAAATGCTTAGACCGAACTCAGGTCTCCACACGCAACAATGAATGCTGCGGTTTAGTGGCGAAATGGAGCACGGGAATCTAAGGGAAGGAAGCGGGATGTGAAGTGCGATGGTTCCTATAAAAGTAGACGCGCGAAAAGCGGACGGCGGCAGAAAGAGCGGAAAAAGACGAAACGAGAAGCGACAGGGGAAGAACGTAAGTGCGGAAGAAGACTCACGAAAACGAGAGAAGGAACGAAACAAAAAATCCCCGCTCCTGGCGGGAGCGGGGAAGGGAAATAAGTATGTGGCTGAATTATTCTGCAGCTTCTGCTGTTTCCGCCGTTTCTGCAACGGGGGCTTGGGCTTCTGCCTCGTTGGCGGCAGCTGCCTTCTTGGAACGACGAGTGCGCTTGGCCTTCTTTTCGGTCTTGGCCATGTGCTCGTTGTAGTCAACCAACTCGATGAAGCACATCGGGGCGGCATCGCAGGCACGGAAACCGGTCTTGATGATGCGGGTGTAGCCACCGGGACGATCTGCGACCTTTACGCTGACTTCCTTGAAGAGCTCGGTCACAGCGTGCTTATCCTTGAGGTAAGAGAAGACCACACGACGGCTGTTGGTGGTGTCCTGCTTAGACTTCGTGATAAGGGGCTCGACGTACTTCTTCAGCGCCTTTGCCTTTGCGACAGTCGTAGTGATTCTTTGTGCTTGATCAGCGATACGGCCATGTTAGCGAGCATGGACGCACGGTGAGAAGCAGTACGACTGAGATGGTTGAATTTCTTATTGTGTCTCATTTGTGTACTTTTGTTTGAATGGGATAGTTGATTGATCGATCACAACTCAGGTTGTGGGATCAGTCCTTGTCCAATTTGTATTTGCTGATGTCGGTTCCAAACGACAGATTCAGACTCTCGAGCAAATCATCAAGCTCCGTGAGCGATTTCCGACCGAAGTTGCGGAACTTCAAGAGATCGTTCTTGTTGTACTGAACGAGGTCGCCCAAGGTTTCGACATCTGCGGCCTTCAAGCAGTTGAGCGCGCGAACCGAGAGGTTCATGTCGAGGAGTTTGGTCTTGAGCAACTGACGCATGTGAAGTACTTCCTCGTCGAACTCTTCGTTGTCGGCGTCGGGAGCGTCGTCGACAGTGATCTTCTCGTCGGAGAAGAGCATGAAGTGATAGATGAGGATCTTCGCAGCTTCCTTCAGTGCATCCTTCGGGTGAATGGAACCGTCCGTTGAAACGTCGAGCACGAGTTTGTCGTAGTCGGTCTTCTGCTCCACGCGGAAGGGTTCTACGGCGTACTTTACGTTACGGATGGGGGTGTAAATAGAATCGATGGGAATTACGTTGACATCGGTGCAGAACTCGCGATTTTCATCAGCGGGAACATATCCGCGACCCTTGTTGATCGTAACTTCGATCGTCATCGTGGCTTTGGAATCCAAGTGACAAATAGTGAGTTCGGGATTGAGTACCTCAAAACCGGACAACTGTTTGCCAATGTCACCTGCTTTGAACTCCGTGGAGTTCGAAATGGTGATACTTGCTTTCTCAGTCTCGAATTCTTCTACTAATTGTTTGAAGCGAACTTGCTTCAACTTGAGAATGATGTTGGTTACGTCTTCCTTCACGCCGGGCACAGAGGCAAATTCGTGTTCGACGCCGTCAATCTTGATGGCGCAGATGGCGAACCTTCGAGCGAGGAGAGCAGGATGCGACGTAGAGCATTGCCGACGGTGGTGCCGAAACCGGGTTCCAAGGGACGGAATTCGAATTTTCCGTTCTTGGCGTCGTTCTCGAGCATTACCACTTTGTCGGGTTTTTGGAATGCTAATATCGCCATGAAAAATCGTGTTATGAATTAGTTCTTAGAGTAGAGCTCGACAATCAACTGTTCCTTGATGTTCTCGGGAATGTCGGCACGTTCGGGCTTGTGGAGGAGCTTACCGGACTTGGTGCTTTCGTCCCATTCGATCCAGGGATACTTGGAGTGATTGAAACCGGCGAGTGCATCGGCGATGACTTCGAGAGACTTAGACTTCTCGCGAACGGCGACGATTTGGCCGGGCTTTACGCTGAACGAGGCAATGTTCACTACACGACCGTCGACCGTGATGTGCTTGTGGTTCACAAGCTGACGGGCTGCGGCGCGAGTGGGGGCAATGCCGAGGCGGTAAACGACGTTGTCAAGACGGCATTCGAGGCTCTGGAGGAGGATCTCACCGGTAATACCGCTGGCCTTGGCTGCCTTGTCGAAGAGATTGCGGAACTGCTTCTCGAGCACACCGTAGGTGTACTTAGCCTTCTGCTTCTCAGCGAGCATGATGCCGTATTCAGAGGTCTTACGACGACGTACGTTCTGGTTGCGTCCTTGCATGCGCTTGGTCGTGTTGCCGAAGATGTCTTCGCCGAACTTACGAGAAAGGCGTACCTTAGGACCTGTATATCTTGCCATATTTGTTTTGCTTGAATGGTTGATTCGTGATTCGACGCCTGCTCAAGCGGCACCGCTGTGCCCGAGGGCGATGCGGTGTGCTTGGGACGACGCCTTCAGTGGGTTTATACGCGACGGCGCTTGGGAGGACGGCAACCGTTGTGGGGAAGCGGAGTAACGTCGATGATCTCGGTTACTTCGATACCGGCACCGTGGCAGGCACGGATGGCGCTTTCACGACCGTTACCGGGACCCTTGACGTAGGCTTTCACCTTGCGGAGACCGAGATCGTAAGCCACTTTGGCGCAATCTTGAGCTGCAGTTTGAGCAGCGTAGGGCGTGTTCTTCTTAGAACCGCGGAAACCCATCTTACCGGCGCTCGACCAGGAGATAACCTGACCTTCGCTGTTGGCGAGCGATACGATGATGTTGTTGAAGGAGCTGTGAACGTGCAGCTGGCCTTGTGCGTCAACCTTTACGTTACGCTTTTTTGCAGAGACATTTTTCTTTGCCATAGTCACTTATTATTTAGTTGCCTTCTTCTTGTTTGCAACGGTCTTCTTGCGACCCTTGCGAGTGCGAGCGTTGTTCTTAGTGCTCTGACCACGAAGAGGAAGACCAATACGGTGACGGATGCCACGGTAGCAGCCGATATCCATGAGGCGCTTGATGTTCAGCTGTACCTCAGAACGGAGGTCACCTTCGACCTTGAATTCTGCACCGATGATTTCACGGATTTTGGCGGCTTGATCGTCCGTCCAATCCTTTACTTTGATGTCTCTGTCAATGCCGGCTTTGTCGAGAATCTTTGCCGAGCTGCTGCGACCGATACCGAAAATATAGGTCAAGGCGATTTCACCTCGCTTGTTTTGAGGTAAATCGACACCAACAATTCTTATTGCCATATACTTATTTGATGTTTTGCTTTGGATTAACCCTGACGAGTCTTGAACTTAGGGTTCTTCTTGTTGATCAGAAAGAGGCGACCCTTACGACGTACGATCTTGCAGTCGGGAGTGCGCTTCTTCAAGGATGCTCTTGTCTTCATATCTGGGTGTGTATTATTTGTATCGGAACACGATTCTGCCTTTCGACAGATCGTAGGGACTCATCTCCACCTTCACTTTGTCGCCGGGTAAGATTTTGATGTAGTGCATGCGCATCTTACCGGAAATGTGGGCGGTGATGGGATGACCGTTCTCTAACTCTACACGGAACATCGCGTTGCTGAGCGCTTCGACGATCGTTCCGTCCTGTTCAATTGCAGTTTGTTTTGCCATGATCTTAATAGAGATGTCCTTCCACGCGTTCAATGTCTTCGAACGTCGAAAGAATTTCGGGTTTGCCGTGATGAATGGCGATGGTGTGCTCGAAATGAGCGGCGGGACGGCGGTCGAGCGTGATGATGCCCCAACGATCGGGCAAAAGTCCGATGGCAGGATTGCCGAGGGTGATCATCGGTTCGATCGCAATGCAAAGGCCATTCTTGATTTGCTTGCCCGATCCGCGGCTTCCGTAGTTGGGTACCGAAGGATCTTCGTGCATCTCGCGACCGATGCCGTGACCGGTGAACTCACGAACCACACCGTAGCCTTGTCGTTCGCAATGGTCTTGTACGGCTGCGCCGATGTCGCCAATGCGACGCCCGGGAAGGGCGGCCTCGATGCCGAGGTAGAGGCTCTCTTTGGTGACACGAAGCAATTGCTTGACTTCGTCGCTCACCTCACCGACACAAAATGTGTAGGCGGAGTCGCCGCAAAACCCGTTGAGGTAGGTTCCACAGTCGACGGAGATGATATCGCCATCGCGGAGAACACGTTCATCGGGTAGACCGTGAACCACACATTCGTTGATCGAGGCGCAGATGCTACCGGGGAAGGGTTCGGCACCGGGAATGTCGGCAGGGAACCCTTTGAAGGTGGGGACTGCACCGTGATCGCGAATGTATTGCTCGGCCAAGGTGTCCAATGCTTTGACGGACACACCTGGCTTCACAATTTTAGCGATTTCGGTCAATGTTGCGCTGACCAATCGATTGGCGGCGCGCAACAGGTCGATTTCTTCTTCTGTCTTCAGATAGATCATCCGAGTGGAGTTCTATTAACCTTAGTCGTTTGAACGGTGACGTGTGTGTCCCGCGTTGAGCATTCGATCATAGTTGCGCACCGACATTAAGCTGTCGATCTGTTGGATGGTGTCGAGCACCACACCGACAAGGATGAGCAACGATGTTCCACCGAAGAAGTGGGCAAAGGCCTGATGCACCTTGAAGGGCTCCATCTGAGCGAAGGTGGGGAGAATGGCGATTACCGCAATGAAGAGCGAACCGGGAAGCGTGAGGTGTGACATCACGCTGTCGATATAGTCAGCTGTTTCCTTACCGGGCTTAACACCGGGAATGAAACCGTTGTTGCGCTTCATGTCTTCAGCCATCTGAACGGGTTCATTGTGATGGCCGTGTAGAAGTAAGTGAATGCTACAATGAGGAAGACGAACACGACATTGTAGAGAACACTGTTGGGATTGAGGAACTGCTGAAGGGTGGGGCTTTCTGTCTTGGTGACATTCACCAGCATCAACGGGAGGAACATGATGGCCTGAGCAAAGATGATCGGCATCACATTGGCCGCGAAGAGCTTGAGGGGAATGTACTGACGGGCACCGCCCACCTGGTTCTTTCGTCCTTCAATTCGTTTAGCGTACTGTACGGGTACCTTGCGTACCGCCTTTACCAAAAGTATGGCGAGTGCCATGACACCAACCAGGGCGATGATCTCGATGAAGAACTTGATCAGTCCACCGCCTTCTGCACTGGAGAGCGCTGATGTGAGCTCTTCGAAGAAGGCTGCCGGCAGACGGGCGATGATACCGATCATAATGATGACGGAAACACCGTTGCCGACTCCGCGGTCGGTGATGCGTTCACCGAGCCACAGTACGAACATCGAACCGGCGGCGAGAATCAAAGTGGAGGTGGCCATAAACCAGAATCCATCGCCTACTAAGAACGCATTCGTACCAAGCGTCTGCTCCCTGAGGTTCATGAGATAGGTCGGGGCTTGGAAAGTGAGAATCGCAAGGGTCAAGTAGCGAGTGTACTGATTGATCTTGCGCGTTCCGCTTTCACCTTCACGCTGCAACTTTTGGAAATAGGGAACTGCAACTGCCAAGAGCTGAATAACAATCGAAGCTGTGATGTAGGGCATAATACCCAAAGCAAAGATTGATGCTTGAGAGAATGCACCACCTGAGAACATGTCGAGGAGCGACATCAGGCCACCCTCGGTCTGTTTTTGCAAATTGGTCAATGCCGTCGAATCGATACCGGGAAGTACCACAGTGGATCCGAAACGGTAAATGGCCACGAACAGTATGGTGATGAGGATTCGCGTGCGCAAATCCTCAATACGCCATATGTTCTTGAGAGTTTCGACTATTTTTTTCATTCGACTCTTAGAATTACATGGTTTAGAGTTGGGTGGCGGTACCACCTGCAGCCTCGATGGCTGCTACGGCCGTCTTCGAGAAGGCGTGAGCCTCCACGGTGAGTTTGGCTTTCAATTCACCATTGGCCAGAATCTTAACAAGAGTCTTGCGGTTGATGAAACCTGCGGCTACGAGTTCTTCGACACCGATCTTCTCAAGCTGCTTTGCTTCGGCCAAGGCCTGGAGCGTGCTGAGGTTGATGGGCTTGTACTCTACGCGGTTGATGTTCTTGAAACCAAACTTCGGAAGACGGCGCTGGAGGGGCATCTGACCACCTTCGAAACCGATCTTCTTGCTGTAACCGGAGCGAGACTTAGCACCCTTGTGACCGCGGGTAGACGTGCCGCCGAGGCCCGAACCGGGACCACGACCGATACGCTTACGAGTCTGGGTGGATCCGTTGGCCGGTTTGAGTGTATGCAATTTCATGATGTCGTACGTGTTATTTATTCTACTACAGTTACCAGGTGGTGAACTTTGCGAACCATGCCGCGAGTGCAAGCGTTGTCCTCGAGTTCTACAACTTGATAAAGCTTAGTGAGACCGAGAGCATCGAGTGTGCGCTTCTGGTCAACGGGGGCGCCGATGCGGCTGCGAGTTTGCTGTACCTTAATTGTTGCCATAATGCTTATCCTCTGAATACTTATCGATGGATACTCCGCGATGCTGAGCTACGGTGCGGGCATCACGCATTTCGCTGAGGGCGAGGATCGTTGCCTTCACGAGGTTGTGGGGGTTAGAAGAACCCTTAGACTTCGAAAGCACGTTGGTGATACCTACGCTTTCAAACACGGGGCGCATTGCACCACCGGCTACCACTCCCGTACCTTCAGAGGCGGGAAGGATGAGCACTTCGGCACCGCCGAAACGGGCAGCCTGCTCGTGGGGAACGGTTCCCTTGATGATGGGCACCTTCACGAGGTTCTTCTTGGCTGCTTCTACGCCCTTGGCGATAGCTGCGGTGACTTCACCGGCTTTGCCGAGACCGTAACCGATAACGCCCTTACCGTCACCTACCACTACGATGGCAGCGAAGGTGAAAGTGCGTCCGCCCTTGGTGACTTTCGTAACACGATTGATAGCAACGAGTCTATCTTTCAATTCTTCATTGTTTGCGTTTACTCTGATTGCCATAATCTTTAGAATTTGAGTCCACCTTTGCGAGCGCCTTCGGCAACTTCTTTCACGCGACCGTGGTAGAGATAGCCGTTACGATCAAAAACTACTTCACTGATTCCGGCCTCGAGTGCCTTCTTGGCCACAGCTTCACCCACCTTGAAGGCTTGTTCCTTCTTGGGGCATGCTTCTTGACCGAGCGAAGAGGCTGCGACGAGGGTCTTTCCAGCTTCGTCGTCGATGACCTGAACGTAGATCTGCTTGTTGCTGCGGAACACGCTCATGCGGGGACGAGCAGCCGTGCCGGAGATCTTATTGCGAACGCGATACTTGATCTTTACGCGTCTTGCTTCTTTTTGTTTTGTCATAATCTAAATCGTGATTAGAGGTTACTTAGCACCTGCCGACTTACCGGACTTACGACGGATCTGCTCACCGACGTAGAGGATACCCTTACCCTTGTAAGGCTCAGGCTTGCGGAAAGAACGGATTTTGGCGCATACCAGACCGAGGAGCTGCTTGTCGCAGGACGTCAGGCTGATATAGGGGTTCTGGTTACGTTCCATCTTCGTCTCAACGGAGATCTCCTTGGGGAGTTCGATAACGATGGGGTGAGTGAAACCCAGCGTGAAAGTAACGAGGTTGCCCTTGTTCTCTACACGATAACCCACACCGACGAGTTCCATTTCGGCTTTGTACTGCTCGGTTACACCAACAACCATGTTGTTAACCAAAGCACGATACAGACCATGGAAAGCTTGCTTTTGCTTCGTCTCTACTTCGCTGTTCTCATCGATAGCGAAAGTGATGTGGCCATCTTCGATTGTGACTTTGATAGAGGGATCAACAGCCTGAGAGAGCTCACCCTTCGGACCCTTTACGGTCACTACATTATCCTGCAGCGTCACTTGTACGCCGGCGGGAATGTTAATCGGCAATTTACCAATTCTAGACATTTTGTTCCTCCTATATTTAGTATACATAGCAAAGAACTTCACCGCCGATCTTGAGGGCGGATGCTTCTTTGTCGGTCATTACACCTTTGGACGTGGAGATGATAGCGATACCCAGTCCATTGATCACGCGAGGCATTTCACGGTAACCGGTGTACTTACGCATACCGGGCGTAGAAACTCGCTTGAGGCTCTTGATTGCGCTCACTTTCGTGGCGGGATTGTACTTCAAGGCAATTTTGATAGTGCCTTGGGGACCATTGTCCTCAAACTTGAAGTTGAGGATATAGCCCTTGTCGAAGAGAATCTTCGTGATTTCCTTCTTCAGGTTCGACGCCGGAACTTCTACAACACGATGCTTAGCTTGGATCGCGTTGCGAAGGCGGGTCAGAAAGTCTGCTATGGGATCAGTCATTATTGTGGATTTAATTTATCGGGAAATTCCCGACAGTGTTAAAAGTGATGCTTGTGATTCGACAAGGATCGGTCGATTACCAAGAGGCCTTGCGCACACCGGGGATGAGACCGGCCGAAGCCATCTCACGGAATTGGATACGCGAGAGACCGAAGAGGCGGATGTAGCCTTTGGGACGTCCCGTGATCTTGCAGCGGTTGTGCAGACGAATGGGGTTGGCGTTGCGGGGGATGGACTGAAGCTTTTGTGCTGCTTCGAAAGCTGCCTGGGGATCATCGCTGTGATTCACGATTTCCTTGAGGGCAGCACGCTTAGCGGCATACTTGGCTACCAGCTTGGCGCGCTTAACCTCACGCGCTTTCATTGATTCTTTTGCCATATCGCTGATTAGTTGTTTTTAGCGTTCTTGAAGGGGAGGCCGAACTCCTTGAGGAGAGCGTAACCTTCTTCGTCCGTGGGAGCAGAGGTAACGAACGTGATGTTCATACCGAGCAGGCGGTCGATAGCGTCGATGTTGATTTCAGGGAAGATGATCTGTTCCTGAATACCGAGCGTGTAGTTACCGCGACCATCGAACTTGCTCTCGATACCCTTGAAGTCGCGGATACGGGGAAGAGCAACACGAACGAGCTTCTCGAGGAATTCGTACATCTGTTCGCGGCGAAGCGTTACCATCACACCGATGGGCATCTTCTTACGGAGTTTGAAGTTGGCAACGTCCTTCTTCGAAACCGTGGCAACAGCTTTCTGGCCGGTGATAGCCGAGAGCTCGTTGATAGCAACGTCGATGATCTTCTTATCTTGCGTAGCCGAACCCAGACCCTGATTGATAACAATCTTCTTGAGCACGGGGATCTGCATGGGCGAAGAGTAGTTGAATTGCTTCATCAACGCCGGAGCGATGCGCTCCTTATATTCTTTCTTGAGTTGTGCTGTATTCATTTGATTTCCTCTCCGGATTTTTGGCGATGCGGACGAGCTTACCCTCAGCGTTCAGCTGACGACCGATGCGCGTAGGCTTGCCGGTCTTGGGGTCAACCACATTCAGGTTGGAAATGTGAATAGGGGCTTCCGTGCGCACGAAACCGCCCTGAGGATTCTTGGCGTTGGGCTTCTGGCTCTTTTGAACCATGTTGAGACCTTCAACAATGGCACGTTGCTTGTCCACAAGCACGCGAACCACCTTACCCGTCTTCTTCTTGTCCTTACCGGCAAGAACACAAACGGTGTCGCCCTTCTTAATATGTAACTTACTCATGTGAGATATCGTCTTACTTGTGTTGGGTTAGAGAACTTCGGGGGCCAAAGAAACCACCTTCATGTTCACTGCACGCAGTTCACGTGCGACGGGGCCGAAGATACGACTTCCGCGGAGCTCGCCCGCGTTGTTGAGCAGTACGCAAGCGTTGTCGTCAAAGCGGATGTAAGAGCCGTCAGCGCGACGGATTTCCTTCTTCGTGCGAACAATCAGCGCCTTGGATACGGCACCCTTCTTAATGTCGCTGGACGGGATCACGCTCTTGACAGATACAACGATCACGTCACCAACAGAAGCGTAGCGACGCTTCGTACCGCCGAGTACGCGAATGCAGAGGGCTTCACGAGCACCACTGTTATCGCAGACGGTCAATCGAGATTCTGTTTGGATCATGTTTACTTAGCTCTTTCTACGATTTCTACAACTCTCCAACGCTTCGTCTTACTCAGGGGACGAGTTTCCATGATGAGCACGGTGTCGCCGACGTTGCAGTCGTTCTTCTCGTCGTGAGCGTGGTACTTCTTCGTTTTGGAGATGAACTTGCCATAAATGGGGTGCTTCTCCTTGAACTTGGCAGCAACGACGATGGTTTTGTCCATCTTATTGCTTACGACAACCCCCTGACGGGTCTTTCTTAAATTTCTTTCCATTCTGGATTCTTATGATGGGTGGAGGGATGAAACGAAACTCCGTCGACCTTCCGAGCGATGCATCATCAACACGTTTCTACCACTGCCGTCATCGGTGCAGTCGTCGGTGTCGTTTCCGTCCGTTCCGTTTTTATTTTTCGTTCAGCACAGTCTTCATCTGAGCGATGGTGCGACGCAAGGTCTTGATCTGTGCAGAATTTTCCAGAGGAGAAATGCTGTGGTTGAGTACCATGGTTTCATAGGCATTCACCTCAGCAGCAAGGCGCTCTGCGAGTTCGCCTTTGCTCTTGAGTTCGCGAATTTCTGCAATCTTCATAATCAAGCTTTTTTGTCGTAGTCGTGTCTAACAATGAACTTCGTGGTCACGGGGAGTTTCTGCGCGGCCAGGCGAAGAGCTTCCTTAGCGACTTCGAAGGGTACGCCTTCGATTTCGAAAATGATGCGACCGGGAGTGATGGGGAAGACGTAACCTACGGGGTCACCCTTACCCTTACCCATGCGGACGTCGGCAGGTTTCTTCGTGATGGGTTTATCCGGGAAGATGCGAATCCAGCTCTGGCCTTCACGCTGCATGTAGCGCGTCATGGCGATACGAGCGGCTTCGATTTGGCGACCCGTGATCCAGTGTGTGCCGAGGCTCTTGATGCCGAAGCTACCAAAAGCGAGCTGATTGCCGCGTTGGGCATTGCCCTTGCTGCGGCCTTTTGAGGGCGGCGGAACTTTGTTCTTTTAGGCTGTAACATATGGCTCTAACAGAATCAGATTAGCGATTTGAATTTCTCTTGTTGCGGAAGTTGCCGCGTCCTTCGCGACGACCGCCTTCGCGGCGACCATTTTCCTTCTCGGCGGTGAAGTTAGGAGCGAGATCCTTCTTACCGTAAACTTCGCCACGGCAGATCCACACCTTGATACCGAGGATACCCACTTTCGTGAGGGCTTCCGTCTGGCAGTAGTCGATATCGGCACGGAAAGTGTGAAGGGGCGTACGGCCTTCCTTGTACATTTCGCTGCGTGCGATTTCGGCACCGTTCAAACGGCCGCTGATTTGCACCTTGATACCTTCGGCACCGCTGCGCATCGTGTTTTCGATGGCCTTCTTGATCGAACGGCGGTAAGCCATCTTACCTTCGATCTGGCGTGCGATGCTCTTGGCTACGATGTTAGCGTCGAGATCGGGCTTCTTCACTTCGAAGATGTTGATCTGAACATCCTTGCTGGTGATTTTCTGAAGCTGGAGCTTGAGCTGCTCTACATCCTTACCACCCTGACCGATGATCATACCGGGACGGCTGGTGCAGATCGTGATCGTAACGAGCTTGGGCGTACGCTCGATCACGATGCGAGAGATATATTCGTATACGCTAGTGTATTCCTTTTTGCTGGCAGAAGCGCGACCGGGCTTTTCGACGTAGCTCTTGAAACGTGCATCGAGATATTCGCGAATCTTGCTATCTTCGAGGATATTGTCGCCGAAGTTAGAACCACCGAACCAGTTGGAGTCCCAACCGCGGATAATGCCAAGTCGGTTGGCGATAGGATTGATTTTTGACCCATTGCTGTTGTTTCTAATTAGTCGTTGGTTTCTTCTTTTGTACCCACGAAGATCGTCACGTGGTTAGAACGCTTGCGAATGCGGTAGCCGCGACCCTGAGGAGCGGGGCGCATGCGCTTGAGCGTTGCACCGCCGTCTACGAAGATCTTCGTCACGAAGAGTTCGCCTTCTTCGGCCTTGCGATTGTTCTTTTCTTCCCAGTTGGCGATTGCAGAACGCAGCAGCAGCTCAACGGCGTTCGAAGCAGCCTTCTTGCTGAAACGAAGCGTGCCGAGGGCGCGATTCACCTCCATACCGCGAACCATGTCAACGACATAGCGCATTTTGCGGGGAGAGGAGGGGCAATCGTTCAATTTGGCAAAATACTGGGTTTTGAGAGCCGCCTTGCGAGATTCGGCGGCAAGTCTTTTTCTTGCTCCCATTATTTAGAGATTGAGATTTTATTGTTGGATTGTTGTTGTGGCGTTCACCCGAAGTGGATTACTTCTTCTTGTTACCGCCGTGACCGCCAAACTTACGCGTCAGCGCAAACTCACCGAGCTTGTGGCCGACCATGTTTTCCGTCACGTAAACAGGGATGAACTTGTTACCGTTGTGCACTGCGACCGTGTGTCCCACGAAATCGGGGGAGATCATCGAAGCGCGCGCCCATGTCTTCACCACATTCTTCTTGCCACTTTCGTTCATGGCGAGAATCTTCTTCTCGAGAGAAACTGCGATGTACGGACCTTTCTTAAGAGAACGACTCATATTGCGATTCTTTTAGTGCTATTATTTCTTACGTCTTTCGATAATGTACTTGTTGCTCTGCTTCTTGGGTGCACGTGTCTTGAGACCCTTAGCATAGAGACCAGTACGCGAACGGGGGTGTCCACCGCTTTGACGGCCTTCACCACCACCCATCGGGTGATCGACAGGGTTCATCACAACACCACGGTTGTGAGGACGACGACCGAGCCAGCGGCTGCGACTGCCTTACCAGACGATTCGAGAGCGTGGTCAGAGTTGCCGACACTACCGATGGTAGCCTTGCAAGCACTGAGAATCTGACGAGTTTCTCCGGAAGGAAGCTTGATCACGCAATACTTACCTTCACGAGAAGTGAGCTGAGCGAAGTTACCGGCCGAGCGAACCAAGAGGGCGCCTTGACCGGGGCGAAGCTCGATGTTGTGGATAACGGTACCCACGGGGATGTTTTGCAGGGGGAGAGCGTTGCCCACTTCGGGAGCAGCGTCAGCGCCGGAAAGGAGCTGGTCACCCACTTTCAATCCATTGGGAGCGATGATGTAACGCTTTTCACCGTCAGCGTAGTAAAGAAGAGCGATGCGAGCCGAACGGTTAGGATCGTACTCGATAGTCTTCACCACTGCGGGAACTCCATCCTTCTCTCGCTTGAAATCGATGAAACGGAACTTGCGCTTGTGGCCACCGCCGAGATAACGCATCGTCATCTTACCGACGTTGTTGCGACCACCGCTGGCACGCTTACCGCAGACGAGAGATTTCCGGTACTGATGCAGTAATTTCTTCGAAAGTACCGATAGCCTTGTGTCTTTGCCCCGGAGTTGTGGGCTTAAATTTACGTACTGCCATTGTCTTGATTAGATATTGCTATAGAAATCGATGGTCTCGCCGTCCTTTACGGTGACGATGGCCTTCTTAAACGCGTTGGTGCGTCCGCGGAGGAGACCGGCGCGCGTATAGCGAGATTTGCTCTTACCGGCGTAAATCGTTGTGTTCACGTCGATAACCGTCACACCATAGCGGGCTTCAACTTCGGCCTTGATCTGAAGTTTGTTAGCCTCGGGCTTTACAACGAAGCCGAACTTGTTCTGCTTCTCCGAAAGCTGGTTGAGCTTTTCCGTGACGATGGGTTTGATAATGAATGCCATTACTTCGTTGTCTGTTGAGAGGGTGATTACTTGGCAAGAACCTCTTCGATCTTAGCCACGGCGCTTTCCGTCACTACCAAAACAGCTGCATCAAGCACGCCGTAGGTGTTGAGATCAGAAGCGAGAGCCACCTTCGCCTTCGGAAGGTTGCGAGCAGAGAGAGATAAAGATTCTTATCGCTGCCGGCAGCTACTACGAGCGTCTTCTTGTCCGAAACCTTAAGGTTGTTGAGCACGTCGATAAAGCTCTTCGTCTTAGGCGTGTCGAAGCTGAAATCTTCAACTACCACGAGGGCATTTTCCTGAACCTTGTAGCTCAGTGCCGAACGACGAGCCAACTGCTTCACCTTCTTATTGAGCTTGAAGCGATAGTCGCGGGGCTTGGGACCAAACACGCGAGCACCGCCAACGAGCAGGGGTGAGTTGATGTCACCGCGACGAGCGCCGCCGCCGCCTTTCTGACGACCAAGCTTGCGAGTCGAACCGGACATTTCGCTACGTTCTTTCGACTTAGCCGTGCCCTGACGCTGAGCAGCAAGATACTGCTTCACATCGAGATAGATGGCATGATCGTTGGGTTCAACGCCGAAGACACTGTCGTTAAGGGTTACCTTCTTACCGGTATCTTCACCCTTGATGTTCAATACACTAATTTCCATGTCTTACTTTTCTACGATAACGATTGAACCATTGCATCCGGGAACGCTACCCTTCACGAGGAGAAGGTTGTGTTCGGGGATCACTTTGAGAACCTTGAGATTCTGAGTGGTGACGCGCTTACCGCCCATCTGACCACCCATACGCATGCCCTTGAAAACCTTCGCAGGGTAAGAACATGCACCAATCGAACCGGGTTTGCGTTGACGGTCGTCCTGACCGTGAGTCGATTGACCCACACCACCAAAACCGTGACGTTTTACGACACCCTGGAAACCCTTACCCTTAGAAGTTCCGACTACGTCAACGAAGTCTTCTTCACCGAAGAGTTCCACAGTCACTGCATCACCAAGGTTGAGCTCCTGATCATAAACGAATTCTGCGAGATGACGCTTAGGCGTCACACCGGCTTTCTTAAAATGACCCAAAAGAGGTGCGGAAACATTCTTTTCCTTCACATCTTGGAAGCCTACTTGCACTGCAGCATAACCGTCGGTTTCAACAGTTTTGATCTGAGTTACTACGCAAGGACCGCATTCGATAACTGTGCACGGCACATTCTTGCCGTCGGCACTGAAAACGGAAGTCATTCCGATTTCTTTCCTAATAATCCTGGCATTTGGAATTTATTGAGTTTGATTTCGTAGCCCGCCGGAGTCTCTACCCAAGCGGGGCGAATGGTTATTATTCAGTTGTTATAACCTATTGATTTTCACGACACAAAGCCGCGGAAGGGCACACAGCTCCTTCATTTACGAGGGCAAAGGTACGAAAAAAAACCGACACCAACAAGAAGAAAGACGCTTATTTTCAAGCTTTTTCCTACTCGTCGGTGTCGTTCTGACAAAACAGAAGTGCAAGTTCGGCCGCCATCGTGATTTGCCACGTCGTCCCCATCGTTATCGCCTTCGCCGTCAACCCGCGAATTGCAGTGACATCACGGGACAATCAAATCAAAAAACATCTTAAAGCAGGAACTAAATCCGAGGAACGGCGCTCACTTTGCCGCGTTTCTACTTCTAAAATTCCACAAAAGCAGCGGTTTGCGCTCTTGATTGATCAGTGGCCACAAACAATCCATGCCTCGGGTGGAGATCGTCACGCACCCCTGACAACACACGCGGTTGAGAGGGATATAATCTTTCCAACACCATCGATCCACCCAGCGCGCACTGTGGATCATCAGTCCTCTTCTGAAAGCCGACTGATTGTCGGTGTCCATTCCCTTGAGGCGAAAACTGCGTTTTATCTTGTGTCCACGCTCTTTCGTGACGAGAAAGCGCCCCAAAGATGAGCATTCGCTACCCGGGCGATTACTAAAATGTGGCGTTTTCGCCGTACTGCCCCGACCGGGACCGTGCATCACATAAGTACTCGCCACGATCGCCTTCCGACGGAAGTCCCAGAGGAACAACCGCGGTGTACCCGAGGGAATGCCATAGTCGACAAACAGCGCATAGCGTTCGCTCATGTTGTGCCGCTGCGCAAAAGCCAAAGCCTTTTCCGCCCGCTCTTCTATCGTTTTGTACTCCGTACGATCCGGACGTTCCGGAAGACCATAATATTTCCACGCCCAGCGCAACGCGAAAAAAGCCACCGCCGCAATGAGCAATAACACGGCGGCTACAATCCACCACTTTTTGTTTCGTTTCATAGGTATTGATTCTTATCGTTTAATCTACGGGTTAACAGTTCTGCCTGCTCCTTTCTTTATTGACCTCCCTCCCCACTTCGCCTTCCCGCCCGACAGGTCGACAGCAAAGCAAAGACCGTTCACGTCATAACGCTCTGCTTTTCTACAAGGCCTTTTATCCGTTCACTTCACCATGCGCAGTGCCTTTCGCAATTCATTTGCATCCGGTGCATTGTCGTCGCCATACACGGCCACACAAACGCCCTCGGCGTTCAGCACATAGGTGGTCGGAACGCGGCGAGCACCGAACAGATCGAAGACTTTCCGATCCGTCTCGGGAGCATAAGGCAAGCTCAACCGCGAAGCAGCCCAAAATTGAGCTATCCGCGCCGGATCGTCCGCACGACTGATGCAAAGAAACTGCACGTCGGCAAACTCTCCGTCACGCTCAGCCCGCACACTTTCGTAAAACTCGTTGAGCACAGGCAAATAGCGGTGACAATCCCCGCATTTACTATAGAAGAAAACGACCACCGCACGGTGCCCTTTCAAAAGTTGGGAAGAAAATTCAGAATTGTCTGACATTTTCACCGAAAACTGTGGACTTTTTCGTCCAACTCCCACACTTTCTGTCCGCTCCTTGCCTACATTCGGTTTCTCCTCGTCGATGCAGGCTGTAAAACAGAGGTTTAGCGCCAACAAGACGGCACCGAAGAAAAAAGAGGAACGCCAAGCACGGCGAAAATTCACTGCCGACAGAAAGAAACGGCCACTTCGTTTGCGATTCATGCGTTACGGTTTTTAAGGTCTCTGTGTCGAGACAAGGATTTAATGGGACAAAAGTAAGGAAAAAGCGACAAACAAACGAGAGCGTACCGAATAAATTCGTATTTTTGCAAGGCAGGGGTGCACACATCCGCATAAGTAGCAACACCTCGCACCAGAAACACTCCCGACGCTATGTCTCCCAAAGAATTACAGACCGTCAAACAACGCTACGGCATCGTGGGCAACTGCGATGCCCTCAATCGTGCGCTCGAAACCTCGCTCAAAGTCGCACGCGTCGACTTCTCGATCCTCATTCAAGGCGAAAACGGCGTCGGCAAAGAAGTGCTTCCACGCATTATACATGACGCGAGCGCGCGCAAGGGCAAAAAATATCTCGCGCTCAACTGCGGTGCGCTGCCCGAGGGCACCATCGACTCCGAACTCTTTGGCCACGTCAAAGGCGCCTTCACCGGCAGCGTCGACAGCCGCGAGGGCTATTTCTCTGCAGCCGACGGCGGAACGCTCTTTCTCGACGAGGTGGGAGAACTCCCCCTGCAAACACAAGTGCGACTGCTCCGCGTGCTCGAAACCGGCGAGTTCATCCCGGTCGGATCGAGCGAAGTGAAGCGCTCCAACGTGCGCATTGTGGCCGCCACCAACGTCGACATGCAACGCGCCATCGCCGAAGGACGCTTCCGCGAAGACCTCTATTATCGTCTCGCCGCCGTTTCCATTCAGATGCCCCCCTTGCGCGAACGAGGAGCGGACATCGACATGCTCTTCCGCAAGTTTGCACTCGAAATTAGCGAGCAATATAAAATTCCCCCCGTCCGACTCAACGACGAAGCCAAACAACTGCTCTTGCACTACCCGTGGCCGGGCAATGTCCGCCAACTGAAGAATGTGGTGCAAAACATGTCGATCACGGCCGACGAACGCGAAATCACGCCCGAGGTGCTCGAACTCTACATCCCCGCCACCTCCTCCCACACCCTGCCGGCGGTGAGCGTCGTCAAGAGCCCGACGAAAATCGTGGGTGAGGAAGCGCATTTCGAGCAAGATCGCGAAATCGTGTTCCAAGCCATCAATGTCTTGCGCCACGAAATCGAGAAACTCAAAGCCGAAGTGGACGAGTTGCGCAACAGCCGAACGGCACAGCACACTCCCGCTGCCGCCGCTGCCCCTTCCCTGCTCCCCTACCACCGCGAAGTGCCCCACGAACTGGTGACCGTGGCCGAAGAAGTCGTCGAACACGAGCACCACGATGCCGTCGACGACGACAAACTTCTCACCAAGGACGATTTGGAACGCGAACTCATTCGCAAAGCGCTCATTCGCTTCAACGGCCACCGCAAACAGGCCGCCGACCAAATCGGCATCTCCGAGCGAACGCTCTATCGCAAAATCAAAGAATACGGTCTCGACGACCTCTAAATGTTGCCACCCGATATGGATTCCCCCTTCTCACGCCTCCGACACGGAGTGCGGCGGTTCGCCAAAGCTCCAACGGCACTGCACCGCACTGCACTGCGCCTCCTTGCGTTCTGCTGCGTGTCGGTCCTTGTCGTTGCCTGCATCAGCTATCGATTCACGGGGACGAACATCAACTACGATCTGATCAAAACGATTCAAATCGACCGATTCCCCAACCGCGCGCCCTACGGATGGGCACCGATGGAAGCGATGTTTAACAACAAACTGCAGGACATCTACGCCAACCAAACGCGACTGACGATCGTCAAACGTGCCGGCGATATGCACGTCAGCGGCGAAATCGTGGGCTACGACCAGTTCAACAAAGGCATTGCCGCCGATGGCTTTTCATCGCAGGTGCAACTTCGACTCACCGTCAACGTGCGCTTCGAAAACAAGAAGAACAACCAGCGGTGGGAACGACAGTTCTCGGCTTCCGCCCCCTACGACTCGCGTCTACAACTGGCACAGGTGCAGGAACGCATCGTCACTGAACTCATTCGCGACATCACCGACCAAATTTTTAATGCCACGGTTGCCGATTGGTGACCCTTCGTCTCGCTCATGGATCTGATTGCGCTCATCGAAAACCCCGAACTAATGAATCGCACCACGCTGGCTGAACTCCAAGCGTTGGTCGACGAATTCCCCTGCATGCAGGCTGCCCGTTTGCTCTTGGTGGAAAATGCCTTCCGACTCGGCGAAAGCGACTACCGAACCGAGGCAGAAAAGGCAGCGGTGCTCATCCCCGACCGCAAAGTGCTCTTCGATCTCACGGAGGGTATGCACCTGCACAAACAAGACGAGGCGAACGACGACACCGCGGCCGAAGAAACAAACACACCGACGGGAACGGATCTCACGTCGACGATGATCGACCGCTTCCTCTTCGGCGAGAGCGAGGAACAGGAAAAGAAGGAAAAAGCCGTCGATCCCGCCGCCGACTACATGGGCTACCTCTTTCAAATCGAAGCACAGGCAGGCACGCCTTGCCCCACCCTGCAATGCAACACCACTGCCGAAGAGGTCGAAAACGACCCCACACTCAAGGTGCTCGAAGCGGCCAAACTGCACGGAAAGAAGTGGTTCAAACCCGCTGCCCGTCGCGAAGACGAAATCGCAAGCGCCCCCAACGAATGGCTCACACCCGACACGGCAGAAGAAGGCTTCGACGCCCAAAGTTGCTACACCGAGACGCTCGCCAATATCTGCTTGAAACAGGGACGCTACGAGCGAGCCGTTGAAATTCTCACCTACCTACACTTGAATAATCCGAAGAAAAGTGCTTACTTTGCAGATAAGATTCGTTTTATTCGTAAACTCGCAATTAATAGTAAATACAATTCATAACCCCAAATGTACACGTTTTTAGTCATTCTGGCCGTTATCACGGCTGTCTTGCTGGCCATCGTGGTTCTCATTCAGGAATCCAAAGGTGGCGGGCTTGCTTCTAATGTTTCGGGTGCCAACTCTGTGCTCGGTGTTCGCCAAACGACGAACTTTATCGAGAAAGCCACTTGGACCCTCGCCGCCCTCTTGGTCGTTTTCAGCGTGGCCACGAGCTTCTTCGCCAAATCGTCTGCTCAGGATCCGAGCGATGTGATCACCAACATGCCGACCACGACCGTGCCCACTACGCCCGCCAACGGTCAGCAGACTCCCGCTCAGCAACAGGCTCCTGCTACGCAAGGCCAACAAGCACCTGCTGCCGGTAAGTAAACCGCAGTCGCTGCAAAGCGTGTGGGAAGATTAACAGAAACCTTCTTCACGGTGCACCTATGCTGCGCGACACAGCAAAAACCGCGTCCCTCTCCTCCGAGAAAGGGGCGCGGTTTTGTTTGTCACACTCACAGGCTCGTTCTCTCTCCGCCAACGCACTTTCGCCCCCCTGTCCTCTCCCCTTCATTTCGACTCTCCGGCACTCAAAGAAGACCGGCGGATCCTTTTTCCCTTGCGTTAACCTATCGACGAACTCACAAAGCGGAAAAGGCACATTTGTGGGGTCGCACACCCATGCTGCGTCCTCCGAAAAGGGATTGCCGACACGCGCTTTCCGGTCGGCTTGCCTCGGCCGGCTTCCCCACCCACTCGATAACTCGCCCGTCACGCTCCTTGCACAATACATAGCCGAGAACTTCACATGTCCCCTTCCCCATCAATGCTCAATAACCTGAGTTCGGTCTAAGCAATCCACCTTTTACTTTCTATGGTCGGCGAGATGCTTTTTAGGGGAGATGCTTAGACCGAACTTAGGTCTGCATGTGAGGTCTACTGCGTCTAAACTTTTCGCGGACAGCAATAAACCGAATTCAGCACACGGATCTCCTTGTGCTCCTCGTTCGTGGACAGCACCCTTGTCGGCAGCCTTTTAAGGTAGTACAAACTGTTGTGGAACAGCGGATTGAACACTTCGAAAACAGCGGATGGGAGAGCTTCGATAATGTCTCGTCGCGGTCGTGTGAAGACGCATCCCGCGCCGGAATGTAGCGCTTTTTTGTCTGTTCCGAGAGGTTGGGATATGGCAAAGTCGCGCCGGTTCAGTAAGTCAAAGAGCGTTTGCGCCGGATGGTCGGGGAAAGTACCTCGACTTTGCGCTATATGGACGCCGCAGGGCGGCGGGATGAAGGGAAGTTGTGTTTTATCAAGCGCAAAAGTAAGAATTTAGTTTCGAACTATCGAATATTTCGCGAGAAAAATATTCCGTTTTTTGAAAATCGGGAGAGAATGAATAAAAACTTGTGGACTTTCTTTCGAAACGCCCCTTCTTTTTTCTTCTTCCTCCCCGCTTTTTTGGAAAAGACCCCGTCCCTTCGCTCACGGTGTCACCCACTGTTTCCTCATCCGCACAGCCTTACGCGCGAACGGACACGCCCCTGCGCATCGCGCACTCAGCGAGTTCGAAATTCTTGCCTTCACCCTTCACCTTCACCCACAATTCATTGATACTGTGTGTGTTGCGTATGAAATAAAGGCTCTTTTTTTGCCTTCACAGGTGAAGGAAACAGGGGGGAAACCTTCACCCGCAAGTCGCTGTTTCATAGACCCTTACAGTCGTATGGTGAAGAGGTGAAGGCAAAAAACGAAAAACAGCGGACGCGCGCGCGTTGGGGGCTGAAGTGGGAGGTCGGTGCACTTTTGAGAAAGGGTTTCCGGTAGTTGAGGCCTTACTCCAAATGTCGGATGAACCTCTTTTTTCCGTCTTTGCCAATCGCCTTTTTCTTGAACTGCGGTTCAATTTGCTTACAGAATTCGTCGACCGAATAAAAGATTTCCGTTATCTTTGCAGTGTAATCAGTGTTCATGTGGAATAGTAACCATTTGGTTATTAGTTATAAAGTTACGAATTTCTTACCACGTGAACAAGTTTCCCACCGATTAAGTTACTTAGTCGGTGGGATTATTTTTAGGGGAGATGCTTAGACCGAACTCAGGTGTGTAGAGCTTCCCGAGCTCATTACTGTCACCTCTGCCGAATACGAGGCGATGCACTCAGCCTGACATCAAGGCGATCAAGGTGCGACCCAATTACATCATCTTTTACTTCCAAGCATATTTCCTCCAATCATAAAAACAAATCAACTTCTTAAAATAGGTAGAATATTGCTTGCTATTTTTATTACCAGAAATAAGGAAGCTATTAAAGTGTTCTTCGATAAAACTTTGCAATTGGGGCAAATCTTCATCATCCAATGAAAGATATGGGATAAGGGCACATGTTTTCCAAATTGCTTCTGGATAGCTCTTCAATGCATTATCTAAACTCATTTTTTTCTTACTATCATCAAAATTATACGCGCAAAAATCAGACTGTCTTAATAAAATCATATTTAATCCAAGTTGATTGTTCTTATAATCAGCTTCTGAATTAATACCGACAGCTCTAAGGTATTTATAAATCGGAATATAACGAGTACCTTTTCTTAGTTCTGGAATAGTTTTGGTTAAAAGGGTCTCACTTTCATAATTCCCATTTTCAAAAACAATATCCCTAAATATATCTCTTGCTTTTAACCCTGTATATCCGACAGCAGATTGATACTTTGCTATCGTACCGAATCCGCAGACAAACTGAATGTCCTTATTGGCTTCAATCTCTTTTTCGGGAAGGACATACAATTTCTTCTCAGGTTTTTCTGAATAGATAATTTCATAAAATTGCTGTTTATAAAACCTTAGCATATCTGCAGACATTTGGCGTTCAAATGTGGCTAAGCATTCATATACAGGCTTGAATTCATATGTTTTAATGCGAATAACTGGAAGCGTAACACCCTCACTCATCAACATATCAAATCTTTCCACCTCCATTTCGGCATCGCTATCTCTGTTCCATTCTACAAAGAAAAGATTATTTTGTAGCAATCCTATCTTGTCCTGATCAAGACACTGTACTATAGAAGTCAATATGCTTTTTATGACCTGAGTTCGGCCTAAGCAATTCTCCTTTCTCTTTCGATGATCTCTATATTAAGCGAGGGCTTTTTGGGCAAGAAACTGTATGCTGCCATGGCTGCCATGAGATTCGTGGCAAATCCTCCGATGCTCCTGTGGCGCGTGTGTTCAATCTGAACGATGTTCTTCAATTCGTCGTTTACCGTCTCGATCAACGACCTTTTCCTCAGTAGAATTTTATCGCGTAGATGCATCAACGAGTTCTTCATATTCTTGCGTATGCGAGTGATCAGGTGAATGTCGTCGACAAACAATTCTTCGAAAAGGCTCTGCGAGATGTATCCCTTGTCGGCCACGAGTTTTCCGAAGATCTTTTCCGTAAACTTCTTGTTTTTCAGTGGGGTACGATCATCTGTATTGGCTGGTGTCAACTGCCATTGGACGATTTCTCCGCGGTCGTTGATAATGATGTGCAGTTTGAAACCGAAGAACCACCCCATAGTCCCTTTGCCGCTTGTGGCAAATCCCCGAAAAGGTTTTGTGCCTTCTCGATCGCTTGTCGTGACACACCCGAATGGGGGTGGAGTCAATGATCGAGATGCCGGTCAATCGCCCAAACAACAGTTGTTGAGAAACAAATAAAGTTTGAGAGAAACCATTTGCTCACGTTCCACAAAGCGATTGTAAGAGAGCACGACGGGAAAAGTGTTGTCGCCACTCTTTGCAGATCATTTGGGTGTAGAAAGCCTTGAGTGTTCGGTAGCCCGAGAGGTGAAAGAGGATGAGAATGGTGATAATTTCGCTGTCGCTCATCTTAAAAGCGCGATTTCTCCTCTTTTTTCCGTCTTCGCCAATCGCTTTTTTCTTGAACTGCGGTTCAATTTGCTTACAGAATTCGTCGACCGAATAAAAGATTTCCGTTATCTTTGCAGTGTAATCAGTGTTCATGTGGAATAGTAACTATTTGGATATCAGTTATAAAGTTACGAATTTCTTGCCACGTGAACAAGTGTCCCACCGATTAAGTTACTTAGTCGGTGGGATTATTTTTAGAGGAAATGCTTAGACCGAACTCAGGTTTTTATGTTATTGTCGTTCATTGAGTACCCGATAAAGACAATTGGATGCTCAATGAATATTGTAATCAATTTTGCAGCAAGGTAGGCATTTCGCTTATTAAAATCAGCATAATCTTCATACGTGAGTACCAAACTTTCAGGTTCACGCATACAGCCATGTATCTTGTAGATTTCACCAATGTTTACAATGTGCTTGGAAAATAAAAGTTCTCTTTGTCCAACATATTTATTGAACTTTGGAAACTGACGTTCACAGAAATCATCCCAGTTAGTTGTAATCACTCCATCAATGCTCAGCTTGCTCAATAGTTCAAGTTCTTCTGAGTATTTCTCATCTGGGTCTTCTAGAGTGTAACCAATAAAGAAATTAGCAATTTTATCTTTCAAAACACTACTTATATTAGTAGCCTTGTCTTGAAAAGACTTCTTATATTCATCATCATCAGGCAGAGCCCAAAAATTCTTATTGCATTCTTGCGCTATTTCTGTGGCCACCTTGGACAAATCTTTTGTGTTGAGAGAAGTATAATATGCATTAATATGCTGTGAACAAAAGCGAGATAATAACGTTTCCCAATCAGGTGTATTCAAATAATGTTTGGTAAAACCTGAGCCTAAGAAAAGAAAAGGAGCACTTTTCTTATTCTTTATAATTTCTTTAAGATCATCTATCGTCATATTTTTTTTGATTTAATCCAGGTTACTTTTCAAATTGTGAATATTGATGCATGAAGCACATTATCTCCACGCAACAACATAAAAGTCAGCAATCACGCATACCTTTTATTTTATGGGTGCGGTTCTGGCTGAGGTCTCGGACTGGGATTTTCCCCAGCAGGCTTCTTAGCAGGCGGATCGACACGCTCGTAACTCACGCTAGTAAGCGTGAAATACTTCTTTGAAGGGGCAAGGTGAACAATAGCCTTAGTAATGTATACGTTGGTATTAAATTTATCCTTGCCTTTCTCTACCAACTTGCTTTGGAATGATGGGCTCAGTGTGCCGATACCGCCGAAGTCCACGATATCGCCGTTCTCAACGTGTCACATTGTAATTTCGGCAGCGAGTCGCAGGACGGTTTTCACCTCTGCGCCTGCGAATGTAGTCGCATGTGCCACTTCATCAAAGAAGCTACGATGGTCTACACGCTTACGTCCTGTTGGACGGGCCTGAATGACAATCTTTCCAGCCATTTTCCCGAGATTTGCCTTGCGCTCTGAAAGCACATAGGCTAAAGATTTGTTTGACAGAGCTTTATATTAGATGCTCCTCGTAGGTTGGTCCTTCAGAGGTTAGGAGCATGTGCCCTCTGTCGGTATCAGGTTTTTAATTGTACCACACAAGGTGCAAAATCAATCATCAGAATGCAAGAAAACTGTCGAGCAATTCACTTCTGCAGGATAATCGTTTACTTTCTTATATTGCTGTCCGGTAAAAATTTTTCTTATGATAAAAATAAGGCTGAGATCCTGCAAGAGGGTTTCAGCCTCTTTTGTTACTTTGCTTGTCGGAAAACAAAAACTAGTAACATGAGCAAAAGTACATATTTTACCGGACAGCCGGTCTATAGTTAGGTTATTAAATTGCTTGATAAAGCCAAAATTCAATAAATTAGTCTCGAAGCACTAGGAAGCGAGCGGTATGTTAAGCGTTTGACAGGTTGGAAACATCTCATCATTATGCTCTTCGGTGTTCTCAAACACTTTGATTCTTTACGTGAATTGGAGATTGGCATGAAAGCCGAGACCATGAGACTTTCACACTTGGGGCTTGACTACGTGGTTCGCCGAAGTACCCTTGCCGAAGCCAATCTGCGGCGTTCACAAGAGTTCTTTGCCAAGGTTTATGCCTATCTCTTGGAGCGCTACACGCCATTTTTAGCGGACAGTCGCTCAACGGGGCATAAAAAGTCTGGTTCATCCGACATTTGGAGTGATGGGGCAATCGTGCAGCGCATATAGCCTTAGCTGAAAATATCTTTCATCCCTAAAACCATAGGCCACTCTCTTCATCACCTTTATCTTATTATTGATCCCCTCTACTTTCCCGGTCGATATGGGGCAGTCGTACCACGCCAGAATACCGGTTCTATAAGCCATGATCGTGACGGCCATTTTCATCAACTGCGGCACTTCGCTCTCCTGCGCCTGCTTCACCCAATCGAACATGACCTTTTCGGCTTCTTGTTTATTGGGCTGCATCCATATCTCTCTGAGTTGCTCTTTGAGGTAGTAGGCCTGTGAAATAGGTTTGTTCATTTCCAAGGCATTGTCAAGCCTTGTTTGTACTCCTTGTCGAAGATATCCGCTCCATTGCGCAGCAGCAGGTAGCGCGTGCCCTTCAAGACTTTGCGCTTGTTGATGTCCTTTTCCATGTTATATTGCGCCCTGCGTATCTCGTCCAGTTTCTCATTCATTAGTTTGACCACATGAAAATGGTCGAAGACATGCACGGCGTTCGGGCAGTTTTCAAGTACGGAGGAGATGAAAGCGGCCGAGAGATCGGTGGCGATATACTTGATGTCGAGCTTCTTTCGCCTGACCCTTTTCCAAAATCCGGCCAAAGCATCGGCCGCCTTGCCCTGCCCCACATGGAGAATCCGCCCACTCTTGAGGTCAACGACAATGGTTTTGTACACATGTCCTTTTCGGACGGCAAACTCGTCTATGCCGATGCTGTCCACTCCCTCAAGAGAGGGCGGAGCATAGTGAAAATCAAGATGATGCGTGTGAATCTCTTTGATCGTGTCCCACGACACGCCCAAAAGCTGGGCTGTGTCTTTGAGGGTCATCCCCTTCAATAGATCGACCACATACCTTGCAAAGCGACGAGTGTAGCTGTGACTGCCCGGGGCAAAGGATATCTGTTCCTGACAATCATAGTCACAATCCGCACTCTTACACTTGTAGCGGCGGACTTTCATACGCAGAATTACCTTTTTGCCACCGATCGGAAGACTGATAAAGTCGCGAGTGCGAAAGCCATTCTTCACCAAATGGGCATGACCGTACTTGGGACAGCATTTCGGAGCTCGTTTACTTTCGATATGTAAGATGATTGTATTACCTTTGTATTCCTCTCGTAGACACTTGTGGTGATACAATCCCCAAGCATGATATAGAAAACTGCTGTTCATAGCTGCATATTTGTTTGTGATAATTCAAATATAGGCTTAAGGGTCAAATATACTCCTGAAATAGGCTTTAACCTCCTGAAGTTCATACCTTTGTATCATATTATAAGGTTATGATGCATTTAACTCGAAAAAAAATGCCCCAAATGTGGCTCTTTCCGGATGATTCGCAAAGGGCATCACAATGGTTCTTCTTACTGGTATTGTAAGACTTGTAATCGCTATTCCAGCGGTCGTAAAAAGCCTTCCCAAGAGGCTATATTCAATCGCTACAGTCAAGGTACATTTACGATCAAGGAACTCTCGCAAGAGTTTAATATTTCTGCTTCCACAGTCAAGCGCATACTCCGGAATTATACGGTAACAAAGGTAGCACACACACCCGGAAAAGTGGTGGTACAAATGGATACAACCTATTGGGGACGCAACTTTGGCCTTGTCCTTTTTATGGATGCTGCAACTCACCATATCCTCCACCATTTCTTCATTCGAGGAAAAAGAACGAATCGAGGATTACAAGCAGGGATTAGCCTATCTCGAGCACTTAGGATGGGAGGTGGCAGGAGTCGTTGCCGATGGCCTTAGCGGGCTAAAAAACAGCCTTATACAAACTCCTTATCAGTATTGTCAATTTCATCAAGCTCAACGCATTCGCCAACTTCTAACTTTGAAACCTCGTATGCTCGCTGCCCAAGAATTACAGCGAATCGTCTCACGATTAACGCAGAGCAACCGCTCTGAGTTTGCCCATCTTTTGGAAGATTGGAGGGAGCGATGGGACGATTTCTTGAAGGAAAAAGACCTATGAGGAGAATGGAGTAAATTTTCATTACACTCACCGCAAACTTAGAGCGGCTTATCGCAGTTTAAAAAGAACATTTGGATCAACTCTTCACTTACCAAGATTTTTCCAATGGGCGTGATGCCAAACACAAATAACGCTGTCGAGTCGTTCAATAGTTGGTTGAAGCGAAAACTGCAATTGCACCCGGGACTTTCACCCGCTCGTCGAGAAAAATCTAATTTCAAATCTTATAATGGCTTATAATCCTAGATCTAGAAAGGGGACTTGAACCCTTGTAGGAGTATTTTTTTGACCCTTAGATGAACTTCAGGAGGTTAAAAGCCTATTTCAGGAGTATATTTGACCCTTAAGCCCAAATATACAACTTGTTCAGCGGTTTTCTTCTTTTTAGAACCCCATCACTCCAAATGTCGGATGAACCCCAAAAATGCCCCTTGCATCGTGGGATGCAAGGGGCTATTGGGGAAGTTGAGGTTATAGGCGGAAAGATTTCCGCGCTAAACTACACCTTGATTTCAACTTCTACGCCACAGGGAAGCTCGAGCTTCATGAGGGCGTCGATCGTCTTGGGGTTCGAGCTGTAGATGTCGATGAGACGCTTGTAGGTCGATACTTCGAACTGCTCACGGCTCTTCTTGTTGACGAAGGTCGAACGGTTAACGGTGAAGATGCGCTTGCGCGTGGGGAGGGGGATAGGACCGCTCACGATGGCGCCGGTAGCTTTCACGTTAGAAACGATCTTTTCTGCAGATTTCTCAACGAGCGTGTGATCGTAGCTCTTGAGTTTGATGCGGATTTTTTGACTCATTGTTTTTTAGTTTGAACATCGCTCGGCAACGGTGGGATAAGAGTCGTTCGCTATCCCACCGCGCCTAAGCGAAATGGATTGTTGCTGGTGTTAGGTGCCTGCTGTCGATTACTTAACGAGATCAACGCGACCCTTGATCTCTTCGAGCACCGACTTAGCGATGCTGCTCGACACGGGAGCGTGGTGATCGTAAGACATCGAGCTGGTAGCACGACCGGAAGTGATGGTGCGGAGGGCAGTAACGTAACCGAACATCTCGGCGAGGGGCACAGTGGCCTTCACCACACGAGCGCCGGAACGGCTGCTTTCCATACCTTCTACCTGACCGCGGCGCTTGTTGAGGTCGCCGATCACATCACCCATGTTTTCTTCGGGCGTGATCACGTCGAGCTTCATCATCGGCTCCATGAGAACGGGACCTGCTTGGGCGCAAGCGTTCTTGTAAGCCTGGAGAGCGGCGATTTCGAACGAAAGTTGGTCAGAGTCCACGGGGTGGAACGAACCGTCGAGGAGTTCTACCTTCAAGCTGTCGAGGGGGAAGCCACCGAGCACACCGCTCTTCATGGCATTCTCGAAGCCCTTCTGCACCGAGGGGATGAATTCCTTGGGAATGTTACCGCCGGTTACCTTATTGACGAACTGCAGGCCGCCTTCCTTGAAGTCTTCGTCTACGGGACCTACATTCACGATGATGTCGGCGAACTTACCGCGACCACCGGATTGCTTCTTGTAGACTTCGCGGAGGTTAACCGTCTTGGTGATGGCTTCCTTGTAGTTAACCTGGGGCTTACCTTGGTTAATTTCGACCTTGAACTCGCGCTTGAGACGGTCGATGATGATATCCAAGTGCAACTCACCCATACCGGAGATGATGGTCTGACCGCTCTGTTCGTCCGTCTTCACGGTGAAAGTGGGGTCTTCTTCGGCGAGCTTCGACAGACCCGTAGAGAGTTTGTCGAGGTCCTTTTGGGTCTTGGGCTCTACTGCGATACCAATCACGGGATCGGGGAACTCCATCGATTCGAGTACGATGGGTGCATCCTCTTCAGCGAGGGTATCACCCGTGCGGATGTCCTTGAAACCAACACCTGCACCGATATCACCTGCACCGATTACCTCAACGGGGTTCTGCTTGTTGGAGTGCATCTGGAAGATACGCGAAACGCGTTCCTTCTTACCCGAACGTACGTTATAAACGTAAGAACCGGCTTCGATCTTACCGGAGTAAACGCGGAAGAACGTGAGACGACCAACGTAGGGGTCAGTGGCGATCTTGAACGCGAGAGCAGAAGTCTTTTCGTCTTCCGAAACTTCACGCGTTTCGACTTCACCGGTATCGGGGTTAGTACCTTCGATCGCGGGCGTATCGAGGGGAGAGGGGAGGAACATCACGACATAGTCGAGCAATGTCTGCACACCCTTGTTCTTGAACGAAGAACCACACGTCATGGGAACGATATCCAATGCGAGCGTACCCTTACGGATAGCGGCAACGATTTCTTCTTCAGAGAGCGAGTTGGGATCTTCGAAGAACTTCTCCATCAGCGTCTCGTCTTGCTCTGCAGCAAGTTCGATCATCTTCTGGCGCCATTCGTTGCACTCGTCGACGAGTTCGGCGGGGATATCTTCCACGTCGTATTCAGCACCCATCGTCTCATCGTGCCAAAGGATAGCCTTCATCTTGATGAGATCGACGATACCCTTGAAGTTCTCTTCTGCACCGATGGGAACAGAGATCACGCAGGGCGTAGCTCCGAGGACGTCCTTCATTTGGCGAACCACTTCGAAGAAGTTGGCGCCGGAACGGTCCATCTTGTTTACGTAGCCGATACGGGGAACGTTGTATTTGTCAGCCTGACGCCATACGGTTTCAGACTGGGGCTCCACGCCACCCACTGCACAGTAGGTAGCTACTGCACCGTCGAGGACACGAAGCGAGCGTTCTACCTCAGCCGTGAAGTCAACGTGACCCGGAGTATCGATGAGGTTGAACTTGTATTTAGTACCATTGAAGTTCCAGAATGCAGTCGTGGCAGCCGAAGTGATCGTGATACCGCGTTCCTGCTCCTGTTCCATCCAGTCCATGGTTGCGCCACCTTCGTGCACCTCACCGATCTTGTGGGTTTTACCGGTGTAGAAAAGGATACGCTCGGAGGTTGTCGTCTTACCGGCATCGATGTGCGCCATGATACCGATGTTGCGCGTCAAATGGAGGTCTTGCTTTGCCATTTTAGTCTTATGCTATGAGGGGATTAGAAGCGGAAGTGTGCGAAGGCACGGTTAGCTTCTGCCATACGGTGCATATCTTCCTTACGCTTGAAGGCACCGCCTTGTTCGTTGTAAGCATCCATGATCTCGGCGGCGAGTTTGTCGGCCATGGTCTTACCACCGCGCTTACGAGCGAAGCTGATAAGGTTCTTCATGGAAACCGATTCCTTGCGGTCGGGACGGATTTCAGTGGGCACCTGGAAAGTAGCACCACCGATACGGCGAGACTTCACCTCAACCTGCGGAGTGATCTTATCCAGCGCTATCTTCCAGATTTCGAGAGCGCTCTTCTCTTCGTTTTGCATCTTCTCACCGACGAGTTCGAGAGCGTGATAGAAGATCTCGTAGCTCACGTTTTTCTTACCGTCGTACATGAGGTGGTTTACGAACTTGAAACTTTCTGGTCTCCGTAAACGGGATCGGGGAGGATCAACCGCTTCTTAGGTTTTTGCTTTTACGCATTGGGTAATTTGGTTTTGTGTGAGGCTGCATGCTGTCTTCAGCACGTTGTCGTGCTTACTCAACCTTATGCAAACCAACGTTTGTCTTAATAATAAGATGTGGGTGGGAGGAGAAGTGTACCTTTCTCTGAAATGCACCTTCATTGCTTAGCAATTACTCTTCTCCTACCCTCCTACCGCTTTGAATTGATTACTTCTTAGCGGGTTTGGGACGCTTCGCACCATACTTGGAACGACGCTGCGTGCGGTTAGCCACACCGGCGGTATCCAAAGTACCGCGAACGATGTGATAGCGCACACCGGGAAGGTCCTTTACACGACCACCGCGAACGAGCACGATGCTGTGCTCTTGGAGGTTGTGACCTTCACCGGGAATGTAGGAGTTCACTTCCTTAGAGTTGGTCAGGCGCACACGGGCTACCTTACGCATTGCCGAGTTAGGCTTCTTAGGTGTGGTGGTGTACACACGAACGCACACGCCACGACGCTGGGGGCAGTTGTCCAAAGCGGGAGACTTGGACTTTTCAGCTGCCACCGAACGACCCTTGCGCACAAGTTGTTGAATAGTAGGCATTTGATGTGATTTTAATTGTTTATATATTGTATTTTCTGATTGCTATGAGAGCTGGCGTGAGGGTACACTACGCCATTTTGGCTGCAAAGTTAGCCATTTTTTTTCGGTCAGCCAACTGTTTTTTGGACAAAGTCCGCGCACTGTTTCACATCTCACTCACCGGCGTGCGCCACAACGACGCGATTTTTAGCCGGCAAGGAAGAGAAATAAGCAATACCGTAGGCCGTTGCATGAATGCGGCGTGCTTCGATGCCATAGCGGCTCACCAACAAGCCACGCACCACATCGACACGGCGACGAGCCAGTGCGCGATTTTCACCGCCCGAAACATAACCGGCGAGGGTCACAGTGGCCGAAGGATTGCGACGAAGATAATTGACCAAGCGCGCTACTTCGCCGAGCGGAGCTCCGGTCACGGCCGCACTGCCGGCAGCAAAGTAGACATCGAACTCTTCGGAGCGTGCCTTCTTGGCCGCAGTGCGACGGGGAGCGTCTTCAACCACATCGGCGGGCTGCACTTCCAGCTCTTTCTGCTCGGGAAGCGCTGTCGTTACGGGCGACAGCGGCTGCGTGCCGTACTGAAGTTCGGGCACAGGCGCCACGGGATCAGGGGTTTCGATCACGATTCGTGCAGGCGCCACGGGCACGGTTGCCGTCGTGGCGGCCTCGTTGCGAACAGGAGCGGCAGTTGTGGTTTGCGTTGCCGTTTGCTCCCGACGCGCTTCCACGCGTGCTGGTTGCTCATTGCTGCGAGTGATCGTCTCTTGGCGCACTTTCCGCTCATAATCGGCCTTTTCGACGGGACGATCGGGACCGGTGGTCACCAAGCGGTGCTCTTCGCCGCGAACTTTCACGGGAGGAGTGGCACCCACCGTCGTTTGCGTTGCCGAACGATGGGGCGTTTGCACCACTGGGCGATCGTGTTCACGTCGTTCCGAGGCACGATCGGGCGTTTGCGGCACGGCGTGTTTCACCGGCGCTGAGGTGACAGCGCCTCGAACAGGCGTAACTCCACGCGAGTTCAAGGCCGTCGTATCGGCAACGGACGACTTCACCGGCGGCGTCACCTTCTCAGGACGCGCGGGAGTCACTTTTCGCTCGGGTTGCGAAAGCGGAATGATCATCACGCTCTCATTGCCGGGCTCCAAGGGCGCACCGGTTTCGTGATTCTCGCCATAGGTCACCGGTTCACTCGGGCGAACGGTTTCCACAGGCTTCGGTTTCGGCGCCATCTTTTTCGGAAGGGGCACCACATATTCGCGATCGCCCACCACAACGTGGCCGGTGCTATCCATGTGATAGTTGCCGGGAAGTTCTGTTCCCGAAACAACGCGCGTGGTCGGTTGCAGGTCTGCACGCTGCACAGGGTTGAGCGCCATGGACGGCGTGGGCAACGTGCGCGAACGTGAGCGACGACCGCGAGAAGCCAGACGGGGGAAGATGTACATGGTGCGCACGGTGTCGTTCACCACCACATCTTCTTCATCATCTTCCTCTTCGAGGCCATGAATAAAGGTGCGACGGCGCACGCGCTTCTCGCCGGTCCAGCGATAGGTAAAACCAACCGAGAGCATCATCGACGCCTTATGTATATTGTATTCAATTTGCGAATTCTCTTTCTCCGTGCGCAAATCATAGAACAGCGCCGGACGCAAATTCAGCGCCCACGAGCGTTCGGCATTGAGGTACCAACTGAGATTCAAGCCCAGTTTCGACACCAAATAGCTCGCACCGAGGTCACGATTGGCGGCTTCTTCCTTAAAATTGTGTCCCCAACCGAGCGAAAGAATACCGTCCAGCTCAACGCGACGCGGTTCGACGGGTGGCGTCACAAAGAGGTTGACAAGATTGATCCCTCCATAAAGGTAAACCATGCTACGGGCACTGTGGCTCTGCAACAAGTTTTGGTTCGGCAACAGGAGGTTACCTTCCAAACCGAGGGCGAGGGTCGGCGTAAATTGGCGCTTGACATCCAAGACAAACATCCCGGTCACCAAATTGGCATTGGGACTGTAAGCCATCGTATGATAAGCACCGCTGCCGAAGGTGAGTCCCCAGCTGCGTTTAAATTCAGGTCGTGCTGCCAAAGGACCCACGAATTGCGCCCGTCCGGGTAGGAGGACGAGCAACAAAAAGAGGAAAAGCAGCAGTCGTTTGTAAGTCATAATGGAATGAGATTACCGTCGTCAAGCGACAATATGTCTATTAACGTGCAAATTTACACGCTCGACGAGAGAATACCAAATTTCTCGCATGTTTTCTACGCGCTATTCTTGCACGTTCCATTTTGTTTTGCTACATTTGCTCATGTCTACAGCAGACGACAACCGGAGTTGCACTTTTGGCACCATTGTTGCAGTTTAGACCACACAACGAGCAAAACCTCGTTGTCCACATCGCACAAATTTATTCATCAACATAACACACTACCCTCTCATGGCAAACGAAAAAGAACAGGGTCAGCAGCTCCAAATCGAGCTCACTCCCGAAATCGCCAACGGCACTTACAGCAATCTGGCCATCATCAACCACAGCCCGCAGGAGTTCGTGCTCGACTTCGTCGCCGCTCTTCCCGGTCTGCCCCAGGCTCGCGTAAATGCCCGCCAGATCCTCACGCCCCAAAGCGCGAAGCGTCTCCTCTTCGCCCTCCAAGACAACGTAGTTAAGTACGAACAGGAATTTGGCACCATCGATCTCGGCATGCCTCAGCCCGCCGCTACGGAAGGCGTGGGTCGCACGGCTACTCCCTTCGGAGCTCCCGACGCTAACGCGTAACCCCCTGACAAAAAGCGCAAGTTTACTACTTGCGCACACTCCCCCATTCTGCGGAATGCGGGGAGTTTTTTTTGTACCTCCGTCCATTTTCAAACCGCCGTCCTCCTCCGCCGATTCATTTCCCAAATCGGCGCGAAAGAACTCGGCAAGTTTTCTAAAAAACTCCCCTTGTTTCTATCGAAAAACAGGGACGTTTTTTTGTCAACAGTTCCCTACTTTTTCCTCCTCGGCCTCAACCGGCGATATCTTCCCACGCTTTTCGTCTCGCGCGTTTTCCATTTGTTCTCTCTGCTTCGCCATTCTTCTGCCAAAACGCCGCCATTTGTGCCAAAACGCCACTCATCTATCACATTCTGTCAGAAAAAGACGAGACAAAGCAGGACATCTTACAAACATTCTTTATCTTTGCTTCTGAAACCTACGCCACCATTGTGGTGCTCCTCGCAGCGCACTTGAGTGGTCTGTGCAATAGGGGCATTTCCCCCGACGAACTGGAATGTTCCGTCGAGTCTCCTCCCCACAGCCAGCCTGCGCCGGCTTCGTCAATGGGCATCATGTGCGTGTCCGTAATCAGCCGAAACAAGACATTTAGCTGCAAGTGCTCTCCTCGTCTGCCAAGCATCCGACGACAGACCATTCTAATCAGAAGCTTCTATCCTCCTTTCCCACCTTGCGATGACAACCAACCCCAAAGCACTGAGAAGCGCTTTTATCTCCCTCCTAAAATCTCTGATTGAAGAAGATCTCAGTACTGAGATTGTTGTGAACACTTGCAGAAATGACGTCTCGTTTTCCCTTGCAGGAGGGCAACAGGAGGTCTTAGGGCTGAGATGCTTGACAGGCACTCACGTTCCGATGGGCGCCCTATTTGCCATCACCTTCCATGTCCATGTCGTCGGCGGAACGATTTATGAAATCTTATGTTCTTTGTTGCCGAAGGAGAGCTTTTGCACGAGCCTTTACTCTGAGTATTCCTCCAACCTGACGAAGTATGCCGTATTTAGGAATCATGGTGTGGTCTGCTTTTATGCTCATGACAACTTAGCCGCGTTTACCCGAAAACTCTACCCAACATTGCAGAAGGACTTCATAGTTCCGGCTTTCGCTCTTTTGCAAGAAAAGAAAGAAGTCATCGACCATATTGTGGCAAAGGCCAAGTCCTACTCTTTCCCTTTGGCCACCATTTTGATACTACTGTCCCGTTTGGGCGAATTGGAGCATTACGAAAGCCTACTTTCCTCCTATACGAACTTCAGACCGGCAGACAAAAAAATAGTCCTGACGCATGATTTCGTCCTCCGACTGAAACAGTTGGAAATTTAGTTCTCCATAGTCAAAGATGCTTCGCCCCCACTTCAACTCGGGCTCTCGCTTCCAATCGCCCCTTTGAGCATCTCAAAAGAAACGATAGCAGCCGGCGGCTTTGGGACGATGGAGGGTCTTTCCCCTCTATTTGCCAACGACACATCCGTACAGTTTCTACTGTCGTCTATCCGCAGCACTACAAAATCTCCGGCATTGACGCACACCCAATCAAACCATATTGATATGAAAGAAGAAAACATAGCCCCCTTTTTCATGGTTCAGCATAAAGAAAGCTGGAGTCTGCTCCTATCTATGGATGAAAAGGCCGAAAGTCTCTTTTCCGTAGACCCGGATGAGTTAGATTTGGACGAAGACTTCGAACACGGAGGCTATCATTGGGAGGCTTTGGCCAAATGCTTCTTGCAAAAAGGGAAAGTGACCCTGACCGAAGAGGTCGATTTTGACTCAGAAAGCAGCATGTTCTGCATGTTCTCAACGAGCGAGTCCGCCCTTCTACAATTTGCGCAGGCTTTCAAGCAAGCTTGTGCCGATCCGCAATGCTTGAAAGCGCTACTCCAAGACTTCGGCGAATACTTAGACGATTGATCGCAAGCCCGCTCTCCGCACCGGGCGTTCGAACTTCCTCAACAGAGGAAGAGTCGTTTGCCCACGGCGTAAATTAGCAACGATTCTTATCCCATTTATATATATTGTACGCGCGCGTAGAGGCATGGTTTTCCCCTTTTTCTCTCGGCGCAATGTATGTTTCGCACATAGCCAATGAAACGCTTCACCCTTCGCTTCGGCGCCCTCTCGACGCCTGCCGCCTTCCTCCTCAACCTCCTGTTGGTCTATGTGGTCTATACGCTCTGCCGCGTAGCCTTTCTCGTGACCAATTGGGACGCCTTTGCCCCAGGCTTTGCACAACTCGACACGGCACTGGTGATCAAAGGAACGCTCTTTTTTTGACACCTCCGCCATTCTCTACACCAATGCGCTCTATGCCCTGCTCATGCTCCTACCCGTGCCCTACAAAGAGCGCGCGGGCTGGCAGTCGGTGTGCAAATGGCTCTATGTTGTGATCAACGGCGTGGGCGTCGCGCTGAACATGGCCGACGCGGTCTATTTTCAATACACCGGTCGCCGCACCACTTGGACAGTGTTCGGCGAATTTAGCCACGAGGGCAACCTCCTCTCCATCTTAGGGAAAGAAGTGCTCCACCATCCCATTGTTTTGCTCATCGGCGTGGCGCTCATCGCCCTGCTTTGGCTGGCCTATGTCCACCCGCGGTCGCTCACCAAGACACCGCAGCCGGCTGCGCCCTACTATGTGGCGCAAACCCTCGCACTGGGTCTCTTCATTCCCCTGTGTGTGGCCGGTATGCGCGGCGGATTCACCACGGCCGTGCGTCCCATCACGCTGAGCAACGCCAATCAGTTTGTCAACCGCCCGGCCGAGGCCGCGTTGGTGTTGAATACGCCTTTCTCCATGATACGCACGGCCAACAAAAAGGCGTTCATCGATCCGGGCTACTTCAGCGCCGACGAGCTCAACACGCTCTATTCGCCCCTACACCACCCCGGCGAGGCGCTGATTCAGCGCCACAAGAATGTCGTTGTGATCATTCTCGAGAGTTTCGGCCAAGAATTTGTGGGCTCCCTCAACCCGCAGCTCGAAGGCGGGCGCTACAAAGGGGTGACGCCCTTCCTCGATTCGCTCATTGCGGTGAGCACCACCTACGAGCACTCGTTTGCCAACGGCCGCAAGAGCATCGACGGCATGCCCTCGGTGCTTTCGTCGATCCCCATGTTTGTCGAACCGTTTTTCCTCACCCCGGCTTCGCTCAACCACTTGAGTGGACTCGCCGGCGAGTTGGATAAGGAAGGCTACGAGACGGCTTTCTTCCACGGTGCGCAAAACGGATCGATGGGTTTCGAGGCCTTTTCGCGCTCCACGGGTTTCAACAAATACTACGGCCGCACCGAGTTTGAGGCCGACACGCGTTTCGGCGGCAAAGACGAGTTCGACGGCACATGGGCCATTTGGGACGAACCGTTCTTGCAGTTCTATGCGCACAAGATGGGCGAAATGAAACAACCGTTCATGACGGCCGTTTTCACCGCCTCGTCCCATGCGCCCTACAAGGTGCCGGAACGCTACGAGAAGCAGTTTCCCGAAGAAGGCGGCACGCCTTTGCACAAATGTGTGAGATACAGCGACATGGCACTGCGCAAATTCTTTGCGACGGCGAGCCGTCAGCCGTGGTACAAGAACACCCTGTTCGTCATCACAGCCGATCACACCAGCCTCTCCACGCATGAGGAATATCAGACGCCGCTCGGGCGTTTCCGCGTGCCGATTATTTTCTTCGACCCCTCGGGAGAGATGAAACCGGGCCGCTTGCCGGGCATCGTCAAGCAGATCGACATCATGCCCACCGTCTTGGGCTATTTGGGTTATCAGCATCCTTTCATCGCCTTGGCAACGATCTGACGCAACTCCCCGCCACACACAACTATGAAGTGGCTTATCTGAACGGCGTGTACGTGTTTGCGCAGGGCGACTACGTTTTGCTCTTCGACGGCCGGCAAACAACGGGGCTTTATGACTTCAAAAAAGACCACCTCCTAGTGCACGACCTCAAAGGGCGCGTGCCGCAACAGACTGCCATGGAGCGACAACTCAAAGCCATCATTCAATCCTACATGCAACGTATGCTCACCGACCAAGTGGCGGTGAGATGACCCCATCAGCTCTACCATGACTCGAAAAAAGAAAATCACGCTCGGCCTCATCGGGGTACTCCTCGCGGGACTCGCAATCCTCACCTACATTCGGTGGGAAGTGTGGTTCGGCAATCCGCCCGAAGCACCCTACACCGCCCCGAACGTCCCCTCGCGCGTGTTGCTCACCTTCGGCAACGAGGGTGCTCTCTCGCGCAATGTGAGTTGGCAGTGCGACTCGGTGCTGCAAACCTCTTATTTGGAGTTGGGCGACGAAAACGACACGGCCATTATCGACATACCGGCCACGGGCGAAGTCTTCGCTTCGCGCAGCGGCAAAGCGGCTTACTACGTGGCGCGGCTCACCAACCTCAACCACGGGCAGTGCTATCGCTATCGCGTGGTGACAGGCGGCAAGCGTTCGCCGTGGTACAGTTTCGTGGCGCGCGACGCCGGGATGAACGAGGACTTTTCGTTCCTCTATTTCGGCGATGTGCAGGACTCCCTGGGCGGCATCGCGCACCAGGAGATTATGAAAGCCTGGTGCGAGCACCCGGAAGTGGACTTTGCCGTCTTCGGCGGCGACCTCACCGAACGCCCCACCGACGAATACTGGAATGAGACCTTCCGCGACCTCGACACCATCGGGCAGCAGTTGCCCATCCTCTGCGCAACGGGCAACCACGAGTATCTCAAATACCCCATTCGCCGACTCGAGCGCCGCTTCTCGCTCGTGTTCTCCTACTTCCTGCAATCGATGGTGGGCGAAAACCAAGTTTACGCGCTCAACTACGGCAATCTGCAACTCTGTCTCCTCGATTCGAACCGCGAGTGGCCTTATTTGATGCAACAAAAGACGTGGCTCGAAGAACAGATGAAGCACAGCCCGGCGCGGTGGAACGTGGTGGTGTTGCACCACCCCATCTATTCGGCCAAATCGAGTTCGAACAACCTGACGCAGCGCTGGGCCTTCGCCTCGACGCTCAACGACTATGCCGACCTCGTGCTGCAAGGCCACGAACATGCCTATGCCCGCATGACACGCCACAACGACGAGGGGCAACCGACGGTGCCGGTCTACACCGTGAGCCACTGTTCGCCCAAACAATACCGCATTGAATTCGATGAGCGCTTCGACCGCTTCGGCACCGGCACACAGTTCTATCAACTCATCACCGTGCGCGGCGACACGCTGCAAATGAACACCTACGACGCCGCGACGGGACAACTTTATGACCGCGTGAACATCGTGAAAGGTGAGCACGACCACGTGCAGATTGTGGACGAGGGACAGCAGATTCCCGAAATCCTGCGCTTCACGCCCCGACCGGGCAACAAAAAAGATGCGGCGTTCGCAGACCGCATTCGCGACTACAAACGCCGAAAGGGCATTCGCTAAACCCAACCTATGCAAGAACTTCTCATCATCACTCCCGTCAAAGACAGCATCGACCATACCATCCGCACGATGGAGGCCGTCGTACAGTCGGAACTCACCGTTCCGCACCGCTATGTGGTGTACAACGACAATTCGACGCCAGAAAACACGATGCGCCTCCATGCTGAAGGCCAACGACTGGGCGTGGAAGTGGTGGACTTGGCCGATCTCACCGACCACCCCTCGCCCAACTACCTCTTTGTGCTGCGCCGCTGTCAGAAAGAAGCCTTGGCAGCCGACGCGGGACTGCTGATTGTGGAGAGCGACGTGACGGTGCAACGCGACACGCTGCAAAAACTATATGAAGGTGCGAAGGCGCGCACGGATTGTGGCATCGCCGCCGCGGTGACCGTGGACGAGGAGGGGAAAATCAACTACCCCTACCTCTACGCCCGCGGCAACGAGGGGAAGGACTACGACTGCAAGAAGCATTGTTCCTTCTGCTGCTCACTGCTCACGCCCGCGCTGCTGAAAGCCTGCGACTTCGACCGGCTCGACGACTCGAAAAACTGGTTTGACGTCACGATCTCGCACGACAGTCTGGCGGCCGGTTTGCACAACTACTTGTTCTGTTCGCTTCCGGTCTTGCATCGACCGCACGGCAGCCGCCCGTGGAAAGCAACTGAAGTACACCAACCCCATCAAATACTATTGGACGAAATGGACGAAGGGATTCGACAAGATCTAATCGCCCCGACTTCGGCAGCCGACGGCCCTGCGCCGCTGGTGTCTGTGATCATGCCGCTCTACAATGCGGAGGCCTATGTCGAAGCCGCCATTCGCTCGGTGCTGGCTTCCTCTTTTCGGTCATTGGAAGTGGTGGTGGTGGACGATGGTTCGACCGACGGATCGGCCAAGGTCGTGGAAACGTTGGCACGAGCCGATGGTCGCGTCCGTTTGCTCCGCCAAGCGAACGCGGGTCCCTGTCGCGCACGCAATGTCGCGGTGGCCGCCTCGCGAGGGTCGCTACATTCTGCCGGTGGATGCCGACGACCTGCTCGGATCGTCCTTTATTGCAGACGCTGTCGCCGTGCTGGAACAACAACCGGAGGTGAAAGTCGTGCGCCCCACGATTGATTTCATCGGCAAACGCAGTGGTCGCTGGCACCTCCCCGATTTCTCGCTCCGACTCTTGGCACGCCGCAACCACATTGCGGCCTGTGCGCTCTACCGACGCGAAGACTTCGACCGCATCGGAGGTTATTGTGAGGAGATCAAAGCGCGAGAGGATTGGGACTTTTGGATTTCGATGCTCAAAGATGGAGGAAAGGTGGTGCGCCTGCCCGAGGTGGGCTACTACTACCGCGTGTTGGCGCAGTCTAAACGCTTCCGCGATCGGAAACTCGCCGCTCACGTCATTCGCACGCTCAATATTCGACACGCCGCTTTCTTCGAACGCGAATTGGGAGGGCCTTTGCGCCGAATGCGCTCCTGGTCGCGCTGGATCAATGCGCTCACCCGTCCGCTGCGCTATCGCAAAGCCGTCACAGCCGAGGTGACGCCGGCGGTGAAACAATTTGTGGAGCAACTGCCTTGGCGCTTTGCAACGGAAGGCTGCGAGATTTTCAAATCGGAACGCCATTCGCCGATTCGAGGTGGGGGAAGACACGCTGGTTGTGAAGCAATTTTGCCTGCCCCACGCCTTCAATCGCTTTGTCTATCGGTGGTTTCGCTCCTCGAAAGCACAACGCTCCTTCGAATACGCCCGCTCGTTGCGCGCTCACGGCATCGGTTCGCCCGAACCGGTGGGCTACTGCGAAACCGGCACCTGCTTCGGCCTGGGCTACTGCTACTATGTGTCGCGCTGCTCCACCTTGCCTTATGACTTCCGCCACTTGATCGGGGTGGAATCGGAAACGGAGGAGAAAGCCCTCCGCGCCATCGCCGAAACCACCGCGCGCCTCCACGAAGCGGGCTATTGGCACAAGGATTATTCGGGCGGCAATATTCTTTGGGGCGAAACGCCGGAGGGGAATAGCCGTGGAACTGATCGACCTCAACCGTATGCGCCTCGGAACGGTCACGCTCGAACGAGGTTGCGCCAACTTCGACCGACTCGAAGCCACGGAGCGACAACAACGCATTATGGCCGAAGCCTATGCTGCGGCACGCGGTTTCGACATCGAAACGGTTTTCCGCCTGATTGTGAAGGCAAGAAAGAAACTATTGGCTCGCTCGTAATGACCATCCGCCGCCGGCCGGTCCGGCTGCACCAATGACAGACAAAAATCCCCACGGAATAAGCCTACTCCCTCAACCTATGGGCATGCTACAAAAGATTTTTCAAGCACTGTGCGACCTCCCGCGCACATTTTCTCGCACCCCACACCCAAAAGTGGTGATGACGCTGCTCGTGAAGAACGAGGCAGAACTCCTGGGAAACGAACCTCCGCTTCCACCATGCCATGGGAGTGGACGCTTTCGTCGTGACGGACAACGGATCGACCGATGCCACCCCCGACATCATTCGACGTTACGTGGAAAAAGGCTGGATCGTCGCGCATATCGCCGAGCCGGACACAGGCTACCACCAAAAAAAGTGGGTGGATCGCATGGTGCTCGCGGCCAAAGCGCACGGCGCCGACTGGATCATCAATGCAGATGCCGACGAATTTTGGTTTCCGCCGACCGAAAATTTCAAGACATTGCTTGCCGAAACCTCGGCCAACGTGCTGCGCTGTCGTGTGGTGAACATGTTGCCGCGCGAAGATTGTCCGTTCACCGAGTGGGACGAAGTGGTACAGCCCGTCGACGAGCCCGCGCGCTACGGTCTCTCGCCCTTCAGCATCTACGGTCGCACCACATTTAAGGTGCTGCATCGCGCCGCCGGCTACCTGCAAATCTCCATGGGCAACCACAAAGTACTGATGCTGCCGCGAAACAGAGCTGATTCGGACATCGTGGTCTATCACTTCAACGTGCGCAGCCGCCAACAATTTGTGGAAAAATGATCAATGGCGGCCGCGAGTTGGAAAACAATCCCTCAAAACACGGCGGAAGACACTGGCGCTACTTCTACGACCTGTATAAAGCGGGAAAACTCGAAGAAGAATACGACCGCGTGGTGGGAACTTTGGTGGCCGACACGCTGCGAACCGAACATTACCTCCTCCCCGATCCCCGCCTCAAGCACTTTTTCGCACAAATGCGTTGAGTGCGCTTCACTCCTCTCCTCCTGCCGCTTATGAAGACCGACAAACGCCACGCCTTTCTCATCATCGCACACACCTCGCCCGAGGTGTTGGCGCTGTTGCTCCCAATCTTTGGATCATCCGCGGGTGGCGCTTTTCGTGCATGTCGACCAACGGGCACCGGCCGTAGCACAAAAAGTGGAGGAAACGACACTTCGCTTCGCCACCTTGCACCGTTTGCAACCGGCACAGGCCGTCCACTGGGGCGATCTCTCGCAGGTGGAAGTCGAATTGCGCCTCTTTGCCGCTGCCCGCGCCGTCGAACCCTTTGCCTACTACCATTTGTTGTCGGGCGAAGACTTTTTGCTGCGCCCCATCGAGGAGGTGCTTGCCTTCTTCGACACAAACGCCGGAAAAGAGTTCGTCGGATTTTGGAACTCTGCCGAGCATCAACGCGACATCTACCGTAAAACGCAATTTCGTTACCTCTTCACAGCCTATTTGCGCCGACAACCGCACCCTCGACAGCACGCGCTCACCACACCGCTGCGCAAAGTCTGGCTCATCCTTCAGAAAGCCTTCCGCTATCGCCGCTTTCCGAATCGGAAGTTCCACAAAGGTTTCAACTGGTGCAGCATTACGACGGCTTTCTGCGAACACTTGCTGAGCGAGCGCCAACAACTGCTCCGCACCTATCGGCAAACGCTCTGTCCGGACGAAATATACAAACAAAGCCTCCTTGCCGAATCGCCTTTCTTCGAACGGGTGTATGATGTCGACGACCCGGAAGCCGGAACACGTCGACTCATTGATTGGCAACGCGGCAGTCCGCACATTTGGAAGGCCGATGAGGTTGAAACCCTCAGCCACTCGCCCCTGCTCTTTGTCCGTAAAGTCTCGCTCGACTGCGCCCGCCTGCTCTACCGGCGCCTCCACGAACGTGCACGAGCCTAACTTCTTCTCCGTCTTCTCCTTTCTCTTTTTCCATGTCCCCATCTCCGATTGTTCACATCGCGCTTTGTTCTGACGCGAAATACCTTTCTTACTCCGCAGCGGCGGCGGCCTCTGCCCTCCTCGCAACAACCGACAGCAAAGTGTGCGTTCACCTGATTTCTGCCGACCTCCGCCCCGAAGCCATTGCACGCTATCGCGGTTTTGTGGAGCAGATGGGTGGACTCTTCGCCTATCATCCACTCTCGGAAGCGCAAGCCAACGCCTTTCACGTCACCTCCGACGCCACGCGTCTGAGTTGCGCCGCCTACTATCGCATCTTCATCCCCGAATTGGTGGGAGCGGACATCGACCGCATCCTCTATATCGACGGCGACGTCTCCGTCACCCAAAGTTTGACGCAACTCTACGCCATTCCGCTCGGCGACAAAGCCATTGCCGCCACAGCGGATCTCAACCGCGATGCCGACAAACGATGTGCCCGCCTGGGCTATCCGGCCGCCGACGGCTATTTCAATTCGGGGGTTTTGGTGTTCAATCTCAAATCTGGCGAGAAGAGCATTTGGTGCAGCGCTGCGTCGAGCATTTCCGCGCACACCATCACCACATGGTCTACGACGATCAAGACCTACTCAATGCCGTGCTGCACGGGCGCGTACACTGGCTGCCCATTGTTTGGAACGCCCAAGATCTGTTCTACCGTACCAAGTGCAATAAGGTGTGCCGCCCATTGACCGAAGACGAGATTCGCCAACTGAAAAATCCCGTCATCGTACACTTCTGCGGCCCGCTCAAACCATGGCACTGGCGGTGCATGCACCCCTTTCGCCGCGAGTTTTTCAAAGCCCTGGCCAAAACACCGTGGGGGAATCGCCCCCTTCGCCGAAAAGTGTCTTACGGCTCCAAGCACTATGTGAAATTGGCACTCACCTACATCCGCCTCACAAAAAAACGCTACCAAAATTGGAACACGAAATAAACATCCATTCGCCGCAATTTCCCGACTTGCACCTCGCTTGTTGCACCGACGCCAATTATTTCACACACACCGTTGCCACCATCGCGTCGGTGCTCGAGAATCACCCGCACCGCATCGTGCATGTGCACCTCATCGCCGAGGGTGTCGCCGCGAGAGATTTGGCGCGGTTGCGCCTCTTTGTCGGCGGACACAACGGTTTGCTCTACGTCTACGCCCCGCCGGCCGACGCTTCGACACGCTTTCGTGTCCACTCCTCCCCCCGACTCTCGGCAGCCGCCTACTATCGTTGTTTCCTCGCCGACTTGCTCCCCGAAGAGTTGGAACGCGTGCTCTATCTCGACGGCGATGTGATCGTACGCAAGCCCCTCGACGCGTTTTACGACCGAGCGTTGGAGGATGGCTACGTTGCGGCCGTGAAAGACTACGGACACATCACGGCAAAGGACTACGAAAGATTGCAACTCCCCGAAAGTCAGGGCTACTTTAATTCGGGCGTGCTCCTCTTGAACTTGCCCTTGTGGAGAAACCACGAAGTGCTCGCCCAATGTACGGCCTACTTCGCAGCCCACCCCGAACGCATCGTCTACGACGACCAAGATTTGCTCAACGTCGTGTTGAACGGAAAGGTGGATTTCGTCGACCCGACCTGGAATGCGCAAGACTTCTTCTACCGCAAACGCTTTGTGCGCGACGAAACGCTCCCTGAATCGACCTACACTGCCCTGCTCAACGATCCCGCCGTCGTACACTTCACCCGCGTGCCGAAACCGTGGCACTGGAAGTGCACACACCCCTACCGAAAGGACTATCTCCGCTACCTCAAGGCGACGCCTTGGAAAAAAGCCGACGAGGCCTTCACCCTCGGTTCGAAGGTGAAACACCAAATTAGAGTCTTCTTAACCCAATGCCATTTGGTCAAAGCGCAATTTAAGCGCAAAGGTTGATCAACCCCACGGCGCGAAACGCTTCATATTTTACGCATACAGCCCGAGACTTCAGTCTATCGAAGTCTCGGGCTGTAAGTTTATGTCTAATAGTCGGAAGTTGTCCCGTCCGGCTCTACTTGCGCGCCTTCCTGTCGCGCTCCCAAATCTCACGGGTGCGCTTCCATCGGTTGTGTGTCCAGAGCCACAGCTCCGGACTGCGGCGGATACTCTCTTCCAACGCACGCGCATAAGCGTCGGTCACGGGATAAAGCGAATCGCTCTGCTCATCGATGTGCAACTCGCGCACTTCTGCACGATAATAACCGCGACGAGGGCGGGTGATGTCTACGTAGAAGTAGCGCGCCCCCACCGCACGACCGATCTTTTCGGCACCGGTGAAGAACGAAGTTTCGTGGTTCAAGAAGGTCGTCCAGTGGTGCATCGCCTCCAACTTGGGCGACTGGTCAGCAATGAAACCCACCATCGCACGGCGACCTTCGCGCTTCCAACCGAGCACCGTGCGCAACGTCTCTTTCATCGCAATGCTCGTCGCACCGAAGCGCCCACGAACGTGGAGAAAGAGGCGATCCATCACACTGTTGTGGAGCGGATGATAGATTTGCCCGCACACCTCATCGGCCTTCGTCCACAGCGGGATGCTCGACACCCACTCCCAGTTGCCGAAATGTCCCAAATAGAGGAAGCAAAACGGGGCGCCTTCCGCTTCCAACTGCAGATCCACCTCCGTGAGGTTGACCATCTCCATGCGACGACGCATTTCGTCGGGCGAAATCGACATCAGTTTCAGCGTTTCCACCACGTAGTCCGAAAACCAGCGGTAGAAGTCGCGTTCGATCTGCCGAAGTCGCGCCTCGTCGTAGTCGGGAAAACTGTCGCGCAGTTGCTGTTTCACCAGCGCACGGCGATAGCGCAGCACATAATAGATCAATGGAAAGAACACCACATCGGAGAAAATGTAGTGTACACGCAGTGGCATCCACGAACAGAGGAACCACAGCCATCGACTGATGCGAAAAAGAATATCCATTACCGAGCAAAGGTACAAAAAAACGTGGAGCCAACACAGGCCATCAACAAAAATCCCCGTCCGGTGAGGGACGGGGATGATCATTTCTGTTCGACCACGAGGGTCGGATGGGGCTTATTTAACGATGACCTTCTTGCCGTTGATCACGTAGATACCTGCGGGGAGGCTCTTTTCGCCATTCACGCGCACACCACCGAGGGTGAAGATGCCGTTGCCGGCAGCGGCGGGAGCGAAGCGGACAGCACCGATCGAAGTGATGATACCATTGGCGGGGATCATGAGATCGCCGGTTTCCGTCGTAGGTTGGAGCTTACCGAAGTAACCGCTGTTGGCAGCCACCTTGTCGCCCTTTTCAGAGAGCAACACCTTCGTGCGATCGGAGTTGAGGACACCGTTCTGCACAGCGAGCTCAGTCGTTTCGAATACGCCCATCAGGCCATCGGCCGAAGCGGCGGGAGTGAAGGTAGCGTTCAGCGACTTGTAGTCAGTGGCAACGGGCATCACGTTGATGAAGTTGTCGGTGTTGTCGTTAGCGGGCTTGTACACCACAGCCTGACCGGCCTTGATTTCACCGGAAGCCTTCTTGAGGACGATGTCGCCGGTAGTCGCGTTCTGACCGACTACGTGGTAGAAGCCGTCGTTGGCTTGCACCTTAATGGCGAAGGGAAGCGTCACGATTTGGAAGCCCGTCTTGCTTTGGAGTTCGTAAACCACACCGTCAGCAATCACGTCGTTGAGTTCGTTTTCGTCCACTGCCTTGAACGAGAAGGCCGAGTTGTCGGCACCCTTGGCAGCGTTCCAAGTCACGATGTAGGGACTCATCGAGTTCGCATCGGGTTGAGCGTTGACGTAGCGGTTGGTCGTCTTGCCGTTACCTACGATGAGGTTGAATGCACCGGCGTAGTTGGCATATTCGATACCGATGGTGGTCGGCGTTTCGCTCTGGCGCATGGCAGCACCGTTCTTCGTGGTGTCACGATCGAGATAGAGACCCGTGTAGAGGTTCTTGAAGGTGTAGCCGTCCTTCACTTTCTCCACCTTCCAGTAGTATTCGAGGTGAGACTTGCGGTTGGCGGTTTCCTTGTAAGCAGCTTCTGCACCTACCACCTTGGGATCAACGGGTTCGGTACCTTCGAAGTGGATGGTCCAATAGCTGTCGCGCGAAGAGCCCTTGGCAGCAATCACCTTGCCGTTGTTGCTCTTGTTGGACGATTCGCTCTGGATCATGTAGATGCCATCGGCAGGCTGGAGGAGCGAGTTGCTCATTTCCGTGAGCGCGGCTTTGAGCTGAGCCACCATGTCGTTAATTTCAGTGACATTGGGTTGGCGAGTAGCCTGAATGCCGGTGAGCTTCGTCTTCACGGCTTCAACAGCAGCCGAGAGCGTTGCCTTAGCGCCGGGCTTGTAGTAGCCGAGACGACCGGCGAATTCGCCCGTTGCCTCTTCGGCAGTCTTCACGATGTCCTGTGCCTGATCGATGAGTTCGGTCACACGGGCAGGATCGGGATAGTTGGCACGGAACTTGTCGAACACTTTCTGCAAAGCCTCGATCGTGGCATCCGTTGCCTTTTCGTCTTTGAGTTCAGCACGAGCGGCCGTGATGGCGTCTTTCAATGCCGTCACGTCTGCTTCGGGAACAGAAGCGATGGGAGAAGCCACCTTGTCGAAGGCGCCTTTGTAGACGCGGAATTCAGAACCGTAGAAGAACTTGTTGCCGGCTGCCATGGCGTTGTTACCGCCGTTGGTCAGCACTTCCATACGGTAGTACTTGTAAGCCTGGGGCGCCTTGAAGTGAGCTGTACCGACAGCGTTGTTGATCTTCGTTGCGTCGTCGAGCTGGAGCGCATAAGGATAGGTGAAAGTGCTGATGGTCAGCGAATCCCAACCGTCTTTCTTCCAAGCGTCGTAGTTGATCACTTCCGCACCGTCGGCGTTGGTCGAGGTCGTCTTGGTCACTTCGAGCTTCGAAGCATCGTTCGTTCCCCAGAAAGCAACGCGAACGGGAGCACCGTTGTTGAGGGCAGATTTGCCGTTGAGACGCTTCACCCACTTGAGGAGGAGTTCGTCTTGTGCATTGTCAAGCGAGAACTGGAGGTAGTGGTTCTTCAACCAAGCGTCGTTACCACCGTGCCACGAAGTGTGGAAGTAGGTGTTGGTTTGGTTGTCGAGCAGCACAGCGAGTTCGTGTTCGGCACCCGTACCTTCTTGGGGGTCGGCCATCGGGCAAGCGAGCTTGTCGGCGCTCTGTACGAGACCATCCACAGCTTCCACCTTGCCGGAGGTAGCGGCTTCGATCTTGTTGCCGGCATCGTCCACGGCCATGTAGCGATAACCCTGATCGAGACCCGACTGCGCCTGGTTGACGAGGCGCTGGAGTTTGGCGTTGCGGCGGGGTTGCTCCATGAGTTGGCGCAACTGAGCGATTTCAGATTCGCTGATGGTGCGCACGTGCCAAGAAGAACCGTCGGACGTCCAGTCCCAAGGCACGACGTTGGTCAGCGCGCGTTCGGTGTGAATACCGGAGAATTCAGCCGAAGACTTGGGCAGGTCGGGCGAATAGAAGCAGAAGTAGCCGGGGATCTTGGGGTTCGCCTGAATGTTGTAGGTGTTCACGGGAGCTTCCGTTACAGAAATCGCATTGTAGAGGGCAGCAGCCGTACCGATGTAGTTGCCGGTTTCGAAGTTGCGGAAATAGAACTGACCTTCCTTCTTGGCGGCTACCACTTCCCACACCATTTTGCAGGTATTGTAAGAGAGGGGGGTCGCTTTCGTTGTAGTCCACACCGTCGTTCTTGCGAAGCGTCCAACGGAGCGTGCGATCGCCGGGATCCACGGCCGAGCGGTCGTAGAGGGCACCACCGTCGTAGTCGCTGCCGTTTTCAGCACGCCAGCTGGTCACGATGTAGTAACCGGGAACGAGGGGGTTGGGCGAAGCCACGAAATCTTGGTAGGCGGGAAGGAGCGCTTCGGCCACCGCTTCGATTTCTGTATCCGTGCCCGTGGCGGTGCCGTCGGCATAAGCCTTGGCCTTGTTCCAAAGTTCTACGAGCTTGTCGTGCTTCTCTTTGGAGTATTGGGCTACACCGCTACCCACTTGGTAACTCTTGATCTTCTCTTCGAGGGTCTGTCCGCCGGTCACTTCCTGCATCACGCCCTTGAGGGCATCGATGGCGCTCTGTTTCGAGGCGGGATAAGCGAGCCAGACGTTGCGGCTGTAGTCGGTGCCGAGCGCCACGTTAGAGGCGGTGTTGTCGCCGGGATAGTTGAGCAGCGCGGTGAAGGGGCTGGTGGGATCGTCGGCCTTGTTGGCTTCCACCGAAGTGATGGTCAAACCGTTGCTCAGATTCAGATAAGAGGCGGCGGCCAAATTGAGGTTCGAGAAGTCGTTGTTGTCCTTCGCCTCGTTGATGAAGGCGTCCATGCCCTTGTATTGGGTGGGTGCGGCGCCATCGGGGTTCGCGTGACTGTAGGTGTACTCGGGATCACGATTCTCAGCCGTGTGCACCGTCACTTTCCATGCGCGTTCCACCGAGGGGGTGTAGAGCTGGGCGTTGCCGGGCTGCGCAAGGTAGTCGCCGTTTTGGCGCTTGATGTAATAGACTTTGGCACCGTTCTTGGCCGTTTCGCCGGGCACTTCCTCGAAGTAGTAAACGAAATCGGACGTGAGGCTCGAAGTGCTCTTGAAGCGGTCGCCCCAAAGGAACCATGCCGCACCGGCGGCCTCAGAGCGGCCCGTCTGCAAGAAATAGGGCTGACCGGCCTGTACATTGTCGGGCGCTGTCGCACCGGCAGAGGCGTCGTACGTCCAGTAGCGGCCATCGGCCCACATTGTACCTGCGCCCAGCAAGAACGATGTGCCGATCACCATTAGAGATTTGTAAACGTTTCTCATGCTTATGGAAATTAGAATTGATATTTTAGTCACTAATTTGCGCACTGCACTTGGCAGTTGAGATTTGATACTGCAAATATAATTACTTTCTCGAATTGAACAAACGCTTTGCCGAGAAAAGTGCATTTTGGAATACACACTTTTCAAAACACGAGGGAGAGAAAAAATCTCGACAATGGTGCAGACGTCAGAAAAGTAGTCGATTTTCAGAGAAAAGGAGTGGATTTTCTCGTCAAAACGGTGATGTTTGTCACGATCGTGGGGAAGAAAAAAAATAAAGGGGAACGGGGGCACTTTCACACTCGTCGGCCGCTCGCTCGTCTTTCGCCCTCCCCTCGCGCGCCTACGCGTACGCGCTCCACAGCGATTTTCGATTTTTGCCTTCACTCCTTCACTCCACCCTTTCAAACCACTCATTTTCAAGAAAATAAGGGTGAACATTGTGCACAGAAAAAACTTCACCTGCCTTTTCACCGCAGGTTGGCCTCCGTTCTCCACCACTTTTTGGGCATTATCGCTCCATTTTGCTGAAACTGCGGACTTTATGCTTTCGCCGCTCCCTACCGAATGTTAATATTCACCCGTATTCTACTGAATCACAGCCAGTTGCAAGCACAATCTTCACCATCTTCACCTTGCCTTCACCGTTTTTTCGTCCGTAACCGGCTGAAATCGAAGAAGTTGCAAGAGAGGTGAAGGAGTGAAGGCAAAAAACAGAAAACACTGGACGCGCGGGCGCGCGCTCGCGCGCGAAGGTGCACAAAACGCCATGGGCGGTGGCTTTTGGAGCATGCCTGTGGCGTGCGCGATGCGCGGCGGACGGAGAAGGGGTTCTGCTCCGTCCCAAAACTTCTCTCTTCTTGCCGCAATTCCTTTCCTCGCTGCGCACGGTGCGTCGCGTCGCTGCAGATGCACAGGAACATGAGCAAGGGAGGCAAAGGAGGCAGCGCCTACCGGTCTCCGGCCAACGGACAAAAAAACGATGCTCCCCAAAAGGGGAACATCGTCTTTTGTCGTGGTTTTCCTAACGAGAGGAAAGTGGGTGAAGTTACCAAGGGGAGAGCACGTCACCTTCGTCTGCAGCGGCATCGTCGCCCCAAATGGGGTTGACGAATTTCTCAGACATACCGCCGCCATCGAAACCATTCACAGGGTTTTCCTCGAAAGGGAGTGGCATTTCAATGGGGCTGCCATTGAGCAGGCATTCTTGCATTTCCACTTTGACCGTGGTGAGGCAGGGTTTGATATACTGCAATTTCATGATTGATTCAATTATTTTGCGATGAATTTCTTTCCGTTGGTCACGTATACGCCACCCTTGGTGGTGTGCTGTACACGACGACCGCTCAAATCGTAGATGGGAGCGTCTTCTGCCTCGGTGGCAACGCTAACGACGCCGGTGAGACCGCGGTCGAGCAATTCGCGAACCTGCGCTTCGGTAGCCGTGAAGTAGGCCTTGAAGGCGGGAACCGCACCGTTAACTTTCACCAATCCGGTACCGTTTCTTGAGCATGAACGCGGTGCCTTCGAGGGTTGTAGGCATGGCGCCACCCTGGAGGATGTTGTCCTGCAATGCGGCAGTATTTCCATCAGGCACAACGGTGAGGTTGACATCGGAAGAGGGGGTACCGAAGAGGAATACGGCGGTATTCTTGGGAACGTTGGTCGTGATTTTGGTGAGTCGAGCCTTGTTGTTGTTCACGATCTTAACGCTGTAGGCCGTCACGCCTTCGGGAACGGAGTATTCTACGGGAGACCAGAAGCTGGCGGTACCGCCATCGCCGATGTGAACGGGCAGCGTGGTGCCTACGCGCTCAAGACGAATACCGGCGAACAGAGGGTGATAATCGCTGTATGCTTCTGCATAGTTACCATTGGCATCGGAAGCCAAGTAACGACCATCAGCCTCAAAGGCATATTTACCATTGCGAGTAGAGATGGTAAAAGCTGCTCCTTCACTGTCTTTGCTTGCCAACGTGGGATAATACTTACCATCAGTACGCTTTTCCCAAGCCACACGGCGACCGGTGGCGACAGAAACAAGCGTAGCCTTACCCTTCGCGTCCAACTTCAAGCAGAAAAGGGCATCGTTACCTTTCTCTGCTTTACCCGTGAGGTGACCACCCAAAGAGCCATAAGATTGATATCCATTCTCATTGGCTTCATGCAAAGCAGAAGTAAGATACTTCACTTTAGCGTCGCGCTGGAAAGAAAGATAGAGCAAATCTCCATCTTGAGGCATATTGAGCCTGAGGTAATCGAGGAAGAGCTTCGAATTTGTGTACTTTTCCTTTTTCTTAGTAATGTCTGAATTTGTCAGATCTTGTGCGGCTTGCAAACTATCAAGTATTTGCGTAACAGCTCTTTTGGCAGATTTAGGATACTGATTTAGTCCACCTCCGAACTTATCGTCGGTGTACGTTGACTTGATCTGCTCAGCCAGCTTTTTGGCAGCATCAGCCAAAATCACGTCTTCAGTTGCAAAGAGAATTTGAGAGCCCGGGTCTCGGCTATCCCAAGCAGCGGCATGATGCCATGTAGAAAGATTCGGCTCACGGTAGTTGAGATAGATATTCTCTCCGCGAGTCTCCTTTACATAAACACGGCCTCCGGCACTTTGAGCCATGAAGCGACTCACTTGATCCGGACGATAGAGATTATTGTCCTCGCCATTCTTATTCCCCGCATTAGGTTGAGTACCAATGGGTTTACCGGTCGCAACGTTGTAAATTTGGAAATTATTAGGAGTACCCACCAATTGGAAGAGATAATTTTCATCTCCAAACTCCAAATTATTATCAGCGGTAAACTTATTGTTGTCTTTGTGTACATAACGATCACGGATCGTCATGAAATATGAAACATTGTCCTTGCTGTAATTGTCGAAGAACTTGAGCTGCTGGGTGACAACTCCTTCAAAGCACCAAGCAGAGCCGTCATCATTGGCTTGATAGTGACCGATAACTCCTTTTCCACCTTGGATACCACCGTGAACATTCCAGCTTTGGCTATTGGGATTCTTAGCATCCACAGTTCCGGGGAGAATATCAAACTTGTTCTCACGACCGTTGCCGCCCATATTGGGAACGACATGCCAATTCGTATTAGGATCTGCTTCGCTGTCGACGAATTTCGTTTTATCTGCCCCCGTGTTTGCATCTTTGTACGCCACAAACTTGTTGTTTGTCACACAAAAGAGCTTAAAGACATTGTCTTTGTCGGTCTTTACCAAACGGAATTTCGTTTGGTTACCACGGGAAACTCCCAACTTGTCAGTTTTGGCACTGACATACCAACCCTGTTCGCGGGCATTGACGATTGAGAAATCATGAGCGCCATCATCTTTTGACGCCACAGCCACGTCACTAATCTGCTTAGCGAAGCCGAGTACTCCATACGTCGTCTGCGCAAGGCCAAAGCCGGGCACAGCGAAGAGAAGTGCGAGTAACTTTTTGTTCATATGTAAGTTTTTAAGTATTGTAGACATGACAGAGGACAGATGTAAACAAACCTCTCCTCGTTTGCAAATATACGAGGAGTTTTGGCGCCGACCAAAAAAGTGGGGCGTTTTTTTACTCAAAAGTAAAATAAATGCACATCAAGCCCAAAAATCGTCGATAAATATGGGCTTTCGTCACCACGCATTGCTCCATAAACAAAAAGCCCCGCCACCAAAAGGTGACGGGGCTTTAGGTAGAGATGATGCTGCGTTGGGCAGCGTGGATTAGGCTCTTTCGCGTTCGTCGGGTTCGCCGCTGTAGTCGTCTTTGTCGCCGACCACGATGCGGTTGAACTCACGCAAACCTGTACCTGCGGGGATGAGGTGACCGCAGATGACGTTTTCTTTCATGCCTTCGAGGTAGTCGGTCTTTCCGGAGATGGCGGCTTCGTTGAGCACCTTGGTGGTTTCTTGGAAGGACGCGGCGGACATGAACGACTTGGTTTGCAAGGCGGCACGGGTGATACCTTGAAGGATCTGGGTGGAGGTGGCGGGCACGGCGTCGCGCACGACAACGGGACGAAGGTCGCGGCGCTTGAGCTGCGAGATTTCGTCGCGGAGCTTGCGGGCGGTGACGATCATACCCTTCTTCATGGTTTCGCTGTCGCCGGCATCGACCACGACTTTCTTACCCCAGATGCGATCGTTCTCTTCGGCGAAATCGTTTTTTTGTCGACGATTTGCTGCTCGAGGAAACGGGTGTCGCCGGGCTCGTTGATCTGCACCTTGCGCATCATCTGACGAACGATGACTTCAAAGTGCTTGTCGTTGATCTTCACACCTTGGAGGCGGTAGACGTCTTGCACCTCGTTGACGATGTATTCCTGCACGGCGGTGGGACCTTGGATGGCGAGGATGTCGCCGGGGGTGGTGCTACCGTCGGAGAGGGGAGTACCGGCGCGCACGAAGTCGTTTTCTTGTACGAGGATTTGCTTGGAGAGGGGGACAAGGTATTTCTTGACCTCGCCGAGCTTGGAGGTAACGACGACTTCGCGGTTGCCGCGCTTGATGGCGCCCATGGAGATTTCACCGTCAATTTCGGAAACGACTGCGGGATTGGAGGGGTTGCGGGCTTCGAAGAGTTCGGTGACACGGGGCAGACCACCGGTGATGTCGCCGGCAGAACCGACCACGCGGGGAATCTTGACGATGATGTCGCCGGCCTTGAGCACCTGCTGATCTTCGACCACAAGGTGACCGTTGATGGGGAAGTTGTAGGTGCGGAGGGTGTCGCCGTTTCGTTGACGATGTGTGCACTGGGCACTACGCCACGTTCCTTGGACTCGATGATGATGCGCTCACGCAGACCGGTGGCTTCGTCTTCTTCGACACGGTAGGTGCTACCTTCCTTGACGTCTTCGAAGACAATGCGACCGCCGACTTCCGTAACGATGACGGCATTGAAGGGGTCCCACTTGGCCACGAGGGTGCCCTTGGTGAGGCTCTCGCCTTCGCTGACGAAGAGTTGCGAGCCGTAGGGGACGTTTTGCGTGGAGAGGATGATGCCAGTGTGCTCGTTGATGAAGCGGGCTTCGGCGAGACGGGAAACCACGACCTTGCCGGGGGTGCCGTCTTCGCCGACGACGTCGACGGTGCGGAGTTCGTCGAACTCTACGCGGCAATCGTTTTTGGCGACGATGGTGGCGTTGGCGGCTGCACCACCGGCGATACCACCGGCGTGGAACGTACGGAGGGTGAGCTGCGTACCGGGTTCACCGATGGACTGGGCGGCAATGACGCCGACGGCTTCGCCCTTTTGTACCATCTTGGAGGTGGCGAGGTTGCGGCCGTAGCACTTCTTGCAGACGCCGTGCTTGGATTCGCAGGTGAGGACGGAACGGATTTCGACTTCTTCGATGCCGGCATTTCAATGGCGGCGGCGATGGGCTCGGTGATTTCTTCGCCGGAGTGGACGAGGATGTGTCCGTCTTCGGGGTGGGCGATGTCGTGCACGGAAACGCGACCGAGGATGCGCTCGGAGAGGGAGCTGACGATTTCGTCGCCGTTCTTGAGTGCGGTGCAGACGAGGCCGCGAAGGGTGCCGCAGTCTTCTTCGTTGATGATGACATCGTGCGAAACGTCGACGAGACGGCGGGTGAGGTATCCGGCGTCGGCGGTCTTCAAGGCCGTATCGGCGAGACCCTTACGGGCACCGTGGGTGGAGATGAAGTACTCGAGCACGGACATACCTTCCTTAAAGTTGGAAAGGATGGGGTTCTCAATGGTGGAGCGGGTGTCGGCACCGGCTTTTTGGGGCTTGGCCATCAGACCACGCATACCGGCGAGCTGGGCGATCTGGTCGGCGCTACCACGGGCTCCGGAGTCGAGCATCATGAAGACGGCGTTGAAACCTTGGTCGGCTTCGGTCATTTGCTTCATGAGGGTGGACTTGATGTCGCTGTTGACCTTGGTCCAAGTGTCGATGACTTGGTTGTAGCGCTCGTTGTCGGTGATGAAACCCATACCGTAGTCGCCCATGATTTGCTCTACGCGCTCGTTACCGGCCTTGACGATATCGGCCTTTTCGGCGGGGATGATGATGTCGTCGAGGTTGAAGGACAGACCGCCTTCGTAGGCCTTGAGGTAACCGAGGTTCTTGATGCCATCGAGGAATTCGCAGGCGCGAGACATGCCGACGGCCTTGATGACGCGGGTGATGATGTCGCGGAGCGATTTCTTGGAGATGACGGTGTTGATGAAGCCTACTTCGGCGGGGATGACTTCGTTGACGATGACGCGACCGACGGAGGTTTCGACGAGGTGACGAATGGGGAGTCCGTTTTCGTTGAGGTCGTCGACGAGCACCTTGACGGGGGCGTGCATGGCGACACGCTTCTCATTGTAGGCGATGATGGCTTCTTCGGGTCCGTAGAAGGTGAGGCCGGTTCCCTTGGCGCCGGGACGGAGCTTGGAGATGTAGTAGAGACCGAGCACCATGTCCTGGGAGGGGACGGTGATGGGGGCGCCGTTGGCGGGGTTGAGGATGTTGTGGCTCTGGAGCATCAACATCTGCGACTCGAGGATGGCTTCGTTGGAGAGGGGAAGGTGTACGGCCATCTGGTCGCCGTCGAAGTCGGCGTTGAAGGCGGTACAAGCGAGGGGGTGGAGCTGGATGGCTTTTCCCTCGATCATCTTGGGCTGGAAGGCCTGGATGGAGAGACGGTGGAGCGACGGGGCACGGTTGAGGAACACGGGGTGACCCTTCATGACGAGCTCGAGGATGTCCCAAATGATGGGTTCGCGACGATCGACGATCTTCTTGGCGCTCTTGACCGTCTTCACAATGCCGCGCTCGATGAGCTTGCGGATGATGAAGGGCTTGTAGAGTTCGGCGGCCATGAGCTTGGGGAGACCGCACTCGCCCATCTTGAGTTCGGGACCGACGACGATCACGGAACGACCGGAATAGTCGACGCGCTTACCGAGGAGGTTCTGACGGAAACGTCCTTGCTTACCCTTCAACGAGTCGGAGAGGGACTTGAGGGGACGATTGCTTTCGCTCTTGACGGCGCTGCTCTTGCGGCTGTTGTCGAAAAGGCTGTCGACGGCTTCTTGGAGCATGCGCTTCTCATTGCGCAAAATGACGTCGGGGGCTTTGATCTCGATGAGACGCTTGAGACGGTTGTTGCGAATGAGGACGCGACGATAGAGGTCGTTGAGGTCGGAGGTGGCGAAACGGCCGCCGTCGAGGGGAACGAGGGGCGGAGTTCGGGGGGAGTAACGGGGATGACCTTCATGATCATCCACTCGGGTTTGTTGCGATCCTTCGAGGCGCGGAACGATTCGACCACTTGCAGACGCTTGAGGGCTTCGCTCTTGCGGGCTACGGAACCGTCGCTGTTGGCGCGGTCGCGCAACTCGTAGGAGAGGCTGTCGAGGTCGATGCGACGCAGCAACTCGAGAATGGCCTCGGCACCCATCTTGGCAATGAACTTGTTGGGATCGGTGTCTTCGAGATATTGGTTCTCGGTGGGGAGTTTGTGGAGGGCGTCGAGGTATTCGTCCTCGGTGAGCAGATCATTGACGGCGAACTCGTCGGAGAGGGCACCGGGTTGTACTACGACGTAGCGTTCGTAGTAGATGATCATATCGAGCTTCTTGGTGGGGATGCCGAGAAGATAGCCCATCTTGTTGGGCAAGGAACGGAAATACCAAATGTGGGCAACGGGCACAACGACTGGATGTGACCGGCGCGCTCACGACGTACCTTCTTTTCCGTGACTTCAACACCGCAGCGATCGCAGACGATGCCTTTGTAACGGATGCGCTTATATTTTCCGCAGTGGCACTCGTAGTCCTTCGTGGGACCGAAGATGCGCTCGCAGAACAAGCCGTCGCGCTCGGGCTTGTAGGTGCGGTAGTTGATGGTTTCGGGCTTCAGCACTTCGCCATGGGAGTTCTCCTGAATTTCTTCGGGAGAAGCCAGACCGATGGTGATCTTCGTGAAAGTTGGTTTTTATCTTTCTGTCTGATTTGAAAGCCATAACCTATATGTTTTGTGTATGAGAAAGATTCGCGATTAGTCGAGGGTGATGCTGAGACCGAGACCGCGGAGCTCGTGGAGGAGCACATTGAGCGATTCGGGGATGCCGGGAGTGGGCATGGGATCGCCTTTGACAATGGCTTCGTAAGCTTTGGAACGGCCGGTGACATCGTCGGACTTGATGGTGAGGATTTCTTGGAGGACGTGGCTGGCACCGAAGGCTTCGATGGCCCAGACCTCCATCTCTCCGAAACGCTGACCACCGAAGTTGGCTTTACCACCGAGGGGCTGTTGCGTGATGAGAGAGTACGGTCCGATGGAACGGGCGTGCATCTTGTCTTCGACCATGTGGCCGAGCTTGAGCATGTAGGTCACGCCCACCGTTGCCTTTTGGTCGAAGCGTTCGCCCGTCGCACCATCGTAGAGCTGCGTGGCGCAGTAGCGGGGAAGGCCGGCCTTGTCTGTCCATTCGCAGAGATCTTCGAGGTGGGCACCGTCGAAAATGGGGGTGGCGAATTTCACACCGAGTTTCTTACCGGCGTAACCGAGCACGGCTTCGAACACCTGACCGATGTTCATACGCGAAGGTACACCGAGGGGGTTGAGGACGATGTCGACGGGGGTACCGTCGGCCAAGAACGGCATATCTTCCTGACGGACGATCTTCGACACGATACCCTTGTTACCGTGGCGACCTGCCATCTTATCACCGACGCCAATCTTGCGCTTCTTGGCGATGTAGACTTTGGCCATCTGGATGATACCGCTGGGGAGTTCGTCACCGATGTTGATGGCGTACTTCTTACGGCTGCGAACGGCATCCATCTCGTTGTACTTGTGGAGATAGTTGATGACCAAATCGCGAATCATGCGATCGATGCGGGCATCACCCGTCCAGTTGTCGAGTTCGACAGAGGTGAAGTCGAGCGTCTTCAAGAGCGACTCAGAGATGATGGCGCCCTTGGCGATGACTTCGGCACCCATGTTGTCCTTCACGCCGAGACAGCTGTGTCCCTTCGTGAGAGCGACCAACTTCTCAACGGCGATGTTGAGGAGGGCGGTGGTTTCCTTGGTGAAGTCGTCTTCGATCTTCTGGAGTTTCACCTTGTCGGCGGCTTTTTCGGCACGCGACACTTTGTGCACACGGCTGAAGAGGCGCTTGTTGATGACCACACCGGCCAACGAGGGGTTGGCTTTGAGCGAGGCGTCTTTCACATCGCCGGCCTTATCGCCGAAGATGGCACGCAGGAGTTTTTCTTCGGGCGAGGGATCGCTTTCACCCTTCGGGGTGATCTTACCGATCAGGATGTCGCCGGGAACGATGCGCGCACCGACACGAACGATACCGTTTTCGTCGAGATCTTTCGTTGCTTCTTCAGAAACGTTGGGGATGTCGTTGGTGAGCACTTCCATACCGCGCTTCGTTTCACGCACTTCGAGTGAATACTCGTCGACGTGTACCGAAGTGAGGATGTCTTCGCGCACCATGCGTTCGTTGAGCACAATGGCGTCCTCGTAGTTGTAACCCTTCCAAGGCATGTATGCCACCAGGAGGTTGCGACCGAGTGCGAGTTCGCCGTCTTCCGTTGCATAACCTTCGGTGAGGATGTCACCGGCCTTGACGCGCTGTCCCTTTCGCAGATGGGACGCAAGTCGATGGTCATGTTTTGGTTCGTACGACGGAACTTGGGAATATTATAGGTAATGGTCGAGGAGTCGAACGCGCAATATTCTTCGTCTTCCGTGCGATCGTAGGTGATGACAATCTTCGTAGCGTCTACGAAATCGATCACACCGTCGCGCTCTGCCGTGATCATTGTGCGGCTGTTTTCGCAGACCTGCTTTTCAATACCCGTTCCGACAATCGGAGATTCGGAGTGGATGAGCGGCACGGCCTGGCGCATCATGTTCGATCCCATGAGTGCGCGGTGAGCATCGTCGTGTTCGAGGAAGGGGATGAGCGCTGCAGCGATCGAGGCAATCTGCTGAGGTGCCACGTCCATGAGTTCTACTTCACCGGGAGCAACTACAGGATAGTCTGCATCCTGACGGCTCTTCACGTTCTTGCGAATGAAGGTACCGTCGGGATGAAGCGGAGCGTTACCCTGACCGATGATCTTGCCTTCTTCCTCTTCGGCGCTGAGGTAAACCACCTCGTCGTTGTTGAGATTCGCCTTGTAAATGTCGTTGCCTTCTTCGTCTTTCTCGCCGCTGTTCTTGATCACGCGATAGGGCGTCTCGATGAATCCGAGATCATTGATTTTCGCATAAACACAGAGCGAGGAGATCAGACCGATGTTCGGTCCTTCCGGGCTTTCAATCGGGCAAAGACGACCGTAGTGCGTGTAGTGTACGTCGCGCACCTCGAAACCGGCACGCTCACGCGAAAGACCACCGGGGCCAAGAGCCGAAAGACGACGCTTGTGCGTAACTTCGGCCAGCGGGTTGGTCTGGTCCATGAACTGCGAAAGTGCATTCGTACCGAAGAACGAGTTGATCACACTCGAAATGGTCTTCGCGTTGATCAGGTCGGTCGGCGTAAACACTTCGTTATCGCGCACATTCATGCGTTCGCGGATCGTACGGCTCATACGTGCCAAACCGATCGAGAACTGGTTGGAGAGCTGCTCGCCCACTGTGCGCACACGGCGGTTCGAAAGGTGGTCGATATCGTCGACCGACGCCTTCGAGTTGATGAGTTCGATGAGGTACTTGATGATCGCGATGATGTCTTCACGCGTGAGTACGCGCACATCAAACGAGGTATCGAGACCCAATTTCTTGTTGATACGATAACGACCCACTTCTCCGAGATCATAACGCTTGTCGGAGAAGAAAAGGTTGTTGATCACTTCGCGCGCACTCGCATCATCGGCGGGTTCTGCGTTACGAAGTTGACGGTAGATTTCAATCACCGCCTCACGTTCGGAGTTCGTACGGTCCTTGTTGAACGTGTTGAAGATGATCGAGTAATCGGTATTGCCGGCTTCCTCGTGGTGGAGGAGCACCGTCGAAGCGCCGCTCTCGATGATCTCGAGAATGTTGTCTTCGTCGAGAACCGTTTCGCGTTCGAAAAGAATTTCGCTACGTTCGATCGACGTTACTTCACCCGTTGCTTCGTCCACAAAGTCTTCCGTGCGCGACTTCGTCACGCGACCGGCGAGTTTGCGACCGATGGCCTTCTTCAAGTTGGTTTTGTTGACCTTCACCTCTTCGGCCAAACCGAACAATTGGAGAATGTCTTTATCGCTTTCGTAACCGATGGCGCGCAACAACGTGGTGACGGGCAACTTTTTCTTACGATCGATGTAGGCATACATGACACTGTTGATGTCCGTTGCAAATTCGATCCAGCTTCCCTTGAAAGGAATGATACGCGCACTGTACAACTGCGAACCGTTGGCGTGCACGCTCGAGCCGAAGAAAACACCGGGCGAACGGTGCAACTGCGAAACCACAACGCGCTCAGCACCGTTGATGATAAAGGTGCCGTTATCGGTCATGTAAGGGATCATGCCCAAGAACACACTCTGCTCCGAGGTTTCAAATTCTTCGTGATCGGGGTCGGTGCAGAAGAGTTTCAACTTGGCGCGCAAGGGGACACTGTAAGTCAAACCACGCTCCAAGCATTCGTCGATACTATAGCGAGGAGCTTCGATATAATAGTCGAGGAATTCGAGAACGAAGTTGTTGCGCGTGTCAGCGATGGGGAAATTCTCAGCAAAAACCTTGAAAAGACCATCGTTCTTACGCAACTCATAAGGAGTGTCCAGTTGGAGAAATTCCCGAAAGGATTTCAACTGCACGTCAAGGAAGTCAGGATAAGGCATCGGATTGTGTACCGAAGCGAAATTGACTCGATTGTTAATTACTTGGGACATTCGAAAATCGTTTATTACGAATTGATTTTATACAGAGTGACTCGGAGCGAACCCAATCGCGCCGAACCCGGTGTTTCGCGGCAGGGCGAAGAAGCGCCACGAGGGCGTTTCTTCGCACATAGACGCAAAAAGGTTAAGAACCCTCTACCAGAGGATTCTTAACCGTGCCCCGTCGAAACGGGGAGTGTGGGAGTCGAATTAAGCGAGCTCTACTTCAGCACCAGCTTCTTCGAGGGCCTTCTTGAGGGCTTCAGCTTCTTCCTTGCCAACGCCTTCCTTCACCTTAGCGGGAGCGCCGTCAACGATTTCCTTAGCTTCCTTGAGGCCGAGACCGCAAGCTTCCTTCACGGCCTTAACGACCTGGAGCTTAGCTGCGCCTGCGCTCTTGAGGACAACGTCGAAAGAGGTCTTCTCCTCAGCAGCGGCTGCACCGCCGGCTGCGGGACCGGCTACTGCCACAGCTGCAGCTGCGGGTTCGATGCCGTATTCTTCCTTGAGGATGGTTGCGAGTTCGTTTACTTCTTTTACAGTAAGATTTACGAGTTCTTCTGCAATTGCTTTGATGTCTGCCATTGTAGTAGTTATTTATTTGTTTGTTGTATGCTTGGAGGGGTTGCCCATGCGGGCAGAGTGAAATGAATACCGCCGTTGGCGGCAAGCGCGAATTATTCGGGACGTTCGCCGAGCGTCTTGAGGACGCCGTGAACGGTCTGACCTGCACTCGAGAGAGCAGAGATAACGTTCTTCGCGGGGCTTTGCAGCAATGCCACAACGTCTGCGAGGACTTCTGCCTTGCTCTTGATTGCGCAGAGTGTGTCGAGGTGTTCAGCACCTACGTACACTCCTTCTTCAGCATAAGCAGCCTTGAGAGCGGGAATACCCGTTTCCTTGCCGGCTTCTTTCACCAACTTCGCGGGAGCGTTGGCCACGTCACTGAAGAGGACAGCCGTAGTGCCTTTCAGCACAGCACCGAATGCGCTGTAATCCGTTTCGGCAGCGTCGAAAGCCTTCTCGAGGAGCGTGTTCTTCACCACTACCATCTTGATGCCGCTCTTGAAGCACTGGCGACGAAGATCGCTCGTCTTGGCTGCGTTCAAACCGGTCACGTCAACGAGGTAGAAGTGTGCGTATTCTTTCAGTTGTTCACCGAGTCGTTCGATGATGAGGGCTTTATCTTCCTTTCTCATGATGATAATCTGTTATTTTGCAGCTTCTTCGATGGCTTTGGGATCAACTTTGACACCCTTGCTCATTGTGGAAGAAAGATAAATACTCTTGATATAGGTACCCTTAGCGGCAGCAGGCTTGAGCTTGATGATAGCGTTCACAAACTCGCGAGCATTACCGGCCATCTTTTCAGTATCGAAAGACACCTTACCGATGGAAGCGTGTACGATACCGGCCTTGTCAACCTTGAAGTCGATCTTACCCGACTTCACTTCGCGAATAGCCTTGGCAACGTCCATCGTTACCGTACCGCTCTTGGGGTTAGGCATGAGACCGCGGGGACCCAGCACACGGCCGAGAGCACCGATCTTACCCATGATAGCGGGCATCGTGATGATCACGTCGATGTCAGTCCAGCCGCCCTTAATTTTGTCGATATATTCGTCGAGACCTACATAGTCTGCGCCGGCTTCCTTAGCAGCTGCCTCCTGATCGGGAGTGCAGAGGCAAAGCACGCGTACCGACTTACCGGTACCGTGGGGAAGGGCAACGACGCCGCGTACCATTTGGTTGGCCTTACGGGGGTCAACGCCGAGACGAACGTCGATATCCAGAGAAGCGTCAAACTTGGTCGTGGTGATTTCCTTCACCAGAGCGCAAGCTTCTGCAAGAGAATAAGCCTTACCTGCTTCAATCTTTCCGGCTACCAACTTTTGATTCTTCGTAAGTTTACTCATTGTTCAAAAATTGAAAGTGTTACTATTAAGCAGGGAAGTCTCCCTTAATGGTGATACCCAAGCTGCGAGCCGTACCGGCAACGAGGCGCATTGCGCTCTCGACCGTGAAGCAGTTGAGGTCGGGCATTTTATCTTCTGCGATGGTCTTCACTTGATCCCAAGTGAGTTCAGCCACCTTGTTACGGTTGGGCTGGGCGGAACCGCTCTTTACCTTGGCAGCTTCCAGCAGCTGAACTGCAACGGGAGGAGTCTTAACGATGAAGGTGAAAGACTTGTCGTTGTAATACGTGATCACAACGGGCAGCACCTTACCGGCCTTCTCCTGCGTGCGGGCGTTGAACTGCTTGCAGAAATCCATGATGTTGATACCCTTAGAACCGAGGGCGGGACCTACGGGAGGGCTAGGATTTGCAGCACCACCTTTGATTTGGAGCTTAAGTTGTCCAGCAATTTCTTTTGCCATTGTTGTTCTTCTTGTTTTGTTGAGAGTTGTGAGACGTCATAGATCGTGGCGTAGCGTAACCTGCACCGCCGACTTATTCTTTCTCTACGTCCATAAAACCAAGTGTGATGGGCTGCGGGCGTCCGAAGACCTTCACACTGACGGAAACCTGTTGTTTCTCCTCGTCGATTGACTCGACTTGACCGGAGAAGCCTTTGAAAGGACCGTCCATAACCTTCACTCCGTCGCCGAGCACGAAGGGAACCATCACCTCGACACCCTCTTCGGGGTCTTCGGCTTGGGCCAAGATACGGTTCACTTCACTATCGCGAAGGGGAACGGGATTTTCCATTCCACCGAGAAAACCAAGGCAGTTAGGAGTACTGCGCAACTCGTGAGCGATTTCGCCCACCAACTTCGCCTCTACAAGAATATACCCCGGCATAGAAAGCCTCTCCTTCACGACACGCTTGTTGCCTTGAGTGGTGATTACCTTCTCTGTCGGGATGAATACCTGAGAAACAAAACCGCCTAGACGTCCGTTTTTGATTTCGGCGTCAATATACTCCTTAACCTTGGCTTCTTTTCCACTTACGGCACGCAAGACGTACCATTTCATTTCAACTTCAGCCATAACGAGTAAATTAGCGTTGGTAGACAAGATTCATGATTCTCTCGAAAAGTGTATCTTCCGCAAAAACCACAATTGCAATGAGAATGGAAGCAACGAGCACTACAATTGCGCTATGCATCAATTCGCGGCGATTGGGCCAAGTGGTGTTATGCACTAATTCCGAATACGAATCCTTACAATACTTGATAAGATCCATAATTTCGATTTTTGCACGGGAAGAGAGGCTCGAACTCCCGACACCTGGTTTTGGAGACCAGTGCTCTACCAACTGAGCTATTCCCGTAGGAAAGGTTCCGACCCGGCTTCGAGCCGGAACCTTGTTTTTATGCGTTCGACAGACAAACTGTCGTTGTGCGCTAGATTAGTCGAGGATCTCGGTGATCTGACCGGAACCTACCGTACGGCCACCTTCGCGGATAGCGAAGCGGAGACCTACGTTGAGGGCAACGGCGTAGATGAGTTCAACCGTGATTTCCACGTTGTCACCGGGCATTACCATTTCAACGCCTTCGGGGAGGTGAATTTCACCCGTGCAGTCCATCGTGCGGAGATAGAACTGGGGACGGTACTTGTTACCGAAGGGAGTGTGACGACCACCTTCTTCCTTCTTGAGGACGTAGATCGAAGCCTTGAACTTCTTGTGGGGCTTGATTACACCGGGGTGGGTGATCACCATACCACGCTTGATTTCTTGCTTGTCGATACCACGGAGGAGGAGACCTACGTTGTCACCGGCTTCACCCTGATCGAGCAACTTGCGGAACATTTCCACACCGGTTACAACCGACTTCTTATCTTCACCGAGACCGAGGATCTGAACTTCGTCACCTACCTTAACGATACCCGTTTCAACACGACCGGTGGCAACAGTACCACGACCGGTGATCGAGAACACGTCTTCAACAGGCATCAAGAAGGGCTTATCGCGGTCGCGTTCGGGCTCTTGGATCCAAGTATCAACTGCGTCCATGAGCTTCATCACGCTATCTTCCCACTCAGGCACACCATTGAGCGCACCGAGAGCAGAACCACGGATGATAGGAGTATCTTCCTCGAAGTCGTACTGCGAGAGGAGATCCTGCATATCCATTTCTACGAGCTCGAGCATTTCCTCATCTTCAACGCTGTCGCACTTATTGAGGAACACAACGAGACGGGGAACGTTCACCTGACGAGCGAGAAGAATGTGCTCGCGAGTCTGGGGCATGGGACCGTCAGTAGCAGCCACCACAATGATAGCACCGTCCATCTGGGCAGCACCCGTTACCATGTTCTTCACATAGTCGGCGTGACCCGGGCAGTCAACGTGAGCATAGTGACGATTTGCAGTCTCGTACTCAACGTGCGAAGTGTTGATCGTGATACCACGTTCCTTTTCCTCGGGGGCATTGTCGATCTGATCGAAAGACTTCTTTTCGGAGAGACCATGCTTTGCAAGTACTTCAGTGATAGCAGCAGTAAGAGTAGTCTTACCGTGGTCGACGTGACCAATCGTACCAATGTTCACGTGCGGTTTGGTACGCTCGAAATGTTCTTTTGCCATTGTAGTGGTTATATTTGATTGTTTATATTCTTCTGAACAAAAAGAGACCGGAGAAAATTCGTACACCTCTCCAATCTCCCTTAGAGAGCTGTTAGTGAGACTTGAACTCACGACCTCTTCCTTACCAAGGAAGTGCTCTACCGCTGAGCTATAACAGCAAATTATTTGAGCGGGAAACGGGGCTCAAACCCGCAACCCCCAGCTTGGAAGGCTAGTGCTCTATCAATTGAGCTATTCCCGCAATACCTCCCATGGAGGTGGGTAGTGATGGATTCGAACCACCGAAGGCGTAAGCCAGCAGATTTACAGTCTGCCCCATTTGGCCACTCTGGTAACTACCCTTTTAGAATGCGGATCCGCTGCTTTCGTTCGTACCGAAGTGCGGTGCGTTTCCGATTTCGAGTGCAAAGGTAGGCAATAATTTCAGACCCGCAAACTTTTCGGCCGTTTTTTTTCTTCTCAGCCGTGATTTTCTTTATTCTCTGCCAATTCACGGCGGGCTACGTCGATGCATAGATCTACGGCTTCTTCAAAAGTGTCTGCCACTTTTTCGGTGTGTATGCTGCGACCGGGAAGCACCACATGAAGTTTTGCCTCTTTGTTATTGGCCGTTTCGGGCTTCACGACCTGAAGCGTGAGTTCGACGTTTTGCACTTCGCCATACTTTTCCAATTTGGCGATTTTCTTATCAATGAAAGCCACGAGCTTCTCGGTGGCGTTGAAACGAAGCGTTTGAAGTTTGAATTCCATGGTGTCCTCCTTTGTGTGTTGTGATGGTTAAACGGAGTATAGTTCTATGCAACCCCGGAATGATCGGTGGGGTACACTGCGAATGTAGTATTTATTTCCGGTGCCACCAAATTTTTGCCCGGCTTTTTTTCGCGTAGGCGTGGACACGTGCGTGCATGACACACGCATTTCGCGCGCTCAACGACTTCGAAAAAGTTGCCTTCACCCTTCACCCACGGAGATAAATATCGGCTTAATGGTCAAATGTACTCCTGAAAGGGGGCAAAAATGCTCTCTTTTTCATTTAATGGTCAAATGTACTCCTATAATAGTTGAACTCCCTAGTGTTTATCGGGGTTGTAAGCCCCTAATATGTTTCCAATAAGCAGTTCTCGCCTCTCTTTCGAAAGTCCTCGATGAAGACGCAATCTCATCTTCAATACAGAGTTAAGAGACTCAATAGCATTGTTAGTGCGTGGAACTTGATCGGCAGGGAAATTCTCAAAGGTAAATAGTGCATTTAGATTGCGTTTTTAAACTATAAAAAGCACTTCTCGTTCTTCTATGAGTGAAGTGCCATTTGCCATCTTCACCATAAGACTTCTCTTGCAAAAAAATCTTTCCACTTTTTGCTCCCATTTTTTTCAAGAGATGTCTCAAAGTCTAGACGACTAGATTGTGTAAGTTGATGCGCCAATGCTTTGAGTTCTTTGGCCGCAGGTAAGCGAGGATTAGTGGTGAGCAAATGTCTTATTCGCTGAAGCTGGTGAAACTGACAATACTGATAAGGTATCTCAGGAAATGCTTCCTTAATACCTGATAATGCGTCACTTACAATGGATCTGATTGTAAATCCTTGATCTTGGAGACAGGATATACCAGCTTGATAATCACTAATTCTCTCCTTACCACGTAAGAAGCGATAGTGTAATACTCTGTGGCTTGAAGCATCCATGAAAAATGACTACTCCAAAGTTTCGACCCCAATAGGTAGCATCCATTTGTAACGTTATAGCAATGGGGGAATTCTGTAAGAAACATCCTGACTTTGGGGTACGTTTTTGAGATATCGTTGTAGGGTAGAAACAGAAATACCATATTCTTGAGCTGTTTCAAGCAATGTATGGCGCCCTTGTAAATAGAACTCAACAATGGCAGCCTTATTAGGCTTTTCACGACCACTAAAATAGCATTGACAACTCTTGCAATACCAATACGAGGCACCACGTTTAACTCCTTTGCGGATTACAGCATGAGAACCGCATTTCTGGCACTTTTTTTACGATGATATTCCATTATAGCATTATAAACACCTCCAAAGGTATGAAAAAGAGAGCATTATGCCCCCTTTCAGGAGTACATTTGACCATTAAGCCTAAATATCACACTTACAACTGTTTACGGGTGAACAAAAGCTTCCAAAACAGCCTTCACAAGGTGAAGGCAAAGAGGGTGAAGCCTTCACACTTTACCACAAGATAATCAAGCACTTACACAGCATAGGTGAAGAGGTGAAGGCAAAAATCGAAACAGCGGACGCGCGCGCGTGTAAGAGGCAGAAGAAAACTGCGCTGAGGAGATGAAAAACAAGATAGCTCCACACGCTTTGAAAAGAAGAGAGTTTCCAAAAGAAAACACGGAAGTTTTCCTCAAAAGCTCCCATGTTTTAATACCTTAGTTTGAGGCCTGTACTATCTCAATCAGACAGATGACCGTAATTCTCAGGCAAGCAGTTATGACATTGTTCTATTTGAGGCCCAGACTGATCAGCAAGACTTCTATCCGCATCGTTTTTCTCATTCAGTTTTCTAGCAACGGACTCCTTTCAAGACTTACACTCATATAAGCAGAGTCTTTATCGAACGGTTGAAAGGTATTGGGTAACATTTCCTGTGCAAAAGGCAAAACCTCTTTATATTTATCCGGGCTTGTTACTTTGTAAAAGAAATCATACAAGTCGCTAGCTACTCTTATGAATCCAGTAGCCCTAAAATCAGTGATATAAATATCCATCTCATCCTCCTTACTCATAATATCCCAGAATAGATAATCGCCATTTTCACTGATTCCAAAGGGAATGAGATCTTTTAATTTGGAGTATTCTAAATCAGGGGCTACATCAAACCATAATTTCTCCTTGTTGTCTAATACATCTTGATATGTCGAAATGATCTCCTGACTTCTGATAAAAACGAATCGGGATAATCTCCCATAGGAATATAGATTATGAAAAGACCACAAGATAGGCCATAACCATATTGCCTAACAAAAGAGACGTAAGAAGGGGGGAACTTTTTGCCATTGACAAAAGTAAAATTATGGAGAATAGCGTTCTCTCCCCCTATAACAGTGGGACTACACTTTCCTAAGGTAAAATTCATACAAACAACAACATTGAGTTTTTGTCTACGATTATTTTATACTGCATCATCAACAATGACATTATCATCTTGATCAATAGCATATATGCTTATTAGCTGAGTTCGGCCAAAGCGATTTGCCTTTCTCTTTCGATGATTTCAATATTAAGCGAAGGCTTTTGGGGCAAGAAACTGTATGCAACCATGGCTGCCATTAGATTCGCGGCAAATCTTCCGATGTTTCTGCGACACCACTACGCTACCCTTTTTCTGCGCGGTCGTGCGGATGAGCCGCGGCATATTGTTTTCGCAATTCGGCCACCGTGGTGTGGGTATAAATAGAAGTGGTCACGACACTTTCGTGCCCGAGCAGCCGGCGGATGGCCTCGAGCTGCGCACCGTGACTGAGCATAGCGGTGGCGAAACTATGACGAAGCACGTGGGGGGATTTCTTTTGCTGACTGGTGACTGCCGAAAGCGCTGTGCGCACGATGTTGCGAAGCGCCGTGTAACCGAGTCGCTTACCGCGCACACTCAAAAAAAGTGCGCTTTCGTCTACTGAAAATCCACGAAGATAGGCTTCGCGCATCGGCAAATAATCGGCAATGGCTTCGCGCAATTCCGCCCCGAAAGGAACGATGCGCTGCTTATTGCCCTTACCGGTGACACGCAGTTGGCCGGCCGTCAGGTCGACGCCGGAAAGATCGAGCCCGAGCACCTCGGCGGCGCGTAAACCGGTGTGATAGAGTAACAACAGCAGGGTGCGATCGCGATGACCGGCATAGTCGTCTCCGAAAGGATAGTAGGCAAAGAGTCGATCCATTTCACGCTCGCGAACGAAAGTGGGGATACGTTTTGCGGCCTTGGGATTGCGAACCGCATGAGCGGGATCGGCGGCCACTACCCCTTCGCGCAGGAGGTAGCGAAAGAAGGAGCGCAGGGCGGAAAGTGAGCGATTGACGGTATTCGAAGCGTAGCCACTTTTCATCAAATGAGCCAGCCAAGCCCGCACATGCGCAGTGGTGACGGCGTCCCACGCGATGGGACTGTGATGCGCAACCAAATAATTGGCACAATCGGTGAGCGTGGTTTCATAGGTGCTGCGCGTCAGGGGCGAACAACCACGCTGACCGGACATGTAGTCTAAAAACGCCGGATGTATTCGTGCATGATGGAAGATGGAATTGATTCGAAGAAAGGGAGGCCGCAATTACAAACCGAGGGCGAGGAGAGAGAAACGACGCTTCGGTTTTCGCCATAAATAATCGCTTTCTATTCAAACATTGGCGAAAAAGAGCACCGAAACAGCAGGACGCCGGCCAGGCTACAAGGAAGCAAGCACAAAAAAAGCAGTGTTTCTCCTCAGAGAACACAAAAAAACGCCATCTCCGAGCAGGAGACGGCGCTATGCTTTGCGAGTGTTTCGCGAATGGACTGGAAAATTAGTCCTCGTTGCGATGGAGGGCTTGCACATAGATGGCGTGCTCCATAGCGAGACGCTTACGAACGCTGGGCTTGTCGAACTGTTGACGGCGACGGAGTTCTTTCACGACACCGGTTCTTTCAAACTTTCTCTTAAACTTCTTGAGGGCGCGTTCGATGTTCTCGCCTTCCTTTACGGGTACTACAATCATTTTGGGTTGCTATATTTATTGTTTTATGAATAGGCGTACTGATATGCGTGGTGCAAAAGTACGCATTATTTCTCAGTCGCAAAGGTTTTGGTTGTTTTTTTCTTGCGACGAGGATGCGAATTGCATCATTTTGCCACATCATATTGTGGCGAACGGGTTATTATAGCGTGATATTGACTGTCCGGGTGAGAACTATCCCTCCTTTCTAATTGGTTGGGGCGAAAATCTTTCGCGTGGGGTGATATGCGTACTTTCCGACTCGCTTTTTACTCGTCATATTCCGACTGAAATAAGCGATGGGAAAGGGAGTTTACTGAATGATGCGGCGCGCTCCGACGTAACGACTGCTGAAATAGGGGTCGGTGGAGTTGTCGACACGGATGCCGGAAGAAGTGCTGGCGTGGATGAACTTGAAGCTGCCGGAAGAGGGGTTGACTTCGGTCACAATGCCGACGTGTCCCACTCCGTTGCGTCCACCGCGACCGCCGAAGAAAACGAGGTCGCCCTTGCGCATCTCGGACACACTGGCTACGGGGCTGCCTTCGGTGTACTGGCTGCGCGAGGAGCGAGTGAGGGTGAGGTTATTTTGGCGATAGACGTAGCTGGTAAATCCGCTGCAGTCGAAGCCGTGGGGGCCACTCTGCCCGCTGCGGTAAGGAACACCGATGTAGCGGAAAGCGGTGGTAAGGAGTTTCTCAATGACGCCGATGCGGCCGCCTGCGTTCTGCTTGGAGGCGGCGAGCGCTTCGGGAAGGCGGGGTGCTTCGGTTTCGCGGAAACGCGTGGTGGCACCGACCAATTCAATGAGAGCTTGGGAGCGAGATTTGGTGAGACGCGCCTGCGTGGGCAAGGAGTCTCCGGTGGCTGCGGCCTGATAATCGGCCACATCTTGTGCATAGCGGGACTGGGTGCCGCTCACATGGGTGGCGGCAAACCAACCGGTGAGCAACGCGACAGCGCTAAAGAGGAGTTTTTTGGTTTTCACGAGCACCTTGTTTTGTAGGGGTTACTAATGACGACCTAGCAAAGTTAGCACTTTTTGCGCAGTAGACCAAACAACTCGTGGAGTTTTCGCCATTTTTTAGCCAATCACTCCTAATGCTGCAAGGAAAAAGGCGCGACAATCCACGTTTCCGTGCATTGTCGCGCCTGCGATTGAAGGTTTACCGTAGCATTCGGCTACTTAGAGTTTCTGCGAGTGGCGGATGCTGTCATCGTATTGAACTTGCAGACGGAGCAATTCTTTTTTCATTTCGCGAGTGACTTTCTCCATGCCGGGACGGCCGTAGAGGTTGTGCATCTCGGTGGGGTCAGTCTTGAGGTCGTAGAGTTCCCAAGCGTCCACGTCGTTGTAGAAGTGGATGAGTTTGTAACGCTCATTGCGCACTCCGTAGTGACGACGCACATTGTGCTCGGCGGGATACTCGTAGTAGTGATAGTAGAGGCTCTTGCGCCAGTTCTTCGGGTGCTTGCCTTTGAGGAGCGGCACGAGCGAAACGCCTTGAATGTCGGCAGGAATGGGGGCACCGGCGAGTTCGAGGAAGGTGGGAGCGTAGTCGATGTTTTGCACCATCTCATTGACTTCTCCGCGAGCGGTCAGGCCTTTCGGCAGGTGCATGAGGAGGGGCGTGGAGAGTGACTCTTCGTACATGAAACGCTTGTCGAACCATCCGTGTTCGCCCATGTAGAACCCTTGGTCGGAGGTATAAACCACGAGGGTGTTGTCGAGCAATCCTTGTTCTTTCAGGTGATCGAGCAGGCGACCGACGTTGTCATCGAGGGTCTTGACCACTTTCGCATAGTCGCGCATGTAGCGCTGGAACTTGAACTCCGTCAAGGCGCGCCCACTGAGATTGCGCTTTTCGAAATCGAGACTGAGCGAGTCGTAGAAATGGTCGTAGATGGCACGATCTTTCGAATTAAGACGGCCGATCATGTTGAGATAGGCGTCTTTGAGGTGCGATCCACGATAGGGCGAGAGCATTTTGCAGTCGTAGTCGAGCGTCATGTCTTTGCCGATTTCCATTTCAGTGAGTCCGGCGGCCTTGCGACCGGCGTAGTCATCGTAGAAATTGGCGGGAAGTTCGAAGGTTTTATCTTCGAATTCGTGCAGATACTTCAATTCGGGGAGCCAGTCGCGGTGGCAGGCTTTGTGGTGCACGAAGAGAGCGAAGGGCTTGTTTTTGTCGCGCTCCTCATCGAGCCAGTGAATGGCTTTGTCGGTGATAATGTTCGTGAGGTAGCCTTTTACCACATAGGAACTGTCGGCGTTGTAGAAGTCGGGGTTGTAATAGTTACCTTGTGCGGGGAGGATGTCCCAATGGTCGAAACCGGTGGGACGGCTCACGAGGTGCCATTTACCGATCAGCGCGGTTTGATAGCCAGCTTTTTGGAGCAACTTGGGCATGGTCTGCTGCGCGCCGTTGAAGATGCCGTGCTCGTTGTTGGTAAATCCGTTTTTGTGGGAGTGCTTACCGGTGAGCATGCAAGCACGCGAGGGACCGCTAAGCGAGTTGGCGACAAACGAACGGGTGAATTTTACACCGTCCTGCGCCACGCGGTCGAGGTTGGGGGTTTGGATGTTGCGGTGATCATAGGCCGAGAGCATCTGCGCCGTGTGGTCGTCGGTCATGATATAGACGATGTTGTAGCGCTGTTGTGCGGCGGCACAAAGGGGAGCAACGCGGCAACGACGGGAAGAAGTTGTTTCTTCATGATATAATAAGGAAGAATTGAGGTATGAAAGACTTGAAAAGGTATCTCGACTACACATTATATATAGGACAAGTATAAAGAACGTGTCTTGTGTAGAACACCTCTTATACAGAACGGCGTCCCTCGTCCGCCGAAGGAGGAGGGACGCCGCTTTGGGTGTTGTCGAAATAGGGGCGCGATTATCCTTGCTGCGTCATGGAGTAAACGAGATCTACGATCTGTTGCGCAAGTGCATCGGCCTCTTCACGGGTGTGTGCCTCTGCATACACGCGAATGATGGGTTCGGTGTTCGATTTGCGGAGGTGTACCCACTTGTCGGGGAAGTCGATTTTACACCGTCGATATCTGTGATTTCCTCGTTCTTGTAAATTTCTTTGACACGTTGCAAGAGCGCGAAAATATCGGTCGTCGGGTTGAGATCGATGCGATTCTTCGAAATATAGTATTGAGGCAGGCTGTCACGGAGTTCCGATGCCTTGCAACCCAACTTGGCCAAGTGCGTCAAGATGAGCGCAATACCTACCAATGCGTCGCGTCCGGGGTGAGCTGCGGGGTAAATCACACCACCGTTACCTTCACCGCCGATGACGGCGCCGGTTTCTTTCATCTTCGTCACCACATTCACCTCACCTACGGCAGCGGGAGCGTAGTTGCAACCGTGTTTTTCAGTCACATCGCGCAGACCACGTGTAGAGGAGAGGTTGCTCACAGTGTTACCGGGTGTGTGTTGGAGCACATAGTCGGCCACGGCCACAAGGGTGTTTTCTTCACCGAACATGGTACCGTCTTCGCAAACCAAGGCGAGGCGGTCTGCGTCGGGATCGACGACAAAACCGATGTCGTGGCGACCTTTGCGCATGAGGTTGCGAATCTCGCTGAGATTCTCCTTGAGGGGTTCGGGGTTATGCGCGAAATCGCCCGTGGGTTCGCAGTTCAGCAAGGTCACTTGCGTCACGCCGAGCTGCCCGAGCAACTTGGGAATGATGACACCGCCCACGGAGTTCACTGCGTCGAGGGCAACAGTGAAGTGCGCACGACGAATGGCTTCCACGTCGACGAGCTCGAGTTGTTTGATCAATTCAATGTGACGCTGGTCGTAGCTGTAGTTTTGAATGAGGCAACCGAGGTTGTCGACATCCACAAACTCATAAGCTTCGGCGTTGGCGGCACGCACCACTTCGCTGGCTTCCGAAGGGGGAAGGAACTCGCCCTTTTCGTTGAGGAACTTGAGGGCGTTCCACTGACGGGGGTTGTGACTGGCCGTGATGATCACACCACCGCAGGCACTTTCCATCGCAACGGCCAATTCGGTCGTCGGCGTGGAAGCCAAACCGATGTTGATCACGTCGAAGCCCATGCTCATCAGCGTACCGCAGACGACTTGGCTGACCATCTCACCGGAGATGCGCGCATCGCGGCCGACTACGATCTTGCGACGATATTTGCGGTTCACCACTTTTTCGCGCAGACTGGCGAAGGCGGCCACCGATTTAGCAATATCTACGGGGTTGAGTGTGTCCCCGCTGCGGCCACCGATCGTGCCGCGGAATCCCGAAATTGACTTGATTAAGGTCATATTGTTGTTTATTTTGCTGATTGCGTTGGGAGCGAATCTATTCTGTCACAACGAGTGAGCAGAATCGTCCGTATTTTGACTCTACAAAGATACACACTTCTTATCATTCGCGCGTACACGCGAGGACTCTTTTTCGACAATCCTCACCGCCGAGCCGTCAACGCGCACCATGAAACGCAGGGTCGAAAAGAAAAAGTGCTCCGACGCACAGTGGCGACGGAGCACGCTGAGTGGTGTGCGCGCATCGTCACGGCGACGACACACGACGTTGATTATTTGCCTTGTTGAGCCTGCATGCGTTCGAGCTCTGCCTTACCCGTGGGCGTTGCAGCATAAGCTTGATAGAAAGCATCGCGGTAGTAGATCATCATGTTGAGTGCGCGGGGCACGACATCGCCGAGTTCGAAGTTGTCGGAGAGGAGCATTTCCACACCTGCCCAAACAGCGTTTTCAAAACGAACGGCACCTTTGGCCACCTTCACATCGGCATTCGCCTTGTTGAGCGCAGCATAAACGTCTGCACGGTTTTCTTCGGTCACCTCGAAGATTTGGGGGAAGAAGAGGTTGAGGAAGTTCTCATCCTGATCGTCACGGAAGTGAATGAAGTCGAGGGTTTCGTACTTGAACTGGAGACCGAAATCAGTCTTTTCGGGGCAGAAGCCCTCCTTCTTGAGGTATTCTTCGAGTTTTTCGCAAAATGCCATATTCTGTTGTTGTTTTGAAGGTTATTGCCTGTCGGCCTTGCCATCACACCTGCGAAGGGCGAAAGGGGCGCGACTTAGATGATGCAAATATAAGTTTTCCCCTTCGTTCTGCCAAACAAATCTTACATTTTTCGACAGAATCGAGACCAAACGCAACTCACCCCACACTGAAATTTTGTCACTTCAATCACTCACAATCAATAAGTTAACTGACATTTTAGCAGTTTTCGCGGATAAAACGTCAGTTTTCCAATTTCGGCAAAGCCCTTGCAAAAGAACTAAGCGTCGACGCCCACGAGCCGAGGCGGTTCCTCAACGACTCCCTCCACTCCTTGCGCCGAATCGCCCTCACCGGCATTCGTTCGCACCGCTGCTCCTCGGCATCGACACCGACTCACTCATTTTCTAACGACAATAAACAACATAAAGATATGAACTTCGACAACTTCACCATCAAAGCCCAAGAGGCAGTGCAGCACGCTGTGCAAACGGCGCAACGCACGCAACGTCAGGCCATCACGGCCACCCACCTTTTGCAAGGCGTCCTCGCCGTGGGAGAGAACGTCACGCAGTTTCTCTTCGGAAAAACCGGTGTGAACGCCGACCTCCTCTCGCGCACCATCGACAGCGAACTGCAAAGTCTGCCCCGCGTGGAAGGCGGCGAACCCTATTTGGATCGCGATGCCAACGCCGCGCTCACCGCCGCCCAAGACATCGCCCGCCGCGACGGCGACCAGTTTGTCGGACTCGAACCGTTGCTGCTCGCCCTCCTCACCACCGACAGCACCGCCTCGCGCCTGCTCAAAGATGCCGGTCTCACGGCCGATGCCCTCACCGCCGCCATCAAAGAACTGCGCGGCGGCCGCAAGGCCGACTCTGCTTCGAGCGAAGACACCTACCAGTCCTTGCAAAAATACGCCCGCGACCTCGTCGCCGAAGCCCGCGACGGCAAATTGGACCCCGTGATCGGACGCGACGAAGAGATTCGTCGGGTGCTGCAGATCCTTTCGCGCCGCACCAAGAACAACCCGATTCTCATCGGCGAACCCGGAACCGGTAAAACCGCCATCGTCGAAGGTTTGGCACAACGCATCGCTCGCGGCGACGTGCCGGAGAACCTGCGCGACAAGCGCGTCTTCTCGCTCGACATGGGTGCCCTCGTGGCCGGTGCCAAATACAAAGGCGAATTTGAAGAGCGCCTCAAGAGCGTGGTCAACGAAGTGACCGCAGCCCAAGGTGGCATCATCCTCTTCATCGACGAAATCCACACCCTCGTGGGTGCCGGTAAGGGCGAAGGCGCCATGGATGCTGCCAACATCCTCAAACCGGCTTTGGCACGTGGCGAACTTCGCAGCATCGGTGCCACGACCCTCGAAGAGTACCAAAAGTATTTCGAGAAGGACAAAGCCCTCGAACGCCGTTTCCAGACGGTGCTCGTCGACGAACCCACGCCCGAAAGACGCCATCTCCATCCTGCGCGGACTGAAAGAGCGCTACGAGAACCACCATCACGTGCGCATTCAGGACGATGCCCTCATCGCCGCCGTCACCCTCTCGCATCGCTACATCTCCGACCGCTTCCTCCCCGACAAGGCCATCGACCTCATGGACGAAGCTGCCGCCAAACTCCGCATGGAGCGCGATTCGCAGCCCGAACAGCTCGACGAGATCTCGCGCCGACTCCGCCAACTCGAGATTGAGCGCGAAGCCATTCGCCGCGAGGCAGATGCCGCTGCCGACGGCAGCCACGATGCGAAACTCACCGCCCTCAACAAGGAAATCCAATCGCTCCAAGAGGAAGAACACGACCTCAAAGGCAAATGGGAAGGCGAACGTGAGATCCTGGCCCAGATCCAGCAACACAAGCAAGAGATCGAGCAACTCAAGTTCGAGCCGATCGTGCCGAACGCGAAGGCGACTACGGCAAGGTGGCCGAGATTCGCTACGGCCGCTTGAAGGAACTGGAAGCTAAGATCGCCGAACTCCACGACACCCTCCTCAAGCGCCAAGGCGCCGAGGCCATGGTGAAAGAAGAGGTCACGGCCGACGACATCGCCGACGTGGTGAGCCGCTGGACGGGCATCCCCGTCACCCGCATGCTCCAAAGCGAGCGCGAAAAGCTCCTGCATCTCGAAGACGAGCTCCACGCCCGCGTCATCGGGCAAGACGAAGCCATCAAAGCCGTGGCCGACGCCGTGCGCCGCAGTCGCGCCGGACTCCAAGACCCGAAACGTCCCATCGGTTCGTTCATTTTCCTCGGATCGACGGGTGTCGGTAAGACCGAACTGGCGAAGGCACTGGCCGAATGCCTCTTCGACGACGAGAACATGATGACGCGCATCGACATGAGCGAATATCAGGAAAAGTTCTCGGCCACGCGCCTCATCGGTGCCCCTCCGGGATACGTCGGTTATGACGAAGGCGGACAACTCACCGAGGCCGTGCGCCGCAAGCCTTACTCGGTGGTGCTCTTCGACGAAATCGAAAAGGCACACCCCGACGTCTTCAACATCCTCTTGCAGGTGCTCGACGACGGACGCCTCACCGATAACAAGGGTCGGACGGTGAACTTCAAGAACACCATCATCATCATGACCTCCAACCTCCTCACGGCCAAGGATGCACCGCAAGGCGACGACAACAGCGAGAGTTCGCGCGAGCAACTCGTGGCGGCTCTCACCGCACCCCGCCTTTCGCCCTCCGGCACCCCGCTGCCGGGCTTGCGTCCGGAGTTTGTCAACCGCATCGACGACATTCTCATGTTCCACGCCCTCAGCCGCAGCGAGATCGAACAGATCGTGCGCCTGCACATCGCCACCGTGGCGCATCGCCTCGAAGCGCAGGGCATCACCCTCCGCGTCAACGACGACGCCGTGGCCTTCCTCGCCGAAGAGGGCTACGACCCCGATTTCGGTGCTCGTCCCGTGAAGCGCGCCCTGCAAAACTTCTTGCTCAACGATCTCTCGCGCGCCATCTTGGGCGGCAAGGTCAACCAAGCGCACCCCATCCTCGTCAAGAAATCGGGCGACGGACTGATCTTCGAAAACGACAACGCTAAGCGCTCGTTTCCCTCCACACCACGGCGGGCACTCCCTCTCTCGGGAGTGCCCGCTTTTTTGTTTTCGCGCTCCCCCACTCTCCCATAAAATGGAGGGTTAAATACGCTCATTCCTCGCGCGTGCGCGCGTCCGCCGTTTTTCGTTTTTCAGCCTTCACCCCTTCACCTTTCGGGGATAACAGACTATAATACAAGAAGATGCAGGGTGAAGGCACTACCATCTTAAAATATCACAACAAACCCACCAAACGCACTGAACCACAAATAAATACGAGTGAAGGCTTCACCTCTCGTCTTTCCTTCACCCCCGCTTCACCTCTTCCATCACCATTCCACACAAAAATCAGCTCCTTTCGTGCGCCCCTTCATCGGGTGAAGGAAAAGGTGAACATCTCGGTGGGTGAAGCCTTCACCCGTATCTATTTACCAATCAGTTATTTACATCGTATTTTAACACAGATTCAAAACACAACAACCTTCACCCGTATTATCCTGTTGATCAATCGTTTACCCCCGAAAGGTGAAGAGGTGAACACAAAAAACAGAAAACACCTGACGCGTACGCGCGCGAGGAAAGACGGGAAGAAAGGAAGAAAACAAGGGAGGATTTGAAAGAAAGTCCACTACTTTGATACTGAAGACTTGAGTTCGGTCTAAGCAATTCTCCTTTCCCTTTCGATGATTTCGATATTAAGCGAGGATATACGAAAAGCCAACGAAAACCGAGAACGGAAAGACCGCATCAGGATTTTGACAATCAAGAAATGGGGTGAGATGCTAAATATCTATGTCGATGGAGGAAGCGAAGAAGTCTACGCCCGAATAGCAAAAAGCTGAGAAACGCTCCCAAACCACTTGCGAAGATTGTGGCACAGATGGGGAGGAACGCATCGTAGGAAATGATTATCTCGTTTGCTGTGATAAATGCTGGGAAGAGTATTTTTCTTGAAAAAGTAATAGTTTTCTTTTGACCATAAAAGAAAACTATTTATATTTGCATCGTCAATTGTTTAGTTATGAGACCTCTTATTGTTTTCTCTCTTTTTCTACTACCATATTTGAGCTATGGACAAATCTCTTTTAGCGGAAAATGTTGCTTATTAGGAACACAAACTTCTTCTAATTCTAGGGAAAAAGTCTATATAGGAAGTGGTGTGGGAATTGGTTGTTCTGCGCCTTTAACTAATACATTCTTGTTGAATGCAGAAATACTATATATTAAGCGTGGATATAAATTTCATAATGTATATGAGCCTTATGGCAGTTCTATGAAAAATATGAAGGTTTCGTTCTCTTATCTCAATTTACCGATTTTTCTTGAATATAAAGTATCAGATGTGTGCTTTATAGAAGGAGGTGGATATTTGGGTTGCCAAATTGATAGGAACGTCTATTTTAATGATCAGAAGTATTCGGAAGAAAATTTTGGTCGAAAAGAGATTTTTGATGCTGGCCTAATTGGTGGTATAAAGCTAAAATGGCAAAGAATATTTGTTGAATTGCAATACCAGCATGGTCTTACACAGGCCTTTAAAAAAGTTGATGGGTTTGCTTTTAAAGGAGTCTCTTTGAATTTAGGATATGTGTTATTTAAAAGATAGTATTATAAATAAAATCATTGGATTTTGTGTTGTAATGACCTTTGCAGCACTATTTCACTCATGTGGGAGTGATGAAGTAGAACAGGATTTAAATGTTCATCCTACAACAACAGCTAGTTCTGTCGCAGGGACGCTAACTACAGAAAGTAGTGTACAAGTAGTCAAAATTGGTAATCGAACGATAACGTTGGTGCTTGATGGTAATGAAGCGCCCCCTGCAAATCATACAAGAGGTATTTACGTACCTCCCACTCCTAAACCAGGAGAGGTGGGACCCTTTTATTCGACAGGAAAAACTTCTCGTATGAGTGGAAAAGAGTTTTCTAATAGAAAGATTTTTGTTGGCAATAATGTCTGGGGATTGGTTCCAGGAACCTATTTTGCAAATGTTTACATAACGTCCAACACAATTGAAATACCTGAAGAATATTCAAGTGCTCGAATTGCATTTCCCAATCCTGCTGGTTTTAGAGACCCTTCCACAACAAGTACTACGGGGGTTGTGTGGGCGTTGGAAACTGGAGAAGGGGATAAACTTACTTGTAGTTGGAGATTCTACTCCTTTAGAATTACCTATAACTTATTAGGTCAGTATCTTAATAGACATATACCTGTAGACCCATCAAAGGTGCAAGTTCCTTATTTCTTTAAGTAGAAAGTCAGCACATATCATCAGCTAGTATATCCGAAATAGAATATGCTAGCTGTTTTTATTGATAATGTGGTAACCATAGATTTGAGACAAGCAGCATTTACCATTTCTCGCTTATTCTATGTGACAATATCATTTTCTTGTATTGCTGTCCGCTAAACATACTTTTCCTTCGCCCAAGAAGCAAATCGCCTCAACTCATACGAGCTGAGGCGATTTTTTTAATATTTGGACAATCCTTCGCCTTCGACCTTAGAAGAAGGATTTCTCAGACAAATGAGATCAGAAATCAACCATATTCTCCCCTCTGCAACCTGATTGCAGAGGGGAGTATTGCATAAGAACACGCACACGGCACGGCATCAGAACGAACGAATGGGCAAATCGTAGAGCGGCAACCAGCTGAAGAGGTCGTTTTCCTGACGGGGCGGGCGGACGGCTTGGCGATAGTTGTCGCGGGCAAAACGGGTGAGAATGTCGCAATGATTGACGTAGGCCGAGGCGTGCCCCGTGGCGCGCCATGCGGCCAACTTCATGTAGGCTTTGAACTGACGCGACTGCTTGCGGTAGATGCGGCGGTGCGAAGTGTTGTCGTAGCGGTCGATGTGAGCCGGATCGTCGGGCAACCACGCGAGTCCGACGAGGGCGCGCTCGCGCAGGTTGCGATCGGTGGCGCCGGCGGCGAGGTCGAGATAGTGTATGCTGAGTCGCTGCAAGGCATCGCCTCGGAAGCGGTCGGTGCCGAGGTCGTCTTCATAGACATCAGAGGACAGGGCCGAAATGCCGTAGCGCGAGAGGAACCAGCAGTCACCGGCGGCCGAGGCTTGGGCGAGGTAGGAAGCAAGACGGTAGGCGATGCGCTGACGCAAGGCGACATCGTCGGCGGCTTTGAGTTGACTTTGCAAGCGGAGCACGTCTTGGCAGAATTTCAACTTGCTGTTTTCCTCGATATTGTACTCCATCTCGGGATCATAATCGTGGACGGGCTGCCGGCGGTACCAGCGTTCGACTTTATAATCGCGCATGGCGGCATAGATGGCAATGTTTTGCGACGCGAGGAAGGTGAGGCTCGTTTTTTCCAAGTAGGGAATAGCCTCAGCAAATCGGCATTCGCGAAGCAGGCGCGTGCCCATAAGGTCGTAGTAGAACTCTTTGCCGGCGAACGAGGTGGGTTTCCACAATTTCTGCCATGCTTCGCGGGCAGGGCTGTGGAGGTAGGTGTAATAGGCTTTGAGGGAGTCGGCACTGAGGCGATCGATGGCGTCGAAGTAGGACGAGCCGTAGATCATGTTGGGATCATAACCGCGGCCGCTGTCCATATTGATGAGCGTGCTGTCGTAAAATTCGGCACGCTGCGCCAGGAGGGCGTCGAAGGGGCGGCGGGCTTTCTCGAGGGCGGGAACGAGGTCTTGACGCACCAAACGAGTGTGGAGGTTACGGCCGTGGCCACTCTCGGTGTCTTCTTCCCAGCGACGCAGATCGGGCACAATGGCATTGAGCGTGGCGTCGGTGATGCCGCGATGCGCCAAAGAGGTGAAGACGCGCACGTCGCGGGCATTGGTGCGCATCATGGGGGTGCCGGAAAGCGGGAGGGCGGCTTCAGCTGCCTGGTCGGCTTGGGCATATTGTCCACTGTAATAATACATCATGGCGATGGCGGACTGCCACATGGCGAGGGACTTTGAGCGCTTTTCGGCGACGACCTTTTGGGCAAAGGCGATGAAGTCTTGCTGCTCGCGCTGCAACACGCGGGCACGGTCGATGACGGAAAGATAGGCGGTGTCGGCGGTGTTGTCGTAGGTTTCCTGTACATTCGACACGAAGTCTTCGACGAGATAGGGGAGCAGGGGGGAGTTGGCGTCGGAAGCATATTCTTGGCGGATGCCGCGGAGGTTGCGCAGCTTGTAGACGAGAAAGCGCAGGCTCTCGCTGTCGTTTTGGTCGGCGTAGATGCGAATGGCTTCGGGGCTGCGTCCCGAGCGCACGAGGGCGCCGGCGTAGAGGTTACGGAAGATGGGCATCCACGCGGCTTCTTCGTCCTTGGGGCGAGTGTCCCAAAGGCGAACGACATCGGCATAGCGGCCGAGCGCGAAGGCGCAACGAGCGCGAAGGAGGTGGTATTCGCCGCCCCACCGGCCGACTTTGGTTTGCGGACGGCTCAGGCGTTCGAGGGTTTGGCGGGCGGCAGCCACTTCGTTTTTAGTGGGATAGTCCCAACCGGCGGGAGACAACTTGGACGAGGCGTGGAGGTAGTCGACGAGCGAACGCAGATAGGCCAAGGCATCGTAGTCCTTGCGACTGCGGGCGGCTTCGAGAAGGGTGTTTTCCGATTTCCCGAAGTCGGACGGCGACAAGCGCGTGAGTTCTTCCAATGCGCCGTTGGCATCCTCCATCGAGATGCCTCCACAGTAGTTGGCCCAGTTGCGGGCTACGGCATCGTAGAGCGAAGGACGCTGGCGATCGTCGGGAACGATCTTATAAATATAGTAGTTGGTGGTGGGCACGTAGCAACAAGCCCGACCCGCTGCAAAGGTGAGGAACAAAAGCAGACTAAGGACGATAAATTTCTTCATAACGGGAGGAGGAATGACGTTCTATGTTTTTGGAGTCGAGGGGATAGAGGATGACTTGTCGGTGCAAATCGGGACGGCGGCGCGAAAGTTCGGCGCGGACAGCGCGAATCTCGTCGAAGTTGCTATCGTGGACGAAGACGGAGTCGCCGGGCACGAGCAGCACATCTGATTCGCGGCTTCCGCCCACGACGGGACTGACGTAGCGCGAGGAGATGACGACGTAGGCATCGGGGCGCACGCGGCGATAGACGGTGGAGTCGTCGAGCCGTTCGGCATAGAGCAGCCCTTTGTAGCGACCACCGCCGACGAGGCGCTGCCAATGGTAGTCGGGATAGGCGGCGGAGAGCGGGAGCGGATAGTCGGCGATGCCACTAACGAAGGGCTTGACGTCGCGCAGACGAAGGATGGGGTTGGGATTGCTCACATCGCGCGGATCGCCGGTGTTGTAGAGCATCAAGACACCGTAATCCACCGGGGGCGCGGCTTGGCTGAGCTGGTGGAGGCGGATGGTGGCGGAGAGTCCGAGGCCGTGCGCGGTCAAGGTACTACGCAATCGGCGCAGGAAGGCGAAATAGGTCGAGGCCGTTTGGGCAGTCCAGTCACAGTCGATCTGCACTTCGCGCACCCGACTGTCGCAATCGTTGGTGGTGCTCATTTGTTCGACGCGATACGCGATGCGGTCGGCCAGGGTGTCGAGCGAGGCCGGAGCGGCGTCGAGACAGGAGTTGACGATGAAGACCACGGGAACAATTTCGAGGCCGTCGGGAACGGAATCGCGCCACTGCAAGGTGGCAACGGGCACGGGCTCGTCGGTGATTTGATCGGGGGCGACGTCGAAATAGCGCAGATAGACTTTGCCGATGTGGTGGCGGCGCAGAAAATCGCGTTCCCGGGCGGAAAATTCCAGGACGGTGCGCCAATAATATACGGAAGGTGCGGGACGCGGCACTTCGGGGGGCTGACGGCGGCTGCCCGTGCAACCGATAAGGAGGAGGCTGCAAACGAAGACAAGACAAGAGTAGAAGCGATTCATAACACAAAAGTAGGTTTTCGCCACGAGATGGACAAACCCTGTGAAGGAGAAATTGGAGAAGGGGGCTTTTTGTGCAGCCCGAGTTGGCGAAACAAGCAGATTATGGCCGAGAATCAGAAAAAACACTGCACACATACCACTATTTTGCGCAGCAAAGTAGGCATTTTACGGCAAACAGCACGACACATCTACAATTTTATGCTTTTATATTTGGCGTATAGTGTCGAAAGTCGTACATTTGTATCGCATAAGATAAAAGAAACCTTTTCTCTTACGCCGGACTCCGTCCGTTGTTCTAACTATTCATCCTCAAAATACCGAACTATGCAACTGACCGACATCGCCGGCAGCTTCGACGGAAACATCTGGAAGGACGAAGTTAACGTACGTGACTTCATCCAATACAACTACACCCCTTACGAAGGCGACGACAGCTTCTTGGCTCCTCCTACCGAAAACACCCTCGCTCTCTGGGACAAGTTGAGCGAAATGTTCAAAGTGGAACGTGAGAAAGGACTCTACGACGTCGAAACACGCCTCCCGCAGAGTGTGACTACTTACGGTGCAGGTTATATCGACAAGGACAAGGAAGTCGTTGTCGGTCTGCAAACGGACGCTCCCCTCAAACGCGGTATCTTCCCCAAGGGTGGTGTGCGTATGGTGGAGAAATGCGCTCAACGCCTATGGTTATGAGCTCGACAACTGGACGAAGGAAATCTTCACCAAGTATCGCAAGACGCACAACGAAGGTGTGTTCTCGGCTTATACTTCGGAAATCCGCCGTTGCCGCAACAGCCACGTCATCACCGGTCTGCCCGACGCTTACGGCCGCGGCCGTATCATCGGTGACTATCGCCGTGTTGCCCTCTATGGTGTGAACAACCTCATCGAGGACAAGCAGAAGTTCTTGGCGCGTCTCGAGATTCAGGAGATGAACGACAAGACGATTCAGCTCCGCGAAGAGACGACCGAACAAATCAACGCGCTGAAGGATCTCATCAAACTCGGTGAGGCTTACGGCTTCGACCTTTCTCGTCCCGCTGAGAACGCTCGCGAAGCAGTGCAATACGTCTATCTCGCTTACCTCGCGGCCATCAAGGACCAAGACGGTGCTGCGATGTCGATCGGCCGTGTTTCGACCTTCCTCGACATCTACATCGAACGCGATCTCCGCGCCGGCAAGCTCACGGAAGTAGAAGCTCAGGAACTCATCGACCAATTCGTGATGAAGCTCCGTATCGTGCGCTTCCTCCGCACCCCCGAATACAACGCCCTCTTCTCCGGCGACCCCGTTTGGGTGACCGAATCGATCGGCGGTATGGGTATGGACGGCCGCACGATGGTGACGAAGACCAGCTTCCGTATCCTCCACACGCTCACGAACCTCGGACCCGCTCCCGAACCCAACCTCACGGTGCTTTGGTCGACGCGTCTTCCCGAAAACTGGAAGCGCTACTGCGCGAAGATGTCGATCGCTACTTCGGCCATCCAGTACGAAAACGACGACCTGATGCGTCCCGACTACGGCGACGACTATGGTATCGCTTGCTGCGTATCACCCATGCGCATCGGTAAGCAAATGCAGTTCTTCGGCGCTCGCGCCAACTTGGCGAAGTGCTTGCTCTATGCCATCAACGGTGGTGTGGACGAAATGAACGGCAAGCAGATTTCTCCCCTCTTCCCCCCCATCACGGGCGAATATCTCGACTACGAAGAGGTGATGCAGAAGTTCGACCAGATGATGCAATGGTTGGCACGTGTTTACTGCAACGCGCTCCGCATCATCCACTACATGCACGACAAGTACAGCTACGAGGCGCTCGAAATGGCGCTCCACGACGGCGACATTCTCCGCACTCGTGCCAGCGGTATCGCCGGTATCTCGATTGTTGCCGACTCGTTGGCCGCTATCAAGTTCGGTAAGGTACGCGTGATTCGCGACGAACGTGGTCTCGCTGTTGGCTTCGAACAAGAAGGCAGCTACGTGCCCTTCGGTAACAACGACGACGCTACCGACCAAATCGCAGTGGACATCACCAAGACGTTCATGAACTACATGCGTCAGCACGAAGGTTACCGCGATTCTCAACCCACGCAGTCGCTCCTCACCATCACGTCGAACGTGGTGTACGGTAAGAACACGGGTGCTACGCCTTGCGGACGTCCTGCCGGCGTTCCCTTCGCTCCCGGTGCCAACCCCATGAACGGCCGCGACACCAAGGGTGCAGTTGCTTCGCTCGCTTCGGTGGCGAAACTCCCCTTCCAGCACTCGCACGACGGTATCTCTTACACTTGGGCGATCTCTCCCGCTACGCTCGGTAAGGACGACGAGACGAAGATCAACAACCTCGTGGGTCTCATGGACGGCTACTTCACACCCGACGGTGGTCAGCACCTCAACGTGAACGTCTTCGACCGCGATCTCCTCTACGATGCAATGGAACACCCCGAGAAGTACCCGCAGCTCACCATCCGCGTTTCGGGTTACGCTGTGAACTTCATCAAGCTCACGCGCGAACAACAACTCGACGTGATCTCTCGTACCATCAGCAGCTGCCGCTAAACCAGCGCTGAAATCATCGCATAAACACTTCAAGACACTCAGGAAAACAGTACACAGCTGCTCCTGAGTGTCTTGACTTTCTCATCCCCCCTTACGAGTTGCCGACAACCATCCTGTTCGCACTTACTACAAGCAAAGCACACGGCACAAAACACCGGAAGTACGGCGTGCTGAGAGCACGAAACGATCGGCAACCACACTACTCCACCTCGACATAACACTACAATTCTCTATGACATCCACCGATTCTCCGATCATCGGACGCATCCATTCCCTCGAATCGATGGGAACGGTAGACGGCCCCGGCATCCGCTTCGTCACCTTCCTGCAAGGTTGCCCCATGCGTTGCAAATTCTGCCACAATCCCGACACATGGGAGATTGGAGCAAAGACAAAATACGAACTCACGCCCGAAGAACTGATGCGCGAAGTGCGCAAGTACAAGAACTTCATCAAATCGGGCGGCGTCACCTGCACCGGCGGCGAACCTTTGCTGCAAGCCGAATTTGTCGAAGCCTTCTTCAACCTCTGCCGTGCCGAAGGCATCCACACGGCGCTCGACACCGCCGGTTCTGTGTGGACGGAAGCCGCACGACGTGCCGCTGCTGCAGCCGACCTCATTCTCTATGACGTGAAAACGGTCGACGACTCCATTCACAAGGACTACATTGGCGTCACTCGCGACCACAACGCACGTTTCTTGGACTACCTTCAAGAGATCGGCAAACCCGTGTGGTTGCGCCACGTGGTCGTTCCGGGCATCACCGACGACGATGAACGCCTCAACGCCGTGGCCGAATACCTCAAGACCCTACACCGTTATCGAACGCGTCGAAGTGCTCCCCTACCACACCATGGGCGCCTTCAAATACGAAAGCATGGGCTTGTCCTACCCGCTCGAAGGCGTAGAACCACTGTCGAAAGAGCGCAAGGAGAACGCCCACAACATCTTTGCTCGCCATCTTCCCGGCGTCAAAATCTTGTAAGCCACCCGGCATTTGCTGCAAAATGCGGCAAGGTACTACACCCACAAAGCGAAAGCGCCCACACACCGATTGGTGAGGTGGGCGCCTTCCTTTTGCCGATTCGCAGCGAGAGAACAAAACACTCACGACAAGAAGAGAGAACTAAACGAACGGTACGAATTGAGTTCCGGCACCGACACAACAAAAGAAGCGCTCCACAATCAGAAGATTGTGGAGCGCTTGCTTTGTACTCCGAGCCGGGGTCGAACCGGCACAGGTTTCCCTATCGGTGTTTGAGACCGACGCGTCTACCGATTCCGCCATCGGAGCAAATCATACGGAGAAGAACAGCAATCGCAAAATCGTTCTTGCAAGTCTTAACCTGATTCTTTTGCAAAGGTAGTGCATTTTTGCAGCATACGCAAATTACTCACCAAAAATATTTGCCTTCTGCACGAAAACTTCTCCTCAGTGGCAATTTCTCGCAAATCTTTCGTTCAATCAAAAGCGAAATTGTATATTCGCCTTTACAAAACAACGCCTCCTGCTATGACCAATCACAATTATTGCATCCTTCTCGCAGGCGGAGTCGGAAAACGTCTCTGGCCGGTGAGCCGCGAACGCAAGCCGAAGCAGTTCATCGATTTCTTCGGCATCGGGAAAACACTGCTTCAACTCACCTTCGAGCGTTTCGCCGCCTTCCTTCCTGTCGAAAACATCTATATTTCCACCTTCGCCGAATACGTTGACACCGTTCGCGAACAACTTCCTCAACTTCCCGCCGAAAACATTCTCGCCGAACCCACGCAGCTCTCCACCGCACCGGCTGCCGCATGGGCCACTTGGTGCATCGCCCGTCGCGATCCCCGAGGCCTGCTTCGTCGCCACGCCCGCCGACCAATTCATCACCGGTGAACAAGCCTTCGCACAAGAAATCACCGAAGGACTGGACTTCGTTCGCACCCACACGAGTTTCTTAGCCATGAGCGTGGCGGCACACAGCCCCAACACGGCCTATGGCTACATCCAAAAAGGCGACGACCTCGGCGACCATCGCTTCTCGCTCAAAACCTTCACCGAGAAACCGCCGCTCGAATTCGCCCGTCAGTTTGTGGCGAGTGGCGAATTTCTGTGGAACACCGGCCTTTTCCTGTGGAATGCCCGCACCATGTTGCCCCTCATCGGTCAACTCATTCCGGGACTCCCGCCCGTTGATGCGTCCCTCCCCGACGCGGAAAGCGAAAACAAACTATTGGCCGACTGCTATCCCGCCGCCGAGCATTGCAGCCTCGACCGCGTAGTGCTCAATGACGGCGCCCCCACGGTCGTACAAGCCTGCACCTTCGGTTGGAAAGACGTGGGATCGTGGCCGGTGATGAAGGAAACGCTCCCCGCCAACGTCGACGGTAACACCACCATCGGCAGCAACGAGGTGCTCTTCCAAGGCACACGCCAAACTCTCGTCAGCCTACCCTAAAGGCTTCGGCGCCGTCATTCGCGGACTCGACGGCTATCTCGTCACCCTCCAAGACAACATGCTCCTCATCACCCCCAAACGAAGATGCCTCGCGCACACGTCTCATCGCCGGTGAGGTACAAATGAAACTCGGCGAAAACTTCCTTTGATTGTCGTTCGCCTTAACGCAACACTCCCCTCTGCTGCCGATGCAACAGAGGGGAGCGTTTTATTGTTGTAGTGAATCCGAAACGAAAACACCACGGCTCACATTCGATGATATTGTTCTTCGAAAGGCAAACGCACGCGCTCAGTGAGCGAACGTGCCTCATCGCGAATGCCGCAAGACACGATCATGTTCACCCGCGCCGCACAAGGCAAACCGAGCACCTTCTTCACGCGAGCCGAATCGAAACCTTCGAGCGGACAAGTGTCGTAACCCACTTCGCTCATCGCCAACATAAAGGTCTGCACCGCCAGCGCGCAACTCTTGTGCTGCACCGCCAGCATATCGCTCTCCGTCACTTGGCGCACCATGGGGCGAAAACAGCCCGTCACGCTCGCTATCACCTTGCGACACAGTCCCCAAACGCCGAAACAGCGAGAATAGAGGAAAGGAACGATCTTTCGATAATACGCTCGTTGCAGACCGGCATACTTTTCCCACTTCGCTTCCGGGAAGGTCTTGCGGACATTCTCCTCGTTGGCGGCCAACACGCTTTCGGCATGCGCCTTCCACAGGTCGGGACGCACGACAAACACCACCAACTGCTGCGCGGTCTTCACCGCCGACTGCCCCATGCAGGCCGGCACGAGGCGGTCAATCGTGGCGCGATCCGTCACGTGATAAGCCTCCCACAACTGCATGTTCGAACTCGTGGGCGCCAAGGTGGCCAAGCGCACGCATTCCTTCACGCGATCGGCGTCGATGGGTTTCGACGCATCATAATAACGCACCGCACGGCGGTGTTCAAGTATCTCTTGTAAGTTCATCGTTTTGTTTGTTTTGAAGTGGGTGCCGAATACAAGACGTCAGTTGTCCCAAACGGCAAGTACACACAATCAGTCGTCGACCGCTGTCAAAAGAGTTTCAACTGTCCCGTCAGGTCGTCCATCAGATCATCCTCGGTCTGCGAAGGCGGATCCACCGTCTGCACCGGTTCGTCCGAGGTCGGAGCGCCCGAATCCAGCGTATCGTTGCCCTCTTCGCTGTATTCGGCCTCCTCTTCGGTCGGTTCGGGGAAGCGCGTCGGCTCCAGTTCCGTCACCTTCGCCACGTTGAGCGTCGTCACACGTTTGCCCTTCGCCTTGTAGCTCTTCACGCCGATGAACTCTTCGGCGTCGATCACCAACGGCTCGCGGAAATCATCGGGCGCACCATAGGTCACCTCAAAGCGCGGATACGCCTCACTGGAGAGCGCCACAAAGCGACAAGCCGGATTATCGCCCATGAAATTCAAGTGGCGCGTCTGCGCCGCACGCTCGAAGGTGAAGCGCTTAATATAAAGGTTGTTGTCGTTGTCGGCATCAAAGAGCACGGCCGTCCACACCTTGTCTTCCGAGAACTTCTCCACGCGCAGGATACCGGTGGATTCATAGTGGTTGTTGGGATCAAAGTTCGTGGTGTAGAAATCGCCGTTGTCCAGCACCACCAGCACGAGATCGTCCGTGTGGAATTCGCCGAGGTAGTTGCCGCGTTCGTCGAAGTTCAAGCGCTGCACATCGGGATCGAACCACACCTTGCGACCGCCCAGCGTCGAACCGCCGTGCGATTTGAGCGTGATGCGCATCACGTCCAAGCGGGTGAGCAAATTGCCCTTCGAGGCACGACCCTTCACCGCCAACTCCGAGAAACTCTTGTCGAAGAAGATGCGGCGCAACTTCGGGTTCGGCTTCAGCGTCACTTTGATCACTTCGGCCTCGCCGTTCGGGTTCGCCGTGAAATACTGAATCTTCGATCCCTTCTCACCGCGGGTGAGATCGTATTCGCGGTCGTGCGTGATGCTCGTCACGTTGAAGCGCTTGATGTAGTACGCCCCGTCCTTGCCGTCGCGATACACCACATTGTAGATCGTACGTTGGTCGTTTCTTGAACACGGCGATGTGCACGATCTCGGCTTTCTTCTTCTCGGCCTTCGAGCGTTCGGTCTCACCGATGTAAACTTTCTCCGCCACACGCGTCACCTTGTACGTTCCGTCGCGGTAGAAGATGATCACATCGTCGATGTTCGAGCAGTTCTCCACAAACTCGTCCTTCTTCAACGAAGTACCCATGAAACCGTCGGCGCGATTCACATAGAGTTTCTCGTTCGCCTCCACCACTTTGGCCGCTTCGATCGTGTCGAACGAGCGAATCTCAGTGCGGCGTGGGTGTTCGTCGGCATAACGTGCCTTGATGGTTTCAAACCAGTCGATCGTCACCTCCGTCATGTGTGCCAAATCGTAGTCGATCTGCTCAAGCTCGGCCTTGATGCGTGCAATGAGTTCGTCGGCCTTCGCCTTGTTGAACTTCAAAATGCGCGCCATCTTGATTTCGAGCAGGCGCAACAAGTCGTCGCGGGTCACTTCGCGCACGAAATCTTTTTTGAACGGTTCGAGACGCCCGTCGATGTGCAGCAACGCCGCATCGATGTCGGGCGCATTCTCATAGGCTTTGTCTTTATAGATGCGCTCGTCGATGAAGATGCGTTCCAACGAAGCGAACATCATGCTCTCGAGCAGTTCGCCGCGGCGAATCTCCAACTCGCGGCGCAGGAGGTCGGTGGTGTTCGCCACATTCGTGCGCAGCACCTCGCTCACCGTCACAAAACGCGGCGTGTCGGTGTCGATGATACAGCAGTTGGGCGAAATGCTCACTTCGCAATCCGTGAACGCGTAGAGCGCATCGAGCGTCTTGTCGCTCGACACGCCGGGGGCTAGATGAATGAGAATTTCAACTTGTTCGGCCGTGAAGTCTTGGATCTGACGAATCTTGATGCGCCCCTTATCGGCCGCCTTCTTGATGCTTTCGCACAGCGTGTCCACCGTTTTGCCGTAGGGCAATTCGGTGATCGCAATGGTTTTGCTGTCGCGTTTTTCTACTCGCGCACGCACCTTGACACTACCGCCGCGCAAACCGTCGTTGTAGCGCGACACGTCGATGAGACCGCCCGTTTGGAAGTCGGGAAAGAGGTTGAACTCTTCCCCACGCAGGCAGGCGATGGCCGCATCACAGAGTTCGCCGAAGTTGTGAGGCAAGATTTTCGCACTCAAGCCCACGGCGATACCTTCCGCTCCCTGCGCCAAGAGCAAGGGGAACTTCACCGGCAGCGCCACCGGTTCCTTATTGCGGCCGTCGTACGAGAGTTTCCACTCCGTCGTTTTGGGATTGAACAGCACATCGAGGGCAAACTTCGTCAGTCGTCCTTCGATGTAACGCGGAGCGGCTGCGTCGTCGCCCGTGAGGATGTTACCCCACGAACCCTGACAGTCGATGAGCAAATTCTGACGCCCCATTTGCGTGAGCGCATCGACGATCGACGCGTCGCCATGTGGGTGAAACTTCATCGTTTCGCCCGCAATATTCGCCACCTTGTTGTAGCGGCCGTCGTCCATGCGCTTCATCGTGTGGAGAATGCGGCGCTGCACCGGTTTCAAACCGTCGTAAAGGTGCGGAACGGCGCGCTCCAAAATCACATAGGAAGCATAGTCCAAAAACCAGTTCTGGTACATCCCGGTGAGGGGATGTACGTTTAACTTGTCGCCGCCGCCCTTCGGATCGAAATCGCTGTGGGCCTCCGGCGAAGCCTCAGCGTCGAAATCATCGGCTGCCGTGTTCGTGGGCGTATCGGAAAGGACGTCTTGCTCGTCCCGGGGATCTTTTGTGCTGTCGCTCATCGTCGTTAATTTGGGTGTGATGCGAAGTGAATACCTCGACTCGCAAAGATACAAAATTATTGGCCGATGCTCGACCTTTTCCGCCCATTTTTCGCCCCGGAGACACCGACACACAAAGAATGGATCACGAGGCGCTCCTCACGCGCGCACACATCACGCGCGCATCCGCTGTTTTTCGAAAATTGCCTTCACCTCTTCACCCAAGGCACACAGTAACATCATTATCAAACACTTAAGTGTGAAGGCAAGCCCCTTATTTCCTTCACCCTTTTCGCCCTCAAAAACCGACCAAACTTCACCATAAATATCTATATTTCAAGCGATTACAAACAACAAAACAGGTGAAGGGTGAACATTCTCACCCCTTACCTTCACCGCTTACTCACTGATTGACAACAACTTGCCCTCGTCAGGTGAAGAGGTGAAGGCAAAAAACGGAAAAACGCCTGATGCGTACGCGCGCGAGGGCGAAGGAGCGGAACACTCTCCTTTTGCGGTGCGATCCCTTCTCCCACGGTCGCCGACATCGGCAACACCTTTTCGCGAAAAGCAGACAGGTTTCTTCTCAAAGTGCGCTACTTTCACGCGAAAACTCCCCACTTTTCTCCCTATCATTCGGTCGGCGAAACGATTTTTTTCATCAACACGCCACGAGTGCACATACCTCGATAAAACCGCCACTTTTGGAAGCAAAAAAGAAAGCACATCACAAAAACAGCGGTTTCATCGAAAGACAAACACAACAGGCAAGAAATAGCGCCCGCGAGAAATCGGACACGTACACGCGCGTATGTCGATAGAATTCAGTAATTTCGCGTGATAACATAGGGCGACGAAAAGCCTCCGAGACACGGAACAGCCACCGCCCGCAAACAAGAATGCAAACTGACCCTACAACTATGCAATATGAAGTAATGGCTCCCGTGGGTTCGCGCGAATCGCTCGCCGCGGCACTCAAGGCCGGAGCCGACTCCATCTATTTCGGCATCGAATCGCTCAACATGCGCGCGCATTCGGCCAGCCGATTCACCATCAAAGACCTCCACGAGATCGCTCAGCGCTGCGATGAACTCGGCGTGAAGAGTTATCTCACGGTCAACACGATCATTTACGGCGAAGACCTCGCCCTCATGCGCGAAATCTGCGACGCGGCCAAGGAAGCCCACATTTCGGCGGTCATCGCGGCCGACGTGGCGGTGCTCAGCTATTGCCGCACCATCGGACAGGAGGTGCATCTCTCCACCCAACTCAATATTTCGAACGAAGAGGCGCTCCGCTTCTATTCGGCCTTTGCCGATGTGGTGGTGCTGGCGCGCGAACTGAAGATGGAACAAGTGAAAGAAATTTCCGATTTCATCGACCGCGAGAACATCTGCGGGCCGAGCGGAGAGAAAATCCGCATCGAAATGTTTTGCCACGGCGCACTCTGCATGGCCGTGAGCGGCAAGTGCTATCTTTCGCTCGACAACCAAGGCCGATCGGCCAACCGCGGCGAATGCATGCAGCAATGCCGACGCAGCTACACCGTTCGCGACAAGGAAACGGGCGTGGAACTGGACATCGACAACGAGTATATCATGAGCCCGAAGGACTTGAAAACAATCGGTTTCATCGACAAGATGATGAAAGCGGGCGTTTCGGTCTTCAAAATCGAAGGGCGAGCCCGTTCGGCCGAATACGTCTACACCGTGGTGCAGTGCTACAAAGAAGCCATTCGCGCCGTGCAGGAAGGCACCTTCAACGAAGAGCGCGTCAAGGAGTGGGATGAGCGACTTTCGTCCGTGTTCAACCGCGGATTTTGGGACGGTTACTACCAAGGCCGCAAACTCGGCGAATGGACGGAGAAATATGGTTCGTCGGCCACCGAGAAGAAGGTGTATGTCGGCAAGGGCATGAAATACTTCTCCAAGTTGGGCGTGGCCGAGTTCCTCATTGAAGCCGGTGAAATCGAGGTAGGCGACCGTTTGGTGGCCATCGGCCCCACAACGGGCGTGGTTTACCTCACCGCCGACAGTATCCACGGCAACGACGGCCCGGTCGAGAAAGCCGGCAAGGGCATGTTCGTGTCCATTCCCTCGAAAGAGAAAATTCGTCCCAGCGACAAACTCTATAAACTCGTAACGAATGATCCCGGTCTTTGATTTTGGCGGCGTGATCGTCGATTTGCGCAAAACGGCCACCATCGAAGCGTTCGATCGCTTGGGATTCGACATCCGCCCCTATCTCGGCACGTACAAACAAGGCGGCATTTTCGCCCAACTCGAAAACGGCGACATCACCACAGCCGATTTACGATGAAATCAGGCGGATTAGCGCCAATCCGACACTTACTGACGAGGACATCCGGCTGGCGTGGGAAGCCTACTTGGTCGGCGTGCCTGCCGAACGCCTGGCTTGTCTGCGCCGCGTGAAGCAAAACTACCGCACGGCGGTGCTTTCCAACACCAACCCCATCCACTGGGCACAGGCCGAACGTGACTATTTCGGAACGGACGGCTACACCGTGGCCGACTACTTCGACACGCTTTTCCTCTCCTGTGACCTACACGTTCAGAAACCCGACCCGGCCATTTTCGACCGCGTCACGGCGGAACTGGGCTGCGCACCGGAAGAGATCATCTTCTTCGATGATTCCGAGGAAAATTGCCGTGTGGCAGCCGCAAAAGGTTGGCAAGTCCGACTGACACCCGCCGGCGGTGCGTGGGTGACCGAAGCCTTCGACGCGGAAGGACACTTGCGCCATGAGTGATTTCAGCCTTCATGCTTTTGCCCCCACGGCCGCGGCACAAAAGAAGGCGGTCGCCATCGGTTTTTTCGACGGAGTGCATCGCGGACACCGCTTTGTTTTCGACGAACTCTGCCGGCGCGCACAGGCGATGGGCGAATCGCCGTGGGCGGTGACCTTTGATGTCCACCCTTTCGCCGTCATTGCGCCCGAACGCCAACCGCTGCTGCTCACCACGCTCGACGAAAAAATCGAAGCGCTCAGATCTTGTGGATTAGATGGCGTGGTGGTGCTGCACTTCGACCGAAAAATGGCCGATTTCACCGCTGAGCGCTTTATGCGCCACGTGCTCCATGAAGCCTTGGACGTCGAACGCCTGCTCGTTGGGCACGATCACCGATTCGGCCGTCCTGTGCCGGGCGATGGATTCGAACACTATCGAAAAATCGGCGATTCCATCGGCATTACAGTGGAAGCTTGCTCCCAAATGCCGGGTGAAACAGATTTGTCTTCCTCCGCCATCCGTGCCTTGCTCGAAGCGGGCGAGGTGCAGGCGGCCGGCCACCGTCTCGGCCGTCCCTACGCCCTAACAGGAACGGTGGTACACGGCTTTCAAAACGGCCGAAAACTCGGATTCCCCACGGCTAACCTCGACTTGCAATCCGCTGAGAAGGTCATTCCTCACCGCGGCAGTTATGCCACCTTGGCCGGCATTGACGGAAAACAATACCCCGCCATGACCAACATTGGGCAACGGCCTACGTTGGACAACGGCAACCAAGTGACGATCGAAACACACCTTTTGGACTTCGACGGCGATTTGTACGGACGACAGCTCGAGGTTCAATTCGTGGAACGACTGCGCGACGAACGAAAATTCGACAACCTCCAAGCCTTGAAGGCTCAACTCAATGAAGACGCACAGCAAGTGCGCCGATACTTCTAACCCTCGCACCATGACTTTTCGAAAACTCTCTCCTATTCTGGCCGCTAAAACGGCAGGACTGCTGATCCTTTTCCTCCTTGGAAACGGGATAATTGGACAGCTTGCCTCCTTTTTCACACACAAGACGGGAATGGGCGGTAAAATGATTTTGGCCGACGACGGTTCGCTCTTGCTGACCACAACAGCCTTTGCCGTTGCCTCGATCATTGGCTATGTTTTCGTTGCGGCCGGTGCGATTTCGCTGAGTTGGGCGAAGTTGTCGTTTCGTTCCGAACGCAGCATCAGCTTCGGCATCCCCTATTTGAGAGTATTGCACTTCGCCGGTTGCTTGTTGGTGGCGGCCATTGGACTCCAATGGATGATGGCACCGCTGCATATCGAATTGACACCCCTCGAAACGAAGACATTCGATGCGATTGCACACGATGGATTCGCCGTTTTTGTCGTCGTGATACTGGGGCCTTTCGTGGAAGAACTGGTTTTTCCGTGCGGGGATATTCCGATTGCTACACAAGAAAATCGGGGTGCTACAGGCGATGGTCATTTCATCCTTACTTTTTTTGGCATCGTACACGGAAATTTGTCGCAAGGTATCCCGGCAGCCATACTGGGCATGGCGCTTGCGCTGCTCTACTTCCGCTCGGACGATCTGCGCCTGTGCTTTCCGGCGCACGTGGTCAACAATGCTTTCGCCGTGTTGGCACTGCACTTCCCGGCCATGGGAAATTGCGGTGCAAACTGGCCGGCGGCGATCCAAGTGCTTTTTGGGCTTGTTGCTCCTCGTCCTCGGCTTTGCGGGATTGATGATGCGCGGATCGCTCTTTTCTAAACAACACAAGAACGCATAATGAAGATACGCAATATCGACTTGGGCACTCATCCCGTGGTGCTCGCCCCCATGGAGGACGTGACCGACATCGGTTTCCGTCTCCTCTGCCGACGTCTCGGCGCTTCTATGGTCTACTCCGAATTTGTGGCCGCCGATGCTTTGGTGAGAATGGTCAACAAATCGCTCCAAAAACTCACCGTTTGTGACGACGAACGCCCCGTGGCCATTCAAATCTACGGACGTGATCCGGGCGCAGTGGCCGAAGCCGCGGAGATCGTCGTGGAAACGGCGCACCCCGATGTATTGGATTTGAATTTTGGTTGTCCGGTGAAAAAAGTAGCGGGCAAAGGTGCCGGCGCGGGCATGCTGCAAACGCCCGATTTGATGCTCGACATCGTGCGAGCTGTGGTGGATCGGGTGAGCGACCGCGTACCGGTGACGGTGAAAACCCGACTGGGTTGGGACCACGAACACCGCATTATCGTCGATTTGGCCGAACGCATCCAAGATTGTGGCGCGGAAGCACTGACCATTCACGGCCGCACGCGCTGCCAGATGTACACCGGCGAAGCTGACTGGGAACTGATCGGCGCGGTGAAGCAGAATCCGCGCATGCACATCCCCATTATCGGCAACGGCGACATTGATTCGGGCGAATCTGCGCGAAAGGCTTTCGAAAAGTGGGGAGTCGACGCCGTGATGGTGGGACGTGCCACCTTCGGTCGCCCGTGGATTTTCAAAGAAATACGCGATTCCATCGACAACGCGCCGTTTGAAGTCGGCGATGTCGTACCCTCCACTTACGAGGCGATGACAGCAGATTGGATGTTGGACGTGCTCAAGGAACAAGTGCGACAAAGCGTGGAACGCATCGACGAATATCGCGGCATTCTCCACGTTCGCCGCCATTTGGCAGCCACCCCGCTCTTCAAAGGGCTGCCCAATTTCCGACAAACACGCATCGAGATGTTGCGCACCGAGACCGTCGAATCGCTCTTTGACATCATGGAACGCATTCGTCCCCTACTTCACGGCGAAAGCGCACCGACGCTTATCTAAAATGCGCTTGGCACGATTGATTCAATCGTGCCGCTGTTTTTTCTCACCCTAAGCTCCACAATATGAACCGATCTGATCTTATTCAACAACGCCTTGCTGCCTTGCGCGATGCGATGAAACGGCACAAATTGGACGTTTATTTCGTCCCGACCGCCGATCCACACAACAGCGAATACATTGCTGAACATTGGAAAACGCGAGAATGGTTCAGCGGCTTTCGAGGCAGTGCCGGAACGCTGGTGGTTTCAGCGGACAAAGCGGCACTTTGGACCGATTCACGCTACTTCCTGCAAGCAGCCGAAGAACTTTCGGGCACCGGCATCGAATTGATGAAAGACGGCCTGGCCGAAACACCCGACATTGTCGAGTGGATAGGCACGCATTGCTCCATTTCGAGCGCAAACTTCACGGTAGGCTTGGATTACGCCACTTGCGGCACTGGACAGTACTGCACAGATTTCAAACTTCGCGACGAAAGATGTGGATCTCGCCGCCGAAATTTGGAAAGACCGCCCGGCGCTGCCGAAACGCCCCATAGTTTGCCATCCTTCCGAGTGGACAAGTAAGACAGCGGGCGAGAAAATAGAATTGGTTCGTCGATTACAACACGAACTCATCGCGAAAAAGTTGAAAGCTACAGCTCCGATGGCCGCTGCTTCCGCGCGTAAGTTCGATGAAAGCGCCGAAACGTATTTCTTCTACAACGATATTTCCGAGATTGCGTGGTTGCTCAATCTCCGCGGCGAGGACATTGAATTTAACCCCGTCTTCCTTTCCTATTTATTGGTAGGCGAACGAGAAACTCACCTTTTCGCTCATCTCGAGGCTCTCGATGAAATAGTGCGAAAAGAATTGGAATCGCACAATATCACGCTCCATCCCTACGAAAGTGCAGCCGATCTCCTTCGTTCGCTCGATCCGAAAAAGACCATCATCGGATATGCCGAAAGCATGAACCAACAAGCTGTGGAAATTTTCCACCAATTGGGTTTGTACTCCGTTTGCACCTCCCCCGTCACGCCCGTCCCAGCCTTGCGCGCCATCAAAGACGAACGCGAAATTGCCGGTTTCCGACGCGCCATGCAGTTGGACGGAGTGGCCATGGTGCGTTTTCGCAGAGCACTCGATGAAATCATCGAAAAAGGCGAGATCGGCCAAGAAACAGAACTCTCGATCGAGCAACGCCTCACCGCGTTTCGCGCAGAACACCCCGACTTTCGCGGTCTTTCCTTCGGCACCATTGCCGGTTACGGCGCACACGGCGCCATTGTGCACTACGAAGCCGACGAAGAAAGCAACGCGACGCTCGCTCCCCGCAGTTTCTTGTTGCTCGACAGCGGTGCGCATTACGTAAGCGGCACGACCGACATCACCCGCACCATTCCCCTCGGTCCGCTCACCGACGAAGAGCGCAAAGCCTACACCCTCGTGTTGAAAGGTCACATCGCTTTGGCGCGCGCCCGCTTCCCGGAGCGCACACAAGGCTTGGTGCTCGATTTCGCCGCCCGCTATGCCATGTGGCAAGAGGGTATGGATTTCGGACACGGCACAGGACACGGCGTCGGTTGCCACCTCTGCGTGCATGAAGGGCCGCAACAGATTCGCAAAAACACCAATGCCGCCAGCACCACCCCCTTCGTGGCCGGCATGACCATTACGGACGAACCGGGTATTTACATCAGCGGTAAATTCGGGGTGCGCCTTGAGAATGTGCTCCTCACTCGCGAAGCAATGAAAACCGACTTCGGCCACTTCCTCGAGTTCGAAACCCTCACGCTCTGCCCCTTCGACACGACGCCCATCATCGTGGAGATGCTCGATGAAAACGAGCGAAACTGGCTCAATCGTTATCACGAAAGTGTGCGCGATCAACTGCTTCCGCTGCTCGCCGACGAGAAAGACCGCGCTTGGTTGGAGCGCGCCACCCTGCCCCTCTAAACTTCTGCCTCCGTGAGGAGACAGTTTGCCCGATGTTTTCGGGCTTTCAGACGATACACACCGATTTCATCGATCTACAAAACATCGCCGCCTGCATTCCTTTGAGGATGCAGGCGGCGATTGTCGTATCAGCGGAGTGGCAAACAGCCAATCAGCGTATTTATTTCAGCGGAGTGATGCGGAGCGTGAATTGTTGCGGCGTGTTGGGCACGCAATACGATTTGCGCGTATCGACGCCACCGCAGGATGCATTGCCCACACCGCGATAAGCGGCATCGAAGTGCAGCACCGTGTAAGGACGCGCCTTCAATTCCCAGCTGTGGCGCGCATCGGCCATATCCTTTTCGGTGTAAGGCACGGCGGTGAAGCTCACCTTACCTTCGGCACGCACCAAGATGCCACGGCCGGATGCGTCGGCAAACGCGACCTCGCGCAAACCTTCGCGGTTACCGGTGCTTTGCGGCTTCATGTACCGCTCCATCGAAGTGGAAGGCGTCATGGAATAGCGACCGACGGTCACACCGTCGATGCGGTCGTTGTAGTTCTCCCAAGGCCCGTAAGCCCAATAGTTCACGCGGCTCAGGGTGGAATCGAGTCCCACTTCGATACCCAGGCGGCGGAGTCCGTCGCGCTTGGGCGTGAACTTCGTCGTCACGTCGAGCACATTGCCGGCGTGGAGCGTGTAGACCATCGTCAAGTCGCTGAGCTTACCCGTGCGGTGCGTAGTCACGACATAGGTTTCGCCCTTGCGTTCGGCCGAGATAGTGCCCACCGAATCCATTCCATTGTTGGCATCGCTCTGACGGTCGTTTTCGATGAAACGGAAGTTGGTGTAATCGAGATCCAATCCGTTGCCGAACACCTTCTTGCCGTCGATGAGCAAAGCGTGGAGTTTCGCACTGCGCTCGTCGAAGACCAGTTTCATCCGGTCGGCTGAGATCACGACCTTACCGTTTTTGCGCACATCCACCACTTCGAGCGGACGAGCAGCCGGCGTGGGAAGCCCACGGCGCGTGGCGAGGGTGAACTGCATCAGCGCCTCTTCGTGGCGTTTGGCGCTCCAATCGGTGGCCGCACGACGATCGGCATAGACATTGAGCATCACTTCGTCGCCGTCACGCACGGTGCGTCCGCTCAAATCGGCCTTCGCCAACTTCACTTCCACCTCCACACTGTCGGAGGGAGCGACCGCCGGCAAAGCCATACGTTGCGTGCTGATCACGTGACCGTTGCGCAACACGGCGGTGCGAAGGTCGAAGTCGCGCAGATTCGTGAATGCATAACCGTTGCGCACCACCAAACGCGCCACGTTGCGCTGCTTGTCGACGTTCACCAAACGGAACTTCACAAACTGGTGGGCGGCCTTCACTTCCTTGAGCTTCGCGCTCTCTTCGCGCGTACCCGGTAAGATGCCGTTGCTCATGAAGTTGCCCTGGTGCGGGCCGGGATAGTCATAGCCCGTGTGCAAGCGGCGGATGCCCTGTTTCAATTCTTTGGGATCGTAGATGCTTTGGTCGACCCAGTCCCAGATTGCACCGCCCACGCACGAATTGCTCGCCTCGATGGCGTCCCAATATTCGCGGAGGTTACCGATGGCGTTACCCATCGCGTGCGCATACTCGCAAACAAAGACCGGTTTGTCCATGTTGTTGCAGTATTTCTCCATCCAAGGGATGTCGGGATACATCTTCGAATAGAAATCAGAGAAGCGTTCACCGCCGAAGGGGCGATGAATGCGCGTTCCTTCGTAGTGCACGGGGCGGGTGGCATCCATCTGCTTCGCCAAATCGTAGCAGGCACGGAAGTTTTCGCCGTTGCCGCCCTCGTTGCCCAAACTCCACATCACGATAGAGGGGTGGTTGTAGTCACGCGCCACCATTTCGCGAATGCGATCTTCGAAAGCCGGAATCCAGCTCTTGAGATCGGAGATCGATTGGTTGGCGTGGTCTTCCAAGTCGGCCTCATCGCAGGTATAAAGGCCGAAATGATCGAACATGGCATACATGCGCGCATTGTTCGGATAGTGCGAGGTGCGAATCAGGTTCACATTGTTCTGCTTCATCAGCAGGATGTCGCGCAGCATCGTCTCGTTCTTCACGGCACGACCACGCTCGGGATCGGTGTCTTGGCGGTTCACACCCTTGAAAAGTACGCGCTTACCGTTGATATACACCAAGGAGTTGGCCAGTTTGATTTCGCGGAAACCATATTTCGTGCTCCACGCCATTTCCTCACGACCGGCCGCATCGTACTGACGGAAGCGGAAGGTATAGAGGCGGGGCGTTTCGGCCGTCCAGTTGGTCACGTTCTTCAAGTCGAATTTCACCTGTTGGCGCGCCAAGTCCATATCCTTGCCGGCCGGTGCTTGGAATTGCCAACGCTGCGAAGCCACTTTCTTACCGTCGGGGCTGTACACATCGAGCGCCACGGCTTTGGCTTCTGCCTGTTTCGTCGGGTTACGCAGTCCGAAGTCGATCGTCACCGCGGCATCGCGATAGTCGTTGCTCAGCACATCAGTGATGCGATGATCGTAGACCGTGGCAGAAGGCAGACTATAGAGATAGACATCGCGGAAGATACCGCTCATACGGAACATGTCTTGGCATTCGAGATACGAACCGTCGCTCCAGCGCATCACCTGCACCGCAAGGCGGTTTTCGCCGGCGCGCAGATAGGGGGTGAGATCGTATTCGCTCACGTTGTTCGAGCCCTGACGATAGCCCACTTCGTGGCCGTTAAGCCAGATTGTGGCGGCCGAGTAGACGCCACCGAAATGAATGATCGTGCGGCGACCGTCCCACGAAGCCGGCAGCGTGAAGGTGCGCACATACGAGCCCACAGGGTTGATGCCGTAGTTCGCCCCGCCGTCGTTGTAACCGGGACGCGCCATGATGTAAGGCGGCGTGTTGGCGTGCGGATACTCCACATTGCAGTAGATGGGGTGGTCATAACCGAGCATCTCCCAGTTGGAAGGCACGGGAATGTCGTCCCAACGGCTCACATCGAAACCGTCTTTGAAGAAGTCGGTCGGACGCTTCGAGGGTTCGCTCACGAGGTTGAACTTCCACGTGCCGTTGAGCGAGAGATAGCGTTCGCTCACGGGCACCGTCCACGGCGTGGCGTAGTATGCCTTGTCGGCCAGCATCTCACGTTCCGAAGCATAGGGTTGGAAAGTCGTGTGCCCCGGCAGACGATTGACGGCGAAAACCGTTTCGTCTTCCCAGCGGGGCGACTGGATTTTGGGTTTGTCCACTTCGTCGAACGCCACCCATGCCGTACGATCCTTCACATCGAGGGGCACGATCTTCATCTCGTTGCCACGCAGGGCGAACATCTTGCCCTTCTTGTTGTAGGAAGCGATCACATAGGCGTTCGCTTCGCCGGGCACGGGCACAATGGTCAACTGCGCATTGCCGGGGCGGTTCATCTGCGCCGGCCACTGCAGGAGATAGTCGATAGAGGCATTGTTGCCGCCGTCGTCAAAGTGCTGGGTGAAATAGGCATTGCCCACCACACGACGCGTGAGGTCGAGCATCTTGACGTTCCAATACTGTCCGCGGTGCACCGAATCTTTGCGTTCGGCCACGATGCGTGCGCCGTTTTCGGGCAATTCGCCGTTGCCGAGCACGAAGCCGGGACGATCCACGAGGCGCAGGCGATAAGTTTGTGCTTCATCGAAGCCCGAAACGTCGGCGAGTGTGGTGCGGAAAGCCGAATACTTGTCACGGCGAGCAGCGGCCAAGTCTTTGAGCACGGCCTTGCCAGTGGCGTCCAGACTCAGGCACACCGTGCGGCGGGCAGCCGGCACGAAGAGGTATCCCCCTCCCGGCGCGGGTTCGGCACTCCACATTTGGTTTTCGTCCGAACCGTTGATTTCACCGGTTTCAACGCGGTCGCCGGCAAAACGGAGCGCGCGCTGCGTGAAGGGGTTGATGATGCGCCATGCCCCGGAGAGTGGAGCCAACGTCCAATACTGTTCGCGACGCGAGGCGTCGACTTCCGCGGTCTGCACAGCTTCGCCACGCACATCGAGCACTTTCGCACCCGCCGCCGGAGGCGACAAGCGATAGAGCGCTCCCTTTCGCCATTGGGCCGAGTCGGCACCCGCACCGAGGGCAAGAGCGCCCAACAAGAGCGTGCAAAGGGCTTTTTTGATCACGTTCATAGGAAAGAAACTTGTCTGTTGTTGAGTTGATTTTTCGATTTGGGGTTGATGCAAGCAAAGATACGACTTTTTTACGATACACGATGTTTTTGCACAGTGTATATTGCAAAGCCCTTCGCTATGAAAAGACACGCTCTCGACCGCAGCGCGACGCTCCGTTGTCCACAGGCCATAGCGCCCCACGGCGAAAACGGCTGAGAGGGTGAGGCAATGCGCTCAAAAAGCGCGATTTCATCGACCTCGACGAACGAAGAGGGAAATCGCGCACAACAATCTTTCACACCTTTCACCTGTTGCACCCGTTTTTCTCCACGAAGGAGAAAAAGTTCAATAGGCCACAGTTCGTCGGCGAGTCGTGTGTTTTTTAGCCTGCATATTTTTTCGAAAACTCCACTCCTTTCTCTACAAACCGGCCTACTTCTGTTCACTTCTCCCCTTCTTTCGTTTTCTCACGCGCGCGTATACGCGCACTCAGCGAGTTTGTGTTTTTTGCCTTCACCCTTCACCTCTAAAAATAAGCCACTCATAAACAAATACTTGCGGTGAAGACAAGGGTGAACTTTCGCCTTCACCGAGACAAGAAAAGCCTTCACCGAGTGGAGGAGTCTTCCGCGATGGAATCGGCACTTTTTGCGCACCACCCCTCGATGTTTTTGCGGGTGAAGGCAAATCGCCTTTTTACCTTCACACTTATCACACTGTCAGACAAACACTTATAACCAAAAGGTGAAGAGGTGAAGGCAAAAATCGAAAAACACCGGACGCGCGGGCGCGCGAGATTTGGCCGAAAAGCCATGGTTTTGCGTCTGAAAAGGGCGCAAAGGCGAAAAAAAATCGCTCGATTTCCATCGCAATCGACACGATGCACCGAGACGTATATGCGTTTGCATACACAGCAAGTTTGCAATCGAACTGCATAAAGACGTTTTTCTCGATGAATTACGAAAGTAACATCGAGAATACGCCGCAGCGCTTGTGAAAGCGAAAACAAAATCGTAATTTTGTGCAATCTTTGACGGATGACGCCGCAACACAACGGTGACCCCGTTTTACTAATCCTTCAACCCCCTTCATTTCTTGACGATATGCCTGCAGTCGTTCGTTTGTTTTCCGGCCTTTTGCTCTTTCTCCTCTCTTGGGTTTCGCTCTCGGTTTCCGCACAGGAAACAGTGGCTTCGCTCAAAGACGGCTATTACTTCGTGAAAAACGCACGAACGGCCGAAAACGCTCTTTACATCGGGCGCCCGCGCATTCCCCGACAACTGCCGGGGGCGGCGTTCAACAAAGACCCGATGCGCGCCTGCTGGACGTTCAATACGGCGCTGCCCTTTCCCAACGTGTTCGAAGACGATGCCCTGTTCTACCTCTTCAAGGTGACACGCATCTCGGACGATGGCCTCTACACCTTCCAAAATGTAGGCAGCGAACGCTTCTTGGCTTGCACCGAACGGGAGGGCGCGAGTTTGCCCACCATTCCCTTTGTGTTTGACGATGCGTTTTTCTACGTCGAACGCGACGCCGCCGATCGCAACTATGTGAATTTGGTGTCGTTCAAGCTCCTCGACCGCCCCAACAATGCGGTCAGCGCCAGCGAGCACAACAACGGCGTAGTAATGGCGAGCACGGCCGATTGGGGAGCACGCTGGTTGCTCATCCCGGTCGACGACCACCGTGTGCGACGCTGAAGCGCCACGAACAAAAGCGGAAAAAAGCCGTTTTCCCCTTTGACATTCGAGGGGCAAAGCGTAACTTTGCCGCGAATTTGAAAGATCCACTTTTCAGAATCCGTCCCCTCTCCCACCCGCTTCGTTTTGCTATACAAGACGATGGGCGCGACAAGGGGCTGCGCTGAGAAGAAAAACCCTCTATAACCCTGTAATCTGTTAGGATTTCAATGAAAAAAATTCTGGTCATCGGTGCCACCGGCCAAATCGGTTCGGAACTCACCATGAAACTTCGCGGCGTTTACGGCAACGACAATGTTGTGGCCGGCTACATCACGGGTGCTGAACCCAACGAAATGCTGCGCGAGAGCGGTCCCTGCGAAATTTGCGATGTGACCGATGCTGCGGCCATTGCCGCTGTGGTGCAGAAGCACAACATCGATTCGATCTACAATCTGGCTGCGCTCCTTTCGGTGGTGGCAGAGAACAAGCCTAAATTGGCTTGGCACATCGGTGTGAACGGTCTGTGGAATGTGCTGGAAGTGGCACGCGAACAGCAGTGCGCCGTCTTCACGCCCTCGTCCATCGCTTGCTTCGGTCCTGAAACACCGGCCGACCACACCCCGCAAGATACCATTCAGCGCCCCCGCAGCCTGTATGGCATCACGAAGGTGACCACAGAATTGCTCTCGGACTACTACTATCGTCGCTATGGCGTCGACACGCGTGCCGTGCGCTTCCCCGGTCTCATCTCTTATGTGACACCTCCGGGTGGCGGTACGACGGACTATGCCGTAGACATTTACTACTCGGCCGTGAAAGGCGAAGAGTTTGTTTGCCCCATCGCCAAGGGTACGTTCATGGACATGATGTACATGCCCGACGCACTCAACGCTTGCTTGCAACTCATGGAGGCCGATCCCGCGCGCCTCATCCACCGCAACAGCTTCAACATTGCGGCCATGAGCTTTGAGCCGACGCAGATTTTCGAAGCCATTCGTCGTCAACTCCCCGACTTCAAGATGCGTTTCGAAGTGGATCCCCTCAAACAGAGCATTGCCGACTCTTGGCCCAACAGCCTCGACGACACGGCAGCGCGTCAGGAATGGGATTGGAAACCCGCTTTCGATCTCGATGCCATGACGGCCGACATGATCAAGAATCTCACGCCGATGCTCAAAGGCTAAGACGCCGACAAAACACCTGCGACCGATCGCTTGCCGGTCGCCTTATGCTACAAAAATCGCCTCCTTCTGTCGAAACAGAAGGAGGCGTTTTTTTGTTGGGAATGGTGTTCCTAAGGTGTTATCCCCACACAGGGCGGCGAATCGCGCGAAGCAAGACGGCGCTTGATACTGTCCCCAAAGATACTATCCTATAAAAGTGTGTAAGCTCCAAAGTTCTTAGATTTGTGGTGAAATCAAAAATCAAATCAAGAACAATGAAGCTTACAACAGAACAAAGATCGGAGATTACCCGGCGCTTAGGATCGAGGGCCGAACGAGTCTAACAACTCGATGGGACGCGGAGGCGCCTCGTGCAGGCTGTCGCGGTAGCGCGTGGGGGTCATGCCCAAGAGCTTCGATGCGTAACGACTGAAATAGGAGAGGGAATGAAAATTCATCTCTTCGGCGATTTGTGTCATCGGAAGTTCTTGCTGCTCTAACAATTCTTTGAGCGGAATAAGGGCGTAGGAGTTGATGATGGCGGTGGCACTCTTGCCGGTAACGCGCCGTATGGTGTCGGTGAGAAATTTCGGTGTCACACCGATACGTGAAGCGTAGTAACGCACTTCTCGCTCTCGGCGGGCAATGCCGCTTTCGAGCAGATCGTAGAATCGTTTGACGGTACGTGCGCTACGATCGGTGGCAGAGTGTTGGGCGGCACGGAGCGTGAGCACATCGTAGACCAACACACGACAGAGGGCGGCCAGCACGTCGTTTTGATAGGGGCTCTTCGACTCTTGACTGCGTTCGCTGATGCGCAACAGGTCGTCGTAGAGGCGATTGGTTTCCACATTGGAGAGGCGCAGGAGTTCGCACTCGGCACATCCCCAACCGGCCAAGAGTTCGCGAGCGGCAACGGCGTCTTCTTCGGGCGAACGACTACCGGAATCGGCAGCGGACCGGGCCGGCACTTCATTGCCGGGCGGCGCTTCGCCCGTAGTGGGGCTTTGCTCGACTCGAATGCGGAGATTTTCCCAAAATTCGACGGGCGCTGCAACATATTCGACGCACCAATCGGCAGAAGCATCGTGCAAGACGACGCTCCGCAGGTCGGTGACCACCAACAAATCGTTGGCGCCTACCGTCCATTCGCCGGAAGGGGTCTGTAATCGAGCATCACCGGAAAGCGCAAGCAGAAAAGCGACCGACGAGCGTTCTCGCCGTTCAATCTGCGGGTGCATTTCCACGCCACCGATGAGTTGATTACCACAAAACAATGTTGCCATATCGCGAAGTTAAGCGTTTTGCGAGAATTTGACAACATTACAAACAGGAAAATGCAATGAATCAGCGCTTTTTGTGATCTATGCACAAAAACGGACTCAAAAAGTGGTATTTGTACTACTAGAATTTGCAATTCGCGCGGCTTTCAATGAAAACCGATCTACCGTGTTTTGTTCCTTCCGGTGGTTCTGTTGTGCATAGCGTCGAAAGTTTCCACAGCAAAAAATCCCCGCCACGAGAAGGTGGCGGGGAGAAAGGGAGACTGTCGTCGAAGATGAATTCGCACACGGGAGAGGCGAAACTGCGGATTCGAGCCGGGGCATTCACGCACGACGAGCGACGCTCAGAATTTGTTGGAAGCGGGAAGACCGCGAAGCTGATAATCAGCCATCACCAAGCGGAGGCGGCGCAAGAAGTCGGTATAATCACGGCGATTTTGCGGTGTCCAACCGGCTTCGGCCAGCGCCCATGCGCGGGGGAAGGCCATATAGAAGATGCGTTCGGGGCGGGGCATACATTCGCTCCACAGCGTGCCGGTGACACCAAACATATATTTCTCTTCAAACTCCTTGCCGCGTCCCCAAGCGGGATCGAGGGCATAGGTTTGCTTGAGCGAGGTGACAGGCATACCCCAGTTGACTTCGGGCAGGTCGCCGCCGGCCATCGGATAGTCGAGATAGCAGTGCTCGCCGGGGCAGAGCATCACTTTGACGTTGTTGCGTTCGGCGGCTTCGAGGGCTTTGGCCGTCAAACCGTTGCGCCATGCGAAGGTGACGCAGCCGGGCTGAATTTCCTTGAAGTCGGTTTCGTACCAGAACATGGGCGTCTTGCCGAGTTTGTCGCGCAGGTGCTCAATCACGCGGTCGAACAGATACTTCTGCAAGCGCCAGTTTTCGCTGCGGTCGCGCGAAGTGATGCCCAAACGGTCTTTGAGGGCGTTGCAGGAGGAATCATTCGTCCAGCAATCGAGGGGAGGCATACCGGCTTCGTCACCGCCGAGGTGAACATAGGGAGCGGGGAAGACTTCGGCCAGTTCGTCGAAGACGTCGAATAGGAATTGGTAGGTGAACTCCGAAGCGGGGTTGAGCAACTCGTTCGATACACCGCAGGTGGTGCGAATGGGTACTTTCTTCGCGCCGGGGGTGAGTTCGGGATAGGCATGAATGGCGGCGACCTCGTGACCGGGCATTTCGATCTCGGGGATGACCATCACATGGTGGGCGGCGGCAAAGGCCACCAGCTCTTTCATTTCGGCCTGCGTATAGAAACCGGGGCTGGAATAGAGCATGTCGTCCATGGCCGGACGCGTGCTGCTCTCGGCAACGAGGCGCGGGTATTTCTTAATCTCGATGCGCCAAGCCTGATCGTCCACAAGGTGGAGGTGCAGGGCGTTGAACTTGTAACGCGCCATCTCCGTGACGATCTGCTTCAGGCGGGCAAACGGAATGAAGGTGCGGCAGGGATCGACCATCAACTCACGAACGCGGGTGCGAGGGGCGTCGGCGATGAACACCGGCGCGAGCTGTGTGGGTTGTGCGGCAAGGAGTTGGTCGAGCGTCATGAGTCCATAATAGACTCCGGCGGGAGAACCACCGACGATGCGAATGCCTTTTTTGTCAACGGTGAGGGTATAGCCTTCGGCATTGCTCACGGCGACGGTGTCGACCGAGAGTTGCAAGGCGGCAACACCGCGCAATACGCTCACACCGGTGCGCTCACGCAGCACGCGACGGGCCACGCCGGCTTCGTTGTGGAGGGCGGGAGCGGCCTCGATGCGGCCAATGCGTGCCACCTCAAAGGGGGCGCCGGCACGTTCCTCTAGTTGAGCGGGCAGCGGGACGAGCGAATATTTCTCCGTGCGCACTTTTTCGCGCAAAGCGTCGGTTTCGGCGGGAAGATTCGGGGCGGGGACACCGTTGAAGGCGGCAAAGCCGATGACTTTCGGTTGTGCACCGACAAAATGCACCTCGCGCAAACGAGTACAGCCGTTGAAGGCTCCCGATCCTACCTCTTCCAAACCGGCAGGGAAGGAGATGCTCGTCAAACCACGGCATCCCAAGAAGGCTTGATAACCAATTTTGCGGAGTTTCGTCGGGAGGATGATCTTGCGCAGGTTGCTGCAACCGAGAAAAGCATTGTCGGGAATCTCGGTCACATCGGCTTGGCTGAGGTCTAGCTCGCGCAGTTGAGGGCAGAGATCGCGCAGTTGGCGGAAATCACTGTTACCGCGAGCGGTGAGCGTGCCGGTGAGCGCCAACTTTGTCACGCGGGGTTTCTGTGCCGGAGTGAGATCTTTGAGCTGCGACACACGAAGGGCTTCCCCAATTTGGTTGGGCATCGGGGTCGGAGTGGTCTGCGCACCGACAGTCAGGGCGGCCATGCAGCACAGGGCAAAGAAAAATCTTTTCATGGGAAGGGGTTTGAGGATAGAAAGCGTGGGCTGTGCCGAAAGGCTGCACACGATTAGAAAAAGGAGGGGCGGAAACGGCGCACCTTAGTCGGCCAAAACGACGCGGCGCCTGCCATCGGGCAGTTCCTCGATGTCCACACGCACGGCATTGTCGGGCAAGAGCGGTTCGATGAGTTCCGGCCACTCAATGAAACACGGCGCACCGGAATAAAAATAGTCGTCGGTGCCGATATCGAAGGCTTCGTCTACGTGCTTAATGCGGTAGAAATCAAAGTGGAAGACGGGACCGTTCAACACGCCGCTGTGGTATTCGTTGACAATGGCGAAAGTGGGCGAATTGACCACGTCATCAACGCCGAGCACGTCGCAGAGCGCCTTGATAAATGTGGTTTTGCCCGCTCCCATCTTGCCATAAAAGGCAAAGACGTTGCGGTGCTTGTCGTCAAACTGCGCGGCAGAGGCAAATTGACGCGCGGTTTCGTCGATACGATCGATTGAGGGGATGATAAATTCCATGTTGCGAAGGTACAATATTTTTTGCGATAGGTGGTTTTCATTCGTTCTTTTAACGGACATTGCCCTCTCTGAACGAGGAAGAAGCGAACTGAAAATGGCTTGTGCGCGCCGATGCACGCCAAGTGCAAAACAGGGTAAAAGCAACTGCGCGATGTTTCTTCTATATAATAAGGAAGACGCTCGCCGTTGCGCTGCGAAGGAGCAAAGAAGCGTGCCGGGAGAAAAAACAGGTGTGAAAGACTCGCAGAGGGCAAGACTTTCACACCTGATGGGACACCGAGCGAAAGCGCATCGTCGCTTTGAGGCGGCACACTCACCGGTATCTTCACCCGTTGCAGAACGAGCGAAAACGGCGCAAAGCGGTGAGATGCGAACGACACTTCAAGTGGCAACAACGGCTGCGCCGGTAGGAGAAAGAAGCGACGGAATCAAGATTTGCCGGCCAGTTCGCCGACAATACGCTTGAGTTCCGAAAGCAGGCGCTCGAGTTTCACGCCCGAACGGTCACTCATCTTTTGCACATCGGCCTTGGCCGCCATGATCTTGCCAAACGGCGTGCGCAGCATCGCAAAGAGCGGAGAAATCTCGGTGAGCCGCTGTTTCAAATCGGGATATTGCTCCAGCAAATCAGCCAAGCGGGTTTGCGCTGTGATGCTCTCGGGCGAAATGCCGGCGGCCGGGGTTTCGACTTCGGTTTGCAGTTGCACATGGGGGCTGACGGCGGGACGAACCGGCTCTTGGCCGGCAGGAGCGGCGGGCGACTGTGTCGACGGAGCCTCAGCCGGCACGCCGGTCTCGTCTGCCCACTTGAGCAAGGTGCGCGATCCCTTGAGCGAACGGATGTGCGTGCAGTCTTGCATCATTTCGAGCACACCGCGGAAGCGTCCATTCTCATCGCGCACGGCGACATACAATATATATATAAAGAGATCGGGCTTCTCGATCCAGAACTCGGCCTTGTCTTGTTCGCCCGAGCGCAGTTTGTCGATCACTTCTTTCACCACATGGGCGCTCTTGCGCGGGTGGCAGTTCATCACTTCGCGACCAATGACGTTGCGGCTGCGCGGGAACACGCGGTGATCGGTGTCGCTGTAGAAGCACACCAGTTCGTTCTCGTCCACAAACGACAGGTCAACGGGCATGTGGCGATAGATCAAATTGATCTGTTCGAGCGTAAGTTTACCGGTGGTCACATCGAGTTTCTCGTTGGCGCCGGTCGAGTAACCGTATTTCGAGAGCAACTGCGCCAGATCGGCGGCGAAACCCTCGGCGGGCGCAGCGGGAGCCGTTGTTTCTGCAGCGGCCTTGCGGTGGTCGACTTCAATATTGAGATAGGCGTAACCGATTTCGTGATCGCCGGCCTTCATTTGTGCAAACTCTTCTTCGCTGATCATGGCGCACGAAGTGGGATAGAGGATAGTTTCCTCCTTGTCCATCAAGTCGCGACCGTAGTAGATCAACTTTTCGCACTCGGCTACGAAGGCATCGTCGTCGCCGGCATCGAGGAGACGGCGACATTCGCGCATGTGGTCGCGCACCATGTCGTCGAAGGTCCACATCGTCGTGGTGGGGCGGTCGAATCCCTTCTGTTCCAGCACGGGGTAGAGCTGATTTTGCTTGCGCTTGTAGTGCAGGGGATATTCGTTGATGCGTTCAATCAGATCGATCCACTGATTTTTTTGATGACCGGGTATTGTACCAAATCTTCGACCTGAAGCAACAGGCGCTTCAACTCGTCGTTCTCGGCATAGTAGTGAGCAATGGGGTGATCTTCGGGCAGTTCGGGACGAGAATAGTCCATAAAAGCCCTCGAAGAGCTTGATTTTTTTGCGCCATGTTCTCGCGGATGCACTCATCTTCGGTGTGCTCGGTCATCGTTTGTTCGATGAAGGCGAGATGATAGGGACGGAGCGAACCGACGCGGCGCGCCACTTCTTCGCGACCCTCCTCGAGGGTGATTTTTCCGGTGACAAAGCGCTCCTCGATATCGAGAATGGCTTTCATTTTCTCGAGATCGACGGGGGGCAGAAACTGCTTCATTTTATCGTTCATGTGTAGGAACTTTGTAGTTGGGGGAATAGGAAACGAGGAAATGCACGATCGCCCGATACGTCAGCACAACAAACGAGTCCCATCGGACACATTACTTTGCGCGGCGCGAAAGGCGAAGCAAAAACCTTCCCTCGCGGTGGTAGAACCGTGTACAAAGATACAATTTCCCCAAAGGGGAGCAAACATCGCAGGCGACTGTTTCGCACCTTTCCGCACACAATTAACATTCGCAGCAGAAAAAAGCACGAGAAATGCACGGTAACTCATTGTAAAAATATAAATTTGTTTTTTCAACAGTACAGAATGCCCATGAATACCAAACTCTTTACGCTGCTTTGTGCCTCTTGTCTGGCTCAACTGACATCTGCCCAGCACTTCACCCGGTGGTGGAATGACGTGGAAGCGGCGAGTGCAAAAGATCAACCCAAGACGGCGCTGAAATCACTCCAACTCATACGCAAAGAAGCCCTCCGGTCGGGCAACACCGCCCAACTCCTGCGCGCGCTCTTCACCGAACAGGTGATGCAACAAGAGATCGCGCCGGACAGCGGTGCGGTGATGCGCGAACTCATCGAACGAGAATTAGCCAAAGAACAGCGTCCCGTTGAACGCGCCCTCTGGCTCAATGCCTTGGGACGCCTCTATGCCGAGCGCGCCCGCTCCTCGTGGCGCTACAATGACACCGCGGCGGTGCGCAAAGCCCACGACTTCCTCCTCGAATCCGTGCAACAGACGGCACTGCTCGGTGCAGCACGCACCCGCGACTACGCGACGCTTTTCCAATTCGGGGCGGACAGCAAAACCACCTACAACGACGATCTGCTCAGTGTCCTCACCGCAACGCTCGTCAGTGCGTATGAAGACAACTACTATCGCCCCGTCAAGAAAGAGGAAGTACAAGAGGTGCTACAACGCAATCTCGCTTATTACCGGCAAAGTGGAAGGGAGTTGGCCGCGCTGCGCACAGAGCTCGATATGGCTGAGCTCATCGAGCCGAAAAAACAAGAGGAGTTTTTGCGAAAAGTGGCCAAGTCTTACGAGAAACTCCCCGAGAATTCCGAAACACTTGCGCGTCTTTGTCAACTGTTGCGCAAAGACCGACTCGACGAAGCCGTCGCGCTGGCCAAAGAAGGACTGCAACGCTACGGAAAGGCCGCACCCGAGCTCCACAACTTCCTTGCCGACGTGGAGCAACCGACCATTCAGGTCGACTGGTCGTCGCCCGAGTTGAAGACGGAGGGCAATGCCTTCTATCCCGCGACCACTTATCGCGCACTGCTCGCTTGGAATAATCTGAAGTCGGTGAAAATCAACTTCATTCGCCTCAAAGGCATGGACGCTTCGCTCAAGCAGTTGCGCGCCTACGGCATAGACCCCGAGGGATATATGGGGGAGCAAGAACTGCGCAAGCTCGTCACACAAGTACCTCACGAGACGGCGCTGACCCTCCGCAAGGACTTGCCGGCACTACCCGCCCATCGCACGGCGACGGACAGCATTGAGTTCCAAACGCCCACTGCCGGCATCTATGTGGCCGAACTGTGGGCAGACGACAAACTCATAGAACGCGAACTCGTGACGGTTTCGCGAGGCACGCTCTTCCTCTTGGAGACCGCACCCGACAAGAAACAGCGCACCTATGTCGACAACAAAACCGGACAGCCCATTACCGACGAGAAAGAGATGGCCACCGTCCCACCCGAGCGGCGCTATCAAGACTATCATCTCGGCGATTACCGCGACCCGGTGATGCGTACCGAAAGAGGTTGCCAACTTTACACCGACCGACAACTCTATCGCCCGGGACAACGCGTGCAGTATTCCGCTTTGGTCTATGCCCGCGAAGGCGATACCTACAAGGTGGAGCGAACGTCAAAGCCACGGTGAAACTCCTCGACAGCCGCCACGAGAAAATGGCCGAACAGACCGTCACCACCGACGCGTTCGGAGTGGCGACGGGCGAATTCACCCTCCCCCAATACTGCCGAACGGGCAGTTTCGCCGTGTCGATGAACACGCAAGGCTACAATGCCACCACCCTCGACTTCAAGGTAGAGGAATATCAGCGTCCGAAATTTGAAGTGAAGCTCGACACGCTCTCTTCTACCCTCAATTCGACCGACCACGTCAAAGTGCGCGGCCGTGTGCTCACGATGAACGGACAGCCCGTGCGCAATGCCGAAATCAAATGGGACTGGGAGTTGAACAAAGTGTGGTATTGGACGAACGAAGAGACGGATAATGACGAACAGCTCAACGGCAAGGGGGTGACCACCACCGACGACGAGGGACGTTTCGACTTCGAGGTCGAAATGAAGGCCGATTTGAAAACCTACTACCGCCTGTCGGTCAACGCCGCGGCCACCGCCCCCGACGGCGAGACGCACGAAACGCGCCGCTCGACCTATGTGAACCTGAAGCAGGAGGAACCGGCCGAAGAAAAACCGATGATCACCACAAAAGAGGAGAAGAGCGGCGACAAAGCCACGTTCACCTTTGGCGAAACGGCCACCGTGGTCTTTGATTTGGTGGCCACACAAGGCGGCCTCGTGGAGCACCGCATCATCGATGTGCAAGCCGGCACTACCCTCCCCGTGGAGTGGAAAGCGGCATACGGCGATGCGGCCAAGGCGCTTGTGGCCTACATGAAAAAAGGAGTGCACCACGAAGAGCAAGTGACCGTGCAACGCCCCGCACCCGACAAGCGTTTGTTGATGAAATGGAACACTTTCCGCTCACAACTCACCCCGGGACAGGAAGAAACGTGGACGCTCTCAGTGACCCACCCCGACGGAAAACCGGCCGAAGCCAACGTGATGGCACGCCTTTATGATGCTTCGCTCGATGCGCTGATGCGACGCAACAACAACGGCACAAGCAGCCAAGAAAGTGAATCGCCGTGGAAGTTCCACTACAACTTCCTGCGCAACCTCCCGGTGGCGAACGCCCTTCGTCCGCTCTGGAATCTGCCAACGCTCAACGGCAGTTTGCCGGGACGCGCCACCTACGACGTGTCCTCTCCGATCTTTACGGTTTGGAAGGAATCGATGTTCGATTACCGGAGCAACGACAGAATGCGCGTGGGAGGAGTGACTCCGCTCAGTATGCTGTCGAGCGAATGTACCACCGCGCAAATAATGCGGGAGGTGGAGATCGCCGTCGGCAACAGGGCGATGCCGGCTCGCGCCATGCGCAAGAAGGCCAACCTGCTCGAGACCGAGACACCGCAAGTTCGCACGAATTTCTCGGAAACAGCCTTCTTCCAACCGACGCTGCGCACAAACGAATCGGGGGTGACCACGCTTCACTTCACACTACCCGAGAGTCTGACCCAATGGAAGTTCAATGCCTTTGCACATGACAGGGAGCTGAATTCGGGAACGCTCGACGAAACGATCATTGCGCACAAACAGCTCACGGCAGAAGTGGCGGTGCCACGGTGTCTGCGCGAAGGAGACGAGATGGAATGGCCCATCACGGTGCGCAACATCAGTGGAAAGTCGACCGCCGGAAACTACGTTTTCACAGTAGAAGACGCTACCGGCAAACGCGTTTTGAACACGTTCAACGGAAAATTCAGCCTCAATGACGGGCATGCGTTCACGCAGCGTTTCACCATGCGCGTGCCTGATGGATGCCAAAGCCTGCTTGTTCGTGTGACGGCTCGCAACAATGAATTTAGCGATGGTGAGGAGCGCACAATTCCCGTACTCTCGCGACAAATCGAAGTGACGCGCGCCGTGCCCTTCACGCTGCGCCGCGGCGAATCGCTGCAAACGAAGGAAGCCGAAGCCCGCCGCAAGCTGATGGCACAAATCGAAAAGGGCGTGAAAGCCACCTTCACGACCGACACCTGCCACGATGCTCGCACCGAAGTGGCGAAAGTGGTGCCCGAATGGATGCGCGTCGTCGACGGTTCGGCCTACGACCAAGCGGTGACCTTCTACGGCATCCAACTCGCATCTAAACTCCGCGAGCATCTCTCACTTTCGGACTACGAAATCCAAGCCTACCGCGCTTCGGCGCTCGACCGAATGAGCGCATTGCAAAACGGCGACGGTTCATGGCCGTGGTTCAGAGGACTGCAAGGCTCGCCTACATCACCGCACAGATCGCCGTCCTCTTGGCTCGCGCCCAAGTCTTGACGAAAGACCAAACGGGCAGCGGTCTCTGCAACGGAGCACTCTCCTTTTTGTACGCCGAGGCGAAGAAGGAGGTCGAAGAGTTGAAGCTCATCGAGAAGCACCACAAGACCGCCGTCCGCTCTCTCCCAGAGTGGATGTACAATTATCTATATGTGTGTCGCCTCCTCGAGCGCCGAGAAACGCCGACGCTCGCCTACATCCGCAAAAAGTTGGCTTCGGAGAACAAAACGCTCACCATGTACGGCAAGAGCGCGCAAGCCATTGCGCTCAGCGGTACGACTTACGAAAAAGTGGCGCACGACGCCCTGCAAAGTGTGGTCGAACACACCGTGACGTCGCCCGAAATGGGACGATACTTCGACACCGATCGCGCTTTCGGCGGATGGAGCAGCTACCGCATCCCGACACAAACCTTTGCCATCGAGGCATTGCAACGCTTAGCGTCGCAAATGCCGAAGATCGACGGCACGGCCAACGCGCAACTCGTCGATGAGTTGAAATTGTGGCTCTTGCAGTCGAAGCGCACGCAGGTGTGGAACACCTCGCGCGCCACAACCGATGCCGCTTATGCCCTGCTTTCGCAGTCGGCCGGCGCCAACGAAGGCCTCGCTTGGGGCGCTGTGTCTGCCCGCTACAAGGTGGATGCCGCCAAAGTGCAGGCCACCGGCAACGGCTTCCGCCTCGAACGCCGATTTGAAGTCTTGCGCAACGACCAATGGACGAAGGCCGACGACGCAGTGCGCGTGGGCGAACGCGTGCGCTGGGTCTACACCCTCATCGCCGACCGCGACTTCGACCACGTTTCGCTCAAATCGACACGCCCCGCCGGCTTGGAACCGCGCGAACCTTTCTCGGGAGTGGAATGGGCCGACGGCTTGCTCTGCTACCGCATGGTGCGCGATGCCGAAAACGAGTATTTCGTGGAGCACCTCGCCAAGGGGAAACACGTCTTCACCGACGAGAGCATTGTGGTGCGCACCGGACAATTTGACGGCGGCATCGCCACCGTTCAATCGGTCTTCGCTCCCGAATTTTCGGCCACTTCCACGCCGATGACGCTCAAAGTGCGCCCCTAATCGACCTTCTGATTTCAAAATCAGCAGATTAACAAGAAAGTCCACCTCACGCAGGTGGACTTTTCCTTTGTTATCACCCCAAAATGCAATCTCAAGAATAGCATTTCGTGTTAAAAAGTTGCTTGATTTCCCGCTTTCGGTGTTAAATCGCATACAACGCAAAGGGCATTTTGTATCTTTGCCGAGCTAACATGGCAAGGCCGAGTGTATGAATCGCAGACCACTGCCGTTCATCCGTAAGTTCAAGCCAAAGAACTTCACCGCACTCCTCGCGTTCGCGCGAGCGCCGCTTTCCCCATCTGTTCGCAGGTGCTGAAAGTTGCCTTGCCGCAAACAACAAACAATGCACATCACACAAAAGATTGTAGTATCCCTCCTTTCGCTGTTGGCTTTTACGGCCATATATGCTCAAGATGACAACACCAAGGTAGGCAATGCTACTTACTATGGCGACCGATGGCACGGTCGCCGCACCGCCAGCGGTTCGTCTTACCACAAAGATTCACTCACTTGCGCACACCGCACCCTGCCTTTCGGTACCTTGTTGCACGTGCGAAACCCCAAAAACGGTAAAGTCGTAGTGGTGAAAGTCACGGACCGAGGCCCCTACCGCGCCAACACGATTGTTGACCTCTCGAAAGCTGCCGCAGAGCAAATCGATATGATTCGCGCCGGCGTGGCTCAAGTGGAAGTAACGCAAGTGTTGCCTGCAACGACTCCTGCAAAGGCTCTCGACAACGAAACGCCCGCTATCCCCCAATTCCAACTTTATGACCCCATGACCGGTCGCTACTACACGACGGTAGAATGGGTACAGCGCGAAAACAACCGCAAGGAATTGGCTCAAGCCAAGGCAAAGACCCAAAGAGAGGCACTCATGGCGAAAGCCAAGAAACCTCGCTACCGCGTGCTGAACCATCGTGCGACAGCATCGGCTAAGAAGAAATGAAAACATCGGCGCTACACTTGCGCAAAACAAAGAGAAGCCCTTTTGCTTAGGACAAAAGGGCTTCTCTTTGTTTTATGGTCGGTGGCCGGGGAATTGGGCTTTGCCCCTTCGCCCAATTGGTGTTGCGTTTCGAATGTTTTCTCGTCACGGTTTTCAAAGTCCGCCACTCTTCCATCAAAGTGGACGACTTCTTTCCCATTCTTCTCTTGTTTTCATCATTTCCGCTCGCTTTCCTCGCGCGCGTACGCGTCAGGGGTTTTTCGACTTTTTGCCTTCACCTCTTCACCTTTGGGGGTCAACCTGCTGACTTACAAATAAATACGCGTGAAGGTTTCACCCTCTCGGGATCAGCAGCGAAATCAGCGTAAACAACTGTGGCATAAGAAGATACAGGTGAAGGCTTCACCTCTCGTCGTGTGCGGCGGTAGTTTCACCCCGTTCGCGGTTCACTCACTAATCGATCCTTTCGCCAATGTGCGGACGGTCATCGGGTGAAGGCAAGGCGAAAAAAGCGGAGAGGTGAAGCCTTCACCTGTATCTCACTATTATTCAAAGCGTTAGAACCCATTCGAGGTGAAGAACAAGAAGGTGAAACCTTCACACACATTCTACTGTATATCAAAGGATTATCCCCCAAAGGTGAAGAGGTGAAGGCAAAAAACAGAAAAACGCCGGACGCGCGCACGCGCGAGGAGAGGTGGAGAAAGGCCACTCAAAGGGGGCGAAAAGGTGGGGCGGGCGGATAAAAAAACAGCGAGCACTCCCAAAGAGGAAATGCCCACTCCGACAGAGAAGGAAAACGAGGGTTGCACTTAGGCCTCATCGAAGCCGGACTGTCCGCTGAAAAGGTAGAGATTGTGCACAGCCTTAGCACTCTATTCGCGCACGTTGGGGGCGTACGTGCCCTTTGATCGAAGAGACTCGACTGCCGTTCGAGCCACTTTCCCTGTTTCCGATGGGAAAGAGACAAAAAATGCTGCTATTGAAACAATAGCAGCATTCTAATTTCGCGCTTCAGGATGGGCTTGAACCAACGACCCCCTGATTAACAGTCAGGTGCTCTAACCAACTGAGCTACTGAAGCAGTGATTCCCTTATTTTGATCGCCGAGAATCGGGCGATTGCGCTTCAGGATGGGCTTGAACCAACGACCCCCTGATTAACAGTCAGGTGCTCTAACCAACTGAGCTACTGAAGCAGTTGCAACTTTGATGGAGAAGTGCGCTACGCTTTCGAAATCTAAGCGGCTTATCTCCGTTTGCGTTGCAAAAGTAGTACTTTATTTTGGATAAAGCACTATCTTTGCAGAAGAAAATTGACAAGAAAATTGCATGAAGAAGATTTTAGGCCTTGGGAACGCACTCGTTGACGCCTTAATCCAAATAGACAACGACGACATTTTCAAAGAGTTACACCTCTACAAAGAAGGAATGACGCTGATTGAAGAGTCGACCCACAAAAAAATTGCAAACCGCCTAAAATCCCTCTCTTTTAAGCGCAGCAATGGTGGTTCGGCCGGCAACGCGTTGTCTTGTATTGCCGCCTTGGGAGGCGACGCAAGCTTCGTCGGACGCATCGGCGCAGACGAAAACGGCGCTTTCTATGAAGCCGAATCGAAGCAACGCGGCGTGAAATTCATTCCGCTCCGCGATCCCTCCCTCCCCACGGGAGTGGCGAACACCTTTATTTCGGACGGAGGTTTGCGCACCTTTGCCACTTATCTCGGCGCAGCTGCCCTACTCGAGGCCAAACATCTCGACGCTGCAATGCCGCAAGACGTGGACTACGTTTTTATTGAGGGCTATTTGGTGCAAAACCACGAATTGATCGAACGAGCCGTCGAACTTTCGCACCAACGCGGTGCGAAAGTATGTTTGGATTTGGCTTCCTGGAACATCGTGGAGAGCGAACACGCGTTTTTCGAGCGTTTGCTCCCGAATATAGACATCGTGTTTGCCAACGAAGACGAGGCGCGCGCCATGACCGGCCGCATCGGTGAAGAAGCGGCCCGCCTTTTGGCTCAGACTTGTCAGATCGCGATCGTAAAATGCGGACCTCGCGGTGCGGTGGCCGTCGAAGGCGATCAATGTGTGTCTGCTCCCGCCACTCCGGTGGCGCAGGTGCTCGACACCACCGGCGCCGGCGATTTCTTTGCCGGCGGATTCCTCCACCGCCATGCGCTCGGCGGTTCGCTCAAAGACTGCCTTTGCGAGGGCGCCGCCTGCGCCGGCGAAGTGATTCAGGTCATCGGCACTCAACTTCCCGACACCACTTGGCAACGACTGCGCACTGAAAGTGCCGCACGCTGCTCAACACACTAAACTTTTTCTCTCCATTTCATGAGACGTCTACTTTTTTTACTGCTCCTCGTGGGCTGCACCACACAACTGACAGCACAGGAGACGCAGGAACCCCATAATTTCCGCACAACGAAGGCGCTGGATATTTTCAACGCCCTCTATCGCGATCTCGACCTCTACTATGTCGACACGCTGAACGCGGAACAACAGGTGGAAGGGGCCATCAATTACATGCTGAATCGTCTCGATCCGTACACCGAGTTCTACAAAGCCGGACGAACTGACGAGTTGCGCTTGATGACGACCGGCAAGTACGCCGGCATCGGTTCGCCCATTCGCTATCATAAGGCCAGCGATCGCTGTGCTTTCGACGCGCCTTATCTGAACATGCCCGCTTGGTTGGCGGGCATCCGCTCGGGCGACATCATTATGCGCATCGACAACAAGGATGTGGGCGTGTGCGGCAAGACGGAACGCCGGGAGTATAGTCAAAAAATCTCCAATCTGCTGCGCGGCAACCCCGGAACGACGTTCACCGTGACGGTGAAGCGACCGGGACGCGAACGTCTGCTGCGCTTCCGCATCACGCGCCAGACCATCAAACAGCCGTCTGTAGTTTACTCCACGCTCCTTCCCAACCAAATTGGCTACGTCTTGTTGAGCACTTTCACCGAAGACACCGCGAAAGACCTCCACGATGCGTTTGACCAACTTCGCAAACAAGGGGCAAAACGCATGGTGTTCGACCTCCGCAACAACGGCGGCGGACTCATGGGAGAGGCCGTTAAGGTGGTCAATTTCTTCGTTCCGAAAGGGAAGAAAGTGTTGAGTACACGCGGAAAAGACCCCGACATGAACGAAACCTACAAGACCACGACTTCCCCCTTCGACACCGGGATGCCGCTTGCCGTCTTGGTGAATTACGCCACGGCCTCCGCGGCCGAGATCACTTCGGGCAGTTTGCAAGATTACGACCGCGCAGTGATTGTGGGACGACGCACCTATGGAAAAGGATTGGTGCAAACGCCCAAAAACCTCCCTTATGGTAGCATGATGAAGTTGACCACGGCCAAATACTACATCCCTTCGGGGCGTTGCATTCAGGCCTATGACTTCAAAAATCGCGGTGCCGACGGACAACCGCGCCACCTTCCCGACTCGCTCTGCAAAGTTTTTCGCACCACCCACGGACGTCTCGTTCGTGACGGGGGCGGTATCACCCCCGACATCGTCGTGGAAGAAGACTCGCTCCCCGATCTGATTGCTTACCTTGAGGCTTCGGAACAGCTCTTTGACTTTGTGACCGACTATTGCAACACAAGAAAAAAGATTGCTGCGCCGACGGAATTTCATTTGTCCGACCAAGATTTCGAAGCCTTCAAGCAATATATGGTCAAAAGCGATTTCACCTACGACAGTCGCACGCGCCAATCACTCGATCGCGTGAAGCAATGGGCCAAGTTTGAAGGCTACGACCAACGCGCCGCACAAGAGTTTGAAGCACTCGCCGCGAAACTCAAGCCCAATCTCCAAGCGGATTTGGAGCAATGGAAAATTCCCGTGCGCGAAGTCGTGGAAGCGGCCATCATCAATAATATATATGGACGTGCCGGCGTGGTCGCTTATCGACTTCGCAACGACAAAGACCTCGATGCGGCCGTCGACGTGCTCAACGACCGTGCGCGCTACAACGCTATTCTCCGGCCTTGACCCTACCTCCTCTTCTTTCTGCACAATCATCTCATCCCCCCATCATTATGAACCTTCTTCTGCTTGGATCCGGCGGTCGCGAACACGCACTGGCTTGGAAAATCGCCCAAAGTCCCAAAATCGAGCAACTTTTTATCGCCCCCGGCAATGCCGGCACGGCGCAAGTGGGCACCAACGTCGCTCTGCGCGCCGACGACTTCGAAGGCATTGAGCGTTTGTGCTCGAGCACCACATCAACATGGTCGTTGTCGGTCCGGAAGATCCGTTGGTCAAGGGCATCTACGACTATTTCGCGGCGCGTCCCGCCTTGGCTCACGTCCCCGTCATCGGTCCGTCGAAAGCCGGTGCCGTGTTGGAAGGCTCGAAAGACTTCGCCAAGGCGTTTATGCAGCGCCACAACATCCCCACGGCCGCCTATCGCACCTTCGACGGCACGCAAGTGGAAGAAGGTTGTGCATTTCTCTCCACGCTCGCAGCGCCCTATGTGCTGAAGGCCGACGGACTGTGCGCCGGTAAGGGGGTTTTGATTCTCCCCACCCTGGAGGAAGCGCAAAATGCGCTCCGCGAAATGCTCGGCGGACAATTTGGCAACGCTTCTTCGCGCGTGGTCATCGAAGAATTCCTTTCGGGCATCGAATGCTCTGTCTTCGTACTCACCGACGGCCGCAACTACAAGATCCTGCCCGAAGCGAAAGACTATAAACGCATCGGCGAAGGCGACACCGGTCTCAACACCGGCGGCATGGGCTCCGTTACGCCCGTGCCTTTTGCCACACCGGAATGGATGGCGCGAGTGGATCGCGAAATCATTCGCCCCACCGTCGAAGGACTTCGCAAAGAAGGCATTGTCTACAAGGGCTTTATCTTCTTTGGACTCATCAACTGCGACGGACAACCGAAGGTGATCGAATACAACTGCCGCATGGGCGATCCGGAAACGGAAAGCGTGATGCTTCGTCTCAAGAGCGATTTGGTTGAACTCTTCGAGGGAGTGGCTGAGGAACGTCTCAACGAATGCTCCATTGAGTTCGACGACCGTGCCGCGGTTTGCGTCATGTGTGTGAGCGGTGGCTACCCGGGCGCCTACGAGAAGGGCTATCCCATCACCGGCACCGACATCGAAGGCAGCGTGGTCTTCCACGCCGGCACCACGCTCCGCGACGGACAACTCGTCACCGACGGCGGTCGCGTCATTGCCGTGAGCAGTTACGGCGCTACGCGCGAAGAAGCGTTGCAACGCTCCATGCGCGGGGCACAACAAATCGAATACCGCGACAAATACTTCCGTTCCGACATCGGTTTCGATCTCTAATTGTAATTTCACCTCCCGAGCGTACACACTACGTTCGGGCGGTGTAGCTTTTTTCCGCTACTTATTTCAGCCTCTTCATGCGCCAAAAAGGATTTCGCCAAAACTTCACACAGAGTTTCGCCACACTTCCCCTCGTGGCCCTGGTCACGGCAGCCGTTTGGATGCTCCCCAACCTGAGTAGTCTCCGGTTGGGAGGCGGACTGCTCGCCACGGCACTCATGACCTATGTGGTCATCGAGTGCAACAACCGCTACCATTTGCTGCGCGTCCGCTCTCGCATGAACAGCGTTGTTTTTTTGGTGCTGATGGCGGCCTTCCCCACGCTCCACGACCTCGGTTTGCATCTCATTCCGGCGGCGGCGCTCCTTTCAGCCTACTTTGTTTTGTGTCGAACCTACGGACAAACGCGCACACAAGGCACGCTCTTCCACACCACCCTGCTCCTGAGCCTCGGAAGTCTCGCCTTCCCACAGCTGATCATCGTCATACCCTTCTTGCTCTTTGCCGCCGGGGTGCAACTTCGTGCACTCAATCTCAGCGCTTTCGGCGGTGCGGTGCTCGGTGCAGTGCTCCTTATTGGATTTATCTTGCGGTTCAACTCGCCCTTTGCGACTTCGATTGGACGCTTGTTCCGGCACAACTATGGGAACAGCTCCCTCCTCTGCCGACTTTTGCCTATGCCGATGTTCCCCTCTCCCATTGGGTGGGCTACGCCGCAGTGATTGTGCCCGGCATAGTGGCCACGGCGCATTTTTTCTCCTCATCTTATAATGATAAGATTCGCACGCGCCAATTCCTCTATGCCCTCACCGTGCTGCAAATTCCCATTTTGCTCCTCACAGCACTCTATCCCGAGCAGCGTAACACCCTGCTTCCGCTGCTTATCGTAGTCTATACGCCGATGATCAGCCACCACCTCACCCTCGCCCGCGGACGAATGGCCGATGTGTGGTTTATCCTCTGGACCCTCGGTGTACTTGTGCTCACCGCCCTTCAATTTTTCAGTTTCTAAACGTCCATCGTTCGCACGATGGCGTGCTTCTCTCTTCATTTTTCTCCCATGCGCGCCCTCACCCTGTTGTTTCTTTCCGCTGCACTCTCCCTCTGTGTAGCTTGCTCCGACAGCATCACTTCGGCACCGACGGTCACGGTCAGCGTGCAACCACTGCGCTATTTCGTGGAAAACATTGCCGGTCCGCATTTTGAAGTCAACACTCTTGTGCCGGCCGGCGCAAGTCCCGAAACTTATGAGTTGACACCCCGCCAAGTGGTGGAGGTGAGCGACTCGCGACTCTATTTCAGCGTGGGCACCTTGGGCTTCGAACGCGAACGACTCGACAAACTCACCGCCAATGCGCCCCGTTTGGTCACCGTCAATGTGTCGGACAGCATTCCTCTCATGGAGGGGTGCGACGATGGGCACGAGGAGGAGCACGGCGGTATCGACCTCCACACTTGGACTTCCGTCAGTTCCGGCCGACAAATCGCGCGCAATGTGTGCGAAGCCCTCTGCAAAGCCGACACAGCGCACGCCGCCTTCTTCATCGAACGCCGCGACAGCCTGCTCCGCCACATCGATTCGATCGAAGTTTCCATCCGTGCCCTACTCGACCAAAAGCACGAGCGCACTTTCGTCATCTATCACCCCGCACTCGGCTACTTCGCCCGTGATTTCGGCCTGCACCAACTCGCCGTTGAGCACAACGGCAAAGAACCATCGGCCGAGCACTTGCAACAACTCATTCACCAAGCCCGTGCCGCCGGGGTGAAAGTTGTTTTTGTCCAAGAAGAACATGCCGGCCGCGCCGCGCGAAGATTAGCCGAAGCCATCGGCGCGCGCGTCGTCTCCATCGCGCCTCTCTCGGCCGAATGGGACAAACAGCTTCTTCACATTGCCCGTGCACTCGCTCAACCCTCATCCGCCCATGACTCCTCCTCTGATTAGACTCGAAAACGTCGACGCCGGATACGGCGACAGAATGATTTTGCAAGACTGTTCGCTCATGGTGTGGGACGAGGATTTCCTCGTGCTCCGTGGACGAAACGGCGGCGGAAAAACCACCCTGCTCAAAGTATTGGCAGGCTTGTTACCGCCCATGCAAGGCAAAGTGATCCGCCGCGAAGCATTCACCGTCGGTTATCTGCCGCAGCATCGCACCATCGATCGCGAATTTCCCATCACGGTCTTCGACACCGTGCAATCGGGCCTGCAATGCACTTTGAAATGGTGGCAACGCTACGGCGCGCGACACCGTGCACTCACCGAAGAAACCCTGCGATCACTCGGGTGGAAGCCTTGGCCGAATGCCCCATCCGCAACCTCAGCGGCGGGCAGTGGCAACGTACACTCTTGGCGCGCGCACTCGTCAGTCAACCGCGGCTGTTGCTCCTCGACGAACCCGACACGCATCTCGATCGCAACGCGAAACAAGAACTTTATGCTTCCCTGCTGCGCGAGCATACCCGCCGCGCCATCGTACTCGTTAGCCACGATGAGCAACTCGAATTGCCCTCCGGCGCTAAGATTCTCAACATCGAGTGACCCTTTTGAGTGCAAATTCGCGTATTTTCCCTCAGAGGAACGAAACAATCGGCAAAGTTTTACTACATTTGCACCAATCCTATAGTGCACCGTGGCGTCGGCGACCACCAAATCCCTTGAAGCCACAGCACTTTTCTCCTCATCACTTCAACTATCCTCAGATGAAAAAGTTTTTCCTCCTTGCCGCTATTGCCTGCCTCGGTACTTCGGCTTTCGCACAAAAAGACACGAAAGAACTCGGTGTGGGTCTTGTCTTCGGTACGCAAGTAGAAAGCATGGGCTTTAATGTTCGCGGTCAATATTTCGTGACCGACAACGTTCGACTCGAAGCTTCTTTCAACAACTACTTCAAGCACAACGGACTCTCCATGTGGGATCTCAGCGCCAACGGTGCTTACGTCTTCAATATCACCGACAAATTCCGCGCATACCCCATGCTCGGTTTCACCTTCACCAGCTGGTCGCTTGAATACAGTACTCCTAAGCTGAATGCTGACAACACGAAAGTTATTTATGTGAAGAGCGACAACACCGTTCGCTTCGGTGCCAACTACGGTGGCGGCGTTGAATACGCCCTCTCGAAGAACGTGGCCGCTTTCGGCGAAATCCGCGAACAAGTGTTGCCCAACAGCTACAGCCAAGGCGCATTCACGCTCGGTATCAAGGCTCGTTTCTAAAAAACGGCGTCTTACAATCCCCAAAACAAAGCCTCTCATCCTCCTCGATGCGGGGCTTTTTCTTTTCCGCGACCACTTTGCTGCGACAAAACGCACCAATTTCCTCCACTTCTCCCTCACTTTCGCTTCACCACTCGATGAAGCGATGAATACATCCGCTCACCACTCAAGAAACTCCACGAGTTTTGCGCAAAAGTGGTGGAGTTTGATCGAAAACATCACCATTTTTCGATCAAAATCGGCCATTTCATCGACGAAAGGGCGAACCGGCACCGAAAATCCGAGCGCGCCGCCCCAAGAGAAAGCCCGCTGTACGAAGCAGGGCATGACAATGGCAGAGCCGCAGGCAAGGAAGAAGACGAAGAAATAGAAAGCCAACTTTGCATTTTTGCGTCCACGCGCCCGCCGTTCAAAGAGTTTTCACTACCTTTGCTCCACGATTCAAAACCGACCTTCGGAGCGGCCTTTGCCACTCCATAATCTAACCCAACCTATGTACGGTAAATTCCAACAACACCTCCAAACGGAGCTGGCCGCCATTCGCGAAGCCGGTCTGTACAAGAACGAACGTCTCATCTGCGGCCCGCAGCAGGCGGAAATCAACGTGGGCGGAAAAACGGTGCTCAACTTCTGCGCCAACAACTACCTCGGTCTTTCCAACCACCCGCGCCTGATTAGCGCAGCCAAGGCGGCCATGGACGCACGTGGCTATGGCATGTCGTCGGTGCGCTTCATCTGCGGCACCCAAGACCTCCACAAGGAACTCGAAGCAGCCATCTCGCGCTTCTTCAAAACGGACGATGCCATCCTCTATGCCGCTTGCTTCGATGCCAACGGCGGTGTTTTCGAACCGCTGCTCACGGCCGAAGATGCCATCATCAGCGATGCGCTCAACCACGCCTCGATCATTGACGGCGTACGCCTCTGCAAAGCCAAGCGTTATCGCTATGCCAATGCCGATATGGAGGATCTCGAGCGCCAACTGCAGGCCGCACAAGAACAGCGTTTCCGCATTGTGGTGACCGACGGCGTCTTCTCGATGGACGGTAATGTAGCGCCGCTCGACAAAATCTGCGATCTTGCCGAGAAGTACGACGCCCTCGTGATGGTCGACGAGAGCCACTCTGCCGGCGTGGTGGGCAAAACCGGCCGCGGCGTGTCGGAATTCTTCGAAACCTACGGACGTGTCGATCTCTACACCGGCACGCTCGGCAAAGCCTTCGGCGGTGCGGTGGGCGGTTTCACCACCGGACGCCAAGAAATCATCGACATGCTCCGCCAGCGCAGCCGTCCCTATCTCTTCTCCAACTCCATTCCTCCCTCGGTGGTGGGTGCCGGTATCGAAATGTTCAAGATTCTCGATGAAAGCAACGAAATTCACGACCGCCTCGTGGAGAACGTGGAATATTTCCGCACGAAGATGATGGAAGCCGGTTTCGACATCAAACCGACCCAAAGCGCCATCTGCGCGGTGATGCTCTATGATGCGAAACTCTCGCAAGACTACGCCGCTCGCCTGCAAGACGAAGGCATCTACGTGACCGGTTTTTACTATCCCGTTGTGCCGAAGGATCAAGCGCGCATCCGCGTGCAGATTTCGGCCGGCCACAACCGCGAACACCTCGACCGCTGCATTGCCGCCTTCATCAAGGTGGGCAAAGAACTGGGCGTACTGAAATAACAAAACAAGCGATTTCATCGAAGAGACTTTCAAGTCTCACCGATGAAATCGCCTTTTTCACGACACTTTTTCCGAACAGCCGTTCGGCGTACGCCAATCGCTCGCCGACGGCTGCTCGTTTGTTTTTCCCCTTCCTCTCCTCCTCTCTCCCTCCCGGCATGCCTCCTCGCACCAAACCCTCCAACGCTTCTGTGGGACGTATCCTAAAGTACACCGGCCTCTTCGGCGGTGTGCAGGGATTTTACGCCCTTATGGCCATGGTGCGCAACAAAATCACGGCTTTGCTGCTCAAAACGGGAGGCATGGGGCAGATTGACAACTTCGGACGCACCGCCGATCTCATCGCCTCGGGCACCAACATGGGACTGGCCTTCAGTGCCGTGCCGCATATTGCGCGACTCGGGCACACACGCAATGCGACCGCCATTCGCCACTATGTGAAACTGGTGCGCTCGTGGGTGTTTCTCACCGCACTGTTGGGCTTCGCCGTCACCGCCCTTGCCGCTCCGCTTTGGTCACGCCTGCTTTGGGGCGACGGCAGCCACACGTTCGACTTCGTACTGCTGGCACCGATGGTCTTTTTCACCACCCTCTGCGGAGGAGAAGCCGCCGTATTGAAAGGCTTGCGCCGTCTGCGAAAAATCGCCACCGTTTCTGCCCTCGGCGCCGTCACCACCCTCATGGCCACCACCACTTGTTATTGGTTTTGGGGTACACGCGGCATCGTTCCTGCGCTCGTGTTGTCGGCAACAGCCCTCTGTGCCATGCATTGGCGGGCGGCGAGTCGAAGCATTCGCTACGAAATTGCACCGATGAATTGGCGCTTTTTGCGTCGTGGTCGCCGCATGATTCGTTTGGGATTGGCCTACGCCGCAGCCGGTTTTGTCGCGGCAGGCGGCGAATACCTCGTGCGCTTGATCCTCCTGCACTGCGACGCCCCCGGCATTCACAAAGGCAACGATGCCGTAGGCCTCTATGCTGCGGCATTTACGCTCACCGTCACCTACGCCCGACTCATCTTTATGTCGATGGATGCGGACTATTTCCCGCGTTTGTCGGCCACCGTCGGCGATACGGCACAACAAAACTTGACCGTCAACCGTCAAATCGACGTTCTTGTCCAGCTCACCGCACCCTTGTTGCCCTTGTTCTGTCTACTCGCTCCCACCGCGGTGCATATTCTCTATTCGCGCGAATTCTCCGGTGCCGTTTTGATGATTGGAGCAGCGGCTCCTTATTTATTATTCAAAGCCATTTGCACGCCGGTAGCCTACTTAGGCTTGGCACATTCGCGAAGCCGACTCTATCTGCTGGTGGAATCGAGCTATTCGGTGGCCTTTGTCGCCGCCATGGCCTTGTGCTACCCACTTCTTGGCATGCCCGGTGCCGGACTGGCCTTGACACTCTGCCACATCGTCTATTTAGGGGTGACTTTACTCACTACAGCCACTACTTTCACTTTGCACTCGCAGCTGACACACGAAAACGCTGCGCAGTTCAGCTCTTAATCTTACTCGGTGGCGTCGCGGCCGTACAAACGGAGCACTTTTATCTGCATTGGGGCGGTGGCCTCTTTGCCACTTTCCTCTCTTTGGCCTACTCGTGGCACTTTTTGGCGAAAAACACAGGTATCACGCAGCGTTTTCGCCGGTGGATTACCCGAAAATAGCGCTTCACCAACGGCACTCTTCCTACTCGTTTCTCACTCCTGCACTTGCACATACAAAATGCTGTCTTATCCCCTCATTTTGTAATCTCACAGCAACACCAAAAACCGTATAGTTATCCAAAACATACACTGACTACCTTGTTTTTCAACATATTACACTTTGCAAGTCGTCAAAAAGTTGTCCATTTTGGCAAACTCTTTGATTCTTAGCACCTTGAAAACTTCCTACTTTTTTCGGCTCATTTTTTCTTTGCATTGTTGTTTTTTCCTCCTATATTCGCGGCACAAAATAAGAACCAGCGAGCAAATCGCTCCATTTCCCAACAGAGCACGAAGAAACTCCCCAATTTTATCAGATTTGCGGCTTCTTCGTCTTTTACCTCGTCTACAGGACAACGAATATGAGCACCGAAAACTTCATCATCACGAAACGCGACGGTTCAGAAGAACCTTTCTGCATCGATAAAATCAAAAACGCTATCCTCAAAGCGTGTGCCGCATCGAACGATCCGCTCAATGCCGAATCGCTCGAACGCATCATGTCGCACCTGCACTTCTGCAATGGAATGAATGTGGAGAACATTCAAAACCAAGTGGAGGTTGCCTTGATGAAAGAAGGCCACTACGATGCGGCAAAGGCATTTATTGTCTATCGCAACCGCCACACCACCGATCGCGAAACAGCGCAAAAGCTTCGCTTCCTCATCGACTACTGCAACGCCGACAACGCGGCTACCGGATCAAAGTTCGATGCAAATGCCAATGTCGAAAACAAGAATCTCGCCACCCTCATCGGCGAAATACCCAAAGGCGACTTCATTCGACTGAACCGCCGCTTGCTCTGCGACAAACTCAAACAGATGTACGGAAAAGAGGCCGCCGACCGCTATCTCTACCTCCTCGATCACCACTATATTTACAAGAACGACGAAACTTCGCTTGCCAATTACTGCGCTTCCATCACGATGTATCCGTGGTTGCTCAACGGTACGAAGTCCATCGGCGGTAATTCGACAGCACCCACCAACCTCAAATCGTTTTGTGGCGGATTCATCAATATGGTGTTCATCGTCAGCTCCATGCTCAGCGGCGCCATCGCCACAGTTGAGTTCTTGATGTACATGAGCTACTTCCTCGAGAAGGAATACGGCACGAACTACTACCTCCGCGCCGATGAAATCGTGGATGCTTCGCTCAAACAGCGCACCATCGACAAGGTGATCACCGATTGCTTCGAGCAAATCGTCTATTCCATCAACCAACCCACCGGCGCCCGCAACTTCCAATCGGTGTTCTGGAACATCTCCTACTACGACCGCTTCTATTTCGAATCGCTCTTCGGAGAATTCCGCTTCCCCGACGGCTCGCGCCCTCACTGGGAGCCGCTCAACTGGTTGCAAAAGCGCTTCATGAATTGGTTCAACCAAGAAAGAACGAAGTGCGTGCTCACCTTCCCCGTCGAAACGATGGCACTTTTGTGCAAAGACGGCGATGTGATCGACCAAGAATACGCCGATTTCACCGCAGAAATGTATGCCAAAGGGCACTCTTTCTTCACCTATATGAGCGACAACGCCGACTCGCTCGCCAGCTGCTGCCGCCTGCGCAACGAAATCCAAGACAACGGTTTCTCTTACAGCCTCGGTGCCGGCGGTGTCTCGACCGGTTCGAAGTCGGTACTTACCGTCAACCTCAACCGCTGCGTGCAACAAGCCACTCGAGAAGGGCGCGACTACGTAGAATATCTCGATGAAATCGTCGATTTGATGCACAAAGTGCAGATGGCCTACAACGAAAACCTGGAATGGATGCGCACCCGCGGTCTGCTCCCCCCTCTTCGATGCCGGCTACATCAACATCAAGCGCCAATATCTCACCATCGGTGTCAACGGCATGGTCGAAGCGGCCGAAAGCCTCGGTATCACCATCAGCGACAATGAGGAGTATTGCAACTTCGTTGAGCGCATTCTCTCGCTCATCGAGTCCTACAACAAGAAATATCGCTCGAAGGATCTGCTCTTCAACTGCGAAATGATTCCCGCCGAGAACGTCGGTGTGAAGCATGCCCGCTGGGATCGCGAAGACGGCTACTACGTGCCGCGCGACTGCTACAACTCGTATTTCTACATCGTAGAGAACAAAAACACCGATCCCATCGAGAAGTTCCGCCTCCACGGTCGTCGCTACATCGACCACCTTACCGGCGGCAGTGCCCTCCACTGCAACTTGGAAGAGCACCTCTCGCAACCCCAATATCGCCACCTGCTCCGCGTGGCAGCTGTGGAAGGCTGCAACTACTTCACCTTCAACATCCCCAACACGCTCTGCAACGAATGTGGTTGCATCGACAAGCGCTATCTCACCGAGTGCCCGCACTGCCACAGCCACAACGTCGATTACCTCACCCGCGTCATCGGTTATCTCAAGCGCGTTTCTAACTTCTCCGTCGACCGACAGAAAGAAGCCGCACGCCGTTATTACGGTGTTCTCAACCCTGCGCAAGCCTAAACCCCACCGCATCGATAGAATCGCCTCCCATCGATGCTTCCGAAATTCGCCCCGGCAAGCGGTAAACAGCCGTTTGCCGGGGCTTTCTATTGAATTCATCGGCGAAAAACGTCCATCTCCTCGATTTCATCATGCTCAAATACGTCAACCACGACATCGTTTTCCAAGAATTTCCCGACGAAGTGACCCTCGCCGTGAACCTCTCGCGCTGCCCTTGTGCCTGTCCCGGGGTTGTCACAGCACCTACCTTTGGGGCGACAACGGCGAGGAACTCACCGAAGAACGCTGGCTCGCGTTGGTTGAACAATACGGTCGCACCATCACCTGCGCCGCGCTGATGGGAGGCGACAACGATCCGAGCGCCGTACTCCGCTTGCTCTCGATCCTCCGCAAAACGCATCCGCATCTGCACACCGGTTGGTACAGCGGCCGTGCGGAACTGCCCGATGGATTCGATGCCCTCGACGCCCCCACTTACGTCAAGCTCGGTCCATGGTGCGAAGCCTACGGCCCGCTGAGCAGTCCGACCACCAACCAGCGCATGTTTCGTTACGCCGCCGACGGAACACGGACGGATATCACCGAAAAGTTCCAAAGAAGGGACTGAAAATTTGAAGAACGGCGCAATAGACGTGCAAACTGCACGATTTCATCGAAACCACCCTCACAGTACAAATCTATATATCCCGAACTCCCCCTCACGTCATCAGACATGAGGGGGAGTTTTTATGTATTGTTCATCGAGAGGTGTGGCTGTCACACCGTGCATCCTTATCCTTTGAAATGCTTATTCGCGGGCGTTTCAAAAATCAGTACAGAACCGGCCTTCACGCGCAGCTTCTTGCCATTCGCCGCATCGCCCTTTGAGGTTTGGAGCGGGAGTTCTTGATCCTTGTAGACCATCACCATACACCACTCGCGACTATTCGCATGAAAGTAGTGCACCCCGAGATAAGGAAGCGATTCATCGCAAGCTCCGTCGATGAAGGACAAACTATAAAGCGCACCACCGTAACGCACAGCAAGCGCATTGGAGAGGCTGTACGTCGTATAGCTCACTTCCGTGCCGCGCTTCGTCTTCACACTCCACCTGCGGCGGTTCACATCATAGGTTTCATCACGATCGGCCTCCACATTCAATGCACCCTGCGAATTGGAGAAATCTATGGTTTCATCGCGGCCGTTCACTGAAAGAAACAAAGTACCGTTCACTGTCGCTGCAACTTGGCAGTCTTTTTTCTCCGTGGCATAGGTAGATTGCTCGCGACGCGCCAAGCCATTGAGAAGCGACGTTTCCAAATGCGGAAGTGGGTCGGAATAAAGCCCCAGCGGCTTCGTAAGGCGAAGACCGGCTTTCGTCAAGCGGTTTAAAAGCGTATGTTTTTCCTCCCAAGTGAGGGCGGGAAGCACCGCCTCTCCGTCCATGCGAAGCGCAGACAAGGCCGCACGACGGTCTTCGTCGGACATTTGCGGCCAAACTCGCTGCAACGAATCGAACTTGGCCAAACATTGCTCATAGTCGCGACGCGCCAACTCACGCCACTTGCTCTCATTTTGAGCCATTGCACCGCCGGCAAACAGCAAAGCGGCACAGCAAAGTAAGATTTTCTTCATGATATACTTATATAGAGATTACCAATCTATTCTATGGGGAGCAGTCTTGCGAAACGGGTGCTTCAAAATACATAGCGCAACTGCAATGCCAAATCTTGTTGACTGTGCCCTTCGATGCGCTGCATGCCGCTGCCGACAGCGTTACGATCGGAGCGATAGATTGCGGCATAACGCAATTCGCCGATCCATTGTCGAGCGGGTTTCCACTGCAAGAGTAGCACACCGGCGAATCCACGACCATAGAAAGCCGGAAAAGCACCGCGACCGCGCAACTGGGGTTCGTAGGCAAATAAGCGAGCGGAAAAATCGGGGGCTGAAAAGGCGGCACCGAAGCAAGCCGCTTGCCAAATCGATGAAATCGCGACTTTAGAACGAAACGAAGCCATCACACCCCATCTGGGCTGCGGATGCGTCTGGCGGTGAAATGCCGTCGCATCGAGGCTGGCCTGCCATGACCAGCGTGAAATTTCGTAACTCCAACGGGCGCGCAGTCGATGCGTGGTGCAAAACTCCAAATGCGGCGCAAAGCCGGCAATGGTTTGCTGTTTGCTTTTCACCCGGTAGCGGAGCAACTGTCCCCACGCCCCGCGCCGGTGTTCCCACTCCAAGCCGGCGGCCATGCCCACGGAGGGGGCTGCCACGCGAAAGGTGGGACGCGGATGTCGAAAGGCATCGATGAAACCGCGAATTTGGCTATTGCGGAAACCGGCATAGCACATCGCGCCCGAAATTCCGATTTCATTCTGTGCGCGGTTACCATCTTGTCCGATACGCGCATAAGGCGCGACATAAGTGGGAGAAAGTGCTCGCAACGATAAAACAGTTTGCCAACGATCACTACGATGAAACCTCGCAAAAGCGACGGCCGATAAGTTGCCGTTGCGATCAAGAGCCAATTCGCCTCTCACCTCGCGGCCGTCGTGAGCATAACTCCCGTCCAACGCAATCCCGGCCGCGCGGTCACCCCGCAAGTAGCCGAAGGTATAGTGCCGTTCGCGCGGAAACACCGGAGGAGAAAACCCGGCAAAATAAGTCGTCGCACCGAGCGTGTAACGGCCGGAAATCCATTCGCCGCGCGCGCCCAAGGTCGTCACGCCCAAGGTGTGCCGATGCGCGATTTCATCGAGCGAACGATGCAGCCCCGAGGTATAAAGGGTCACTGCGGTGTCGCCGTGCAAACGCGCGTCCCACAGCGCGTGGGATACAAAACCGGTGAGGCTCCATGCGCCCCAGGCTTTGCGCACCGCCGCGCCGCGCAAAAATTGGTGCTCATTGGACGGTGAATTGGGCATGAACCGACTCTGTCGTGCACCGCTTCGCTCCAATTCCAACAACGGATGGGCGAAAAAAGCATGTCCGAAGAGCAGCCCTTCGCCGAGTGCCAAACGATAGTCGCCCACCAACCAATTCCACTTCCCATCGCGCGCTCGATAGGTCACAAAAGCGCCCACATGATCGAAAGGGCGGTTGCCGTGCGCAGCGAAGGGTTCGCCCACGTCGTTCTCGAACGACAAGCCCCACTGCAATTCGCGGTGCGCGGCGTAGCGATAGCGCAACGCGGTACCGAGATTGGGGCCGAGAAAGAACTGCGATCGCTTGCGAAGCAATTCCTCTCGATCTGACGGCCGAAAACCTTTGCGACGATAGAGCGGTAGCTCTGCGCGCATTTCAAGGCTGTGACGGCCGGAAAACCACCTTTTTCGCCAATTTGGTGAAGTAACGAGGGTATCCCCCACGAAGGTGAAGAGAGAAAGCCAACGCCTACGGCGATAGTCCAAACCGCGCACGCCCATCAATTCGCCGGGCGAGGCAAAGGCACGCAAGCGGTGCCGATAGCTCAACAGCGAGTCGATCTGCGCTGCGCTGAGGAAGGCGAAAGCGCGGAAATCTTCGGCTGTGGCCGTGTTCAAATTGAGCGGATGATCGAGAAAAGGTTCGATTTCATCGAGCGCAGCGTAGCCGCGAAGGGTCAAAACATTGGCATCTTCGCTTTCATCGTCGAGCATCGAAAGATATTCTTCGACAAAATCGCTCCAAGAGAGTTGCGGACTACCGGCATCGAACACTTGCGCGCACAAGCTGAGCGGCAGCCAGCACAACACGAACAATAGGTGTTTCACGGCTGATGGCTTATGCTCGCGAAACTAAAAAAAAAAATGGATCTTCCAAATGAAAGGGAGAAAAAAGTTCATCGCTACACCCACATTTGTTGAATCTCCTCCATTTTGGTCGAAAACACCGCAACTTTCACGCAAAAACAGACTACTTTCGCTCGCTATTCGACCGCAAAAATACAGTACGCTCCGACGCAATGAAAGGAAAGGGAGTAAACAACTGCAGAAAGCCGATGAAACCACCTCTCTACGCGCGCGTACGCGCACTCAGCAAGTTTCGATTTTTGCCTTCACCCTTCACCACACCGAATAACAAGCTATCAATCAAACACTTGCGGGTGAACATAAGATGTTCACCCACACAAAAAACGCATATTCTTCTTTTTGATTTATATAATATCAACACGCGGAGAAGCAAGGGTGAAGGTATTTTGGGGTGAATGTTCACCCTTTTCTTCACCCTCAATGCGCTTGTTCTCACCCACTTACCGGATCAGGGTGAAGGGTGAAGGCAAAAAAGCGAAAAACAGCGGACGCGCGCGTAGGTACGCGCACGCGAGAAATACAAAGAAAACTTTCGTATATGCTTTTCTGAATAAAGATGGGAGAAACAAGAGGGGGCACCTTTGCCTCTCGCACCGAACGGACAAGGAGGCCGGGACGCAGCGCCCAAAAACGACACATCGGAAAGCGAGCGAGTCACTTTCCGATGTGTTCGTTTGCCAAAGGCAAGGGGAAAAGAGAGAACTGAAACCGAAGGGGATCAGTGGGGGTGTTTTAATAGAGCAATGTGTTGTTTTATCTTCCTCAGTTGTGCACGTTGTTCTGTGCAGAGTCGATGGTTGCGGCCATCTTCATTCCGTTTTGCAGTTGTTGATAGGGTGAATTTCAAGTCCGGCCGAATCGATTTGTTGTTGTCTTTCGAGTGCAACCCCTGCGGGTGAACTGTTGGAGCGGTCGACGGCTTCGAAAGCCGCGGTGCCTACCAGTACCACAATAGCCACTGCTGCCGCTGCTCGCCACAAGGGACGAATGCGATCGGCGAAAGTCATCTTCACTGCTTTCACATGCACTTCGGGGGCGAGTCCCTCTGCTTCCAAACGTGCCATGATTTTGCGGTCGAACGCGTCATCGAGATGAGGTTTTTCTGCGATTTCATCGGCTTCCATCAGGAAGAGCGGGGTGTAGTGTCGCAAATGCTGCGGCACCTCCCTTTGAGAGAAGAAGGCGCGGAGGATGCGCTCTTCTTCGATCGTGGTCGCTGCTTCAAAGTAGCGATCGATCAGTTGTTCAATATATACGTAGTCCATGTGAGAGAATGCTTATAGGGGAAGAGGCGTGGGCATCAGAATCGATGTAAGTCGGCTTCGAGCGCGGTTTTCAACGCTTTGCGTGCGCGGTGAAGGGTGACTTTGACATCGGCTTCGGTGATTTGCATCACTTGTGCCACTTCTTCGTAAGATCGTCCGTCGATTTCCCGCAGTTGCAAGGCGGTGCGTTGCTTTTCGGGAAGGCTGTTGAGCACCCGCTTCACCCAGAGAATGCGCTCTTGCTTTTCGAGTTCTTCGTCGGGGTGATCGGCGTCCAAAGGGGTGTCGACCGAAGCGGCGTCGATGGAAAGATGACCGGCATCTTTCTTCTCGGAACGGTCAATGGCCAAATTGCGACAGATGGTCAAACAATAGCTTTCCAAATGGACGTTGTCCGGTACGTCGGAGCGACGTTCCCACACACGCACCAAGGTGTCTTCGACCACATCCTCGGCTTCGAGGCTGTCGAGCGTGATGCGCAGCGCTACCCGATAAAGTTTATTTAAGGGGAAGCAGGTCGTGTTGGAAATCTATTTCTTTCATGCCTCTATAAGTAAGACGGACAAAGGGGGCGAAAAGTTACACCTCACTTCATTTTTTTCTCCACAAAATTATTTCGTCGCTGTACATCAGCAATTTGCAACCTCACTTTTTTATTTTCTCGGCCACAAGTATCGCCTTTTTCCCATCGGACAAGGTGCAAGCGAAGAGATAGAGGTCGCCACCTTCACCCCATTTGAAGCGTTTGCGCAGTTCGGCCACGGTGGCGGGGAAATTGCGCACGGCCAAATTCACCTGTTTGAGCGAAGCAAGGGGGCGCATTTCTGATTTGGAGAAACCGACGACTTCGCGCAAGCGGAACACGCGGCCGGGGAAGTCCCAACGCGGCGCTTCGCCACCGCCGATATAAAGATGAGTATTGGGGTGGAGGGCATCGAGATCAAATTGCTGCGCAAGGGTGCGGTAGGCACCGGCTTTGAGCACAGCGGCATTGGGTTCGTAGAGCCAACCGGCCGGGGCGGTCGCAAGGCGCAGAGGTGCGATGGATTCGGCAGAAAGGGTGAAAGTAAAGCTATGTGGCGGGCGGCGATCGGTGCTCGACAGGTCAACACAGGTGATGGGAACTTCCATCGGGGCGAGGCCGCCGGGCTCGGCATGGAGCAGACCGCGACAACACAAGAGGACCTCTTTGCATTCGCCGTCGACGGCTACGATGTGCACAGCTTCGATGCCGGGCAAACGCTCGAGGGCATCGCGCACGTCGAGCATGGGCGAGAGTTTGATCAGGAGATGGCGGCAACGGCTGCGTAGCGCTTCGGAGAGCGCACAGACATCGGGTTCGCAGGCTTCGATGCGTACGACTTTCGGCCGATTTCATCGCGACGAGCCGGATCGAGAAAGAGAATATCGACGGGCGAAAGGAACGAAAGGTAGTCCAAGGCGTCGGCATGGACAGTGCGGACGTGCGTGAGACCGAGGAGGGAAAAGTTGTGGGCGGCGAGTTCGACCAATTCGGGATTGCGCTCGACATAGACGGACTCTGCACAAGGAGCGGCCATGAATGAGAAATCGACACCCAAACCGCCGGTGAGATCGACCAAAACGGGCTTTTCGAGGTTTTCGACCCAGTGCTCGACCAACGCCGCTTTGTAGCGCGCCGTTACTTCGCCGCTGCACTGCTCGAGCGAGAGGCGCGGCGGAAAATGCAAGCGCGGTACTTCGCACCACGAGGGGACTTTCACCCGCAAGCGTTGGCGGCCTTCGATTTGGCGCAGGATGAAGGTGCGCGCTTCGGGTGGGAAAGCGGCGAGACGCAGGGCGAGATCTTCGACTCGTTCATCGGCATGGGCTTCGATGAATTCGTAGTATTCGGCGCAATCAATCATTTAGGGAATGGGCGTATAGTGGGTACGGGCTTGTGCGCGGGTTTTGAAATTGAAATGCCACCACTCAGTGGCGAGGACGCGAAAACCGCCGGCGGACATGGCTTCGCGCAAGATGCGACGCAGACGGACGTGCTCGGGGCGGAGGATGCCGCGGCGCACGAGCTGGGCTTCGTCGCGAACATGAGCCGCGGCACCAAGATAGTCGATGGGCGTTCCCATGGACAGACCGGTGGTGTCGCCGGCAGCGTGGAGCAAACGACCGGAACCATCGCGTACGTCGCGCGCCCAACAAAGGGTGAGGTCGACGGCCAGTCCATAGTTGTGCAATCCGCCCCCTCGCGCCGGATTGCTGACGTAGATATTTGGACGTTCCGGCAACGGCGTTCCACATGCGCTGCTGAATGCGCATGGGGCGGGCGGCATCGTAGACTTTGAGGGCGTAATCGGGATATTTGCGTTGCAGGGCTATTTGGGCGCGGTGCAGAGCGCGGGCGGTTTCGGGCAACAAATAGGCGCGATGCAGATCGGTATAGAGCACACGGCCGACGAAATTGTCGGGGCGGGCATACATCAAACTGACGAAAACACCGGGAACGGCCACGCTCACGTCGACCAAACCGCGCTGTTCCAACAAACGCTCGAGCGGGGTGCGTCGCTCGGCGGCTGACTGACCGAAGAGCGACAACGGAAGAAAAAGGAGGGTGAGAAAAAGACGCATATTCATCGTAGGCAAAGTTACGTTTTTCTCGGCGATGCCGAAAGCAGTCACGCTAAATTGGTTATCTTTGCGCCTATGCTTAAATTACCTTGCTTTTGCTTCCGGTCTTTTCGCTCCGCTCCTCGGTGGGTCGGCAATGTGTGTGTGTGGTCTGCATGGTTGCTCGGCTCTGCTCTCGTTTCGCAGGCACAGACCACGGAGGCCGACTCGATGAAATCGTCTTTTTTCCGTCCGACGACGGTGGAAGGCGGTGTTTTCGTGGGCCATGTGCTGTCGATGGATCGTTACCAACGTGCGTGGATGGAGCGTGGGGGAAGCCGAGGTTTTCATCTCGGTTTGAGACGGCGTACAGCAACGGCACCCGACGGCTATGCCGCGGATTACAATTATCCGGAATGGAGTGTGAATTTGCAACTGACCGACTATTCGGGCGTGAAGATGCGCAAACGGCCTTCGCCCGATTGGGGACAGGCGGTGCCGGTGGACTACAGTTCTTCGCCGGGGCAAGTGATTGCCCTCGCGGTGTCGTTCAGTCGACCGCTGTGGCGCAGCGGAAGTTGGCAAATGGGCTACGCGTTGGAAGAAGGATTGGCTTTCTGCACGCGACCTTATGCGAAAGCGGACAACATCGACAACGAATTGACGGGCGGACATTGGCTCATTCATTTCGGGGCTTCGCTTTACGGGGCGAAACGTTTAGACCGACATTGGAGTGTGCGCGGCGATTTGGCCTTTCGCCATGTGAGCAATGGGGCGACTTATCGCCCGAACAAGGGATTGAACGCGGTATTGCCGACCCTGACGGTGCAATATGACCTCGATGAAAACGCTGATTTCCACCTTCTGCGATAAAAACGCCCTTTGCCCGACGCTGGTTTTGGCGCGCCGGGGCGAGTATGGGCATGCGCACTTTGATCGAAGACTGGATCAGCACACAATACGGTACTGCTCCTTCGGAAGCAGACTACCGCACGGAGCATTTCCAACGCTATGCGGTGGCGAATGTGCAGATGGACAGGATGTTCCGCTATGCTCGACGCTGGGCGACGGGCTTGGGTGCCGACTTTTTCTACCTGCCGTATGTGCAAACGCTCAAAAACCGAGAAGCGCCGAACGGGGAAAACGACAAATATAGCCCATGGGCATGCGGATTGGCCTTGAAACACGAAGCATATTACGGTGATTTCAGCGCTTATGTGCATTTGGGCTGGTACTTGCATCGCCGGACGGGAAGGATGCAAACCTTTGACGAAACGCCTTACTACGAGCGCGTGGGTGCGCGTTGGCATCTCCCGATGTGGAAGGGGGCTTCGGTGCACTTGGGCATCAAGGCTCACCGATTAAAGGCCGATTTCACCGAGTTGGGATTCGGATTTGAATGGTAACAAACGAAACAAGCCATCGCAAAGATTGCGATGGCTTGTTTTGTTTTGGAAAAGTGGGGCTTAGCCTACTTTTTCGAGACGCTTCATCTGCGAGAAGATGAAGATGAACGAAACGAGGCAGAGCACGGCGAGGGTTGTCCAGACAACGTAAAGAGGTACCTTGCACCAGAGGAGGGCGGGGATAACGGTGAGGAAGTTACCCACTGCGGTGGCGACAAACCAACCACCCATCATCATACCCTTGTATTGGGGAGGAGCCACCTTCGACACGAAGGAGATACCCATCGGCGAAAGGAGCAACTCGGCGAAGGTGAGGACGAGGTAAGTGAGGATCAACCAACCGGGCGAAACGAGGAGTCCGCCTTGCTCGATCTGACCTTCGACTTCGGCTTTCGCCATCTTGGCCACTGTCTGCGCTTGGATCTTCTGTTGTGCTGCGGCCGACTTGATGCCGTTCACTTCATTATCATAGGCCAAGCGAGCAATTTCAGTGATTTGCTCGTATTGTCCGCTGTTGTTGGCTTTGAGGACGGCTGCGCTCTTGTTGATTTCGCTCTTGTCTTTTACCGTAGTGGCTTTGGCCAATTGTGCGGCGGCTTGATCGTCTACTTGCTTTTGACGCTTACCCAATTCTGCTTGGATTTGCTCCTTGGTTTCATTGAACTTAGTGGTGCGGGCATCGATGAGCTTTTGCGCTTCCTTGTCGATCTCCTCGGTTTTTGCCTTCATGCTTTCGTCGATGTTGAACTTCTCGGTCACTTGGGCTTCGAGCGGTTCGATACCGAGCGAGGCGAAGATCATCACACCGAACCCGATAGCGGCAACAATCATACCATAGGCAATCTTGCGGGGAGCAGAGGGTTCTTTGCCGCGAGCACCCAACCAGCCGAAGAGCGCCACACTGATCGGGGTGAGACCTACTACGAAGCAGGGGTTGAACTGCTGGAAGATGGGAGCGGCCACCTTGGTTTCTGCGGGTACGTTCAACCCGAGCACAATCAACAAGGCGGCGCAAACGAGTACCACCACGGTGGCGATGACACGATTTTTCGTCGTTTTGCTCTGGACTACTGCAAAAGCGGCATAAATCGACACGATGCAGAGGAGCAAAGTGCGCACGTCAAAGAGCATGGAAGGAATGCCGGTGGAGGTTTTCTGCGTGAATTCAGCGGCGAAGTAGGTCAGCGTAAGACCGTTTTGGTGGAAGGCCATCCAGAAGAAGATGACAACGGCGAACACGAGACAGAGGGCAACGATGCGAGCGCGAGTGTCGGCAGGCGAAAGTTCCACAGCGGCTTCTTGTTCTGCGGCTTTTTCGGTGGAATCGGCCTTTTCTTGCTTACCTTCGACGTGGCGGAAGGTGGAGCGCGAAACGAAATAGATGATCATCGAGATGACCAACGAGACGCAAGCCACGGCAAAAGCGAAGTGATAGCTGTCGGCTTTCGAGAAACCAATGCCTTGCGCGTATTCCATGATCTTCACAGCTGCACTCGGGGCGAAGAGCGCGCCGATATTGATGGCCATGTAGAAAATAGAGAACGCGGCGTCGCGCTTACCGGAAAGTTCGGGACTCTTATACAGGTCGCCGACCATCACTTGGAGATTACCTTTGAACAGTCCCGTTCCCATACAAATCAGCGCCAATGCACCGATGATAGCGATCATCGCCATCGTCCCGTTGCCCAAGGGGAAGGACAATAATAGGTAGCCCAGGAACATGATCGAGATACCGATGGTGACCATTCGGCCATAACCGAACTTGTCTGCGAGAATACCTCCGATGAAGGGGAGGAAGTAGACGAACATCAGGAACGTGGAATAGTACGAGCCGGCGAGAGCGGCACTCCATCCGAAGTTGTCCTGGAGGAACAGCACGAAAACGGCCAACATGGTGTAGTAGCCGAAACGCTCACCGGTGTTGGCGAGAGCGAGGGCGAATAGCCCTTTGGGTTGTCCTTCAAACATGGGAAAGGAATTTAGGGATTAGTAAAGAGGGTATTTTGTTTCTATTATTATTGTGGGTGGAAAAGGTAAGAGGAGATGCTCCTGCATCGAAATAAGATTCGATGAAATCGATGTTTTTATCGTAATATGCCCTTCCAAGTGCACAAATCACGCGGAAATATCGAAGAGTTTTGAACGCCTTATCCAACAACATGCCTTAATGATTGGGGTACGCAAATGTTTTGATGCGTCGCCGAGTCTGGAAAGCTGTCCTTATTGCAATTCGTCTTTGAGGAAACGGGCTGTGTCGCCTTTTCCTGCACTTACTACGGCTTCGGGCGTGCCACAGGCCACCATCGTTCCACCGCCGCGACCGCCTTCGGGTCCCATATCGATGAGATAGTCGGCCACTTTGATCACATCGAGGTTGTGTTCGATGACAATCACCGTGTTGCCTTTCTCCACCAAGCGGTTGAGCACGTCAATCAGCGCACGAATGTCTTCAAAATGCAGGCCGGTGGTGGGTTCGTCGAGGATGTAAACAGTACTGCCGGTGTCGCGTTTCGACAATTCGGTGGCCAGTTTCACGCGCTGACTCTCACCGCCCGAAAGCGTGGTGCAGGATTGTCCGAGTTTCAAATAACCCAACCCCACATCTTGCAGCACTTGATTTTGTGCAAGATATTCGGCACGTTCTCAAAAAACTCCACCGCGCGGTTGATTGTCATGTCGAGCACATCGGCAATGCTCTTCCCTTTGAATCGCACTTCGAGCGTTTCGCGATTATAGCGTTTGCCGTGACAGGTTTCGCAGGGCACATACACATCAGGAAGGAAGTTCATCTCGATGGTTTTGTAGCCGCTACCTTTACAGGTCTCGCAACGGCCGCCGCGCACATTGAACGAAAAGCGACCGGGCTTGTAAGCGCGGATTTTTGCTTCGGGCAGATTGACGAACAGTTGTCGAATATCGTCGAATACACCGGTGTAGGTGGCCGGATTCGAACGCGGTGTGCGACCGAGCGGACTTTGGTCGACGGCCACCACCTTATCTATATGTTCCAAGCCTTCGACGCGCTCATATTCGAGCGGTTCGCGCAAGGAGTGGTAGACGTGTTGCGACAAGATGGGATAGAGCGTGTCGTTGATGAGGGTCGATTTGCCCGATCCCGAAACACCGTCACACCGATGAGCGTGCCGAGGGGAAACTCTACGGTGACGTTCTTCAGGTTATTACCTTTCGCACCGACAATGCGCAAGACTTTGCCGTTGCCTTCACGTCGTTGTTCGGGAATGGCAATGCGGCGCGTGCCGTTCAGGTAATCGGCGGTGAGCGTCTCGCTTTGGAGCATCTGCGCCGGCGTGCCTTGGAACACCACTTCCCCACCCTTTCGTCCGGCGCGGGGACCGATGTCCACCACATAATCGGCGGCCATCATCATGTCTTTGTCGTGCTCCACCACAATCACCGTGTTGCCGGTGTCGCGGAGCTGTTCGAGCGAGCGAATCAATCGCACATTGTCGCGCTGATGGAGACCGATCGAGGGTTCGTCGAGAATATAGAGCACATTGACCAACTGCGAACCGATTTGCGTGGCGAGTCGGATGCGCTGGCTCTCGCCGCCCGAAAGGGTCATCGCCGTGCGGTCGAGCGAGAGATAGTCGAGTCCCACATCGAGGAGAAACGAAAGGCGCGAGCGAATTTCTTTCAAGATCTCGGTGGCGATCGCTTGCTGCTTCCCACTGAGATTTTCGCCGATTCCATCGAGCCATTCTTTCAATTCGGCCACATCCATCGCGGCGAGTTCAGCAATGTTCTTATCGCCGAATTTGTAAGACAAGGCCTCGCGGTTGAGACGCGCCCCTTTGCATTCGGGACAGCAGGCCGTGGTGTTGAATTGTTCTGCCCAGCGCTGCGAAGCGGCGGTCATCTCGGCATCGGCCATTTGGCGAATATATTTCACCACACCGCCGAAATCGGCGTAATAATCTTCGCTGCGTCCCATGCGCGCCGCCGGGATACGCAGCAATTCGGGCGTACCGTTGAAGACGGCATCGAGTGCTTCGTCCGACAATTCCTCTACGGGCGTGTCGATCGTGTAGCCGTATTGTTCGAGCACCGTTTCGATCGCCCAGAAGATGAGCGTTTTCGTGTATTTCCCGAGCGGTACGAGTGCCCCTTTCTTGATGCTGAGTTTCGGATCGGGACACACCTTTTCGCGGTCGATGACATTCACCACGCCCAAGCCTTTGCACTTCGGACAAGCCCCTTGCGAGGAGTTGAACGAGAAATTGTGCGGAGCGGGTTCGCGGTAGGCCAGTCCCGTCACGGGACACATGAGGCGTTTGGAGTAATATCGCACGGTTTCATCGTCGGCATCGAGCACGAGCATCAGGCCGTCGCCCTGTGAAAGGGCTTGCTGCACACTCTTCTTGAGTCGCTCTTCGTCCTTGGCTTGCACCTTGAGTTTGTCGATCACTACTTCGATATCGTGATTCTTGTAGCGGTCGACGCGCATTCCGGCTTCGAGCGGACGCAATTCACCGTCTACACGCACATGGATGAAGCCCTTCTTGCGCACACTCTCAAAGAGTTCTTTGTAGTGTCCTTTGCGCTGCTGCACCAGGGGCGCAAGGAGGTAGATGCGGTGGTCGGCATAGTGGTCGAGAAGCAAACCGATGATTTGTTCCTCGGTGTATTTCACCATTTTCTCCCCGCTGGCATAAGAATAGGCATCGCCGGCACGCGCATAGAGCAGACGGAGGAAGTCGTAGATTTCCGTCACCGTGCCGACGGTGGAACGCGGGTTTTTGTTGGTGGTTTTCTGTTCGATGCTGATCACGGGCGAAAGACCGCTGATCTTATCTACATCGGGCCGTTCGAGATTATCGAGAAAGTTTCGGGCGTAGGCCGAAAAAGTTTCAATATAACGACGCTGACCTTCGGCATAAATGGTGTCGAAGGCCAACGAAGATTTTCCGCTACCACTCAGTCCGGTGACAACAGTGAGGGCGTGGCGCGGGATATCGACGTCGATATTCTTGAGGTTGTGCACGCGGGCACCGAGCACCTCGATCTTACCGTGTTGAAAAGTCTTGTCTTGTTCTGTCATGTTGTCGTCGTATCAACGCGCACTGCCGGAACGATTTTCTTCGAACCGGCGCAGGAGATTGATGGTTTTCTTGATGTGATAGTTGCGGCCGTCGGCACCTCGCGCCTCAACATTGAGGTAATAGGCCCCGTCGGGCGCCTCAGCCGAACCGATGCGGCCGTCCCATCCGTCGGCGGGATCGTGCCACTCGTGCACTTTGCGCCCCCAGCGGTTGCACACCAAGGCGCGGAAACGCACAATGCTTTTATAGCCCTCCTTGGCTTTGAACACATCGTTGATGCCGTCGCCGTTGGGCGTGAAGGCGTTGGGGAATTCCAATTTGCTTTCGGAAATCGCGATGCGAAAAGCCTCCGACTGGGTGTAAGTCACCGTGTCGGTGCCCTCCACAAAGGAGATCAACAACTGCACCACGAACGTGCCGCTCTCGGTGAATTCGTAGGAAGTGTTGGCATCGTAGCGTGTGAGGAAGGGCGTCGTGTTGCCGTCGCGGCGAAACTGCCACTCATAGAGCGGCGTGCGCGAACCGTAGTCGGCGGCGCGCGCTTCGAAGCGCACGCGGAGCGGCGCACTGCCGTCAAACCCGGTCTCTTCTGTCTCTTTGCCGTCGGCAGCGATCACCACCATGGTGGGATGTGCCGTCGGTACAGCTGGATCGGCCATTTGCGAACTTTGAAGAGCGAAGCGTGGCGTGCATTCCGATGCAAATCGTTCCATTTTATCCGATTTCATCGCAAAACACGACCGACTCTGCGCTATTGTGGGGAAGAGTAATAGCAATATGCACAGCTTCACACAACGACTCAGCCCCACCCGATAATGGGAGAGCGAAACGCAGAATTTAGCGAAGCGAGACCACAGGACAAAGTTCATATCTACAGAGAGTTTGAATTACAAAAATACAAATTCGCCACCACTGAACAAAAAAAGTGCGCCCCTTTCTTTGGAAATCGTGGCACATGATGTATTTTTGCAATTGAAATGCGCCTGTGGCGAAATTGGTATACGCGCCAGACTTAGGATCTGGTGTCGCGAGACGTGTAGGTTCGAGTCCTATCAGGCGCACAGCTTTTCAACTACTCCCCTCTTGACGATTGTCGAAAGGGGAGTTTTGTTTTTTATCCCCGTTGCAGCCGGAGATTGCACGCGAAATCGCGTTCGCTTATCCACCGATGACACGAAATACACGGTAGCCCCAAAGAGGAAGTCCAGGCGGAACGAAAGTTCGCTCTCAAGCCTTCGCAAAAACAAGCGCACTTTTTCGAGAAACGTCCCCACTTTTCCAACAAACCTGTGGACTTTTTCTTCCGACTCCCCTTGTTTTTCTCCCTTTCGCGTACGTGTACTCGCACATCAGCCATTTCCGAGAATCACCTTCACCCTTCACCCCACTCGACAGCGCATTAATCATCATCATATTGCAGTGAACAGAAAACAGATCTTTTTCCTTCACCTCGACTTTCATACTTTCTTATACCGCTCCTCTACTTTCTAACACCGCATGATGAGCGCGAATCAGGAGACCGAAAAGGGTGAAGGAAAACAAGGGTGAAGCCTTCACCCATAACTATCAGAAGCACTTACACTTGGTCGCGCTTTGACTACCGGGTGAAGGTAAAATCAAAAAACTCTGTGGTGTTCTCGCACGCGCGCGTTCATATATAGAATGAAACATTATCGCATACGCCCTTTTTCAACGTAGGACGAAAAACGCGCTCCGTTGAGTGCGACGAAAGTGCGAGCAAACCATGTTTGCAATACAGAGTTTACAACGCAAAAACACAACTTATCGACACCTACAATCCCCTGTCGGGAGGCTTGCGCAAAACTTCCGCACAATACTATCGCGCCACAATCGAAAGCTTGTCAAGTCCGATTTTCAAAGCCGCTACTACGAACTGTGAAAAGTGCATTTTCTCGTCTTTTTTCTTGCTTTCCCTTGCTTTCCGTTCTACCTTTGCACTACGAAAACGAGACACAGGGACAGCTTCAAAGGACATAGAGAGATAAAACGTAAGTCCCTCTGTCTCGCGGACGTAACACTAACTAATCACCGAGATGCACTGCATCTCTATGTTCAACTAAAACTCAACAATATGACTAAGCAAAAAACTATGATCGAAGAACTGAAGTATCGCATTGCTCGATATCGTTCGATGGGCAACGGCGTAATGTGCCAATCGCTCAACAACCAACTCCGCGCGCTCAAGGCAGAGCAGTAAGCGGCCGTCCACTCGACCTCTCACTTCCCAAACGGGGAAGTAGAGTACGGCAGTGACCCACATTTTACAACCTGTGCCCTCGGCACTTTGACGAAGAAGTTCTTGACGAACTTCCTTTTTTTTGCTCCGAACGCCCAAATTACCGGCTGTCGGGGCGATTATTTTTCTATAAATACGTATATTCGCAACCAAGTAATTCTAATGACCATTCATGATCAACATCAACACGGGCGACATCATCGGCAAGGCTTTTGATTTCGCAAAGTCCTATGGACTTCCCATGGCAGCTATTCTTTTTGCGGCCAATGCTATCGGTGGCCTCTTAGGGCAAATTTCGGGTCTGTCCTCGAGCGAAGAAGTTAGAGCCGGTGGTTCCTTACTCTTCTCGATCCTGCAACTTGGCATCAACGCACTTGTCACCGTCAGCATCTTTGCCTCCATCCTAAAGATACTGAGAGAAAATGGCGGAAGCTACAGTTTCGACCATGGTCTGCCGGTTTCGGTTTATGTCAAGTTCGCGGTTTGCCAATTCATTTATGGTCTTGCTGTCGTCTTGGGTTTTGCGTTCTTCATCGTGCCCGGTGTTTTCATCGCCGTTCGTTGGGTGTTTGCCCCGCTCTATCTCATCGACCACCCCAATGCCGGTATCGGCGAAGCACTGCAAGCCTCTTGGAATAAGACCGAAGGACTATTTTGGCCTCTCTTCGGCTTGGGTTTAGCCGCCACCATCGTTACCATTTCCGGTATTCTGCTTTGCTGCATCGGTCTTTACTTCACCATGATCATTGCTTACGTGGCACAAGTCATGACCTACCGCATGCTGTGGAATGACGAACAGGAAGGTGCTGACGAAGATCAATTTGTACGCTTTGGTCGCGACGACCTTTACGTCTAAACCTCACTCGCCCCGTCCGCTGCTACACATAGCTTTCAGCGAACGGGGCGATTTTTCGTTTTCGTAAGACACTCACGCCGGGTGTTGCAAAGAAGGTTGTCCGAGGAAAGGCCATTGATGCGAAGCCCTACGCGCTTTTCCCGTCTGTGCTCAGCGCTGTTTGACCCACGATGGCACACTGCCGATCAAATGGCGCGCGGCCTCACAAGCCGTTTGTCCGGTGAGCGCGTGCGCCTCGAGATAGTCGCGAAGCAATCGGGTTTTGTCTTTGTACTTTCGCGTAGCAAGCAACGGGCCGACGACTCCGCGCAACGGCAAATCACGATCGGCGGGCGATTTGTCGCCCAAGCCCACCCGAACGGAAAAGAGAAGGGGAGACTCGCTTTCGGACGATGCAAGCGCCGACGGCTCGAAATGCAAAACAGGTTTTTCCTCCAAGAGCGGAAGCAGCGGCGCGAGTTCGTGCCCACCCGGACGTAAAGATTCGAGTCGTTCGGGAGACACAGTATGCGTCTGCGCATTGATGCGTCGCAACCAGGCGGTAAGTACATTGTTCGGGCCGAAAACTTCTTCGCCTGTTGCAAAACGTGCACTGCGAATCAAGGCACTGTAATAATAATCGGTGCTATCGGAAAGGCAAATGCCGACGCACACGCGATTATCCATCTTGTAGTGCGACGTGGCCAAGGCACCAATGCGGTGGACATAGAGTTCCCCGAAATGATTGAGTTGGCGTTCGTTCTCATGCACATAAGCATCTTCGAAAACACCGGCTCGATAGAAATAACTCTCCAATTCGAGAGGACGACATTCGACTCCATAAACTTCGAACACTCCGCCCTTCAACAAAGGCGGTGATCTGCTGAAGAAGCATTACCACTTCATCGCGAGCAGTGACGGTGCGAAGCGCCGAGCATGCGGTTTGAAAATCCATATTCATCTATTTTCTTTTCCACAAAGTTAGTAATTTCCGAGAATTGCCTTCCCCTTTTCATCTACAAAACCTACTCACGCGGCACCTTCGTTCCTTTCCGCCCTCCCTCGTCGCCATTGGCTTGATAGTGATACAGGCTACGGAAATGGTAGCGAATATTTCGACAACAGTTTCGCCTTGCGCCGGCAATCATTCGCTCAAAGTCGACAGCGTCCGCGCCCTCCCTCTCGTACGCGTACACACTCGGCGTGAGAAAACCGATACGGCAACGTCGACATTGCGCTTTTCGCAATCGGGCGAAGACCTGCAGCGTCTGCCGAGTAGTACAGCGGCCGATGTGCTTCGTGCCCTGCCCGTCGTGTGGGTGCGCAGTTTGGGAGGGTATGGCACGGCGACGACTGTCGGCACCCGCGGACTCAGTGCCACACACACCGCGGTGATGGTCGACGGTTTTCCACTGGGCGATGCCGAAAGCGGCACTGTGGATGTAGCGCGCTTTGCACCGCATCAACTTGAAGGCTTATTGATCGATGTGGGCGGCGCTCCGGAGCTGCTCTCTCCCGTCCGTGCTATGGGGGCAGCCACCTTGCAGTTCACGACTCCGCGGCGCCCTCTGCGCATTTGGACGGCGATGGGGGCGTTCGGCTATCGAAGTGCCGGCGGAAGTGCCCACCTTTCCACACCGATCGGCCGACTGGCTTTTCAACTGGACGGGGAGAAAGCCGAAAACGACTACCCTTTCGTTTTCGACAACGGAACAATGCGCGAACATCGGCGACGCACTTGGGCGCAAACCCAAAGTTGGACACCGGCCGTGCGCTGGATGACACCCGACAGGCTGAAAGTCGGCAGTGGCGAACTGGGGGTTCGCGGTCACTACGCCCAACGGCAATTACCCGGTGCGACGTTGCTCTACGCTGTGCGCGAAGGCGAACGTATGGACGATGACGAAACGGCCGTGCACGGAAAGTGGCAGATGCGGCGAAAAACGTGGCAATGGAAGGTGGCCGCACAAGCCCTGTTCCATCAAAAAAGATACGAAGATCGCGATCGCCAATACCCCGGCGGTGTGCGACAAGACGACTATCGACAACGCGAATACTGGTTTACCACAGGCGTGGAGCATCATATTTCCGCCCATTGGCAATGGGCGTATGCGGTGGACGGCACTTGGGCTATACAACACCAAACAGGACAAGCCGAACGCGAGGTAGGACGAATAAGCCTGCAACAAGCTCTCTCGCTACGCTACCTCCGTGCAAGAGGATCTGCTACGCTTCGCCTTTTGCGCCACGACTTCTTCAACACGGCGCGCAATACCGACCCGACTAACTTGGGAACGGCCAAAAACGTGGGGACTTTCGGTTTGCAAGGGACGGCGCACGCCGACTTGTGGCGCACCCCGGCCACCCGAGTAAGCCTTCGCGCGACGGCGCAGTCCACTTTTCGCGCTCCGACGTTCGCGGAAAACTATTATTTCCGTTACGGCAACGCGCAACTGCGCAACGAACGCGCGCAACGCTTGAACTTCGGTCTCGTCGGTGCGTATGCTGTCGGACTTTGGCAGGTGCAGGCTTCGGCAGACGCCTTTGCCGATCGAATCACGGACGGCATTGTGGCCGTACCGCTCACACCGGCCATTTGGCGCACCGAGAATTTAGACCAAGTGCGGGCTTCTGGACTTGATGTGACTGCCTACGTGCGCTACGCTCGCAAGAAGCGCACCACGATCGCGGCAACGGGACATTGGTTACTGTGCCAAACCCTCGACCGGTCGACGCCTCACTCACGCAGTTACAACCTGACGCTCCCTTATCGCCCCACTCATCAAGGATATTTCGCGGTCGAAGCCGCACATGGCGCACTCGGTCTTTCGACCTCGCTCGCCTACACCGGCGAACGGTGGTCGACGCCTCAACATCTCGCTGTTTCGCGCCTACCGGCCTTTGCCGAATGGAATGCGGCGCTGTGGTGGAAACGCTCCCTCGGCACTTCCACCCTGACCTTGCGCGCTACGCTGATGAACCTCACTGATGCACAACGCGAATACGTTCGCGGCTACCCGCTACCGGGAAGAACGTGGACGCTCAACGCGACTTTCGACTTATAATTATAGTATTTATCTTCATCACTTCGCTTATGTTTTTCTCTTCTCGCCTTGCTCTACTCCGTGTTGGCCTCCTTCTCGTCACCGGAGCATTACTTTTCAACGCTTGTACCGACGACGAAAAAGAAACTCCGCGCCAACCGGAGACAACGGCTCCCACGACCGCGCAAGTACTGGTGCTCCACCAAGGCAACCAAGCCACGAAATTGCCCGGAGGCTACTCACTGATCGACACGCAACGACAATCTGTAACGGCAAACGCCTTTCTCGCGCACAATGGTAAACTGCTTGGCGAAACTCCGCAAGAGGCGATTCTACACGGGACGAAATCTACATTCCGTGCCACGGCAGTAATTTGGTGCAGGTGGTGGATGCCGCTTCTCACCGCCTGATCAAATCCATTCCCACGCAAGCCCCGGAAGGTGTGGCCGCGCAGGGGAAATACGTTTTCGTCACGAACAATGACGGCTTTCTCTCACGCATCGACACCGCTTCGCTCGCCGTTGACCTCCAAACTGCGGTCGGCCCCAACCCCGCCGGCGTGCTGGCACTCAATAATTATATATATGTAGCGATCAGCGACGGATATAATTACAATGACGGATATAAAAATGGGTTCAAGGTCTTGAAAGTGCGCCCAAACACCCTCGGCATCGTCAGCGAAATTCGCGTCGGGATGAATCCGACAAAACTCTATAAAGACGATTTCAACCACGTTTTCGTCGCCTGTCAGGGCAACTACGGTACGCACGCGGCGGAGATCTGGAAGATCAACGAGAACGACGAAGCCACTTCTTTTGCGGCGGCCAACCTCGCAGCCGTCGACGGTCACCGCATTTATTTGGTACGCTCCACCACAGATTGGACAAGCGGAAAGACTACCGTAACCTATGCTGTGCGCGACACACGTTCGGGTACAGCGATTGCTTCGAACTTCGGACAGGTACAACCGCCCATCGATCCAACAACAATTGCCGTTGATCCTCACACGAAGTATATATATATTGCGTCGCGCGGCACCCTCGATCCCAAAATCCGCTTTACCGAACCCGGCACCGTGAGTGTTTACACCCCCGAAGGCAATTTTCTACATCGCTACAACGTGGGGATCGAACCCTGCTCGCTCCTCTTTCTGAAGAAATAAGGCGGGCTTTGGTCAAGCCCCGCGGCGAAGTTTGGCTATGTCGACCTTTCTTCCTACTTTTGTCTGTAGTCTATCCTCTTCTCTATGCGCGTTCTGATCATCAACACCAGCGAACGAACCGGCGGAGCGGCTGTTGCCGCCTCTCGCCTGCACGCAGCGTTGACCCATATCGGGGTCGAGGCTGAAATGTTGGTGCGCGATCGACAAACGGCTTCCCCACAAGTGCACACTTTCCCAAACCGGTGGCGCATGAAATGGGCTTTTCTGCGAGAAAGATTGGGCATTTTCTTCCATTTGCACGGCCGGAGAAAGCAACTTTTCGCTTTGGATACGGCCGTGACCGGAGGGAAGGTGACGGAAACAGCGGCCTATCGCCGCGCCGACGTCATTCATTTGCATTGGATCAACCAAGGACTGCTCTCCCTCGATGAGTTGGAACGCATACTCCGCGACGGAAAAACAGTCGTGTGGACAATGCACGACATCTGGCCCGTGACCGGTATCTGTCACTTGGCATTGTCCTGCACGAACTACCGCCAATCTTGCGGAACGTGCCCCTATCTTCCCAACGGAGGTGCGCCGCGCGATCTCTCTCATCGTATATGGAAGAAGAAACAGCGGATCTATTCGGCCGGCACCCTGACCTTCGTGGCGTGCAGCCGCTGGTTGGCCGACGAAGCCCGCAGCGCCTCGCTCACTCGCGAACAAACGGTGGTCAATATACCCAACCCGATCGACACTACCGTCTTCGCGCCGCAAGATCGTACCGCCGCTCGTGCGCAACTCGGACTGCCCACAGATACTTCCCTGCGCATTGTCCTCTTTGTCGCCCAGCGCATCACGAATCTCAACAAGGGCATGCCCTATTTAGTGGAAGCATTTTCGTCAATACCTCTCACGCTATCCGGAACACCGCCACAACACCGCCCTCTTCATTCTCGGCGGCGAAGCTGAAGAGTTCCGCTCGGCTTTCGACGTTCCCGTATTCACAACGCCTTACACCTACGACGTCGAAACGATTGTTCGGATTTACAACGCCGCCAACCTCTTTGTGCTTCCCTCCATTTCCGAGAATCTACCCAATACGATCATGGAAGCGCTCGCTTGCGGTATTCCCTGTTTGGGCTTCCGCATCGGAGGCATTCCGGAAATGATTGATCACGAGCGCAATGGTTATGTCGCGGCCGCAAAAGATGCCGAAGACCTCAGCGCCGGCCTGCATTATCTGCTCGATTTGGCCGATCCTGAACAACTTTCGCAAGCCGCTCGCGAAAAAGTGCTCCGCGATTATTCCTTCACTGCCGTCGGGCAGCGCTATCTCTCCGTTTATCAACAAGCCCTCGACGCAACCACTCACCGCGATTCGCCGGAAACCTCTCGCTTATGATTCGTTTTACCGTCGCCACCGTTTGTTACAACGCCTCCTCCACGCTGCGCCGCACCTTGCAAAGCGTGGTCACTCAAGATTATCCGTACATCGAGCACCTTATTATTGACGGCGCTTCGAAAGACGACACCGCGCAGTTGGTACAACAATACCTTGCGCTCTATGAAGGCATCGAAGACGGCCGCACCCTCGTGTTTCGCTCCGAACCCGACAAGGGACTCTATGATGCGATGAACAAAGCACTGCTTCAGGCCACCGGCGACTACATTCTCTTCCTCAACGCCGGCGACAAGTTCCACACGTCGACCACCTTGTCCGACATCGCCGCACAACTTCCCGCGTCTTCCGACCACAACACCCTCCCCGCCGTGCTCTATGGCGACACGCATTTGGTCGACGACAACGGTACGTTTTTGCGTGCCCGCCGACTTTCGCCTCCCGAACAACTTCATTTGCACGACTTCGTCAACGGCATGCTCGTGTGTCACCAAGCGTTTTTTTCGCCCGCACCGACCTCGCCCGCATCGAACCCTACAATCTCAGCTACCGCTTCTCAGCCGATTACGATTGGTGCATCCGTTTAATGCAACAAGCCGAGCAACGCGGTCTCACGTTGCACAACACTCATTTGGTCGTCGCCGACTATCTCAGCGAAGGCCTCACCACCCGCCACCACAAAGCCTCCCTTCGCGAGCGTTTTTCGCATCATGGCACACCATTATGGTCTGTTCACCGCGCTCGCTCACCACGCTTGGTTTGTGATTCGCGCATTGATCAAACGATGAAATCCCACGACTTCGAATCCCTCTATCGCCGTGCCAGCGCCTATTGCGCCCGTCGCGAAACTTGTCGCGGCGACTTGGAGAAGAAATTCCGCGCAGCCGAAATAGAACCCGACCTCATCGACCACGTACTCGACCGACTCGAACAGGAAAAGTTCATCGACGAGCAGCGTTACGCCCACGCCTTTGTGCACGACAAAGCCGCTTTTGCCCGCTGGGGACGACTCAAAATCCGCAACGCTCTGCGACTCAAAGGGATCGACAAGCACCTCATTGACATCGCCCTCGAAGAAGAAATCGACGAAAAGACGTATCGACAAACGCTCCGAGAACTGCTTTCCGCCAAACTCCGTTCACTCAAATTCGATTCCTCCGACCGCCGTGCCAGTTATTTGGCCGCGCAGAAACTCGCTCGCTTCGCCGCTTCGCGCGGATTTGAGGCTGAGGCTGTGTTTCGTGAGATCGAGCACCTCAACCGCCTATGAAACACGCCCGTTTATTGCTCCCGCTGCTCTTTACTGCAAGTAGTTGGCTCGGTGCTCACCATCTCTCCACTCCAACATCGGCAACCCGTAATGCCATGGAGGGAATCGGTAACGCAAAGACGACAGCAACACCGCGAGACACCGCGGCTTATCGTCGTGAAGTCAGCAAAGCCTTCGCCGCACTCCGCCGCGACTCACTCTCCGCCGCCCAACGTGCGCTCGAAGCCGCCCTCTCCCACGATCCCGATGCGGCAGGCAATGATATTTTGCGCTTCAACATCGCCAAATCTTGATGGCACGTCACCAATGGCACGATGCCGAACAAAGATTGCGTGCCCTCCTCACGCGGCGTCCCGACTACAGCGAAGCGCGTGTCGCGCTCGCCCAATGCCTCGCCGGCAGTGGACAGGATCGCGCCCTCGTGCAATGGGTCGATACCCTCACAATCGCCACCAATACCGGCACCGCCGCCAACCCCCTCACCACCGACGAGCGCAACACCCTCCTCTTTCTTCAAAGTGAAGCCTACGCCCGGCTGCACCAAGACGAACAAGCCCTCGCCGCGCTGCGCGAAGTGTTGAAAACCGATCGCCGCAATGCCCGCGCCCACAGCCTCATCGCCCTCCATCTCTACGAACGCGGACAGCGCGACGAAGCCCTTTTGCATCTCGGCACGGCCTTGATTCACGGCGCCGACGATGAAACGGCGCTCGCCGTCGGCGCGGATCTCGCCGAACGCGAAGGCGACAAAGCCACCGCCCTCGAGCGACTCGCCCGACTGCTCCGCTTGCGTCCCAACGACCGCGACTTACAAGTGCACCGCGCGAAATTGCTCCTCGATCTCGGCCGGCGCGCAGCAGCCCGTCACCAACTCGACAGCCTTCGTGCCGCCGCCGGCGATGAAGCCGCCGAACAACTCCTCCCCCTCTACCACCGTCTACGTTAAACGTCCGTTCGACCTCCCGAAATCCCGCCCATGCGCTTTTTCCTCTCCCTCCTTTTCATTCTCTTCCCCCTCCTTACAGCAGCCCAAGCCCCATCTGCCGCCGACACTCCCCCACCGCGTGGCATTCGTGCCGTGTGGCTCTGCACCTACAGCGGACTCGACTGGCCCGGTCGCCACTATGCGCGCACCGAAGCCGAAGCCCGCGACCAACGCGCACACCTTTCGCGCATCTTCGACGGACTGCAAGCCGCCGGCATCAACACGGTGCTCTTTCAAACGCGGTTGCGCGCCACCGTAGCCTATCCCTCGCAAATCGAACCTTGGGATGGTGCTTTCTCCGGCACGCCCGGTGTAGCGCCGCCCTACGACGTGTTGCGCTTCGCCATCGACGAAGCGCACCGCCGCGGCATGGAATTGCACGCCTATCTCGTGGCCTTCCCCGCCAACACGCTTCCCGACGCCAAGCGCCTCGGCCGACAAGCCCTGCCCGCCCGTCACCCCAAACTCTGCACCCGCGCCGGCGACAAATGGCACCTCGACCCCGGGGTGCCCGGCACCGCCGAATACTTGGCCGAGATTGTGCGTGAAATCGTCAGCAACTACGACGTCGACGGCATTCACCTCGACTACATTCGCTACCCCGAGCCCTCCATTCCCTTTGACGACCGCCGCACCTATGCACGCTACGGACATCAGCTCCCCAAAGCCGAGTGGCGACGCGAGAATGTGAATCACACCGTGCAACTCATCAGCGAAACCGCGCGCGCCATTCGCCCGTGGGTGAAAATCACTTGCGCTCCCATCGGAAAATACGCCGATCTGCCCGCACAATCCTCGAAAGGGTGGAACGCCCGCGACGCTGTGTCGCAAGACGCTCAACTGTGGTTGCGCCGCGGATGGATGGACGGTCTCTACCCGATGATGTATTTCGACGGACAGCACTTCTATCCCTTCGCCGTCAACTGGAAGGAATACGCCTACGGTCGTCCCGTCGTGCCCGGTCTCGGTGCTTACCAACTCGCCCCTGAAGAGCGCAACTGGTCGTTGCTGCAATCATTCGCCAACTGCGATTCATCCACGCCGAAGGTTTCCCGGGCGAAGCCTATTTCCGCAGTCAGTTCCTGCTCGACAATGTGAAAGGGCTGCTCGATTTCGTGCACGACAACTATGCGCGCCCCATGCTACCGCCGGCCATGACGTGGATCGACAGCATTCCGCCCGCAGCGCCGCAACTCCAACGCCGGCGCAACGGCACCGCCCTCCACTTCAGCTGGAACGCCGTAGCCGACGCCACTCCGGTGCACTACAATCTCTATCGCCTCACCGCGAGCGGTCCGGTGGCCGTGGCGCTCCGTCTGTCCGGCACCGCCTTCACTTATCGCCCCGCCCTGCCGTCGCTGCTCGATGCCGACTATGCCCTCACCGCCATGGATGCCTATGGCAACGAATCTCCTCTACACTTCACACATGACCCGCAAAGCACTTCTCCTCGCGTGGTGGGCTATCCTTCCGCTTTTCGCCCTCGCTGATCGCCACCCGCAGCCCACCGACCCGGACACCCTCAGCCCCCGTGTCGAACGCACCCTGCTTTTCGGCGTGGGCTACAACAGTGTCTACGACAGCTATCTCTCGCCCCTCAACTACGGCGGCCCGACGCTCTCCTTCACCCGCATCGGGGAGCGCCGCCGAAAGGAAGGACGCAGCACCTTCGTCACCCTCTTTGATCTGAACGGCACGCAAGCTACCAACCCCTCGGGCAACGGCATCGCATGGGATGTGGAAATGCAATTCGACGCCGGTTGGCGCCGACGCCTCACCCCGCTCCGTTCCGCGTGGCTATGGAGTGTGGGGGCACTGGGCGCACTGCATCTCGGCGGCACCTACAATCAGCGCAACGGCAACAACCCCGCTCAAGCGCGCGCCGCGGTCGACGTAGCCTTTTCCACCGCCCTTCGCCACCCCTTCCGGCTCATGGGACGCCGCTTCGTGTGGAACAACCAACTCGATGTGCCCCTTGTCGGCGTGATGTTCACCCCCAACTACGGACAGTCGTACTACGAGATTTTCTCCCTCGGCAACACCGACCGCAACGTCATGCCCACCACCCCATTCTCCGCCCCCTCGTTGCGCCTGCTCACCACCTTGAGCATCCCCCTGCGGCGCTCGTGCATCACCGTAGGCTACAAGGCCGACATTCGGCAGAGCCGCGTCCACCATCTGGAGCGCCACGCTTGGAATCACACCTTCGTTATCGGCTATTCGCGCTTGGTTCAATTCCCCTTTTTCCAATGAAACATCTCCTTCGCTTCCTCGTGGCGCTGCCGCTCCTGCTCACTTCGCTCACGGCCTGCATACAAGCCGACGAACTCCCCTCCACCCCGCGCGGAGACTTCGAAGCCTTGTGGAAAATCATTGATGAGCACTACTGCTTTTTCGACTACAAACACAAAGAATACGGACTCGACTGGAACGAGGTGCACCGTCGCTACGCCGCACAGATCTCGGACTCGATGTCCAAAGAAGCCCTTTTTCAGGTACTGGGCAATCTCTGCGGCGAACTGCGCGACGGGCACGTCAATCTCTGGACGCCCTTCAACACCGCCCGCTACACCCAATGGTATGAAGCCTACCCCACCAACTTCGACGACTCGTTGCAGCGCGTGGTGCTCGGCCCGGCCGACGAACATCGCACCGCCTCCGGCCTCCAATACAAGGTGCTGCCCGGCAATGTGGGTTACATTCGCTGCAGTTCGTTCAACACCGCCATCGGCGAAGGCAATCTGCACGAAATCTTGCGCTACTTTGCCCTCTGCAATGCCCTCATTGTCGACATTCGCAGCAACGGCGGCGGCCAACTCACTTCGGCCGAAACCCTCGCCTCGGCCTTTACCAACCGTACGCTCACCGTGGGCTATCTCACCCACAAGACCGGACCGGCACACGACGCATTCTCGACACCGAAAGCCGTACGTCTGAGTCCCCTCTCCGGCTTTCGCTGGCAAAAACCGGTGGCCGTGCTCATCAACCGCCGCACCTACAGCGCCGCCAATGCCTTCACCATGTACATGAAGACAATACCGGGCGTGATTTTGGTGGGCGACCGCACCGGCGGCGGCTCTGGTCTGCCCTTCAGCTCCGAACTGCCCGGCGGATGGAGCATACGTCTTTCGGCCAGTCCCACACTCGATGTGAACGGCGAGCACACCGAATTCGGCATCGCCCCCGATGTGCGCAGCCACCTCGGCGCCAACGACCGCCTCAACGGCAAAGACAGCATGATCGAAACGGCAGTGCACGAACTCCGCGCGCGCCACGACTCTCTGTCGAAAGCCGCTGCTCTACGCTAACCCCTACACACTGCGTCAACCACCCTCCGGCCACCGCGCCGAGAGCGTTGTTGACGCTTTATTTTTACCCTTTAATGAATCCATCGTCGACGAAAAGCCCATGCGTTTTTCCACACGATTTTGCGACGGCACGCGGAGGTGAAAACGGTGAAGCATCGTGCCTCTCACCACGGCTTTTGCGCCGCAAACAAGCGTGCCCAAGACGGGCTCCGAGGTGCGGTCGGTCGCACAGGGGATGAAGGAAAAAACGGGGGCAATTCTTCACATCCAACCCACTACAGCACCTGCGACGATCGGTGAACAGGTGCCCTTTCGACAGGGAGGCACGTGAGCAAGCGCGTCGTGTACGCGAGACGAAGCGACGAGACGTCCCAAGCGGCATGACACTCCCGCCGACGGGTGCATCGATTTTCAGCATTGGGCCTGAAAAGGCGTCTTCTTTTCGCGAAAACCCCACTGTTTTTCTCATCAAGTTGTGGGGTTTTCGAAGCGAGTTGTCCACCTTCCTATTCCCTCTCCCTGTCTTCGTTCTTGATCGCCCCCACCGGTTCAAAAAAGCGGCGCGGAAAGCCGCTGATCACTTAACTACTGCACGAAAACTTTGAATTTCGTCGACTTTTTTCTAAAAAGCCAAAGTAGAAGAGCGACAAAATGCAAGAAATGCTCGGCAAACAAGGACGATTTCCAAGCGCAAATCTGCTATGTCTAGTTTTTTTTCTCTATCTTTGTCGCACGAACACTGTGCACAAAACTTCCGTGTCCCTTCTGTTTTCGATGGGGAGGCGCATGGAAGTTGCGTTGTGTTTCATCGAATTATCTCTATGTCTAACTTTAATGTTAAATCTTCAATGAAAAAGGTTTGCAATTTGTTTGCTGCGGCCACCCTCTTGGTAGCCGGTGCAACAAGTGCGTCTGCTCGTCATTGGGGTGCTGACGTCAACGCAGGTGCAGTATCCAGCATCGTAGCGGGACAAACGTATGTGCTTCAGCCTGCGTTTGCCGAAGCTGCCAATGGCAACTGCTTCCTCGCCGGACAGAAGTTCACCACCACGACCAGCCTGACGCTCGACAACGTTTGTCTTTGAAGCTGCAGGTAACAACACCTTCTACCTCAAGCGTCAAGGCTTAAACGAAAACCAGTATCTTGCAGATCCTTCGAACCAAAACTTCTACACCTCCGCAACGGATCGTGCTTGGAAGTTCGAAGTGAAGCAGATCACTGAAACCCGCGATCCGGAACACTCCTACGAGTGGACGCATGCCAAAGCTGACGGCACGGACACCACGGAGACCATCAAGGGTTTGCGCGCTTACGTCGAAGAAGCCAAAGCCAGCAATTCGCCGCTCGACTTGAGCACCTTCACGTTTGTGCAGGCTGACAACGCCATCGTACTCGTTTCGACCGAGTCGAAGAAAAAGGACGATCCGTACAGCGAGTACAACTTCCTCCTCACCTGCCCCAAGACTTCGCTCAACGGCGATGCCGGTAAGGGTACGGACTACAACCGCAACGCTTGGTTGGTGTATGCCGTCAACCAGCTCTCGGCTAAGGAAGATCTCCAAGCTGTGATCGCCGAATCGCTCGGCGCCAACTTCAACCTCGACGAATTCTCCGAAAAGTTCCCCCGCGGTAACAACATCGGTGAGTACAACGAAGAGAAGTACAACGCTTTCTTGGCACTCTACACCAAGTCTCAAGAGATTCTCAACGGTGGCGCAGCTGCTACCGACGATGAAATCGACCAACTCGTGGTAGATCTGCCCAAGGCTTACACCACCTTCACCACTTCGGGTAAGGTGCTCGAGCCCGGCTACTACATCCTCACTTCTTACCGCTCTCAGGGTACCGGCTATGACGACGGTGCACTTTACGACGGTGGTGCAGTGAACGACAAGGACAAGCAACTGCATTGGACTTACAAGGGTGGCGACATCACTTACAAGAAGGATGCAGCGCTCGACTACAAGAGCCTCAAGTACATCTGGAAGGTGACGAAGAACGACGCTAAGCCCGGTTACTTCTTCTTCCAGAACTTGGCAACCAACCGTTACGTAGGTACGGCTGAGAACATCACGTCCAACGGCGGTATCGTTCCCAGTGCTCGTATCGAGATGACGGATGCAGCTGAGGCTTCCTACAACATCGTGACCAGCCGCAACTATCCCGGTTACTTCTGCTTCTACTCGCCCGACCTCTGGCGCGGTAAAGGTAAGTATTGGGGCTACGACGGCGGCGATCGTTGGGACTTCGGCGGTGTACACACCGGTAGTGACCACAACGGTACCGTAGTTTGGGACTGGCAGGCTGACGGTTCGACCTTCAAGGCTCGCACCATCACCGAGAAGGAAGTACAAGACCTCCTCAAGAGCGCCGAACAAGACATCAACAACGAAAAGGCACAAAAGCTCATCGCCGAGGCACAAGCTGCCTACGACAAGGGCTTCGCTTACATGGGTGTTGATGCTTCGGGCAACCGCCTCGAAGAGTCTACCAACGGTGCGCTTACCAACAATGGTTTGATCACCAACGGCGAAAACCTCTCGAGCCCCATGGCTGACAAGGAAGAAGGTGTGGGCGAACAACACAGCCCCGCAGTTCTCCTCGACAGCAACGCCGAAACCTACTTCCACACCAGCTGGCACGGCGGTGACGATGCTTGGAAGGGTAACCACTTCCTCCAATTCAAGCTCGACAACCCCGAGAAGCGAACTCCTCCTCAAGTGGGTGAAGCGTAACCACGGTAACGCCAACGGCGGTGCACCCGAAAAGATCACGATCTGGGGTGCTAAGACTGACGCTGCCCTCGAAGCCGGCAAGGCTGAGAAGGTGGATCAAGACGGCAACGTGGTAACCGACGAAAACGGCAACAACGTCGTTGACTTCGACGCTTGGAAGAAGAACAAAGGTTGGGATTCGCTCGTTGTTTCTACCTTCAGCTATCCCTACACCGTAACGTGGCAGGACAACAATGGCGCCGATGTGAAGAAGACCAACTTCGCCGGTACGTCTTACTTCAAGCTCCCCGCCGATAAGGGTGCTTACAAGTACTTCCGTATGGAAGTGACCAAGACCGTAGGCAACGGTGAAGCCAGTGGCAACAAGTTCTTCTATGGCTCTGAATTCCGCGTTTACAAAGGCGCTTACGACGGCCAGAACTCGCTCATCGACGCTGTTCCCCAAGCTGACCGCACGGCACTCACCACTGCCATCGCTACGTTGAAGGGCGAACTCAACACCCAGAAGGCTACGAAGGCTTCGATCGAAGCTCTCCGCGCTGCTTACGACCAGTTCCTCAAGAACTACCCCGATCCCACTCGCGTGACGAAGGCCATCGCTGCTGCGAAGGCACTCGAAGCTGCTGCTGAAGAAAGCGGAGATGTGGGTTACTACGCTACCGGCTCGAAGGCTACTTACAAGGCTGCCATCGAAACGGTTGAAACAAGCTCAAGGCGATCACCGCTACGAAGCAACCCACGGTGGCTCAGGTGAACGATCTCCTTGCTGAGCTCGACGCGGCCAACAAGGCTTTCGCTGAGAAGCTCAATGTTCCCGCCGACGGTATCTACCGTATCGTCAGCAAGTCTTCTGAAGCCAGCGTTGAAGGAAACAGCGTAGTGGCCAACACGCCCTCTACGCAGAACTACCTCAAGCTCGACGGCCGCATGAAGGACGGCAGCACCTACAAGGATGTGCCCGACTTCGAAACTCGCCTCGGTGCTTACTGGAAGCTGACGAAGGTGGCCGGTGGTTACACCTACCAGAACCTCTACACCGGTCTCTACCTCGCTCCGAAGGAAGAGAAGGGTACGCGCGTGATGAGCCTCCGCAAGGCCCCCTACACGCTCGACCTCCGCTATGCCAAGACCCCCGGTTGCTTCAACCTCGTGGCTGACACGGCTGACGTGCAGGGTAAGGAACACATCTATGTGAACGCCGAACCCGGTTCGAAGAACCTCGTTCTCTGGAACGAAGCCAACGGTAAGGACAACTCGGCCTTCTCGTTCAAGGAAGCTAAGCAACAGCTTGAAGACGCTCTCGATGCTGAATTCTCGCTCCCCATCAAGAAGGGCGTTCCCCAGATCATCACGCTGCCCATCGCAGCTGATCCCGGTGCGAACAACTTCTACACTGTAATCGGTCAGGATGCCAACAACCGCATCCAGCTCAAGAAGCACACGGGTACGCTCGAAGCCGGTCAGGCTTATGTGCTCATCCCCGAAGACGGTGACAATGAAACGGTGATCCTCCTCAGCTCTAAGGCTCAGACGATCGCTACGCTTGCTCCCGTGAGCACGCCTGCTACTCCTGTCAACGGTCTCGTTCCCGTATTCGAAACGACCAAGGTGAACAAGGATAGCGGTGTCTTCAACGCTGATCACTCTAAGGTACTCCTCTCTGAAGTAGGTGAATCGGTTGCTGCCGGTTCGGGTTACTTCACGAAGATGCCCATGACAACCGAAACCGGTGACAAGTATCTTGAAACCAACGGTACGATCACCACTGTAGGTCGCGTTGTGGCTAATGGCCAACTCGTGAACGCTGTTTACACCCTCTCCGGTGTACGCGTGAAGGATACGAAGCACCTCCCCGCCGGTCTCTACATCGTGAACGGTAAGAAGGTGGTTGTAAAATAAGCCATAAGCTGACTTTACGTCTCACTTTATGATTCGCCGCCCCGTCCTCTCGTAGGACGGGGCGGTTTTGCGTTTCGATAAGAATGCGTAACTTTGCAAGTGGCGCGCTCGACACGCCCTACTCCTTATTATATTATATATCCCCACGCACTTTCCCCTATGGCCAAAGAAGAACTCACTCCCATGATGCGGCAGTTTCACGACATGAAAGCGTCGAACCCCGACGCGATTCTGTTGTTTCGCTGCGGCGACTTTTACGAAACCTATTGTGAGGACGCGGTCATCGCCTCGCAAGTGCTGGGCATCACGCTGACAAAACGCAACCAAAAGGGGGCGAACGCCACCACGGAGATGGCGGGCTTTCCGCACCATGCGCTCGACAACTACCTGCCGCGACTCATTCGTGCCGGCTTTCGTGTGGCGATTTGCGATCAACTCGAAGATCCGAAACTCACCAAGAAGTTGGTGAAACGCGGCATCACGGAGTTGGTGACGCCGGGTGTGGCCTTGGGCGACAATGTGCTGTCGAGTCGCGAAAACAACTTCCTTGCGGCCCTGCACTTTCGGCGCGGCCAACGTCGGGCTCTCGCTCCTCGACATCTCGACGGGCGAGTATCTCGTGGCGGAAGGCGACTCCGAATATATCGACAAACTACTGACGGGCTTTGCGCCGAAGGAGGTGCTCATCGAACGCGGCGAGAAGGGTAAATTCGAACAACTCTTTTCGGGACGTTATTTCGTCTTCGAACTCGACGATTGGGCTTTCTCCGAAACTTCGGCGCGCACCAAGGTGCTCAAGCACTTCGACGTGCAAAACCTCAAAGGCTTCGGCGTCGATCATCTCCACACAGCCACCACGGCGGCGGGGGCGATTCTCACTTATCTCGAGCAGACGCAGCACCACAACATTGAGCACATCACCCGCATCACCCGCATTGAGGAACAGCGCTATGTGCGACTCGACAAGTTCACGATTCGCAATCTCGAACTGATTTCGACCAACCACGGCGACGGCACTTCGCTGCTCTCCGTGCTCGACCGCACACTTTCGCCCATGGGAGCCCGCTTGATGCGCCGATGGATGCTCTTCCCGCTGCGGTCGGTGCAAGACATCGAGCGCCGACTGGACAGTGTGGAGCACTTTTTCCGCGAACCGGAATTCCGCGAACTCTGCGAAATGGAGCTCGGCAAGGTGGGCGACTTGGAACGCATCGTGTCGAAGGTGGCGACGGGTCGCATCAACCCTCGCGAGATGCAGCAACTGCGCTGCGCACTGGAGACGGTGGTGGTGCTGAAAAACGCTTGCAAGCAATCGGCGCAGGAGAGTATTCGCCACATCGGCGAACAACTGGATGCCTGCACCACCCTGCGCCAACGCATCGAGCGCGAACTGCGCAACGATCCGCCGCTGACGGTGAACAAAGGACAGGTGATTGCCGACGGGGTGAACGCGCAGCTCGACGAACTGCGCAACATCCAAACCTCCGGCAAGGACTATCTGCTCCAAATCCAAGAACGCGAGATCGCTCGCACCGGCATTCAGAGTTTGAAGATCGGATTTAACAACGTCTTCGGCTACTATATGGAGGTACGCAACACGTATAAGGAGTTCGTACCGCCGGAGTGGATTCGCAAACAGACGCTCGTCAATGCGGAACGCTACATCACGCAGGAACTGAAGGAATACGAGGAAAAATTCTCGGCGCAGAAGACAAAATTTTGGTGCTCGAGACGCGACTCTACGGCGAACTCGTGGCAGCGGCCGCCGAACACATCGTGGCACTCCAACGCAATGCACAGGCTTTAGCCGAGTTGGACGTCTATCACTCCTTTGCCCGCTTGGCCATGGCACAACGCTATGTGCGTCCGGTGGTGGACGAGAGCGAAGTGCTCGACATCAAGGCCGGACGCCACCCCGTGATCGAAACCCTCATGCCTCCGGGCGAAGAATATGTGCCGAACGATGTCTTGCTCGACACCGAACAACAACAAATCATCATCATCACCGGCCCGAACATGGCGGGTAAGAGTGCGCTGCTCCGCCAAACGGCGCTCATCACACTGATGGCGCAAATCGGTTCGTTCGTCCCCGCCGACTCGGCACGTGTGGGGGTGGTCGACAAGATCTTCACCCGCGTGGGGGCTTCGGACAATATCTCGGTGGGCGAAAGTACCTTCATGGTCGAAATGAGCGAGGCGGCGAACATCATGAACAACATCACGCAGCGCAGTTTGGTGCTCTTCGACGAACTGGGACGCGGCACCTCGACCTACGACGGCATCTCCATCGCGTGGAGCATTGTGGAGCATCTTCACGAACGGCCGAAAATGCACGCCCGCACCCTCTTTGCCACCCACTATCACGAGTTGAACGACATGGAAGAACGCTTCTCGCGCATCAAGAACTACAATGTCTCGGTGCGCGAAGTGGACCACCGCATTGTCTTTCTCCGCAAACTGGCGCGCGGCGGTTCGGAACACTCGTTCGGTATTCATGTGGCGCGTTTGGCCGGTATGCCCAACAGTATTGTGCAACGCGCCGAAACCATTCTCCACCAACTCGAGACAAACAATGCCGACAACCGACAAGTGCTTCCTGCATCGGCAGAAAACAATCACACCGACAACGGAAACAGCGGCACGCAACTCTCGTTCTTCCAACTCGACGACCCGGTGCTCGAAGCCGTGCGCGACGAAATTCTCCATCTCGACGTCAATAACCTCACCCCGGTCGAGGCACTCAACAAGCTCAACGACATCCGCAAAATCATCACCGGCTCCTAAGGGCGAAAGTTCTCGTTTCGCGGCAACGTGGAGACGCTTCCGACATTTGCCGCGATGCCGCCATGAGCAGAAGCCTCTTGTTCGAAAGTGCACCTGCCCCTCCTCAACCATCCCCAACGCGCGCGCGTGTACGCGCGCGTCAGGTGTTTTTCGTTTTTTTGCCTTCACCTCTTCACTTTACGGCTGTATCTCACTGAAAACAAGCACCTTGCGTGTGAAGGCTTCACCATTCGCCGAAAACCACCTATCTCACTATGGTTCAACGGCTTAAGTGTGAAGGCAGCTACCTTCACCTCGACGCCGCCTGTGAACAGTGGGGTCATACGACAAAAACGACGGAGCAAATTGCCCCGTGACGCGGCGGCGCGGAGGGTGAAGGCAGCAAGCCGAAAAGCGCACCCTCTTGCCTTCACCCGCAACACGCTGTGCACCAAACCATTACAAAGTATTTTAATACACGTTTGCACGGTGACGCCTTCACACACAAACCATTCACAATCAATAGATTGCAAGCGAAAAATCACGCGGTGAAGGCAGAAAAACGAAAACTCGCTGAGTGCGCGTAACGCGCGCGAGAAGGCGGCCGAGCGGTTGCGGCGGCGCAGACGACGGCTATCTGAAAACGGACTCCTTTTCACCGAAAGCGCGCAACTTTGGCAAGAAAGTCCACCGGTTTCTCCTCCCCCTTCGTACTTTCAAAGTTTAGCGTACTGCAATAACTTTACATAAGGTTAGATTGCCGCTTCACGCCATGGGGAGGATGAACCGAAAAGACTCGAAAAAGGGCATTTCGCGCTCAGGAATATGCACAAAATGCACGCAAATGCGCAAAAATGGCGCTTTTTATAGGCGAAACCTTTGCCGGTTTGAAGAAATACCACTACTTTTGCAGCCGTAACCTCAGAAATGACTAATTTCTAATCATCAAAATAACAACAACAATGTCTGAAATTGCAGAAAAAGTAAAGGCTATCATCGTAGAGAAGCTCAGCGTTGACGCAGCCGACGTGCGCGAAGAAGCCAGCTTCACCAACGATCTCGGTGCTGACTCGCTCGAAACTGTAGAGCTCATGATGGATCTCGAAAAGGAATTCGGCATCACGATCCCCGAAGAGGAATCTGAGAAGCTCTCTACCGTAGGCGACGCTATTGCTTACATCGAAGCACACGCCGAGTAATCTTGCCTGCGCTCTAAGAGGTGGCCCGAGTGTCATCTCTCCGCAAATGTGCTAATGCGCTACGGTACCCCCTCGGCGGCACCTTGTGCATTAGCACATTTCAGCGTAGCATCTCACGCATCTCCCACTAATCCCCACACCCTTATGGAACTCAAAAGAGTAGTCGTCACCGGTCTCGGTGCCATCACCCCCGTCGGCAACACCCTCGAAGCCACGTGGAACAGCCTCATTAACGGCGTTAGCGGCGCAGCACCTATCCAAAGCTTCGACGCTTCACGGTTCAAAACGCACTTTGCCTGCGAAGTGAAAGACTTCAAGGCAGCAGATTTCATTGACCGCAAAGAGATTCGCAAAATGGATCTCTATGAACAATATGCAGTCGTGGCGGCAATGCAAGCTGTACAAGACAGCGGTCTGGACCTCGAAACGGTCGACAAAGACAACATCGGCGTGGTACTCGGAGTGGGCATCGGCGGTATCCATACCTTCGAAGAACAAATCAGCGAATACGCCCTGACTCAAGAAGAGAAAGGTCCGCGATTCAGCCCCTTCTTCATCCCCAAGATGATCGCCGACATCGCTTCCGGACAGATTTCGATCATGTACGGATTCCATGGTCCCAACTATACCACCACTTCGGCCTGCGCTTCGTCTACGAACGCCATCGCCGACGCTTTCAACCTCATTCGTCTCGGCAAGGCCAACGCCATCATCACCGGTGGTGCCGAAGCTGCCATTTCTCCCGGCGGACTCGGTGGCTTCAATGCCATGCACGCCCTCTCCACCCGCAACGACGATCCCCAACGCGCCAGCCGTCCCTTCAGCAAGAGCCGCGACGGTTTCGTGATGGGTGAAGGTGCCGGTATCCTCGTGCTCGAAGAACTCGAACACGCCAAGGCTCGCGGCGCGAAGATCTATTGCGAACTCGCCGGTGCCGGTATGAGCGCTGATGCGCACCACCTCACGGCTTCGCACCCCGAAGGTCTCGGCGCAAAACTCGTGATGCAGCGCGCACTCGAAGACGCCGGTCTCCAACCCGAAGACATCGACTACATCAACGTGCACGGTACGTCTACGCCCGTCGGTGACGTTTCGGAGGCAAAAGCCATCACGCAACTCTTCGGTGATCACGCCTACAAACTCAACATCTCTTCCACCAAGTCGATGACCGGTCACCTCCTCGGAGCCGCCGGTGCGGTTGAAGCCATCGTTTGCTGCCTGTCGGTGAAGAACGACATCGTGCCGCCTACCATCAACCACGATGAGGACGACCGCGACGAAAACATCGACTACAACATGAACTTCACCTTCAACAAGGCTCAGCAACGCACCGTACGTGCAGCGCTCTCCAACACTTTCGGATTCGGCGGACACAATGCCTGCTGCATCGTCAAGAAGTATCAAGCCTGAGAAGACTGAATGCAACACATCCCCACGAGGGAACACACGAAACATAGCGATTGTACGCTTGGTTGTTACACCCGTAATGACCAAGCGTACAAAACTATTTTTCGCGCCCTCGTCGCGATGAGTTCGCCCGTCCTCCCCTCCCATTATGAAAAATCTATTCGACCGAGCCAAACTCTTTTTCTCCAAAGACCGAGAGTTTCGTTCTGCCCTCTACGACATCATGGGCTTCTGCCCGCACAACATCGATCTCTATCGCACGGCCTTCGCCCATAAGTCGCAAGAGTATCGTTCCAAGAAACTCGGCAACAAACCGCTCAACAACGAGCGCCTCGAATTTCTCGGCGATGCCGTTCTCGAAACCGTCGTCAGCCACATCGTCTACCGACACTTCCCCAACAAGCGCGAAGGTTTCCTCACCAACACGCGCTCTAAGATCGTATCTCGCGAATCACTCGGCCGTCTCGCCAAGGAATTACACATCGATCGCCTCATTCAGAGCCAAACCCACAGCCGCACCCACAATTCCTATCTCGGCGGCAACTCCTTCGAAGCACTCATGGGCGCCATCTACCTCGACCGAGGTTTTCACTACGCCTTCCGCTTCGTCGAAAAACGCATCATCGGCGCCGTCCTCGATCTCGAATCTGTGGCGAGCAAAGAAGTGAACTTCAAGAGCAAGCTCCTCGAGTGGAGCCAGAAAAACCGCATCCGCCTCGAATTCAAAGACACCGCCGCCGACCACGACAAAGCCAACGGTCCCTCCTTCCTCACCACCGTCGTCATCGAAGGACTCTATGCCGGCGAGGGCAAAGGCTATTCCAAGAAAGAAAGCCACCAGGCGGCGGCCAAAGATGCGCTGACCAAACTCCGCCGCGAACCCCAATTCCTCGATGGCGTCTTCCGCGCGAAGGAAAAACGCACCGCGATGGGTGCCGAAGAGTTTTTCGTCCTCCCCAAGATTGACGAAATCGAAGCAGAAATCGCCCAAGAACAAAGCGAAGGCAGCAACGGTCGCAAGGAACAAGGTCGCGGCGAACGCAACCGCAAAGAGCAACGCGGCGAACGCAACGAAAAGCGCAACGAACGCCAAAAGGACAACCGCGAAGAAAAGAACGTCGAGCGCCGCAACAGCAAAAACCGTGGCGAACAGCGCAATGAACGCAACGAGGCGCGCAACGAACAAAGCGAAGAAACGCCCAAGCGCAACACGGAGCGCAAAGAGCGCAGAAACAAAAACGCTGAAGCGCGCAAAGAACGCGAGGGGCGCGAAGGTCGTGAGGAACGTCGCCAACCCACCGAACGCAACAACGACGATCACGCCAAGAAGGCGCCGGTGGCCGACCATCAGTCCACGGAAAAGCGCAACGAACCCGAGCAACCGAAGGAAGCCGAGATGCAACCCGCGCCGGCTCCAGAGCGCGTAGAACAATCGAAAGTGGATGTTCCTGCGCCGCAGCACGAACCGGCTCCCGTGGTGCAAGAAGCACCCGCCGTTGAGACGCCGCAAGCTGTGGAAGCCGTTGCCGAAAACATCTCAGCGGTAGCTCTCGCTCCGCAGGTTACGGTGCCCGCCACAGAAGAACCCGCCACGATAGCGCCTCAACCGCAGGTTGCCTCGACTCGCGCCACCGACCAATCGCTGCCCGACACGCCCAACATCTGCCCCAATCTGACCGGATCGAAGCGCAAGGTACGGAAACGCCGGCAGCAGTCGAAAAGTCTGCTCCCGCAGAACAGACGGCCGTTTTCGCTCCTATGGAACTTCCGGCCGAAGCCGTGAGTGCAACACAAGAAGCGTCTGCACAAACCTCGACACGCGAAGTGGAAGAGCAACACACGACCGCCAACACAGCGCAGCCCGAACCGCGCACTCCCGAAGTGCCCGTGACCGCTCCCCACAGCGAAACACGCGCAGAAGAGGTATCCAGCGTGACCGCACCTGAGGTTGAGCCGTTCGAAGCATCCCCCCTCGATGCCGAAGTCGCGCCCACCGAAAGCGAGCTGATCGAAATCGAGCTTACGGAAACGCCCGCACCGCGCACAGAGCAACAGAAGAAGCGTGCACGCCGTCAGAACAAGGCACAAAATGCGGCCGGTTACACCAACACCACGCTGCCCCCGGCCGAACAAAGCCGACGGGCCGAAAAGGCTGAGCGCAAACAGCGCGAAGAAGCCCACCGCCGCGCCGTGGAACGTGCGCACAGCGAACTTTGCCGAAGCGCCGGAGAACGCCGACGAAGTACTCGACGCTGAGTCGCCCACCGAGCAACCGGCCGCACGTCGCAACAACCGTCGCCGCCGCGGCGGCGGAGCACGTCGCCGCAAACCCGGACGCAATAACGAAGGCAACGGCACAACGCAGCACGAAGGCGGCGACAACTGATGCCGCTGCCCTCACTTCACCCAACTACTAAAAAAGTAAATCAACACCATGGCATACATGACCCAAGAGGGTTACGATAACCTCGTGACCCAGCTCCGCCGTATGGAGCAAATCGACCGCCCGGCTGCCTCGGCCGCCATCGCTGAAGCTCGCGACAAAGGCGACCTCTCCGAAAACGCGGAATACGACGCCGCCAAAGAAGCACAGGCCATTCTCGAAAACAAAATCAACGAGCTCAAAGCTACCATCGCGGCAGCCAAGATCATCGACACGTCGAAACTCCGTACCGACATCGTGCAGATTCTCTCTACCGTCGAGATGAAGAACGTAAAGGTCGGCGCCAAGATGAAGTACACCATCGTTTCGGAAAGCGAAGCGGATCTCCGCGCCGGTAAAATTTCGAGCACCACGCCCATCGCTCAAGCTCTCCTCGGCCACAAGGTCGGCGACGTGGTCGACGCACAAACGCCCCGCGGCGTCATCCAGCTCGAGATTCTCGACATCTCTGTCTAAGCAAAACAAGTGGTGCAACTCACTCGGTCGTTTCCTCCCAATTCGAGTTGCACCCTTATATAGAACATTCATCCCGCTCAGCACCAAAAGTTCTGAGCGGGATTTTTTTCATTTGCAAAAAAACGAGAGCAGAGATTGTTTTTCCGCAAAACATTATCTTTGCGAACAAAAATCATCTTGAGCTTAGCCACAAATACAAATTGCCACACGAAAAACTCCCTTATGAAACAATTCATGGCTTAATGGTCAAATGTACTCCTGAAAGGGGGCAAAAATGCTCTCTTTTTCATTTAATGGTCAAATGTACTCCTATAATAGTTGAACTCCCTAGTGTTTATCGGGGTTGTAAGCCCCTAATATGTTTCCAATAAGCAGTTCTCGCCTCTCTTTCGAAAGTCCTCGATGAAGACGCAATCTCATCTTCAATACAGAGTTAAGAGACTCAATAGCATTGTTAGTGCGTGGAACTTGATCGGCAGGGAAATTCTCAAAGGTAAATAGTGCATTTAGATTGCGTTTTAAACTATAAAAAGCACTTCTCGTTCTTCTATGAGTGAAGTGCCATTTGCCATCTTCACCATAAGACTTCTCTTGCAAAAAATCTTTCCACTTTTTGCTCCCCATTTTTTTCAAGAGATGTCTCAAAGTCTAGACGACTAGATTGTGTAAGTTGATGCGCCAATGCTTTGAGTTCTTTGGCCGCAGGTAAGCGAGGATTAGTGGTGAGCAAATGTCTTATTCGCTGAAGCTGGTGAAACTGACAATACTGATAAGGTATCTCAGGAAATGCTTCCTTAATACCTGATAATGCGTCACTTACAATGGATCTGATTGTAAATCCTTGATCTTGGAGACAGGATATACCAGCTTGATAATCACTAATTCTCTCCTTACCACGTAAGAAGCGATAGTGTAATACTCTGTGGCTTGAAGCATCCATGAAAATGACTACTCCAAAGTTTCGACCCCAATAGGTAGCATCCATTTGTAACGTTATAGCAATGGGGAAATTCTGTAAGAAACATCCTGACTTTGGGGTACGTTTTTGAGATATCGTTGTAGGGTAGAAACAGAAATACCATATTCTTGAGCTGTTTCAAGCAATGTATGGCGCCCTTGTAAATAGAACTCAACAATGGCAGCCTTATTAGGCTTTTCACGACCACTAAAATAGCATTGACAACTCTTGCAATACCAATACGAGGCACCACGTTTAACTCCTTTGCGGATTACAGCATGAGAACCGCATTTCTGGCACTTTTTTTACGATGATATTCCATTATAGCATTATAAACACCTCCAAAGGTATGAAAAAGAGAGCATTATGCCCCCTTTCAGGAGTACATTTGACCATTAAGCCCAATTCATCATCTACTTCTTCATCAGCTGTTGGGCACTCCTCGGGTGCACTCAAGACAAAGTGACCTACCGCTTCGCACCCAAAATTGGCCAACCGATGGTATACACGACAACTTCAGTTACTGAAACGAGCTTCTTTTGGCAACCCATCACTTTCACCAACAAGGTGAAAACAAAGGAGACCCCCATTTCAAAGGAGAACGGCATCTTTACCCTCATGTCGCAGATCGAAGACTTGTCGACGACTGTAAGCGATCCCAAAGCGAACGCTGCCATCCAAGAAAAAATCCAATCAACCAAGGCGAAAATCATCGGCATGCACATCTTCACCAAAGTCGACGAGCAAGGCAACGTCGTGGCAGAGCCGCACTACGAAGGCATTAGCGCAGAAAGCAAAAATATTGACGCAAGACAATCTCGGCATAGAGATGGTTTACCGCATGAAGTTCTTCCCTGAACACGCCATCACAGTAGGAGACACCTGGGAGAACAAAATGCAAACAAACCGAGCCAGAGCCAATATAAAATACAAACTCGAACAGCTGGACGACACTTCCATGACGGTGAGTTTCACCGGTACGGTACAATCCACCATTAAAGAAAACAAGAAGTGGGTTCTTCAGGTGGAAGGCAAGAGGCAATTCGATCGCTCTACCGGCGTACAAATCCCGGGCACCTCGAAAGTAAAAATGACGGGGGACTTTGATGAAGAAGGTGGAAAAATCACTATCACGTCCACGATGTAAACCCACTCACCTCCCATACCCCACAACTAGTCCAAGCCCTGCACATCGTCCTTGCGAACGGTGGCAGGGCTTGGACTTGTTCTGAGCCGTAATGGTTCGGTGTCGTCAATCCATCTCGACCATCGAATGGAGGCAAGCGTAACGAAAGCTTACGCAAGCAGTAGAGCATAACAAATCGTCGGCATGAAGGCTCTCACCGATCACTTCTTCCGCAACTCCCAAAAAGCCACTGCCGAAGCCGCAGCCACATTGAGCGAGTCCACGTTGTGATACATCGGGATGCGCACCGTGTAGTCGGTGCTTGCGATCACCGTGTCGGCCAAACCGTCGCCCTCCGTACCCATCACGAGCGCCAAGCGCGGTTCGGCCTTCAAGGCCGGATCGTCGAGCGAAATCGACCGATCGGTCAGCGCCATGGCCGCCGTGCGGAAGCCCAGTGCCTGCAACTCCGCCACCGGCTCGGCCGACCAAGCCCAAGGCACGAGAAACACGCTGCCCATCGACACGCGCACCGCACGGCGGTTGAGCGGGTCGCAGGCCGTACGCGAGAGCACCACGGCATCGATGCCCAAGGCGGCGGCCGAACGGAAGATCGCACCGATGTTGGTGGCATCGGTCACCCCGTCGATCACACACACGCGCGCCGCATCGTGCACCGCTTCTGCCACCGACGTTTCGGGACGGCGGCGCATGGCACAAAGCACACCGCGGGTGAGGGTGTAGCCCGTGAGCTGCGCCAAGAGTTCGCGCGCACCGGTATAGACGGGAATATCGCCGCAACGGCTGAGCACATCGGCCGCATCGCCCGTGAGATGCCGCTCCTCGCAGAGCAGCGAGAGGGGTTCGTAACCCGCATCGAGCGCCACGTGGATCACCTTTGGACTTTCGGCGATGAACACGCCACGAGAGGGATCGACTTTGCTGCGCAACTGCGCTTCGGTCAAGGCACTATAAACCTCTACGCCGGGATCGGACAAGGAATTGAGATGAAAGATGGGCATACGGGAGTATTTTTTTCGCAATCAGTTGTTGAGGAGAAATGTCCACGACCACCGGCACGCACACGCGCCGCAGCCGCATCGGGACTTGGTGTTGCAAAGTTAGCCGAAAATATCTGCTCGCACCACCCTACTCCACGCAAAAGTACGCACGCGATGTGCACACGTGGGGAGTGTAGTGTCAATAGGGAAGTGCAAAAATAGACTATTCTATGGGGGCATCTGACATGGGAATGATGGGGCAATCGTTCAGGGCATAATAACCGTAGCCCAAAGTATCTTTCATCCCTAAAACCACAGGTAAGTCTCTTTGTTATCAATGTCCTGACCAGTCGTACCTTACCGGAATACCGGTTCTGTAACAATGATTGCGCCGGCCTTTTTTATCAGCTGCTGCACTTGATACAACGAGGTCTTCTCGGGAGTAGCTACCATTCGCTTTTTTTTACCGGAAGAACCTTGAGGATAAAAGACCTATATTCTTCATTGGAAAATTCAATCCTTTGTATGATATAAATAGAGGATTGATCGTGCTTGCTGAAATATAGATTTATACCTGTATCCAGAAAAAAGACTCGATGCTCATTGTCCCCATACTCTCTATAATGTATGCCATACTGTCTTAAGATTGCAGATACGTATTCTTTTTCTATGCCAAGCCGTCTTATAGCCCTCTTTTTTTTTAATAGCAATTGCGAAGAATACCTCAAATAAATCGCTGCAGCTTGATGTTTATTGGGGTCTATCGTTCGTTCCAGAACGAGATGTTTACATAGCTTCACGAACTCAACTATGTATTCTCCTTCGAGAATAAATTTCCACTTCATCCTTTCTATGAGTAAAGGATTTCGTTCATATTCCTCAATGTAACGGATAATATGAGTGAACGTCCAATGCTTTTGCGACATCTTGTAATCCTTGTTTACGTGACAAATCAGACCCTGTAAATATCTCTACTGCCATTCGTGCAATATTTAATAGTAGAGTGTAGAGTCAAACGGCAAGTGCAAAATTAGACAATCCTTTTGTAGAACTCTGCTTGGGGTGTTTCAAACTTTAGCTTTTATCCGGGACTTCTGTTGATTTTCTTTTGTATGCTCGCCGTCTTTTTACCGGAGAAAACATCGAAGATGGCTTGCACGTTCAGATCCGAAGTACAGGAGTAACTCGTGTCGTGCACCGCCCCAACACAACACTCCCGCCGTGTGGAGACACGACGGGAGCGGGCGTTATGATGAAAGAATATCAACAATTTAGGGTTGAGCGCGACGACCGGAGGTCACGACAAGCGGAGTTTGCACCGTAGAGGTGTCATCGGCCGAGGTGCCGCGGTAGGCATTCCAGCTCCAAGCGACATTGTCGTAATCGTAGTAGTCGCCGGAATAGGTGTTCCAACCCGTGAAACTCAGGTTGCGCAGGCTGAAACGGAAGTTCGAATCTCCGGCACGTCCCGTGAAGAGACTGTTGCTCAAATAGTAGTCGTAGATAGCCACATCGAGCTTATGATCCGACGGATAGCTGAGATACAGCACGCCGTTGCGTACTTCCCAATAGAAACGGTGGTAACGGCGCGAGAGGGGGCCGTACTCGTAGAAGTCGATCTGCTTACCCCAACCCGCGCTGGCTCCGTAGTAATTCGGTTGGAAAAGCACATAAGAGTTGCGCGAATCGAACTGCACGCTTTGTCCCGTGATGGGGTTGACCACGGCATAGAACATGCCGAAATCACCTTGCCACTCGCCGCTGACGACTCGGGCTCGACCGCGGTCGCCATAGCCGTCATAGTTCGAGTTATTATAATAGTTGTCGATGACACGACCTTCGTCGTAATACGGATCGTACACGCAGGACGTGAGGAACAAGGCACTCACGAGCAGGACGGGCAGCGCCCAAAGGAGAGAGTAGATTCGTTTCATAATCGTTGCTTTGTGTGCCGCCGTGAAGCGGCAGGGTTCATAAGGCAAATGTAGAGGAAAGCCCGTGAGCGACCAAACGAAAGGCACAAAAAAAGCACCCGACGGCACGATTATTTACTTTTTTGTGGTATTCTCCCACAGACAACTACACAGAATGAATAGTTCACTTCTCGCCTCGCACACATTACAAGACAAATGAAAAACACAGACACGCGACCCGTAAACAAGAACACACATAAAACCCACTTTACTTTCATTTGTCCACAAAACACCTAAATCACTACTCCTGTTTTCTCATGCCCCCATTTCTATGTCCCTACAGCCAAGTCTCGCGCGGGCGCGCGCCCAGTGATTTTTGATTTTTTCCTTCACCTCTTCACCAATCGCACCCAACTCACTATATATCACCTACTTACGCGTGAAGGCTTCACCCCTTTTTTCCTTCACCTTTCCTTCACCCTCATTTCGGACCGAAAATTCGCGTCGATGTTTTCCTCATTGCTCTTTCGGACGGCGATGTTTCGGTGAACGCTAATCGCAAATCGTTCCTTCACCCCTAACACTTTGATTCACAAGGCAATAGAGCAAAAACGACGGAAGGTAAAACCTTCACCCACAACGCACTGAAAATCAATAAATTGAAAGGAGAAAGTGCCGCGGTGAAGGCAAAAATCAGAAAACTCGCTGAGTGCGCACACACGCGGGCGAGAGAGTGAACGAAAGGCGCAACCGACCGGCGAAAGTAGGGAAGAAGAAAAGAAAAACGCTCCACTTCTCGACGAAAACGCCCCACTTTCTCTTTCCTCTCCCCAGCTTTCACCGGAGTGTAGACTGCACGCGTCGTGCTCGCCGCTGAAATGTCGTGAAAGGTTGTCGGCCTTTTCGCCACTCGGGGTGCCCGCTCGTTTTCCACTCGTCGGGAATGCGGGGAAGGGTGTTTTTTTTGCGTGACAAGCCGCCGACATTTCGCTGCTTTTTAGTATATTTGCGAAAACGCAGTGCGCCCCCACTTTCGGCGCCTACTCTCCACAACAAATACCGGTACACCATGACTATTTTCAGCAAAATCGCCGCCGGCGAAATCCCTTCCTATAAATGCGCGGAAAACGAAGACTTCTACGCGTTTCTCGACATCAATCCCGTGGCGAAAGGCCACACCCTCGTGATTCCGCGCCGCGAGGTGGACTATGTCTTCGACCTCGACGACGAAACACTCGCCGCCTACCACCGTTTCGCCAAGCGCGTGGCGCTGGCCATCGGCGAAGCGCTGCCTTGTCGCAAAGTCGGTATGGCGGCCATCGGACTTGAAGTGCCGCACGCCCACTTGCACCTCATTCCCCTCAACGACGAGGGCGATATGGACTTCCGCAAACCCAAACTGCAACTCCCCGCCGAAGAGATGCAAGCCACGGCCGACGCGATTCGCGCGGCTTCGAACGTCAAAACCAAGCCTAACTCCCTAACCTCCACTCCTCCCATGCACTTCCTTCGCCATGCGCTGCCGCTTGCCCTGCTCGTGAGCGCCGGCACGGCCGCCTCACAATCCACGGCCGGCCACGTCATTCGACTTGACCAACCGACTTCCTTCAAAGGCGCCGAAAGTTGGTGGGGCGGTCACCCCGAACGCTTTGACAGCCTGCGCAAACCCGTCAGCGCCGGCGATGCCGCGGTGAACCCCGACCCCGAATGGGAACGCCTTTCGCTCCCGTTGGGCAATGGCCATTTGGGGGCGAACCTCATGGGATCGGTGGCGACCGAACGCCTCACACTCAACGAGAAAAGCCTGTGGCGAGGCGGCCCCGGCGTGAAGAGCGGACCGGCTTACTACTGGGATGTGAACAAAGACAGCGCGCCGGTGCTCAAAGCCATTCGCCGTGCCTTCACCGAGGGCAACGGCCAGGAGGCGGCGCGACTCACCCGCGAGAACTTCAACGGAAAAGCGTCCTACGAAACCCAAGGGGAGAAGGATTTCCGCTTCGGCTCGTTCACCACGATGGGCGAACTCCACATCGCCACGGGGCTCGACGAGGCGAAGATCCGCGACTATGAGCGCACGCTCTCGGTCGATTCGGCCTTTGCCACGGTGAACTTCACTGCAGCCGACGGCACGCGCTACACCCGTCGCGCGTTTATCTCCTACCCCGACAATGTGCTGGTGGTACGCTTCACGGCCGACCGCCGCGGACAGCAAAACCTCACCCTTTCCTACGCGCCGAATCCTTGTGCCGAGGGCAAGATGGTGTCGGAAGGCAAAGATGGGTTGGTCTATCGCGCACAGTTGGACAACAACGGCATGCGCTATGTGGTGCGTCTGCGCGCGATGGCGAAAGGCGGCACGGTGACGAACACCGACGGCCGCTTCACGGTGAAGGGGGCAGACGAGGTGACCTTCTTGCTCACCGCCGACACGGACTACCGCATGAATCTCGATCCGCGCTTCGACGACCCGAAAGCCTATGTGGGGGTGGATCCCGAACGCACCACGGTGAAATGGATGAAAGCGGCGGCGCGACGCAACTTCTCCTCCCTCTTTGCGCGTCACTACAAAGACTACGCCGCGCTCTACAACCGCGTGAGTTTGCAACTCGGCGACACGCCCGACTCGCTCCGCAACCTGCCGACGGATCGCCGACTCGCGGCCTACCGCAACGGCGCACCGGATCATGATCTCGAGGCGCTCTATTTCCAGTTCGGCCGCTATTTGCTCATCGCTTCTTCGCGACCGGGCAACCTCCCCGCGAACCTGCAAGGGGTGTGGCACAACAACGTCGACGGCCCGTGGCGCGTGGACTACCACAACAACATCAACCTGCAGATGAACTACTGGCCGGCGCTGACGACGGGCTTGGCCGAGTGTGCCGAACCGCTCACAGAGTTCATTCTCTCCATGCGCAAACCCGGCGCGGTGACGGCGCGCAAGTATTTCAACGCCCGCGGATGGATGGCCGGTATCAGCGGCAACCCCTTCGGTTTCACCTCGCCCTTTGTGAGCCAAGACATGTCGTGGAACTACAACCCCGTGGCGGCACACTGGTTGGCGACGCACCTGTGGGAGTACTACGAGTTCACGCGCGATAAGCGTTTTCTCTCCCAAGTGGCCTATCCGGTGCTGAAGGAGTGCGCGCAATTCTCGGAAGACTATCTTTGGCAAAAGCCGAACGGCACACTGACGGCTGCTCCTTCGACCTCGCCCGAACACGGGCCGGTGGACGAGGGGACGACGTTCACGCACGCCGTGATTCGCGAAAACCTGCAAGAAGCGGTGCGCGCGGCGATGATTCTCGGTGTCGACAACAGCGAGGTGGCAACATGGAACAATACGCTCGCCAATTTGGCTCCGTATAAGATCGGTCGCTACGGGCAGTTGCAAGAATGGAGCAAGGACATCGACGACCCGAACGACCACCACCGCCATGTGAACCACCTCTTCGGACTGCACCCGGGCACGACGATTTCGCCCATCAGCACACCGCAACTCGCCGAGGCGTCGCGCGTGGTGCTCGACCATCGCGGCGACGGTGCCACCGGCTGGTCGATGGGCTGGAAACTCAACCAATGGGCGCGCTTACACGACGGCAACCGCAGCTACAAGCTCTTTGCTAATTTGCTAAAAAATGGAACGGCCGACAACCTCTGGGATATGCACCCGCCGTTCCAAATCGATGGAAACTTCGGCGGTACGGCGGGCGTGGCCGAAATGCTCCTCCAAGTCACATCGGCGGTTTGCACCTCCTGCCTTCGCTGCCCGACGCGTGGCGCAACGGCAGCGTGAAAGGACTGCGCGCCCGCGGTGCCTTTGTGGTCGATCTCGACTGGCGCAACGGGCAGCTCCACGAAGCGCGCATCACCTCGCAGGCCGGCGAAGACTGCACCGTGCGCTATGGGCAACAAACCGTGGAGTTTCCCACACAAAAAGGACGCACCTACGTGCTACACCTCGTAAACGGACAGCTCCAAACGGCAAAATAAATTCGCGCGTCGATTGCCCGCCAAAAAACAACCGCAAATCTTGGACATTCGCACGACGAATAGTAACTTTGCCCCAATTTACTTTCCATCTCGACTTATTTTAATGCAACAATCCTTCGAACTCATAGCCAAGACCTTCCAAGGTCTGGAAGAAGTCTTGGCACAGGAGCTCATCGAGCTTGGCGCCAACGACGTACAAATCGGCCGTCGCATGGTGTCCTTCAGCGGCGACCAAGAAATGATGTACCGCGCCAATTTCTGCCTCCGCACCGCCGTACGTGTTCTCAAACCTATTTCCCATTTTCGGGCTCGCAACGCAGACGACGTGTACAAAGCGGTGAAAGAGATCGAGTGGAACGAATTTTTAGACCTTGATACGTCCTTTGTCGTCGACACCACCGTCTACAGCACCGAATTTCGCAACTCGAAATTCGTCGCTTACAAGGTGAAAGACGCCATTGTCGACTATTTTATGGAGCGCGAAGGAAAGCGCCCCAACATCAGCGTGTCCAATCCTGACCTGCGACTCAATATACATATAGCGGAGGAGAGTTGCACCCTCTCCCTCGACTCGAGCGGAGAGAGCCTCCACTTGCGCGGCTATCGTACTGCCACGGTCGATGCCCCCATCAACGAAGTGCTCGCCGCCGCCTTGATCAAAATGAGCGGTTGGCAATTCGACTGCGACCTCATCGACCCCTTCTGCGGATCGGGCACCATTTTGGTGGAAGCCGCCCTCATGGCGCGTAACATCTACCCCGGTGTGTTCCGCCGCAAGTTTGGATTTGAGAATTGGAAAGATTTTAATCCCGAATTGCTCAGTTCGATCTTCGACGACGACAGCAACGAGCGCACGTTCGAGCACCGCATCATCGGCTTCGACATCAATCTCCGCGCTGTCGAAGCCGCACAGGCCAATGCCAAATCCGCCGGTGTGGCCGATCTCATCACCGTCGAACAACGCGAGATTCGCAACTTCACCCAACCCGAATCGCCCGCGCTCCTCATCACCAACCCGCCTTACGGTGAGCGTCTTCGTCCCGAAGATCTCTCCGACATCTACCGCACGCTGGGCGAAAAACTCAAACGCGAATTTCAAGGTGGCGAAGCCTGGGTCATTTCTTCGCGCGAAGAACTCTTCGACTCCATGCGCCTGCGCCCCTCCTTCAAAGTGCCCCTCCAAAACGGCTCGCTCGACTGCGAACTCCGCAAATACGTCACCTTTGAAGGCAAACTCGACAACTTCCGCGCACAAGGCAACGTCGTAAAAACCGACGAAGAACTCCGCCGCATGGGAGAGAAGGGTCGTTTCCGCGATGGCCGCAAGCGCGATTTCTCGCGCAAGCGTTTCGAGGACGACGAAGAGCGCGATGGACGCGGAGCAGGCGAAGAACGTGGCGATCGCCGCTTCAACGACCGCACCGCCGGCGACCGCAAAGGAAAATTCGGCGACCGCGAACGTCGTTTTGACGACCGCGACAACCGCCGCTTTGATGACAACGATCGCCGTTCAGAAGATCGCCGCAACGAAGCCGAAGAACGCTACGATCGCAACATCGATTTCTCCGACGATCCCGAACTCGCCGCCACCTATCGCAATCTCCGCGCCCGTCACAACACCTTCGAGCGCGTGCGTCACGCCAAAGACCGCAAGGAGCGCGAAGAACGCGGCGAGAAGTTCGAACGCCGCGACGACCGCGGAGGTTTCAACAAGCGCGGAGGATTTAACGACCGAAAAGGCCATAACGACCGCAAAGGGTTACAACGATCGAGGCGGCTTCAAAGGCCGCCGCGATGACCGTCGCGACAACGACCGCCGCGGAGGATATAATGAACGCGGAGGCTACAACAAACGTGGCAGCTATAACGATCGTGGAGGTTACGACCGCCGCGACCAAGGTGGCTACTCCCGTTCGCGCCGCGACGACTGATGCTCGTCGGCCGCCCATCTCCTTTTCGTTCACGCATGAGTATGTTGCACGCATGAAAAAAATCTTCGTTCTTCTTCTCTCGCTCCTTTCGCTCACCGGCATGGCGCAAAACACTCCTTCTACTCTCCGTCGTCCCACACTCGACGACCTGATGTGGGGCGGTTCCAACTATTGGAACCTCCAACCCAAGAGCGTTTTCACCGCTTGGTGGGGGGACGCGCTCCTTCGCACCGACGTGTCTGAGGTGTCGCAACTCAGCGACGCCGACGGCCGCCGTTTCGACGCGAAAGGCACGCGCCTTTTCACCCTCGCTGAGGTCAATGCAGCGCTCGACACGGCCCGTTGCGGCGTGTTGCGCTCCCTCACCTCCGCCACCTTCCCCGAAGCCAGCCGACCCGTCGCCGCTCTCCGCACCGCCCGCGCCCTCTTCCACTATAATTGGAAAGACCGTCGCGTCGAATGGTCCATTCCCCTCGAGCGCGGCATCGGCCACCAAGACTTCGCCCCGGCAAGTCGCGCCCTGGCCTACACCAAGGACTATAATCTCTACGTCACCACCGCCGACGGTCGCCAACACGCCGTGTCGACCGACGGCAGCCGCGAACTCCTCTACGGCACCTCCGTGCACCGCGACGAATTCGGCATCCACAAAGGCACCTTCTGGAGCCCCGACGGCCGCCGTCTCGCCTTCTACCGCATGGATCAAAGCATGGTCACCGACTATCCGCTCGTCACCATTGACGTGCCCTCGGCCGTGCGCATCGCCCAACCCGCGCCCGAGAAATACCCCATGGCCGGTATGACCTCTCACAAGGTCACCGTCGGCATCTTCAACCCGGAGAACGACCGCACCGTCTGGCTCGATCTCGGCGATCCCACCGATCGCTATTTCACCAACCTCAGTTGGAGCCCCGACGGCAGCCGCCTCTACATCATGGAAGTGCCGCGTTCGCAAAAACGCTGCGACCTCGTCGCCTACGACACCCAAACCGGTGCGCGTCTCGGCGTGCTCTACACCGAAACCAACGAGCGTTTCGTCGAACCGCAAAATCCCCTCGCCTTCCTCCCCTGGGATGCCGGTAAGTTCATCTACCAAAGCGAGCGCGACGGCTTCAACCACCTCTATCTCTTCGACACCAAGGGCAAACTGCTCAAGCAACTCACCTCCGGTAAGTTTGAGGTGCTCGAACTCCTCGGTTTCAACACCCGCACCCGCAGCGTCATCATTCGCAGCAACGAGAAGCGGCCACATCCGCGAGAACCTCTACGCCGTCGATCTCAAAACCGGTCGTCGCACCCTCCTCGACAACGGCGTAGGCGTGCACCGCGCCCAACTCTCGCCCGGCGGTCGCTATCTGCGCGACACCTGGTCGTCGCCCACCACCTACCGCAACATCGTCGTGCGCAGCACCGAGCGTCCCCACGAAGCCCTTCGCCTCCTCGAAGCCACCGATCCGTGGCGCGAGTTCACCATGCCCCGCGTCGAAAGCGGCAGCATCCTGGCAGCCGACGGCAAAACGCCCCTCTACTACCGCTTGGTCAAGCCCGTCAACTTCGACCCCAACAAGCAGTACCCCGCCATTGTCTACGTCTACGGCGGCCCCCACGCCACCAACGTCAAGGAGTCGTGGAACTACCAAGCCCGTCCGTGGGAATACTACATGGCCAACCGCGACTACGTCCTCTTCATTCTCGACAATCGCGGATCGGGCGATCGCGGTTTCGAGTTCGAAAGCTGCACCCATCGCCACCTCGGCCGCATTGAGATGGCCGACCAAATGGAAGGCGTCAAACACCTCAGCGCCCTCCCCTATGTCGACACCACCCGCATCGGTGTGCACGGTTGGAGCTTCGGCGGATTCATGACGACGAACCTCATGCTCTCCCACCCCGAAGTCTTCAAAGTCGGCGTCGCCGGCGGTCCCGTCCTCGACTGGAAATACTACGAAGCCATGTACGGCGAGCGCTATATGGAAACGCCCCAAAGCAATCCCGAGGGCTACGCCGAAGCCAGCATGGTGGAACACGCCGCGAAGCTCAAAGGTCGACTGCAAATCATCGTCGGCTACAACGACCCCACCTGCGTGCTCCAGCACTCCCTCGCCTTCCTCCGCGCCAGCGAAGATGCCGGCACACAACCCGACTACTTCGTCTATCCCGGACAAGGCCACAACATGGCCGGTCGCGATATGATCCACCTCCACGAGCGCATCACACGCTACTTCGAAGACCATCTCAAACCACTGCGCAAATAACCTATCGCCTCGCAACGGCATTCACACCACGGCGCCGCCTCTCTCGTGAGAGGCGGCGCCGCTTTTTTGCATCCACCGCAGGCTGGTTGCAGTGTGCTTCGGCAGGTCATGCCCGATAAGAAAGAAGTCGAAAAGACTGCATTCAATTCGGCATCGGCGTGATTGGTTTTTGACTGACTACAAAATGAAAGCTCGTGAAATGCCCGGCTGTGTGTTCACCGCAGAAAGTCACGCTGCGTTGGATGCGGCTTTCGTTGGGCGACAATTCTACCTGGATTACATTTCTCTGTTTCGAAACATAAAAGGCATACCACTCGCCCGCGTACTTCACACGACCATCCGTCAACGTGTCGACGTGCAGAGCACTGTCTTTCACACTGCCCCCCTGACCCAAATAGACATTGCGGAAAGCCCACTTGCTTTTCCATTTTCCTCCATCCGTTTGCTTGAGTTGCGTCATAGCCTCCCCACCCTCCGCAGGAATTTCCACATAAGAGGGCGAAACTGCAGGCTCGGCAGAGAGATCATCACAGCTCACAGCACCCGAACAAGCCAAACAAACACCAACTCGACAAAGCGAGTAAAGAAGAGATACGCATACTTTTTCGTTTAGTAAAGAGCAGAAAATAAATTCAAGAATCACTGCAAAGATAAGCAAAGAAGAGAAGCGCAAGCAACAGAGAATGCACTTTTTTCTCGTTTCAGCAAAACAAAAACTCCTACCATCACAGCAGCTTTCCCTTCTTTCTCCGCCTTTTTGCGCAAATACTCCCCACAAGGCCGCCCCAAACGCCTCCTACACCTCCACCACCCTATAGCAGTTTCCACGCCGACGGTGGGCGGTCGTACAATACTGCCATAGCTCAAACGGAATAACTAAGCCACATCTTCGCCTACTGCCATAACGCCATCGGTGTCGCCCCTTTGAATAAGAGACGACACCGAACACTTCATAATTTATAATTCCGACAGACGAGAAACAGGCTTAGTTCGTTGCGGTGCTGTCAGCCTCCTGATCGACTGCAAAACTCACCAGACCTGCGCCATACAAATCGTTACCCAAGAATTGCACACTACGCTGATTCTTTGATTTATTGGGAGAGACAACCACATGTATCTCATTCTTAGCCATGTTTACATAAAATGCATACCACGTGCTCGAATACTTCACACGGCCATCCGTCAAAGTGTCAATACGCAGCGTTGAATCTCTTCTATAAAAGATACCTTCCTGCACTTCAACACTTTGTATGCCCATTTTGTACGAAGTTTTCCACCATCCATACGAAGCACCTTTGCGGTGGCCTCTCCGCCCGCAGCAGAGATTTTCACTGAAGGGGGCGTAGCCGTAGGTTCAGCAGAGATATCATCACAGCTCACAGCTCCGAACAAGCTGAAGAAAAAGATACTCAGCAAACAAAAACTCTTTAGGATATTCATATTTCTCATTTAGGACGGATTACAAAATACGAAGCTTTCGAACGATAATTAACAGCATCGTTTGCTCCATTATACTCGAAGCCATCCTTGCTGTCAACATACAGAAAATAACCATTACACTTGCCGCTCCATCCTGCATTGATGTGATAGACGTGTCTCACGGTTGTCTTCCAACGTTTCCAAAACAAAGCACCATAACGCTGCCGCTTATTAAAATCCATTATACCATCGATCACATACGTATGATAACGCAAATCAACCTGAGAAAGCAATCCTAACGAACTTGCGCCTGCAGTCATGATCACAAAACAATTGTCAGGGTGCTCAAAGTACTCTTTTGCCACACGTGCGTTCTCTGACCATCCATAACCATCAAAATCGCCGTTCGCGACTACGCAATTATCATATCTTGAATGGATATATGAACCCAAGAGCGGGCGAATAAAATCCTTTGCATCAGTATTAAAGATCATCGTACTGCTTCCCATCTTTGTAGGGCTGCAATTCGCTGTAATCCAACCCAAGAAACGTTGAGTCTCATAAACCAAAGAAGTACTATCATTCATATTTTCCCACAACACGCGTTCACCATTATGATACTTCAAATCCCTGAATCCGGGATAATTGCGAAGCGCATATAAGACCTGTCCATAGGCAACAGAAGTACACCCAAATGACTCTCCATCGTAAGTTCTGTTATTGGTGGGGATCTCTTTTTTGTATGCCTCAGATTTGGGGAGTCCGACTATTGAAAATACGCCATTTTGGTTTCTCCGCAATTGCTGCCCCCACTTTACGTTCTTAAGCTTTGGCGCTGCCTCACGGATATTTTTATCCACCCATCCGCCATCATTTGTTCTGGCGTTTTTTTCTCGTAGTTAGTATCCTTATTACCAAGACTCTGACTTCGAGTTTGTTTCTGCTCACCGAGGTATTCTTCCCACTTCTGGTCGAAATACGCAATTTCGTTTTTCTGTCCCTCTTGAGCCTGCTGCAAACGATACTGCATATACTCAGTGTTTAGCGAGTCAGGAGAAAAAGCTCCGTCATCCAACACGGCAAATACAGGGAAGGTACGTTTATCCTTAGACACCACGGCATAACCGCGTCCATCTTTGAGCGTTACAAAGTAGAAATTCTTTGTCACACTGTCCGTCAATGCTGTTGCTCCGCGTGTCCTGCGTGCGCCTTCCAGATCGACCACTGTTTCAACTTCTCGATTGTCCGTCGCAACTGCACCACGAACTCCATTCGTCGGTTGTTCTGATAAAAAATCGCTCACCGCTGATGCAGCTTCTTGCGGACTCAAACGAAAGGCAGAAACATCATTTCTGCTTGTTTCTGTTACCGTAGGGCGAATCTCTTCATCACTACCACAAGCACAAACCAATGCCGGCAAGACGAGGAGCAAACCCACTTTTTTAATTGACATAGTAAAAAATATCATTATTGAACAGCGCAAAGATAACAACAAAACGGTCAATTAGCAAAATCAAAATTGGACTTTTTTACGCTCAGAGAAACAAAAACTCATACGAATACCACAGTTTTTCTTTTTAACCACTCTTTCTTTCGCACACTATTCCCCACAAGGGCACCCCAAAAGCCTCCCTACACCTCCACCACCCGATAGCAGTTGCCGCGCCGACGGTGGGCGGTCGGGAAACCTAAGCTGCGCACCTCACGGCCGAAAGTCTGGAGCGAAAGACCACGCACCGCCGCGGGACAACGGCGGAGAAACGGTCGTACAAGACTCTTATAGTTTGAAATAGATAGCTAAGCACACATCAATAGCCTACTGTCCATAACGCCATCGGTGTCGCCCCTTTGAATAAGAGACGACACCGAACACTTCGTAATTTATAATTCCGACAGACGAGAAACGGGCTTACTTCGTTGCGGTGGTGTCAGGTTTCTGATAAACACCAAAATCAAAGAGAGCTGCCTTTGCTCCATACTCCCCAAGAAACGTCACACTGCGCCGCTTATTCGTCTGATTAGCGGTCAGCACGGCTTTAATCTCACGCTTATCCTTTGAGACGTAAAACGTATACCATTCGCCCGAATACTTCACACGACCATCTGCCAAAGTATCAATCTTCACCGTTGTTTCAGTTTGTACATTACCTTCAGCATACTCCGTATAAATATATTGGTAATCCCATTTCGCGCGATTTTTACCGCCTTCCGATTGAACTATTTTTGTCGTAAACTCTCCTCCTTTCGGTGATATTTCAGCGATAGAAGGGAGCGCCTTAGGTTCTGACGACGTATCGTCACAGCCTCCAAGGCTAAAAAGAACAACCAAGAATACGCTTGCGGAACAAAATAGTTTCAACAAAAACATATACAGTTTATTTTGGACGAATTACAAAATACGAAGCTTTAGAACGATAGTTAATTGCCTCATTTGCACCATTGTAACAGAAGCCATCCCTACTATCTACGTACAAGAAATAGCCGTTACACCTACCATGCCACCCTGCATTGATGTGATAGACGTGACGAACGGTAGTCTTCCAACGCTTCCAGAACAGCGTGCCATAACGTTGTCTCTTATGAAGATCTACCATTCCATCAATCACATAAGTATGATAACGTAAATCAAACTGAGAAAAAACTCCAGAAGAACTTGCTCCTGCTGTCATTATCACAAAACAGTTATCAGGATTCGCAAAATACTCTTCAGACACTCGAGCATTCTCAGACCATCCATAACCATCAAAGTCTCCCTCAGAAACAATACAATTATCATATCTACTATGAATATACGAACCTACAATTCTGCGGACAAAATCCTTGGCATCAGTATTGTAAATCAAAGTATTATCTCCAAATTTAGTTGGTTTACAATTTGCTGTAATCCAACCCAAAAAGCGTTGCACCTCATGGTTATTTGCACTTGTCGTCCCCATCTTCGACCAACGAACAGGCTCCCCGTTTGTATATCGCAGATCCTTAAACCCTGGATAATCACGAAGAGCATACAAAACTAATCCATAGGCTACAGAAGTACATCCAAACGACTTCCCATCATACGTTCTATAGACATTAGAAATATCATCTTTATCTGCTTGAGCCTCGGGGACTCCTTCAGCAGAAAGAACCCCATTTTGCCCTTTTCGGATGTATTGACCCCACTTCATATGCTTAAGCTTCGGAGAAACTTCACGAATTTTCTCCCAACCGTCAGCCATCATTTGCGCTGGGGTTTGACGCTCATGATTAGTTTCTACATTTCCAAGGTTTTGCCCTCTTGTCATGCGCCGCTCTGCTTCATACTCATTCCAAACACTATCGAACTGCGCAATTTCGTTTTTCTGTCCCTCTTGAGCCTGCTGCAAACGATACTGCATATACTCAGTGTTTAGCGAGTCAGGAGAAAAAGCTCCGTCGTCCAACACGGCAAATACAGGGAAGGTACGTTTATCCTTAGACACCACAGCATAACCGCGTCCATCTTTGAGCGTTACAAAGTAGAAATTCTTTGCCACACTGTCCGTCAATGCTGTTGCTCCGCGTGTCCTGCGTGCGCCTTCCAGATCGACCACTGTTTCAACTTCTCGATTGTCCGTCGCAACTGCACCACGAACTCCATTCGCCGGTTGTTCTGATAAAAAATCGCTCACCGCAGATGCAGCTTCTTGCGGACTCAAACGAAAGGCAGAAACATCATTTCTGCTTGTTTCTGTTACCGTAGGGCGAATCTCTTCATCACTACCACAAGCACAAACCAATGCCGGCAAGACGAGGAGCAAACCCACTTTTTTAATTGACATAGTAAAAAATATTATTATTGAACAGCGCAAAGATAACAACAAAACGGTCAATTAGCAAAATCAAAATTGGACTTTTTTACGCTCAGAGAAAACAAAAACTCACACGCATTCCATAGTTTTTCTTTTTAACCCCTCTTTCTTTCGCACACTTATTCCCCACAAGGACACCCAAAACACCTCCTTATACTTCCACCACGCAATAGCAGTTGCCACGCCGACGGTGGGCGGTCGGGAAACCTAAGCTGCGCACCTCACGGCCGAAAGTCTGGAGCGAAAGACCACGCACCGCCGCGGGACAACGGCGGCGAAAACGGTCATACAATTCCGTCACCGTGTGCCACTCGCCCGGCTCGTCGGTCGTCGGCACGCGATAGAAGCGCGCAAAACGCTCCACCAAAGGCGAGAAAACACGGAAGGGCGCGTTCGAGCGTTCCAAGGCCTCGGTCGTCGCCCGATCCAAATAGCAGGGCGCACCCGACAGCACCTCGCTGCGCAGCTGCGCAAAGAGTTGCGCGTGGTCGATGGGCGAGCAGTCAATCGGGGCATTCACCTCCACACAGACAAAGCGGCGCGAGCCCGTGGGGTCGGTCAGCACCTCGTTCACATTGCTCGTGGCGATGAACGAGGCCACGCGCGGCAGCGCCATCAACTCCTGCCGATAAGAACGGCGTAGGGAGAGCGATTTGAGTTGCAAGAGGTTTTTGAGCGTCGCATTTTGCCGCGGCGTGTAGCGGTCAAACTCGTCGAGGTTGATCAGCCCGAGTTTCGCCAAGCGCGGTTCGTGCGCCGCCGTGGCGGTGAGTTCAAACTTGTCGGCATAGTAGTCGCTCAATTCGGGGGGCATGAGCAGGCGGCAAAAGGTGCTTTTGCGCAATCCCTGTCGGCGGCTCACGAGGAGCGGCACCAAGTCATTGGCCGTCACAGTGGGGTGCGCCATCCACTGCGCCGCCAACGCGCGCAGCCACACCGAGAAACACTGCACCCACAGCGCGCTCGCCGAGATGCGCTCGGCCAGGGGGCGCAAGCGGTCGCGGCCGTCCCACGCGGGGAGCTGCTCCATAAAGTGGGTAAGAGGATGGTAGGCCGGGATGAGCGCCGAGTGCAGCACGCGCTCCACATCGCGCTGCCACACCCCGATGCGCGCATCGATGGCGTGGATCGCCAGGGTGTTGAAGTCCAAGGGCGTGACACGGCGGAAGGCGGCGGCCGATCCGCGCTCGCGAAATTCGGGCATCTCGGCCAGCAGGTTGTAGCGAAACTCGTGCCGCTCTTCGAGCAGGCGCAGCAGTTGCTCGTGAAGGGGCGAAGGATTCGCCCCCTTCTCCTCCGCACGGGGCGAAACAGCGGGAACGGCCGCTGCTGCCGCGGGCTGTTCGGTACCGACGGGTGAGGGTGCGGAGGAAACAAAATGCCGCAGGAACCAACGGCACAAGAGACGGAAAAAATTAGGCATAGTGTCAAGATTTGAAGGTGAAACAAAGGGTGCCCCGCGTTCTGCGCTCGGTCTTGCGGCGGTCGGTTTTCGCCGTCGACGGCAGGGAGGAGGGCGAGCAAAGGAGAAAACGCCACAGGGAGAGCGGCGATCGACTCCTACGCACAGCGGGGCTACACTTACCAATACAATCGAAGGGGGCGAAATGTGACAGTCGACACCCGAAAATTTTCCAACTTGCTCTGCGAAGCACCCGACACTGCACACACAAACCACTCACTTTCAAGCGCAAAGGAGCGTATTTTCCGAAATCACAAAAAAACACAAAAAAACCAGATTTTTCACTCCGGTCATTTTGCTCTGCTGTACGCTGTCGCGCTCCCCAGTCCGTCGCCTATCGGGGGTGGTGTACCCATCGACAAGCCGACAGGCCGTTGCCCCACCTTGCGGCCGCCGCCCCCGCCCTCCCTGTCGCGACGAGGAAAACAACACGACTTTCACGCCAAAGTCCACTCCTTTTCGCCGGAAATGCACCACTCTTCGTCCCTTCCCCACACGCGGGTGACACGACACGCGCCCTCGCATCGCGCACTCAGCGAGTTCGCAATTCCTGCCTTCACCCTTCACATTCACACCTACCCGATTGATATACAAATGCTTACGCGTGAACTCCACCCTCATTTTTTGCTTCACCGAGGTGAAGGCAAAGGGGGTGAAGCCTTCACACTTATCACCCTATTGTCCAACGATTTACGCACAACAGGTGAAGAGGTGAAGGCAAAAACGAAAAACGGCGGACGCGCCCGCGCGCGAGGAAAACACCAAAAAGGCAGCTGGATTGCACTTCGATTTTGCGAGTACGCTATTTGGGACGCGCTACGCGAACCACCCGGTCGAAAGATTAGTCAAACGCCCTCTCTCCTCACGACTTGCGCGCCCCCACACACAAGCGGACATTTCAACACGATGTCGTGCTCCACTCTCTTGATGGATTGTTCCATCGTGTGACAAAAAGCAACCGCAATCATTGAGTTTCAGTCTCTTTGATCGCGGTTGCACTTCTTTTCTGCAGAACATCCCTCCCAAGGTCAGATGAACCACAATTATTAGTATATCGGCAATAATGGCCGTTTATTGCCGATATACTAATCTCTGTTTTCTAAAAACTCACCAATTTTCACCCAATAGAAATAGGCTTCGGGCAAAGTTTTCTTTAGTTTGTTCAGTTTGTTATCCACCGAAGAGGCTAACGCCATAGGAACAACAGACAAGGGATCTCCATTGTACCGATCTACGTTTTCCTGCTCAGTTTCTATCAATGTAGCCAAATAAGCCGCCTTCGCCGCATCTGTGATGGCGTGTTCTATGTGGTAATTCCCTTTATAGAGTAGAGAGCTCAGTTTCTTTACACCACTTTGTAACATCTTAAAGTCACCATGGCCAAGCGCTCCCCTTGTCGCAAGGCATAGGGCGGTATTCCGAATATCGTTATAAATTAGCTGCAAGTCCTCAGCAAGTTTTCGGTATTGCAGCTCTACGAGAGCTATCTTTTTGAAAGCTTCTGACGTTATTGAAAACACACTACTGCTATCGAAAAGACGCCCTACATCATAGAGTTGCTTGATAATTTCTAAGGAACAATCTCTGTCACCTTTGAGATAGGGAATACCTGTTGTGTTGGGTGCAAAAGCGGTGAGTTTATCGGCTAACATATCATCAACAGAAGGGACAAACACGCTCAATGGTTCTCCAATATGCTCAACAAATGGGGAAACGATTTCCACTTCATTGGTTTGCAGATAGTGCAAGTCTTCATAAAGTACATCCAGCAAGATGTAAGACTCCTTGTTTGCCCCATCCCGATAGGCGATGTGGTAGAAGAACTTGGAGTGACTTTTAGGGATATTCACCCCTCTTGACTGTCGCTCCTCCAGCGTCTTCGATACAAAGCCAAAGCGCTCAATGTCTCTCAAGTAGGGCTCGATGTCAGTCCCGGGTCGACAAATGATGTCTATATCAATGGAGAGACGATGAGGAGACTGCCCCAGGATGAGCATAAGGGCAGATCCCCCCTTAAAACAAAACGGACAACCTGCACTCCGGAGCATTTCGAGTAAAGAAAGTGCCCGAATCACCTTCTCGATAAGGTTTAAGTCTTTGTATCGGGTTTGTTCAGCAACCGACTTGATCCATTCAGCCGTGAGACATTCTTTCTTGATCATAATCCTTACTTTGCAAGCAGTTGCTCGATCTTCGACTTCGCATTACGACGAGAGGCATATCGCATGAGCTGATCGGTTTTAATCCCATAAATTTGAGTTGCCTTCTCGAAAATATACGCAGCTTCTTGCCCTTGGAGATAGAAGAAGTCTTTATCACATAGAATGTCAACCAATAGTTTCTCTAAGCGCGGAGAGGAGACTCCTTCTATTTCTTGGGTCGGAGCCTCTGAAACCAGCGGTTTTACAATAAGCGACGCTTGATCTAAGTGTATGTAATCAGCGACAAAATCTGCGTCGGGGGAAAGAAAAACCCTTTCCTTGCAGTCTTGCAAAAAATGAAAAACAATTTCGGTGGCATCACGATCTGTCTCTATATAGATATTGTTATTATAAGAAAGATGGTGCTGTAGATCCGCCAGAATTTCACCACTATAGACACAGAAAGGAAGCAAGGGGAATTGTTCCTTCAACAATTGATAAATACGGACAACCTTTGCGTTGGGGTGAGGGAAAAATTGCGGCTTTACCTCAATCGTGTATGCTCCTCGCCCGACTCGCAACAGTTGCCCTTGCTCTACCAGACGATACAAATGCCACAAAATGTTCTGTTTCGAAGTGTCAACGAGCTCAAGTAGATTTGTAGCAAAGCATTCGTCTGAAACACTACATTCGTTTGAGCATAGCTTATAATTTGATCTCTTACATTGGACATAGCAACCTCCTCTATTGTCTAAATTGAACGACAAAGGTATTAGTTTTACGGCAATAAGACAAAATAATTGCCGATAAACTAATACAAACCAAGAGATTTTATCGCGCTTGCGCAAGCAGCACGTCTATCTCACCTCTCCTAAAAAGCCATTGGTTTCAACGTTGGGGCTTTTCCTCCCCGAATCGGGTTTAGATGATTATTGGCTCGACTCGAGGGAGCTTCGCCGTCTCAATGAGGTGGAGATAGGCCGACTGCACAGGAGAACATCATGCCCGATGCCGGACAAACAAAAAGCCGCCGCTCCGAAAGAGCGACGGCTGTAGGGGGTGAGGCTAAGGGCGCGATCAACCACGCTTCCAAACGCTTTCGACGGCGTTGCCTTCGCTGCGCACCAAAGTGACTTTCACGGTCGGATAGTTCTTGAGATCTTCGGTGGGCAAGACGAGGGTGAAGCGAGCATCCATCCACTTGTAGCCTTCGGGGCTGATGAAGGGCAACAACAAACGCAGCGGGGCGCGGTTGCTTCCCTTGCGCGTTTCGAGGAGTTCTTGGGGAGTAGTCGTGACGAGCCACGCGTGGGCAGACACATCGTGAGCTTTGCCCTCGGCATCCACACCTTCGACCTTCACGCCGCCCAGTCCACGCACGACGGCACTCTTGGGATATTCGAACTTGGCATACTTCACCTCCTTGTTCCAGCCGTAGGCGGCATTGACCTCGTAGAAGGTGCTATCTTTGGGGGTAACCTTGGCCAACGACAGGGTGTCTCCGGTCACGGTGCACGCCAAACGCGTTTCATTGCCTACTGCTTTTCCCTCTACCTTGAGACCGGTGGGCGTCACGAAGCCACCGATGACGGAGGTAGCGTCTTCGGGAAGTTTACCATTGAAGTAATCTTCGTTGACTCGGGTCACACTCGCGTCGCTGAGGATCGCATGGGGCGTCGCCGCGGGCGTCTGCCACTTACCGTCTACTAATTGGGCACGCGGTGTTTCGGGCACATTCGACATTTCGCCGTCCTTGTCGCAAGAGGCTACACTCAGTACGGAAACTCCTCCCAACACGAGGGAGCAAGCCAAAGAGAAGGTCATTTTCTTCATAGGTAATTATCGTTTGGATCGTTTATTGGTTCCGGGGATGAAAAACTCCATCTCCCCCTCAACAAGTCTACTGCGCCACCGAAGAGATGAGCGTGCGAAAAAACGGCAGTTTCGAATTTATTCTCGTTGAGAGATGGATGAGATTGCAAATATAAAAACTTCAAACAGCGCAAAACAAAATATACCACAAAAATGACGCAACAAACAATTTTACCTTGTCTTTTGCCATATTAGAATATACAAAAAGCGACTAAATTCACATTTCGACAAACAAACGCAGAGATTGAATGATAAACGAAGCAAGAAAAACACCTTTCATTGACAAACGAAAGTTTTATCGTACAGGAATAACACAACACAAGAGAACAGACACAGAATATACCACAAACAAGACATTTTTATGCATCGTTTTTTTGAGACACCGCTTGAAAAGCGAAAAATTGCGGAATACGCAAAAAAAACAATTTCCCCATTCTCGCCGAAAATAAAACGCAAGGGAGCGAAATAGTTTTCGTATCTTTGTGCCCGTCCACCGGTTTGCACGGAGAGCCGTGCCCGGGGTCTCACACAACTTTTTTACTTTCATCGCAATGAAAAAACTTCTCACTCTCTTGCTTGGGTGGTTTGCCTTCGTCGCATTGGCCCTCGGTCAGCGCGTGGTGGGACGGGTGGTCGATGCCGAGACGGGCGCGCCCATTCCGTTTGTCAACCTCTTCTACAAAGGTACGCAGGTGGCCACCCAAAGCGACGTCGAGGGACGCTTCAACATTGCCTACCGACAAGGGCAACTCTTCGCCTCGTCGGTGGGTTACGTTTCGCGTTCCGTTCGACCGACGGCCGGCGGCGACAGCCTCATCATTGTTCTCAAATCGGCCGATCTCGGTTTCGGTGAGGCCACGGTGAAGGCGAAACGCACCAAGTATTCGCGAAAAGACAACCCCGCAGTGGAATTTATGCGCAAGGTCATTGCCGCCAAGAAAGGCAGCGACCTCAAACTCCACGACTACTATGCGCTGCAGCAATACAGCAAACTGAATTTCGCCGTGAGTGACGTCACACCGCGGGTGCTCGAGGACGGACAGCTCAAACGGATGCCCTTCCTCAAAAGACCATGTGGAGATTTCGCCCGAAACGGGCAAACTGATCTTGCCCCTCACCGTCGACGAGACGGTGACGCAGCAGTTGTGGCGCAAAAGCGACCAAACGCGCAAGAACATTGTGATCGGGCAGCGCAGCGAAGGCATCAACGACCTGATCAACACGGGCGATGTGCTCAACGCGATGATGAAGGATGTGTTCACTGACGTGAACCTCTATGACAACAACATCCGCTTGTTGCAATATCAGTTTATCTCCCCTCTCTCGTCGACCGACGGCATCGCGTTCTACCGCTACTTCCTCACCGACACCACGATGATCGACGGCGATCGCTGCATCGAGGTGCAATTCACCCCCAACAATGCGCAGGATTTCGGTTTCTCGGGCGAACTCTATGTGCTGGCCGACAGTACCTACCGCGTGAAGCGTGTAAAAATGGGGGTACCAATGAACACGGGTATTAACTTTGTGCAGTCGATGAAGATCGATCAGACGTACGAAGAACTGCCTTCGGGCGAACAGGTGCTGACGAAAGACAACATGCTGGTGCTGCTCAAGGCAGCGAAGAACCTGCACGAGTTTCAGGTGAAACGCAGCACGACCTACTCGGGTTTTGCCTTCGATTCCATCCCCGATGCAGCCTTTAAGTTCACCGGCTCGACGCGCACGCTGGCCGACGCCCAGATGCAGGAGGATGCCTTCTGGGCAGAACACCGCCCGGAGCGACTAACTAACACCGAGAAGCGCATGGATTCGTTCGTGACGAGCCTGCAAAACCTGCCGGGGGCGAAACCCGTGATTTGGGTGGCGAAGGCGCTGATCGAAAACTTTGTCGAAACTTCGATCGACCCGAGTGTGCCCTCTAAGGTGGATTTAGGACCGATGAACACGGTGATCACCACCAACGATGTGGACGGCTTGCGCCTGCGCCTCTCGGCACAGACCACGGCGCACCTCAACAAGCACCTTTTTGCCAAGGGCTACTTGGCCTACGGTTTCAAAGACCACCGCTGGAAGGGCATGGGCGAATTGACTTACTCGTTCGTACCGAAAAATACTTGCCGCGCGAGTATCCGGTGGCCAACTTGGTGTTGTCGTATCGTGACGACGTGATTGCCCCCTCGGACTTCCACCTGCCGACAGACAAGGACAATGTGTTCTTGGCGTGGAAGTGGACGAACGTCGACCACATGATGTACAACCGCAACCTCAAACTGCACTTCGAACGCGAATGGGCGAACGGTTTCCGCCTCAAAGCGCAAGTGCAGCACGACCGCAACGAACCGACCTCGGCGCTCTTCTATCAGCCGGTGGGGGCAACGGCGGCCTTGGGACTCGGCCGACCGGCAACGTTCGACGAATTGCAGGCGGCGGGACTGGATGCAGCAGCGGTGAACGTGCCGTTCCTGAACACGAGCGACGTTTCGTTCCTGCTCGAATATCAACCCGGCGCGACCTTCATCAACACCAAGCAGCGCCGCATGCGCGCCAACCACAACGCCCCGATCTTTACCCTCAGTCACACGATGGGCGCCAAAGGGCTGTGGAGCGACTACACCTACAACAACACCGAACTGGCCATCTACAAACGCTGGTGGGTGAAGTCGTGGGGCAAACTCGAAACGCATGTGAAGGCCGGTGCGCAATGGAACCGCGTCCCCTTCCCCCCCTCCTGCTCATGCCGTGGGCGAACACCTCGTATGTGAAAGAGGATGCGATGTTCAACCTCGTGAAGAACATGGAGTTCATGAACGACCGCTATGTCTCGGCCATGGTGTCGTGGGACTTGAACGGGAAGATCTTCAACCGCATTCCGCTCTTGAAGCGACTCAAATGGCGCGAATATCTGGGGGTGAATGCCTTGTGGGGGACGCTCACCGACAAGAACAACCCCTATTTGGCGCAAAACGTCGGGGCGACGGATCTCTATTATTTCCCCTCACGCTTCACGGCCGCGGGTTATGAACAACAGAGCCGCGTGATGGATCGAAACACGCCTTATGTGGAAGCGATCGTGGGTATTCACAACATTTTCAAGGTCATCCACGTGCAGTATGTGCGCCGCCTGACCTATCTGAACGAACCGGGCTCGATCTACGGCGACACGCAGCGTTGGGGTATCCGCTTCATGTTCCGCGCCACGTTCTAAGGGAACTATTATTTGACAGAATATAAAGGCAGACCTTCATATAAAAGGTCTGCCTTTATTCCGCGATTACTTAAATTGCAATTACTTAAACAGCGCTTTTAAAGCCCTCGTCACAGCTTGCTTTACATCAGCAGCTTCTGTACTTCCGCAACCTTCTGCAGTTGTAGTACAAACCAATTCTCCTGTTGAAGCCGAAATAAATTGTAGAGTTACTTCTATAGTATATCCACCCAATCCAAAATTCCGTCGATTACTTTCTCCATAATTTACAATGACTGTTTCATGTCTAAATCTGTCGTCTAACTCGTTTAGAATAATATATCCTTTTTTTGACAACATACCCGCTATAACATCCCGAGGATTCACAGATTGACTATAAGGTAACACCATTCCTGAAACTACAATTGCAGTCGATCCATGAATCGTTTGAGTTGGTGGAATATAAACCCGAGAAAACATACTCAAATCTTTCTTCCAATCGACTGTTGCGGGGCGCAAAGTAACGCAACTGGAAAAGACTGACAATGAAATTATAAGCAGGACTAATACTCTGTAAAGCGCTTTCATATTTGATGTAAATTATACTATTGCAAAGATACTACAAATCGTTTTGTTAGCAATTCTATTTTTAGGATAACTTACTATTTCCAGTATTAGCTTTTTCCAAATCGTTTCGTGCTCCGCAACATTCCCAAGGCTTCGGCCGGCCACACACCGCAAACACACAAAAACAATGTACCGCCTCTCAATCGAGAGGCGGCACATTTTCGTTGGTGCTAAGGGAGGAGGAAGCGGAGCGATTATTTCGCTTGCTTCGTTCCCTTGGGGAGCATGATGATGGTGGCGCAGTTGCCGTCGCGCAACAGCACTTTGTTGGCGAAACGCTGCACGTCGGCACTCGTGAGCGATTGGATAGCTTCGAGATAACCGGCGCGGTTGTCCTTGTTCCAGCGGTTTTTCTGTTGCACGAGTCCTTGCCAGTAGCCGTTGTTGCGTTGTTGCTCTTCGTACTGCTTGATCTCGAAACGCTTCACTTCTTCGAGTTCGTCGGGACGAACACCGTTTTTGGCCAGTTCGTGCAGGTCTTGCTTCATGAGCAGGAGCACGGAGTCGCACTTTTCGGGAGTGAAGGGGGCGAAGACTTGGAGCGAGTAGGTGTTGCGCACACCGTAGTTGAGCGATGCGTCGGCGTTTACGGAATAGGCCATACCGCGGTCTTCGCGAATGGACTTGAGGTAGCGCTTGGTGAGGACTTGTCCGAAGGCATCGGCAGCCACAGCGTCCTTGAGGGTGTAGGGCTGTTCGCCGTTCCAGAGCTGAATGAGCATGGCCTGCGGGCTTTCGAGTTCACGCTCGAAACGATTCATGAGCATGCCCGTGCGAGGACGAATGCCGAGGTCGGTGTAAGTTTCGCGCTTCTTCACGCCGGGAAGCGGTGCGATGTACTGCTCGCAGAAGGTGCGGAGCGAGTCTTCGTTGAGCGCGCCGGTGAAGTAGAAATCGAAATCGCCGGCGGAAGCGAAGCGTTCGGTGTAGAGGCGCTTGATCTCCTCGTAGTTCACCTTGTCAAGATCGGCCATTTGGAGGGGCGCGATGCGAGGATTGGGCGCATAGAGCGTGGTGCGCACGGAGTCGCCGAAGGCTTTTTGCGGATTCTTGTCGGCATTTTCCAACTGCGTGCGGAGCGTGGCCATGACGTTGTGGAAGGCATCGGGATCGTTCGCAGGCTGCTGGAAGTAGAGATAGAGGAGTTCGAAGAGGGTGCGGAGATCCTTGGGGGTGGCGTTGCCTTCGAAGGTATCGGTGTATTTTCCGAGGCCGACACTGAGACCAACTTGCTTGCCGGCGAGTTTCTTCTGCAGTTCGGTGGCGGTGAAGTTGCCCCAACCGGTGGCGTTCATGACGGTTTCGACGAGTTTGCCGTTGAGCACGTCTTTGTCGGCGAACTTGTAGCTACCGCCCCAGCTGTCGGCGGTGAGGAGAATCTCGGCATCATTGAAGTCGGTCTTCTTGAAGAAGACGCGGGCGCCGTTGGAGAGGGTCCATTGCGTGTAGCCGAAGGGGGCTTTAGTGGTCTTGGTCACCTTGCCGGGTTTGGGCAGCACGGGCACGAGGGGGTCGCTCTTCACATTATCGACGTAGGCTTCGACTTGGGCATCGCGACCGGCTTGCACGGCGGCTTTCATCTCGTCGACCGTCGGCACTTTGACATCGGCCTTGTCGGGATACATGGCGAGGAAGACGAAGTTGGAGTCGTTGGCGAAGTTCATTTCGGACAAGGCTTCGTCGATGGCTTTCTTGTTGACCTGACCGGCGAGCATCTTGTAGTTGTTGTAGAGGGTGGCGATGTCGGCGGTGCCGGTGCCGTCGAGGAAGTCGCGCACGCAACGATTCACATAGTAACTGCTCTTTTGCTTCTCGCGGTTGTTATAGAGCGTCTCGTAGTTACTGAGGAAGTTTCGCGGGCACGGAGCAACTCGCTGCCGGTGATGCCGTACTTCGTGAAACGATTCACTTCTTTCATCACGGCCGTCACGGCTTCGGCATCGCGACCGGGCTTGGGCGAGATGTAGAGCGAGAAGGCATCTTTGGTCTTCGAGAGGAGGTAGTTGTCATAACCCAGTCCGGCCATGAGGAAGGGGCAATCTTGCTTTTGGCTCATTTCGCCCAAACGGCCGTTGAGGGCTTGCGCCATGACAGAGGTCATGTAGCCGTGGAGCAGACCGAACATCGTACCGCGGTATTCCATGGGGATGACGTCAGTCTTGAGCATGATCGAGATGGAAGCCGTGGTTTGTTCCTTGTCCTTGTCGATGACGTAGATGGCTTGCGCGTTGTCGGGCACGGGGTAGGTCTCATACTGCGCGGCGTTGGCGGGCATGGGCACGGCACCGAGAACTTGCTTCACCTTGGCTTCGACCTGTGCGACGTCGATGTCGCCCACGATCACTACGCCTTGCAGGTCGGGACGATACCACTTCTTATAATAGGCACGGAGAAATTCGGGCTTGAAGTTGTCGACGATCGACATCAGACCGATGGGAAGACGATGGCCGTATTTGCTGCCGGGATAGAGTTCGGGCAAGCGGCGCTCGAAGATGCGCATCATCGGGCTCGAACGCATACGCCATTCTTCGTGAATCACGCCGCGTTCTTTGTTGATTTCTTTCTCTTGGAGGAGCAAACCGCCCGACCAGTCGGCAAGAATGTAAAGGCAGGAGTCGATGTTGTTGCCGGCGACGGGCACGTCGTCAATGTTGTAGACGGTTTCGTCGGTCGAGGTGTAGGCGTTGAGGTTTTTGGCCGAACTTTCACACCGATGCTTTCGCAGTACTTGATGAGCTGCCCATCATTGGGGAAGTGCTTCGAACCGTTGAAGGCCATGTGCTCGAGAAAGTGGGCGAGACCGCGCTGATCGTCGTTTTCCTGCACCGAACCCACCTTTTGGGCGATGTAGAAATTGACTTGTCCTTTGGGTTCGGCGTTGTGTCGAATGTAGTAGGTCAGTCCGTTGGGGAGTTTTCCCTGACGTATGGCGGCGTCGGCGGGGAGTTTGGGGACTTGCTGCGCTGCACTCGGCAGGAGTACGGCGGCGAAAAGTCCGATCAGCATGAGTTTTACCTTCTTCATGACGTTGTGTGTGAATTTATGTCGTGATGTGCGACTTGCACAAGGGCAAGCATGCCGCAAAATTAGCATAAAACAACGAAGTCGACAAAGCATACGGCGGCGAATGTTCACGAGTCTTGCATTTTTTCTTACAATCGTCCATCGTTATGCGGAAGATTACGGGATTTATGCGAATAAAATTGAGAAAAAATCGCTTTTCGGCCGTACATTCCCCGATGATCGGCAAAAGAGACCGGCGAAAGAGGGGCAAACAGCGCCGCGCTGAAAACATTCCTTATTTTATATTGGAAGGACTCCTTATTATATATAGGTCATACATGGTGCGCAGAGCGTGAAAATAAGGGAGCGGCAAAGGCATTCAAAGGACGGCAGAGGACAAAAAGGGGGATGCTGTAAGAAAGAACGGAAATTTTGTAACCTCCTTCGGCAAAGAAGCGCGTACCTTTGCACCACAAACCTCTCATCCGCGAGCGACCGCGACGCGCGCTCCTCCAACACTTGACAACATGACTCACACTACTCCTCAACTGTTGCTTCTCCTTTTCACCGCGACCGCGACGCCGGCTTTGGCCGACGGACTGGCGACGGGCACTCACAGCGAAGTGGGCGACACCCTCACCAAGCAAGCGACGACAGCCCCCAAGCAGGTGGAATTGCGCTCCGCCACTGTGTCTGCCAAGCGTAAAGGCCTCTTTCACGCCTTCGGTTTGACGCAAAACAACGAAACCATCACCGGACACGAACTCCTGCGCGCCGCCTGCTGCAACCTCGGCGAGAGTTTTGTCAACAATCCCTCGGTCGATGTCAACTACAGCGACGCCGCGACCGGTGCACGGCAAATTAAACTCCTCGGACTGGCCGGTACCTACGTGCAGCTGTTGGCCGAAAATGTCCCCACCCTGCGCAACCTTGCTCAGCCTTTCGGACTGAACTACACACCCGGCACGTGGATGGAGAGCATCCAAGTGAGCAAAGGGGCGTCGAGCGTGAAAAATGGCTACGAGTCGCTGACGGGACAGATCAATGTGGAATACAAGAAACCGCAGGTGAAATACCCGAATGTGCTGTTGCTCAACGGCTATGCCGATGCGCACGGTCGCATCGAGGGAAATGTGGAGAGCACCTTGCTCCCTTCGGCACGCTGGGGCACGACGGTGTTGGGGCATTACAGCCAAACGCTCCACACACACGACGAGAACCACGACGGACTGGCCGACCGCCCCAAGACCGAGCAGTTCAATCTCATGAACCGCTGGACGTACAACGGCGATCATCTCCTCTCGCAATTCTATCTGCGCGGCCTGCAAGAAACGCGTGAGGGCGGACAGTTTGCGCATCACGGCGAGCGATGAACGATCCCTATCGCGTGACGATCGACACGAAACGGGTGGAAGCGACAAACAAAACGGCGTGGATGTTTCACGATGAGAACAACACCAACATCGCCCTCATCCTCTCCGGCTCGCGCCACTTGCAAAACGCCAACTATGACCACCGAATTTTCAACGCGCGACAAACCAATGCCTACGCTTCGTTGCTCTTCGAAACGCAGTGGCAGCGCACCCACACCCTCTCGGCAGGGCTGAGTCTGAACCACGATCATTTCGGGCGCACAGTGGGAAACGGCACTTTTGCGCCGGCGACGATGACGCAACTGCCCACTTCGGCACACGAAACAGTGGCCGGCGGTTACGCACAATACACCTACACGCTCGGCAGTGCGCTGACGCTCATGGGCGGTGTGCGCTTGGATCACAGCAACCTCTACGGCACGTTTGTCACTCCGCGAGCGCACCTCAAATTCTCGCCCCGACGCAACTTCGTCGTCCGACTCAATGCCGGAAAGGGCTATCGCACGGCGTGGATTCCCGAAGAAATGAACTACCTGCTCACGGGCAGCAGAACCTTAGACTTCGAGCGCGATCACCTGCGCGAAGAGGCTTGGAACTATGGCGTGAATGTGGGCTACAAACTCCCCATCGGCGAACACGTCCTCGACTTGAGTGCCGACTATTACTACACCAATTTCGACAAACAAGCGGTGGTGGACTACGATGCCGACCCGCATCGGATCAGCATTCACGGGCTGAACGGGAAGAGCGACTCACACGTGGTGCAAGTGCAGGCGAGTTACCCCCTCTTTGAGGGCTTCAACCTCACAGCGGCCTATCGCTATGCGAAAGTGCGCACCACCTTCGGACAACCCGACGGCAGCCGGCGCTTGATGGAGAAACCTTTGCAGAGTCGCTACAAGGCGCTGGTCACGGCAACCTACTCCACGCCACTCGACAAATGGCAATTTGATCTCACGCTCCAACTCAACGGCGGCGGCCGAATGCCTCTCAACTACCAACTGCCGGACGGTTCGGCGGCATGGCGACCGACTTTCAACGCTTACCCCCAGCTATCAGCGCAAATCACCCGCAATTTCCGACGCTTCAGCGTCTATGTGGGCGGCGAAAACCTCACGGGCTACCGACAGCCCGACGCGGTCATCGACTTTGCCAACCCACGCGGCAACCGCTTCGACCCCACCATGGTCTACGGGCCGCTCGACGGCGCGATGAGCTACGTCGGATTCCGCTACACCATCGCGCGATGACAACTCAATACGCTTCTTTTTCAAACGAATAAATTACTCAATATGAAAAAAGTACTCTTTCTCTTCGTCTTCCTCTGCTCGGTGCTCGGCGCCGCTGCTAAGGATCTGCAAAAAGTAGTCTTCAAAGTGGAACAAATGACCTGCGTGAACTGCGAGGCAAAGGTGAAACGCAACATCCCCTACGAAAAAGGGGTGAAGAACATGAAGACCGATGTGGAAAATCACACGGTGACGGTGACTTTCGATGCCGATGTGACGAATGTGGCCAATCTCCAAAAGGGCTTTGCCAAGTTCGGCTACAAAGCAGAGGTGCTGCAACCTGCCGCGCCCGTAAAAGCACAGAAGAAGTAATCGCTGCCGGTGCAGACGTTCTTCTTTCGGCGCTCCCTCCCCACCGTGTGCCCCACGGTCGGCGGAGGGAGCGTTTTTTCGTCCCTATCCTCTTCATTTTCGCCGAGTTACGAATCGAAAACAAAAGATTTTCCTGCCCCCGAACGAGGAGTTCCACACAACGGCACACCACCTGCAAGAAAAACAAGACACGTTTTGTGCAAAAGTTGAGCGTTTTCGCGCGAAAGCAGGGAGTTTTTCAACCAAAGACTTGCACTTTTTCGCTGCCCTGCTGCGGGCTACTTTAATTTGCGCGCGACATCGCGCGAAAACTTCCACTTCCTGCCGTTGCCGCCGCCCAATAGACTGGCCGCGGATGGCGCAAGCGAAAAGAAAAAAAAACATGTCGAGAGACAACTACCGCGGGAAAGCTTCGCCGTTTTTTGTCTTGACAACGAAAAAGTCGTACTTTTGCAGTAACGAATAAATTGATAAAAAAGCACTTCCAAACATAACGTATGAATTTCGTAGAAGAACTCAAATGGCGTGGGATGATCCACCAAATGATGCCGGGCACCGAAGAACTCTTTGACAAGGGCATGGTGACGGCCTACGTAGGTATCGACCCCACAGCCGACTCTTTGCACATCGGCCACCTCTGCGGTGTGATGATGCTGCGCCACTTGCAGCAAGCAGGCCACAAGCCGCTCGCGCTGGTGGGGGGTGCCACCGGTATGATCGGCGACCCCTCGGGAAAGAGCGCCGAACGCAATCTGCTCAACGAGGAAACGCTCCGCCACAACGTGAACTGCATCAAGGAACAGCTCTCGCGCTTCCTCGACTTCGACAGCGATGCGCCCAACGCCGCCGAACTGGTGAACAACTACGACTGGATGAAGGATTTCTCCTTCCTCGATTTCGCCCGCGAAGTCGGCAAGTGCATCACCGTCAACTACATGATGGCGAAAGACAGCGTGAAGCGTCGCCTCAACGGTGAATTCGCCGAGGGCATGTCGTTCACGGAATTCACCTACCAACTCCTGCAAGGCTACGACTTCTTGCACCTCTACGAAACGAAAGGTTGCCGTTTGCAAATGGGCGGTAGCGACCAGTGGGGCAACATCACCACCGGTTCGGAACTGATCCGCCGCAAACTCGGCGGAGAGAACGAGGCCTTCGCCCTCACCTGCCCCCTCATCACGAAGGCCGACGGCAAGAAATTCGGAAAAACGGAACAGGGCAACGTGTGGCTCGACCGCCATCGCACCACACCTTACGCGTTCTACCAATTCTGGCTCAACGTGGGCGACGAAGAGGCCGAACGCTACATCAAAATCTTCACGAGCCTGCCCAAAGAAGAGATCGATGCCCTCATCGAAGAGCATCGTCAAGATCCCGGTCGCCGCGTGCTGCAAAAACGCCTCGGTCGCGAAGTGACCGTGCTCGTACACGGCGAATCGGACTACGAAATGGCGGTGGAAGCCACCAACATTCTCTTCGGCAAAGCCACGAAAGAAAGCCTCCTCAAACTCGACGAAGAAACCCTGCTCGCTGTCTTCGACGGCGTACAGAAGTTTGAGGTAAACCGCGACCAAGTGGTGGGCGCGAAGGCCGTGGATCTGCTGGCCGAAACCACCCAATGCTTCGCTTCCAAAGGCGAAATGCGCAAACTCACCCAAGGTGGCGGCGTGAGCCTCAACAAAGAGAAGCTCGAAGCCTTCGATCGCGAGATCACAGCCGAAGATCTCCTCGACGGCAAGTATCTCTTGGCGCAAAAAGGCAAGAAGAATTACTATCTGCTCATCGTTCGCTGAGCAACGACGCCCCCGGCGCGACAGCCGCTCGCGCCAAGCGTCCCTCCCTTATTATTGTCGGAAGAGGCCGTTGGGCAGCTTCCGACTTTTTTGGTTCATCCGACATTTGGAGTGATGCGGCCATCGTGCAGGGCATGTCACCTCAGGTAAGGTTATTGCTGTCCGCTAAATGTTGAAAGTACGAGGGGTGAGGAGCCCCCCCTCCACTTTCTCGCCAATGTTGTGAGCTTTCGGTGAAAAGGAGTCCGTTTTCAGTCAACCGCCGTCCGCGCCGTCGCAACTGCTCGGTCGCTCTCACGCGCGCGCGTTACGCGCACACAGCAAGTTTTCGTTTTTCTGCCTTCACCGCGTGCATTTTGATCACAATCAGCTGACAACAAAGACCTTACAGGTGAAGGTTTCACCTTGAAAATATGTGTTAAAAACCTCCGCAATCATTTGGATCACAGCGCATTGTGGGTGAAGGCAAGCGGGTGCACTTTTCGGTGTGTTGCCTTCACCCTCTGCCCCGCCGTGGAGCGGAGTGTTGTGATCCGTCGTTTTTGTCGTGACGCCGCCCCCCGTTGGGTCCGTTGAGGTGAAGACAACTGCCTTCACCCATAAGTCATTGAGCAAGAAGAAGATAGCTCGTTTGCCAAATAGTGAAACCTTCACCCGCAAGACGCTTATTTTCAGCGAGATACAGCCGAGAGGTGAAGAGGTGAAGGCAAAAAACGAAAAACGCCGGACGCGCGCATGTACGCGCGCGTTGGGGCTGTGGCTGAAGTTGGGGGCAGGTGCACCTTAGAAAAAAGTGCTTCTCCTCGTTGCCGCAGCACGCCCTATGTCGGATGAACCCAATATTATAATGAGAGAAGGTTTCATGAATCATTAGATCATCTTACACCCAAAGACCTATATTTAGGGCAAGGGGAGAAAATCAAAAAGATAAGAGAAACAATAAAGCAAAATCCAATCAACAAAAGAATTTTCGACAATGAAATATCAGAGTAAATAACTACATTTGCAGTTGTGCACTTTTGTTTGACAACGTACAATCAATCGGGGAACAAAAAAAGAACAGTATATAAACATATCAGGGTTGACTGTTGGACAGGCACAAGAAAAACTTCAATTAAAAGATGAAACAGAGGAAATATAGGCTGACACTAGTTATTCACAAAAGGCATGTAGAGACAGTGCAGTCAGAGTTATTATCTTTAATGGGAAATACTTCTGTCGGTGAGATAGGGGTTGAACCATACTATAAGATAAAGAATCGCATATTAATGACCATCACATTTACTGCAGAATGGAACTTATTGTTTAAAATTCTGTCTCGTCTATTCGATACATGGCAAAGTACCTTTGATGATAATCTCGGAATCAAAGAAGCGATTAGCATAGACAATAGTGCTAAACTTAAAGGTCTTGAATGGGCAATTTTGAGGGAAAAGGATGCTCCCTAAATCTTAAATCAGATAAAGGAGGTGAACCCTCTTCTCTCATCAGTCGTGTTAAGCATTTGCTTCGCCATAACCTATTTCCCAGGTAATCGATTGACGGAGCGGATGTACGAGGATGTTATTCAGCGGACCTATGACCAGTTCATTGGGTGCGAACCTCGTTTATGAGCGCAATGAGTATAGTGAGCTTATTTGCTTCAAAGCAAACGAAGCAGAGACGAATGCGCGCTTCACAAGTGAGCACCGGTATGATAGTCTAGGCTTTGAGCTGGAGCGTCTCTTACCGGGAGGTGTTAGTCAGAGCTTTGCCTATGACAACATCGGACGTTTGGTCAACAGCAAGACCCGACGCTCTGCGGAGCAACGACGCTCTCGCCACTACAACCGGGGCAGTGCCACAGAGAACGCAATGCGGCCTATTTCACTTATTTGAGGTTTCCCGAAAATGTGCGTCGGATGATTTACTCTACCAACCGGGTGGAACGCCTCAATCGCTGCTACAAGCGCACCTTGCTCATGCGCGGAGCGATGCCATCCCCCGCCTCTGTAGTTTATCTCTTGGGCTCTGTTGCCAAGGAGAAAACGGGAGGGACGTATGCAAGACGACTGCCGTATTTTCGGGAATGGAAAATCAAGTAAAACGACAAATAAAAATCAACATCACAAATTCCCCTCCGGCTTGGGGCCCCCAAGCCGGAGGAGAAGGACGAAGGAGAATCTTACACACTTTTTCGGACATTACCACCGAATTCTTGATGATGTGGCTAATGATATAATTGCTGAAATGGAGCAAAATGTGACTGCTCCAGTGAAAAAGGGACCTTTTCATGTGTAATTTAATGTTGCTTTAATATGAAGATAGTAGAGGATATAAAGAGAGTAATTGTAGGCTTAATGGTCAAATGTACTCCTGAAAGGGGGCAAAAATGCTCTCTTTTTCATTTAATGGTCAAATGTACTCCTATAATAGTTGAACTCCCTAGTGTTTATCGGGGTTGTAAGCCCCTAATATGTTTCCAATAAGCAGTTCTCGCCTCTCTTTCGAAAGTCCTCGATGAAGACGCAATCTCATCTTCAATACAGAGTTAAGAGACTCAATAGCATTGTTAGTGCGTGGAACTTGATCGGCAGGGAAATTCTCAAAGGTAAATAGTGCATTTAGATTGCGTTTTAAACTATAAAAAGCACTTCTCGTTCTTCTATGAGTGAAGTGCCATTTGCCATCTTCACCATAAGACTTCTCTTGCAAAAAAATCTTTCCACTTTTTGCTCCCATTTTTTTCAAGAGATGTCTCAAAGTCTAGACGACTAGATTGTGTAAGTTGATGCGCCAATGCTTTGAGTTCTTTGGCCGCAGGTAAGCGAGGATTAGTGGTGAGCAAATGTCTTATTCGCTGAAGCTGGTGAAACTGACAATACTGATAAGGTATCTCAGGAAATGCTTCCTTAATACCTGATAATGCGTCACTTACAATGGATCTGATTGTAAATCCTTGATCTTGGAGACAGGATATACCAGCTTGATAATCACTAATTCTCTCCTTACCACGTAAGAAGCGATAGTGTAATACTCTGTGGCTTGAAGCATCCATGAAAATGACTACTCCAAAGTTTCGACCCCAATAGGTAGCATCCATTTGTAACGTTATAGCAATGGGGGGAATTCTGTAAGAAACATCCTGACTTTGGGGTACGTTTTTTTGAGATATCGTTGTAGGGTAGAAACAGAAATACCATATTCTTGAGCTGTTTCAAGCAATGTATGGCGCCCTTGTAAATAGAACTCAACAATGGCAGCCTTATTAGGCTTTTCACGACCACTAAAATAGCATTGACAACTCTTGCAATACCAATACGAGGCACCACGTTTAACTCCTTTGCGGATTACAGCATGAGAACCGCATTTCTGGCACTTTTTTTACGATGATATTCCATTATAGCATTATAAACACCTCCAAAGGTATGAAAAAGAGAGCATTATGCCCCCTTTCAGGAGTACATTTGACCATTAAGCCTAATTGTACCATACGAACAACTAGTTGAAGGGCTAAATCTCGCTCGCGATCTCGGCTATACGGAGCTTGTTGTAAGTGTTTCTCCTCCATCTAACATGTGGGAGAAAACAAAGATCGATCTAAGCAAAATAACAGAATACGGATTCTTAGAGCATGTCGGAATTTCAGACATAGCTCGGCATGCACAATACCCCATAAATCTCCTCTTTTTGGCTTATTTACCTAACCTCAAATCTATTCGTCTAAGTGTCTCCGGAGACTGCATTATTGATTTTGGGGGAATGAAAAAGCTCCAAAAGGTAGATTTATCTTGGTGTAGTCAGTTCTCAAACTTCAATTCTTTGAGTACACTTATAGAACTTCGGATAGAGGGTTATAATAAGTCATCACTAGAAGACTTTGGGCAAATGAAGGATCTGAAAAAAATGATATTGTGGGATCCTACCATCAACAGCCTTACGGGAATAGACGGTTGCATATCGCTAAACTATATGGATGTGTTTCGAGCTAAGAAGCTACAATCGTTAAAGGGTATAGAACGGCTAAATGAACTTGAGTACTTGGATATCTTATCATGCCCTAAACTTTAGACATATCTGCCGTTTTCGAACTGAAAAATTTGCGGGTGTTAAAAATAGAAAAGTGCAAGAGTGTTAAAGAGATTTCTCTTGTAGAAGAGAGTAGCATAGAATGCCTTCATTTGGATTCCATAGACAATCTGCGTTTTATATCAAAGATGCCTAAGTTAAAGCAATTGCACTTTGAAAATATTGAAAACGGAGATTTGTCTCCTTTGTTAAACCATCCCACCCTATCGAATGTTTACTTCCCAAACAAAAAGAAATATACTCATACTAGACTTGAAATTGTAAATTCTCTTGAGAATGAATAGTACTCTCGAGATAGGAACTTCAGAGTAATAATAAAGTCGAGGCTCTTGATGTTTCTCAATGTCTCTCAAATTTTCCGTGTTTTTCTTTGTAGCTACGAGGGAATTGTGTAAATTTGAGGAGTGAGGTCTTATCAGATAAGGTGGGCAACCTCTTCGATGCCCCCAAACGCAAGCTGCGCAAGTACCTCCAAGGGGATAAGATCGAGCAGTCGGGCGAGTGTCATTTCGAGTATGAGAAGGATGGGCAGCTTACCGAGAAGTACAAAGGCTTGGGCAAAGTGATGGGACACGAAGCGTGAGCGCTGGCAGTATGAGTGGAATCAGAACGGTACACTCAAGGCTGTAAAGTCGCCACATAGGAAGCGCCCCGTACAGTTCACTACGATGCCTTAGGGCGACGCATCTGCAAGTTCGCCGGCGAGTACACTCACTGGGTATGGAATGGCAATGTGCCACTGCACGAGTGGAACACGGGGCAGACGTGGAAGGATGGTGGCTGGCAGTACTACGAGCTTGATCTGAGGACTTGGGTCTTTGAGGAGGAGAGCTTTGTGCCGATGGCCCTCTTGCTCAATGGCAAGGCGTACAGCATCGTAACCGACCAGCTGGGCACGCCCACCGAAGCCTACAACGCCGAGGGCGAAGAGGTGTGGAGACGCAGGCTCGATATGAACGGTAAGATACTGGAGGAGGTGTACAACAGAAACGCCCCCTACAGCGATCGTATCCGCATCCCTTTCCTCTTCCAAGGGCAGTACTACGACCACGAGACGGAACTGGCATACAACCGCTTCCGATACTATGCACCTGAGCTCGGAAGATACATCTCCGAAGACCCGATACGATTTGATAGCGGAACGACTGCGTTGCATAGCTATGTCGAGGATACTACTGGCTGGATAGATATCTTTGGACTAGCAAAATCTCATTATAATGGGAAAAGAGGGGAAGCAAGAGCTAAGCATGATTTGGAGCGAAGTGGATTCAAACACATTCGAGATCAAGTAGAAATGATGGTAAATGGAAAAAGAACCATTGCGGATTTTGTTGCAGAAGACGGGCATGGTAAAGTGCATGTGTTTGAAGTGAAATTTGGTAGTGGCCGACTAACTGAGAATCAGAAAAGTACCCAAGCATATCGACGAGGGCGAAATGCTCATACCAATACAAGTAAAAGTGGTGGAGGTGCTATCAAAACATCCGTAAGAGGTCAAGGTCGAGGATTTACAGAAGTAGGCAAAAACCATTCTACAATAGCAGAGTTTCACATCCTAAGACACTCCTAATATTAAGTATAATAGTAAGCAATGAGAAGTACAGTTATCGAGAGTTTGGTAAAGAAACTCTTCAATACATATATAAATGAAAGCGAAACATTGAGAGGTGTTTATCATTTTTCAACTATTTGCAAAGATCTAGGAGGGGTAAAAACTCGTATTACTGGACTTTACCCAATAGGATTCTCAGAAGATGAAGCAATCAGGCTTAAGTACCTAAGAGGAAAAATGAAAAGAATAGGTGCAGTGGCAACGATATTCCCCGAGCTAGAAATAAAAGAAGGGATTCTAGCAGACTGCATTCGACTGTTTAATTTAAATAGTCCCTCTGATCCCTATGTATTTAGACTGTATTCTTCTTCTCTGCTCCGAAAACGCTTGTTTAGGGATGGGGCTATTTCTATTTACTCCTCTAAGGAAGAACTGGAATCTGCTGTTTTAGAGGTTATTTGTGCTATTGAGGAGTATTTTATACGTCCTCAATGTATGATTTATAATATGAATGTGGATTTGCTGGAGTATATTGATAAGAATCACTCATTTTTCACATACCCATTTCTTTCAAAACTTATCATTTATCTGAGACACACTAAGAGTAGAGATGAAAATGAGCTGTACTCTCTAGCAGAAAAGCGCTTTTCAGACTATAGGTATAGAACTCAAATAATAAGGCTAGCTCTGACCGAGTCTATTCATAGAGCCATATGTGACTAGTATCAGTTTGGCGTCGCAGGCTGGATATGAATGGTAAGATACTCGAGGAGGTGTACAATAGGAATGCCCCTACAGCGATCGTATCCGAATACCATTCCTCTTTCAAGGGCAATACTACGACCACGAGACGGAACTCGCATACAACAGATTCCGATACGATACACCTGAGCTCGGAAGATACATCTCCGAAGACCCGATACGATTTGCTAGTGGAACGTTAGCACTGCATAACTATGTAGAAGATAGCAATAGCTGGCTGGACGTGTTGGGGTTTATATATATGAGTAAAAAACAGGTGAGGGTGTAAATTCTAGCGTCACGGTATTCTCAAGGCAGAAGGTTACCCATAATCAAGTAGAAATACATGTTGATAGCCATAGTCCCCATATACACATCAATCGGGGAACAAAAAAAGAACAGTATATAAACATATCAGGGTTGACTGTTGGATAGGCACAAGAAAAACTTCCTAAAAAAATAGCACAGAATCCTCGTCTCCAAGACGCTCTTAAAAAGGCATTGAAGTATTGATGAAAAAAAGAAGCATAACGGTTCGCTATAACGAAGAGGGAATCCCGTATATTACACCCAAGTCAGGTTGTTATCTTTCCTTTCAGATCTCACCTATAGGAGGTGAGATTGAAATTTTGGGTAATGAAATCGGATTACAGCTTCTAGCAAGGAGCATCTTAGGTATAGCTAAAATGGAGGAGGTGGATATGACATATCATATCCACCTAGATGAATTGTACTCCTTAAATAAAGAAGGTAAGAGTTTTGTTCTTCGTAAAATAGAGAATGACGATCTTAAGTGAAGAAGTATGACAACTTAAAGTCGCAAAAACAAAGACAGAAGCTCTGAGAATTATAGAGGATATGCATGAGAAACATGTAGTAGGATATAAAAGCAAAAAATAGATATGGCGAAAATGCATTTTTGGGTTGGATGGTTTCCAACAGAGCAAGAATTCTTGCAATATGTGGGGTTGGGCAATGACCAATCTAACGATAGCTCGGCTGAGTTAAGCTCCTTCGCTAAGGAAGTTGGTGCAGACGAATTTGAGCCTGACTTTTGTATTGCAAAATATCTCAATGAATCCGATGATGTGGTAGAATTTGCTCGGTTTGTTCCTACTTCCACTGAAAACATTCTTGAAAAATGTATGAGTTTTGGACTAAAAAAGGCGAATAGCCTATTGTGTTACAATTTACGTGCAGGGATTTCTGATGGACAAGCAGAACATGCAGGTCTCCTAAACTATTTAGGTATACACCCATACTCAACTAGAGCAATTGAAAGCCGTTTCTCTACATCTGGAATGGAGTTCTCAACCTTCGTAGGTACAATTTCGCAAAAGTGTAGAGGAGTTTATGGAGTATTTCAACCAAGATGATTATCTAAATGCGTTGGAGCAGTATCGGCAAGGTAAGACAAAAACGTCCAAACCCGAATCTTCGGTGTCAATTTTGTAAGGACGTGGGATTGGATTTCTATTATCCTCAACTTCTACGCATCGCCTTTTCGCAGGAGTTAAAGTTGGTAGATGCTGAATGTCTTGTGCAAGAAGTACTAACAGAGCCGATTTTTTATGATGTGCTGCCATATCATCTTAAAGATGCAAACATTAATATGGCTAATTGTGCTTTCTGTTACATTGCCAATGGGTTTAGAGAAAAAGATAAGGATCAACACATCTCTATTTATATGAGGAATTCCCCCACCCTAATCAAACGAAAGAAAAAAGATATTGATGAACTCGATAACTACAATGAACTCCAGTTTTTAGGAAATCTCGTTTGGGAATAAGCTCTAAATGTGGTAGCTTATGATATAGAGAGTCTTTTTCAAACTGCTTATACAGTACGACAGCTTGGGCTTTGAGTTGGAGCGTATGCTCCCAGGGGGTATCTCGCAGAGCTTTGCCTATGACAACATCGGCAGGCTTGTCGATAGCAAGACACGTCAGTCCACCAAGGTACGCAGAGAGCGTAGATACCACTGGGGGAAGGCTGACCGCCTACTCAAAACGGAGGATAGCCGTTATGGCACTACTTCGTATGAGTATAGTCCTACGGGGCATCTGCAAAAGGCAACCTATGCCGATGGCACAGAAGAGTACCGCCTATCGGATAAGATGGGCAACCTCTTCGACGACCCTGACCGAAAGCTCCGTAAATACCTCCAAGGAGGGAAGATAGAGCAGTCGGGCGAGTGGCGTTTCAAGTACGACAAGGATGGACAACTCATCGAGAAGTACAAAGGCTCGGGCAAATGGTGGGACAGCAAACGAGACCGCTGGCAGTATGAGTGGAATCAGAACGGCACACTCAAGGCGGTTAAGTCACCCCACAGAAAGCGACCTGCACAGTTTACCTACGATGCCTTCTCCCGCCTCTGTAGTTTATCTCTTGGGCTCTGTTGCCAAGGAGAAAACAGAAGGGACGTACGCAAGACGGCTACCGTATTTTCGGGAATGAAAAATCAGGTAAAACGACAAATAAGAATCAACATCACAAATTCCCCTCAGGCTTGGGGTCCCCCTAGCCTGAGGGGAAGGACGAAGGAGAATCTTACACACTTTCGGACATTACCCGACTTTCACGGCTTCGTTGTAGAGGATGCTGATCTGCTGGATAGAGGCGATAATGGAAGACAATTCACGGAGATGCTTCTCAGTGGACTTGTCCTTTGTAATAACCTTGAACGGCTCGCCTAAGACTCGGGCTCTCACATAGTCGCTCTTGTGTACGTTGTCAAACAAAAGTGCAAGAGAACAATAAATGAGAACTTCAATGCCATCAAAGAACTCAGCATTGTTCCTCTTAGCAAGTGTTGCGATGGAAGAAACTAAAACAACATACACAAGGAAAATTCATCAGTGGAAAGTTTGGGGAAATAACAAATAAAAATGAGGAATAAACCAAGAAAAGAATTTTAAGTTTACACGCTTTTTAGAACAGTACCCCTATGTTGGATGATATTATCTATTGGGCAGAATACTATCTAGCCAAAAGACAAGACCATTCTTTTCGAGGAGGGTGGCTCTCAGATACTCTATTTGTTATTACCCTCTGCTTGTTATTTAACCTCCTGACCCTCTTTTATTGCGTTGAATTTTATCTAGACTGGGATATTATACAGCATATCCCTATAACTTCTAGGCGAGAATTTAGCTCATGGCTGTATGCGTCTCTTTTCTTTATCCCCATCTTGGCTCTCTTATATTATAAGTACTTCCGAAAATGTCGTTGGAGGCCGTTTATTAAGAGCTACAGCCATAAATCATCTCGAGAGAAGATTGTTGGGAAAATCATATTTTGGAGTTATATGACAGGAACCTGGGGGGCTTCATTCTCTGCTTGTACTTCTTCAATCATTAGAAAGATCTTGAAGGAGCCATCGAGACTACAAGTATCCTTGGGACAGTATTTCGGGGCTCGTTTACTTTCAATATGTAAGATGATTGTATTACCTTTGTATTCCTCTCGTAGACACTTGTGGTGATACAATCCCCAAGCATGATATAGAAAACAGCTGTTCATAGCTGCATATTGGTTGGTGCTAATTCAAATATACAATTGTTCAGCGGTTTTCCTCTTTTTAGAACCCCATCACTCCAAATGGCGGATGAACCCTTTTTTGCAACATTTCCCCACGAAGACGGCAGCGACTCCAAATAATTTATTATTTTTGCTCGTATAATCGCCGGTGGGCTTAGACAGTACGTCTTTGTCCACATTAAATGCATACGTAAATATGAAGACACTCCGAGTCATCATCAGCGGCGGCGGAACAGGCGGACACATTTTCCCCGCCATCGCCATCGCCAACGAGGTGCGCAGCAAACGGCCTGACGCAGAGATCCTTTTTGTGGGCGCTGAAGGCCGCATGGAGATGCAACGCGTGCCGGCAGCCGGCTACCACATCGAAGGTTTACCCGTCGCCGGTTTCGACCGCAAACGCTTGTGGCGCAACTTCGGCGTCTTGATTCGTCTGTGGCGCTCACAACGAAAGGCACAACGCATCATTAAGGAATTTCAACCTCAGGTGGCGGTCGGAGTGGGCGGATATGCCAGCGGCCCCACCTTGAACGTGTGTGGCAAAATGGGTATCCCCACTTTGTTGCAAGAACAGAACTCGTATGCGGGCGTGACCAACAAGCTCTTGGCGAAGCGCGCGCAGCGCATCTGCGTGGCCTACGACAAGATGGAGCGCTTCTTCCCCGCCGATCGTATCTTACTCACCGGTAACCCGGTGCGACAAAACCTGCTCCACCCCACCCTCTCGCAGGCCGAAGCACGCCGGGCGCTCGGTTTGCGTCCCGATGTGAAAACCATTCTCGTCATCGGTGGTAGCCTTGGCGCCCGAACGCTCAACGAGAGTGTGCTCAGCGAGCGCTCGCTCCTCGAAGCCCACCCCGAAGTGCAAGTGCTTTGGCAGACGGGCAGCTATTATAAAGAGGCCATCGCCGAAAGCCTCAAGACGGAGGGACATCCCGACAACCTCGTGGTGACAGACTTCGTCACGGACATGAGTGCGGCCTACACGGCGGCGGATCTCGTGATCAGCCGAGCCGGTGCTTCGAGCATCAGCGAATTGGCGCTGTTGGGAAACCTTCCATTCTCGTTCCTTCGCCCAACGTGGCCGAAGACCATCAGACACACAATGCCTTGGCACTCGTCGAGAAAGACGCCGCACTCTATGTGAAAGACAGTGAGGCGTACGACGAACTGATGCCCCTGGCGCTGAAAACGGCGAGCGACGAAGCACAACTAGAAAAACTCTCGCACAACGTGCGACAACTGGCGCATCCTGATGCGGCTTCCCGCATTGCCGATGAGGTGATCCGCTTGGCCGAAGCAGCTCAAGGTGCCCAATAACTCTTATTCTCCGCAACTGATTGCAATGCAATATACTTCCGTTTTCTTCCTCGGTGCCGGCGGCATCGGCATGAGCGCTCTCGAACGCTACTTCAAACAACTCGGCTGCTTCGTGGCCGGCTACGATCGCACCCGCTCCAATCTGACCGACGCACTCGGCGAAGAGGGGATTGCGCTCCACTTTGAAGACGACCCCGAACTCATCCCCGCAGCCTGTCGTGACCCGAAAAACACACTCGTGGTCTATACGCCGGCCATCCCCGCCGACAACCGCGAATTGCAGTGGTTTCGCGAGGGCGGATTCGAGATTCAAAAACGCGCACAGGTGCTCGGCACGCTCACAAAGACCAAGAAGGGACTTTGCGTGGCGGGAACGCACGGCAAAACGTCGACTTCGGCCATCACCGCGCACCTGTTGCACGAGAGCGCGGTGGATTGCAACGCGTTCTTGGGCGGCATCACGAAAAACTACGGCACGAACTACATCCTCGCACCCGAAAGTGATTTTGTTGTCATCGAGGCAGACGAGTTCGATCGTTCTTTCCACCACTTGCGCCCCTATGCCACGGTGATCACCTCGGCCGATGCCGACCACTTGGACATCTACGGCACAGAAGAGGCCTATCTCGAAAGTTTTTCGCACTACACCTCGCTCATTCAACCGGGCGGAGCGCTCATCACACACCGCGGTTTGCGCTTCACCGAGCGTTTGCAACCGGGAGTGCGCCGCTATGACTACGCGCGCACCGAAGGCGACTTCCATGCGGAGAACATTCGCATCGGCGGCGGACGCATTGTCTTTGATTTGGTGTCGCCTTTGGGCAACATCAGCGACATCGAACTCGGCGTACCGGTGAGCATCAACATCGACAACGGCATTGCAGCCTGCGCTTTGGCGCAAATTGCCGGGGTTTCGGCCGAAGAGATTCGAGAAGGCATGCGCACCTATACCGGTGTAGATCGCCGTTTCGATTTCAAAATCAAGAACGACCGCTGCGTTTTCCTCAGTGACTACGCTCATCACCCCGCAGAAATCAAACAAAGCATTCAGTCCTTGCGCGAAGTCTTCGACGGCCGCAAGATTTCAGCCATCTTCCAGCCTCACCTCTACACCCGCACGCGCGATTTCTATGGTGACTTTGCCGAAGCGCTCTCCTTGCTCGACGAAGTGATCCTGCTTGACATCTACCCTGCGCGCGAACTGCCGATTGAGGGGGTGACTTCACAACTTATCTACGACCGTTTGCGTCCCGACATGCAACGTCGAATGGCACACCTCCAAGATTTGCCTAAAATCGCCGAAGAAGAAGACTTCGACGTCCTGGTGGTGCTCGGTGCCGGCGACGCAGACACCTATTGTCCCCAAATCGCAGATATCCTTCGGGCGAAATATCAGATAGAAGCCTAAATTGCTTTTCGCTCGACTGAGGCCTTTCGTGTTCGCAGTGCACCACCGCGGCACGACAAATGCCCACTCCGCGCTGCCGATCCACAACACGCATTGTTTTCTTCGTTCGTACCTCGGTCTCTCCACCTACAGTGCCCCCGCTATGCGCACGCTACTCAAACTTATTCTGCTGTTTTTGGCAGTTGCTTACCTGATTTTCGCCACAGTGACCTTCTTGTGGCGAAAAGATGACACACCGTGCCGCACGGTGAACATTGTCATTGCCGACAGCGCGCAAGCCACACTCATCACACGCGATGCGGTGGAGAGAATGCTACACAAATCGGGGCACTACCCTGTGGGGCAAAGCATGAAAGACATCAATTTGCTGGATTTGGAACAGCAAATCAAGAAATCCCTACATTAGCGAAGTCCTTTGCGTGAAAACACCGGGAAATTGTGTACGCATTCACGTGTCACAACGACTCCCCTTGCTCCGCATTATGAATGAAAAGGGCGAAGACTACTATGTAGACAACAAAGGAGTGCGCATGTTGGCCAAAGGTTATGAAGCCGATGTGGCCATCATCACCGGACAGGCTGACGAACTCTACGTGCGGAGACATCTTTTGCAGTTGGGGATGATCATGCACGACGACGAATTTTGGAACAGCCAAATCGAACAAATCAATGTTTTGCCCAACGGCAATGTAGATTTGGTGATGCGCGTCGGGAACCCCTTGGTACATTTAGGCACACCCGACAAACTCAACCGCAAACTGCGCAACCTGCGCGCCTTTTACGAAAAAGTGCTTCCCAAAGTAGGATGGCACAAATACAGAGAAATCTCCGTCGCCTACGAAAATCAGGTGATCGGTATTAAATAACGCTTTCAAAGATCCTCCCTTATATGTTCACAGACCCCAACAGTCCCTTTTATGCGGCCATTGCCATCGGCTCTACCAAAGTCACCGGCATGGTCGGACGCGTAGACAGCGAAGGAGCTGTCAATGTGCTCTCGTATATGGCCATTTCATCTACCGACTTCATTCGCAAAGGTCGTGTATATAATGTAGATAAGATGACGCAGTGCCTCAAGAGCATTCGCGAGCGCATGGAGAATCAGCTCAATTGCAACATCAAACAAGTCTATGTTGCCCTCAACTGTCAGGGCATGCGATCGACGACACACCTTGAAGAGCGCACTTTCCCGCAAAGAATTACGGTGCAACAAGAGTTGATCGAATCGCTCAAAGCTGACAACCGCGATAAGATCAGCCAAGACCAGATCCTTATCGACTCGCTTCCGCTCGAATATACCATGGGTACTTTCTCGACCAACGAGGCTGTGGGCGTGATGACGGATCGCATTCGCGCGCAATTCCTCAATATCATTTGCAATGCCGGCGCCATCGAGACCATCGAGTCCAGTTTCCGCAAAGCCGGTCTGCCGATTGCACGTCATACGTTGGCCGCCGATCGTTTGGCCAACGTGATGACCGACGAAAAAGAGCGCAGCACCGGTTGTGTCTTTGTGGACATGGGCAGCGAAACCACCACCGTTGCAGTCTATCGCGGCAAATTGCTCCGCCACTTTGCCGTTCTTCCGCTCGGAGGACTGAACATTACGCGCGACATTGCGGGCATTTTCAACTGCGAAGAGAGCGAAGCTGAAGAATTCAAGCGCACTTATGGTTATCCCGAGGCGAATCGCACCGACGACAACAGCGAAGTGATCCATCTTCGTGACGGCGGTCGCGCACGTCCCCTCGCTGAATTGTATGATATCATCGAAGCGCGCACTTCGGAGATCCTGCAAAACATCAAAGCGCAGATCGAATATGCCGGATATGACAGCGACACGCTCGTCAATGGCCTCTACATCACCGGAGGTGCCGCGCAACTTCCACACCTCAACGTGGCCTTTGCCCAATACTTCCCCAACTGGAACGTGCACTTCGACCGACTGCCGAACGCTCTGGCCATTCGTTGTAACGAAACGCTCTTCAACGAAAATGCCATCTACAATGTCGTGCTCTCGGTCATCCGTAATGCCGATTCCAACTGCAACGCCGGCGCACGAGCACAGACTGAAAAAGAACCGGTACTCTTCAAAGACGATCCCGATCCCTCGGTTGAGCAGACCGTAACTCCGGAAACTAACATCACAACTCCCGAGCAGGTAAATCCTCAAGTCACCCAGAACGAGGAAACCACTCCCAAGGAGAAGAAGGAAGAGAAAGAAGAACAGAAGGAGGAGAAAAAGCGACCTAAAGAGAACAAGGGAAAGAATTTCCTCAAATCACTCAAAAGTTTCCTCAACAACATGGTTACCGACGACGAGTAATCGTCGCGGTCGCTCCGCTTCCCCTCCCTTTTCGCTCGAAATCCCTCCTCGCGCATGATTTCACAGCCTTGAAATTAGCCCGAGTTCATGCTTTGCCGCTATCTGTCCACGTCTTCTACGCCCCTTCTCAGCGCCTAAATTCTCTTACCCACGTCCGTCATGCCATCTCCCAAGCGCGAACGCAAAATATTGATAGACCTCGACGCACAGCCGATGCCGTTACCCGACATCGTGATCTCCGACCGGCCGGAACTCGTGGTCGATTTGGGCAATCTCCGCCAACCGTCGAACATCAAGGTCATGGCCATCGGACAAGGCGGCATCAAAGCCGCACAGGTGCTCATCGAAAAGGGTATACCGGTGTGGATTACATAGCCTGCGACACAGATGCCGCCCTGCTTGCTGAATCGAATATCCCCATCCGGCTGCAATTGGGAAATTCCGGCATTGGTTCGGGCAACAATCCGGCATTGGCGCGTGACGAAGCCATCGCTTCCACCGACAAAATCATCAGAGCACTCGCCGGGGAAACGATGATTCTGTTCCTACTGGCCAGTTTCGGCGGAGGTGTCGGCACCGGTTGCACACCGGTCATCGCACGCATCGCACGAAGCCTCGGCATTACCACAACAGCGGTCATCACCACGCCATTTCTCTTCGAGGGCATCGAACACATCGACCGCGCGCTCGACGGCATTCAGGTTTTGGTAGAAGAAGTCAACAGTCTTTTGGTGATAAACAATGAGAAACTCCTCATTACCCACCCCGAACTCACGCTGCAAACCGCCTTTGCCAAATCCGATCTCGCACAAGCCGAACCTGTCGCCTCACTTTCGTCTATCACGGTCAACACCACCGCACCCGTAACCATCGGCCTTCGCCAAATGCGCGATTTTCTCGGGCGGGGCGGCGTAAGTTTTCATTCGGTCGGCTATGCACGCGGCCCCGGACGCTTGACCCGTGCCATAGAAGACGCCCTGCGCTCCCCGCTCGTGGCCGACTATGACATCTATCGCGCCAAGTGCGTTGTCCTCTTTATCCAATACAGCGAGCAATCCGTCGCCGGCAACGGCGAACCTCAAGAAGGACTCAAAATGGACGAACTTTCGGAAGTGAATCGCTTCTACGACTCGTTCTCCAATGAAATCGATTTCTACTGGGGATTGGCGCCCGACGAGACGTTAGGCGAATATGTCAGTGCCACGATCTTTGCCGGCGGTTTCAGCCTCGAGGACATCAGCGGCATGCGCGAACATATTGATGCAACCACCACGGCTCGCGACCTCGTTCGCGCCAGAGAAGAAGCCATTCGCGAGCGAAGAAGGGCAGAATTCTATGGTCTCAGCAATTCTTCCCCCCTGCCCTATCGTCGCCACGCCGTCTACATCTTCCAACCCGACGACCTCGACAACCCGGAAGTCATTCGCATGGTCGAATCTTCCCCCACCGGTCGTCGTTCTCCTGAGCTACACGCGCAAATCGTGCGCCGATCGCTCATCCCCCCTCCCCAATCATCCACCTCCGATTCGGAACAACCTCACCAACATGTCTGATAACGCCTCTCATCCCAACGAAAAGAAACACTTCGAGCCCCTTGTGGAAATCACTCCCACCAAGAAACCCGAAGCCCCCGTAGCCATCATCAAAGTCATCGGTGTCGGTGGCGGCGGCGGAAACGCCGTTAGCAACATGTATCGCGAGAATGTCGAAGGCGTTCGCTTCCTCGTCTGCAACACCGACGCCAAAGCCCTTGCAGACTCTGCCGTCCCCAATCACGTACAACTCGGCCCCGGTCTCGGCGCCGGCGGACGCCCCGAACGCGGTCGCGCCTTGGCAGAGGAAAATGTCGAATCCATTCGTGAAGCCCTCGAAGACGACCTCAACATGGTGTTCATCACCGCAGGTATGGGTGGGGGTACCGGAACCGGTGCCGCCCCTGTCATTGCACGAGAAGCCATGGCCAAGGGTATTCTCACCGTCGGCATTGTCACCATCCCCTTCCTTTTCGAGCAAAAGCTGCAAGTCAACAAAGCACTCGACGGTGTTGAGTGCATCAGTAAGGAGGTGGACGCCCTGCTCATCGTCAACAACCAGCGTCTTTTCGACATCTATCGCGACCTCACGGTGAAAAGATGCCTTCAAAAAGGCCGACGACACCCTCACCGACGCCGTGCGTTCCATCGTCGAAATCATCAATATGGGCGGAAGCGGCAGTGTAAATCTCGACTTCAGCGATGTCGACACCTGCTTGCGCAAAGGTGGAGTGGCCGTCATGTCCACCGGGGTAGCCACCGGCGAGAACCGTCTGCGTAAAGCCATCGATGCCGCACTCGAATCGCCGCTGCTCAACGATCGCGACATCCAAGATTCCAAGTCGCTTCGCCTCGCCGTCTTCAGCCCCGAAGACCCGGTTCACACGTTGAAGATCGATGAAATGGATCACATCGACAAGTTCATGAAGGACATCAACGCCAATGTCGATTTCAAATACGGCTTGGCCACCGATCCCACCCTCACCGACGACCAAGTACGCGTCATTGTCCTCGCCTCCGGCTTCCGCAATGTCACCGCCCACCTCACCGAAGAGGACAATCATCCCCTCACCGAAGAGGAAACCGAACGTATCAACGCCGAAAATGAGCGCATCAGCAACTACTATGGATGCGAAAAGGGCGAACGCACGCGCTACACCCGCTACTATGTCCTCAAACCCGAAGACCTCGACAACGAAGTGCTCATTTCCGACATCGAGAACATTCCCACCATTCGCCGCACCGACGGCGATTTGCGCCGCATCCGCCAAAACAGCAACAGCGCAGATCCGGTGGTAGCCCCCACCCCCGAAAGAGGAAGCCCCCAAACTGAGCCCAACGAATAATACAGACCGTTCGCACGACCGCAAGAAATGGGTTGCCCCGGACCGCTTTTTGCCCAAAGGCAGCGCCTGACGTGGCAACACTCCGCGAGCACTGCGAACTTCACACCCCTACCACTATGCTTTTCGACCAGATCAGCACCGACATCATGTCGGCCATGAAAGCGCACGACAAGGTGCGCACACAAGCCCTCCGCAACGTCAAGAAATATTTCATCGAAGCGAAGACCGCTCCCGGCAGCGACGGTGAACTCACCGACGAAGCCGCAATGAAGATCCTCGCCAAACTCGCCAAGCAGGGACGCGACACCGCCGCCCTCTACACTGAGCAGAATCGCCCCGACCTCGCGGAGAGCGAACTCGCCGAAGTGGCCGTGATCGAGACCTACTTGCCCAAAGCCCTCACCGACGAGGAACTCACCGCCGCCCTCCGCGACATCATTGCCGAAGTCGGCGCCGCTTCGCCCAAAGACATGGGCAAAGTCATGGGCGTGGCTTCCAAACGCCTCGCCGGACGTGCCGACGGCCGCGCCATCAGCGAAAAAGTAAAGACGCTCTTGGCTTAAACCACCGCAAAAACAGAAAGCGGCGACAGCAATTCACCCCACTTTCCCCATTCACACACGGGATTTGTCTTCAATCGCGAAGACAAATCCCGTTTTTTCGTACCCACTTGTCGGCTATTCGAAGCGCGTCGGGCACCCCGTTTTCGAAACACCACGACTTTCGCCAAAAAGTTCACAACTTTCGAACGAAAGCCCCCTTGTTTTGCCCGAAAGGGGACGAGAAAAACGGCATACCACTGATTTTCTCTGCTTTTTTGGCAAAATCAACACAGAAGAAACGGCCGCCTCCAAAAAATATGCGTATCTTAGCCTATCGATCTGTTTCGTGCGACAAATCGTGCGTCACTGGGTGGCGCTGCCCCTTGCTCGACTGCGGGCAACGCCCCGCCGATACGGCACACAGCGCCGCACATTGCGCCCGCTGTTTCCGCGCCCACTCACGAAAGGCCGCAACCCCGATCGACAAACACGCCAAGCCCCTCGCAATTATGACCTACCAGTGGAACTACGTCCCCGCCCCTCCCGGCGAAGAAGCCGAAGGCCGAAGACTCGCCGAAGAATTGGGCATGCACCCCGTCTTCGGGCGCATGCTCCGCGAGCGTTGTATCTACACAGCCGCCGCCGCACGCCGATTCTTCCGCCCGCAACTCACCGACCTGCACGACCCGTTCCTCATGAACGACATGCAGGTGGCGGTCGAACGCCTCAACCTCGCCATCGCCCGCAAGGAGCGCATCATGGTCTACGGCGACTATGACGTCGACGGCGTCACCTCAGTGGCACTGGTCTATCGATTCATCAGTCGCTATTACAGCAACATCGACTACTACATCCCCGACCGCTACGAAGAAGGTTACGGGGTGTCGAAACGCGGTATCGACTATGCCGCCGAAACCGGTGTGCGCCTCATCATCGTCTTGGACTGCGGCATCAAGGCCGTCGAAGAAATCACCTATGCCAAGGAGTGTGGCATCGATTTCATCATTTGCGACCACCACGTTCCCGACGAAATCTTGCCCCCGGCTGTGGCCATTCTCAACCCCAAGCGTCGCGACAATCACTACCCCTACACGCACCTCTCGGGCTGCGGCGTGGGTTTCAAGTTCATGCAGGCCTTTGCCGCCGACAATGGCATTGAGTTCAACCGCTTGCACGAGTTGCTCGACCTCTGTGCCGTGTCGATTGCATCGGACATCGTGCCCGTCACGGGCGAAAATCGCATCCTCGCCTACCACGGGCTGCGGCGCCTCAACTCCAACCCCTCCATTGGTTTGCAAGCCATCGTGGAAGTGTGCGGACTGGCCGACCGCGAACTGACGATGAACGACATCATTTTCCGTATCGGCCCCCGCATCAATGCCTCCGGACGCATGCAAAACGGCAAAGAAGCCGTCCAACTGCTGGTCGAAAACGACTACTCCACCGCCCTCGATCAGGCTTCGCACATCAACCTCTACAACGAGGCGCGCAAAGATCTCGACCGCAAGATGACCGAGCAAGCCACCGAACAGGTCAGCGCCATGAAGGGTCTCGAAGAGCGTCGCGGCATTGTCATCTACAACGAGGAGTGGCACAAAGGCATCATCGGCATTGTGGCCTCGCGCGTCACCGAACAATACTATCGCCCCGCCGTGGTCTTGACCCGCTCGGGCGACATGGCCACCGGTTCTGCGCGCTCCGTCACGGGCTTCGACGTCTACAAAGCGGTGCAAAGCTGCGCCGACCTGCTCGAAAACTTCGGCGGACACACCTATGCCGCCGGACTCACACTGCGAGTGGAGAACGTGCCGGAATTTTCGCGACGTTTCGAAGCCTACGTGGCCGAACACATTCTCGACGAACAGACACAACCCTCGCTCGACATCACCGCTGTACTCGACTTCAACGAGGTCGATTTCGAATTCTACAAGCAGTTGCGCAAATTTGCCCCCTTCGGGCCGGGCAACGAGCGCCCACTCTTCTGCACACCGCGTGTCTACGACTACGGCACCTCGAAGGTGGTGGGACTCGGGCAGAAGCACATTCGCCTCGAATTAGTCGACAACAAATCGAACGCCGTGATGAACGGCATCGCCTTCGGCCAAAGTTCGCAGGCACGCTACATCAAAACGCGCCGCGCCTTCGGCATCTGCTACGCGGTGGAGGAAAACTCCCACAAACGCGGCGAGGTGCAGTTGCAAATCGAAGACATTCGTCCCTGTGAGTAAGACGATCGACCACTACACCCCACCTCCCGGCCAACCCGACGCGACCGACCGAGCCTTGCAGGACATTTGGGGCGAACCGATCTCGCCGGAAGGGGAGTTTCTCCCCGACACGGCGACATTACCCGCCACGCAACTCGCCACAGAGACGCCGGTCGATCGCAACGATCCGCGCGCGGTGTTGAAAGCCGGCTGGGGCTACGCCGATTTCGCGGCATCCAACGCGAAATTATCGACAGTCTGCTCGCCGGCCACGACACCCTCGGTCTCATGCCCACCGGCGGCGGCAAAAGCATCACCTTCCAAGTGCCGGCACTCATGATGGAGGGCACCTGCTTGGTGATCACACCGCTCATTGCGCTGATGAAAGACCAGGTGGAGAACCTCCGCCGGCGAAAAATCCGTGCCACGGCCATCCACTCGGGGCTGTCGCGCGAAGAAATCAACCGCGAGCTCGACAATGTGATCCTCGGCGAATACAAATTTCTCTACCTTTCGCCCGAACGCATCCACACCGAGCTCTTCCGCTTCAAACTCGCTTACATGAAAGTGAGTTTCATCGCGGTGGACGAGGCACATTGCATCTCACAATGGGGCTACGACTTCCGCCCCTCCTACTTGCAGGTGCGCGAAATCCGCACACTCCTGCCCACCGTGCCCATCTTGGCGCTCACCGCAACGGCCACGGCCACCGTGGTCGACGACATTCAGACGCAACTGGGCTTCCGCGAGCGGCGCGTCTTCCGCATGAGTTTCGAACGCGCCAATCTCACTATCTCGTGCGGCAGTCCGAAGACAAACTCGGCGACCTCATCGCCCTACTCCACCAAAGCGAAGGCTCGGCCATCGTCTATACGCGCTCACGCGGCGGAACGCGCGACACCGCCCTCGCCTTGCAGAGCGCAGGCATCCCCGCGCTCTACTACCATGCGGGACTGCCGACAGAAGACAAGAACGCGCGCCAAGAAGCGTGGCAAAACGACCGCACCCGCGTGATGGTGGCGACCAATGCTTTCGGCATGGGCATCGACAAACCCGATGTCCGACTCGTCGTGCACCTCGATCCGCCCGATTCCTTGGAAGCCTATTTCCAAGAAGCCGGACGAGCCGGACGCGACGGCGCACCGGCCGAAGCCATCCTCTTGACCCATCCGCGAGATGTGCGACTCCTCTCCCAACGCATCACACAAACCTTTCCGCCGAAGGAGAAAATTCGCGAAGTCTACGACGATGTGGCCTACTACCTCCAAATTCCGGAGGGCGAAGGCGAGGAGCATTCTTTCGAATTTGACCTCGAAGAGTTCTGTCGCCGCTTCCGCTATTTCCCCCTCACCGTGGTCAGCGCGTTTGCCATCCTCGAACGAGCGGGCTATCTCCTCTATACGGACAAACACGAGCGGCGTTCGCGCCTGATGATGATTGTCAAGCGCGAAGAACTCTATCGCGTGCACAATCGTGTGGCCGAGGGCGACAAAGTGCTCACTGCGCTCTTTCGCACCTACACCGGGCTGTTTGCCGACTACGTTTTTATCGAAGAAAAAGCCCTCGCCGCCGCGTGCGGCCTCAACGAAGAGGTGCTCTATGAGAAACTCATCGCCATGAACCGCGCGCGTTTGTTGCACTACATCCCGCACAAGAGCGTGTCGACGTTGCGTTATCTCACACGGCGCACCTTGGGCGAACGTCTCAACATCGGTGCGGACGCTTACGAGACGCGTCTCGACCAATACACGCGCCGCATTGAAGGCGTGGTGCGCTACTGCACCGACCGAGACACTTGTCACAGCCGAATGTTGCTCGAGTATTTCGACGATCCCGCCGCCCACGATTGCGGACGCTGCGACGTTTGTCGGCCGACACCCGAAGCTTGCACGCCCGATGCCCAACTGGAAGCGAACTTGTTTCAACTCTTGGCTGACGGTCGTCCGCACACGGTCGCCGAATGGCACGTTGCGCAACTCGATGCCGAACGTGCCGGCCAACTGATGCAACAATTTCTCGACGAGGGACGCCTTCTTTTCGACGGGGCACAACTCACGTTGCCCACAGCGCCGACTTCGCCCGAAAACTAAGCCCCCAGGCGCACACGCATACGGTTTGTTTCGCACCGTGTGCCCACTTTCACTTTTTTCCTCCTCAACCAACTGATTTCACACCGTGGTACTCAATTATATTTGGATCGCTTTTTTTCTCATCGCCTTCGTCATTGCCGCCTTTCGCCTCTTGTTCATGGGCGATTTCGACGTCTTTCCGGCCATTATGAACTCGACTTTCGAAACGGCGAAGACGGCTTTTGAAATTTCGCTCGGACTCACCGGCGTATTGTCGCTTTGGATGGGCGTGATGAAGATCGGCGAACGCGGCGGAGTCATTCAGTTTGTGGCGCGACTCCTCGGCCCGGTTTTCAAACGCCTCTTCCCCGAGATTCCGGAAGGACACCCTGTGGTGGGCAACATCTTTATGAACATCTCCGCCAACATGCTTGGCCTCGACAACGCCGCCACACCGCTCGGACTCAAGGCGATGGAAGGACTGCAAGAACTCAATCCGCAAAAAGATCGCGCGAGCAATGCCATGATTATGTTCCTGGTGCTCAACACAAGTGGGCTCACGCTCATCCCGGTCTCCATCATGGTCTATCGCGCACAGCAAGGTGCGGCCAATCCCACAGACGTTTTCATCCCCATCCTCCTGGCCACCTTCTTTTCGACGCTGGCCGGCGTGATTGTCACGGCACTTTTTCAGCGCATCAACCTCTTCAACCGCACCCTGCTGCTCACGCTCGGCGGCGCTTCGCTGGTCGTTGCCGGCATCATTTGGGGTTTCGCCTCGCTCGACGCCGAAATGATGAACCGCGTCGGCACAACGAGCGCCAACGTCCTCTTGTTCAGTCTCATTGTGGCCTTTATCGTCGCAGGACTGCGCCAAAAGATCAACGTCTACGACGCCTTTGTCGAAGGGGCGAAAGCGGGTTTTGAAACCGCCGTGCGCATCATCCCTTATCTCGTAGCGATGCTCGTGGCCATCGGGGTGTTTCGCGCCAGCGGCGCGATGGATGCGCTCATCGACGGCGTGTCTTGGGCAGTTCAACGCTGCGGTTTCGACGCACAGTGGGTGGGTGCGCTGCCCACCGCCTTGATGAAACCACTGTCGGGCTCCGGCGCACGCGGAATGATGGTCGACGCGATGACCACCCACGGGGCAGATTCGTTTGTGGGGCGCTTGTCGTGCATTTTCCAGGGCAGCACCGACACCACGTTCTACATTCTCGCCGTCTACTTCGGCAGTGTGGGCGTTCGCCACACGCGTCACGCCGTAGCCGCGGGCTTGCTCGCCGATTTGGCCGGCATTGTGGCCGCCATCGCCATTTGCTATCTCTTCTTCGGCTGAGTTCCGCGCATGGGCGACACGCCTTTCAGCAATTTGCGCTTAGAGAAAAAAACCGCCCCTTGTTCCGCAGTCGAAATTAGACAACGACAGACGGACTGTTGGCCACACAGCATAGAAATAAGCCATTATTGGTTCATCCCACATTTGGAGTGAGGCGTCAACTACCGGAAGCCCTTTCTCGAAAGTGCACCGGCCTCCCACTTCAGCCCCCCAACGCGCACGCGTAGCGCGCGCGTCCGCTGTTTTTCGTTTTTTGCCTTCACCACACGAGGGTAAGAAGCTCGAAAACAGCGACTTGCGTGTGAAGGCTTCACCCCTTTTTCCTTCACCGGTGAAGGCAAAAAAAGGGCTTTTCCTTCACACACAAAACACACTGTATCAACGACTTGTGGGTGAAGGTGAAGGGTGAAGGCAAGAATTTCGAACTCGCTGAGTGCGCGATGCGCAGGGGCGTGTCCGTTCGCGCGTACGGAGGTGCGGATGAGGAAACCATGGGTGACACCGTGAGCGAAGGGACGGGTGTCTTTTCAAAAAAAGCGGGGAGGAAGCAGAGAAAAGAAGAGGCGTTTCGTAAGAAAGTCCACAAGTTTTTATTCAATCTCTCCCTTTTCTCAAAAATCGAAATATTTTTCTCGCAAAATCTTCGACAATTCGAAACTAATTCCTTACTTTTGCGCTTGACAAAACACAACTTCCCTTCATCCCGCTGCACTGCGGCGTCCATATAGCGCAAAGTCGAGGAACATTTCCCGACCATCCGGCGCAAACGCTCTTTGACCTACTGACCCGGCGCGACTTCGCCATATCCCTACCTCTCTGAACAGGCGAAAAGCGCTACGCTCCGACGCGGGATGCGTCTTCACGCGACCGCGACGAGCTATAATAAGAAGTTCTCCGAACTGCCGTCCACACAAGGTACAATCCACTATGCCACAACGACTTGCACCACCCTACCGGACTGCAAGTAAAACCGATTTTCGATCCACCGAGCACGTCTTGATAGACTTCCCCGTTGCCCCCAATCGCCGTGGGCGAAGAAGATCATCGGATAGGACTTCGACGCGGAATGATGGCCGCATCACTCCAAATGTCGGATGAACTTTACATTATACCTCTGCACTTTCATTTCATAACTCCCATACCTCATGAAAAAAGCCCTCTCCACCACGCAAGCTCCCGCCGCCATCGGTCCTTACTCGCAGGCCATTGAAGTGAACGGCACCGTCTATGTCAGCGGACAGTTGCCGGTCGATCCCGCCACCGGCGAGTTTGTGCCCGGCGGCATCAAAGAACTCACGCACCGTTCGCTCACGAATCTCACCCATGTGCTGGCCGAAGCCGGTTTGACGCTCGACAATGTGGTGAAAACCACCGTCTTCTTGGCCGACATCGAAGACTTTGCCGCCATGAACGAGGTGTATGCGTCGTTCTTCAAAGCGCCTTTCCCCGCTCGCTCCGCGATGGCGGTGAAAACGCTCCCGAAAGGTGCGCGCGTTGAGATCGAATGCATCGCCGTGCGCTGATCCCTTTCTCTTCTTCTTTGTTGTACCCTTACCGGCTCTGCAATGTGCAGAAAAAAATCCCCTACCACGTTTTTTTATCGTGATAGGGGCTTTTTCATTTGCGTCTCTTTCGGTAGGTTTCTACGATGGTCGTTACCAAACCGACCGTTATTCCATAGAGAAAAGCACTGCACAGTAGAGACAGAGATTGTCCTTTCGGCAATTCAAATGCAACGAGAAAAATCAAAAATCGTTCCTGCGAGAGCAATGGCGTTTCGCATGAACATGAAAAGCGAACTTCCACATAAATACTCTAGAACCCTGCTTTTGCTGAACCCGAAATTCCCCGGCAGCCCAACCCCAAGGGTTGAAACCGCGAGTCAACGACATCAGGCATCCGATGCAATCATATCTGAGGATTTGCCGAACAGCAAAAAGCCGGTGCGGTTTCAAATCACGCCCTTGTGCCATCATGGCCTTGGCCACCTTCATGAAACCGGCCACGTTGGCGCCGCGCACATAGTTCACATAACCGTCGGCCTCGGTGCCATATTGCACACAAGCCGCGTGGATGCTTTCCATGATTTGGTGCAAACGGCTGTCGACCTCCTCGGCCGTCCACGAAAGGCGCGCCGAGTTCTGACTCATCTCAAGCCCGACACCGAAACACCACCGGCATTCGCCGCCTTGCCGGGCGCATAGAGGATGCGCGCGGACTGAAAGAGGTGAACCGCCTCGGGGGTGCAGGGCATGTTGGCACCTTCGCTCACGGCCATCACGCCGTTGTCGAGCAGCATTTGTGCGTGTTCGCCGTTCAGCTCGTTTTGCGTGGCCGAAGGCAGGGCGATGTCGGCCTTGACGCTCCAAGGTTTCTGCCCCTCGAAGTATTGTGCCGTGGGATACTCCTCGGCATATTCGCGAATGCGGCCGCGGTAGAGATTCTTCAGCTCCATGATGTAGTCGAGTTTCGCGCGATCGATGCCGTCGGGATCGTAAACAAAGCCGTCACTGTCGGACATGGTGAGCACCTTACCGCCCAATTCGAGCACCTTCTCGGCCGTGTATTGCGCCACATTGCCCGAACCGGAGATGAGCACCGTCTTGCCTTGCAGATCGGTGCCGCGGGTGCGGAGCATTTCCATCAAGAAATAGACATTACCATAGCCCGTTGCTTCGGGACGAATGAGACTTCCGCCGAATTCACGGCCTTTGCCGGTGAGCACGCCCGTGAATTGGCGCGTATATTTCTTATAGGCACCGAACATGTAGCCCACTTCGCGGCCACCCACGCCGATGTCGCCGGCGGGCACGTCGCAATCCTCGCCGATGTTGCGGTGCAATTCGAGCATGAAGGCTTGGCAGAAGCGCATCACCTCGGCGGCACTCTTACCGCGGGGCGAAAAGTCGGAGCCGCCCTTGGCACCGCCCATGGGAAGTGTGGTCAATGCGTTTTTGAACGTCTGTTCGAAAGCCAAGAACTTGAGAATACCCAAGTTGACGGAGCTGTGGAAACGAATACCGCCCTTGTAGGGGCCGATGGCGTTGTTGTGCTGCACGCGATAGCCCATGTTGGTGCGCACATTGCCGCGGTCGTCGGTCCAAGTCACGCGGAAAGTGTGGATGCGCTCGGGGATGCACAGGCGCTCCATTAGGTTGACTTTCTCAAACTCGGGGTGTTTGTTGTATTCCTCTTCGAGGGTGAAGAGCACTTCTTCCACCGCTTGGTGGTACTCGGGCTCGTTGGGAAACGAGCTTTCAGCGTTTCGAGCAGTTCTTTGGCGTTCATGAGGGGGATTAGTATTTGAATGTAAAGAAATACGGAGCTTTTATCGAATATATGAGGCAAAATTACTCAAACTCATGGACACCTGCAAAGCCACGCGGCAAAAAACAGAAAAAAGTTGTGGACTTTTTCTCCATCGACGCGAAAAAAAGGGCTTTGCCGTGTGGCGAATTAAAAAGAGAATGACTACCTTTGCTCTGTGTCACAGCACAAAAGACACACTCCACTGAATGAACATTCATTTCACTTACATAAATCCCAAAGAAAATGGCTTTTTTGACTAACGAAAAACTCGTGATCGTCGGTGCCGCCGGCATGATCGGCTCCAACATGGTGCAGAGCGCCCTGATGATGGGTCTCACTTCCAACATTTGCCTCTACGACGTATTCTCGCCCGAAGGTGTGGCAGAAGAAATGCGTCAGTGCGGTTTCAACGACGCGAAGATCACGGCTACCACCGACGTGGCCGAGGCCTTCAAAGACGCCAAATACATCATCTCGTCCGGCGGTGCGCCCCGTAAGGAAGGCATGACCCGCGAAGACCTCCTCGCCGGCAACTGCAAAATCGCCGAAGAACTCGGTAAAAACATCAAGCAGTACTGCCCCGACGTGAAGCACGTGGTGATTATCTTCAACCCCGCCGACCTCACCGGCCTCGTTACGCTCCTCTACTCCGGTTTGAAGCCCGGACAGGTGACGACGCTCGCCGCACTCGACTCCACTCGTCTGCAAAGCGCCCTCGCCAAGAAGTTCGGCGTGATGCAAAACGAAGTGAAGGGCTGCGCCACTTACGGTGGTCACGGCGAACAAATGGCCGTATTCGGCAGCGCTGTTGAAATTGCCGGCCGCAAACTCTCTGACCTCATCGGCACTGCCGAATTCCCCGAGGAAGAATGGGCACAAATGCGCAAGGACGTGACGCAAGGTGGCGCGGCCATCATCAAGCTCCGTGGCCGCAGCTCGTTCCAAAGCCCCTCGTACCTCTCGGTTGAGATGATTCGCTCGGTGATGGGCGGCGAACCCTTCCGCTACCCCGCCGGTACTTACGTGAAGAACGAAAAGTATCAGCACATCATGATGGCAATGGACACCACCCTCGACGCCAACGGCTGCTCCTACAAGGAACCCGTCGGCACGCCTGAGGAAGTGGCTGCACTCGACGCCAGCTACGCTCACCTCTGCAAGATGCGCGATGAGCTCGTTACGCTCAACATCGTGCCTCCCGTGGCAGAGTGGAACAAGATCAACCCCAACCTCTAATCGCCCCGGGCTGATCGACCCCAACACACGGCGCTCCTCCTTTGCGGAGGGGCGCCGCTTTTTTGTTGCCCCACGCTTTTCGCCCGCTCACAACGAGGGAAACAAAAACAAACGCGCCTCCTGTCGCCCCTAAGCCGCCAACAGCACAACCGGAACTACCGGCTTTTTTGCACACTGCCACGCCGTCGCGTCGAGACACAAGATGGGTGCGCTGAAAATGGACAACTTTTGCCCCAAAGTGGGGGACTTTCATCGAAAAAGTCCCCACTTTTCTTTCTCATCGCTCAAGAAAAATTTGCATCGTGACGATTGCCGTGCTAAAAAACTTATGCCGACAGAAAAAACGGGCGAACACTTCCCTTTCGCGCCCGCCCCGTCGCACCACATCACTCCTCAAGAAGAATCGTCGAGCAAGATTTGCATACATCGCGCTTTTCGTCCTACGAAACAGCCCGAAAATCACAAGATGATGGAAAGCAAGGCACCGGCTACCGCCGAGAACGACTGCCGAATTGCACAAAACGCGCAGAAGGTCGGAAGTACCTATCGGAAACAGCCTACTTCGGATGAGTGCGTGGAGGTGAGTTATTTAACCCCATCGGAGCGGTTTCGGAAAACCTCTCCTTTGGACACGTTGCAGACGAAGTAAAATATAAAAATTGCCTATTTCACTTATCAAAACACATATAAAACACAATCATTGAAAGATCGCTCGCAGAAAATTCCACAAATATCGCCACAATCTCGTATTTTTGTAACGAAATGTAGCCATACGAAAGTAGTCGCATGCGATATGAATCGCCATTGCGGCTCCTTTGAATGAAGATGAACAGACGCACTTTCAAGGACTATAGCAACAAATTTCAATTTATCAGCAATATGCAAAGTACAAGTACCTCTAAGCAGTGGTTCTTCGGACTGTGTTGCACATTGTTGTTGTTATGCGCAAGCGCTCTCCCGTCGGCAGGACAAAACTGTCCGAACTTCGGGTGGAACGACTTCACCAAGTCGATTGTGCAGCCCAACTTTGGACTGCAACAAGCCGGGCGAGGTGACGATACGCTACAGCAACAACGTCGTCGGCGTCGACGAGGTGCACTATCAGTTCGGATCCGGAACCAGCGGCCCTTGGTTTCACGAAGTCGATGCCGCCGCGCCGGGATCGACCGTGAAGGCCGAAATCCCTACATCGATGAGCGGAAAATCGCTCTTTGTGCGCGTGACGACCAAGTGTGGCACCGACACCCGTTCCAATGTGTGGAACATGGGCAACATCATTGCTCAAAAGACGGAAACCATCACCCTACAAGGCTCGAGCACACCGGCCGGTAGCGGTACGGGGTCGAGTGGTGGCATCACCGTGTGGCTCAATGGCCCCTCGGGAATCACAGAGGCCACCTTCAAGCTCTACAAGTGGCACGGCACTGCGGTGCTGGCCAGCCAACGCAGCACGCGCCCGTATGAGGGGGTGACGTTCTTCAATTTGGAGAAAGGCGACTACGAAGTGAAAGTAGAAGCCAAGCCGGCTTGTACCCCCACCACAACGGCTTCCAACTGGGACACGGATCACTTCAACCTCTCGAAGGTGATCTACGTCGGCTCGTTTAATTTGCAGGTTACTTCTATCCCTGCACGCGGTACTTGTACCGGTGGTGTGAAAGTTGAGCCTTCGAAAGTGACAGGGTGTGCAACAAATGGAGTACGTCCTCACCACACAGGCTGATCGCAACACCCCTATTCAGACCTTTACGGCCAACTATCCTAATTTTGCCCACACCTTTACGGGCTTGCCGGCCGGACAATACACCGTGCGTGCGACAGAAAAGACCGGCAACAGCCAAGTGAGTTCGAACTTCAACGTAGGCAACCAAAATGCTTCGCCCGCTGTCACGGTCAACCACCACACTCTCCGTGGAGTGGCTGAAGGTGAGGTGAATATTCGCCTGGACAACACCACCGAGGCATGTCCGGCCAAACTGACCCTCACGCGCGACAACACGACTTCGGGGTTGCCCTTTACCACGATGGTGAAGAACAACATCACCGAAGAAAACACGCTGTTCGAGGGACTTACCGAGGGTAACTACACGATCACAGCCGAATATGGAGGTCAATCGTTCTCGGCGAAATTCGGTATTGCTCATTCGACCATGGGCTACTTGTACAACCGCGGCGTAACGCAGGCGAACAGCATCTGCGACCCTTCGGGTAGTGCCAACTGGTTGTTGTCGGGTGGTTTCTACTACAATCCGCTGGAAGTGAAGATCGTGGATCGCAACACGCAGAACCTCGTTCGTAAATTCACGCTTCCGGCAGGACAGACGTATTTCGAAACGAAGGGACTCTTCCCCGGCGACTACACGCTCACCGTGGGGTACGAAGCGGCGAACCAATTTACGACGGCTAATTTCTCGATTGCCCCGAAAGACAACGTACAAGGTAGCCTGAGCTTCACGCTCGACGATCCTACAGATTTTTGCGGCGACCAACCGATGGCAAAAATCGCGGTGAACTTCGTCGGTGCTGGTGGTATTGAAAACTACCCGGGCACACAAAAGTTCATGAACGGCGCCACTTTCGAAATCTATGACGCCGAAGGCAACTTCTTGTACTCGGGCAACATGCCGCAACTGACGGGCAATGCGAAATCGACTATTGAAAGTCCCTTTGCCCCCAACAGAGGCCAAATCAAGGTGAAGCCGACTTGCGGTTACCCGATTCTCACTTACACGCTCTCCAGCATCAATGGAATGAAGGGAGCTTACCTCTTCAGCCCTGATTTCACCTATCGTGGCTGCGGAAGCCGCGGAACAAACGTGGATCTTCGCGTGCTGGACACGAAGAACAACGTGGTGCCCCTCATCACCTACACGGTGAAGAAGAAAACCGGGGAACTCATCGGCACCTACGAAATGAAGGAGGGGGTGAATACCGCCATCTTTGCCAACATGGAGCCCGGTGACTACGACGTGGAATGGTATCCGCAATGTAAGCCCGACCAGAAGCACCAAGAAACCTTCCGTGTGGAAGACAAGGTGAACGAAACAAGACGTGAAATTAGAGGAGCAGTCTGTGAAGATCAAGGTTATATTCGCATTGACTTCACCAGTTTCCGCAACATCAACGGCTGGCGCTACGAACTGATTCGAAAGAACGACAATAAACTGATGCGCGTCTATGGTAGTGTCAACAGCACTATAGTTTCATTCGAACGCGTACCGGCCGGCGATTATATCGTGAAAGCCATTCCATTGTGGAGTGTGGTGATATTACGCCCGGTGAATTTGAAGTCACTGTGCCTGCCATTACCGCCGGATCAGAAATCAGCGACCCTATCTACCTTTGGCAGCGCGACGCCAATGCATTGCCTTTCCAATATGTGGGTAAGGTACGCTACTACACGCGTCTTCCATATAGTTATGTCAAATGGCGTGTGCTGGATGTGTCCACGAATGCCGAAATCAAGAAGGGCGAAGTGCATCCGGTGGCCAACAACACGAGCACCTTCCCCATCGTCGTAGAGGGATTGCCCCACACTTACAAAATTGAATTTGAGACCCCTTGCGGAACATACACACGCATCGACTCGCTCAATTTGGCCAACCGCAAGCAATTGCCGAGCTTTGAACTGACCACCATTGCCGGTAACACCGAGTGCAACACAACGCCTTCGCTCACGGTGAAGTCGCGCCTGAAAGCGGCCGGGCTTCCCGACAAGGCCTCGAGAATCCAACTCTACAAGTACGTCGATAAGGGAGATGGCTACAAATGGCACTTTGACCAAGAGGTGGCGGATGCCAATGCGATCATCGAAACCAAGACCTTTGAGAACTTGGATCCCGGTGTTCAATATTATGTGAACTACTTCTACGACGGAACGAGTGACCGACAGCAGATTGGTATCCCCGGCAACGCAGGTACCATGTCAGTACCTGTGTATACGTCGAGCTTCAGCCCGAAGGGCACGGCCATCCTCACGGTGATTCCCAACGCGGGGACTCCCGGTTCGACAATGGAGGTCGTGGTGACAGACAATCAGCAGAACGAAATCTTCAATAAGACGGTGTCGGCCACCGAAGCAACGAAGATCGAGGTGAAAAAGCCTGCCACCGGTTTTACGGTCAAGACCAAAGTGCTCAACGGCTGCTTTAAGGACAAGACGTTCACGTCGTACCTTTATCCTACGACGACTCCCGTCTTTAGTTTCGACACGCGCACCAACAGGATGCAGTGTAAGAACGACGGTGAGATCACGATGATTTTGCCCGAAGCTTTCCACGATGTGGATCAAGTGCACTACACGCTGAAGAAAATAACGGGCACGCAATACACCGACGTGGCTGAAACGACGAAGCCGGCTGAACCGAAGACCTTCATCGGTCTGGAAGCCGGCACCTATGAGATCTCCGCTCGCGCAACAGTCTTCAAAGATGAGACCGGACAACCGAAGGTGATGGACTTCAAACGCAACGTGCAGCTCACGACGCCTTATAGGGACGGTCTTTACGCTACGGTACGTCCGGACTACATGGTATCGACGCGAAGCGAATGCGCCCAAGGACGCATCGGTTTGAACATTGAAAAGGGATCGGGTAGATATCGCGTCTTCTTGAAGAAAACACCCGACGGTGTATTGCCCGAACCGAAGGAACTCTTCACCGATGGTATCTACTCCTCGATGCACAACAAGTTGTGGGGTGAAAACTTCAAGCCCGGTCACTATGCACTGACGGTGACGGATGGCTGTATGGAACGTGACATTCCCGATGCCGAGATTCTCGAAATGCCGAACTTGGCCAGCGCTCGCTTCAACCGTTGGTATATGAACGGCGACAAGCGCATGAAGAAAGAACTCGGAGAAAAGGTTGACTCGTTCTTGTATCAAGTAAAATTCGACCCCTCGGCTTTCCCCGCCAGCTACCAACAGACGGCATACCGCTCTTATGAAGTGCAAGTCGTGGGTAAGGGGCAGGCTCCCGACGACACCCAGTGGAAGAGCAACTGGAATACGCCCAACGATGGCCAAGCCATTCTGGACAACTACTCAAAGCGCTTCAATAACTGTGATGGCGTGGACATCTTGCTTCGCATGAAGAACTGTCCCTGAGACACTGATCCGCGTTCCGACTACGATCGATGTAATCAACATGTTCTACGGAAGCTGGCAATTGCTGAAGTGTAACACCGTGCAGTGGATCTTCACCGATGGTGAAATTGGCCATAAGTATCATCTGAAAGTCAAGAACACGACGGACAATGTGGTGGTTTACGAAAAAGACGTCACTTACACCTCACGCGAACAATACCTCACGCGCGATCCGGAGTTGGAATTCCCCTCTGACAAGAGTTATTACTTAGAGATGACACCGTCAGACTATTGTGGTAATCCGGTCTATCATTCTCCCTACAACTTTAACCGCGTGGAACGTATTTACAGATACTCTTTGGACGATGGCCTCATCATGTCGGACTGCGATGGTCGCCGCTTGGCAATCTATGGCTGGACGGATTGTAAACTGCCGATGAAGTACTTCGTTTATGAAGTGACTGCTACCGGAGAGAATCTTGTTGCGCAAAGTGGTAACTATGTTCCGGAAAGATGGTACAGCACCTATAAGTTCCTGAAAGATCACCGCTACATCATTCGCGTAGTGGAATACGGACAACCCGAAACGACTAAGATTGACCTTGTAGACTTCACGCTCAACTATCGTTTGCCCAGCGGCTACAAAAAGTCTGTTGACTATTTATGGTCTACGCAAACGATGTGTGGCTCGGCTTATGACGCTACGAAAAAAAGCCTATAACCTGAATGCGCTTCATTGGTATTTCGGTCAAGCTGACTGGACTGGTGTTCCCGCTGTGGAGCAAAAAGACTTATTATACCATTCCGAACATGAAGATCGTTGCCACGCAAAAGGAGGCTCCGCATCGCAAGTTTGTGTCGACAAAAGTGAGTCGCTACAATACGTTCCACATGAGACACGAAGCATGGAAGGAAGAACTTGCTGACGGATCACTCATCGACGCGGCTTATGCTCCGGAAGGTGAATACACCGTGGTGGCTCAAACGGATGGCTGCGGCGAGATCAACTTGGGAGACGAATACTTAGGACGCCCGACGATCGATCTCTCGGCTTCGACCGTAACTTCGGCTTGTGATGGTAAGTTTACGGTTACGCCGAAGGGCACAATCACTTACCATGGTAGCACCGAAGAAGCGGAAATCACTTCGTTCTACGTTCAAGGTGATAACGCCAATACGACTCGCAACTGGGGTCAATCCTTCGATACTTACCAACGCCAATTCACGCTGGTGGTTAACATGAAGCGCAAGAGCGACGGTAAGACTTGTACGACGACTTGGCCTTTCTCGATGAGCAACTACGTGCTTGACTTTGACCAATCTCAGAGTCTGAGTCTGTTCTGCACCGACTCGGGTAAGGGTATCATCCACATGGCCCTGAAGGGTGGTAATGCACCTTATACTTACAAGTTGATGTCTCTCGACGGTACAGAAATTGCTCGCAAGACTGTGCCCGGTGCCGTAGACTTCGAACACGGTAAGTTGGGTGAACGCTATCGCATCACGGCTACCGATGCCTGCGGATTGACTTGGATTCACCAAGATGTGTTGCTGCAAGACCCTGCTGCAATTTCATCTTCGATGACTGTCGAGACCTCCTTCTGTGCCGGTGATCGAGCTAAACTTGCTGCCCGCGAATTTCCTGGTGCAACCTATTTATGGCACTTACCCGATGGTTCGACAAAAGCCGGCCGCGTAATCGAGTTCGAAGCCAAAACAGCGAATGCCGGTGAGTTTATCGTTGATATCCATCTGACAACTTGTACGGTAACGCTGTATGGTAAGCACACGGTTGGTATTGCAAGTATTAAAGAAGCCAGTGGTTTGATCCTCACACAACAAGCTTGCGCGGGCGAACCGGTTGCTTTCAATCTTAATCCTGCGAGCGCAACCATCAACGGTGAGGAAGCCGATGCGGATGAAATTGAATATCAGTGGGAACGTACTGCTACACCGGACGATGAGTCTACTTGGACTCCGATTCGCAATGCAACGGAACAGAACCTGACATACAATGCCGCAGCCCCGGGTGTTTACTATGTTCGCCGTACGGCAAAAATCGGCGACTGTAAGGCGATCAGTGACCAATCAAAGTTGACGGTTATTGCGGGTATTAATGTCGCTATGACTCCGGATGAGCAGTCAAGAACGATCAATGATAAGAATCCCTTCACGCTCACGGCCGGTATTGTAACAGGTAATCCGAACCGCACTTACCAATGGCAACGCAGTGCCGACAAGAAGCATTGGGTGAACATTGGTACAGATGAAACCTTCACCGAAACGAAGCGTTTTGGTAACACGGTTTACTACCGTCGAATTGTTTCTGCCGGTGCTTGTAGCATCGAAGGTCAACCGATCACGGTTCGCTTCAAGAAGCGTTGGCCGGCTTACATCAACCCGCAGGTTCGTCAGCGTACGCTAGATGATTAAACCTTGATTTTCTCCAGAGCAGAAATTACCCGTAATAGAGTTCCTGCTTGACTGAAAAGGACAAAATAATTGGCGTCCGTATCAAACGAAAGTTTTGATACGGACGCCTTTGTTTTGTCTATGGATATAGCGATACTGTCCTATAAAAGTGTGTAAGCTCCAAAGTTCTTATATTTGTGGTGAAATCAAAAATCAAATCAAGAACAATGAAGCTTACAGTGGAACAAAGATCGGAAATTATTTCCGAAATGGCCTCAAGTGAGGCAGGTTTTAATGAGTTGATGCGCGTACTTTTGGATAGTTTTTCCAAGCAGGAACGTGCTCTCTTCTTAGAGGAACATAAAGGTGAACAGGCCAATGGTTCCCGTCCTCGTCGTTGGCGTGGTCACGGTTGCAGTTTTCAACTTCGCATCCCCGGTACTCGCTCGGGTGCTTTTCAACCGATCATACTCGGTATCTTGGCTGCTCAGGAAAGCGAGCGTGCGCTGCTTTTTCATGAGTTGTATGCGCGTGGACTTTCCTGTGAAGACATTGCCGAGGTGGGGCGTCGCATCTACGGTCACCACTACAGCAAACAGCAGGTGAGTCGGCTCTCCGGGGCTTGTTACGAGGAGATTCAAGAATGGCTCGCGCGCCGACTTTCCCCTCACTATTTGGCCGTTTATATCGATGCCACGTTCTGCAGCACGCGTCGCGACGGGAGCGTCTCGAAGGAGGCCTACTACACGATGTTGGGACTGTTGCCCGACGGCAGTCGCGAGGTGCTCACGGTGGTAAATCACCCGACAGAAGGGGCAATTGCATGGGAAATGGAGCTCGAAGCGCTCAAGGAGCGCGGCGTGGAACAAATCGATTTGATTATCTCCGATGCTTTGAGCGGTATCGAAAATACGGTGTGCTCGGCTTTTCCCACGGCGCTGCACCAACTCTGCATCGTGCATTTCAAACGGAAGGTTTTGAACACCGTTTCCACCAAAGACAAAGCCGAAGTCGGAGAGGAACTCAAGGTGCTCTTTCCCGTGGAGCATACCGACATGACTTCTCTTGCGGCCTATGAGAATTTGCGTACCTTTGCTCGGCGTTGGGGCAAGAAATACCCGAGCCTTGCCCGATTGGACAGAGAACGCAAAGCGGCCTATTTCACCTATCTGAGATTTCCCGAAAATGTGCATCGGATGATTTACTCGACCAACTGGGTGGAACGCCTCAATCGCTGCTACAAGCGCACTTTACTCATGCGGGGAGCGATGCTATCCCCCGCCTCTGTAGTTTATCTCTTGGGCTCTGTTGCCAAGGAGAAAACGGAAGGGACGTATGCAAGACGGCTACCGTATTTTCGGGAATGGAAAATCAAGTAAAACGACAAATAAAAATCAACATCACAAATTCCCCTCCGGCTTGGGGTACCCCAAGCCGGAGGGGAAGGACGAAGGAGAATCTTACACACTTTTTCGGACATTACCAGACAAAACAAAGGCGTCCGTATCAAAACTTTCGTTTGATACGGACGCCAATTATTTTGTCCTTTTCAGCAAAGCAGAATCTACTACAAGTAATTTCTGCTCTGAAGAAAATCAAGGTTTAATCATCGAGCGTACGCTGACGAACCTGCGGGTTGATGTAAGCCGGCCAACGCTTCTTGAAACGAACCGTGATCGGTTGACCTTCGATGCTACAAGCACCGGCAGAAACAATTCGACGGTAGTAAACCGTGTTACCAAAACGCTTCGTTTCGGTGAAGGTTTCATCTGTACCGATGTTCACCCAATGCTTCTTGTCGGCACTGCGTTGCCATTGGTAGGTGCGATTCGGATTACCCGTTACAATACCGGCCGTGAGCGTGAAGGGATTCTTATCATTGATCGTTCTTGACTGCTCATCCGGAGTCATAGCGACATTAATACCCGCAATAACCGTCAACTTTGATTGGTCACTGATCGCCTTACAGTCGCCGATTTTTGCCGTACGGCGAACATAGTAAACACCCGGGGCAGCGGCATTGTATGTCAGGTTCTGTTCCGTTGCATTGCGAATCGGAGTCCAAGTAGACTCATCGTCCGGAGTTGCAGTACGTTCCCACTGATATTCAATTTCATCCGCATCGGCTTCCTTACCGTTGATGGTTGCGCTCGCAGGATTAAGATTGAAAGCAACCGGTTCGCCCGCGCAAGCTTGTTGTGTGAGGATCAAACCACTGGCTTCTTTAATACTTGCAATACCAACCGTGTGCTTACCATACAGCGTTACCGTACAAGTTGTCAGATGGATATCAACGATAAACTCACCGGCATTCGCTGTTTTGGCTTCGAACTCGATTACGCGGCCGGCTTTTGTAGAACCATCGGGTAAGTGCCATAAGTATGTTGCACCAGGAAATTCGCGGGCAGCAAGTTTAGCCCGATCACCGGCACAGAAGGAGGTCTCGACAGTCATCGAAGATGAAATTGCAGCAGGGTCTTGCAGCAACACATCTTGGTGAATCCAAGTCAATCCGCAGGCATCGGTAGCCGTGATGCGATAGCGTTCACCCAACTTACCGTGTTCGAAGTCTACGGCACCGGGCACCGTCTTGCGAGCAATTTCTGTACCGTCGAGAGACATCAACTTATAAGTATAAGGTGCATTACCACCCTTCAGAGCCATGTGGATGATACCCTTACCCGAGTCGGTGCAGAACATACTCAAGCTCTGAGACTGGTCAAAGTCGAGCACGTAGTTGCTCATCGAGAAAGGCCAGTTCATCGTACATGTCTTACCGTCGCTCTTACGCTTGATGTTCAAAACCAAGGTAAACTCACGCTGATAAGTACCGAAAGACTGACCCCAGTTGCGAGTTGTGTTGTAGTTGTCACCTTGAACATAGAAAGATGTAATTTCCACGTCTTCCGTACTTCCAAGATAAGTCAGCGTACCCTTAGGTGTAACCGTAAACTTACCGTCACAAGCGGCATCAACCGTCGTGGCGCTAAGGTCGAGAATCGGGCGACCGATGTAGTCGTCTTCCATCGGAATGTCACCACAATCGGTATGTGCCACCACTGTGTATTCACCTTCGGGAGCGTAGGCATCGATCAATGTACCATCTGCCAACTCTTCCTTCCAGCTATAACGATACATCGAACTTCCGCTACGCGTTACGCTTGTTGCCACGAACTTACGAGTAGGATTGGCTTTCGGACGAGCTACGATCGTCATCTTCGGAATCGTCAAATAGGTCTTCTGCTCCACTGAAGGAACGCCATCCCAACTTGGGTAGAAGTAGGATGAGAAATTATTCATATAGTAACCATTCTTGGAAGCGGTGTAGCCACTACCACAGAAGGTTTGTCCTTTGAACGTATAATCTCTCGACACCGTATACTTTGAAGGTAAACGGTAGTTGAGCGTGAAGTCTACGAGTAGATCCTTAGTGGTTTCGGGTTGACCGTATTCCACCACGCGAATGACATACTTCTTGTCCTTCTTGAACTTGTAAGGGCTGTTCCAAACTTGCGGCACATAGTTACCACTCTCGCTTACGAGTGTTTCCTGCGTACCGTTTACTTCATAGGCGTAGTACTTGAGAGGCAGCCTACAGTCTGTCCAACCTGAATGGCCAAAAGACGGCCATCGCAATCCGACATAATATTTTGACCATAGTCAAGTGTATACTGATACCTACGATTGATCGCATAGAAATACGTTGTAGCTCCATAGAGTGGGTCACCACAGTAATCTGTCGGCGTCATTTCGATGCGATAACTCTTATCTGCGGGAAACTCGAGTTCTGGATCATGAGTGAGGTATTGTTCACGAGAAGTATAGTTTACTTCTTTGTCCACGAGTACAACATTATCCGTTGTACGAGTAACCTTTATCTTGTACTTATGGCCAATTTCACCGTCGGTAAACACCCACTGTACCGTATTACACTTCAGCTGTTGCCAAAGACCGTAGAAAGCATAGCGAATATCACGATTCTCAGTGATACGCTTCAGCGTGGCCGGACAGTTCTTCAAACGAAGAAGGACGTCTACCCCATTACAATTATCGAAACGTTTCGAATAATCGGTAATATAGGATTTACCATCGTTACTGTAGCCCCAGCTGCTCTTCCACTGACTATCATCAGGGGCAGCCCCTTTTGCTACTACTTGAACTTCGTAGGCGCGATAGGCTGTCTGGCGGAAACCTTCAGGGAAGTCCGAGGGGTCGAATCTTAAGGCGTACATGACAGAATCTCGAGTTTCGTCTTTTTGTTTCTCAGACGAGAATCCAAGCGCAGATACCACCAGTCCCAAGTAACCTTGGGGGTATTCGGCATTTCGAGAATCTCTGCATCCGGGATGTCACGTTCCATACAGCCATCCGATACGGTCAGCGCGTAATGGCCGGGCTTCAATTCGCTACCCCAAAGCTTATTATAATAACTTGTTCCGATCGGGTCAGTGAAAATTTCACGAGGCTTAGTCAAAACACCTTCGTCAGGGGTCTTCGTCAAGAAGACGCGATACTTACCGGAGCCCTTTTCGATGTTCAAACCGATGCGACCATTGGGACATTCGTCTCTGGTCGGCACCATGTAGTCAGGGCGAACCGTGGCATAGAGACCATCTCGATAAGGTGTGCTCAACGTTATGGTCTGTTCAAAGTCTTGTACCTGAGGTTGCCCCTTTTCGTCTTTGAAGACAGTGGCACGACCGGTCACCTTGTACGTACCGGCTTCCAGACCGATGAAGGTCTTCGGTTCACCGGGCTTCGTGGTTTCGGCCACGTCGGTATATTGCGTACCGGTGGTCTTCGTCAGCGTATAGTGGATTTGATCCACGTCGTGGAAGGACTCCGGCACCACCATGGTGATTTCACCGTCGTTCTTACACTTCATGTTGTTTTTACGAAGCGAGAAGCTGAACTTCGTACCTTGGCGCGGTGTATTCCACGTGCTGGCTGTTTTACCGGCCATACAGCCGTCTACCTTAGTTGCTTCGGCAGTAAAAGAACCATGTGGTTTACGCACATCGAACTTATAAGGTGCATCGGCCGGAACTTCGCCATTGAAGAGTTCGGTGCCGTCGGTACTTTTAATTACCAAACGCATCTTCGTCCCGGGCTCAGCCGGATTGAGCGTCGCGGTAAGCGTTGAAACGCCCTTCAAGCTGAAGTCTGTAGAATTCAATTGAAGGCTGAGATTCGCCGTTTCACCGGGGTTCAGGTTTTGTCTCCAATCGCTCGTACCATTGTAATAATAACGAACGGCATAGCTGGCCGCATCCAATCCGGTGAAGGTGTGGCTTTCGATAATTGAGGTCAAATTCGTTACCGAATCCAATGGGAAATAGTCGGTTTTCCCCTCGACGGTCATGTATTTGTACAACACAATCTTCGAAGCCTTGTCAGGAAGTCCTGCAGCCTTCAACTTTGAGTTGACTGTAATGTAAGCCTTCGTACCGCAATTTGCATTTCCACTACCGAGGAAGGTCTCGAAGCCGGGCATGTTCTTGCGGTTATCCAAATAGAGAGAATCCAAACGGGTATATTTACCGCAAGGAGTTTCGAACTCAATTTTATAGGTATGCGGCAATTTATCTACAACAAAGCCGAAACCACCTGTATTTGTTTTTGAGGGACGGGCTTCCCCCTTGTTGAGTTCAGCTCCGGTCACCACATCCAGCACACGCCATTTTATATTATCCAGCGGATAGGCAGAATAGTAACGCACTTTACCATCATTCTGATAGGGTGTGGGGTTCTGGTCGCGGTACCAAAGATAGATGTAGTTTTCTTGCAGTTTTTCTTTGGGCACGGTGACCTCAAACGAACCGGGGGTAATCTCTCCACACGTTACAATGGGAGTAGACTTCACAATATAATTACCGGCAGGAATGCGGTTGAAATAAACACTGTTTGTCTGTCCGGAACCGTAGACGCGCACCACATTACCTGTGGCCTTGTCTACCAATTCGTGGCGCCAAGCATTGATGTTCGTAAAGTTGTAAAAACTGATGGAAATAGCGCCCTCGTCACCACAACGGGCAGGGGTTATTGTGCGGCTCAATTCTTTAACCGTATCTTCAACGCGGAACTCATCGGTGTGTTTCTGTGTGGGGGCACATTGCGGCCACCATTCTACTTTGTAGTCGCCCGGCTGCATGTTGGCGAAGATCGCCGTATTCACACCCTCCTTCATCACATACTCTCCGACCAAAGCACCGGTAGCCTTGTTGGTTACCTTGTAAGTCATGAGCGGAGCCACTTGTCCCTTCATATCGAGGACACGCAAATCCACGTCGGTTCCCGTACCACCGCAACCGCGGAAGGTAAAGCTCGGGCTAAACTTGTAGCCGGAGTTACCATACATCGTGTAGTCCTGATAGGGATAGCCACAACTGGACTTCACACGAAGTTTATAATACGGCTCCGAAACCGGCGTTTCGATGTAACTCACCGCATTACCGGTCAACGCAGGCATTGCACCCGAATACTGGAAAACACCTTGCCGATCGTAGATTTCAAATGTTGCCCCATTGAGGAACGAAGAAAGCACAGGGGCATTCTCGACACCTCCGGTTCCCGTGTACTTCACGGGAATGCGCATCATCGGCTTTTCGCCGCAGAAATCGGTGCTAACCGCCGTGCCGTTAAAGTCAAACGAGAGACTCCCCTTCGGGATAATTCTTCAGACCGATATTGAAGTCTGTTTTAATCTCCAATCCGGAGCTCTCATGACGTGCCGTAATCGTGTACTCTCCGGGGAAGAGGCCTTTGACTTCCACCGTTCTTTCACCGGCAGGTAGAGTCCATTCTTTCACCAACGCACCACCCTCACGATAGGTTACACGCATCTTCAGCGGGGCATAATAAAGGCCATTGTAGAGATTCCAAACATATCCACCGGAGGCCTCACACAATCTATTGGCAGGCGTACTTGAGCTATACGAAAAATAGCCGAGAGTACCTTCACTGATCTGGAAGTCTCTCGTCTTCGTGATGCCACCGTATTCGGCTTTCACCTGATAATTTCCCTTCGGGAGATTTTCGATAAGGGTAACGTCTTCGGTCACATTCGTCTTCACGATGGGCGTAAAGGCCACCCCATCTGTGCGCGTAATGGTCAGCTTGGCGGGGCAAGCCTCAGAGGTGTTTGCCAATTGGATATTGACCGCTCCTTCGTTTACGCCGGGCAGTGTACCGTGCTGGACGTTGGCATAAACATCACTCTCTTGATTGTAGATGTTGAAGTAGTTGGTCATCGAGCTGTTGCCCGTCTTTTCCGTCGCCTTTAAGACATAGTTACCGGCTTGCACTCCCGTGAATGTGTGGGAAAAGTTCGGGTAGGCGGCCGTAAATGTCTGAATCGGTGTATCAGGCGTACTTTGATTGGCAATGGTATACTCGATGTTCTGCACACCCGTCACTTTCGACACCTCGACTTTGACACCACCCGGGCAAGTACCGCGGGCAGGAATCTGCGTAGTCACCAAATTAAAGGAACCCACCGTCACACTGGCAGACAGATTGAGGTGATCCGTATCCCAATTGGAGGGCGGATTGGCCGGTGTGCAAGCTGGCTTTGCCTCTACCTTAACAATATAATCGCCCTTGGGCAAATTAAAGAACGTCACGCCATCATAAGGACGCGTGGAACGCTGCGACTGAACGACCGTGTTCAGATCCTCCCACTTGTAGAGTTTAAAAGTCGCTTCCTCAAAACCCGTAGGGCCATTCAGCCACGCTTGTATACCGCCACTCGAACCGGCACCACTACCGGCGGGGGTACTTCTCACACTCAGGTTAATATCCTGAGCCTTTTGCGGCGATACAGTCGACATGTTCCACCAGTCTGTGCGCGTGTTCGTACCGCATTTGGTCGTGATACGCACATAAAGTGTATTACCGTGCATACTTGCCGGTATGTCCACTTTGACGGTCGCACCCGGTGCCGGCGCATCGACCGTTTCAAACCAAGGGCCGTTCGGTCCGGAACCGAATTGATACTTCACTTCGTCCACTCCGACGATGTTGTTGCTGTAGCGTATGGAAACGGTTCCCGGCGTATTACAGTCCGAGTTGGGCTGCGTTTGCGACGTTGTAAAATCGTTCCATTGGAAATTCGGGCAATTCTGCCCCACTGCGGGGAGACTACCCAAACAGAGCAACAATGTACAGAGGAGCCCGAAGATGCTTAATCTTAGGGGAATTGTTTTCTCCATCTTAGTTAATCATTTATTGTATCTGTGTAATGAATTGAATTATAGAATTTCTATTGTTCACGATCCATGCAAGTGCTCATTTGCGCAAGCGCTCATACGGATTGAGATTTTCCCATCGTTTACTTCATCGACAAACGTCGCACTCGAATTCAAATTATCGCGCGCGACCACTGTCATAAGATTACATTCCAAGCACAAATATACGCGATGTGAAGGAGAAGACGCAGTTTTTGAGGATAAAATGCGTCCCGAACCTCGAAAACACCTCGTTTTGACACGTACAGCCATCAAAATCGGCGGTTTTCGTGAAAACAAAGCGGTCGTTTGCCTTGAATTGGAATCATCGTCCCGTTCAGGAATGCAACTTTATTGACTGAAAACGAAAGTCGACTCAAAAATCAGGAACAAATAGGCTACATGATTAGGGACGTGGCTTGCACGTCTTCTCAACTCCTCCTCATCGTTTTGCACCGTCCTCTTAGATTTCTTCTTTCTTCACACCTTTATCCTTTTCATTTTCCCCATCCTCCATGAGTTTTTCGGTAGACGCACACACGAGTGAAGAGGGCGTTGAAAGTTCATCTCCGAAAAATCACCTCAACCGTCAACACTAAAAATCAGCTGATTATAAACGAATTAATACGCTACGCTTCACATAGAGATTAGAGAGTGGCCAAGTTCTTTCTCCTCTCCACATTGTTTGCCCTCGGTAGCGGTAGAGCTTCCCACACAAGGGTGTGCGAATCCTTTCTTTTTTGCTTAAAAGACAGCGGCACTCTCGAGGTATTTTCTTGCGCCGAGGCGAAAAACAACTTGCCCGTACGCACATGCGCAACGCGCGTTGCACTCCCCTTTTTCGACATGGCCTCACCTCAGTTCGGCCGGTCTTGGCTAACGGCTATTTTATCTTTGCACGCGTTGAAAATCGGGGCTTTTCTCATCGCGTTGCCTGCATCGCGATGATGCTTTCCTTACATGAACTCTCGGCATTGAGTCAACATGAGTGCAAACAGCGGGTAAGGACAGGTACAACACACAGCAGCATAAGATGAATTCCCTTCGGTGTCATCACAAACCCGGCAATAGACGAAGAAAAGTCCACCGGTTTCGCGAAAAAACGCCCAGTTTTTGAAGCAAAGTCCACTGTTTTTTTCGCGATGCCTTGTGGGCGGCGCATCCGAAACGATGAGTCGCCCTTTCAACTGCGGCGGTTTGCGATTCATTCGGCGCATGGGGCGTAAATTTTCCGCACAAAAAAGCCCGCAGTTTATGTGAACTGCGGGCTATTATTTCGTCTATTTTATGGGGATCGCACGGCGGCTGCGCGCGTTCAGTCCTTGATCAGGCCCTCTTGTCGCAAGAGATCGGCGAGGGTTTCGAGTTCGGCATACCATGCTTCGCCGAAACGGCGGATGAGGGGCTCGCGTAGAAACGATAGATGGGCAATCGGAGTTCGCGCCCTTTGGCCACAGCCGGCGCACAGACCGACCAACGGTGGTAGTTGAGCGCTACGGTGCCGTTGGAGAGGGGTTGCTCGCGAATGGGGTAAAGGGCGCAACTGATGGGCTTGGGCCAGTCGATGCGTCCCTCGCGAAATGCACAATCGGTGGCGCAGAGACAAAGACCGTCGTCGTCATAGCGCGCAAAACAGCATTCTCTTCCGCCGACGATGCTGGTAACGAGGTCGCCGTCGCGGTCGCGATAGGCCACTCCCTGCTTGTCGAGCACTTTGCGGGCGCGGGGACTGAGCTGCATGCGCACTGCCGGCAGCACACGCTCCAGTTCGCGACACTCCTCGGCCGTGACGGGGGCACCGGCTTCGCCTTCGACGCAGCAGGCTCCGCCACAGGCGGCGAGATCGCAACAAAAATGTTCGGTGAAAATATCGGGCGACAAGAGCACGTCGCCTACTTGGAGAATGGGGAGCATGGGAAGAATCGCACGAAGCGAGCAGTTGGAGATAAAGAACGAGGAGAAAGGTGCGCACGTTGTCTTAAAGCGCTTTCACCCTCGGCTACAACGCATTACCATTGGATGGGCGTTTCGCCCCGCGCAGCCAAATAGGCGTTGGCTTGCGAGAAAGGCCGCGAACCGAAGAAGCCACGATAGGCCGAAAGCGGTGAGGGATGCGGCGCGGTGAGAATGCAATGGCGCGCACTGTCGATGAGGGCGGCCTTGCGTCCGGCATAGGCGCCCCAAAGTAGGAACACAATCCCTTCGCGACGAGCGGAGAGGGTGCGAATGACGGCATCGGTGAAGGTTTCCCAGCCTTGTCCTTGGTGCGATCCGGCGGCTCCGGCGCGCACGGTGAGGGTGGCGTTCAGCAAGAGCACACCTTGGTCGGCCCATCGGCGCAAACTGCCCGAAGTGGGGACGGGTACGCCGAGATCGGTGTGCAACTCCTTGAAGATGTTTTGCAACGAAGGAGGTGGGGGAACGCCGTCGCGCACGGAGAAACAGAGTCCTTCAGCTTGTCCGGCACCGTGATAGGGATCTTGGCCGAGGAGCACGACTTTGACGTCGGGAAAGGGACAACGATCGAAGGCCGCAAAGATTTCACCGGCGGGGGGATAGCAGGTGCCGGCGGCATATTCGGCGCGCACGAAGTCCGTAAGTGCCGAAAAATAAGGGGATTCGAACTCGGCGGCGAGGGCTTCATGCCAAGAAGGATGGATGCGGATCATGGGCGATGCAGACGCGGTGTGAATTATTCGAGGTAGGTGTAGCCGTAGAGACCGGCACGATAGGTGGAGATGAACTCTTTGCCTTCTTCGACGGTGATTTTCTGCTCGTTGACGGCTTTGGTCACCCACGATTCGAGGCGACGCACCAGTCGCTTGGGGTCATACTGCACATACTCGAGCACATCGGCCACCGTTTCGCCGTCGATGGTTTTGTCGATGGAATATCCGTCGGCATCGACGGTGATATGCACCGCATTGGTGTCGCCGAAGAGGTTGTGCATGTTGCCGAGAATCTCTTGGTAGGCACCTACGAGGAAAACGCCGATGTAATATCGATCGCCCATGCGGAAGGTGTGCAGGGGAATGTAGTTGGTCTGCTGATTGTGGTTGACGTAGGTGGTGATCTTACCGTCGCTGTCGCAAGAGATGTCTTGAATGGTGGCGTTGCGGTCGGGACGCTCGTCGAGACGCTGGATCGGCATGATGGGGAAGAGCTGATCGATGGCCCAATGGTCGGGGAGCGACTGGAAGAGCGAGAAGTTGCAAAAATACTTCTCGGACATCATCTTGTCCAACTTACGCAGTTCGTCGGGGGCGTGCTTGAGGTGGTGAGAAAGGTCGGCCACTTCGGAGCAGATGCTCCAATAGAGGCTTTCGATCTGTGCACGGGTGCGGAGATCGATGAGTCCGTGGCGGAAGAGGTCGAGGGCTTCTTCGCGAATGTCCTCGGCATCGTGCCAATCTTCGAGCATGGAACGCGTGGAGAGTTTGTCCCAAATCTCGGTGAGGTCGTGCACCAATTTGTGATCGTCGGGAGAGGGGTGGAAGTTTTCGTCCATATGGGGCACTTCGGTCGTTTCGAGCACCTCAAGGATGAGCACGGAGTGGTGAGCGGTGAGCGAACGTCCGCCCTCGGTGATGATGTTGGGGTGCGGAATGTCGTTCTTATTGGCCGCCTCTACGAGGGTGTAGACAATGTCGTTGACGTATTCCTGCACGCTGTAGTTGACCGAACTTTCAGAGTTGGACGAGCGCGTGCCGTCGTAGTCGACCCCGAGACCGCCGCCGCAGTCGACGAACTCAATATTGAAACCCATTTTGCGGAGCTGCACATAGTATTGTGCCATCTCGCGGAGGGCGATGCTGATGAGTCGGATTTTGGGGATTTGGCTGCCGATGTGGAAGTGAATGAGGCGAAGGCAGTCGCTTAGTCCCTTCTCTTCGAGGAGGTTGAGGGCTTGGAGCAGTTCGGAACTGTTGAGACCGAACTTAGAGGCGTCGCCGCCCGAACTTTCCCACTTGCCCATGGAGCGGCTGGCGAGCTTGATGCGGATGCCGAGATTGGGACGAACGCCCATCTTCTCTGCAGTTTGCGCAATGATCTCCAGTTCGTGCAACTTCTCGATGACGAGGAAAACGCGCTTTCCCATCTTTTGGGCGAGGAGTGCCAGCTCAATGAAGTTTTGATCTTTATGGCCGTTGCAGACAATGACGGAGTCGGAGTCCATGTTGGTGGCCAACACGGCGTGCAGTTCGGGCTTGGAACCGCACTCAAGACCGAGGTTGTACTTCTTGCCGTGGGAGATGATTTCCTCGACAACGGGGCGCATCTGATTGACCTTGATGGGATAGATGATGAAGTGCTCGCCGCGGTAGTCATATTCCTTCTCGGCACGCTCGAAGCAATCGGCGGTTTTCTCAATGCGATTGTCGAGGATGTCGGGAAAACGGAGCAGAACGGGAGCGGGGATGTCGCGTTCGGCCAGTTCGTCGACCAACTCGCGGAGGTCGATGCGGACATTGTTCTTGCGCGGACAGACGTAGGCGTGACCGCTTTCGTTGATACCGAAATAGTTCACGCCCCAACCTTTGATATTATAAAGTTCTTCGGAGTCTTCAATACGCCATTTTCTCATCGTAAGGATCGTATATGCAGGAAAAAGAGGTTTGATTTTGTAGACGTTTTCGCGCCGCGGGCGTACTAAACATCACTTGTTTGCACGCCTCTTCGGCAGATCGAAAACAGAAGTAGAAATAGCCGGAAGAAAATCAGCCATTGTTGTTGGCTTCCAAGCCTAAAGAGTCGATGATGCAGCAGGAAAGTCGACCCACCTTTTCGGGGGTGTCAAGAGGATGCACCTCGGCGATGTGTTGAGCGCGCTCATAATAGGCAGCGCGCTCGGCAAGTTGTGCTGTAACGAAGGCACGCAATTCTTCGGGGCTTTTGCCTTCGAGCAAGGGACGGCGGCCTTTGCTCACACTCAAGTGCGCACAAATTGTATCGGCGTCGGCTCGGAGGTAGACGGTGTGCGCCACGCTGTTGAGGAAGTCCATGTTGTCAAAATGGGCGGGGGTTCCGCCACCGCAAGAGAGGACGATGTCTTCGAATTGTGCCACTTCATGGAGCATTCTCCGCTCAAGATCTCGAAAACGGGCTTCTCCCTCCTCGGCAAAGATGGCCGAAATGCGTTTGTGGAAACGCTCTTCGATGTACCAATCGAGGTCGTAGAAGCGCAACCCGAGACGGCGCGCAAGATCACGCCCAACGGTGGTTTTGCCGACGCACATGTAGCCGATCAATGCGATGCACTTCATGGCTTACTTCTTCTTGGTGGTGCGACGTTTCGTCGTGGACTTTGCGGCCGTCTTCGAACCGGATTCGATGAGCGCGCGGCACTCTTCGAGCGTAAGTTCACCGGCATGTTCGGCACGTTCCTTGGGAATCTTGTAGTTCTTGCCTTTATACTTGATATAAGGGCCGAAACGACCGACAAGCACCTCAAGTTCAGGTTCTTCCTCGAAGGAGAGCAGATGACTCTTCGCATCGGCTTCGCGCTTTTGGAGGATGAGTTCGATGGCGCGCTCGGGTGTGATCGTGAGGGGGTCTTCGTCTTTGGGAATCGACACGAACTTTTTGCCGTGCTGCACATAGGGACCAAAACGACCTGCACCGATTTGATCACTTGGTCTTCAAATTCGCCAAGTTCTCGGGGCAGTTTGCACAGTTCGAGGGCTTCTTCGAGGGTGATGGTAGCCAAACTTTGATCGGGCGACAGCCGTGCAAAACGCGGTTTGTCTTCGCCTTCTCCGCTGCCAATCTGAATCATCGGGCCATAACGGCCGATTTTCACACTCACCGGCTGACCGCTTTTGGGATCATCGCCGAGATAGCGTTCGCCGACACGAGTTTCGCTGCGCTCGGCCAGCACGGTGTCGACTTGGGGTTCCAAATCTCCGTAGAAGGTGCGAATGAGTTCCGTCCAATCTTTGGTACCTTCGGCCACGAGGTCGAAATCATGTTCGACATTGGCGGTGAAGTTGTAGTCCATAATGGAGGGGAATTTGTCCATCAAGAAGTCATTCACCACAATACCGATGTCGGTCGGAACGAGTTTACCGCGGTCGCTGCCGTAATTCTCACTGCTCTGCTCGGTCGTGATCTCATTGCCGGAGAGGGTGACGAGGGTTATGGGACGCGACTTGCCTTCATTCTCTCCGCGGCGCACATATTCTCGCGCTTGAATGGTTGAAATGGTGGGCGCGTAGGTCGAAGGACGACCGATGCCGAGCTCTTCGAGTTTGTGCACGAGCGAGGCTTCGCTGTAACGCGCAGGGGGTAAACTGTAACGCTGGCGCGCGGTGAGCGTTTGGCGCTTCAATTCTTGTCCTTCTACCATCGGAGGCAAAAGACCTTCTGCCGCGAGATTGTCGGAAGTTTCGTTCTCGTTGTCGTCAAAGCTCTCACGATAGACGCGCAAGAAGCCTTCAAACTTCACGACTTCGCCGGTGGCGACAAAATGGTGCTCACTGCCATCGATTTGGATGAGCACAGTGGTACGTTCCAACTGAGCATCGGCCATTTGGCAGGCGACAGTACGCTTCCAAATCAGGTCATAAAGACGCTTTTCTTGCGCAGTGCCTTTGATTTCGCTCCGACGCATGTCGGTGGGACGGATGGCTTCGTGCGCTTCTTGGGCACCTTTGGCGTGCGTGTGGTAGCGACGACGCTTATGGTAGTCTGCTCCCATCAATTCGGTGATGACCGGCCCGACCGTATTGAGACAAAGATCGGAAAGGTTCATCGAGTCGGTACGCATGTAGTGATTAAACCCGCTTCGTAGAGCTTCTGTGCGACGCGCATTGTGGTGCCTACGGAGAAACCCATCTTGCGTGCTGCATCTTGCTGCAACGTCGAGGTGGTGAAAGGTGGAGCCGGCGTGCGCTTTGAGGGCTTTGTGGCAATCGAGCCGATGGTGAAACGCGCATTCTTGCAGTGTTCGAGGAAGGCTTGGGCTTCTTCGACCGTGGCAAAACGATGATTCAACTCCGCATCGAGTTGCGCGGTTTGGCCGTCCGCACCGTCTACGATGAAACGAGCGAGCAGACGGAAATTGCTCTCGCTTTCGAAGGCGGCAATTTCGCGTTCGCGCTCCACAATGAGGCGCACCGTCACGCTCTGCACGCGACCGGCGGAAAGGCCGGCGCGCACTTTGTGCCACAACACGGGCGAAAGGCGGAAACCTACCAAGCGATCGAGTACGCGACGCGCTTGTTGCGCATCTACCAAGTTGAGATCGATCGTACGCGGATGCTCAATGGCGTCGAGGATGGCAGGTTTCGTAATTTCGTGGAATACAATACGGCGCGCGGTGGCCGGATCGAGTTTAAGGACTTCCGCAAGGTGCCAAGAGATGGCTTCTCCCTCGCGGTCCTCATCGGAAGCCAACCAAACGGTCTCGCATTTCTTGGCTTGCGCGCGCAAATCGCTGACAATTTTCTTTTTGTCGTCGGGAATTATATAGACGGGCGCAAAAGTTTTCGGGTCAACGCCGAAATCTTTTTTCGCCAAATCGCGGATGTGTCCGAAGCTGGACATGACCTTAAAGTCGTCGCCGAGAAAGCGTTCGATGGTCTTGGCCTTCGCGGGGCTCTCCACGATCACTAAGTTCTTCTGCATATACTGTTTATTTTGGGTGCAAAAATACGCTGACAGCGTCGATACACCAAATAAATCTGCCCTTTTTTCCGTTCCTACTCATCTTATAATAAGAGAACGCGCCGCCGGTGTCGCAAAACACCGACGGCGAGAGCAGAAAAAGGAATAATCACCTGCGCCATTCTACACAGAAACCCGCGTGGCGCAGACGTATATCTTCAAAATGAGGAGCGATCTACAGACCTTCAACGCAAGGCCAAAGCGGCATCTTCAGCGGCTTCCATGATTTCGCGTTCGCCGGGGCCTTTGTCGTTGATACCCACCAAGTGCAACACGCCGTGCACGAGCACGCGGTGCAACTCTTCGTCATAGGGACGGCCGAAGAGTTCGGCGTTCGTGCGCACCGTATCGAGCGAAATATAGAGATCGCCCGAAAGCACATCGGCCGCGCTGTAGTCGAAAGTAATGATGTCGGTGTAATAATCGTGCTGAAGATAGCGACGGTTTACATCGAGGATTTCCTCATCGTTGCAAAACACGTAGTTTACCTCGCCTAAACGCCGACCGTGCGACGCCACAACGCGGCGCAACCAAGCGGTTTCACGCGCAACATCGAGCGGAGGAACAGCAAGTGAGAGCGCATTAAATGTAATCATAACAAACTGTGGTTCAGAAACTCAAAACAAGGAAGGTTCTTCGGCGGGAACTCCGTAAGGGGTGCGACCGAGGTGCGTATAAGCTAGCTCCGTCACCTCACGACCGCGCGGTGTGCGACGAATGAAGCCCTCTTTGATCAAGAACGGCTCATACACTTCTTCCACCGTGCCGGCATCTTCGCCAATGGCCGTGGCGATGGTCGTCACTCCCACGGGACCACCCTTGAACTTATCGATGATGGTGGTCAAAATCTTGTTGTCGATTTCGTCGAGACCGAAGCGATCGATATTCAAGGCCTCGAGCGCAATGCGCGCAATAGGCACATCTATCGCGCCGTCGCCTTTCACTTCGGCAAAATCGCGTACGCGGCGCAAGAGCGCATTGGCAATACGCGGCGTACCGCGAGAGCGTCCGGCCACTTCGGCCGCAGCTTTCGGATCCATCGGCACACCTAAAATATGTGCCGAACGCTGCACGATGTCGCAAAGCGTGGCCGAATCGTAGTACTCCAAGTGGAGATTGATCCCGAAACGGGCGCGAAGCGGTGCGGTGAGCAGACCGCTGCGCGTCGTAGCGCCAACGAGTGTGAAGGGATTGAGGTCAATTTGGATGGAACGCGCCGAAGGCCCTTTGTCGATCATGATATCGATGCGATAATCCTCCATCGCCGAATAGAGATATTCCTCCACTACCGGCGACAAACGATGTATTTCATCGATGAAAAGCACATCATTCGGCTCTAACGAGGTGAGCAATCCCGCCAAGTCGCCGGGTTTGTCGAGCACCGGCCCCGAGGTGAGCTTGAACCCCACCCCCAATTCGTTGGCAATAATGTTGGAAAGCGTCGTTTTACCCAAGCCCGGAGGACCGTGCAGCAGGGTATGATCGAGCGGTTCGCCGCGACGGCGAGCCGCTTCGACAAAGATGCGCAAATTGTCCACGACTTTCGTTTGACCGGTGAAGTCATCGAACGAAAGTGGGCGCAAAGCATTTTCAAACTCTCGCTCTGTCGTTGGCGGTGTCTGCTGTTCGGAGCGAATGTCGAAAGTATCTTCTAACATAAAGAGAAAGCGGAATAGAAGCGTAACAGAAAAGCGCGCAGTCTACTGACCGGCGCCGGAAAAGCAGCCGTCAATCGCCGAGCGGTTGCACACGACACACAAATTCGAGGCTGTCGTCGTGGCGCAAATCGAGTGCATGATAGTTGCGTACGATGCGAAATTCGCGGATACGAAAGGCCACCGTGCGCCCCATCGTGAAGTCTGCGCCGGGCAAATCGCGCTTGTCAACATAGACCGTGCGACGCACGGCCGGCATACGCAGCGTGTCGTCCACGGCCGGAGCGGCGGTCAGCACCAACTGCGCTTCATCGCGACAATCACAACTATAACGCACGCGCGCTTCGTAACGACCGGCAGCTGCCGGTTGCCATTGTTCCGGCTCGGGGCAGATGGGATCGGGTTGTGGTGTAGGCGCATCGTGGTCGCATGCGGCGCCGAAGCAGAGGGCAGCGACGAACAAAAGCGGTGCACCTGCACGACGCAAGCGAGAAATCAACGAGGGGTTCATGAGTCAGTGAAGGATTTCGGCAAAGGCGCTCCTTTTAAGCAACGAAGGAGGCTCATTTGGGTGAGCAGCGGTGCAGTGTACTCCATTCTATCGACGAGTGCTGCACCTTTGCCGAATATAGACGAAAAACGGAGTCAGCGCCCGAGGGTGCGACTCCGTGTGTATCGAGATCTGTCGGCCGTATCAGGCGAGCTTGCTCACATGGAGCATGATGCTCGACTTGATGTTCGAAGCCTTGTTCTTGTGGATGACGTTCGTCTTAGCGAGCTTGTCGAGCATCTTCTGCACTTTGGGGAGAAGCTCTACGGCAGCTGCCTTGTCGGTCGTGGCGCGGAGCTTGCGCACGGCGTTACGCATCGTCTTAGCATAGTAGCGATTGTGCAAGCGACGAGTGGCGGTCTGACGAATTCTTTTCACAGAGGATTTGTGATTTGCCATTTTGAATAGGAATTTGTTAGTTCGAAATATATAGAATTGACTGCCGGCACTCTTCAGCAGGAGGAAAATAGGCGTCTCCCGACGATGCTGCTTCAGACGTTACCTGGATGTTCTAAAACAAAGCGGGGAATTCTTGCGAACTCCCCACAGTCGATTGATTGTAGTCCCTAGGAGAGTCGAACTCCTCTTTTGAGAATGAAAATCTCACGTCCTAACCGATAGACGAAGGGACCGTTTTGCTTAAGGTTTGACAGCGTCGCTTGTGGTGTGCCGTTGTTCCTTGTTTGCGAGTGCAAAGGTAGCACATTTTTCTCAACCTCCAAATAGTTCGGCCATTTTTTTTCGCGAAAAGTGCATTTTTCCTCCATTTTCTTCATTTTACCCCCTTTTTCGGGGCAAAAATCGGGGTAAAGCCTATTTTTTGCCGTACTTTCGCCGCATGTTACTTCAAGACCAAATTTTGGTACTCCGCACGCTTCGTTATGCCGACGACCGTTTAATCGTCGAAGCCCTCGCACGCACACACGGGCGCGTTTCTTTTATGGTGCGCATCACACATTCGCCGCGTGCCACCGTGCGTCACACCTTATTTACGCCGCTGGCCGTGATCGACACGGAGTGGAATCGCCCACGAACGGGGCAACTCGGCAAACCGCTCGCTGCTCGCGTTGCACAACCGCGGCTCACACTCCACACCATGCCGGCCAAAACCGCCGTGGTACTCTTCTTGTCCGAGATGCTCCTCCATGTGGTGCACAGCGAGGAGGCCGACGAAAAGGTTTTCGACTTCGTGGCGGCGGCCTTGCAGTGGCTCGACACCGCCGAGCGCGACTACGCCAATTTCCATTTGGTATTTCTCATGCGCCTCACGCGCTTTCTCGGCATCGCCCCCGACCTCTCGCAGGCCGGACTCCCCTACTTCGATTTGGTGGGCGGCCGATTTGCCGGCGTGCGCCCCATGCACACGCACATCTTGGAAGGTGAGGAGGCAAAAGTGTTTGCCAATCTGTTGCGCATGAACTTTTCGACCATGCACCTCTTCCGCTTCTCGCGCACGCAGCGCAACCGCATTCTCGATGTGCTCATCGTCTACTACCGATTGCACCTCGCCGCCATGCCCGAGCTCAAGAGCCCGGACGTCTTGCGCGCCCTTTTCGACTGATTCAGCCGCCGCACACCCACAAACGCGGGATTTCGTCTTCGCCCCAAGGCGCAAAACCTTCATATTCGAAGTCGCGCAAATCCTCCGGGCGCACAATGCGGTGCGTAAGGACATGTCGCGTCAAGGCACCGCGCATCATTTTGGCATAGACGACAATGGTCTTCTGTTTGTCGCCCTGCATCACGCGAAACTCCGGCGAGATCACTTGCACCGTACGTTCCACGCGTGCCCAATCGAACAGGCGTTTCATTTCGCCACTCGCCAAATAGAGCAACACCCCGTCGTCGGCCTGCACGCTCTCGATGAGCACATCGGTGAGCAAGGGCTTCCAATAATCGAAAAGCGAACGTCCCTCCGCGCCGGGGGCCGGCACCGTTCCTTCCCAAACGATAAGACGCAATGGCGTCGAGGGGGCGATTGAGCCCATAGAGGAAAGAAGTGATCCACAAATGCGCCTGTGCGTAGTCCATCTCCTCAGCGCTGAACGCTTCGGCGCGAAGATGCTGATACGCCATGCCGGCATAAATGAGTGAGGCGGGCGCTGTCTTGGGTTCGGCGAGCAAAGCGGCAAAATCCATGGCCGCCCGCGCACCGAGACGCGGCGTGGTGCCCAAGATAGTGGCCAACTCCTCGCCGTCGTAGCGACTCATGTGGGCGGCGATATCAAGGGCTTGAGACAAAAAGCGCGGTGTGCTGACCGCAAACGAAGAAGTAGGCACAGACGAGTGCATCTTCTTGGCAGGCGAAAGAAGTATCTGCATAAATACGAGAAAGACATTCAAAAGAAAACGGGGGCGTAACCTGCGCTCCACAAGGCATTTCACAAGGAACAGGAAAAGCGCAAAGCACAGCGCGAGGTGTTTTGATCGAAACCGAACATTTTACTTTCCACCTCACCACTCTTTATATATACGCGTGCGCGCGTAGAAATCTTCCGAAAGGAAACGGCAACCGATCAGAGCTTTGTTTTTTCGATCTACCGATCGTACAAAAACGAAAAACTTTGCACCATCGCCTTCACTCCCCCACCCTTTCAACCCCAATCGGTTGCACGGGCGGGCAAGGAGTGAAGGCGATGTGCAGTAGCGCCGGACAACGACGAAAGATTCACACACGAAGTGCGTCACCGCGCCTCAATCGGGATAGGTCAACCGATCGGGGGTGAGATTGCGCAGCACCTCGTCGAGATACTTGCGCGCTTCCCATTGTGCCATGGGCAGATCCATCAAACGGAAGTTACCGCAGTCGCGCGCTGTGGCGCCGGGCACTTCGCCCTCAAAGGCCGCGATAAATTCATAGGTCTCGATGAGCAGCGGAATGATCTCGCTCGACGTGAGATCGCCTTTCAAAATCAGGTAATTTCCCGTCAGGCAACCCATGGGTCCCCAATAGATCACGCGATCTGCCCAAACGGGGTGATTGCGCAGGAAGGTCGCGGCAAGGTGCTCCATTGTGTGAATGGCATTGACGTGCAAGGCCGGTTCGCGGTTGGGCGCTTTCATGCGCACATCGAAGGTGGTGACGATTTCGTCGCCCACGCGATCTTGACGACTCACATAGACCCCGCGGCGCAGCGTGAGGTGGTTGACGGTGAAGGAGGGTATTTTTTTCATACGAAAGGCGTTTCAAAAAGTAGCGGGAATGCGCGAAAGGAAAGTGCGCGTGATGCCGAACGAGCGGTCGGCCATCGTGCCCCAAAGTCTTGATATTGTTCCCAATGGGCATCGGCGCCCGGCGTGTCGCTGATGACACGGAAACTCAGGAACGGCACGTTGTGAAGGTGACAGGCGTGGGCGATGGCCGCACTCTCCATGTCTACGGCCAGCGCTTCGGGGAAGGCGCCGAGCACAGCCTTGAGTTCCGCGGGATCGGTGATAAACTTGTCGCCGGTGCAGGTCAGTCCGCAGCACACGGGCGTCTCGACGGCGGGATCGTCGGCCAAGTCACGCGCCACAGCCAGCAAACGTGCGTCGGCATCGAAGCGAGCCGGCAGCCCTTGCACCTGACCGTAGGCATTGCCCTCGCCGCACCACACATCGTGGTAGACGGTAGAAGCGGCAGCCACCACGCCCATCACACCGGGTTCGGGTGCGAGCCCGCCGGCACAGCCCGTACTGATCATCGCATCGGGACGATGAGCAGCGATCAGCGACGCCGCCGTGAGTGCCGCGTTCACCTTGCCGATGCCGCTCATGGCCAGCACCACCGTGTGGTCGCCCAAACGTCCCGTCAATACGGGGGGCGCACCGAAAGTGGCAGCGGGAAGTTCGGCGCAATCCGTGAGCAGCGCCGCAATTTGGTCATGCTCGACTTGCATGGCCGTGATGATTCCTATTTTCATCGTGGAGTTTTTATGGAGATTTGCCTACAAAAATACGGCTTTTCGGCCGACATTGTGTAACTTTGCCACTTAATAATCATGTAACTAATCAGATGAAACAATTTCTTCGCCGCTCATGGCCCGACCTCGTGGTTGTGCTGTGTTTTCTGCTGGTAAGTTTCGCCTATTTCGCCACGCCCATCAGCGAAGGTCTCGTATTGGGCGGCCACGACACCGTGGCCGGCATGGGACAGGGACAGGAACAAGCCGCTTATCATGAGGCCACGGGCGAACGCTCCCGTTGGACGAACAGTATCTTCTCGGGTATGCCCACTTATCAGATTTCGCCGACCTACGGTTCGACGAAAGTGATGAGCGTGGTCGAGACCGTCGTGCGCCTTTGCACCTCCGGCCCCCTCGGCTTCCTCTTCCTCTACCTCTTCGGCTTCTACCTGCTGATGCGCGCCCTGCGTTTCAAACCGCTGCTCTCGGCTTTCGGCGCGACGGCATGGGCGTTTTCGAGTTATTTTCTCATCATCATCGCCGCCGGACACCTCTGGAAGGTGAACACCCTCGGCTTCATTCCGCCCACCATCGCCGGTTTGGTGCTGGCCTATCGCGGCAAATACTTGTGGGGCGCCACCGTCACGGCGCTTTTTGCCGCCTTGCAGATTGCAGCCAACCACTTGCAAATGACTTACTACTTCCTGTTTGTCATGCTCTTCGTGGCGGTGGCCTACGGCATTGAGGCCTTGCGCAGCAAAACCCTCGGCCGCTGGGCGAAAGCCACCGGCGCGCTCTTGGTGGGTGGCCTCTTGGCGGCGGCGGTCAACCTGCCGAATCTCTACCACACGTGGCAATACTCGAAAGAGTCGATGCGCGGCAAGACCGAACTGACCACGCCCTCACCCAAAAAGGCCGAAGCCGCCGATGCGCCCTCGGCTGAAGGCACCGACGGATTGGCACGCGACTACATCACCCAGTGGAGCTACGGTGTCGATGAGACGCTCACGCTCTTGATGCCCGACTTCAAAGGCGGCGGATCGAGCAGCATTCTCGACCGCGAAGGCATAGAAAAGTTGGAAGGCTACAACGAGTTCTATCAATACGCCACGCAGTTGCAGCAAGCCACCGGCTCGGGCAACGTGCCGGGCATCATCCAGTATTGGGGTGACCAACCTTTCACCGTAGGTCCCGTCTATGTGGGTGCCATCATCTGCTTCCTCTTCGTGCTCGGCCTCGGTCTGGTGCGCGGCCCGCTCAAGTGGGCGCTCGCCGCAGCCACCCTGCTCTCTTTCCTCTTCGCCTGGGGACACAACTTCATGGCAGCGACCGACTTCTTCATCGACGTGCTGCCCATGTACTCCAAGTTCCGCACCGTTTCGTCGGCCTTGGTGATCGCAGAGTTCACCATACCCGTCTTGGCAATGCTCGCCTTGGCCGAAGTGATTCGCCATCCCGAAAAGATTTCGGCACGCGCCGCGGCAAAGCCTCCCTCGGTGTGGCCGCCGTGCTCACGGTGGGCGTGAGTCAGTTCTACGCGCTCGTGCCCGATGCGGCCAATCTGCTTTCTTCTGCCGACCAACAAGCCTTTGCCCAGCTGCAACAATTCGGTGTGCCCGCCGATTTCATCAACGGCTACAAGGGTGCCCTCCTTTCGCTCCACGCCGCCATCCTTTCGGCCACCGCTTGGCGCGCTTTCTTCCTCTCTTTCATCGCCCTTGCGCTGGTGGCGGCCTATGCCAAGTGGCCGAAAGCTATTCCTTCGGCTGCCGTGGTGGGTGTGCTCCTCTTGCTCACGCTCGGCGACTTGTGGAACATCGATCGCCGCTACTTGAACACCGATAGTTTCAAAGAACCCGAAGCGATGCAAGGCAACTTCGCCAAATCGCCTGCCGATCAGCTCATTTTGCAGGACAAGGATCCCAACTTCCGCGTGCTCAATCTTTCGGGCGGCAATCCGTTCAACGAAACCTCGAACCAAACGGCCTACTGGCACAAGTCGATCGGCGGCTATCACGCCGCGAAACTCCGTCGCTATCAAGAGTTGATCAACTTCTACCTCGACGACGAATGCCAACACCTCGGCCAAGCGGCGCAAGCGGCCTATGCCCAAGCGGCGGCCGACAGCGCGCAACTCGTGGCGCGCGGCATTCGCACCCCCGAACAGCTGAATGACTACGTGGCTTCGACCCTCGACACCGATTCGGTGACGCCCCTGCTGAATATGCTCAACATGAAGTGGGTGATCCTCAGCGGCGGTAACATTGCTCTCCGCAACACGCACGCCAACGGCAATGCGTGGTTTGTCAACGAGGTGAAGTTTGCCGACAATGCCGATGCCGAAATCCGTGCCCTCGGAAAACTCGACACGAAACACCAAGCCGTGGCCGATGTGCGCTTCAAGTCACAGCTCGAAGGCGCCACCAACGGACAAGGTCGCATCGAACTCAAGCAATATGCGCCGAACGAACTCCGCTACACGAGCGAAAACAGTAAAGCCGGCGTGGCGGTCTTCTCCGAAATCTACTATCCCGGCTGGACGGCCACCATCGACGGCCAACCGGTGGAGGTGGCTCGCGTCAACTACGTGTTGCGCGCCCTCCGCATTCCCGCCGGTCGTCACGAAATCGTCTTCTCGTTCCGCCCCACCTCGGTGAGCACCACAGAAGCCATCGCCTACGTGGCCTTCGCCCTATTGATCGCGGGCTTCCTCTTTGCCGCGTGGCGACAATGGCGCAACGCAGGCGAAGAAACAGACGAGTCGGAAACGCCGGTTGCCTAATCTTGGCTCAGTGAAGTCCACTCAACCAAACGAACTTTCTATTTATTATTTTCGCAGCGCTGTTTCGGCAGCGTGAGCACGCACAGAACTCCCCGATGCACCTCTTCCCAAAGGTGCACGGGGAGTTTTGCCACCCCCCGAAACAACCACTGCTCATTTTCAACTCAAAACAATACGAATTATGCGCATTCATCACCAACTGCTTGTTTCTGTCGCTGCGTTGGGGCTGGCCTTCGGGCTTGCCCTCACCTCTTGCGCACACACACAGCGCAACACCCAAACACCAACCACAATGAACGATACTGCCACTCTCTACTTTGCCGGAGGCTGCTTCTGGGGCACCGAGCATTTCTTCAAACAAATCAATGGGGTGCTCGACACCCGCGTGGGCTATGCCAATGGCCATACGGAAAACCCCACCTACGAACAAGTGTGCGGCCACAACACCGGTTTTGCCGAGACCGTCGAAGTGAAATACGACCCGCAACGCCTTCCGCTCACGCTCCTCGTGCAACTCTTCTTCCGCACCGTCGACCCGACCAGCGTGAACCGTCAGGGCGGTGACGTGGGGCCGCAATACCGCACCGGCATCTACTACACCGATCCCGAACTTCGCCCGATGCTCGTGGCCGAGAAAGCGAAACTCGCCGCTGCCATCGGCCGCCCCGTGGCCATCGAGGTCGAACCGCTCCGCAACTTCTATGCCGCCGAAGACTATCACCAAGACTATCTCGATGTGCATCCGGGAGGCTATTGTCATGTGCCGAGTGCCCTCTTTGAGGAAGCCCGCAAGGCGAACGCCGACACGCCGCAAAAGCGCACGTATAAGAAAGCCACCGACGCGGAATTGCGCAGCCGACTCAACGACCTCCAATACGCCGTGACGCAAAAAGCGGCCACCGAAGCCCCGCACAAAAATGCCTACGACAAGGAGTTCCGCCCGGGCATCTATGTCGACATCACGACCGGCGAACCCCTTTTCCTCTCTACCGACAAATTTGAATCGGGTTGCGGCTGGCCGGCCTTCTCGAAGCCCATCGATCCGCACCTGCTCGACAACCTCTCCGACAACAGCCACGGCATGCAACGCACGGAGGTGCGCAGCAAACTCGGCGGTGCCCACCTCGGCCACGTTTTCAACGACGGCCCGAAAGCCACCGGCGGACTGCGCTATTGCATCAACAGTGCCTCGCTTCGCTTTGTCCCCAAAGCGGAGATGGAGCGCGAAGGCTACGGCGCCCTCCTGCCTTTGCTCGACACACCGAAGGCCGCTAAACACTAATGGCTTCGCTCCTTCGTTGCCCCACTTACTCTTGTCACTACCGCCCCTCGTCCTTCCCGACGAGGGGCGGTTTGCATTGTCAGGCGCTTCAATTAGACACAAAGGCGAAGGTTTTGTCCGAAAAGCCCACAACTTTTGCGACAAACTCCACTACTTTCACGCAAAAGTCCACTGGTTTTTCCCGCTTCTTTTGGCCTATGGGAGCACAACGGCCGACGATTGGGGAAAAGTTCACCGCACGGGAGAGAATGCGCCACAAACAGGGCGACGCATTCCATGGTTTCTCCGACCGCGGTGGGTGTTTTTCTGCTCATCGCCCCTCTTTCCGTCGCGAAAGAGGGGCGATATTTTTGCCCTTCGCCTGCAGCCGGCGAAAACGACCTGTCGGCGCGAAGGAAAGGGCGAGGGCGGGCGAAAGTGTAGACGAGGCGGTGCGGAAGCACAGGGCGGAAAGGCGTGGGCACAAGGGCACAAAAAAGCGCCGGCAGACGTGAGTTAAACGTCTGCCGGCGCGAAGAGGAAGCACTGTGGGCGAAGCGAAGACTTAGTCGTGAGCCGTCGCCATCAAGGCGCGGCGGCTAAACTGTTTCGCCACCGGAGCTTAGCGTTTGATCCACTTCACGGCTTCGTTCTTACCATCGTTGCGCACGAGTTGCACGAGGTAAGTGCCTTTGGGGAGGCCGGCGGTGGAAAACTCCACCGCGTTGACTGCAGAGAGCGGAAGATCGAAGAGGCGCGCGCCGCCCAAATCGAGCACTGCGGCCGAGCGGTAAGCGGAAAGTGCGCCGCTGAGTGTGGCGGTCTCAGCGCCGGGTGCGCTGTTGACGCGCAGCACCGGCTGTTGGACGAAAGGGCGGTTGGAAATCCCGGTATAGAGTTTCCCAAGCCCGAGAAGCGGAGGGTGTAGTTCACCACTTTGTCGGTGGGCACCTTGTATTTGTCCAAAGTCAAAGCGGGACCGCAGCTACCGCTGCCAACACCTTGCTGGAAGAAGTCGAAGTGCGCGGTGTTGAACTTCGAGGGTGCGAGTTCCCAGTCGTGTTCCACGTTGATGAGGTCGTGGTCGTCGTAGGGGAGTACGGAGAATTCAACCTGTCCTTCGGTGGCAATGTGCACACCGTTGCCTTCTGCGTCGACCAAACGGAGGTCGCGGAGCCCCATGCGGTTACCGCAGGTTTGCGTGCGGGCGTAGTGCGTGAGATTGCTGTCCACGCGCTGCACGTAGCGGCCGAAGAACGAACCTTCGCAGCGGTCGGAATAGTTTTCGCGCGGGCCGCGGGCCGTGTAGTCCATGAGGGCATAGCGGCTGTCGAAGCCCATGCTCACACCGAGGCGGCGAAGTTGACCCTTGTTCTGCGCTTGTGTGGGATCGAGCGAGACGTTGAGCACCACATTACCGTCGGCGTGGATGGTATAGGTGAGCGTGGTGGGCACGAGGCCTTGGCGCGTTGCGGTCACCGTGTAGGTGCGGCCGCCGTCGGTCGTCTTGATTGTGGGCACTGCATTCTGATTGTTGCTGTCGGCTACGCGATAGCGCCATTCAAGCGTGTTGTAAGGGCTTGCTGGTATAGGGGGCTTCGTTCTCGATCCAGCGGAAGTTGTCGGAAACGGGACCCTTACCGTAGGCGATGACGGGGAGGTCGTTGTACTTCCAGTCGACGAGTTGCGAAGTGGTCGTGTTGAAAGTCATCGAAACCACATCGTTGGAGATCGTGGCGAGGCCACCGGTCTTCTTCAACTTGAGGGCGGGCGCATCGGCCTTGGGCGTAAGGGCGGGCAAGGCGGTGCGCTTGGCGAGTTCGAACTGCTCGGCGGCGAGAACATAGCCGGCTTTTGCCCAGTCCTGGTCTGTTTTCAGACGGAGATAGACGTTGAGGTGGTAGTCGTCGGCACCGTTTTCAGGCACTTGCGTGGTCATGCTGAAAGGAAGGGTGCGGAATGTTGCAGCTGCAAGGGTGGGGAGTTCGATATTGCCCTTTTCTACGCTGACACCGTTCTTCAATACTTCGAAATCGAGGGTGAAGTCGGAGAGATCTCTGAAGGCATAGTTGTTACGTACGATCAGACTCTTGTTGTTCTTGCCGTTGTTGAGACGGAAGGTGACGTATTGGTACACCTTCTTGACGATGTCGAGTTTGGGTGTCCACTCACGTTCGGAAGTGATCACACCGTTGTTGACGAAGTTACCTTGGTGAGGACCGGGGTAGTCGTAACCGGTGGTCAGTTGTTTGATGCCTTGCTTGAGTTTCTGGGGATTGTAGATGCCTTGATCGACCCAGTCCCAAATGCAACCGCCGATACCGAGTTTCGACTCTCGATGATGTCCCAGTATTCGCGGAGATAACCCACGCTGTTGCCCATGGCGTGGTCGTATTCGCACATGAAGAAGGGCTGGCTGGCGGGGTTGTTGTTGGCATATTGCTGCACGTAGCCCACATCGGGGTACATTTTTGAGAACAGATCGGTGATGCCGGCAAAGTGGCGGTTGGCGTTTGTGGCACCTTCGTAGTGAATGGGGCGGAGATCGAGCTTGCGCGCAGCGTCATAAACGGAGATGAAGTTGTCGCCTGCACCCGATTCGTTACCGAGCGACCAGAAGATGATCGAGGGGTGGTTGCGGTCGCGCTGCACCATGCGCACAACACGATCGACCATCGCGGGCTTCCAAGACTCTTGTCCGGAGATGATGTCTGAGTTGTAGCCGCCGTTTTTACCGTGGTCGTTCCAGTTCTTGTGACATTCGAGGTCAGCTTCGTCCATAACGTAGAGGCCATAGTAGTCGAACATGGCGTTCATTTTGGCCTGACGGGGGTAGTGCGAGGTGCGAACGGTGTTGACATTGGCCTGCTTCATGAGGGTAATGTCTTTCAACATCGTGGGTACGTCGATGGTGCGTCCGAGTTCGGGGTGCGTGTCTTGGGTGTTCACGCCCTTAAAGAAGACGCGTTTGCCGTTGATGAGGACTTGTCCGTTGCGAATCTCGATGCTACGGAAACCATATTGCGTGTTGAACGCCATTTCTTCTGCGCCGCTTGCGTCTTTTTGCACGACGATCACGGAGTAGAGTTCGGGGGTTTCGGCCGTCCAAAGACGGAGATCATTGAGATTTTCGAAGACAATGTCTACCTTCTTGCTCGTTTCGCCGGCAGAGAAGGCAACGGTCTTTTCGCTTTGCGCTACTTGTTGGCCGTCGGGGTCGAGAAGCGTGACTTCCACGCGTTTGTTGGCAGCGGTTTGTCGCGGTTGTCGAGTTCGAGTTGCACGTTGAGCGAACCGCTCTTGTAGCGTTTTGTAGTATTGAGGTCGGCGGTGATGTAGTGGTCGCGCACAAAGGTGCGGGGAGTGGCCACCAAATACACATCACGGTGCAGACCGCTCATGTGGAAGATGTCTTGTCCTTCGAGATAAGAGCCGTCTGTCCAGCGAATCACCTGCACGCTGACATTGTTCTTGCCGGCGTGGAGCGCAGAGGTGACATCAAATTCGGCATCGTTGTTGGCTCCTTGCGTGTAGCCGATGTATTTGCCGTTGACCCACACATAAGCACCGCTATAGATGCCGTCGAAGTGGAGGAACACGCGCTTGCCGTCCCAGTTGGCGGGAAGATCGAACTCGCGGCGGTAGCTTCCCACGGGATTGGGGTCTACTTTTCCGCGATATTCCTTGCGCAACTTGATATAGGGCGGGTTGTCTTCGAAAATGTAGTCCACATTCACGTAAACGGGCTTGTCATATCCCTTCATTTCCCAGCAAGAGGGCACTTCAATGTTGTCCCATGCTGCGGTGTTGTAGTCGTTCTTGACAAAAGCCGTGTCGCGTTTGGCGGCATCGGGGGCGTAGCTGAACTTCCAAGTGCCGTTGAGCGACTTCACTTCCGTGGAGTTCGGATCGAGCCAGGCCTTCTTGAAGCGCGCATCGGCCTTCAATGCGGCCGAATTGGCGTAAGGCATGAACGTGGCGCGGCCGGTTTCCTTGTTAATGGCGAAGATGGCTTCGTTTGCCATTCGGTTTGAACTTGATCCACGCGGCCTTCTTTCCAGTCCTTCACTTCTGTGAAGCGGAACAGCTCGTTGCCGTCCGTACCGTAGCCCACATAAACGTCGCCCTTCGCGTCCATGCTGAGCAAATACATGCTGTGAACAGCGGAAACGAGGCGATAAACGTCCTTCTTTCCCTGCACCGGCTCGAGAGACAAACGCTGGTTGGGATTGCTTTTATTGAGATCCCATTGCAAAGGCTTCTTGGGGCCGTTGAGCGCCAAGTCCATTGCTTTCTTGTAGTTGCTGTTGTAGATCACAAAAGTGCCGTCGCCTGCGTCGAGGAGTTGGAACACTTGTGAGGGAGCCGTGGGATCCGGCTTCGCGCCTTCGTAGTTGCTGTTGTTGGAAGGCGAATCTCCGTTGCTCAAATTGAGATTGTGGTTCACAGCGGTCAGGGTGTAGTATTTGTCTACGGCCGGTTGTGCGAGTGCAAGGAGTGTACTCATACACCAGAGAGACAATACCACCCAAAGCCGTCTGTGTCGAGAGTTGGGGAACTGCTTCATGATAGGACTGTGAGAGATAAATATAAAGATTAGAGAGATAATTGTCAGCATAGGACAGGGCGTCGCCACACTTACTCGAAGTAGAAAGTGAGCACCACCATATTGGGCGTGGTTCGCTGCAAACTTTGCGTAAACACCAGCTGTGTGGGATCGGTCAAGTCGGGTCGGTTGCGCTGCAACGTGTTGTTCAGCCCGAAACAGAACTTAATTTCCGGAATCAGCTTGAAGAACGGCAGATAAAAGTCGCAGCCGAAACCCCACTTCCGCGAAGGTTTGCAGCGGACGCGTGCGGATATAACTGCCTTTCGACGAGGTGAGGTCATACATCACGTCAAGTCCGCCCACCACATAGGGACGAAAATTATTATAGCGCGGACCGGCGACTTTGACGAGGGCAGGAACGGCGATATACGTCGTTTTCATGTCCTGCGTGAGCTCTTGTTTTGTCGCCATGTTGCGAAAGGTCAGGTGCTTCGAACCGAAAATGCAGCGTAGGGGTGACGCGAAATGCCAAATTGCGCGTGAATCTCCATTCGCCCAAGACACCTACCGAGAAACCGAAGTTCTGTCTGTCGTTCTCGCCCACCCATTGTGCGCCGTCGGCCTCGTTGATGTAGCCGTTATTGATGAGTTTCAGCCCCTGGTCGTGGAGTCCGATCTGAAAGCCGTAGTGCCACGGGCGTTCGTCGATGAACGGTTTGTATTGCACCACACGTTGCTGTGCTCCGCCGCGAAGTGCGGTGAAGCAAAGGAGGAGAATGAAGAGCAACCTTGTGGACATAGGGGGAAACAGAGTGAGGAAGGAGAAGCGAAGCGCGGAGATTGCGCGGGATCAGCGCAGCCATTTATTGCAAACGGATGCCCACCGACTCGATGCCGGGGATTTCGTTGCGCCGCATGAGGTGATGCACGGTGATTCGTCCCTTTGCGCCGTCGGGCAGTCGGAGCGTGACGAGCGGAAAGGCGTAGGGGTGCACCGAAATGCCGCGGGCGCGGAGTCGCCCTTCGTCAGTGGTGAGATCGGCCACGAGGGTATCGGTGCGCACCATAAGCAGACTGTCGCGCAAGCAGCGGGGCGGGCGCGGCTGTCCGATGGCTCTGAAGTGGCGCCGCGCGTCGGTGCGCGCCTGCGCCGCCGAGTCCGGCACCGCCAGTGTCCACCGTTGCTGCACCACCAAGGTGATCGAACGGAAAGGACAGGGCTCGACAGAAGATTTACGGAGCATCACCGAGAGCGGATAGTCGCGGGCGCCGGGCAAACTGTCGACCGTGAACACATACGACGTGTCGCGCGACCAGCCGTGGAGATCAACGGCGCCATATTGCAGATAAGGTTCCGCTTCTCGGCAGGAAACGGCGAGCAGCCCCACAAAGAGGAAGGTGCAAAGTCGCCCTAAGTGTCGAAAAAAGAGAGTACGAACTGAAATCATACGGTTCATGCCGTCGGAGTATTGTCGGAATTGCCGTTCGGAGTCGGGCGCGTTGGGTCGCGGCGTCCGTTGCCTTTCGCCTGATCGGCGCGGGCTTCCGCATCGCGACTGTTGCGATTGCGGTCATTGCGGTTGCCGCTGCGCTCGCGGTTGCGGTCGTCGTTGCGACGGGGCGCGCGTTCACGTCGAGCATTGCCGCCGCGGGCGTTGGGAGCGCCCACTTCCTGCCCTTCTTCCGGCGCAGTCTGTCGTACATTGTCAGGACGGGGACGACGCTTTTTGCGCTTTTTCGACTTGTCGAAGCGTGTCAAATCGTCTTGTTCGGCGAGGTCCACCACCTTTTTCTCGGTGGGTTGTGCACCGTTGTCGAGCGTTTCGGGCTTCTCACCGCCGCGGTTCATCTCCATCACCTCCAGTGCGCGTTCGGCACTGACGGTCACTAAGTTGGCCGCCATGCGTTTGTCGGTCGAATAGGTGATCTGTCCGCTGAGAATGTCCGCTTTGAAATGGTAATACGTGCCGTCGATCGTCTCGAGGGGCACGTTGCGTTCGGGCAAACTCTTGTGCGCCTCGTTGTAGGCGTCGAGTTCGTAGTTCAAACAGCATTTGAGTTTACCGCATTGCCCGGCCAGTTTTTGTGGATTGGGCGAAATGTCTTGTTGACGAGCGGCACCTGTCGACACGGTTTGGAAGTTTTTCATCCAAGTCGAGCAGCAGAGTTCGCGGCCGCACGGCCCGATGCCGCCGATGCGTCCGGCTTCTTGTCGCGCACCGATCTGGCGCATCTCGACGCGCACGTGGAAGGTGTCGGCCAGCACGCGAATGAGTTTGCGGAAGTCCACACGCGAGTCGGCAATGTAGTAGAAAATCGCTTTGTTGCAGTCGCCTTGATATTCGACATCGCCGATTTTCATATCCAGTTCGAGCGATTTGGCAATTTGTCGGCTTTGGATCATCGTATCGTTCTCACGACTGCGGGCTTCGTGCCATTTTTCGATGTCCGAGGTGCGTGCTTTTCGATACACGCGTTTGATTTCGCCGGCGTTCTTGGGCTGTGCCTTTTTCATTTGCAGGGGCACGAGCGAGCCGGTGAGCGTTACGGTGCCGATGTCGTGGCCGGGCGAGGCTTCGACGGCCACCACGTCGCCTTTCTGCAGGTCGAGGTGATTGTCGTTGCGGAAATAGCCCTTGCGGGTGTTCTTAAATTGCACTTCCACGAGATCGGAGAGCTCGTTGTTGCCGGGAATGTCGCTATTGTAGTCGTAAGTGTTAAGTTGATGTTTGGAGCACCCGCATCCGCAGGCCGAGAATCCGCGGAGAGCAGGGTCGGGAATGGTCGTTTGTGACATGGGGAAAAATATAGTGACGGCATTGTCGGCGGCAGAAGTCAGCGGCCGCTTGCCGGGAGTGGAGGAGGGAATCCAACACGGTGTGTGTACAATTCGCCTTCATACGCAAAAGTATATTTTTTTGCTGGAAGTACCAAGTAAATGTCGGCTTTTAGCAGATTGTCCTGCACTTTGTCTGCACAAGCGCGAACGACGCGGCGGCGCATTTCGAAGTTGCGGAGAAAAACAGTGGACTTTTCGCCAAAAGTAGGGACGTTTTCAAAGAAAGTCCACGACTTTTGGAAGAAGATTGTGGACTTTTGCGCGAAAGCGATCCCCTGCCGAGCGAAAAAGGGGGAAGGAGCGATGAAAAAGAGGGGAAGAAACAAAAGCGGCTCGCTCTTTTCGCGTGGAAGAAAAGAGCGAGCCGAGAAAAAGAGAGGCAGCGGCAGAAGACTTTGCCTCGTCGACCGCCCGGAGAAGGCTGCGAGGCACGGAAACTCGAAAACGAGCGCAGCGAAGGGCTGCGAAGCCCGACGCAAAAGGGGATCAGCGCACCACTTTCTCCACTTCGGATTCCAAATGCTCGACGTCGATGTCGCGCGCCACGATCGTACCGCCGGCGTCAACCAGCAGCGTTCCCGGCACATAGCGCACGCCCAATTTGCGGGCGAGGGGACTTTCGTATTCGCCCGGCACATAAATGGCATTGACGAGCGAGTCGCGTTGCGCGCGGGTGCGGGCTTTCTCCTCGTCGATGTCCATCAGCACGTTGACCACCGCGAGGCGTTGGCCGAAACGCCGACGCAGCGTGCGAAGTTTCGACACCAAACGATAGTTGCTACTGTCCCACGAAGCCGAAAGACAACGAGAGCGCAGCGGCCTTTGAGTTTTTCGTTCGTGAACGTCTCGCCGCTGAGGGTGCGTTCGGCGAGACGGGGAAGTTTTGCCCCTTCGGCCGTGGCGAAGACGGGACGAAGGTGAGCTGCGATGCGCTTCAGTTGCGCATTGTTCGGTTGCGATTTCACCAAAAGGTCGAGCAGTTCGCCGTCGGGGCGGGCACGCAGGCGCTCTGCCGAGGCGAAGATGTCGAGAAATACCGCCACGGCGGCCAAACTCTTGGGATGCGAACGGATGAAGGCCTCGGCCTTGCGGCGAATATCGGCATCGGAACGCCCATGGTTGCCACTGCGGAAGCCTTGCAAGAGTTCGTTATCTTCGCCGCCCGAGATTTCCACCTCCTTCAAGCGGTTGGCTTCGCCCGACAGGTGCACTTCCTCGCCGGGCACGGCCACGAGCGTGAGGGTGGAGAAGTTGGGATAGACCAAAGTGAGGAGCATCGGTTCGCTCACGGGGCGATCGTAGCTGAAGGCGCCGCGCGACAGGCGAATACTGTCTGTGCCGCCCCCGTCGGCGGGGCTTTCGGCCGAAGCATAGGCGATGATCGCGGCTTGATCCACTCCTTTGATGTTGCCGGTGAGGCGCGCGGTGTGCTTGTCGGGACCGCACGAGGCGAGCAGCCCGAGGGGGGAGCAGGAACGAGAGGAGAAAACGTGAAGTCATAAAACGAATGAGCAAAAAAGAAACGACAGGAACGCAGAGGGTGCGGCGTTCCTGTCGTAAAAAAGGGAAGGGGATGCCGAATGGACGGCACCGAGTTATTTCACCAACTCGGGGTGCGCCGCAAGCACCTTGGCCAATTCGAGATCCGTCTGTGCCAATCCGGCCAACGAGCGGTCGGCGGCGATGGCGGCGGCCAATGCTTGCGCAGCGCCCTTGACATCGCCGGTGCGCGCGCCGACTACGGCAGAGAGATAGGCCGTCATCGCGTCGCGGTTGGGAACAGCCATCAGCGTTTGGCGCGCCGAAACATAGTCCTTGGTGAGAATCTGTGCGAGGGCGGCGGTATTGGTATTCAAGCCTTTGAGCGTTTGGGCAGCCTGCACGAAGTTGCCGCGCGCCACGAGGAGATTGCCGAGCACTTCGTTGTAGTTGGCGGCACTGAGCGCCTTGCCGAGGAGCGCTTCGGCCTGGTCGAGGCGATGCTCGCGCACGGCGATGAGCGCTGCGTTGGCGTTGGCCTCGGGGGAAGTTCGGTGGCTTTCGCCAATTCAGCCTTGGCCGTTTCCAAATCGCCCTTGGCATAAGCGATTTGCGCCAAACCGTTGTGCGCACGCTTGTCGTTGGGATAAAGACGGGCGGCCTTTTCGAAAATGGCCTTGCGCTCTTCGAGGTTGTTCGTGAGCGTGGCGGCATAAAGCACCTCTTCTACCGAAAGTTTGGAGGCGTCGTTGACATATTGTTCGCGGATTTCATCGTCGGTGCGACCGACAACGCGGTAGTTGATGGCCAAACGCGCGCGACGGAGCTCGGGAAGCACTTCGTCGGCCAGTTCGGTGAACGCCGCGGAGATGTTGCGAATCTGCTGTTCGCGCTCTTCGGGATCTTGGTAGAGGGAGAGCACGCGAATGATGGCTTCTTTGTCTTGGATGTTGCTTTGTTGCACCAGTTCTTTGAAACCTTCCCAGTCTTCGGCGGTGTATTTCGTGTCGACGTTGGCACCTAATTTGTTTTTGCTCAACTGTCTGTGCACATACTGCTCGGCGGTGTTGCGGCGGTTCTCAGCCAACTGCGTATTGAAGCCAAGTGATCCGTCGGGCGAGGCGTATGCGGCCACTTCGATGTTGTCGAGCGCCAGATTCTTGCGGTCGGCCTTGATCTCGCGCAGCATTTTCACGAAGTCTTGCACAGAGGTGCGGTTGAGTTCGCTGGTGCGCACTTTGGCTTGGTTGATGAGATATTTGATTTGTGCGTCCTGTCGACGACTAATCTGCTGCTGATAGCCGTCGGCTGCCGTGGCGGTGGAAGCAGAGGCGAGGGTGCGATAGACCAACTGCGAGGTGGCGAGCACGCCGTTGGCGACTTTCACTTCGGGGATGGCTACGCGCTTGTTGCCGACGCGGGCATCGAACGTCAAGTAGAGCTCGCTGCGATCCATGGCGGGGGAGTAGGGGAAATTCGTGCGCATCACATAGTTGCCACCCACCTTATAGGCGATGGTTTGATCGTTGCCCACGACGTTTTCTCCTTGGAAAGTGGCACTTTGTCCCACGGTTTTCGTTCCGGCATAGCGCAATTCGGGCACAACGGTGACAACGGCTTTTTTCTTCATGTACTTTTCGGGAAAACGGCCGTTGATAGTTGCGGGAACCACGTCGCCCACCACTTCAAGGGGCGAAGGGGTGACGGTAAAGTTGTCGGCGCTGAGCGAACCAAGCTTGCTGCTGCACGAACTCAACGCAAGAAGTCCGAGCAATGCCGCGGAGACAGAGAGGGTTTGTTTCATGAGTGATAGAAAATATGGGGAGTTTGTTGGGAAAGGTTCATTTTTTTGCCGAATCGGCTTCGTCTTCGTAGTAACGGCCGCTGCGATCGTACCAAGACGCGGGGAGTTTGCAGCCAAACATGCAGTAAAGCCCGATCAAGATGAAGGGGACGGAAAGCAACTGGCCTTGATTGACGCCAATCAAGCCTTGCATGTGGAGTTCCCAGGGCTCTTGCACCTCTTTGAAGAACTCTACGCCGAAACGGAAGACGAAAATAAAGGTAAGACAGAGGCCGAAGAAAAAGCCGGTGCCTACTTTATCGCGATGGGTCCGATAAAGCAACCAACCGATGACGAGTAAGACGAAATAGGCGATGGCTTCGTAGAGTTGCGCGGGGTGTCTGGGCTGGGTTTCGCCAAGACGGGCGAAGACAAAGCCGAAATCGCTGTGCGTGTAGGTACCTACGATCTCAGAGTTCATAAGATTGCCCAAACGGATGCAGCCCGCGGTGACAGGGGTGGCGATGGCGATGTTATCCAACACGCGTAATAGCCGAACCTTGGTGCTGCGCACGTAAAGCCAGAGGGCGAGCATCAAGCCGGCCGTACCTCCGTGCGAAGCCAAGCCTGCATAGCCGGTAAAGTGCCAATGGCCCATCCCGTCTTGGCGCATGGGGAGAATCATCTCGAGGGGATGCGCCAAAAAGTAGGCGGGTTCGTAGAGCAAGCAGTGGCCGAGGCGCGCACCGATGAGGATGCCCAAGAAACAATAGATGAAAAGTGGATCGAACTTGTCTTGCGGAATGCGCTGTTCGCGATAAAGTCGCCAAACCATCACATAAGCCGCGGCCAAACCGATGGTCCAGAAGAGCGAATACCAGCGAATGACGAGCGAACCGACGTGAAAAGCGACCAAATCAGGGTTCCAAACGATCATAAGAGGGAGAGATTGTGCAAATCGCGCACCGCCGGCAGCCCCAAATAGAGCGATCGGCGAAGCGCGACGTGCGATAATTAGACATTGAAGAGGAAGTGCATGATATCACCGTCTTGTACCACATACTCTTTGCCTTCGACGTGGAGCAAACCGGCTTCGCGAACGGCGCTTTCGCTGCCGTATTTGATGAAGTCTTCGTACTTGATGACTTGCGCACGGATGAAACCTTTCTCAAAGTCCGTGTGAATCACACCGGCGCACTGGGGAGCTTTCCAACCGCGCTTGTAAGTCCACGCGTGCACCTCGACTTCGCCCGCGGTGATGAAGGTTTCCAAATCAGGAGCTTGTATGCGGCCTTGATCAAGCGGTTGACGCCGCTTTCCTCGAGGCCTACGTCCTTCAAGAACTCTTGTCGTTCCTCAAACGTCTCGAGTTCGGCGATGTCTGCCTCGGTTTGTGCCGCCACAACTAGGATTTCTGCGCCTTCGGGAGCCACAGCTTCACGCACGCGCTCCACATATTCGTTGCCCGACACGGCCGATCCTTCGTCGACATTGCAGACATAGAGCACCGGCTTGGAGGTTAAGAGGAAAAGGTTGCGCGCGGCGGTCTGTTCGTCCTTCGATTCGAAGGTGACGCTGCGGGCATTGTTTCCTTCCAAGAGGGCTTCGCGAATGGCGGTGAGCACGGTGTATTCCAACTTCGCGTTCTTGTCATTGCCCACTTGGGCGATTTTCTCCACACGCTTGATGCGATTTTCAACCGTCTCGAGGTCTTTGAGCTGCAACTCGGTGTCAATGATCTCTTTGTCGCGAACCGGGTCTACACTTCCGTCGACGTGCACCACATTGCCGTCGTCGAAACAGCGCAACACGTGGATGATGGCGTCGGTCTCGCGGATGTTGCCGAGAAACTGATTGCCGAGTCCTTCACCCTTCGAGGCGCCCTTCACCAAACCCGCGATGTCTACGATTTCTACCGTCGTGGGAATGATTTGTCGTCTTGACCAGCGCGGCCAACGCCGAGAGGCGCTCGTCGGGCACGGTGATTACGCCAACATTAGGCTCGATGGTGCAAAAAGGGAAGTTGGCACTCTGTGCCTTCGCGTTACTCAGACAATTGAATAGCGTCGATTTGCCCACATTAGGCAGGCCGACGATGCCGCATTGTAAACTCATGTGTGATGATTTGCTGATTTGGAGCAAAGATACAACTATTTTTCGAGACAACGTGCCCTATATATATAATGAGTGCTCCGAACTCATCGTTCGAAGCACTCATTTATTGGTTTGCACGAGGCACTTGTCAGTGGCGATCGGCAAAGTTTTTCAATCCCGTTTGCAGGAAGTTCAGATAAGCTCCCACATTTTCATCGTAACTGCGGCTGACAGTCAACGGATCTCCGTTGCCGTCGAGCAAAACGTAGAACGGTTGGGCATTGGCACCGAACTTCGTGCGCTGCAAGTAGCTCCAACGGTCGCCGACCGTGCGGAGTTTCGTCGTTTTGCCGTTTTCTTGCACCTCGATCGTCTCGGGCAGCGGCGTCTTGTCGTCCACATAGAGCGAAATGAGCACATAGTCCTTGTCAATGTGGTTGCGCACTTGGTTGTTGGTCCACACGGCGGCCTCCATCTTGCGGCAGTTCACGCAACCGAAGCCCGTGAAGTCGATCAGCACCGGCTTGCCTACACTGCGGGCGTAGGCCATTCCGGCTTCGTAGTCCTTGAATTTCGGTTCCACCGTGGTGTGCGGATTGAGATTGAAGTCTTGCGTGTTCATCGGCGGGGCGAAAGCGCTCACTGCCTTGACGGGTGCGCCCCACAAACCGGGCACCATGTAGATGGCGAAGGCTAAAGAGGCGATGCCGACAAAGAAAGCCGGAACGGAAGTGCCGCGTTCGTCCGCATCGTCGTGGGGGAACTTCACAAAACCGAAGAGATAGAGTGCGAGCAGGGCGAAGAGCGCAATCCACAAGGCCAAGAACACTTCGCGGTCGAGGAGATTCCAACCGTAAGCGAGGTCGGCCACCGAGAAGAATTTCAGCGCGAAGGCCAATTCCACGAAACCGAGCGTGACCTTCACCTTGTTCATCCACGAACCGCCGCGCGTCGTCTTCTTGAGCAAGGCGGGGAAGAGCGCGAAGAGGGTGAAAGGCAGTGCCAATGCCACGGCAAAACCGAACATACCCACGGTGGGCGCGAGTTGACCACCGCCCGAGGTCGAAACCTCCACCAGCAGGAAACCGATAATGGGACCGGTGCACGAGAAGCTGACAAGTGCGAGTGTGAAGGCCATAAGGAAGATGCTCAACAAGCCCGTTGTGTTCGAAGCCTTGGCATCAATCGCGTTACCCCACGAGGTGGGCAACTGAATCTCGAAACCGCCGAGGAACGAAGCACCGAAAAGCACCAACATCAAGAAGAAAGCGATATTGAAGAAGGCGTCAGTCGACAGTCGTTGAGCGCCGAAGCCCCGAAAAGCGTAGTGATGACCAATCCGAGCAAGACATAGATCACCACAATCGAGGCACCGTAAGTCAACGCATCGCGGATGCCCTTGGAGCGGTCGTTGTTGCGCTTCAAGAAGAAGCTCACCGTCATCGGAATGATGGGCCAAACGCAAGGCGTCACGAGCGCCAAAAGTCCACCGAGGAAGCCCAAACCGAAGACAATCAGCAGACTCTTGCCGGCGGCACCGTGGTCTTCGCCGAGGGCTTGGAGTTTGTCGGTGACGGGCGTCCAAAGTTGACGAATGGTGGCGCTGTCGAGCGCGGCAGTCTGCGCTTGTGCGGGCGCGGCGGCGGTTTCCGACAGAACGGCGGTCGCGGTGTCGGTCATGGCCGGCACGAGTTCTTTGGCCTCGGCCTCTGTTTCGGTCTGCTTCTCGGCCGTTGCGGGCGCAGCCTCAGCAGCGGCCTTTTCAGGGCCGTCCGCTCCTTTCGCACTCATCTCCACTGTGGTGGGCGGCAAGCAGTTTTCGTCGTTGCAAGCGCCGTAACGCAGATAGCCCTTCACCTCATATTGCTTTTCGGTGAGTTCGATGCGTTGCGTGAACTGCGCGGTGTGCTCAAAGTAGGACACTGGCATGTCGAAAATGGGATCTTGCTTGCGCTTCAAGCCCGCTCCGGCGCGAAGGGCGCCTTTGAGTTTGGCACCTTTGAGCACATCGGTGCCAAAAGTGGCCACCGTCGGGCCGCCGGGCGCGATGTCGGTGCCGTAGACGTGCCAACCGGAAGCCATGTTGCCGGTGAACACCACGTCAATCTCCGTGGGGCTGACGCGTTTGGTGGAAACACTGAACTTGACCTGCGCTTGCGCAGCCGTCACGGCCAGCAGCACAAAGGAGAAGAGGAGAAAAAGGATGCGTTTCATGTGGGGTGTAGCTAAGATGAAACAAGGTGGCCGGCAATTCCGGCCACCGTTGAGGGAAATGATCGACACTGCCCCACCGGTTCACTCCGCCGAATGGCGAAGGAGCGGCACGGGGGCACAGGAAGTCGAGTGATGTTTATTTGCGAACGCGCTTTCCGGGACGCGCCTTGCCGGCAGTACGCTCCACCTTCGTGGCACCGGTCACGGCGTCGGGCGTGGTGGTCTGCACATCGGGGGCGTTGGCATAGAGTTCGGCCAATTTGACTTCGAGTTGTTCGCCGCGCAAACCGAATTCCACAATCTTGCCTTGGGGATCAACGAGCATCGTGGCGGGAATCGAGCTGATGCCGTAGAGCGCTGCAGCCTCGCTCTGCCAACCTTTCAGATCCGAGAGGTGAATCCAGGGGAGGTTCATGCGCTGGATGGCGCCCGTCCAGGCAGCCTTGTCGTTGTCGAGCGAAACGCCCACAATTTCAAAGCCCTTGCCGTGGTACTTTTCGTAGGCCTTCTTCACGTTGGGCATTTCCGCACGGCAAGGTCCGCACCACGAAGCCCAGAAGTCCACGAGCACGTAGTTGCCTTGCCGCAATAATCCGAGAGGCGCTTGGTTGCACCCTGCGGAGTTTGGAGGGCAATGTCCTTGAATTGGCTGCCGGGCTGATGCAGTTTCATCGCTTCGGCGCGACGCGTGAACTGATCTACGAGGGGTTTGAGCAGCGGCGTGGAGAAGCAAGCGGCGTTGCTCGCGATGAGTTTCTGAATCTCGTCCTCGTCGAGCAAACCACCGTAGATGTAGAACAGCGGCGCGTTGGCCGTCGACTGCGGATGCTCGGCGATGCTCTTTTTGACCAGGGCGCCCATTTCGCCCACCGTCTTTTCGTATTGCGCTTCAAGGGCGTTGAACTCGGGCGTGCCGGCTTTGCCTTCGGCGCGCAGATCTTGGAGTTGACTCACGAGCGACATCACACCGGGAACCTGCTTGGCCAGCACCGATTGGCTGCTGTTGAGCAACGCATTCTCCGTGGTGCCGCTCACCGTGGCGGTGGGCAGGTCTACGCTCACCGTGCCATCGAGCACGGCCACGATCGATTCGTTGAAATAGCGGCTATTGGCGAGCTGAAGGAAGGGCTGATTGTGGGCATCGCCCTGCAAGGTGAAGGTGCCGTCCTTGCCCACTTTCACCGAGTCCACGTTGTTGGACTGGAGATTGCGATAGTAGACCACAGATTGGCCGGGGGTTGCTTTTCCTTTTACTACATATTGTTGAGCTGAGACGCCGAGCGCGAGGGCTGCAAACGCCATGGAAAATAGCATTTTCTTCATGTTGTGACTATTATAGGGGATAGATTGGCACAAAAGTACGTTTTTCTTTGAACAATGACAAGCATTTAGCGTTCTTTGGGCGCGAGCGACACTTAGGTTTTTGCCCGTTCTCCCTCAGTCGGGAGGGCATTCGGGTGATTTATCCTGTGTGTGAACATTTTGTGCAGAAAGTCGGGACGAAACTCCGACCGACTCCTTATTTATATATAGGGATGATTGAACTTACGTGTGCGTTACGCGAAAAAACGCAGCACCGGCAACGAAAAACAGACCGGTTTCATCGAAAAGTCCACTGTTTTCGAACGAAACTTGAGGACTTTTCGACGAAAGGAGCGCAGGAATTTTGACGACGTGCGGCGATCAGTCGAAAACTCCGGTAGAAAGGTAGCGTTCGCCCGTATCGGGGAGCAGCGCCACGATGGTTTTGCCGGCATAGGCCTCATCGGCGGCCAAGCGCAAGGCGGCACTGAACGCGGCGCCCGACGAAATGCCGCAAAGCATGCCTTCGACGGCGGCCAACTCGCGCGCTCCGGCGATGGCGTCCTCGTTCGTCACCCGAACGATGCGATCCACCACACTGCCGTCGTAGGTCGTGGGCACGAAACCGGCACCGATGCCTTGAATCTTGTGGGGCGCGGGCGCTCCACCGCTCAAAACGGGCGAGTCATCGGGTTCGACAGCGACAATCTCCACCGCTGCGTTGTGAGCTTTGAGGGTTTTGCCCACACCGCTCACCGTTCCGCCCGTACCGACGCCGGCCACAAAGACGTCGACGGCGCCTTCGGTGTCGCGCCACACCTCTTCGCCGGTGGAAGCGGCGTGCACCGCGGGATTGGCGGGGTTTTCAAACTGACCGAGGGTCACTGCACCGGGAATGGAGGCGCGCAGGGCTTCAGCACGGGCGAGTGCGCCCTTCATGCCCTCGGCACCGGGCGTGAGTTCGAGGCGAGCACCGTAGGCCGACACGAGTCGTCGACGCTCCACACTCATGGTTTCGGGCATAACGATGACCACTTCGTAGCCCTTTACGGCGGCGGCAAAGGCCAAGCCCACGCCGGTGTTGCCGCTCGTGGCTTCGACGAGCGTACTGCCGGGGCGCAGCAGTCCATCTCGCTCAGCGGCGGTGATCATGGCCAGCGCGGTGCGATCTTTCACCGAACCGGCGGGGTTGTAACTTTCGAGTTTCACCAACAAACGGGCGCGGAGTGCGTGGCGGGCGGCCACACGTTGCACTTCAACAAGGGGCGTTTCGCCCACTAATTCTAATTGAGAACGATAGATTTTTGACATAGGAGGAGAAAATGAGGGGAGGTTTATGGGGGGCGACGGGGGCAATTCGGCAAAGAATGTGTAACTTTGTCGTGTGCGCCCTGTTCGTCGAAGACAAATATACCTCGTGCAAGTCACAAACGACCTTCCGGCGCTCGTAATTCTACTTAACTCGACGTATTTCATCGCTCTGTTCATGCAAACTGCGCTTTCCCCCGAAGAAATTGCCCACTTGAGTGCGCAATTGGCCGTGGCGGATCCCAATATTCCGCAAGGTGAGGCCGACGATATCCAACCGGCGCGCATCGAAGAGGCCGTGGCGCTCTTCCGCGATCTCGTGTTTCCGGGATTTTTCACCGCCCGCCCCACCCTCGAATGCTTGTCTCAACTCTCGCGCATCCTCTATCGCCAAATTGAAGCCGCCCGCTGCGTGGTGGGCGAGACGTGTTGCGCCAAAGCGCTCACGCAGCAATTCATGCAGGCCATCCCTGCGCTGAGAAACACGCTCGGACTCGACGTGCGCGCCATATATAATGGAGACCCCGCGGCGGCGAGCCACACCGAAGTGATCTTGTGCTACCCTTCTGTACAGGCGATCGTGCATTACCGCATGGCGCACGTTTTGCATCGCGCGGGGGTGCCGATCGTTCCGCGCATTATCAGCGAATTGGCGCATGCGCGCACCGGTATCGACATCCACCCGGGCGCAGAAATCGGCCCCGAGTTTGCCATCGACCACGGCACGGGCGTAGTGATTGGGGCGACGTGCATCATCGGCCGCGGTGTTCGCCTCTATCAAGGCGTGACGCTCGGCGCACGCAACTTCAAAACGGCGGAAGACGGCACACTGCTCAATCTCCCGCGCCACCCGATCATCGAAGACAACGTGGTAATTTACAGTAACGCGAGTGTATTGGGACGCATCACCGTGGGACACGACTCGATCATCGGGGGTAACGTGTGGGTGACGCACGCTGTGCCGCCGCACTCGCGCGTGTTGCAAAGCAAAGTGACGCTCGGCACGGACTTCGAAAAGGGGGGCCGGCATCTAAAAACAGCGATTTCATCGACAGCGCCTCGTGCTTTTGGGCATTGTGCAGCGTTTTGCTATTCAACCGGTGGGGGCGTAGTTTCGTTTTGATACGTTTTTGCGAAATGCTACTTACAAAGTAGCCTTATCAGTGCGTTTTCTATCACTACATGTAGGTATTCTACGGATAAAAACGCGGCAAAACGTGCTTATTCTCAAATAGTTTTTCTATCTTTGCCCAAATCGGTGGGGATTTTCCCCTCATACGTAAAGAACTATACGCGCAATATGAAGAAGATGTACCATTTTTTGCTCGCAACCGTGACGCTTGTAGCGAGCGTTGCAATGATTTCGTGCAACAAAACTGATGATGATTTTTCGAACAACGTCCCCCAAGCCGATCCTTCGGAAGTGCTTTTTACTTGGGAAGGCGGTGAAAAAGACATTGCTGTGCGTCCCACACAAGGAACTCGAATGACCCAAGATTGGTTCTTCGTGGAAGCTGATCTTCCCGAAGAAGCAGTATTCACAAAGGAGCGAGTTATCGTTGACACAACGAAAACGCCCGGCGTGAAAGTCATCTCCAACAGCTGGGTAACGCTCACGGTTACGGATCTCGGCCGCCAGATTAAGGTCAAAGCGCTCCGCAATAGAACGCCTTCGCAGCGCGCGATTCGTTTCACCGGCAAGTGCAACAACAATCGTTTCTCCTTTATCGTTCGCCAAAAGGGTATTTCCTACTAAAATACGCGCGGCCGCTGCCGCAAACTGCCCGCACGCACTGAGCGTGACGGGCAGTTTTTTTTGGCTTAAGGGTCAAATATACTCCTGAAATAGGCTTTTAACCTCCTGAAGTTCATCTAAGGGTCAAAAATACTCCTACAAGGGTTCAAGTCCCCTTTCTAGATCTAGGATTATAAGCCATTATAAGATTTGAAATTAGATTTTCTCGACGAGCGGGTGAAAGTCCCGGGTGCAATTGCAGTTTTCGCTTCAACCAACTATTGAACGACTCGACAGCGTTATTTGTGTTTGGCATCACGCCCATTGGAAAATCTTGGTAAGTGAAGAGTTGATCCAAATGTTCTTTTAAACTGCGATAAGCCGCTCTAAGTTTGCGGTGAGTGTAATGAAAATTTACTCCATTCTCCTCATAGGTCTTTTTCCTTCAAGAAATCGTCCCATCGCTCCCTCCAATCTTCCAAAAGATGGGCAAACTCAGAGCGGTTGCTCTGCGTTAATCGTGAGACGATTCGCTGTAATTCTTGGGCAGCGAGCATACGAGGTTTCAAAAGTTAGAAGTTGGCGAATGCGTTGAGCTTGATGAAATTGACAATACTGATAAGGAGTTTGTATAAGGCTGTTTTTTTAGCCCGCTAAGGCCATCGGCAACGACTCCTGCCACCTCCCATCCTAAGTGCTCGAGATAGGCTAATCCCTGCTTGTAATCCTCGATTCGTTCTTTTTCCTCGAATGAAGAAATGGTGGAGGATATGGTGAGTTGCAGCATCCATAAAAAGGACAAGGCCAAAGTTGCGTCCCCAATAGGTTGTATCCATTTGTACCACCACTTTTCCGGGTGTGTGCTACCTTTGTTACCGTATAATTCCGGAGTATGCGCTTGACTGTGGAAGCAGAAATATTAAACTCTTGCGAGAGTTCCTTGATCGTAAATGTACCTTGACTGTAGCGATTGAATATAGCCTCTTGGGAAGGCTTTTTACGACCGCTGGAATAGCGATTACAAGTCTTACAATACCAGTAAGAAGAACCATTGTGATGCCCTTTGCGAATCATCCGGAAAGAGCCACATTTGGGGCATCGAGTTAAATGCATCATAACCTTATAATATGATACAAAGGTATGAACTTCAGGAGGTTAAAGCCTATTTCAGGAGTATATTTGACCCTTAAGCCTTTTTTTTGCACTCCCGCACTCCATACAGAAAACAGCAGACCTGCAAATACGATCCTCCGACTTGCGAACACAATCTCGGAATTGATGAGCGAAAAATGCCCACTTTTCGAGGACTCCCTCCGACGACACAATAAGAACGGTACGACTAGCGACGAAAACTTCGACCAATCCGATTAGAGAAGCTCGCATTTCATGGATTCCCACCAACTACACGACAAGAACGATACGACTTGTGCCGAGAACTTCAAACGTTCGGATACAATAATCCCCCTTGCTTTTCCGGAAGGAGAAGCAAGGGGGATTATCTTAGGGGTATTTCCGATGAAACCACGGATAGTTAACGATGGAATCGCCTTTTTGGCTCTTCATCGTCCGTGTTTCAGAAAACAATTAGGCGTCGATCGTGGCGTACTTGGCGTTGCGCTCGATGAAGTCGCGGCGCGGTTCCACATCATCGCCCATCAGCATCGAGAAGACGTGGTCGGCTTCGGCAGCGTTCTCAATCGTCACGAGTTTCAACATGCGCGTTTCGGGATTCATCGTGGTATCCCACAACTGAGTGGGGTTCATTTCACCGAGACCTTTGTAGCGCTGGAGCGTAATGGAGTTCTCTCCCCTTCGTGGGATCGCCGTATTGCGCGATGAATTCGTCCTTTTCGCGATCATTGTAGCAATATTCCTCGACTTTTCCCTTGCGGCAACGATAAAGCGGGGGCATTGCGATGTATAAGTGGTTCTCTCGGATCACTTGCGGGAAGTATCGATAGAAAAGCGTCATGATGAGCGTGGCAATGTGCTGTCCGTCAACATCGGCATCGGCCATGATCACAATTTTGTGGTAACGAAGTTTGTCGATGTTGGCTTCTTTCGAATCCACCTCGCCGCTCTCGCCTTCTTTTTGCACGCCGAATCGGATGCCGAGTGCCTGAATGATGTTGTTCACCTCGTCACTTTCGAAGGCTTTGTGCCACATGGCTTTCTCGACGTTAAGGATTTTACCGCGCAAAGGCAGGATGGCTTGTGTGGCACGACTGCGACCTTGCTTGGCAGAACCGCCGGCCGAGTCACCCTCGACGAGGAAAAGTTCGCACTCTTCGGGAACGCGGCTCGAACAGTCGGCAAGTTTTCCGGGAAGTCCACCGCCGGCCATCGGATTCTTGCGCTGAACCGTTTCACGCGCCTTGCGGGCGGCGACACGAGCCGTAGCGGCGAGAATCACTTTATCTACAATGAGCTTCGCCTCCTTTGGGATGTTCTTCAAGATAGTTGGTGAGTGCTTCACCGACAGCCTGGTTGACGGCACCCATCACCTCGCTATTTCCGAGTTTCGTCTTGGTTTGTCCCTCAAACTGGGGCTCGGACACCTTGACACTGATCACCGCCGTGAGACCTTCGCGGAAGTCTTCGCCGGTAATTTCGATCTTTGCTTTTTCAATTTGCTTCTGTGCCGTTTCTTCTGCGTACTTTTTGAGCACACGCGTCACAGCAGCGCGGAAACCCGCCAGGTGCGTACCGCCTTCAATCGTATTGATGTTGTTCACATACGAGTGGAGGTTCTCACTGTAGCTGGTGTTGTAAACGATGGCCACCTCAACCGGAATGCCTTCCTTCTCGGTATTGATGTAAATCACGTCGGGAATGAGCGGCGTGCGCATGGAATCTTGGTAGCGCACGAACTCTCGCAGACCGCTTTCCGAGTAGAATACTTCGCGACGCGGGTTGCCATTTTCATCTTCTTCGCGCTCATCGGTGAGTGTGATGGTGAGCCCGGCATTCAAGAAGGCCAGTTCGCGCAGACGATTGGCGAGGATGTCATACTTATATTCCGTGGTGGTGAAAATTTCGGGGTCGGGCCAGAATTGTTGGCGCGTACCTCGCAGCGAAGTTTCGCCCACTACCTTCACCGGATAGAGGGGATGTCCCTTCTCATATTCCTGCTGATAGATTTTTCCGTCGCGGAACACCTGCGAAAGCATGTGCGTGGAAAGCGCGTTGACGCAAGAAACGCCGACACCGTGCAAACCGCCCGACACTTTGTAAGAACCTTTGTCGAACTTACCGCCGGCGTGCAGCACCGTCATCACCACTTGCAGGGCGCTCACGCCCTCTTTCTCGTGCATATCGACGGGGATACCGCGTCCGTTGTCTTGTACAACGATCGAATTGTCCTTGCAAATCGTCACCTCGATGTGGGTGCAGAAACCGGCCAAGGCTTCGTCGATGGAGTTATCCACCGTTTCATAAACCAAATGGTGCAGACCTTTCTCGCCGATGTCGCCGATGTACATCGCCGGACGCTTGCGAACGGCCTCCAAACCTTCGAGTACTTGGATATTCGACGCGGAATAGCCCGCGGCTTTATGCTGTTGTTCTTCCATGCGGATTTTCAATATAAAACTGGAAGCAAAGATACATCTTTATTTCGGATTGACCAACTTATGTCGTTTGAACACACGACGATAGACCACAAAGCCCGAAATCACCACACTGAGCAGGAACAATCCGGAAAGGAAGATGAAAAGTTGCACCAAGATCGTGGGCAAAAAGGTGTAAATGCGGCCGGTGTGTACCTCAAGCGCCAAACGCCAAAGAGACATCCGCCCTTCGTCGGGAGCGACCACGGCCGATTGCGGCGGCATTGGCGCCTGTTTCGTGGCAGCAGTGCGCCCTTCATCATGCACTCCGTCCGCTTCGATCGGTTCGGGGTATTCGGCGCCACGATTGTAGTCGAAAACCAGCGGGCGGTCGGCGAGATCATCGCTGTAACCGGAGACCGAGTAGGTGAAATCGGGCATTCCGGCATGCGTCGGCGGGACATATCGGCAACGGCGGATCAGGTCGTAACTCTCTCCTGTGGCACGATTCCATCGATACAAACCGGCAAACGAGCCGACAATCCACTCATCGCGTCCCACTTGTCGAAGCACATTCGGCCCCATAAAGCCCGTGGGCGGTTCACGACGCACCCGTTGCGGTGCATCCGCGAGGCTGCGCACTGTGTGAAAGCCGTGGGCGGTGTAGAACAACCACTCGCCGCGCGCCGTGTCGCGGCGTACCATCCGCAACTCGTCCCACCACGCGTTGGGCGAGTCCTCTACCGTGTGCGGCACGGGGGCGTGCTTTCCACCGGCGATGAGAATCAGCAACGGCGGGCGCAGAAACATGCCCGTTAGCGTAAGCACAAAGACGAAAACCAACGTGCTCACCCCGATGCGGTTGTGCCAACGCAACGATTGCAGCGTGAAACGATTGGCCGAACGGCGACGCTTCACTTGCAAGCGGTGGGTGATGCGCGGAAAGAAGGTGATGATTAGCCCCGTAATGCAAAGCACCAAGAGCGCGAGTGCGAGCGCATCGACGGCAAAACGACCGATTTCACCGAAAAGTTCACCGCTGTGCAATCGCCAGATGGTGCGCATGGTGAAGCGTCCGGGGTGCTTCTTCGGCAGGAGCGCGGAGTTCGTGGCGAACAAAGGTGAGATACGGCGCTGTGGCGACATAAACGGCCGAACGACTGAGCACCACGAGCGTATCTCCCGCCACAGCGGCCGAAACGAAGCGATCATCGCGCTCCAACTGGAGATGCTTCGTCTGCCAGCGCGCTGCACCGGGCTGCAACACGTAGACGACATAGGCACTGACCGCAAAGACTTTGCCGTCGGGTAGGCGAACGGCATCGACAAAGCTTTGATTTTCCGCCCCCGCTTGCAGGCCTTCATTCCACGTTCGGAGCTGTCGGCAGCGATCGTCGGAGAGAAAAAGCCCGTTTTCACCGTAGAGCAGTACACTATCGGCGCCTAAACGCAGCGTGCCGCGCACCGTGCCTTGATTCCAGTTGTGCAGACCGTACGACGCGGGAAGCCAACGGCGAGACACGTCAAGATGGCGCAGTTCGTGACGATGATTGAGCAGAATGCCCGAAATCAAAAAAGGAAGGAGGAAGCAAGAAAAAAATAATCCGCCCCATTTGTGCCATTTGCGCCAACGGCGAACGCGCTTCGACGAGCGGGAAACGGAATCTGTTTGGGAAGACATAGGAAGAAAACGACCGCCTACAAAGGAGGTCGTGGAGTAGATTAAAGAGGAGTATCACTATAACTCGACAAAGATACACATTTATCGCCACGCAATGAAATGCGTATCGCCGTTTTCTGAAGCCTTTTCTTCGCATTCATCGTCCATCGGTGCAGAAAGTGCTTCATTTTTCTTTCTCGCCCGACCATACCCTCCAAAAAGTGCGGAACATTCGGGCAAAAATGGACAACTTTTCTGCAAAACAGGTGCGCTTTCATCGAAAAGTTGTCTTGTTTTTTTAGATCGTTGCGCGGCTCACGATCTGTAAGCCTCAACGAGGAAAAGAAAGTGAGGGAAAAAGGAGAAGAAAGGCAGCACGAGGAAAACAGAAAGAGCGGTTTCATCGAAAGAAGCACAGCAGTCCCAAACGCAAACCACTTCTTTTGCTATCTGAACAAAGCACATCCCATTATTTATTTGTAGTTTTGCATACCATGACAGACAACGAACAATTGCCGCTTCAGCTCCATCTCATCGAGATCTTGGCCGCCGGTCATTATCTCTCGGTGAAGCAGTTGGCCGACCGCACAGGCATGCACACTCGCCGCATCTATCGGCTCTTAGAGAAGTTCCCCCGACTCGGACTCACGCTCGAGAAGTCGGGGCATGCCTATCGTTTGTCGCCCGACGCGCCGTTTTTGGTGCACGTTTCAGCACACCTGCATTTTCGCCCCGACGAAATTCAGACACTGGCCACGATGCTCGAAAGCGTGAGCGACACTTCGACACCGGTGCGCCTGTTGCGCGAGAAGATTCGCCGCCTGCGCAACGACCATGTGTTGGTGCTCGACGACAGTGACCAACGCATCGGGCAAAACATACGGCAAATTTTCGAAGCCATCCGCCAAGAGCGCACCGTTGTACTCAAGTCCTATCTCTCGGCCAGCGGAAACACCATCGCTGACCGCATTGTCGAGCCCTTTCTCTTCCTGCCGGGCAACCGCGATGTGCGCTGTTTCGAAATTCACAGCCGAACGAACAAAACTTTCAACCTCGCTCGCACCGATTCGGTCGAACTACTTGATCTGAACTGGAATCACCGAGACGAACATGAGACCGACTTCGTCGATTTGTTCCATTTCACCGGTTCCACTCGCACGCGAGTCCGTCTGCGCTTGGGTTATTTGAGTCGCAGTGTGCTGATCGACGAATATCCTCGCGCCGCGAAACACCTCACGGCCGAAGAGAATGGAAAATGGCGTTTCGAAGCCGATTTTTGTTCGATGCGAGGGTATCGGTCGTTTTGTATTGAGCATGCCCTCCGATATCGAAGTAATCGATTCGCCCGAACTGGTCGACTACCTGCGCGAACAGGTGCAAATCGCCCAAAGCAAATGGGGAGCAACCATCAACGCCGATTGTAACGATTCCATCGGCGCAAGCGACTGCCCCACCCCGTGAGTTTTTTCGGACTTGCGCCCAAGCGATTCTTCTCCCTCCGCACGAAACATCAAACACTTAATATGAACAGAAAACTTCTTCTCCTCTTGGCGTGGCTTGCTCTCTTGCCTGCCGCCGCACAAAAGGCCGATTTCAACGTCGTGCCGCTGCCGCGCAAAATTACTGCCGACCCTAATGCCGGGGCTTTTGTGATCAATCAAAACACCGCCATCCTCGACGGACGCACCGCGGGCGAAAAACGCAACGCTCGCTTCTTACAACAATATCTTTTCGAACGCACCGGTTTTCAACTCCCTTTGCTCAAAAAAGCGAAAGGCGTTCCGACACTTTCGGTGCGTACCCTCGCCGACAATAAGGATTTGGGGGCAGAAGGCTACCGCATCGATGTCGATGCACGGCAGATCACCATCACCGGCGCCGACGATGCGGGCGCATTCTACGGCATCCAAACACTGCGCAAGGCGCTTCCGCATTTGGACGCCGGACAAAAAGGGAAAACGGCCGTCAGCGTTCCGGCCACGCATGTGAACGATGCACCTCGCTTCGGCTATCGCGGCATGGAACTCGACGTGGCGCGCCACTTCGTTACGGTCGACAGTGTGAAACGCTTCATCGATCTGCTCGCCCTGCACAACATCAACCGCTTTCACTGGCACCTCACCGACGATCAGGGTTGGCGCATTGAAATTAAGCGCTACCCTCGCCTCACCACGGTGGGGAGTCAGCGCACTCAAACCGTGATCGGTCATAACACCGGCAAATACGACGGTCGCCCTCACGGCGGATTTTACACCCAGCAGGAGTGTCGCGACATTGTGCGCTACGCTGCCGAACGTCACATCACGGTGATTCCCGAAATCGACCTGCCCGGTCACATGGTCGCCGCTTTGGCCGCCTACCCCGAACTTGGATGCACCGGAGGACCCTACCAAGTGCGCCAACACTGGGGAATTGCAGACGATGTGCTTTGCGCCGGCAACCCGAAAACCTACGATTTCATCGACAACGTACTCGATGAGGTGACAAATATCTTCCCCTCGACCTACGTTCACATCGGCGGCGACGAATGCCCCAAGGAACGTTGGAAACAATGTCCGAAGTGTCAAGCCTTTATCGGAGAGAAACACTTGCAAGCCGAAGGCGGACACACCGCCGAAGAGCGTTTGCAAAGCTATATAATCCGTCACACGAGCGAACACCTTGCGAAGAAAGGACGTCGCATCATCGGTTGGGACGAAATTCTCGAAGGTGGACTCGCGCCGGGTGCCACGGTGATGTCATGGCGCGGCGAGAAAGGCGGCATCGATGCGGCCAAGAGCGGACACGATGCCATCATGACGCCCAACTCGTACCTTTATTTCGACTACTACCAGTCGAAGAACACGGCCGACGAGCCCATGGCCATCGGCGGTTACCTGCCGCTCGAACGCGTTTACGCCTACGAACCCGTGCCCAACGGCACCGACGAAACCACCGCCCGCCGTTTCATCGGTGTGCAAGCCAACATTTGGACAGAATACATCCCCACCTTCCGCGGTGTGGAGTACATGGCACTGCCTCGTGCCGCCGCTTTGGCCGAAATCCAATGGCGTCCGCGCGGTGTGCGCAACTATCAGGAGTTTCTCGGCCGCCTGCCCGATCTCTTCTCCTTATATAAAGAGCAAGGCTACAACTTCGCCAAGCACTACTACGACATCCGCGCAAACTATGACTTGGTACCCGGCAGCGGCGTGAAGGTGACGCTCTCGACGGTGAACGATGCTGCCATTCGCTACACCCTCGACGGCAGCGAGCCCACGATGAATTCGGCACTCTACGAAGGACCGCTACTCATCAACCAACCGGCAAAATTCCGTGCCGTGGCTTTCCGCACCGAACCCACCGTGGTCGGTAAAATCGTAAGCCGCAGCCACACCGAGCGCGAAGATTTCCATTTCAACAAGGCCACAGCGCGCTCGATCGAGTTGTTGCAGGGCGCCAACGCACAATATAAATTTGCGGGCGCACAAACTTTGGTCGACGGTCTCCGCGCCACGAACACCAATCACCAGTCCGGACGTTGGATTGGTTTCTACACCGAAGACATGGAAGCCGTGATCGACCTCGGAACAGAGATGCCCATCGAAGAAGTCGGCTTCAACGTCTGCGTGGAAAAGGGAAGTTGGATCTACGACGCGCGCCGCATCGACGTCGCCGTGTCGGACGACGGCAAACACTGGACAACGGTGGCCGAACGCGACCTGCCCGCCCTCACCGAAGCCAACGCCAACGGGATTGTGCGCCACACGCTCACCTTCCCTCGCTGCGCCACGCGCTTCGTCAAGGTACACGCCGTGCCAGAACACCAAATTCCTACATGGCACACCGGCGCTGCCGGAAACCGCGCCTTCCTCTTTGTCGATGAAATCGAGGTGAAATAAGAAAATTGCACGTCGCGAAAAAGAATAATCCACTTTTTCGCCCAAAACATTTGGTAGTTATCTAAAAATGCACTACTTTTGCACTCGCAATTGGGTCATGGTGTAATGGTAACACTACAGGTTTTGGTTCTGTCATTCTGGGTTCGAATCCCGGTGACCCAACAAAATGCGCTGATTGGCTGCGTCCTCGACGCCGACCATCGGCGCATTTTTTTATTTCTGCCTTCCGCAACACGGAAGGCGCGAGGCGTGCAATGACCCCGCCTCTTCTTTCTGCCCTCTGTTTCCTTCCTCTTCATCACACCTATGGCTTCTCTGAAATCTCTGGCTAAGGACACGGCCATCTATGGCATGAGTTCCATCGTGGGACGCTTTCTCAACTACCTACTCTTCCCGCTTTATACGCACGTTTTTGCAGCGGCAAGCGGCGGCAACGGGGTGATCACCAACATGTATTCCTACACGGCGCTGCTTTTTGTGATCCTCACCTTCGGTATGGAGACCACGTTGTTCCGTTTCATCAACCGCGACGATGTGGAGGATCCGAAAAAAGTCTACACCACCGTCTTGGCGATTGTGGGCAGCGTGGGTTTGTTCTTCTTAGCCTTCGTGTTTTTGCCTTTCTCCCCTACCTTTCGACACAAATGGGCTATCCCGATCATCCGGACTACGTTTGGATGATGGCTGCTGTCGTGGCGCTCGACGCCTTTCAGGCCGTGCCCTTCTGCTATCTGCGTTATCAGCGCCGACCGGTGAAATTCGCCGTGCTGAAACTCAGCTTCATCGCCCTCAACATTCTGCTCAACCTCCTTTTCTTCGTGGTTTTTCCCCGTTTCATCGACGGATGGCAAATCGAAGTGGGGCACGTTTTCCTCGTCAATCTCATCTGCACCGGATTGATCACCTTCGGTTTTTGGAAAGAACTCTTCGGTGTGAAATGGCGCGTCGATCGTTCGCTCATTCGCCCCATGCTTTCCTATTCGTGGCCCATCTTGGTACTCGGCATTGCGGGCATTCTCAACCAAACAATCGACAAGATCCTCTTTCCCAAACTCGTTCCGGGACATGAAGGCATCGTGCAACTCGGCATCTACGGCGGCGCGGTGAAACTCGCCATGATCATGGCACTCATCACACAGGCTTTCCGCTACGCCTACGAGCCTTTTGTGTTTGCCGCCGCGAAAAAAGGCGAATCCACCGACAATCGCGCCACTTATGCGCTGACGATGAAGTATTTCTTAATCTTCACGCTCTTCGCCTTCCTCATGGTGATTGCCTATATCGACCTGTTCAAGCACATGATGGGGCGCGACTATTGGGACGGTCTCAAAACAGTGGCCATTGTCATGGTGGGCGAAATCATCAAAGGCGTGTATTTCAATCTCTCCTTTTGGTACAAACTCACCGATCGCACCATTTGGGGCGCGTGGTTCTCGGGTGCCGGCTGTTTGGTGCTCGTTGCCTGCAACCTGTTGTTCGTTCCGCGCTTCGGCTACATGGCCTGCGCCTGGTCGGGCGTGATCGGCTACACGGTCGCCATGCTTTTGAGCTACTTCACGGGACAGAAATACTACCCCATCGCCTATCCGCTCAAGCGCATCTTCGCTTATGTCGCCCTCACGGCCGTACTCTACGCCGCGATGACGATTTCGCGCGATTTCATCACGAGCGACCTCCTGCGCATCGCCTTCAACTCGATCGGCATCGTCGTTTTCCTCGCTTTCACCGTGCGCATGGACTTCCCCCTGTCCTCGCTGCCCGTCATCGGCAAGTATTTCCGCAAATAAATTCTCTCCGCTGTTCTCACAGATTTCTCCGCTTATGTACACTGCCTCGCTCGACAACGGTCTTCGCATCATTTTTCAACCTTCGGAATCGGAGGTGGTCTATTGCGGCTACGTCATTTGTGCCGGCACGCGCCACGAAGCGCCGGAAGATTCGGGCATGGCTCATTTCATCGAGCACATGTCCTTCAAGGGAACGCAGCGGCGCAAATCGCGACAAATCAACGACTATCTGGAACGCGTGGGCGGCGAACTCAACGCTTTCACCAGCAAACAAGAAACGGTGTATTGCGCCACGGTGCTTCGCCGCGACGTGCACCGCGCCGTGGACATTCTCACGGATATGGTCTTCCACAGCGTCTATCCACAAAACGAGATCGAGAAAGAAGTGGAGGTCATCATCGATGAAATCGACAGTTACAAGGATTCGCCCTCAGAACTGATCTTCGATGAATTCGAACAACTGCTCTTCGGCGACACTTCGCTCGGAAGAGATATTCTCGGCGACAAAAATCGCCTGCGCAGCTACACCACCGCCGACGCACTCCGTTTCACCGGCGAACACTATCGTCCCGACAACGCGGTGTTCTATCTTTACGGCAAAGTGGATTGGCCGCAGTTGCTCCGCCGCCTAGAGAAAGCCCACTCCGCCGCTGCCATGACTCCGATGGATTCGGCAACCGCAGAGCAGGATTTCAAAAAAGCCGTGCAACCCTTCGCCGGTTTCACCGCGCCCTCAACCGTCCCCGTGAACCGCGGCACGCACCAAGCGCATGTCGTGATGGGCGCGCCCACCTTTTCGGCCGGCGATGCGCGACGCTACGCGCTGACGCTGCTCAACAATATCGTCGGTGGTCCGTCGATGAATTCGCGGCTAAACATGGCCGTGCGCGAACGCCATGGTTTGGTGTATAGCATCGACACCTATCTGAACACCTATCCCGACACGGGCTTTTGGAGTCTTTATTTCGGTTGCGACATCGAGGATGTGGCACGCTGTCGGCAGTTGGTGGCGCGCGAACTCCAACGCCTCTGCGACAAACCCCTATCGTCCGCCGCACTTCGCGTGGCGAAAGCCCAACTCTGCGGACAAATCGGCATTTCGTGCGACCATTCCGAGTCGTTTGCCGTGGCCATGGCCAAACAATATGCCCATACCGGCACGCAACGCGACATCGCCAAAATTATGGCCGGCATCCAAGCGGTGAGTGCCGAGGAAGTGCAAGATTTGGCGCGCACCATCTACGATCCCGAGGGCATCTATACGCTGATCTACCGATGAAATCGCATCCTTTGGCTCTTTTTCACTACTGTCCGCGCTGCGGAAGTGCCGCATTCACCGTGTCCGACAGTCGGTCGAAGCGTTGCGCCGATTGCCACTTCACCTACTATGCCAACGCATCGGCATCGGCCGCAGCGGTGGTGCGCAATGCGCAGGGCGAAATCCTCTTGGTGCGTCGCGCTTACGCCCCCGCGGCCGGCACCCTCTGCTTTCCGGGCGGATTTGCCGAGCACGGCGAATCACTCGAAACCACTTGTCTACGAGAACTGCAAGAAGAAACCGGACTGCGCGGCCACGCGCCGAAATTTCTTTTCAGTCTGCCCAATCTTTATGTCTATTCCGAACTGACGGTGCACACGCTCGATAGTTTCTTCGCCGTGAGTGTCGACGATGAAACCGCGCTTTTTGCCGCCGACGATGCGAGTGCAGTGGATTGGTATCCTCTTTCTCGCGATTTGTTAGAGCAAATTTCCCTCTCCTCCCACCGAGAAGCCTTGCGCAGGCTCCTCAAAAATTCATAAGCGAAAGTACTTGACTATCAAATTTATTTAGTATTTTTGCCCTGTCGCGAAGTCCGCTTTCGACGCGAAAATCTTTCGTCCCGGTGGGCGCGGTTTTTTCTTTCGTCGTCGCACAGCGCTACCTCGCGTCGCTATTTATTTTTTCCGCATTACCCTATTACAAGTTATAAGATGAACGTTATTACCAAAACAGTCTCGCTGCCCGACGGACGCACCATCAGCATCGAGACCGGTAAGCTCGCGAAGCAGGCCGACGGCGCAGTGATGCTGCGCATGAACAACACCATGCTTCTCGCTACCGTTTGCGGTGCCAAAGACGCTGTACCCGGCACCGATTTCATGCCGCTGCAATGTGATTACAAAGAAAGTACTCTGCCGTGGGACGCTTCCCCGGTGGTTTCACCAAGCGCGAAGGCCGCGCCGGCGACTACGAGATCCTGACCTCGCGTCTCGTTGACCGTGCCCTCCGTCCCCTCTTTCCCTCTGACTATCACGCCGAAGTGTATGTCAACGTTACGCTCTTCAGCGCCGACGGTGTAGACATGCCCGACGCCCTCGCCGGTTTCGCCGCTTCGGCTGCCTTGGCTTGCTCGGACATCCCCTTCGACGGCCCCATCTCCGAAGTACGCGTGGCGCGCATCGACGGTAATTTCGTGATCAACCCCACTTTCGAACAACTCAAGAACGCCGACATGGACCTCATGGTGGGCGCTACCGAAGAGAACATCATGATGGTGGAAGGCGAAATGGACGAAGTGCCCGAAAGCGCACTCCTCGAAGCCCTCAAGGCCGCCCACGAAGCCATCAAGCCCATGTGCCGTCTCCAGAAGGAACTCTCGAAGGAACTCGGCAAGGACGTGAAGCGCGAATACTGCCACGAAGTGCACGACGAAGCCCTCCGCGAGCAGGTGAAAGCCGAATGCTATCAAAAGTGCTACGACATCACGAAGTCGGCCCTCGAAAAGCACGCCCGTTTCGATGCCTTCGAAGCCGTGCGCGAAGAGTTCAAAGAAGCCTATGCCGCCGCTCACACCGAGCTCAGCGAAGACGAAATGGCCGAAAGAACACCCTCATCGATACCTACTACCACGATGTGGAGAAGGATGCCATGCGTCGTTGCATTCTCGACGAAGGCGTTCGCCTCGACGGTCGTAAGACCACGGACATTCGCCCCATCTGGTGCGAAGTGAATCCCCTCCCCGGCCCTCACGGTTCGGCCATCTTCACCCGCGGTGAAACACAGAGCTTGACCACCACCACCCTCGGTACGAAACTCGACGAGAAGATGGTGGACGATGTCCTCGACAAGAGCTACATGCGTTTCCTCCTTCACTACAACTTCCCCCCCTTCTCCACCGGCGAAGCCAGAGCACAACGTGGTGTCGGCCGTCGCGAGATCGGTCACGGCCACTTGGCATGGCGCGGTCTGAAGGGACAGATCCCCGCCGACTTCCCCTACACTGTGCGTGTGGTGAGCGATATCCTCGAATCCAACGGTTCGTCGTCGATGGCTACGGTTTGCGCCGGTACGCTCTCGCTGATGGACGCCGGTGTGCCCGTCAAGGCACCCGTATCGGGTATTGCCATGGGTCTCATCAAGAACCCCGGCGAAGACAAGTACGCCGTGCTCTCCGACATCCTCGGTGACGAAGATCACTTGGGCGACATGGACTTCAAGACCACCGGTACGCTCAAGGGTCTCACCGCCACGCAGATGGACATCAAGTGCGACGGTCTTTCCTACGAGATTCTCGAAAAGGCACTTGCACAAGCCAAGGCCGGCCGCGAGCACATCCTCGGCGAGATGATGAAGACGCTCGATCATCCCCGCGAAGACTACAAGCCCCACGTGCCCCGCATCGAAGCCTTCGAGATTCCGAAGGAATTCATCGGTGCCGTTATCGGACCCGGAGGTAAGATCATTCAGGGCATGCAGGAAGAAACCGGCGCCACCATCACCATCGACGAAGTGGACGGCGTGGGCAAGATCCAAGTTTCTGCGCCCAACAAGTCGAGCATCGACGCCGCTGTGGCGAAGATCCGCGCCATCGTGGCCATCCCCGAAGTGGGCGAAGTCTACGACGCGAAGGTCGTGAGCATCATGCCCTACGGTTGCTTCGTTGAGTTCATGCCCTCGAAGGAAGGTCTGCTCCACATCTCCGAAATCTCTTGGGAACGCCTCGAGACGGTCGAAGAAGCCGGCATCAAGGAAGGCGACAAGGTGCAAGTGAAGCTCCTCGAAATCGACCAGAAGACGGGCAAGTTCCGCCTCTCGCACAAGGTGCTCACCGAAAAGCCCGAGGGTTACGAAGAACGCCCCGCACGTCGTCCCCGTCGTGAGGATGGCGAACGTCGCCCCCGTCGCGAACGCTAAATCCTACGCGAGTCGCCTGCCGAAAGGTGGCACTCCCGCTGAACCATATCCGCTGCTTGAACGCTTCAAGCAGCGGTTTTTTTGTGCCGATTCGATGAAATGGTGCATTTCCGGCGCATGGTGCACTGATCCACTGCCAACAGGGGGAGAATCAGCCGCACAAACGATCGAAAAAGGCCGCAGCTGGCAAGAAGCAACGGCCGGCGGAGCGAAGCAGGGAGCGGGCGGAAAAAGCTCCGTGTACTCGCCCTACAGTCACTAAGGGTACGACGGAACGGAACAGCGCCCAAATTAGTCGAAAGCGCGGCATCCACTCGAGGAAAGTCTGTAATGTCCCGACGGACACGCGACAAAATTTGGCAATGCCTCGAACATTCCACTGCGTGATTTACCTCTTGGGGAGCATCCGAAATCATTCAGTAAGTCAAAGAGCATTTGCGTCTCAACATGGAGAAAAAGCCCATGGATTCGCGCTATATGGACGCCACCGGGTGGCAGGAATAAAGGGAAGGTTGTGTTTTATCAAGCGCAAAGGTAAAGAATATATTTCGAATAATCGCAATTTCAAGCAGAAAAATATCGCTTTTCTTCGACAAAAAAGAACGGTCGGCAAAAACTTGTGGACTTTTTCTCGATTCGAGTCTTGTTTTGTGTTTTTCTTCTCTCGTTTCAGCGGAAAGTCGCAATCCCTTTCCACACTCGCCACCGGCAGCGCTCCTCGCACGCGCAGACACGCACCCGAACGGACACGCACCGGCGCATCGCGCACTCAACGACTTTGCATTTCTTGCCTTCACCCTTCACCTCTACACCTAAACCTCTGATAATCTACCGGTTGTGAGTGAACAAAAACACGATTTTAACACTTCACCGGTGAAGGTAAAGCGGGTGAAGCCTTCACCCATAAACACCTATTCATCAATATTTTACCCTACAAAGGTGAAGAGGTGAAGGCAAAAAACAAAAAACGGCGGACGCGCGCGTACACGTGCGCGTTGGGGCGGTATCGGTGGAAAAATCGGTATAAGCCTTCATAAAGAAAAATCCCTCCGAAAAGTTACTTTATCGGAGGGACTTTATTTGCGGAATGCTTAGAGTAGCATTAAACAATAATCTGTTTTTACTTCAAGTACTCAATATCAACGTTTCTATCGTGCATATGCAGTACACACTTTTCGACATGTCCATTCTCGAGAAGAATGGTTAGACCGTAATCCTGACCATTGAAATCAATCCAACCAAATGGAGACTTAGCTTGAACAGGATAGCCTCTCAACACGATTTCGTCTGCTGATTGGCTAATAATCCTCATTGGCTTCGGTGACATTTGGACATTATTATTCCCAAATGGGGTGTGGACCATCCAAATTATAGATAGTAACGATATATCCATCACCGGCAGTTATGTTATAACCGCTACACCCGTTTGTATTCGGTTCGACTTTCACGGCACGCTTAGCTCCGCCATGAGGTCCTGCGACATGAATACCATTCTGATATCTTATATGATCAGAGGATTCAAATAAGAAATTTAGTGGCATAAAGAGTACTTATATCTTTGCTATGAATCTATTCCGACCTTGATGGAGGATGTCCAACAATCTATCCATGAAGTCATCAAGTTCAGGGGTATTATCGATAAAAATTTCTGTAGAGAGCCAGACAAGATTCTCGTCAGCAAGAAAGGCTTTTAGGCACTTTACTTCTCGCGTTAATTCATTGCAAACTTTATAAGCGCGTTCGCGTTCAGAAGCATTGTTCGCGGAATAGATACCCGGCATGATGATTTGAAGAAAAAGTTCATCTTCCTCGTTGTCCGGAATAATTAAATTAGCGCCTTGATGTTTGAAACCAATCCCAAATGGTAGAACATCAAATTTATAGCCATTTTCTCTCAGCCATTTTTGTAAACTTCCATAGGATACTATCCCTGCCTACCAGTCCTCTCGGCTTTATGTGTTTAGATATGAGAAGCGTGGAACTGACTATGTCCACGTCTCAGTCGGAGGTCGTAGGAAAAACCTTATCCAGAGTACGGAGATAGTAGTCCCACGCTTATACGTGAGAACCACTATGCTGTCTCTCTGGATTAAGTCTTGAATTTCCTACGTTCCCGACTTCGAGATGAGCATAACGCTTCTTATTTTCAAAAAATGTCTTGTGCCACCAAAGGTGCGCGCTGCAAATATAATACTTTTTATTGGAACATCAGACGCATTGGGAATGAATTAGTCAAAGTCTCATTGCTTCTAAATCAAAATAAGAATACAAAAAACGGACTTTGCAAGAGTACAAAACAAACAGCAGTGATTTCACCGAAGTGAAACCACTGCTTGTTAAGAGAGTCGGCGTACGCTGCACGTCGTTGCGTGCAAGATGACCGAAACAAGTCGGATGGAGGCAAGCAATGAGACGATTTTTCGATGAAATCGCGCATTTAGCTTGCTTTCGTTGTTCAACCGATGGTGACGAGCGTCGTGCCTTCGAGCACGCTGTCGCCGGCAGCCACGCAAACACCCGTGACTTTACCGTCGCACTCGGCCGTGATGTTGTTTTCCATCTTCATGGCTTCGAGCACCACGACGGTGTCGCCCTTCTTCACGGCTTGACCGGCGCTCACCAAGACCTTGGTGACCACACCGGGCAGGGGCGCTGCAACGGGCGTGCCTTCGCCGGCAGCACCTTTGGCTGCGGGGGCGGCGGCAGGCGCAGCAGCGGGAGCCGGAGCCGCCGTAGCGGCGGGAACAGCGGCAGCAGCCACCTCGGGCAGGTCGCCTTCGGTGAGGGGAGCGCCCAGAATTTCTACGTCAAACGCGATGCCGTTCACATTGAGTTTCGCCACTTGGTCGCGCAGCGATTCGATGGTCACGTCGTAACGCGCACCGTTTACGGTATAACTATATGTTCTCATTGTCGAAATGTCGTGGGGAGAATGGTTTAATTGAATTGGCGCGTGGGATCGTTCCAGCGCGTGTGCGCGGCGTTGAGGGTGATGACCTCGGTCTCCTCGTCGTGCACTTCTTCGCACTCATATTGTGCGAGTGCCAGGCTGATCAAGCCGGCATAGATGGGCATGCGCTCGTCGGAGGGCACAAAGGGCACACCGTCTTCCTCGACAGCGGCTACTGTGCCGCGGCGTTCGTTGAACGTGATGCGCACGTCGCGACCGCCAAAGTTGTAGTGGAAAGTTTCATACCGAGATGGGCGAATGATTAGAGCGGTTCGTTGCCGTGCTTCTTGGCGGGACGGCCTTCGCTCTTGGTGGCAATCTGTTCGAGGGCGCGGCAGATGCGGAAACGCGTGTTGCGCGGTTCGATCACATCGTCGATGTAACCTTCGGCTGCGGCCTTGTAGGGATTGGTGAAGAGGTCGTTGTATTCCTTTTCCTTCTGAGCGAGGAAGGCCTTGGGATCGGCTTCGTTCTTGGCCGCCTTGGCGCTGAGAATGGCCACGGCACCACCGGCACCCATCACGGCAATTTCGGCCGAAGGCCAAGCGTAGTTGATGTCGGTCTTGAGTTGCTTGCTACCCATCACGATGTGCGAACCGCCGTAGCTCTTACGGAGCGTCACGGTCACCTTGGGCACGGTGGCTTCACCGTAAGCGTAGAGGAGTTTCGCGCCGTGCGAGATCACCGCGTTGTACTCCTGACCGGTACCGGGGAGGAAGCCGGGGACGTCGACGAGGCTGACGATGGGGATGTTGAAGGCGTCGCAGAAGCGCACGAAGCGAGCGGCCTTGCGGCTGGCGTTCACGTCGAGCACACCGGCGTAGACCTTGGGCTGGTTGGCGACGATGCCGACGCTCTGGCCGTTGAAACGGGCAAAACCGATGATGATGTTCTGCGCGAAGTCGCGTTGCACTTCGAGGAACTCACCGTTGTCGACCACCGCACCGATGACCTCATACATGTTGTAGGCCATGTTGGGGTTGTCGGGAATGATTTCGTTGAGGAGGTCTTCCTTACGGTCGATGGGGTCGGCGCAGGCCACACGGGGCGCGCGTTCGTGGTTGTTTTGGGGCAAGAAGGAGAGGAGGTTGCGAATGAGGGCGGCAAACTCTTCTTCGGTCTTGGCGGTGAAGTGAGCCACACCGCTCTTCTTGGCGTGTACGCTGGCACCGCCGAGGTCTTCTTGGCTCACCTCCTCACCCGTGACGGTTTTCACCACCTTGGGGCCGGTGAGGAACATGTAGGAAACGCCTTCGAGCATCACGATGAAGTCGGTCAATGCGGGCGAATAAACGGCACCGCCGGCGCAGGGGACCGCAGATACCGGAGATTTGGGGCACGACACCCGAAGCCTCAATGTTGCGCTGGAAGATATCGGCAAAACCCGCGAGGGCGTTGATACCTTCTTGGATGCGGGCACCGCCCGAGTCGTTCAGGCCGATGCAGGGCGCACCCATTTTCATGGCCATGTCCTGCACTTTGCAGATTTTCTCGGCCATGGTCTTGGAGAGCGAACCACCGTTGACGGTGAAATCCTGAGCATAGAGATAGACCAAGCGGCCGTTGATGGTGGCACTGCCGCACACCACGCCGTCGCCGTAGAATTGTTTCTTCTCCATGCCGAAGTCGTGGCAACGGTGAAGTTTGAACATGTCGAGTTCTTCGAAACTTCCTTCGTCGACGAGCAGGGCGATGCGCTCGCGAGCGGTGGCTTTGCCTTGGCGTGCTGCTTGTCGATGGCCACTTCGCCGCCGCCGAGGCGGGCTTTCTCGCGAAGTTCGACGAGCTGCTTGATTTTCTTCAATTGTTCACTCATATCGATTGATTGTAGCGTTGTTAGAATCAGAGGACTGCAAAGCGGCTTGCGCACAATCTTTGCCCGGCAAAATTACGCTTTTCTCGCGATGTGCGCAAATAATAGGGCGCTTTGCCGACATCTTAAAATCGTCGGGTGCGCACTCGGGGAAGGGCGCGCACGAAAAAGGCCGATTTCATCGAACTCGATCCGCATTTTCGCCCCCCACGGCAGCGCAAGAAAAAGGGAGACACCTCTCGATGAAGGTGTCTCCCGGGGAAATAATTGAAACGGTCTTAGAACTGAAAGGCGGAGAGATCGATCTCTTCGCACTGCATGGCGGCCAACCGCTCGCCGCCGGCCGCTGTGAGGGAAAAGTACATCTGCCGCTTGTCTTGCTTGCAGCGAGTGCGGCTCACAAAGCCCAGTCGCTCCACCGAAGCGATGACTTTCGAAGCATTGGAGGGCGTCAAATCCAGTTGCTCGGCAAGTTCGCTCGAGGTCATGCAGCCCGACTCGCGAAGGGTGCAAAGGAGCATCACTTCGTTGATGTTCAAGTCATAGAGGCGCTCAAAACGGCGTTCGAGGGCGGAAATAGCGCGATAAAGATCGCGGAGTTTGCATATTTTCGTGTGATCCATCGGTGGTTTTGCGCAAATTGCTCCTTGCCGCCTCTTCGCTCGATGAGGGGGCAACGAGAGATCAGGCGGTGCGGAAATAAACAAGCGGCGGCGCGTCGACTGATCGAATACGGATGTGCACGGCGGTCGGGAGCGCACGAGCGGTGTTGCGCCGTCTGTGGACGGCAACGGACAGCGTTCGCGCGAACGGCTGTAGGAAGCGCGTGCCGGCTTACTTCAACAGGTGCGTGTCGACCACCTCTTTGAGCTGTCCGTACGAAAGGGCGCCGGGAGCGATCTGCGGGGTGTCGTTCATGGGGATAAAGAGGAGCGTGGGCACCGAACGGATGTTGAAAACGGCCGAAAGTTCGGGTTCTTGATCGACATCCACCTTGTAGACATCGATTTCCGTCATATTCTTCGGCGATGCGCTCGAGATGCGGTGCCATGGCTTTGCAGGGGCCGCACCAAGTGGCGTAGAAGTCGATCACAGCGGGGCGATCGCCCTTGAAGTGCCAGTTTTCGGTGTTGTTTTGATAGTCGAAAACGTGAGAGAGGAAGTATTCGTTGGTGATTTCTTTTGCTTTCATTGCGTTGATGTTGAATGGTTTTTGAATCAAGTTTATTTATTTTCCATTGGAAACCACTGCAAAGATAAGCAACGCGTGCGACATAAACAAATTTCCAAAGGAAATAAATTAGTCGACGGCCATTTTTCCGGAGAAATTCCTCGTTGGGCGCTCCAATTTCGGTTTGTCGACCGAAAGAGAAATGACCGACGAAACAGAACGACGGAAGTTTCCATAAAAACAAGGCGACCTTTCTTCAAAACAAGGTACATTTGCACGCTTACTCCCAAGTTTTATTGGCAGAGAGGCCGAGCCTCACTTTCAGTACGTCTGCTTTCGGGCTTTTTCTCTCGTTGAGCTTCAGTCGAGAGAATATATTTTGCCGAAAAAAAGATGGCATTTGCCCCCTCCTCTCGGCGTACCGAACACATTAGCGGAGGGTTATTCACAAAAAACACAGATTTCCATGCAGTCTTTTCTCACACACATCACTCTTTATTGAAGATAAAGTCTATCGTGATGCAAGATCATCGGAAATCTGCCGGCACTCCTCAGCTCGACCCGCAAACCTGGGACAACTCTATGAGACCCATGCCCCACAACTGCTCAATCTTTGTCTCCGCTACGTCAAAAATCAAGCGGAGGCAGAAGATGTGTTGCACGATGCCTTCGTGATTATTTTCACCCACATCGATCATTTGCGCGATGAAACCAAGCTGGTGCACTGGATGACGGTGATTGTGCGCAATCTCGCGCTTCGGCAGGCGAAAGCCACGGAAGAACGCCTCCGCCTGCACGAAGCAATGACGGAAGAACCGGCCGACGACGACAGCCCACCCCCTTCTTCGGTCGTTCCTATGGAACGTCTGCTCGAAGCCATTGAGACACTGCCTCGCGGCTACGGAGAAGTTTTTCGTCTCGCGGTGCTCGACGGACTGTCACACGAAGAGATCGGGCAATTGTTGGGCATCGCTCCGCACAGTTCGTCGTCGCAACTGGCTCGTGCCAAACGCATGTTGAGAAAGCTCTTGGCCGATTACCGACTGCTCCTTATCTTACCGGTGGTGGTGGGCATTTGGATTTACAGGCAGCACAGCATGCGCCGGCAAGCGGCACCTTCGACGGCCGCCCTGCCTCACCCTCTGCCTCAAAAGGCGATGCCTCCCGTGGGACGCAAGGGTGCGCTTCCGATCGAAAGCGCAAGGCGCAGAGAAAAAGCCGAGTATACCACAGCCCACAGCGAGCCAACACCGCCGAAGTGCTCCATGACTTCAGCGATGCAAGCGCAATCGTCCGCGCCACTCACCGCAGATCGTCTCAGATTTCCGCGCTCTCCGCTCCGCTTCCGGATTTGTCGCAAAGCGGCGACACCTTTGCACTGCCGACTGTCGTCGTCCCAATCGCCAATCGACAGTTGGCAATGGATGTTCATATCCCCTCCCCGGTTGCTCGCAAGCACTATCCTTGGACTGTAAATTTCGGTGGAGGAGCGGCCACGGCTTCCTCCAATTCGCCCATCAAGTTTGATTATCTCTCCCTCACAGATCACGCCAACGGAGGGGTGAGACGCAAAATACATTCGTGGCAGGAACTTTCGGACTATCTCGCTGCCAACCAAACGCTGCTCGACTCTCTCGAACGAGCACAACTCAACCGCATGTTGCACAATAATGCGCCCAACCAAGGGGGCACACCAAACCTCAATGAGACGGAGCGGCATCAACGCCCCGTGACAATGGGGTTTTCAGTGGGAAAACAACTCGGGGAGCGGTGGTTCTTCAGCACCGGAGTGAGCTACACGCGTCTGAACTCGGAGTTTGAAAGAGCTTTCCACAAAGGGCGCATACAAAAACGACAACGGATCGATTACGTAGGGCTTCCGCTCCGATTGACCTACCGTGTTTGGCAGAACGGACGCTTCAATGTCTATGCCACAGGAGGAGCCACCTTTGAGTGGCCAGTGCGCGCCACACAAAATAAGGCCTATATCGAATCGGCGGACTCCGTCACGCCGCTGCGCACACACTTTTCCGCACCGTGCCAGTGGTCGATGCAAATGGGAGCCGGCGTGGAATATCGCCTTGTGCGTCCCTTCACTCTCTTTGTCGAACCGAGTGTGACACACTATTTCGGAACGGGAACTCCCGTTCGCACTTACCGAACGGAACATCCATGGTCGGTGGCTGTCCCCCTTCGGCATTCGCCTCACTTGGTGATGCTTTTACACCGCCGCTCGACGAGAATCGATGCGGCGGTGTCTGTTTTTGAAGGATGCGGTGCAGTGTTTCGGTATTTGTTTGCTCTTTCTTCTAAAGAATACACAACGAATACCATGTACAGTCTCTACGATTACCTACACAACGGATGGACGTTTCTTCACAATCTGCTGCGTCCTCGACACAAGACCTTGACTTCTCTGATGATTTATTCCACCACACGCTGTCAATCGCGCTGCCAACATTGCTCCATTTGGAAAAAACCGATCGAACATCTCTCACTCGACGATATTCGGCGCATCATGCGCGCAAAATGTGTCACGGCGCGCACCACGGTGGGGCTGGAAGGCGGAGAATTTCTGCTGCACCCGGAAGCAGATGCGATCTTGGGGTGGTTCGACGTGCATCACCCGAACTATACCCTGCTGTCGAATGCTTTGGCACCGAAAAAACTCAACGAAATGCTGGAAAGACATCGTCCGAAACACCTCTACATTTCGCTCGATGGCGACAAAGCCACCTATCAACACATGCGCGGTGTGGACGGCTATGAGAAAGTTATACAGATCATTGAGCAGTGGCACGAACGGATTCCCATCTCGCTCATGTTTTGCCTCTCGCCATGGAATTCTTTCCGCGACATGCAACACGTGATTGCCGTGGCGAAACACTACCACATCGATGTGCGCATAGGAATTTACAGCACCATGTCATTTTTCGACACCACTTCGGGCTTGATCGACACGGAGCATGGAAATTTTCTACGTGAGATTCCTCCATCGATTCACGAAACGGACGAAAACTTCGACTTCGTGTCACTCTACGACGAGTGGAAAAATCATCGCCTGCGGCTGCGTTGCCACAGTATTTTCAACGAACTGGTGATTCATTCCAACGGCGATGTGCCGATTTGCCAAAATCTGGATGTTGTCTTGGGGAATATACACCAACATTCACTTGATGAGATATTCAACTCGCCGAAAAGCTGTAAAACTCAATGTCAGCACTCACAAAAGTGCAATAAATGCTGGATAAATTACCACCGAAAATTTGACATCATCCTATTGCGCAATCTCGAACGCCTGCTTCCCAAACGAATCATCGAACTGTGGTATGGTCGTTATCAATGGACGGAGGATCGACGAATGACTTACCGTAAATACATACAACAAAAACGAACATCGAGGCATGAAACTGACACTTTCGCTCATCCGACGCTACAAACGCCTGCGTGATCTTCGCCGCATGAACGACATCTATACTGCCGGCTATGCGATGGTCGGGTTCGGCAACCATGCGGTTCACCAACTTCTCCCTGCCATACAATATTTGGGGTTGCCCCTACGCTATGTTTGCTGCACCTCGACAAGCAAAGCGGAGGCTGTCGCACGAAAATATCCCGGGCTGCACGGCACTACATCGCTCCGCGAGGTGCTCGACGACAAGGAGATTCGCGGAGTCTTTGTGGCAGCGACGCCTTCTGCCCATTTCACCATCTCCCGTGCTGTCTTGGAAAGCGGAAAAACGCTCTTTGTGGAGAAACCGCCCTGCACCGCACTCGAACAGCTCGACAGATTGATTGAAACGGCAAAGGCTGTCGGCAATCCTGCTGTGACCGTGGGCTTTCAACGCCGTTTTTCGCCTGTCGCAAGTCTCTTGCAACAGGAATTGCGCGGGGCGAAGATGCACAGTTACCACTATCGCTTCCTCACCGGTGCCTACCCGGAAGGGGATGCGCTGACGGACTTGTTCATCCATCCGCTGGACTTGGTGAGTTTTCTCTTCGGTGAGGCCAAAGTGCGCAACTTTACACAAATCGGAAAGAGCGCACGGGGCGAAGTCACCCTATTTCTCGTTTTGGAGCACCGGCAAGTGACGGGATGCTTGGAACTGTCGACGGCCTACACTTGGAAACCGGCTGTGGAAACATTGGAAATCAACACTCAATCGGGCATTTATCGGACAAACTGCGCAGATGCGCTCGATTACACAGAGAAAATTCCCACCTTCTTCGGACTTCCCACGGAAAAGGTCTTTCGGCGCACAAGCCTCACTCGACATTTGCTCGACAACGATGGATTTGCCCCGACCGCTGCAAACCATTCCATTGTGAAACAGGGATTCTTTGGAGAAATACTCGATTTTGCGCGCCGCACAGAGGGAAAAATGAGTGGCACATCTCCTGCAAGTTTAGAAAACGTGCGCCCCACTTTCGTTCTAATCGATGAAATCCGACAATTGATGGATTGAAACCGAAAAAATAGTCATCGTTTTTTCGCCATGGACAATGTTTTCGTCTACCTACACCCTTATTGAATCTGAATATACACAATTCCGTCAACGGGCAAAATAGATGCTTTGTCCTCCTTTGCACCATGCGGTCAAAATCAGCAACGAGCATGGAAAAACCAAAAGCCGCCCCTTTCGTGCGAAAGGAGCGGCTTCTATTTGTTGCGGACGTGCCCACAACCGAAAGAGCGGCAGGCAACGTCGAAATGCAGGCTTAGGCCTGACGCTTCACGCGCTTGTAACCGTAAACGGCGAGATCACCGAGTTCCTCTTCGATGCGAAGGAGCTGGTTGTACTTAGCCATACGGTCGGAGCGGCTGAGCGAACCGGTCTTGATCTGACCCGAGTTGGTAGCCACGGCGATGTCAGCGATAGTAGCATCTTCGGTTTCGCCCGAACGGTGCGAAGTCACCGAAGTGTAACCTGCGCGGTGAGCCATTTCGATGGCGTCGAGCGTCTCAGAGAGCGAACCGATTTGGTTCACCTTGATGAGGATCGAGTTACCGCAGCCAAGTTCGATACCCTTCTTGAGGAAGTCTACGTTGGTCACGAAGAGGTCGTCACCCACGAGCTGGCAGCGATCGCCGATGGCGTCGGTGAGTTTCTTCCAACCTTCCCAGTCGTTCTCAGACATACCGTCTTCGATGCTGTCGATGGGGTACTTCTCAACGAGGCCGGTGAGGTAAGCCACTGCTCGTCGGCGTTGCGCTTGGCACCCTTCTCGCCTTCGAACTTGGTGTAGTCGTAAACACCGTCAGCGTAGAACTCAGAAGAAGCGCAGTCGAGACCGATCATCACGTCCTTACCGGGTTCGTAGCCGGCAGCCTTGATGGCCTGGAGGATGCTTTCGAGGGCATCTTCCGTACCTTCGAGCGTGGGAGCGAAACCACCTTCGTCACCTACGGCAGTGGAGAGACCACGGTCGTGGAGCACCTTCTTGAGGGCGTGGAACACTTCGGCACCCATGCGGAGACCTTCGCGGAACGAGGGAGCACCCACGGGACGGATCATGAACTCTTGGAACGCGATGGGAGCGTCAGAGTGCGAACCGCCGTTGATGATGTTCATCATGGGAACGGGGAGGGTGAAGGTGTTCGTGCCACCGATGTAACGGTAGAGGGGGATGTTGAGGGAGGCAGCACCGGCCTTAGCCACGGCGAGCGATACGCCGAGGATGGCGTTGGCACCGAGGTTAGACTTCGTCTTCGTGCCGTCGAGAGCGAGCATCTTGTGGTCGATGCCGCGCTGATCGAGTACGCAGTGACCCACGAGAGCGGGAGCGATCTTCTCGTTGACGTTCTTCACGGCGTTGAGCGTACCCTTACCGAGATAGCGCTTCTTGTCGCCGTCGCGGAGTTCGAGGGCTTCGTGCTCACCGGTAGAAGCACCGGAGGGAACCGATGCACGGCCTACTACGCCGTTTTCGAGCGTTACGTCTACTTCTACTGTGGGATTGCCGCGCGAATCGAGGATCTCACGGGCTACGATGTTTTGAATTTTCATTGTGTATGAAATATTTTGTAGGGATGTTGCGAAGTTAGGGCTTATTTCACGAGTTCAACCCACTTAGCGATGCGCTCGGGGTTGTTTTCTTCGTCGGCTGCGTCGAGGGCGAGGCCGAGGAACTTGCCGTCGCGGTTGAGCTCAGAGTCGGTCACCTGGTAGCCTTCGGGCTCGTAAGCGCCTACGAACGTAGCGCCGGTGTCCTGAAGAGCGTCGTAGATCTGAACGAGAGCGCCGCAGAACGTGTCAGCGTAGCCGTCAGAGTCACCGCAACCGAAGAGACCCACCTTCTTGCCGGCGAGATCTTGACCCTTGAGGTTGTCGAGGAAGTCATACCAGTCGTCCTGAAGGTCGCCGGCACCCCAAGTCGAAGAACCGAGGAGGAGGGTGTCGTAGTCGGCTACCGTCGAGGCGTCGGTATCGCTCACGTTGTGAATGTTAGCAGCGTCAACGCCGAGAGCCGCTGCGATGTCGTTTGCTGCAGCTTCGGTGTTGCCCGTGCTGCTGCCGTAATAAATTCCGATCATGTTTTTGTGATTTTGATGGGTGAATGAATTGGCACGACAAAGATACAAATTCTTTGGAGCCCGCACAATCACCTCAACGGTGACTTTGCACGGCAAAATTACAAAGATAATTCGGAATAGCCCCGCCAACTTGCAGTTTTATGATGGGCAGAGCAGCGAGAAATATCGCTCGCGCTTGATTTTTCTCCTTTCTGCCCTACTCTTCTTACAAAAGGGGAGGTGAAAAAAGCGAAAGCCGAGGCGGTGAATCATTTGTGGATCAGGGCACGGCGAGATGTCGGAGCAAAAGCGTATCTTTGCCGAAAGCACCGAAAAAAGTAGGGCGCTTTGGAAAGAAACAGCGCGCCTTTTCGGCAAAAGTCCCCGCCTTTTGCCGAAAAAACGGCTTTCAATGTCCGCTGTCGCCGACAACAAGGGATGCCGGCAGCTCACTGCGCGCGAGGCACCGGCGCTCACACACTCAGAATCATCGAACTATGAACGATCTGCTCAATCTCTTTATTTTTGCCCAAACCCCGGTCGAAGAGCTGCGCCGATGGTTGGCGGAGACGCCCCACCGCTTCGAGCGCTATGCGCCGGGCGAACGCATCATCGCCCAAGGTGTGGAATGCCGTTCGGCACTCTTGCTCACGGCCGGCACGGCCAACACCGAAATGGTGCAAGACGGGCGCGATTTGGCCATCGATGTCCTCAAAGCCCCCATGCTTTTGGCATCGGCCTTCCTCTTCGGTACCGAAAACCGCATGCCGGTATCGGTGACGGCGGCCACGGAATGTGAGGTGTGGACGGTAAACAAAGAAGCGCTCTTCGGCTTCATGCTGCAACAACCGGAGGCGATGCGCCGTTTCGTGGCGGAGGTGTCGGACAGGGCGCAATTCTTGAGCCGGCGCCTACGGCAGTTGACGCTCCAAAGTCTGCGTTCGCGCGTGCTGGACTTCTTGCACGAACGCGGAGCGATGAGCAGCGTGCAGACGGCTGCCCAGCAGTTGGGTGTGCAGCGCCCTTCCCTCTCGCGCGTGCTTTCCGATCTCGTAGCAGAAGGGTTGGTGGAGAAGCGCGACGGGGCTTTTGTGGCGACAGACACTCCCGCGCCCCGCTCGGTGTGAGTCGCGTGTGCCGTCCGAAGGCGTAAAATATCCCCACAGCCTACGCCGCACGGCATTCTGCCGCCCCTCGCACTGAACGCAAGTGGCGAATCGTCGCTCATCGTCCTCGAAAAGGCTTCATCACAAGTTTTTCCTTATTTTCTCGTCCCCTCGATTTTCGCAAAAACGCCCCCTTGCCGCAGTGGCAAGGGGGCGTTGTGGTGTTCGGCCGCACCGAACCCGAATTGAAGGTGCGGGCCGAACGGTTGTCGTCTGAAGACGACAGCCTGAATGAGGAGGCTGCAGGGCGATTAGGCGATGCCGAAGATCTTGAGATCGTTTTCGACGTCGGTAATGCCGGCGATACCGAAGTTCTTGACGAGCACATCGACCACACCGGGCGAAAGGAAACCGGGCAAAGTGGGACCGACGTGGATATCTTTGATGCCGAGATAGAGGAGCGCGAGGAGCACGATGATGGCTTTCTGCTCATACCACGCGATGTTGTAGGCGATGGGCAGTTCGTTGACGTCGGCCAATCCGAAGACCTCTTTGAGTTTGAGGGCGATGAGCGCGAGCGAGTAGCTGTCGTTGCACTGTCCGGCGTCGAGCACGCGGGGAATGCCGTTGATGTCGCCGAGAGCGAGCTTATTGTAGCGGAACTTGGCGCAGCCGGAGGTGAGAATGACGATATCTTGGGGAAGTGCCTTGGCAAACTCGGTGTAGTAGTTGCGACCGCGCTGGCGTCCGTCGCAACCGCTCATGACCACAAACTTGCGGATGGCACCCGACTTGACGGCCTCCACTACTTTGTCGGCGAGGGCGAAGACTTGGTTGTGACCGAAGCCACCGACGATGCTACCCTGCTCAATGGAGCGCGGCGCTTCGCAGGTGAGGGCCACTTCGATGATTTCGGAAAAGTCCTTGTGTCCGTCGGCGTCGGCCACGATGTGCTTCCAACCGGGATAGCCCGTGGAGTTGGTGGTGTAGACGCGGTCTTTGTAGGTGGCGTTGGAGAGGGGCGGCACGATGCAGTTGGTGGTGAAGAGAATGGGGCCGTTGAAGGCGGTGAACTCTTCGCGCTGCTGCCACCAAGCATTGCCGTAGTTGCCGACAAAGTGCTTGTATTTCTTGAACGCAGGATAGTAGTGTGCGGGCAACATCTCGCCGTGCGTGTAGACGTCGACGCCTTTGCCCTCGGTCTGCTCGAGGAGCATCTCGAGGTCTTTGAGATCGTGGCCGCTGATGAGGATACCGGGACGCTTACCGGCGTCGATCGACACTTCGGTCACTTCGGGGTGACCATAGGTACCGGTGTTGGCGGCATCGAGTTGCGCCATCGACTTCACCCCGTACTCGCCGGTGCGGAGGGTGAGCGCCACCAGTCCGTCGACGTCGAGATTATCGACAGTGAGGGCGGCGAGGGCTTCGCACATGAAGCGATTTTGGTCGAGGTCTTCGTGTCCCAAACGCAGGGCGTGTTCCAAGTAGGCGGCCATGCCCTTGAGACCGTAGATGATGAGTTCGGCGAGCGAACGCTTGTCGGCGTCGGGTTCGGCGAGCACGCCCACTTCGCCGGCTTTGGCGTCGTAGGCTTCGCGGCCGCCGCGCCACGTCACAGCATCGGCATTGGGCACGGGAGCGAGGGCACGGAGACGTTCGGCGAGGGCGTCGCGGAGGTCGAGACCGCGATCCACACGAGCGGCGATGCTCTCGTCGTCGAAGTTGGCGTTGGTGATGGTGCAGAAGAGGGCATCGGTGTTGAAGTGATAGACTTCGACGTCGATGTCTTGGCCTAAGCGGCGGAGTTCGCGTTCGAGAACGGAAATGCCGCGCACCACGAAGAGGAGCAGGTCTTGCAGGCGGGCGGTGGAGGCTTCCTTACCGCAAACGCCTTTGATGAGGCAACCGGTGTTGCCGGCTGTTTCCTGGCATTGGAAACAGAACATTTTGGGATCCATTGTTATGTTTGTTAGTCTATGTTGAAGTATCGGAGAGTGGGGATCAGAAACGTACGCGGCGGTCTTCCAAGCGTACGGCGAGGGGGAAGAGAATCTCGTTTTCGAGATAGATGTGCTCGTGAAGAGCGTTCATGAAGGCGGAAACTTCGCCCATGAGTTCTCGATAGTCGGTATCATCGTCGGCGCTGACGGCGAAATCGCGGGTGAGTTGTGCGATGCGGGCATAGCGTTGCACCTCGCCTTCGTGGTCGTCTTCCATGACGTGGATAGGATTGGCCACGCTGCCGCAGTGCATTTGTTCTAACTGCAGATTTTCGCGATCGGCTTCGAAGAGTTCGAGCACGAAGGGGAAGAGCACGTTTTCCTCCTTCATGAGGTGCATGTCGAGGTCGATGAGCGACTCCTCGAAGAGGGCGCAGGCTTCGGCCAACTCTCGATCGGCGGGACGCGCTTCGACGGCGCGACGGAAACGGGCGAGAATGCCGGGGCCGTTGTCGCGGATGTCGCGGTGGTGGATCTTGAGAATGTAGTCGATGAGGAGATCGGCGGGCCAGTTTTCGGCCAACGCGTAAAGGGGATGCTGATTCATAAATTCGGGATTTTGCGGCAAAGGTAGTGCAGCGGTGCCTTCTTGCGCGTAACATGGGTTACGGCGGAAGGAAAGAAAACAAAAAAAGCGCGCAAACTCACGGGGAGTTTGCGCGCTGCGCGTTATTGAGGGAACGACGGGCGATTATTTCACCACACGCTGTCCGTTCTCAATGTAGATATTGCCGGGACGGGTCTCGAAGACGCGACGACCGCAGAGGTCGAAGATCGTGCCTTGGGCGGCATTCGCACGTTGAGGAGCGAGAATACCGGTGAGTTTAGCCACACCTTCCAGTTCTTCGAAGGCACCCTTGGTGAGCATGAAGTCGCTGATGCAGAAGATGCGTTGACCGGTCATGTTCACCACCATACCGATGGCGACTTCCGTCTCTTTGTCGAGCGTGAAGTGGAGGGTGTTCGTGCCTCCGTTGCCCTTACCTTCCATGGCTTGCGAAGCAATGGCCGTGGAGAGGTTTTCGGTGTCGGGGAGTTTGTTGCCGGCGGCCACTGCGAGGTAAGAACCTGCAGACTGGTCGTGCTGGCCATAGGTCACTGTCAACGAATAGAGGCCGGCGGGGAGCTTCACGACTTGGTAAACCTTGTGGTCCTTGAGGTCGGCAAAGCCGTCCCAACCGGTGGCTACCGTGAAGTTGCCGTTCTTGTAACCGTCGTAGCAAGCGGCAGTCGTTACATTGCCGTTCTTCACTTGGTTCTCGAGTTTCCAGTCCTTCAACTCGTACCAGCGTCCGCTCTTCGTGTCGTTCATCTGCACAGTGGTGTGACGGAACTGAGTTTTGGTGTTGGCCAAATAGTCCTTCGTCACGTTTTCTTTGCCCTTGGCAGAGAAATTGAGGCTGAAGACACCCTTAGAGAGCGGCCAAGCGTCACCGTCAGGACCGAAACCGAGGCGAGTGGCGTGGTTGGCGTTGGCACCGCGGTCTTGTACGTTACCACTGTTTTGGTTGAAGTCGTAGTAAACGCGGAGATCAGCGGCTTTCACGTCTTCGGCATTCACGTTGAGCGGTGCATTGCCCCATGTTTGGAGTTGCTCCTGGCTGAGGGCGCTGCCCCAAACGCGGAATTCGTCGATCTGACCGTTCATGTCAGCAGCGGCAGTACCGATTGAGAAGCTGTTGAGCCCCTTGACGGCGTTCAACACGTACTGCGAAGCCACCTTATGACCGTCGCGGTAGATGATCACGTTGTTGCTGTTTACGACAACGGCATAGTGGTGCCATTCGCCGGGCACGACGAGATCGTTGTTGCTCTTCATCTGACGACCGCCCTTGCTCACGATGAGTGCACCGGCAGCGTCGGCCTTGATGAGGAAGTTGTCATCGCTGTTACCGATACCGCAGCAGAAGTCAGAGAGTTTGGAGGGGTTCATCCACCATTCTACGGTGAAGTTCTTGTCTGCTTCGGCGAGGGGCGATTTGCCGAGCACAACACGCGACGAAGCGCTGTTGAAGCTCAAACCACTCTTCGAATCGGCGTTGACTACGATGAGACCGCGGCTGCGAGAGAGGGTGCTTGTGCCGACATTGTTGGAGGCCGTGAGCACGACATCGTAAACACCGGGCTCCGTAGCCTGGAATTTCACGTTGCGACCGTTGACAAGATAGTTCTTGCCGGGGCTCGAGAGCATCCACTTCCAGCTGGTGGGGGTGAACTTGCTTTCGTCCTTGATCTTCACGGTGTCATTGACGGTTACCACGGGGGTAAGCACGTTGAAGTCGGCTTCGGGGCTGACTTCGGCCACCTCGATGGTCTGCGTTTGCGTCTTCACTTCGCCGGCGGCGGAGGTAACTTTGAGCGTCACTTGGTGCTTGCCGACGGTTTGGAACGTGGTCGCCGCCGAAATAGCCTTGGAACTCGTGACATCGCCGCCTTCCATCGTCCATTCGTAGCGATAACCGGCTACGGGCTGAGTGGGAATGAAGCTGACGCGCTGTCCGGCGGGCACTTGTTTGAGCGAAGCCTTGAAGTCTGCGCTGAATTCGGCAGCGGGGGTGACTTCGATCATGCGCTTCACGGTGATTTGGTTCGCCTCGGTGCTGCCTTTCGCGGTGAGGTTCACCTCGTAATTACCCACTTTGGGGAAGATGGCCGTGAGTTCCGCGCCGCTGTAGTTTTCGATACCGGCATCGGGGGCATTCCACGAGAGTTGTTCAACAGCATCGGGGAAGACGGCGCTGAACGCTGCGGGCTGGCCGGCTACTACCTTGGCAGGACCGGTGATACGGGTGTTGTTGATCGAGATCGTACCCTTCACTTCCGTGTTCCAAGTCTTGTCGCTGTTGATTTCCTCGTAGCTCTTGCTGTCGGGGTTCACGATGGGGGCGTTGTGCGCGCCCACGCAATCTTGGAGATAGGGTTTGCCGTCGATCATCATCACGTTACCCTTATAGTAAGCCATGAGGCCTTGGGGCAACACGCTGCCGCTGAACTCGGTGTTCATGGCTTGTTGGATCTCGTAGCGCGAACGGCTCTTGTTCCAGATGCGGATTTCGTCGTAAACGGCGTCTTGTCCGTTGGCTTCGCCCGACCAGAAATTGAGCGTTCCGAAACCACCGATTCCACTATAGTTGGAACCACCGGTGACAGAACCGGCGCCCTTACCGTCGACATACAGGTTGAAGTTGCCTCTGCTGACCACCATGGCGATGTGGTTCCAGCGGCCAACCTTCAAAGCACCGTAAGCGTGTACGCGCTTTTCGCCCACGGCATCCCAACCGGCGGTGAACGAACCGTCTTCGTTGGCGTGGAACATGAATTGTCCCCAGCGACCGGCCTGCAAGTTCCAGTTTTTTTGAGGCTTTGGGGCTTCACCCAGAACTCAATGGTGCAGTTGGTATAGCTGTCGTTGAAGATATCGGGGATGTTGAAGCCGTTGTTGTTAAACTTGGCGGCGACATTGGGCGTCTGCACGGCGATGGGCGTGCTGACCGTGAGGCGTTGGCTCTCCACACCGCTGTCAAACAGGGCAGAAACGCTGTAAGTGCCGGAGCCATCGATGGTTTGCTCACGCTTTTCGGTGTCGGAGATCTTCACACCATCCTTATAGATGTTGTAAGCCTTGACATTGTGACCACAGGCTTGCGGAGCATCCCAAGTGAGTTGTGTGCCCTTCAACTGCAAGTTGCGGGGCATGGTGTATTGTTCGCCGTAAACGACGCCGCTCACCGTGGTGATCTTACCGCCGGGCACATCGAGCACGCCGTTTTCGGCATCGAGTTCGAGCGGAGTTTCCACACCTTCCTTGTCGAATTCGTAATCGATGATCGACACATTATAGATGTGTCCGCTACCCTTGGCGCGAGAAGCTACCTTAGACTTGGTGCGGGCGTCTACGTTGAAGAAGAATTTGAGAGGTTTCGAGTGGTCGAGACCTTCGCAGAGGTCAGTCAAGTCGTAACCGAACTCCATGGGTTCGTCATGCAACTTGCCGTCTGCCCAACGACCGAGCATAGGAACTGCGGGCGCAGGGTTCATATCGCCGTTGTGGCCGTCGCCTGCCCAGCGGAAGTGGTGCAGATCGATGGTCTTTTCGGGACGTGTGGCATTGGGGTCGGTGGCCACACCCACAGTGAGGAGCATTTCCGAACGGTGGGAGTAGTCCATCTTCACCTTGATGGTGCGCAGCGGACGATAGTTCTTGCGCACATAGTAAAGTTCGGGCTGCCACCAGCCGCCGCTCTGCTTGCGCACTTCTTTGCCGCCCTCTTTCGTGACGCTGTGTGCGGGGAAGCCGTAAGCGTAGGGGCAGTAGATCAGACCGTTGTTGGCCCATCCGCCCCAGGAGTTGGCGATGATCCAAGCACCGACTTCGTCTTTTTCTTTTTCACCGGCCTTACCGTTGCCGTCGAGGTCAAATTCGATGCGATCGTCGTAACCTACCACCGTGAGGGCGTGGTCGACGCTCGTACCCCACCAGCGAACATAGCTTTGCCCCACCACACCGGCTGCCACATTGGCATCCGTGCGGGGAATACCGCCTTGCGCTGCTGCTGAGGCCACACCGATACCGGCGATACCACCGCAAGCGAAGTCAGTGTCGCCGTTGTGGTTCCACAACCAGTTCTTCAACATGTTGCGGCCCTCTTCTGTGCCGACACCCATCGGCAAGTTGCGCGGGGGCAACATGCGGTTGAACATGGCTTCGTGCCACTTCTCGTAACCCGTCATCCAACCATAGTCTTGGCTGTCCCACTCTTTGTAACCGAAGAGGGCCGAGTTACCGCGACCTCCATAGGTCTTCACCGAGGGCACACCCACATGCTGCACAAACTGGTCCTTACCGGAGTTACCGTAGTGAGGAGCCACACGAAGTGCGTGGGATACATATTTTCGGGCAACGAAGCGTTGGTATGGCGGAAGGAGTTCAACTCGTGAGTGAACATATAGGCAATGCGCGATGCCGAACCGCACGAACCACCTTCTTGCGAAATGATGGGCGGGAAGTACATCGTCGCTGCGTTGTTCACGTGGTCGGGGCGCTGGCTCTCTGCAGGAACCGCTGCGCCTTTCAAACGAGCGCGCGAACCGTAGCGCATGAGCGAACGGTCGGGGCGCACGGTGGGATCGTAGTCGGGATATTTCTGACGATCCACTACGAGCTGTGCAGGAAGCGCCGCGGGGAAGGCGACGGCAGCCAGACAGACGAGTTTGAGAATGCTTTTCATATCGGAAATATGAGCGTTATGGGATTGATGAGTCGAGGATTCCGCCGTGGCGGTGGACAACCCGTCGGCACACAAACGGCAACGACGGACGCGGTCTGCTCGAAGAATGTGAAAGAAGGAGAGACCATTCAACACAAAAGTACACTTCTAAGGCTGCAAATTTACACTTTGGTTGGCAAAACAGCAAGAAAGTACGGAGCTTTTCCGCACAGAGACTACGATTTTAACAATCACGCATTGCAAATGCGTCTGTAACTATGTTCCACGACATAAATTTTAGCCTATCATCGGTGGGCGCGCTACTCCTCTTTTATATAGCGGAATATTGCTGTCCGGTAAATTTCAAAACGTAGAAAATCGGTTCATCCGACATTTGGAGGGATGCGGCAACTACCAAAAGTCCTTTTTCTCCAGAGTTCGGTCTGGCCTCTCAATCATTGATTCCACCCCGTCTCCCACCTCAGCTCCCTCAGCCCCCACTTCCCCCAACGCGCGCGCGTTACGCGCGCGTCCGGCGTTTTTTTCGTTATTTGCCTTCACCTCTTCACCATAAGGCCGTAAAAAACTATGCATCAGCAACTTGCAGGTGAAGGCTTCACCCCTCTTTCCTTCACCGGTGAAGGCAAAAAAAGGCACAACCCTTCACCCGCAAAACGCACTGTATCAATAAATTGCGGGTGAAGGTGAAGGGTGAAGGCAAGTATTTCAAACTCGCTGAGTGCGCGATGCGCAGGGGCGTGTCCGTCCGCGCGTAAGGAGGTGCGGAGGAGGAAACGGCGAACGGCAGGAGCAGGAAGGAGCGTGCGTCGTTTCCCCCCAAAATGGGGAGGAAGAAGAGAAAATGAGGGAAGTTTCGCAAGAAAGTCCACAAGTTTTCGTTCGATTCCTCCCCATTCTCCAAAAAATAAAATATTTTCTCGCGAAAGATTCGATTATTCGAAACTAAAGTCTTACTTTTGCGCTTGATAAAACACAACTTTCCCTTCATCCCGCCGCACTGCGGCGTCTATATAGCGCAGAGTCGAGGAACTTTTCCCGACCCTCGGGCGCAAATGCTCTTTGACTTACTGAACCATCGCGACTTTGCCTTATCCCTGCCTATCGGAACTGCCCCAAGAGACGCAGCCCCTCCCAATCGGGAGACATTTGCACGACTGCGACCCACCCTTTGAGGTTGGGACGGAAAGAAGGAGGAGCAAAGGCCTGTTTTTCTTCCACAAAAAAAAAGGGGCATTCGCTTTCTTTGGACAACGCGCTTTGGGCAAGCCCATTCGTTTTTTGTCCTGCTCCCGGGCGGCCAATCCGGCCATCATTATTTATTTTTTTTGGGGGGGGCTGCTTTTTGAAAAAGAAAGCCCGAAGTCCTCTTCTAAAGGGCTTCGGGATGGATTTTTCTGCCGTTTTGAAGTTTACCGGACAGCAATAGATCGTAAAAGTTCGCACTCAGTCGAGGCGACCGGCCTGCTCTTCGGGCGTCCATTCGCAGAACGGGCGCGCAGTGAGGGCAGCGTTGTAGTAACGGCGGTGGCCTGTCACTTCGCGGCCGAGCCATTCGGGGCGTTCGAAGGGCGCATCGATCGCAGGGAGTTCGATTTCCGCCACGGTCAAGCCCGCATTGACACCGAGAAACTCATCGACTTCGTAGGTCAGTTCACCGGCCGGAACGAGCCAGCGCACTTTCCACTGCGCCCGGCAAACACAGGGCGAGCAACAAGCGCGCTTCGTCGGCCGTGATCTCTTTCTCCCACTCGAAACGTGAGAGTCCGCCGTCGAGCGAAGGCCCTTTGACGGTGAGGTAACCACGATCGTCGCGCAACCGCACGCGCACCGTACGCTGCCCGTCGGCACAAAGATAGCCTTGGGCAATGTGCGTGTGCGAAGTAGCGTGGGCTTTGTAGTCGCCCTCCACCAGAAATTTGCGTTCGATCTCTACGAGCATTTTACAATAGGGTCATGGCCGCAATGAGCAATAAGGCCAGCACCACAAAGACGGCAACAATGGAGATGAAGATACGTCGACCGCTGGCCGCTTCACGGCGAGCTGCGTCTTGCTTGTGGCGGGAGTTGGGGGTGGAATGCCGGTTCATGTGATAAAGATTTAGTGGGCATCGGCGGCGCGAAGGGGGCGGCGAGTTTATTCGTCGGTGGTTTCGGCAAACTCCATGAGATAGGCTTTGATGAAGCCGTCGAGTTTACCGTCCATCACGCCGTTGACGTCCGAGGTTTGATAATTGGTGCGGTGGTCTTTCACGCGGCGATCGTCGAATACGTAGGAACGGATCTGCGATCCCCACTCAATTTTTTTCTTGCCCGCTTCGATCTTGGCCTGTGCGGCCTTGCGCTTTTGGAGCGCGCGGTCGTAGAGTTGCGAACGGAGCAGGCGCATCGCGTTTTCGCGGTTCTCGAGCTGCTTACGGCTCTCGGTGTTTTCGATGAGGATTTCTTCTTCCTCGCCCGTGTCGGGGTCTTTGTATTGGTAGCGGAGGCGCACACCGGTTTCGACCTTGTTGACGTTCTGTCCGCCGGCACCACCGGAGCGGAAGGTGTCCCAGCTCAAGCAAGCGGGATCGACGTACACTTCGATCGAATCGTCGACCAGCGGCGTAACGAACACCGAGGCGAACGACGTCATGCGCTTACCCTGTGCGTTGTAGGGGCTGACGCGCACCAAGCGGTGCACACCGTTCTCGCTTTTGAGGAAGCCGTAGGCCATTTCGCCCTCGATTTCCATCGTCACGGTCTTGATGCCGGCTTCGTCGCCGTCCTGCAAGTTGCAGATCGTCGTCTTGTAACCGTTGCTTTCGGCGTAGCGCAGATACATGCGCATGAGCATCGAAGCCCAGTCTTGCGCTTCCGTGCCGCCGGCGCCCGAGTTGATTTTTGAGCACACAGGGCATGGCATCTTCTTCTTGGCGCAGCATGTTCTTCAGCTCCAGATCTTCGACCGCTTCGATGGCGCGTGCATAGTCAGCGTCCACCTCTTCTTCGGTCACCATTTCGTCTTTGTAGAACTCAAAGGCCAGTTGGAGCTCGTCGGCCAGCGTTTTGGCTTCTTTGTAGCCGTTGATCCACTTTTCCAAGCCCTTGACGAGTTTCATTTGCTCTTCCGCGCGCTCACGATCGTCCCAAAAAGAAGGATCTTGGGTGCGGAGTTGTTCTTCCTCGTACTGCATTTTCTTGGCGTCGATGTCGAGATAGCGATGCAATTGCTCGACGCGATCATGCACGGCTTTAAGTTGTTCGGCTGTTATCATATTGGGATTGGAGTGGAATCTCTGTGTGTGCGCCGCCGTCGGGGAAGACCTCCTCCGCACGGGGCTTGACGACTACAAAAGTAGTGAATGCGCGGCGATTGACAAAATTATTCACCCCACGAAACGCCGTTTGCCCCCACCGAAATGCGGTGAGGGCAAACCTAATGTGGCACCGGCCGACGGCTCGGCGGGCTGTTTTTGCCTTCGATTTAGGACTTCGACGGCGTTTCGGCGTACATTTGTTCGATCAGTGCGGCATAGCGTTCGTAGACCACGCGGCGTTTGATTTTGAGCGTGTTGGTGAGTTCGCCGCTTTCGATTGTGAAAGGTTTGGGCAGCAGCACGAAGCGCTTGATTTTCTCGTAGGCCGCCAAGTCTTGTTGCAGCGTTTCGATGCGTTCGGCCAAGTGGTTCACCACACGCGGGTCGTTGCAGAGCGCTTCGCGGCTGTCCACCTCGATTCCTTCGGCCTTTGCCCACGTTTCGAGCACCGAATAGTTGGGCACGATGAGGGCCGAAACGAATTTGCGGCGGTCAGCCACTACCACCACCTGATCAAAGTTGCGGTCGATACTGAGTTTGCCTTCGATGGCCTGCGGGGCGATGTATTTGCCGTTGCTTGTTTTGAACAAGTCCTTGATACGGTCGGTGATGTAGAGTTCGCCATCTTTGAGGTAGCCGGCATCGCCTGTACGGAACCAACCGTCTTCGGTGAAGGAGGCCGCGGTGGCCTCAACATTCTTGTAGTAGCCGGGCGTCACGTTGCCTCCGCGCACCAGAATCTCGTTGTTCTCGCCGATCTTCACTTCCACGCCGGGCAGCGGGCGACCGATCGAACCGAGCGTGACGGGGCGTGCGGGATCGTCGCACGACACCGTGGCGCAAGTCTCCGTCAGTCCGTAGCCGGCAGCCATGCCGAAACCGACAGCATGCACGAAGCGCTCCACTTCGGGCGGAATGGTGGCACCCGCCACGGGGAAGAGGTGCGCGCGATCCAGGCCGAGCGTTTTGCGCAGCAGGCGCAAGAGCGTGCGGTCGTAGGCCGCATATTTCATACGCAGCGCAAACGGCGGACGCTTGCCCTGCGAGGTGTATTTCTCCCACACCTCGGCGCCGACCTTCAACGCATCTTTAATAAGGGCGCGCTGCACAGCGCCGCCGCTCTCCATCTTGTCGAGCACACCTTGATAGACTTTCTCCCAGAAGCGCGGCACGGCACTCATGCACGTGGGACGTACCTCGCGCATGCTCTGCTGAATGTCGAGCGGACGGAGGTTGATGGCCAAACGCACACCGCAGGTCAAACAGAGTTTCGACCATCCGCCTTCAAAGACGTGGCTGAAGGGCAAAAAGTTGATCGACACATCGTCGGGCGTGAGATCGTAGATTTTCGTATGGGCGGCGAAGGTGAAATGATACTGCGAGTGCAGGAGAATCACCCCCTTCGACTGGCCGGTGGTGCCGCTCGTGTAGAGGATATTGGCCATATCGCTGAATTCGGCCTCGCTCACGCGACGCTGCACCTCACTCTCGTGGGCGCCGTCGCGGTCGCCGAGCGCCAAAAACTCGTTGAAGCTCAATGAAAGACGGTCGTCTTTGTGGCGCTTCACCTCGGGGTCGAAGATGACGATGTGTTCCAGCTTGTGGCAAAGCCCCAACACACTCCACACCGTGTCATACTGCTGTTGCTCGCCCACGAAGATGATGCGGATCTCGGCATCGTTCATCATGAACTGCACCTGGGCGCCGCTCGTGGTGGCATAAAACGGCACGCACACCGCACGGGTGCGGAAGGCGCCGAACTCCACGTAGAGCGATTCGGGCTTGTTTTGCGAAAAGACCGCAATGCGATCTTGCACCCCCACACCGAGGTGAACGAGTGAGCGGGCGGAGCGGTGCACCCGGTCGGCAAATTGATTCCACGACACACCGATCCATTTCGAACGGCTGTAGTCGCGATATTGCAAGGCGACACGGTCGCCATAGACACGGGCCGACTCCTCAATGAGTCGGGAGAGATGACAGTTGATTTGCATGATGCGATGAAGCGTGAGCTGATTACACCACAAAAAAATACTACTTTTTCTGCATTCGACACGCACCACTCTGCACAAAAATTCCTCTTCTGAGCAAATTTATTCCCTCTACGCGAAAAACTGCACACCACAGAGTGGAAATCTCGCGCACCCTCGCGGTCGGCGGTAGTCCACGGCATAGTGGCGCACCGGCCCTTGCTCGGGGCCTTTCTGCCGCACTTCGCTCCACAACCAACCTTGGTCTTTGAATTGGCGCACCATCGTTTCGAAACGTCGGCGAGCGATGCGCGTTTCGCTTTCGACGCGCCGCTGCGAATAGTAGAAAGGTTTGAAATGAAACACATAGGCTTGCTTCACCAGCAGCCAATCGAAGAGCACCACTTCGTCGGGCGCGAGCAAATAGTCGCGAAGGCGAACGACGTTAATGCACATCGGGGCTTCGATCTTCGAGAGCATCGAAGCACAAGAAAGCGGGGAATTCATGTTTTCAAATTAGATTTTAGGCACCTACCCGACGGGGAAATCGAGCAAGTGCGGTGTTTTTCTTTGAACATAGATGAGGTGTGGAGCAAAGGTAGTCATTTATCGGCGAACGCGACGAGAGGGCGGCGAACTTTTGTCCGAGGCGAGGCGCCATTCGGCAGAAATGCTCGCGCCGCGTGCCGACCGCCGATCGAATGTGGAGCGCAAAGCATCACGAGTTGACGCCCGTCGCGGCGGCGCCCTTTCCCATCGGCACCCCCACCACAAACAGCAATTCCCCGCCTGTCTTCAGCAGACAGGCGGGGAATTTATTTTCCGATAGAGGAGACTTCGAGCGCACACGGCGGTGCGCCGAAGGACAGAACATGGGGATTAGCGAACGCGCTTCGAGCCGTCGCTTTCAATCACGATGCCGTGGGCGTCTTTGCCGACGGGGCGACCGAGCAGGTCGTGTGCTTGACCCGAAGCCTTGGCAGCGGCAGCGCGCACCTCGTTGATGCCCACCGTGAAGTCGGTCTTTTCAAACGTCCAGATCGAACCGCCTTGATCGGCCGGCTTGAGTACCACGGTTTTGTAGTTGGCGGGCTGGGCAAACCAGCTGTAAGCGCCGCTCTCGTCGAGGATGTTCACCCCGGTACGGCCACCGCCGGTCGAGTACAAGCGCGTCTGCCAAATGTATTTGCCGGCGGGCGTGTCGGCAGCGGCGGTCTTCACCGTGGCGCCTTCGCGAACGGGATAGATCGTGGCGGCTTTCTCACCGGCCTTGTTGATGATCGTGATGCCGTTGTTCGACTTGATCACATACCAGAGGGCATTGGAGGGCACTTTCGAACCGCTCACCACCTTCGAGGGGTAAATATCGCCGTTGGCGTCAAGGCGAGCCACATAGTCATCGTAGTAGGCGTTGCGGATGACGTAGAGGTAGTTCTGATCGATGGCCTCGAGCGGTGTGGTGCGGGGGTATTGCAGGAACTGCTCATACTGCGCCACCAACTCGTTGTACGTCGCTTGCGTGACATTGCCCGACTTGGCCAAAGCGGCCTTGATGCGCGTCACCACGTTGTTGAGGAAGGCCACTGCCGCGCGAGAGGGCTGTCCGGGCACGTTGGGTTGAGCGTCGGCCAGCGTGTTGTTGCAGCGCGTGAGCAAACCGTTGAGCATGACACGGAAGTCGGCTTCTTCGATATACCAGGTGCCGGGATTGCAGAGCGAGGGGTCGTCGAAGGCCACCACGCGGTTCACGTTGGGCACGTCGTTCGTTTTGTCGTTCGAACCGAAGCTCTTGATGAAAGGCGCTTGGTGTTCGAACCGGCCGAAGCACTGTAGTCTTCAACCGCCGAGATCACGACGACACCGGGCACATATTCGTAGTTGCCGCTGGGCACCTTGGCCGCATCGATGCGCAAGGGCGTACCGGGTTGAGCGGTCATTGTGGCGGCTTGGTCGTAGGTGGGGAGCTGTGCGAAGTTGCCACTGTGCACTGCGCGCAGGGCATAGCCTTCGCCCGAGGGTACAAAGCTGAAGAGTTCTTCGGCGTCGTCTTGCTGTCCGTAGTGTACGCGGAGGTTACCGCCCACTTCGTAGAGCGTGGAGCTGCATACTTCTTCTTATAGTAGGTCGAGGCCGAAACTAGGCGATAGACCTTGCCGGCTTCGGGCTGCACTACGGCGCACTCGCGGAGGGCGTTGATGGCATTGCGCACCTTTTGCACGGCACCGGTGGCGTTGGCGCCGGCGGCCTTCGCGGCGTTCACCGCATTGCGGAAGGTGGTGTAGTCGGCTTGCGACACGTGACCCACTTTACCGGGCTTGATGGCCTTCAAGTAGCCTTCGGCCTGTGCCACCACCTGGTCGAATTCCGTATCTTCGGCGGGGAAGAAGTAGTGCTTGGCATAGGTGAACTTCATCGCGTCGAAGATCGCAGAATGGCTTTGCAGACGGAGCAGGAACGAGGTCCAATCCTTTTGTTTGGCGGGCAGCCAAGCGATTTCGGAGAGGGCTTGCAGACGGGGCAGGAGCTGATATTCCAGCTCGGCGTTGTTGTTGGTAGTCTCGGTCCACATGTTGCCTTGCACACCGAGGGCGAATTGCGAGCGACTGCCGAGGTTGGCGAGCGGATCATAGTTGTAGACCGTGGCCACGCTGTTCACATTGTTGTCACCCCAGCCACCGCGATACACTTCGTTCACGTCGGCTTCGCCGGGCGACACTTGCATCCAGTCGAGATAGAGGCGGTTGTAGGGGCACATCACGCTTTGGAAACCGTAGTCGGCGGCCACTTGTTCGGTGGGCTTGTCCCAACGCTTGCCGTCGGGCAAGTTCCAGGCCATGATGAGGGGCTTCACTTTCGTGGTCGGCTTCTTCCAGAAGTTGGTCTTGTCCTTGGCGATGAGTTCGTCCCACACCACGATTTGTTTCTTATACTTCGTTTGCAGGAACTCGGCGAGTGCTCAACCAACCAAGGTTGGAGTTCTTCCACGCCCGAGAGTTTTTCGTCTTGAATACGCTTGCGGCAGAGGGCGTTGTTCTTCCAACGGTCGGTGGGACATTCGTCACCGCCGAGGTGGATGTACTTGCCGGGGAACACTTCGGCCACGTGGCCGAGCACGGTCTTGAGGAAGTCGATCACCTTGTCGTCGCCCACGTTGAGCACGTCGTGCGAGATACCGGGGGTGATGCGCACTTTGTACTGCTGCTTGGGCAGGCAAGAGAGTTCGGGATAGGCGGCCAAAGCGGCTACCATGTGGCCGGGCATATCGATTTCGGGCATGATCTCGATGTTGCGAGCGGCGGCGTAGGCCACGATCTCACGCAGATCGGCCAACGTGTAGTACATGCCGCGACCGTATTCCGTGTCGTCGAAGAACCAGGGGTTGATACCGTCGTTCACAAACGAACCGGCGCGACGGCTACCCACCGAAGTGAGTTTGGGATATTCGGGGATCTCGATGCGCCAGCCTTGGTCGTCCGTCAAGTGCCAGTGCAGGCGGTTCATCTTGTAGAGGGCGAGCATGTCGATGATGCGCTTCACCTCCGTCTTGTCGAAGAAGTGGCGCGCCACGTCGAGCATGTAGCCGCGATGGCGGAGCAGGGGCTTGTCGTTGATGTCAAGTCCGGGCACACTCCAATCGGCCGTGGGGGCGGGGGTGCCGGCAAAGAAGGCGGGGGGCAGCAACTGGCTGAGCGTTTGCAGACCGTAGAAGAAACCGGCGCGAGAAGAAGCGCGGATTTCTACGCCGTTGGCGGTGACGGTGAGCTTGTAGGCTTCAGCGCCCAGGCTGCGATCGGTGAGCAGGCTCACGGCACCGGCTTCGGCGCTCGAACCCGATGCTTTCGTCGTCACGGCGCTACCGGTGGCCTTGCCCAAACGGGCGGCGAAGTCGGTGGCCAGCTCCTTGACACTGTCGGCCGGGAAGCTCACGGTGCGGAGCGTCTTGGCATTGAGCTTGACGCCGGTCTTCATCGTGAGGCTCTGCGGATAGGGGATGAGCGCGGGGAGCTTGCTGTAGCCCTCGAACGTGGCGGCATCCTCGAAGCTGATGACGTTGTTGGGGTCGTTGTCGGCCAACCAGAGGCCTACTTCCTGACCCACGCCGGAGCCGCCCCATTGGTTGAAGGAGAGCTCGTTGTGACCGACGGGATGGATTTCGAAATAGTCTTTGTTCTTTTTCGAAGTCTGCACAACAAACTGCGTGTAGGTCGATGCCTTGCGCGAAGCCACCACCATGCCGTTCTGGCGCTGCGAGGTGACGTAGAGCTGCTGGCCGAGTTTGTTGGTGATGGTGCAACCGGTGGAGAGGTTGCCCTCAAACTTCCACAACTGTGCGCCGCGGCCGGTCATACCGGCTTGCTTCACATTCTGTGCATCGGTACGCGCCTCAACGACATTGCCGCCGTTGACAAACTTGATGAAATACCACGTGACGTTGCTCCCGCTACTGAGCTTGGGGAGCGTCGCCGCCGTGAGCGCCGCCACAGAAGTGAGCAGCGCCATGAAGAAAAGAAGTAATCTTTTTTGCATGGTGGGGTTGACAATAGGTTTAATGATAGTTCTACGGCAAAAGTAGTTTTTTTTTTCGAGACGAACGGCTTTTCGACACACAAGTGTGCGAAAATCACGCTTTTGTCCTTTTCCGGCACTCCCCCACCCGTTTTTTACGCCTCGAGCCGCCTACTGCCTTCAAGCGGCTTTCCGCCCCGTCGAAAAGTGGGGAACTTTGCAGAAAAAGACCACTCCTTTGCAGACAAAACGGACTGTTTTTTGCCCAAGAAAGGGGGAATATCCGGCATGAAAAAGCAGAAAAAAATACCCACGCGAAAAGATGCATCACGATCTTGCACAACCGCGCGCAAAACGCCACACCCCCACTTGGACAAATGTACCTGAAGCGTGTACAACCGACTCAATTATATATAGAAAGATAAATAGCACTACAAAAGGGACGTCATATCCTCAAAAAGAACCCTCCCCTGGGCTGGGCGATAAGCCCTAAAAAAAGAAGCGCGCGCGAAAAAGAATAAAAAAACGACCGGTTTTCAACACGGTCGAGGGGTGTGGTGCGGCAGAGCCGACCACACAAGAGCCCCCGTTGGGGGAGGAAGGAGGAACAGAGGGGAGGGAAAAGAGCAAAAACGGTGGGAAGAGAATCGACAATCACATAAAAAAACGAGCGAAACGCAAGGCATGTGCTGAGAAAACCGTAAATTTGCAAGCTAACTGAACGCACACCACGCATCGCAGCACTTCATTTACACGATGGGGAGTGTGCCTCTTTCCACTTTAACCTGCAATACCCCATGTCGGTAGAAATCACCAAAGTGCAAAACCGTGCGGAGCTCAAACAGTTCATCCGCTTCAACTACGAACTCTATAAGGACAACGCTTTTTCCGTGCCCGACCTGCTCGAGGATATGCTCGACACCTACAACCCGAAGAAGAACCCGGCCTTCGAATTCTGCGAGGCTGAATACTTTTTGGCGCGACGCGACGGAAAAATCGTGGGACGTGTGGCTTGTATCATCAACCACAAGGCCAACCGCACGTGGAACGAACAGACGGCTCGCTTCGGCTGGATTGATTTCATCGACGATTTGGAAGTGAGCGGTGCCTTGCTGCGCCAAGCCGAAGACTGGGCGCGCGAACATCACTGCACCAAACTCGTGGGACCGCTCGGTTTCACCGATCTCGACGCGGAGGGCATGCTCATCGACGGCTTCGACCAGCTCTCGACCATGTCGACGATCTACAATTTCCCCTACTATCCGCAGCATCTTGAGCACTACGGCTACACCCACGAAATCGATTGGGTGGAACGCAAGATCTTTGTGCCGGAAGACGGGCACGAAGCCGACCAAGCGAAGTACTTCCGTGTGGCAGAAATCGTGCGCCAACGCCTCAACCTCCGTGTGCGCAAATTCAAGAGCGTGAAGGAGATCCGCGAAGGGGGCTACCTCTATCGCGTCTTCGACGTGGTGAACAAGGCCTATGCGCCCCTCTTCGGTTTCAGTGAGATCAACCGCGCACAGGTCGACAAATATGCCGACCAATACCTGCAGTTCCTCGATCTCCGCCTGCTCACGGTGGTCGAAACGGCCGAGGGCGAACCGGTGGCCATGGGCGTGGGCATGGGATCGCTCTCCCACGCGCTGCAAAAGGCCAAGGGCAAACTCTTCCCCTTCGGATGGTGGCACTTGTTGAAGGCCATTTATCTGAAGCGCTCCAAGATCATCGACCTCCTGCTCGTGGCTGTGCTGCCCGAATATCAGAGCAAGGGCGTGAACGCCATGCTCTTTGCCGACATCATTCCCATTGCCAAAGAGATGGGCTTCAAATGGGCGGAAAGTCATCCGCAGCTCGAGACCAACAACAAGAGTCAAGATCAGTGGAAGCACCTCGACCAAGTGGTGCACAAGCGCCGCCGCTGCTACCAAAGCCGATCGAAGCCTGATGCCCCCACCCTACTCGCACCGGCACGCTGAGCCCTAATGACTCACCGCCCTGCCCTTGGATCGACATCCCCGCACCGGGCACCGCGATTCTCTCTTCTCTTTTCCTTTCACCCCACAACCTTTCCCCATGTCCGACGAAATTCTCGACGTCAACACCCGCAATGCCGCCGACTACAGCGAAGACTCCATTCGCCACCTCGACGACATGACCCACATTCGCATGCGCCCCGGTATGTATATCGGACGCCTCGGCGACGGATCGCATGCCGAAGACGGTATTTATGTGCTGCTCAAAGAGAGCATCGACAACTCGATCGACGAGTTCAACGAGGGTTTCGGTAAGAAAATCGAAGTCGAAATCACGGACGAACTCACGGCTTCGATCCGCGACTACGGCCGCGGCATTCCGCTTGGCAGCTTGATTCCCGCCGTTTCGCAGTTGAACACCGGCGGTAAGTACGACAACGATCAGTACACGGCCTCGGTCGGACTGAACGGTGTGGGTTTGAAAGCCGTCAATGCCCTCTCGCGCAGATTTGTGGCGCGCGCTTGCCGCGACGGACAGTTCAGAGAAGCCACCTTCGAAGGCGGAAAACTCATCGAAGACCGCAGCGGCGAGACGGAAGAAGAGAACGGCACCTACATTTTCTTCGAGCCCGATCCCGCCCTCTTCCTCAACTACCGATTCCACGCGGAGTTCATCGAAACGATGCTCCGCAACTACACGTATCTCAACACGGGATTGGCCATTTTCCACAACGGCCGCCGTATCATCTCCCGCAACGGTCTGGAAGATCTCCTCACCGACAACATGACCTCGCAGGGGCTTTACCCCATCGTCCACCTCAAAGGCGAAAACATCGACATCGCCTTCACCCACACCGGGCAGTATGGCGAGGAATACTACTCGTTTGTCAACGGACAGCACACCACGCAGGGCGGTACGCACCAAAGTGCCTTCAAAGAGCACATCGCGCGCACCATCAAGGAGTATTTCGGCAAGAACTACGACGTGCAGGACGTGCGCAACGGACTGGTGGCGGCCATCGCTGTGCGTGTGATCGAACCGATGTTCGAATCGCAAACGAAAATCAAACTCGGTTCGCTCACCATGGCGCCCGACAAGGACAAGAACGGACAGCCCTTCGCCCTGAGCGGCGTGAGCGTCAACAAGTTTGTGGGCGACTTCGTCAAGGAACAGGTGGACAACTACCTCCACAAGCACCTCGACGTGGCGGAAGTGATGCAGCAAAAGATTCAGGAGAGCGAGAAAGAGCGCAAAGCCATCGCCGGCGTGACGAAACTCGCCCGCGAACGCGCCAAAAAAGCCAATCTCCACAACAAAAAGCTCCGCGACTGCCACGTGCATCTCAACGATGCGCCGCCCAAGCCCAAGCGCGGACAGGACGAAGTGGTGGATCTGCGCTTCGACTCGAGCATTTCATCACCGAGGGCAACTCGGCCTCCGGAAGCATCACGCAATGCCGCGATGTCAACACGCAAGCCGTGTTCTCTCTCCGCGGCAAACCCCTCAACTCCTACGGACTGACGAAAAAAGTGGTCTACGAGAACGAGGAATTCAACCTCTTGCAGGCCGCACTCAACATCGAAGACGGGCTCGACGGCTTGCGCTACAACAAAGTCATCATCGCCACCGATGCCGACGTGGACGGTATGCACATTCGCCTGCTGATGATGACCTTCTTCCTCCAGTTCTTCCCCGATCTGGTGAAGAAGGGACACGTCTATATCCTGCAAACGCCGCTCTTCCGCGTGCGCAACAAGAAAAAGGCCGCCCCCGCCGAAGCCAATGCCGACGAGAAAGGCAAAAAGAAGGCAGCCGGCGGCAAAAACGCGGCGAGCAAAAACACCGGCGCGAAGAAGGCGCGCGGCAGTGCACGCACCGAATACGAAACCGTCTACTGCTACAACGAAGAAGAGCGCATCGCCGCCGTGCAACGCCTCTCGCCCAACCCCGAAATCACCCGATTCAAAGGACTCGGCGAGATCTCGGCCGACGAATTCAAGAACTTCATCGGCCCGGATATGCGACTCGAACCCGTCACGCTCCACAAAAGCGACAAAGTGAAGGAACTTCTGGCTTACTACATGGGCAAGAACACCATGGAACGCCAAAACTTCATCATCGACAACCTCGTCATCGAAGAGGACATTGTCGACGCCGCCACAGAATAATCCCCGTTTTCGGCCGCTGCCTGCCCTTTTCGAGCACCTTTGCGCAGGATCAGATGTCGCCGCACGACCGAACACGCCATCCTTCTCCCTCGTTTTTCCCTCATGTCCTCTCATTCGACCAACGCTCCGCACGAGCCCCGGAATGAGGTCGGCCGACCGGCCGAAAAAGTAGCGCTTTTTCCCGGTAGTTTCGACCCCTTCACCATCGGACACGCCAGCATCGTGCGCCGCGCCCTCACCCTCTTCGACCGCGTCGTGGTGGGCGTGGGCTATAACATCAACAAACGCTCGTTTTTCACCCCCGCCGAGCGCGTCGAAGCCATCCGCCGCCTCTACGCCCACGAACCTCGCGTGGAGGTTGAGGCCTATGACGATCTCACGGCCGATCTGGCGCTGCGGGTCGGCGCGCGCTTCGTGTTGCGCGGCATCCGTTCGGTCAAAGACTTCGAATATGAGCGCGATCTCGCCGGTATCAATCACCGCCTTTCGGATGTCGAGACCGTGCTCCTATTCACCGAACCGCAATATGCCGACATCTCTTCCACCGTGGTGCGCGAACTGCTCTCCTTCGGCAAAGATGTCAGTGCTTTCCTCCCCGAAACTCCCAACAACTCACCCCTCACATGAAGTTTTCCTCCTTCGCAGCAAGGTTTTCTGACGCTCGTTGTCGCCCCTGCTCACCCTGCTTCCCACCACTGCGCAGCGACGTCGCGCTCTCGATCAGCCCGATCCTGATTTAATGCGCAAACTCACCATCGCGCAGTTGGCCGTCACCCAACTATATGTCGACAGTGTCGATCAGAAAAAAACTCGTCGAAAATGCCATCAACGGCATGCTTTCGAAGTTGGATCCCCACTCGGCCTACTCCAACCCCCGAAGAAACGCGCCGCATGAACGAACCGCTCGAAGGCAACTTCGAAGGTATCGGCGTGCAGTTCAATATGCTCGAAGACACCCTCGTGGTGATTCAGACCATCGCCAAAGGCCCGTCGCAAAAAGCCGGCATCGTCAACGGCGACCGCATCGTTTCGGTCGACGGACGCCCCATCGCCGGGGTGAAACTTGAGCGCGACAGCATCATGAAACTGCTTCGTGGCCCCAAAGGCACGAAGGTGAAGCTCGGCATCGTCCGCCCTTCTGTGCGCGAACCTCTCACCTTTGTCGTCACCCGCGACAAGATTCCGATGAACACCCTCGATGCGGCTTACATGATAGCCCCGGGTGTCGGCTACATCCGCCTCGATCGTTTCGGCGCCACCTCGGGTAAAGAGGTGCGCGACGCCATCCAGCAACTCAAAAAGCAGGGCATGAAAGACCTACTCCTCGACTTGGAGAGCAACGGCGGCGGTTATCTCGGCGCCGCTGTGGAAGTGGCCAGCCAATTCCTCAACCCCAAAGATTTGGTGGTCTACACCGAAGGCCGCGCCACGCCGAAACAGGTGTTTGACGCCCTCTCCGGCGGACTTTTCCGCAAGGGACGTTTGGTTGTCCTCGTCGATGAGTTCAGTGCCTCGGCCGCCGAGATCGTTACCGGCGCCGTGCAAGACCACGACCGCGGTTTGGTGGTCGGTCGCCGCACCTTCGGCAAGGGACTCGTGCAGCGCCCCATCGATCTGCCCGACGGCTCGATGATTCGCCTCACCACCAGCCACTATTTCACCCCCTCCGGTCGCTGCATTCAGAAGCCCTACACGCCCGGCCAGAAAGAAGACTACTCACAAGACCTCGAAAAGCGATTTAAGCACGGCGAACTCCTCCATGCCGACTCCATTCACCTCGATTCCACGCAGGTGTTCAAGACCTTAGTGGAGGGTCGCAAGGTTTACGGCGGGGGCGGTATCATGCCCGACGTCTTCGTGCCCCTCGACACGGCGGCCTACACCAAATACTACATGGCCATGCGTCGCCACAACCTCTTCAACGACGCCGCTCTGCGCTATGTCGATCAAAACCGCACCACGCTCTTGGAGCGCTACAAGCGTTTCGACGACTTCGAGAAGCAGTTTGAAGTGCCCGCCGAGCTCATTACCCGCGTTGAGGCCGAGGCGGCCAAAAAGAACGTGAAGCCCAAAGACGAAGCTGAGCGCAAAGCCACGATGGACGACCTGAAATTTGTGTTGAAGTGCCTCATCGCCTACGATGTTTGGGATCGCAACGAGTATTACACACTCGTCAACCGCAAAAACGATGTGGTGAAAGAAGCCCTCCGCCAACTTTCGGTGAATCGCAACATCCCCACCGGCACGCGCTCGCGCTGATCGGCGACCCACTTCTCTCTCCGGCGGTGTAAGGCGACGATTTCCGACGCCGGCTCGGCTCTTTGCGTCCCCAACGGCGCGACCGGCTCCTGTGCACTGCCGACAAAAATCAAAAACTCGGTGACCGAATCTCAATCGGCCACCGAGTTTTTTTGTCCTCAGACACTGCTTATTGGGGAGATAACGCACGCCCATGAACGAACTTACTCTGCTTACAGTTACCACACTGTGCTTTGCGAGTGCAACATGCACTACACGACGACATTTCGCCGCAACCTCCGAGCGCCCGGCGCATCGGTTTTCCGTCTTCCACTGAGGCGGTGCCCAAAACTGCGAAACCCTTGTGTGCTTCATCGTCATAGATTCTGTAGTCAACCGGTTGGGACTCACCGCCGACCGCCCATTTTGACAAGCCTTACAAACAGGAACGAGACGCTTGTCGGAGCGTGTTCGGCATCTTTGGGTTTCGAACGCTGCAAAGTTGTGGACTTTTTGTGACACAGAGTGACAAACGCCCACAGGCTTGCGTTAAATCCTTCGCCGGAAGGACATTTCGTGCGCATCGCGCGCACTTTCGCGGCGAAAGCCGAGCGTTTTTTCGTAATTTCGCATCGTCTACGCACTCACTTCCCTTCTATTTTCTCCCCATGACCATTCTTCTCTTCAGCCTCATCCTGCTCATCGGTGCCTTTGCCGCCGGTTTGCTCGGCTCGCTCACCGGTTTGGGCGGCGGGGTGGTCGTCATCCCTCTGCTCACACTCTGTTTTGGGGTCGACTTCCACTATGCCGTCGGTGCCGCCCTCGTGGCGTCGATCGCCACCTCCAGCGGTTCGGGTGCGGCCTATGTCAAAGAGGGCATCACCAACATCCGTTTGGGCATGCTCCTCGAGATCGCCACCACCCTCGGCGCGGTGGCCGGTGCCGCCGTGGCCATCTATCTCAACAACTCCGTCTTGGCCGTCATCTTCGGCGGCGTGCTCATCCTCACCGCCCTCTCGCAGCGACGCAAACACGAGGACCACTCGGGCGTGAAAGGCAGTGCCTTGGCCGAAAAGCTCAAACTCTACGGCACCTATCCCGACAAAAACGGACAACCCGTGCCCTACCAACTCACCAACGTGGCGGGCGGCTTCGGCGTGATGCTCTTGGCCGGCCTGCTTTCGGGCATCCTCGGCATCGGATCGGGCGTGCTGAAAGTGCTGGCCATGGACAACTGCATGAAAGTGCCGTTCAAAGTGAGCACCACCACGTCTAATTTCATGATCGGTGTCACCGCTTGCGCCTCGGCCGTGGTCTACATTCAGCGGGGCAACATCGTGCCGGGCATCGCCTTTCCCATCATGATCGGCGTTCTCCTCGGTGCCCTCACCGGCGCCCGCCTGCTCAAACGCATGGACGTGTCGTTGCTGCGCAAAATCTTCTTCTTCGCCATTCTCGCCGTCGCCCTCAACATGATCTACATGGGCTTCACCGGCGGACTCAACCACTAATGCCTCGCTCACAATGAAACTCGACATCCAACAACTCATCGGCAACACCCTGCGCCGCGGTGTCACGCTGGCTTGCCTGCTGGCTGCGCTGGGCGGGCTCTACTATCTGGTGACACACGGCGGAGAACCCGTGCCCGACTATCGTCATTTCGACCCAACCACAGCGGCCGCGCAGACCCATTTCACCACCCTGACGGGCATCGTGCGCGGTGTGGCGGCCTTCGACGCCTACAGCTGCATTCAGCTCGGCGTGGTGGCGCTCATCCTCACCCCCATCCTGCGCGTAGTGCTCTCGCTTCTCGACTTCACCCTCGAGCGCGATTGGCTCTATGCCGGCATCACCGCCACCGTACTGGCCGTGATCGTCGTTAACTCCATCGGCGGATTTTGAAAAGTGGACACATTTTGCTTGAAAACGCTCCACTTTTCGGCAAAAGCCCACAACTTTTTTCCCCTGATTATGAGCATTCAAGCACCCCAACGTGGTTCTCTTTAGCCGCTTTGGGGTGCTTTTCTGTTGTTTTATTTGCCCCGAAGAAAAGAAATTCGCATATTCGCAGTAAGTTTCATTCTAATATATGTTGTATGGTTAAATCTTTACTCTCTATCGCAATGTTCTTGGCCACCGGTCTCACGGCTGCTGCTCAAGACAATCTCGTGAAGAACGGCGACTTCGAAAGCTGGGACGGCGGTGCCCCCGCACAATGGCAGAAAAGTGGCAAAGGAAGCCCCTCGAATGCCACGGTGAAGGAAGCCGCAGAAGGCCGCAGCGGAAAGGCGCTCGAAAGTAGAGCACAAGGGCAAAGGCAAAAACGCTCAGAATTCGCGCTACCACTGCGATGCGCTCCAGCTCAAGGCCGGCAATTACACCCTTTCGTTCTATGCCAAAGCGGCAAGTAAGGGAGTGGTCAGCGGCGGTTGGCACCCCACCGGAGCAACCGGCGTGAAAGGCTACAACTACGGCCAAGAGCTCGAAGTCGACAACAACGAGTGGAAGCAATTCACCTTCCAATTCACCTTGGACAAGGATGCTTCGATCGACGTATTTGTCGTGAACAAGCAAAAATCGGAAGGCGCTGTCCTCTTTGACGACGTGACGCTCACGGCCGTCGGCACAACGCCCGCTCCCGATCCTAAACCGGAACCCAAACCTACGCCCAAGCCCACGCCTGACCCCAAGCCCGAACCCAAACCTACGCCCGATCCCAAACCGGAAATGCCCGTCGGCGCCACCGTTTACGAAAAGGCACTCACCGACAACATCGAAGGCTGGACGCTCCAACAGGGCGAAGTCCCCGAAGGTTTGACCGCCGTTTGGATGCAACATTCCAAATACGGTTTGAAAGCAACGGGACATTACGGCGGCAAAACCGGAAAGAACGCCGACACGGAAGCGTGGGCCATCTCTCCCGAGGTGGAACTCAAGAAGACTTCATTCCTCACCTTCGAGCACGCCCTCGGCTTTAAGACCGAAGCTTCGACCCAAGGGCTCTACATCCGCGAAGGTGCTACGGGCGAATGGCAACCCCTCGAAGTGAAGACGTGGCCGACCGGAAAGAACTTCACTTATGTGAACTCCGGGGTAATTGATCTGAAGGACTACAAGGGCAAGAAGGTGCAATTCGGCTTCAAGTACACCAGCACGACGGAAGGCGCCGCCACTTGGGAAATCAAGAACTTCAAGGTGGTTGAATCCCCCGACGCTGTAAACCGCGTGAACGCTCGCAGCGGTCGCACCGTGATCTTCGACCTCAACGGCCGTCGCGTCGAAAAGGCTGAACGCGGTGTCTACATCATCAACGGTGTGAAGACCGTCGTACGCTAATTGACACCCCAACTCACCACCGCCTCGCGCGGTGACGCTTATGCTCCGCCCCTCAACGATCGGTATTCCCGACCGTCGAGGGGCGGTTTTGCTTTCGCGGCACGTCATTTTTGGCCTTAGGAAAGCAACATTGGCGCGCAAACGACTTTTCCGCGCCTATCTGCGTGAAATACTGCACAAAAGGACAACGCACCTCGGGGCTTTTTCGTACTTTTGCACTGCCTTCTCACTCTTTTCGCGTGAGAGGGTCACACTTTTGCCTTATTCTTTCACCCCCTCCCCCTCAACCCTTATATGACCGACCTCGAAATTGCCCACTCCACCCCGCTGCTTCCCATCCGCGACGTGGCCGCCCAAATCGGCATCGACGAAACGGACTTGGAACAGCACGGCAAATACATCGCCAAAGTGCCCCTGCGCCTCATCGACGAAGCGCAAGCGCACAATAGCCGCCTCATCCTCGTCACCTCGATCTCGGCCACCCGCGCCGGCATCGGCAAGACCACCGTCTCGATCGGACTCGCCCTTGGGCTGAACCGCATCGGCCGCAAAACGGTCGTTGCCCTGCGCGAACCCTCGCTCGGCCCCTGTTTCGGCATGAAAGGCGGCGCAGCCGGCGGCGGACACGCCCAAGTGCTGCCCATGGAGAAGATCAATCTCCACTTCACCGGCGACTTCCACGCTATCACCGCGGCGCACAACATGATTGCGGCGCTGCTCGACAACTACCTCTACCAGCATCGCGCCGAAGGCTTCGGACTGAAAGAAGTGCTTTGGCGTCGTGTGCTCGACGTCAACGACCGTTCGCTTCGCAGCATCGTCACCGGACTCGGCCCATCGGTCAACGGCATCCCCACGCAAGCCGGTTTCGACATCACTCCCGCCAGCGAACTCATGGCCATCCTCTGTTTGGCCGCCGACGAGGCCGATCTGCGCCGCCGCATTGAGAACATTCTCCTCGGCTATCGCTACGACGGCTCGCCCTTCACGGTGAAGGATCTCGGCGTGGCGGGCGGTATCGTGGTGCTCCTCAAAGATGCGCTCGAACCGAACCTCGTGCAGACGACGGAGAACACCCCCGCGTTCGTACACGGCGGTCCCTTTGCCAACATCGCCCACGGTTGCAACACCGTTGTGGCCACGAAAATGGCGATGTCGCACGCCGACTACGTCATTACCGAAGCGGGCTTCGGCGCCGACCTCGGAGCGGAAAAGTTTTACGACATCAAATGCCGCAAAGCCGGCCTGCAACCCGCCCTCACTGTGTTGGTGGCCACGGCACAAGGCCTGAAGATGCACGGCGGTGTGCCCCTCGACCAAATCGCACAGCCCAATCTCGAAGGACTTCGCGCCGGACTGCCCAACCTCGACAAGCACCTGCGCAACCTCCGCTCGTTCGGCCAAAATGTGGTGATTGTTTTTCAACCGCTTTGCCGCCGACACCGACGAAGAAATGGCGCTCCTGCGCCAACACTGCGAGGAGGTGCTCGAAGCGCCCTTCGTGATCAACAACGCCTATGCCGAAGGTGGCGCCGGCGCTGAGGAAATGGCACAAATCGTGGTCGACGCCGTCGAAAAAAACGCCCTCGGCGCCCCTGCGCTTTGCCTACGAAGACAGCGACGACCTGCGCACGAAGATCGAAAAGGTGGCGCGCCACCTCTACGGTGCGGCCACGGTGACCTTCGCCAAACCCGCACTCACGCGCCTGCGCCTTGCCGAATCGCTCGGCATGAGCCACTTCCCCGTGTGCATCGCCAAGACGCAATTCTCCTTCTCGGACGATCCCACACGCTACGGCGCGGCCGAAGGCTTCGACTTCCTCATTCGCGACATCGTGATCAACGCGGGTGCAGAAATGATCGTGGCCGTGGCCGGCGACATCATGCGCATGCCGGGACTGCCCAAGGCACCGCAAGCCCTCAACATTGATTATGTCAACGGAGAAATCACAGGACTGAGCTGATGCAAATCGTACTTAACCCCAAATACCACCAATTGCACGATGAACTCTTGCAGGTGGCGCGGAACTTTGAGAGTTCCGGAAAGGAAATCTACCATGGGCGCAACGTCATTCGCCTTGTCGAAATCGACGGTCTTCGCCTCGCCGTGAAACGCTACGGACGCATGCCACTCAAACACCGCGTGGCTACCCGTTTCTACAAAACGAACAAGGCCAAACGCGCCTTTGTCACCTCACTGATGCTCAAAGAGCGCAGTTTCGAAAGCCCCGAAGCGGTGGCTTTCCTCTGCGATCGCCACGGCTTGCTCGACGCCACTCATTATTATGTGAGCATCTATTCGGACTACCGCCACTCGATGCGCGACATCCCCACACTCGACGGGGCTTTCCGCGAAGAGGTGACGAAGAGTTTCGCCCGTTTCGCCGCACAACTCCACAACAGTGGTTTTTTGCATAAGGACTTCTCCGCGGGCAATATCCTCTTCGACCGCATCAACGAGCGCTTTCATTTCTCGCTCCTCGACACCAATGCCCTCAAATGGGGCAAAAAGATCAGTGTGGAGCGCGGTTGCAAAAACCTCGGCCGCCTGGTGGGGCCACCGGAGTTCTTTGAGAGCCTCGGCCGCCACTATGCCGACCACCGTCAGGCCGATCCGCAGCAATGCATCAACCTGATCAAGGCCGCCCGCGACGATTATCGCAGTCGGCCGCACCCCCACCACCAACCTCTATTCGACTAAACACAGCGCCGTCCCGCCGTTTTGGTAGGGCGGCGCTGCCTGCCGAATAAATCCCCCACATTCATTCGCAAACATCACAACACACAAACACCCTTTCATTTGAAAACATTCGCCGAACTGGGCTTGAAGGAACAAATCCTCAATGCCATCACCGAAATAGGCTACGAACAACCCACTCCCGTGCAGGCTGCCGTGATCCCCGTCCTCTTGGGCACCGAAAATGCCGACGACGCTGACACAACGGCCTCCATCCCGACGCAAGATATCATCGCCCTGGCGCAAACCGGCACCGGTAAAACCGCCGCTTACGGACTTCCCGTGCTGCAAAACGTCAATGCCGACGACCGCAGCACACAAATCGTCATACTCAGCCCCACCCGCGAACTCTGTCTCCAGATCTCTGACGATCTCAAAGACTACAGTCGCTACATCGACGGCTTGCATGTGGTGGCCGTCTACGGCGGTACCGGCATCGAAAGCCAGATTCGCCAACTCCGCAAGGGCTGTCAAATCATTGTCGCCACTCCCGGCCGACTCATCGACCTCATTCACCGCGGCGCCGCGCGACTCGAATCGGTGCGCAACGTGGTGCTCGACGAAGCTGACGAGATGCTCAACATGGGCTTCACCGAAAGCATCGACGAAATCCTTTCTGCCATCCCCTCTGAGCACCAAACGCTCCTCTTCTCGGCCACCATGGGGCCCGACATTGAGCGCATTGCCAAAAACTACCTCCGCGATTACCGCGAAATCGTGGTGGGCAGCCGCAACGAGGGCGCAGAGCACGTGAACCACATCTATTATGCCGTGCGCGCACAAGACAAATATGCCGCCCTCAAGCGCATTGTCGACTACTATCCGCGCATCTACGGCATCATCTTCTGCCGCACGCGTCTCGAAACGCAGGAAGTGGCCGACCATCTCATCCGCGACGGCTACAGCGCCGAGGCTTTGCACGGCGATTTGGCGCAGGCACAACGCGACCTCACGATGCAGAAGTTCCGCAACCACCGCACGCAACTCCTCGTGGCCACCGATGTGGCAGCGCGTGGCCTCGATGTGAACGAACTCACCCACGTGATCAACTACGGACTACCCGACGACGTGGAGAACTACACCCACCGTTCCGGACGCACCGGCCGTGCTGGGCAAGCGTGGCACCTCGATTTCGATCATCCACCTGCGCGAAAAAGGGCAAGGTGCGCGTCATCGAACGCGTGATCGGCAAGAAGTTTGAGGTCGGCGTGCTTCCCGAACCCAAAGAGATCTGCACCAAACAGCTCTACAAAGTGATCGACAACCTCGAACACACCGAGCCGGACGAGGAGCAGATTGCCCCCTTCCTCCCCGAAGTGATGCACAAACTCGAATGGCTCTCGAAAGAAGAGCTGGTGAAGCGCTTGGTGCAACAGGAATTCGGCCGCTTCCTCACTTACTATGCCGACGCGCCCGAAATTGTGCAGCCCACCGGCCGTGAAGAACGCGAGGAAAAGGGCAACAAACGTGACCGCCGCGACGACAAACGCAACCGCAACGCGAAGGGCAATCCCGTGGCCGAAGAGGGTTACACGCGCCTTTTCCTCAACTTCGGTAAGCGCGACAACTTCTTCGCCCGCGAAATCATCAATCTCGTCAACCGTTACGTCAAAGGGAAGGTCGAGATCGGCCGCATCGACCTCTTGGTCAACTGCTCGTTCTTCGAAGTGCCGCAGGAAAATGCCGCACTCGTGATGGCCAAGATGGCGAAAGCCAAGGTGGGCGAGCGCCGCGTGGTGGTAGACTACGCCGACCGCGCAGACGGACAGCCCGCCGATCGCGAACCGGCTCCTAAGCGCGGACGTCGCACGGACGATCGCAAACCCGCCGATCGCAAGAAGGGCAAGGCCAAGGGCGCGAAATCGCACGAAGGCCACGACGACAACGGCGGAGATCGCCGCTTCGGCAAGAGCGATAGGAAGCAGTTTTTCGATTGATCGGAACCCTGCCGCCGCGCATCACCACTTCCCACACACTACCCACAAGTGAGGAGCCGATACCTACTTTTTTGTGAAAGAATGCGATGCATACTCACTAAAAATTGGCCACATCGGAACAAAGCCTTGCGTTACCCCACTGACAAACAAGCACTTGCAGTACAAACACAGCATTTATATACGCCAACTGCGCGAAATGGCACACTCACTCGCCGACCGTGCAAAATCACTGCAAGTGGGTATTGCCAAAGGTAGAAAAAGTGTCTACCTTTGCAGTGCATTCTGATAGAAGGAATCGGTGCTCCGGCAACGGTTGTCCGTCAGAGTAAGAATTTAAATTGTTATGTCTATGTTCGAAAGATGGCTGTCCTCAGCGGAGGATGGCCACTTTTGTTTTTTAGCCAGCTCTCGCCCGCTGCGAGCGGGCTTGCAGGGACTCATTCGTGGGGCAAGATCAGACGCTGCGAGCGGGCTTGCAAAGCGCCAAAGCGCAACACCGCCCGAAAGTGGCCGACAAAGCGAAAAAAGTCACCAAGTTTTCGGCAAAAGGCGCACACTTTTATGGATAGGCGGCCGTTTTTTCATCGATCCGAAGCGAATGTCAAAACAAAATGGCTACATTTGCGCAAAACGCGCGCCAACCTGCGCCGGCCTGCAGCATTTTGCTGCCGAGGGTACACACCGACATCGCACCGATGGCCGTTAGGCAGCACCCAAGCGAAGAAAATGCGTTGGTTCGCCATTTAACTCTCTTCAAATTTAGCACTGATGAAATTCTCCTTCCCCCAAATCCTCCTGCCGGCTCTGGCCGCACTGCTCGTCGCCTGCCTCTTGCCGCTGCCCTACGGCTTCTTTGTGCTCGTTCGCTTCGTCGCGGCAGGCGCTTTTGCCCTGCTTGCAGTCGATGCCTTCGACCGGGCGAGCAACAACAGGGCGTGGGCTTTCGTGGCGCTGGCGCTGCTCTTTCAGCCTTTCTTCAAGCTCGCGCTCGGCCGCCCCTTGTGGAACATCGTCGATGTGGCGGTGGCCGGTTGGCTCCTCTATTTGTGGCTGAAAGGACAGTGAAGCAGCTCCACGCACCTCAACTTGCGCCCAAAAGCGGACGACCGCGACCGAACAGAGCGTTCGGTCGCGGTCGTCTTTTTAAGGTCTGTTCCTTCACCTTCGGTGCGGAAAGTACCGGACTATGAGGGAGAAAGGGATTTTTATTTGGAAGGCGCAAGTTCGTCGATGTGCACTCCTTCGGGCAAGTGGAAACGATATTTGCTATCGTAGATGGTGCTCACTTTATTGATCTCCAAAAAGCTCGTTCCGCCGCCGTCGCCGAAGCTACCGCTGAGGTAGGCGATCTTGTCGTTGAGCTCGAGGAAACCCTTTTGGCGCATCATGCGAACGGCAGCCGTGAAGGTATATTGCGCCGAAACGTGCTTCTTCTGGTAGATGGGGATCACGCCATACGAAAGGTTGAGCAGGCGCATGGTCTTCTCCTTGTAGCAAATGGCAATGACGGGCGTGGGACCGCGGAAAGAAGCCAGGGCACGTGCCGTCTGTCCCGTTTCGCTGTCAGTGAGAATACCCTTCACCCCGAGTTGGCGCGTAGATTCCACAGCAGCGTGAGCCAAGAACTCGCGTTGGTCGGAAGTGTCGATCATCGGGTCGAGGTCGTGCTCGCGCATCTTGTCCTGTTCGGCCTGTTCGGCGATAGCAGCCATCGTTTGCACCGCTTCGAGGGGATATTTCCCGAAGCCGTTTCGCCACTCAGCATGAGGGCGTCGGTGCGGTAGTAGATGGCGTTGGCAATGTCGGTGACTTCGGCGCGAGTGGGGCGCGGATTGTTGATCATGGTGTGGAGCATCTGCGTAGCCACGATGACAGGCTTCTTCTTCACCACACATTTGTGAATGATCTGGCGCTGGATGCCGGGAATGCGCTCGATGGGCACCTCGATGCCGAGGTCGCCGCGCGCAATCATCACACCATACGACGCATCGATGATCTCATCGATGTTGTCGACGCCTTCTTGGTTCTCAATCTTCGAGATGATCTTGATGTCGCTGCCGTGTGCGTCGAGAATGTCCTGAACGGCCTTCACGTCGGCGGCGCTGCGCACGAAGGAGTGGGCGATGAAGTCGATATCTTCCTCAATGGCGAGGAGAATGTTCTCTTTGTCGCGCTCTGTGAGGGCGGGCAGGTCGATGTGCTCGCCGGGCACGTTCACACTCTTGCGCGAACCGAGCGTACCGTCGTTTTGCACCGTCACGTGCAGCGCTTGTTCGTCCTTCGCCGTGACGAGCATGTCGATGGCACCGTCGTCAAAAAGCACATGGTCGCCCACTTTCACATCGCGAACGAAGTCGAGATACGACACATTGATCACTTCACGAGTGGTATCGGCTTCCGGGCAGCCGCAAATGCGAACGCACTCACCGGCCTTGTAGTCGATGGGTGCGCTCAGTCCGGTGGTGCGCACCTCGGGGCCCTTGGTGTCGATGAGCAGTCCCAAGTGAGGCGAGACTGCGCGCACGTTGCGAATGATTTTCTTGATGCCGTCGGCCGAAGCGTGTGCGGTGTTCATACGCACCACGTTCATACCGGCGAAAAACAACTTACGCAGGAAATTTTCGTCGCAGCGCAAGTCGCTGATCGAGCAGACGATCTTGGTTTGTTTCATTATCGGGGAGATTTCGTGTACTGTTAGAATAGTCTTGGTACTGCAAACTTACAAAAAAAATACGGACTTTCCGTTCCCTTCTCCCCTTTTTCCCTGCAAAAGCTTCGCGCTCGACAAGTTGTCATTCTCTCTTTGCAATTCGTCGACTCACAATCACTAGATGTAGGTATTGCACCACGCTGAAGAAAGCCGTAACTTTGCACACCACTCCTTATATATATAAGGGCGATCCGCTCCTTTTCTTTTAGGATCTCCCCCTCGACATAACAGCTTATGAACCTCTCTCATCTCACCGACGGGGCTACCGCCTACGTCACCGCCACCAAGGGTAGCCCTTCCCTGCGCATCCGCCTCGAAGAACTCGGCTTCGTGCCGGGACAGGAGGTGACGCGCGTCTACGGCACGCCGGGCGGTTCGCCGGTGATCTACGCCATGCTCGGGCAGCGCGTGGCCTTGCGGCACAGCGAAGCTCAACTCATCGAGGTGAGCACCGAACGCCCCGACGAAAACTATGCCGATGAGCGACGCGTGGCGCGTACACCGGGCGAAAAAGCCCAGACCCTCCCCCTACCCACGGCTCCCATCCTCCCCGCCACGGGCTGCGACACCGCAAGTTGCGGCGGCTGTACGGGCTGCGCGCCGCGAAAACCCCTCGCCCCCAAGACCGAAGGCACCATTACCGTGGCCCTCGTGGGCAATCCCAACTGCGGAAAGACGACGGTCTTCAACGCTTTGGCCGGCGGCCACGAGCGCACGGGCAACTATGCGGGCGTGACGGTGGCCAGCGTCGTGGGCGAAACACACATCGGCGGACGTACCGTGCGATTCGTCGACTTGCCCGGCACTTATTCGCTCCGCGCCTACTCACCCGAGGAGGCTTATGTGATGAGCGAGCTCTTGAAAGGCGAAATCGACGCGGTGATCAACGTGCTCGACGTCAACAACCTGGAACGCAACCTCTTGCTCACCCTGCAAGTGCGCCGCTTGGGCTTACCCACCGTGGGGGCGCTCAATCTTTGGGACGAGTTTGCCGAAAGCGGTTCGTCGCTCGACGTCGAACGCCTCTCGGCGCACATGGGCATGCGCTTTGTTCCCTGCGTGGCCAGCCGCGGCGAGGGATTGCAAGCACTGGCGGAGGCCGTGATCGAGGCCTACGACCACAAAGAGGAGCACCCCCCCGCTCCCACCTGACGATCCCCACTCGCCGGCCGACCCCCACGCGCTGGTACACCACTACTTGGCCGACATCTACCGCCTCCACGAGGGGAAATCCGTTCGCTTCACCGCGTGGGTCGACCGCCTTTTGGTGAAAAGCCCCTTGGCCTATCTGTTTTTCTTCGCCGTCATTCTGTTGGTCTTCTGGACGACGTTCACCATCGGGCAGTATCCGATGGACTGGATGACGAATGGCGTGGCATGGCTCACCGAAGCCCTCACCGAAGCCCTCCCCAAAAATTGGTGGCTCTCCGATTTGCTGGCTTCCGGCGTGGTGGGTGGTGTAGGCGCCGTGATCGTCTTCCTGCCCCAGATCTTGATTCTCTATTTCTTCATCTCGATTCTCGAAGATTCGGGCTATTTGGCGCGCGCTGCCCTGCTTTTCGACCCGATCCTGCGGCGCGTGGGACTGCACGGCAAGTCGTTCTTCCCGATGCTCACCGGTTTCGGTTGCAACGTGCCGGCCATCATGGCCACCCGCACCATCGAGAACCGCAAGAGCCGCCTGCTCACGATGATCACCCTGCGTTCATGTCGTGCTCCGCCCGATTGACGGTCTACACCGTCTTCACCCTCGCTTTCTTCCCCGACCATGCCACCTTGGTGCTCTTCTTGCTCTACTGCGGCGGCATCTTCATGGCGCTGCTCTCGGCCTATTTGCTGAGTTTCTTCATTCGTCGCCGCGAAGAAAGCCATTTTGTGATGGAAATTCCGCCCTATCGCCGACCGGTGGCCGCGAGTGTGGTGAGCCACACGTGGGAAAAGGGACGACAGTACCTGCGAAAGATGGGAGGCATCATCTTGGTGGCCTCGGTGGTGGTATGGGTGCTGGGTTACTTCCCACAGCCCGATCGCGAACTCTCGCCTCTCGAACGGCAGGAGCAATCTTATCTCGGACAGGCGGGACATCTCATCCAACCGGCCATTGCGCCGCTCGGTTTCGACTGGCGTATGGGCGTCGGATTGCTCACCGGTGCGGCGGCCAAGGAGCTGATGGTTTCGACACTCGGCGTGCTCTATCACATGGACGAGAAGAGTGCGGCGGCTGCGGGCTCGGGCGATGACGCGGCGGCCGATCAAGCCATCTCAACCGCCCTGCGCGACGCCACTTCGCCTGCAGCTGCGCTGAGCTATATGGTGTTTGCCTTGCTCTATTTTCCCTGTTTGGCCACCATCGCGGCCATTCGAGGCGAGAGCGGGCAGTGGAAATACGCCCTGCTCTCGATGGCCTACACCACCGCCGTGGCCTATCTGGCGGCGTGGCTCACCTTCCGTCTCGCAACCCACTGGTTTTGACAAAAACTTGAGCGCTTTTCGCGAAAAACTTGGGCGCTTTTTCTCCAAAAAGTGGACTGATTATTTTTCAACACTCCTCGAGCGAGTGCGCATATTACTGCGCACTCGCTCATTTTCGCGAGATCTCCTCATCCGCTCCCACGCACGGCGCAATTTTTGCCCTCCGAAAGAGCGAACTTGCGCATTCCACAATTTCACAAATCGCAAAAAACGCTCGTTTCAGACCCTTACGATGACAAAAAACACATTAACACTCTATTTCCCTCATTTTTAAGCCAAAAGTTTTTCGACACTCTACAAATAATTCATACCTTTGCCACGAAAATAGAGCAGAACCTTGGAGCACACGGCCTCTTTCGGCCAACCACCGCGGATTTGCTTTCCATTTCTCGCAAATCATTCATTCTATTACATAATTCATAAAGCATACCATGCAGATGAAAAAAAATTACTTATTACTGTTCCTCATTGCCCTGCTGTTCGGAACGGCAACGATGCGAGGGCAGTCGCTACCTCTTAACAAGCTCGATGGTTTTAGTACTTATTACATCAAAGTCGGCAACGGATACATTCACTTCCCCAATGCAACAGATATCAAATGTACACCTTCACAGTCAGAGGCAGCAAAATGTAAACTGGCACCAAACCAATCTGAGGGGTTGATTGAATCAATCACTACTGACGATAGCCATACAATTAGATATGGTAATACTGGGAAGATCGGTCAGAAAAAATCACTATTTTATCTCAAGTTTTCCTACGTAGCAGAAGGCGGAAAATATTATCTGAAAGCCGCACAATCGACGAATCAAACGGGGAAATACCTCACGAACAAAGCAGGTACACTTTCCTTCGAAGATCAAAAAAGTAATGATGCCGTTGTTGAGATTACCAATATCAACGGGGCATCTCCTACTGAAGCCACACTGAATGCCGAAAAGCGATTGAAAGCTTTCGCCCTTTTCCAAAAAGTTCGGCACGGAAACGATGCGCTTGACAGTCCCATCATGGGAAATGGATTGGGACAATATACTCATTCAAATCCTCCTCTCGCACTTGAAGATAAAAACTTAGGTAGTAGCTATTGGGAGTATGCAACTCTCAACATGTACAAAGCAGGACACGATGGATTCAGCGCAGCTAATGTTGATTCAGAAATGCGCAAATTGAACAAAGCAATCGGATCCATCAAAATCAATCCCCTTGAGACAGGAAAGTTCGTAGTGATTTCCACAAAATCCCTCTACGAAGACGCCGTTAGAGATAACACCAAAACATTTCAAACCCGCGTCATCATTGATAATGTTGCCGGTCCCAAACAAGCTGCCAAATACCTCAAGGCAACGGCTACGGGATATCAATTGACCACCGACAAGGCTGAAGCCGCTGTATTCTACTTCGACGGCAACCACCTCACCGGTTTGGATTATGGTTTCGGTTTGAACACGACTCAAAAGCAAATACAACCTCTCTGAAGCCGAACAAAAGGCTGTTGTGGCGCAAGGTAAACTCGAGAAGACGCTCGATGCCGGTAGCTACAGTCTCAAAGTGGGTAACAAGTTCGTGAAACTTGACAACACCGGCCTCAGCGTTACAGACAACGAATCGGAAAGCCACATCTTCCTTGAAGAGGCTACAGAGTTCAAACTCAACACCGACGCACTTGGCTATGTTTCTTTCTTCGCTCCCACGGCTGTAGAACTTCCCACAGGAGTTGAAGTATACACCGGTAAGCTCAACGCACAGAATAGCGTTGTCAACCTCAAGAAGGTGAACACAACAAAGATTCCCGCCAACACGGCTGTATTGCTTCGCAAAGGAACTTCCAAGACTTCATTTACTGTGAAGAAAATTGCCTCTGCTCCCGCAATTACAGACAACTCACTCAAAGGATACACGGTTTCTTCTAACCAACGCGTGGCAAATGCCTACGGATTCACCGTTCAGGGTAACAAACTCGTCTTTATCCCCCTTTCTGACGGTGTTCGCGCCTTCAAGGCAGTGATCTTCAACGGCAATGCTGCTGGTATGCAAGAATTCATTCCCACGTCTTTCGCTCCTACGGGCATCGAAGGTGTGACTGTTGAGGAAAACAAAGAAGAAATCTTCGATCTCACCGGTCGCCGCGTAGAGTCTCCCGTCAAAGGACAAATCTATGTCAAGGGCGGCAAGAAGTTCATTCAAAAATAAGCCATAACATCAAGATATGAAACAGTATTCAGCACCTCTAATCAAAGATGTTGTCCTGCACACAGAGCAAATGATGCAAGCGGTATCCAAAGGAAACGCGGGTTCTGCATCAACTTTGAGCACCAACGAGAAAGGTCTCGGCACCGACATCTGGAACGACAAGGAAAACGAAGAGTAATCTCTACTTTCGTGCAGCAGGCCTATGCACATTCAAAGTGTAGACCTACGCACTGCCGTAAGTTCAAATAAGAAACGCCCACTTACCGAAAGGTGAGTGGGCGCTTTTTTTTTGTTGCAAAGCACTGGTCTCATCCTTTATGTTCCGATTTCCCACTAAAACACCCTTTGCGAGAACAAGTTTTCCAAGGGAAGAACAACGCGATTCGCTCCCTCCGTCAACAAAGAGGCGCGTAACGCCGAAAACTCCTCAACTTTTCAGTAGTCTCTTCGACTTTGAACACAAAATGCCAAGCAAGATTACACAAACGCCCAGCATTTTCAAAATAAATATAAGATTCCTCTCCCAAAACTTGCCCAACTTACATATACCCCCTATATTTGCCACAAGCATTTCCACGCGTCGTTCAAAAAATCATCGCGCGCGCGAAATTCTCGCCACAGGATCTAAAATTATTCCGGTGGCTTTTGAAATCCTCTTCGCAGCACGACAACGATTCACACCGCGGTGTGTCCGCGCGCAAGAGGTGATACTCTTCGCGATAAGGGGTATGCTACTTTCTTCGCTCACCGCGCGATGAAGCTCAGCGACACGAGCGTGAAGATCTATGTGGTTAAGCGCAACGGTACCACGCAAGTAGAGTTGGTAGAACTCACCGGCAATGTGATTCCCGCAGCTGCGGCTGTCATCCTCCCAAGCCGACGGTGCGAAGGAACTTACCCTCACGGTGACCAACGAAGAAGGCCAGAAGGCAAAAACCACAGACAATGTGCTCAAGGGTTATGGCTACACTCAGAAAGCCACGGCCGGAAAGGTCACCTACGCTCTCGCATTCAACACACAAGAGAACAAAGTTATGTTCGGTCTGGTGGAAAATGGTGTAGCTCTTCCCGCCTTCAAGGCCTGCATTGAGGTGGACAACGCTGCAGGTGCCACCGCTCCTCTCTTCATTGCCCTCCCCACGGCCGTAGAAGCCGCTAAGGCACAAACCACGAAGGCTGGCACTACCTATGACCTCACCGGTCGCCGCGTACAACAGACCGCCAAGGGAGTAGTTTACGTCCGCGACGGTAAGAAATTCGTTCAGCAATAAAACTCATCCTACGTATGAAAGTCTATATCTCTCCCAGTCTTCAAAAAGTTCAGCTCAACGCTGAGCCTGTAATGGGCACCCTCTCGATTGACCCTAAATTCAAACTTAAAAATAAGAGTCAGTTTCTGACCCAAGAAGAAGACTTCACCAACCCCATTTGGGGCGATGACGACTCGGCAGACGAAAGCTACAACACCCATGATGAGTTTGTAGGCTTCTAATCCCTGCCCTCTTTCCACGCGAGTCCATTTTTCTCGGTTTCTCGCCGGTGATTGTGCGCAAATCTCCTTTACGCACCTCCTCACTTCGGGACTACACGAAAGTACACTCGCAATCCACCGAGACGGCTCAGACAATTCACCTTGTCTGAGCCGTCTTTCTTTTTTTTCTCCCTGCGTGTTTTTCTGTAAAAACGCCCGTCCCTTCTCCCACTTCGTCCCCCTTCTCGTTTCTCCCGCACTACTCCAAAACGCCCCTTACTGTAAGCATCACCCATCCCACGCGACGATTGCCCGTTCTCGCCGATAAAACGGGGCTTTATGCGTCCGTTCTCTCCGATGTGTGCCCGCTACTCGAAAAAAGCAGGGAAGTAAAAGGAAAAAGCACACCATTTTCGACGAAAAGTCCACTACTTTGAGCTGAAACTCCACTGCTTTTCCGCCCTTATTTTCTCAACTCCACATTTACTCACACAAAAAAACGGTTCACAGTCACACATTTTTCGCCCTGCGGTTTGCTCTTTCGCCCTTTCCTCCCTAACTTTGCGCACAAGCATGTCAGCAAAGCTCCGCACCCTCCGTCGTCAAGTGGCTCTGGCTTGGATACTCCTCCTCGCCCTACTGCCACAAATCGTGGTGAAGTCTCTTCACTACCACGACAGTGTGCCGACTTGCTCCACGATCCGCACCGATGCGCAAGCCGCAGCCGCAATCTGTGTCGACTGCCTGCGTGAAGCCGCGGCACAAGCGGTACAACAAGGACGCTTTGCCACTGCCCCCACAGCCAAGTGGCCGGAAAGCATCGGCAAAAAAAGCCTCTCGGTGTCACCACCACAACAACCCACAGGGACAAGATCCGGCGAGTTCCCATCGAAATTGCAGCATTTGCCATTTCGTCCCCTCGCCCTGCACCGCCCCCACGGTTACCCAGTTTTGTTTTTTCGTTTCCACACCGGAAACTCCCTTTGTTTTTGATAGTCCCTCGGACTATCACACGGTGACGGAACGCGCAGCGATGCGTGGTCCTCCCCTCGTTTAGTTTTTTCTCCCCTTTTCTTTTCAGCGTTCGCCCGTACGTAGGGCAGCGGTTGGGCGTCGCGGTGTTTCCTCACCTCGTCGTTCTCTTGTAGGCTCACCGCCACATGAGCGTTCCCCACCGCTCTTTTCGGTGCATCGGTATCTTCTCGCCGTCGCTTTTCTGCGATGAATTAGCGGTTTTTCTCCGTTTCTCGCCCCTTTCTCACCCTCTCGGGGCGCACAGCGGGCTTTCGCCGAACGGCGGATACGCCTTTTCTGTCGATTGCCGTGGCGCAGCTTCGCCAACGGCCTATCTGTTCGGCGATTTCGCACGCGTCAAAGGGCGATTTCGGCACAAAAAGGCCGATTTCATCGTCCTTTCAGCGAAACAGCGCGGAGAACACCCTTTGCACCCTGTGTTGCGCCTGCCTTTCCCACGTCCATGCGCCGGTAATTGGCGTTTGCCGTCGGCAAAGCACCGCTCCCCGCGTATCATCTCCCCCTCGGCCGCTACACTTCCAGGTGTAAACTTCCCTTCTCGGCGCACTGTGCCGCCTCCCTCCTCTCCTTGCGAACGCCCTTCCCCCTTTGCCCCGCTGCGCCCCCGCGCTTGCGGAGCCTTTCGCCTATCGTATTTCCCCTACTTTCATGTCCAAACTTCTTTTCCCCGGCCTGCTGCTCAGTGCGGCTGTGGTGGTTCCCGCCACTTTACGCGCCGCCGAACCTCAACCCGTCGGCACACCGCGTCTGCTCATCACCGATCGCGACACCGGGCTCCCCATTTCGGGCGCCGTGGTGCGCCACAGTGGACACCTCTGGCGCTCTGACGAGACCGGTTTGCTCCTCCTCAACGAAAATGCCCTCCGTGGCGACAGTCTCACCGTGAGTGCGGTGGGCTATGTCGACCGCCGCATTGCCACCGACGAGGTGCGCAGTCATCGCCCCCTGCGCGTGGCGCTCACCGCGCTCACCAATCGGCTCAACGAGGCCGTGGTGCAGACCGGACGCATCGTCCACTCGAGCAATACCGCCACGCAAACGCTCTCGGCAGCGGAGGTGCAGAAAAATCTCGGTAGTTCCTTTGCCTCCACCCTCGAACAAATCAAAGGAATGAGCATGGTGCAAACCGGCGCCACCATCGCCAAACCGGTGTTGCACGGCATGTATGGCACGCGCTTGCTCATCATGAACAACGGCGTGCGCCAGCAGGGACAACAATGGGGCGTGGATCACGCGCCCGAACTGGATGCCAACAACGCCGGCCGCATCAATGTGGTGAAAGGGGCGGAGGCCGTGCGCTACGGTGCCGAAGCCCTCGGCGGAGTGATCCTGCTCGACAGCAAAGCCCTCCCTTATATGCGTTCGCAACCCGAAGGCAATGTCTCGGCACTCTACGGCAGCAACGGCCGACGCCTCGCCCTGACGGGATCGGCCGACGCCGGTTTGCCCTTTGCGGGCGGCCGCGCGGCGTGGCGTGTGCAAGGCACTTATGTGAATGGCGGCGATCGCTCCACAGCACGCTACTTGCTCAACAACACCGGCCTGCGCGAAGCCAACGGTTCGGCGGCCTTCGGCTGGAAACGCGACCGCTTCGAGGTCGATGCCTTCTACAGTCTGTTCTCCACCCGCATCGGCGTACTCTTCAGTGCGCAGATGGGCGACGAACAACTGCTGCGCGAGCGCATTCGCCTCGGTCGTCCGACAGAATTCTACCCCTGGACGCGCCAAATCGACTACCCCTACCAGAAAGTGGTGCACCAAGTGGCCAAACTCCACACGCGATACGCTCTTCCCGCGGGCGGCACGCTCGAATGGCAGGTCGCTTATCAACACGACGACCGCCGCGAGTTCAACCAGCGCCGCAATTTCCGCTCACACGTGCCCACCCTCGATCTGCAGTTGGAGAGTTTCCAAACCGACGGCCGCTGGCAACAGTCGTATGCCGACCACTGGACGACGGAAGCCGGCCTGTTCTATGCCAATGTCAAGAACACCAACACGCCGGGCACGGGCGTTGTGCCGATTATCCCCAACTATGTGCAGCAAAATGCCGGTGTCTTCGCCATTCAGAAGTATTCCGGTCACGAATGGGGCGCAGAAGCGGGCGCACGCCTCGACCATCAGCGACTCAACGCGCGCGGTATTGATCTTTACGGCCGTCCTTACGGGAAACTCGACCATTATAATAATGTCACCTACACCCTCGGTGCGCATGCCCACGTCTTACCGGGACTCGACGTGCTGACCAATGTGGGATCGGCCTGGCGCGCACCGCACGTCCACGAGTTGTACAGCAACGGCGTGGAGCATTCGAGCGGACTCTTCGCACGCGGCGATGCCGGCTTGCGTCCCGAAGTGAGCACGAAGTGGATTTCGTCGCTGCGCTTCTCGCGTCCGCGCTTCTCAGCCTCCATTGATGGCTATGTGCAGTGGATCGACAACTACATCTTCGACGCGCCCACTTCAGAAGTCATCACGATGGTGTCGGGCGCTTACCCCGTTTCCAATATCGTGCCACCGATGCGTTCTTCCGCGGCGTCGATGCCGAAGCCAAGTGGCAAGTTTTGCCGCGTTTGACGGTAGAAGGCGGTGCATCGTGGGTGCGTGCCGACGATCGCACAAAGCAAAAACCGCTCCCCTTCATCCCTTCGTTCCGACTCTCGGACGCGGTGACGCTAAGACTCGGTAGCGTGGCGCACTTGCACGACCTCTATGTGAAGGCCTCACACAAATATGTGGCGAAACAAACGCATTTTGATCCCGCCAGCGACTTGATCGCCTTCACCCCCGCGGCCTATCATCTCTTCGGCGCGGAGGCCGGTGTGAATTGGGTGCTGCCCGACGGCCGAAAAATCAAGTTCCTGCTCACAGCCGACAATCTTTTCAACCGCGAATACCGCGAATATACCAACCGCTTCCGCTATTACGCGCACGACCTCGGCCGTGATGTGCGTTTTATGCTCACTTGGGAGTTTTAAGTTTCGGGCTCAGCCCCTTCATCTGTAGGGTTTGTGCCTAAAAACCACCATTTCATCGATCTTATTGCGCTATGCGAATTGCTTATTCCCTCCTCTTTTCCCTCGTCCTCGGCTGCGCCGGCCTGCTTCTCGCGGCCTGCTCGCTCGAACCCGAAGCGCCGGTGGACGAACGCCGCAGCAAAGACCACGGCGACCCCACTCGCGTAGAACTCACCCTGCGCCACGGTGTGTGGGACGGCACGATTTTCACCCCCGATGCGGGCGAAACGGCTGACACACGCGAACAAACCATCACCTATGCCCTGCAACCCGAATTGGGTTGGGCACCCTTGGCCGGTACGCCCGCGGGTTTCAACGTGCGCCGCGCCGAAGGGGAGCAACACGCCTACGAGTTGCGCATCCGCTACTTCGACTTGGCCGGCGAAGACATCACCCGCCAATTCATCGACAACGGGCAAGACAAGATTCACCAGCACTTTCATCCCCGATGCCGTCTTCACGCCCGACAGCGTGGCGCGGCCGGACGAACAGCGCAGCAATCGCGTCTACCACTACACCTATGCCGACACCACGCCCTGGTATGACGAGCTTTCCACCTCCGGCACGAAACTAACGGGCGATGTCAACCCGATAGGCTTCAAGGGCATTTTCCAATTCAAGGAGGCGCGCGACCTGCACATCTACATTCGCCTGATGCACGCCCGCATTTCGAAATTCAACAAGCGCGATCACCGCCTTTCGCCCTTCTATGCGCCCACCCCCGGGCAGTTGCAAGAAGATGCGTGGGACATCGCGATGCGCTTCCCGGTGAAAAGCCGATAAAACCGACGCTCACGCGCTGAAATCCCGATTTCATCGCGCTCACCCATTTGCTATCTCTATCCATTCATCTCAATTTTCAGCCCTATGATTCGTAAAATCTTTGGCGTGCTCCTGCTCGCCGCCACCGCTTTCGCCTTCGGCGCCTGCGACAAGGACAACAACGAAAAACCAACTCCCCAACCCGCTCCCAAAGTCCACAGCGGCGAAGAAGCCGAGCCCGTGCGCGCCGAACTCATCCTCGCCGGCGGACACTTTCACGGCGTGGCGTTCCACCAAGACGCCGACGCAAAAGGCATCACTTACAAGAAAGCCGTGCAGCACCTCACCTTTGTGCGCAAAGGCGACGCGTGGGAACTCGAAAAAGGCAGTGCCGAAGCCTTCCGCGTGCTGAGTTCCAAGCAATATCTCTATCCCTACGGCCTTTGGATTAAGTATTACGATGCGAAAGGCCAAGACATCACCGCCACCATCGCAGCCAACGGCGAAAGCCGCTCGCACCAGCACTTTTTTGTGCCGGCCGACGTGAAGCCCACCTTCGACGGCAAGGCCGAAAACGACGATCAAATCGCCGATTCGCTCCTCAACTATGTCTATATGGACACCAATCCCACCGACGGCATTCTGAAATCGACCACCGACAAGGCAACGGGCAAAACGATTCCCGCGGCGAAACTCACCGGCTCGAAGGTGATCGGACAAAATGCCCTCGGCGACATTTTCGAGCCGCTCAATCCCATCGGCATGAAGGGCTTCTTCCAGTTTAAGAAGCCGCGCAAATCGTTCGTCCTCACCGTGACGCTCTTCCATTTCGACGGCGATGCGAAATTCCCCGGCGGCAAACCCTCACCTTTCTTCGCCCCCACGGCCGGACAGTTGGCCACGGCTCACCGCGAAGTGGTGCTCCGCGTGCCGTTTGTGGTCTATGCCTCGCGCGAAGAGACGGGCGATTGGGAAACCCTCGACGCAGTTCCCTACGCGAAACTCCGACCGACCGAACAGCGCTTGGTGCTTTCCACCGCTCGTGCCTACGGCATCTCCGAAGAACTGGCCACGACCGACTGGTTCGCCCACATTCTCGGCGAAGTGGACAAGGAGAGCGGCGCGCTCTGGTTCTGATTTTCGTCCAGCGAACGGCCTCACCGTATGACTTCTCCGCGGTGCTTTGCCCTACCGCACAAGGTTAGCCCGAGAAGAAGTCCTCCTCTGCTCATTTTATCGTGCCCACATCGCAACAGCTGTCGATGTGGGCACGCTTGTTTTCTATTCTACCGATGAAAACGTGGGTTTTCATCCTATTCTTTCGACAGTTTGATTCAATTTGTTTATTTTTGCCATCAAATCTCTCTCCTTCTCCCTACTTTTCCTCACATCTTAGTTTATCTTCGCCCATGAAATCTCTATTCGCGCTCCTCCTCGCCCCGTTTCTCCTCGCCTCTTGCATCCACCTCCAGTGCACGAAACACACTTACGAGCATATACTCACGCCGGCTGAGCGGTCGCGCATTGTTTTTGCGGGAAAAGACAGCACTTTCCGCCCCGAACAACTGCACACACGGCTAACCGGCGTACATGAAGGGCAGATGCAGGCACAGCGACAACTCTATTTGATCAACGGAAAACAGTTTCGGCAAGCCCTCGCGCAGGGTAAGTGGCAAGTGGTGTACGTCTGCCTGCCCTACTGCGGAGATAAGCACTGCATCTCCTACGCCCAATTTTGTAAAGACGCCACCGAACATCAGGTGCAACCGTGGGTCGTATTGAGAGATCCCTGCAACGGCGAAATTGTCAACAGCGTAGATCGCTACCCCCTCGTCGGTATGGACTATCGCTACTACAACAAATTGCTCTGCAGCCGAAATTTCTTTGCCGATGTGGTCAATCACGTGCCCAATTGGAAACAACTCTACGACGGAAATCTATTTTTTCTTTTCCACGGCGACCGTTTAGTGGCGCAAAGCTACAATTTATCCACTCTGTGGGGGCATGTTCAATAAAAAAGAGGGACAGCGCACGCTGCCTTCGTTCTTCTGCGAATTGATCGACGACCATTCCTCCCCGATAAAACCACTCATTTTGTCGAAAGAAGCCGGAGAATCGCCCGATTCATCGGTGGTGTGCCGACACGTTGCACCGCTTACGCACCAAAGTGCACCGGTTTTCGCGAAGCGTCAGGAACTTTTCTCAGAAACACCGCACGTTTTTTCCGAAACGTGCGGTGCTTTTGTTTTTCGGGGCGGACGCGACTGACGAAAAGCCCCTAAATGTTTGTCTTTCTGCCAACAAACGTGTAAATTTGCTCATCAGTAAACTCCTCTCTTATGAAAATAGCACTCATCGGATACGGCAAGATGGGCAAAATGATCGAATCCATCGCGAAATCGCGCGGACACGAGATCGTGGCCATCATCGATGTCGACAACCGCGCCGACTTTGACACCGACGCTTTCCGCTCGGCAGAGGTGGCCATCGAATTTACGACTCCCACCTCGGCCTACGACAACTACCGACAAGCCTGGGCGCAGGGCGTAAAGGTCGTGAGCGGATCGACCGGTTGGCTCGCACAGCACGAAGCCGACGTGCGGCGCGCCTGCACCGTCGAAGGGCACACGCTCTTTTGGGCTTCGAACTTCTCGCTCGGCGTGGCCATCTTCTCGGCCGTGAACAAATACTTGGCACAGATCATGAATGCCTATCCCGACTACGAGGTTTCGATGGAAGAGACTCACCATGTGCACAAACTCGACGCGCCTTCGGGCACCGCCATCACGCTGGCCGAGCAAATCGTGGAACGATTGGATCGGAAAACGGCGTGGGTGAAAGGCGAGGTGCACGAAGCCGACGGCTCCGTCACGGGCAGTCGCGCCAACACGCCCGACACGCTGCGCATCGACGCAGTACGCCGCGATGAGGTGCCGGGCATCCACTCGGTGACCTACACTTCGGAGGCCGACAGCATCACCATCACCCACGATGCCCACTCGCGCCGCGGATTCGCCCTCGGGGCTGTGCTCGCGGCCGAATATACTGCAAAGCACACCGGTCTGCTTTCGACCGACGACCTTTTCGATTTCTAAGTAACTCCCGTTTATCGGCCGGCCGAAGCGGAGTGTCGACGCAACCGCTTGAAGCCGAAAACCGCCAATATGGAGCGAACGACCATAAAACGTGCGCTTTCATCGACAGCGGTTTGCCCCGAGAACCCGAATATATCGATCAAATCTTATGGATAAGAAGCCTAAAATCACCACTCGCCGGTGGCTCACGCTCGGCATCGTCCTCTCGCTCTATCTGCTCTTCCTCTATTGGGTGGAATCGTGGTGGGGATTGCTGCTCGTGCCCTTCATCATTGATTTCTACACCACGCGTTTCATCAACTGGTATTGGTGGCGCAACTCAAGCAGCAGTGCGGTGCGCCTGATCATGGGATGGGTCGACGCCATTGTCTTCGCTTTGGTGGCCATCTACTTCATCAATCTCTACTTCTTCCAGAATTTCGTCATCCCCTCCTCATCTTTGGAGAAAACCCTCTTGACGGGCGACTATCTGCTGGTGTCGAAACTGAGCTACGGGCCGCGCATTCCGCAAACACCCTTGACTATGCCCCTCACCCAGCACAATCTGCCCCTGTGGTTGGGCGGCGGCAAGAGCTACCTCGAATGGCCGAAGTGGGACTACCGCCGTGTGAAAGGCTTCGGACAGGTGCAGACCGGCGATATTGTGGTTTTCAACTACCCTTCGGGCGATACGGTGGCTACCAACTTCCAAGCTCAGGATTACTATCAGTTGGTTTACTCCGCCGGTGCTGAGGCGCTCGGTGTCAATGAGCCTGCTGACTCGTTGCCTCCCGCCTTGCAGCGCGTGGCCTACAAAAAAATCTATGCCGTCGGGTGCAATTTACTCCGCAATAAGGAGTCGGGAGCCGGCGAGATCATCAGTCGCCCGGTCGATCGCCGCGAGAATTATGTGAAACGCTGCGTCGGCGGCCCGGGACAGACGTTGCAGATCAAAAACAACGTGATCTATCTCGACGGCAAGGCCCAAAAGCAGCCCAAAGACGTGCAGTTCAACTATCTCGTGCACTTCAATCAACCCCTGCCCACCGATTTCTGCAAAGAAAACGGCATTACGGCCGAGGATATTGAGCGCAACGAGAGCGGCACGGTCACGATGCCGCTGACCGAAGACTTGCGCCGCAAACTGGAGCGCATGCCTGAGTTCTGCAGCAAGCCTGTAAAAGCACCGAGCTTCAACCAATGGCTCTTCCCCCTCAACCTGGCGAAGAAATGGACGGTATCGGACTACGGCCCGCTGTGGATTCCGAAACGCGGTGCCACGGTGCAGCTCACCTTGGCCAACTTGCCGATGTATGAGCGCTGCATTGCCGTCTACGAGAACAATCGCCTCGAGGTGCGCGGCGAGCAAATCCTGATCAACGGCCGCCCTGCGAAGAGTTACACCTTCAAAATGGACTATTACTGGATGATGGGCGACAATCGCGACAACTCGGCCGACTCGCGCTTCTGGGGTTTGTGCCCGAAGACCACATCGTGGGCAAACCGCTGATGGTGTGGATTTCGCTCGATAAAGACTACGGCCTTCTCGACGGCAAAATTCGTTGGAACCGCTTCTTTAAGTGGGTGGCCAACATCCAATAATCCCATACTCGGTGTGCTTGGTGCCTGCCCTCGCGGGCGCTGTCGCACTCCGCCTTACTCTGCCGCCGCAGCTCCGCCACGTGCCGAGCGGCGGCGGTCGTTTTTCGTCGAATTCACCGCACACGCTGCGCTCCATTCTCTCTCCTTTCGCACGATGACTCATCTTCTTTCTTCGGCCTACCTCGGGCCTATCCATTATTATACTAAGCTTTTTGCCGGTTGTCCCGTGATCGAGGAGCGCTGTGACCACTATGTGAAGCAGACCTATCGCAATCGCTGTCTGATTGCCACGGCCGACGGGGTGCTGGCGCTCACCGTACCGGTGCAAGGACGTAGCAAAAGCGAGGGCGGCGACTCGAAAACGCCGATGCGCGAGATGCGCCTCTCGGAACACGGGCGCTGGCGCGAGATGCACCTCAACGCGCTGACGGCTGCCTACGACCGCACGCCGTATTTCGAGTATTATGTCGATGAATTCGCCGAAATCTATCGTACGCCCTTCGATCGCTTGGTCGATTTCAACGCGGCTTTTCAGCGTTTGGTGCTGCGTCTGCTCGACATCGAGCCACAATGGAGCGCCAACGAAGGGGAATATCTGCTCGCCGAGGCGATGCCCGGTTGCCGGGATTGGCGCGAAAAGATCCGCCCCAAGGTGTCGCCGGACTTCGACCCCACGTTTCGCCCGGTGCCTTACTATCAGGTGTTTGCCGACCGCAATGGTTTTCTGCCGAACCTGAGTATTGTGGACTTGTTGTTCAACCTCGGCCCCGAAAGTCGGCTCATTTTGCGCGACTCGATTGTGGCCGGCTCCGAAAAGTAAGGTCGGCCTGCCCTCGGTGGTCGGTCATTAGTGCAAATACGGGGACGACGGTGCCAGCGTGGCGTACCGCCGTTGGCATGACGAGGAAGTCAAGGCCAAACAATCGAGCTGCGTTTTTCGTCGTTTGCGACAATGTGAGAATAGAAGGCGCAACCTAAAATAAGCCGTTAGTTTTTTTAAGAAGATAAGCGATATGGTATATGTACTTTTGCTACGAGGAATCAATGTAGGCGGAAAGAACAAAGTGATTATGAGTGAGCTGAAGAAAAAACTTTTGGATGAGGGGTTTGAAAAAGTGGACTCTTACATCAATAGCGGAAATTTGTTTTTCAGCAGTGCACTCAGTCCCGAAAATTGTATCTCGAAGATTGCACGATTATTAGACCGAAACTACGATTTCTCTATCCCATTTGCTGTGATAAGCAGAGAGGAGTATTTAGAAGAAAGAGCTGCATTGCCAGATTGGTGGCAAGAAGACTTGGCAAGAAAAGATGTTCTTTTTGTTTCCAATGGCATGGACAAATCAGCCATTGTGGATTTCATCAACGAATCCGAGTTCCACAATGAAATCGTTCATCTGGGCAGGAATGCGATCTTCTGGGGAAAATATGATGAAGCAGAATATCTGAAATCAACCTACCATAAGCAACTCACGAAACAAGCTTTTTACAAGTACATTACGATCAGAAACGGAAAGACCTACGAAAAGATCGCAGACATTCTGGAGGGAAAAGGGTGAGGCTACCCACCAATCGCTGCAAACGGCCATAAAAAAGAACCGCCGCACTCAAAAAGTATTCGAGTGCGGCGGTTTTCGATGCCACCTGCGCGCGTTGTGACGCGGCAAGGGCGATGTGTAGCGAAAATCGGCCTTAGGCTTTGGGCGCGACGGCTTTCAAGATTTGTTCGGCATGGATTTTCGTGCGAATCTGTCCGGGCGTGAAGATGCGCTCCACACATCCCTGCTCGTCAATGAGGAAGGTGGTGCGCAACAGGCCGACGGTGATGCGGCCGTAGCGATTTTTCTCGCCCCACACGCCCATGGCTTCGATGAGGCGCTTGTCGGTGTCGGCAATGAGGGGGAAGGGCAAGGACTGGGCGGCGGCGAACTTCTGATGGCTCTCGGCCGAATCGGCGCTTACGCCCAAGATGTCGTAGCCCAAGGCCTGCAATTCGCCGAAATGATCGCGCAAAGAGCAGGCTTCGGCCGTACAACCGGGGGTGGAATCCTTGGGATAAAAATAAAGTATGACCTTACGGCCGGAGAAATCGCTCATGCGCCATTCGCGTCCCTCCTGATCGACTCCGAGAACTTCGGGTACTTTGTCTCCGATTTGCATAGTGATAATATATATATATTGTGATGTTGAGATGAGACAACAAAGATGCACATTCTTCGGCGTTCCACCAAACGAACGGAACCTTAAAGCGCACTCGACATATCTTCGGCGATGTGTTTTGACATCCACAAACAACGAATGAACGGAGGCAAGGGAGAGAAAAGCCCACGACTTTTTTGCGGACAAAGGTTGGTTATGTCGGGCTTGTGGCGTAACTTTGCAATGCACCTGCGTGCGGTGTGGCCGAGCGCAACCCGCAACGGTGCTTTTTCACAGCATCACACTATACAAATCACAGCATACACAATGAAAAGAATCGTTTTGCTCCGCCACGGCCAAAGCCAGTGGAACCTCGAAAACCGCTTCACCGGTTGGACCGACGTAGACCTTACCGAACAAGGTATGGAAGAAGCTCGCAAAGCCGGCGAACTCTTGAAGAAAGAAGGCTTCAAGTTCGGCATGGCTTACACTTCTTACCTGAAGCGTGCCATCAAGACCCTCAACAACGTGATCGACGCGATGAACGCAGACTGGATCCCCGTGCAGAAGTCTTGGCGCTTGAACGAAAAGCACTACGGCATGCTCCAAGGCCTCAACAAGAGCGAGACGGCTGCCAAGTATGGCGAAGAACAAGTGCTGGTTTGGCGTCGTAGCTTCGACATCGCACCCGATCCCATCGCCGAAGATGACAAGGAACGCAACGCGAAGTACGAAGATCGCTACGCTGAAGTGGCTGACGCCGAACTTCCCCGCACCGAGTCGCTCAAAGACTGCATCGGCCGCACCCTTCCCTACTGGACGGCCGTGATCTTCCCCACCCTCAAGAAGGTTGACGACCTCCTCGTGGTGGCACACGGCAACAGCCTCCGCGGTGTGATCAAGCACCTCAAGGGCATCAGCGACGAGGACATCATCAGCCTCAACCTCCCCACGGCACTTCCCTACGTGTTCGAGTTTGACGATGATCTCAACCTCGTGAAGGACTACTTCCTCGGCGATCCCGAAGAGATCAAGAAGCTCCAAGAAGCTGTGGCCAACCAAGGTAAAAAATAAACCGGCCACCGGCGACGCCGTTCGCCTCAACTCATTGCGCATCTTGCCCCGCGGCAAGATGCGCTTTTGTGTTTTCTGACCTGCCGGGCCACAACCAACCTTTCCTTCTTCGCCACAGAGGGCAGAAGGCGCACGCGTTTTGGGAACTCCTCGGCTGTAAATCGCAAGATTCGGGGTGATTCACGACGTCCGGCGAGGGAAAAGGCTCAAAAAATAGCGGTTTCATCGGAAAAATCCTCACCGTCGAAAACGCGCTTCGAGAGGGGGCTGCAGTGACTGCTCCTATATAAATAATGTACCCTACAACGCCCTTCAAAATGTAGGATTCGAAGCAGAAAGAAGAAAAGTATTTTACTATAAATCAACAACTTGACTTCGCATTGCTAAAGCAACATTGCAGGGGGTGGGTAAAATTCGGCAAAGCGCCGAGAATATCTGCAGATTTATTACTAACTTTGCTCGCTACTATATCGTAAATCACACCACATGCCCACGCTCTGTCCCACCTACCACGTTCCGGTACTGCTCAACGAGACCGTTGACGGGCTCAACCTGCGCCCTGAAGGCACCTACGTCGATGCCACATTCGGCGGAGGCGGTCATAGCCGCGAAATCCTCCGTCGTCTCGGTCCGGAAGGCCGACTTTATGGTTTCGACCAGGACGCCGATGCCCGAAACAACGTGCCGGACGACGAACGCTTCACGTTTGTGGCCGCGAACTTCCGCTTCCTGCCCAACTGGATGCGCTATCACGGCGAAACGGAGGGAGTGGACGGCGTGTTGGCGGACTTGGGCGTGTCGAGTCACCACTTCGACGATGAAACGCGGGGCTTTTCCTTCCGTTTCGACGCACCGCTCGATATGCGCATGAACACCCGCGGCGGCATTACCGCAGCCGAGGTGCTCAACACCTACGATGAAGCCGATTTGGCGCGCATTTTCCACCTGTTCGGCGAACTGAAAAACGCAAGACGCTTGGCTTCGGCCATGGTGAAGACGCGCGGCACAAAGCCGTTCGCGGAAATTGCCGATTTGCTCAGTTGCGTGCAACCGTTCGTGCCGAAAGAGCGCGAGAAAAAAGACTTGGCCAAGGTGTTTCAAGCCTTGCGCATCGAGGTGAACCACGAGATGGATGTGCTCCGCGCCTTGCTCGAAGGGGCACTCCGCGTGTTGAAACCGGGAGGACGCCTCTCGATTCTCACTTATCACAGTCTTGAAGACAGAATGGTGAAGAACTTTATGCGCTCCGGCAACATCGAAGGGAAAGTGGAACAAGATTTCTACGGCAACCGCTTGGCTCCCCTGCGACCGGTCAACAATAAAGTGATTGTTCCCTCTGCCGAGGAGCAAGCTGAAAACCCCCGAAGCCGAAGCGCGAAACTTCGCGTGGCGGAAAAATGCTGAATCGCTCACAGACGCTTTTATCTATGGAAAAAGACACGACTCCCGACATGCATGCCGACCAGCCGTTGACGTCGGAACCCGATATGACATCGGCAGAAGCTCCCTCTACCGAAAAACAAGACAACAAGGAAAAGTGCACTACGGAAAAATCGTCCAAAACGAAGGACGATGGCGAATTGGTACTGCCGTCTGTCATCTCAATGAACGATGATGAACTTTCGTTCAGCGGAAAAGCGTTCCTCGAACTGTTGAAGGGAACGACTTTCGGCGAAATGTTCAAACAAAACTCCGGGTTATCACCTTGGTCGTGGTGCTCGTAGTGAGCTACGTGGCACTCGGCTACACCATCCGCGCAGAAAGACTCGAAAACGACCGCCTCTCGAAAGAAGCGCTCAACTGGCGCTACCGTGCCTTGACCCGTTCGAGTGAATTGAGGGAGCGCACCCTACGATCGAACATAGAAAACCGCTTGCCTGACTCCACGCTCCACACGCCAACCGAGAGCCCCTATGAACTAATGGTTCCCAAAGCAGAAGAAGAATAAAAACCTAACGGCCTAAATCCACACGATATGGACGACAAACAACCAAAATACAATACCCGAAGAGTGTTGGCTCGCTATAAGCTCATTGGTTTCCTCTTTGGATTCTTTGGATTGGTCATTTTACTCAAGGCGGCCTACTTGATGACGGTGGATCGTGACTATTGGCTGGCTGTGAACGCAAAGTTCGAGAGCGAATACAAACCGCTCCCGGCTACTCGTGGCAACATTCTCTCGGCCGACGGCCAACTGCTGGCCACTTCCTTGCCGGAATATCGCATTTTTCTGGATCCGATGTCGTGGGAACGAGATTCGGTCAAAAGAGAAAAAGACCAAAAGCGCCGCGACTCGATTCTGACCCACTGCATGGACAGCATCGTGAATGGGATGCACCAAATCATTCCCGACTTGGATCCCCAAACACTTCGCCGTCGCATCATTGAGGGGCGCCGCAAAAAGAAACACAACATCGCGCTCTACTCGCAAAAACGCGTCACGCATCTCCAACTTTTGGAGTTGAAGAAACTGCCGCTCTTCCGCCTTTCGGTCGGAATGGGGGGGATTTCGCTACGAAGAGTTCCGCCGCCGCAAAAATCCTTACGGACATTTGGCGGCACGCACGGTGGGTAAACTCCGTTCTGACAATGATTCTGCGCTGAGTGGACTGGAATTGGCTTTTGACACTGAACTGAGCGGACGCCCCGGCGTATGTCACCGCGAAAAGGTGTCGAATCGCTATATTGATGTTGTGGACACAACTGCCGAAGACGGTTGCGACGTGGTGACCACACTCAATGTGAGCATGCAAGACCTCACAGAAAAAGTGCTCGGCGATCAACTTCGACAGCTTAACGCCCGTGCCGGTATGTGCATCTTGATGGAAGTGGCTACCGGTGATGTGAAGGCGATTTCATCGCTCTCGCGACTCAGCGACGGATCGTACGCTGAAATCGAACCGCGCGCCGTAACCAACATGATGGAACCAGGATCGGTGTTCAAACCGATGTCGTTTATGGTGGCCATGGACGACGGAAAAATCACGATGAACAGCACATATGACACGGGATCGGGCGTGAAAGACATTTACGGCCGCAAAATGCGCGATGCCGATTGGCGAAAAGGCGGAAATGGTGTGATGACCGTGCCGGAAATCATCAAACGCTCGTCCAATGTGGGCGTGAGCGGTCTCATCGACCGCGCCTATGGACGCGATCCCGACAAGTTTGTGGAAGGACTGCAGCGCATCGGCATCATGGAAGACTTGCATATCCCCATTCCCGGCTACCGCGTACCACGCATTCGCTACAAGCGCGACAATGCAGCCAAATGGTATGGAACTACCCTCTCATGGATGAGCATCGGCTACGAAACTCAGGTGCCGCCGATCTCTACTTTGACCTTCTACAATGGCGTTGCCAACGGCGGAAAGCTCGTACAACCGCGCTTTGTCACCGAGATTCGACGCAACGACGAGGTGATCAAAGAATTTCCCGTGGTGGTTTTGCGCGAAAAGATGTGCAAAGACCAAACCCTCCGCGACATTCAAACCTGTCTCGAGGGCGTGATCGGTAAAAACAGCGGTACGGGTAAAGCGGCCTATTCGAAGTATTTCCGCATGGCCGGTAAGACCGGTACAGCACAAATCTGGAGCAAACACGGTTTTGCGGCCAACTATTTGGTGAGCTTCGCCGGCTATTTTCCCGCCGACCACCCCAAATATTCGATGATTGTCTGCATTGAGAAAACAGCTCCCGCCTACGGTGGCGCCCACTGCGGCCCGGTGTTCAAGAAGATCGCCGAAACGGTAATGGCACGCGACCTCAATCCGGATTACCGCACAGCACGCGACAGCACTGAGCGCTTGCACAGCCTTCCTTTCATGGCTGCCGGCAATCTCAACGCACTGAACAACGTACTCACGGGCATAGGCATGGGACATCAAGGACTTCCCGTCACCGCTTCGGGCATCGTGTGGGGCAACAATGCGGGCGAAGACAAACGCATCATCCTCTCTCAAGAAGCAGCCGCGCAGGGTATGCCCTCGCTCATCGGTTATGGGCTGCGCGATGCGGTCTATCGCCTCGAACGCATGGGATTGCGTGTAAAAGCCACCGGTGTCGGACACGTTGTGCGCCAAAGCATCGCACCGGGTACCAAAGTGCAAAGAGGAATGCGCGTCGGTTTGCTCCTTTCGCTCAACGACGACCGACATCTCTCGGAGAACGAAGACCTGGCTTTCAGAAGAATGTACGGACTTCCCATCGAAAAAAAGGATAGCACACAAAAAACTGCGGATTCATCGCGAACGGCTGCAGTCAAATCGGAGAATTCCGTTGTTTCCAACAGCGATAATAAAAAAACAAAGCCTACTCCTGCCAACCACAGCGGAACGAGCCAAAAGAACAAGGAACAAAAGTCCGGTTCTTCGTCGAATTCAAAGTCTACCGCCTCAACCTCCAAAAGCTCCGCCTCGAGTTCTTCCTCATCAGCGTCCAAAAACGACAAGAACGAGGCCTCTTCCAATAAAAAAACGCCTAAGGGCTCCAAGTCATAATCCTATCTCATGTACTTAAAGGATCTACTTTTATCGACAGAAATCGTCGATTCCATCGGAAACCTTGAAACGAACATCACCGGCATCGCCATCGACTCGCGTTGTGTTCGCCCCGGTTTCCTTTTTGTGGCCGTCAAAGGCACACAAACCGACGGCCACGCGTTTGTGGGCAAGGCCGTTGAAAACGGCGCCGCCGCCATTTTGGTGTGCGAGCCCGTCGATGTTCCGAATTCCCTCACCGTCGTGCGCGTTGCCGACACCGAAAGTCTGGTCGGCACCATCGCCACGCGTTTTTACGGCAATCCTTCGCGCAACCTGCGCCTCGTCGGGGTGACCGGCACCAACGGTAAGACGACAGTGGCCACAGTGCTCTACCAACTCTACCGTGGTTTGGGCTACAAAGTGGGATTGATTTCAACCGTTTGCAATTACATTGACGATCGTGCGGTGGAAGCCACACACACCACCCCCGATCCGATTTCGCTCAACGCGCTTTTGGCCGAAATGGTCGAAGCCGGCTGCGATTATGCCTTCATGGAATGCTCGTCACACTCCATCCATCAGCACCGCATCGGCGGTTTGCACTTCGAAGGCGCCCTCTTCACCAACCTTACCCGCGACCATCTCGACTACCACGGCAGTTTCGAGAATTATCGCGACGCGAAAAAGATGTTTTTCGACGGTTTGAGCAAGGAATCCTTTGCCATTACGAACGCCGACGACCGCAATGGCATGATCATGGTGCAAAACTGCGCAGCCAACGTCAAGACGTATAGCACACGCGCCGCAGCCGACTTCAAAGGCCGCATCATCGAAGAAAGCATCGAGGGCATGCTCCTCGAAATCGACGGACGCGAAGTGAGCGTCCCCTTCGTCGGACGATTCAATGTCAGCAATTTATTGTGTGTTTATGGTGCCGCAGTCATGCTCGGCGCCGATCGAGACGAAATTCTGCGCGTGATGTCGGGACTTCGCCCCGTCAACGGTCGTTTCGAAGCCATTCGCTCGCCGAAAGGCTTCAGCGCTGTCATCGACTACGCCCACACGCCCGACGCCTTGGCCAATGTGCTGCAAGCCATTCACGATGTCATCGGCAAAAACGGCCGTATCATCACCGTTTGCGGCGCCGGCGGCAACCGCGACAAGGGGAAGCGTCCCCTCATGGCGCAAGAAGCGGCGCGACAGTCCGACCAAGTGATCATTACCTCCGACAATCCGCGATTTGAACGCCCCGAAGACATCATTCAGGACATGTTGGCTGGACTTGACGACGAGCAACGCGCCAAAACCCTCCACATCACCGACCGCCGCGAAGCCATTCGCGCCGCTGCGGCCATGGCACGTCCCGGCGATGTCATCCTTGTCGCCGGTAAAGGACACGAACCCTATCAAGAAATCGAAGGCGTCAAACACCATTTCGACGATCACGAAGAAGTACGCGCCGCCTTTGGCTGCTAACCAACGGCCTTTTTGCGTCTCTTCTCCACTTTTTTCCCCATTTCATCATGCTTTATTACCTTTTTCGTGCACTCGAACAATTCGGGATCCCCGGTTCTGCGTTGTGGAGCTATATTTCCTTCCGTTCGCTCCTTGCACTGATTCTCGGCCTCATCATTTCTATGTGGTTCGGCGAGTATTTCATCAAATGGATGAAGCGCCGCAACATCGGTGAGACCGCTCGCGACGCCAGCATCGACCCCTTTGGAGTGAACAAAGTGGGCGTTCCCTCGATGGGTGGCCTCATCATCATCTTGGCCATCCTCATTCCCACCCTCCTCCTCGGCCGTCTGCGCAACATCTACACCTTGCTCATGATTGGCACCACCTTGTGGTTTGGTGCCATCGGTTTTCTCGACGACTACATCAAGATCTTCAAGAAAAACAAGGAAGGACTTGCCGGTCGCTACAAGATTTTGGGGCAAGTGGTCATGGGGCTCATCGTCGGACTCACCCTCTACTTCAGTCCCGATGCCGTGATCCGCGAAAACATTGAGCGCGGGCGCGTCGGCGACAAGATCGAAATCATCCACAAAGGTGAAGCCGTCAAAAGCACCAAGACCACCATCCCGTTTGTGAAGAACAACAATTTCGACTATGCCGACCTCGTCGGTTTCCTCGGTGAGCACAAACAGACCGCCGGTTGGATTGTTTTCGTCATTATGGTCATCATCGTCACCGCCGCCGTGTCGAACGGTGCCAACCTCAACGATGGAATGGACGGAATGGCCGCCGGCAACAGCGCCTTCATCTGCATTGCCCTCGGCATACTCGCCTACGTTTCGAGCCACGTCGAGTATGCGTCCTATTTGAACATCATGTTTGTGCCCGGATCTCAGGAACTCGTGATCTTCATCTGCGCAACGGTCGGTGCACTCATCGGCTTCCTTTGGTATAATGCCTACCCCGCCCAAGTGTTTATGGGCGACACCGGTTCGCTCACCATCGGCGGAATCATCGGCGTGTTGGCCATCATCATCCACAAAGAACTCTTGGTGCCCCTGCTCTGCGGCGTGTTCCTCTTCGAGAGCGTGAGCGTCATCATCCAGACCCAGGTGTTCAAGTTCTTCAAGCGCCGCGGTCGTCGCGTCCGGGTGTTCAAGAGCACGCCCATTCACGACTCGTTCCGCCGTCTCGATTCGCAACTCGACCCCACGTCGACCTACCTTTTTCGTAATTGGCCCAGCGGCGCATGGCACGAAGCCAAAATCACCGTTCGTTTCTGGATCACAACGATCATTTTGGCCGCACTGACCATCATCACCCTCAAATTCGATAACCCTTTTTCCCCGAAGCTATGAAACTTGTCGTTCTCGGTGCCGCCGAAAGTGGAGTCGGCGCCGCCATTCTCGCTCAACACAAAGGCTACGAAGTCTTTGTTTCCGACCGTGGCACCATTCGTTCGCACTACAAAAGCCTGCTCGATGCCCACGGACTGCCCTGGGAAGAAGGCACACACACCGCCGAACGCATTCTCGATGCGGACGAAGTGGTGAAAAGTCCCGGTATTCCCGACGATGCCCCCATGGTCAAGGCGTTGACCGAGAAGGGTATTCCCGTCATTTCGGAATTGGAGTTTGCCGCCCGCTACACCCAAGCGAAACTCCTCTGCATCACCGGTTCGAACGGCAAGACCACGACCACGTCGCTCATCTACCACATCCTGCGCGAAGCGGGCTATAACGTGGAACTCGCCGGTAATATCGGCCGCTCCATGGCCTTGCGCGTGGCAGAGAATGACGAAAAGGGCGATCCCGACTGGTTTGTGCTCGAAATCTCCTCCTTCCAGCTCGACAACATGTACGACTTCCGCGCGAATATCGCCGTGTTGCTCAACATCACTCCCGACCACCTCGATCGCTACGGCTACGTGATGCAGCGCTACGTCGAATCGAAAATGCGCATCATCCGCAACCAGCAGCCCGAAGACTACTTCGTCTATTGGGCCGACGACGAATATGTACCCGGCGAACTGGCGCGCCACGCACACGCTGCACAACTTCTGCCCTTTGCCGACCATCCGCGCAGCGGACTTGCCGCCTACGGCCGTGGCGCAGCGGGCGACGACAGCTATGGTTTCGGCGAAGGAGCGCAACTCGTTGTCGAAAAGCCCCGCGCATTCGCGCAACAGCTTTCGCAACTCTCGCTCCCCGGTAAGCACAACCTCCGCAACTGTCAAGCCGCAGCCCTCGCCACCCTCGCCGCCGGAGTCGATGTCGAAACCCTCGCCCGCTGTCTTTCTGATTTCCCGGGCGTCGAACACCGATTGGAACGCGTCGGCAACTTCGACGGGGTGAACTATATCAACGACTCGAAAGCCACGAACGTCGATGCCTGCTTCGTGGCACTCGACGCACAAACCGCCCCCACCGTGCTCATTGTCGGCGGACTCGACAAAGGCAACGACTACACCACCCTCCACGACCTCGTGCAGCGCAAATGTCGCGCCCTCGTCTATTTGGGAGCCGACAACGCCAAACTCCACGAAGCCTTCGATGCGTTGGCCGAAGCCAACGGCATTGCCATTGCCGACACCCACAACATGGCCGACTGCGTCGCCGCCTGCCGACGCTTGGCACAAACCGGCGACACCGTGCTCCTTTCGCCCTGCTGTGCCTCGTTCGACCTCTTCAAGAATATGGAAGACCGCGGCGAACAATTCAAAAACCTCGTACGCGGCGCGTAAGATCATCCTCCTTTTTGCCCTTTCCATTTATGTCCATCACCATTCCCAAACGCCCCAAAAAGATATTTTTGTCGGCGACTTTGCCGTGTGGGCCGTCTTCTTTAGCCTCTGCATCATCTCGCTCGTCGAGGTCTACAGTGCAGGAACCTACCTGGCCATCGAAGCGCACAGTTATTTTTTTCACCGCTGGTGAGACAGATGTCCTATTTAGCGTTGGCTGCACTCGCTGCTTTTTGTGGTGCAATTCATTCACTTTTCGCTACGTCTATCATTTGGCTTTGCTCGGTGGACTCGCTTCTTTTTCTTCTACTTCTTGCCACCTACTTCATCGGACAGAACATCAACAACGGTACGCGCTGGATTTCTATTTTCGGTTTGAGCATTCAACCCTCCGAACTCAACAAACTCTGCGTCATTCTTTATGCCACGGCCTTCATGGCCAACGCCCAAAAACCCGATGGAAGCACCCGAAAAGTCGCTTTTTCGGTTCTTTTCCCCACTTTTATCTCGTTTGCTATGATCGCGCCGCAGAATCTCTCGACGGCGCTACTGCTTGTAGTCTCTGTTTTCACCATCCTCTTCATCGGCAATGTACCTTGGCGCAACTTCTTGAAAAGTATCGGCATATTTAGTGTCATGGCCGCCATCATGCTCGCCGGATTGTGGCTCTACTATGGTCCGAACAGTACCGCGACACAACGCTTCACCACGTGGGGTTCTCGACTGGAGAAAAAGGAAGATCGCCCGAAAGATCCGCGCGAATTTGTGGTCACTGACAAGAACCGCCAAGTCACGCACGCCAACATTGCCTTCGCGAGCAGCAACGTCTACGGCAGAGGTCCCGGCAACTCAGTGCAACGCGACTACCTGGCCGCGGCCTATTCCGATTTCATCTTCGCCATTATCGGCGAAGAACTCGGACTCGCGGGCTGTTCTCTCGTCGTGCTCCTCTACATGATTCTCTTTGTGCGCACCTACTATATCGCCAAGCAGTGCGCCGGGAGGGCACCGGCCTTCATTGTGATGGGCATTGGCACGATCCTGCTCATACAAGCCTTTGCCAACATGGCCGTGGCCGTTGGTTTGGCGCCCGTCACCGGACAACCGCTGCCTTTGGTGTCCAAAGGCGGTTCATCCAACTTGATCACCGGCATCTATTTCGGCATCATTCTTTCCATCAGCCACTACGCCCGCACTTGTCAAGCCGAAAAAGCGGCTAAAAACGATCCCGAAGCCTAACCCCTTCCCCACCATGTCTCGACTCCTTGCCCTCATCTTCGCCTGCCTCCTGCTCTTTCCCCTCACCGGCCGAGCACGGCGCGACACGCGTGTGGAGTTTGTCACCACCGCCGGCAATTTCACCGTGCGTCTCCTCCCCGACACGCCGATTCATTCCCGTCATTTCGAACAGTTGGTGCGAGCCGGCTACTACGATGGGTTGCTCTTCCACCGCGTCATCCGCGATTTCATGGTGCAGGCCGGCGATTCCACCTCCCGACAGGCCGCTCCCGGCACCCGCTTGGGCGAAGCCGACCGCAAAGAGACCCTCCCGCCGGAATTCGATCTCCCCTATCACTATCATCGCCGCGGGGCACTGGCCATGGCACGCGAGTCGGACGAGGTGAACCCCGGTCGGCGCAGCAGCGCAACGCAGTTCTACATCGTTTGGGGCAAGACCTTCACGCCGGCTCGCCTTGCCCCCGTTCGGGCACGCGTCGATGAGGCCACCGGTCAGGAAGGTTCCATCACAACGGCCATGGCCGAAGAATATGAACACACCGGCGGCGCACCGCATCTCGACGGTCAATACACCGTGTTCGGCGAAGTAGTGAAAGGCCTTCCGGTGATCGACAAGATACAGCGCGTGGCGACCGACGCCAACGACCGCCCGCTCGAAGATGTGCGCATCATCTCGGCGCGTGTGGTGGGAAAGAAGCGCTGAGGCGCCGCTCTTCGCGCACCACACCCGGGGGCTCGTCCTCTTTGCCCCGCACCAGGCTCCTGTGGTGCACGACGCGCCGATACGCTGCGTCTGCCACCGCACGATTCCTCTCCACTTCTCGTCGCCCTCGCACCTCCTCGGTGGTGCGGGGGCGGCGTTTTTTGTTGCGCACCGCGCTTGGACTTCCACGTTGGGGCACTGTCGCTCGATCGTTGTCCCGGTCCCTCGAAATACCCGCCGTGTTCGGCAGGCAAGCGCCCTTTCTCGCTTGCCCATGCTGCGACTCGCGGTGCATCGAGCGCCTCAGCGTGCGAAAACATGGGCTGTTGCAGAAAAAAGCGCACGGCTTTTGCCGAAAAGTCCACCGTTTTTCGCGCAAACTCGACCACTTTTCATGAGGACAAGCAGCACGCCAAGAAAAAGGCGGTAAAGCGGAACTTCAAGTTCCCAAGCGCTGACTAAGACGTGCCACACTTTCCTCTCACCGGCCGATCGGTCGAAGGGCGAAATTCCCCGCTTTCCGGCAGCGAGCGGGCACGCTTCGCGGCAGACCGACCACTTTGCGCCAAACGACACCGCGCAAGCGCACACCCTCTACCACTCTTCCCCCTTTCCCTTCCGACAAACCCTAAAAATCAAGAAGCCTGCAGCCCACCTCTCCCACACATTCACCGAAAAGTCCACCCCAAATGGCGCCCGACTTCGCCCCAAAACACCAAGAGAAGAGAAATATGTCCAATAAAATCCCTTATTACAATGCTTGCTTTTCAAAAATACATTTATTACCTTTGCAGCATATCCAATACAACAAAGCAGCTTTTCCGAACGGGCGAAGAATTGTTTGAACAAGCCCGTTTTAAGAAAAATACTGTTCATTCCACTATTCATTCTTTTACTACAATGAAGAAACTCTCTCTCGCTCTTGTAGCCCTGTCAGCTCTCCTTTTCACGAGCTGCGCAACGATTGCCACGCCCGCAGGTATGGGTGCGCTCTACACCGACATGCAATCCGGTGAAACTGCCACCTCTAACACTGTTGGTAACAAAGTAGGTACCGCAGAGGCGACGAATCTCCTTGGCCTTTGGTCATGGGCGACGCTTCGATCAACACCGCGGCCAAAAGAGCCGGCATCAAGAAGATCAGCCACATCGACTGCCAGAAGACCAACCTCTTAGGCATCTTCTCCAAGTACACGATTTTCGTATACGGCGAATAAACCGACTGACGAAAATCCCACCCTGTTTTACGAGGTCGCAGAGGCGTTGTCTCAGCGACCTCGCATTGCTTTTCCATCGGTGGGCGGTTCTCGCCCATCCTCACCCCATCAGCTCTACCCCATTGCGATGAAACGATATTTTCTGACCACACTTTTCTTCCTTCTTGCCGCTTTCGCCCCTCTGCAGGCGGAGAATTACCTCAAATACATCGTTTCACGACCCGCCGAACGGGGAATGCTTTATTTTGTGTTGCCCAGCCAAGCGGAATGCCGAGAAGAAGGTGCCCACAAGGGGAGCAAACTCACCTTCGACGTCACGTATATCAGCCCCGGCGATTCGCTGAGGCTCAACGCTTCGCTGCTCCTTCCGCAAATACAAAAGGTGGATAGCCTCACTTTTCGAGATGCCCAAGGAAAGAACCAGACCTTTCCCACCGAACGGCTGTACTTAGAGCCGCGGAAATCGAAATGGGAACTGCGGCTTTCCATACAAGTGCCTTATGCTTTGTGGCAAACTTTGCTCAGCGCACAGACGCCTTTGACCTTCCGCTTCAGCCACAAAGGCCAACCGGTGGTCAACTATAGTTTCTCCGACAAAGCGTGGCACCGGCAACAAGGCATTTATCAGCTGATCGAACAGATGAAAAATGACTAATTCGTCTGCCGGCTACGCACGGCCGCCTTCCTTCTTCCGACCCACAGCCTCATCGTCGCACAGACGCCGGGGCTGTTGGCATTTTAGGGGGTGAAGCGCGGCTGCGGCGCTCACCCGGCCGATTTATCCGCGCAAGGTAGTGACGAGAAACACCGCGTCAAGGCGAAAAATGGGCTTGCAGCCGCCTGCCGAGGGATGGTTTCTCCTCACCGCAAGCGGCAGAGAAAAGAGAAATGCTCCGCTTTTCGCCCACCGCAGTGCCTTTCCTGCACACAACAGCCACGCGCCGGTCGGTTCGACACCACAAACGGACGCACTTCCACAAGGTGCCGAAACGAAAGGGGGCATTTTGCCATATCGACCTAAAAAACACCGAAGTAAAGTGAGAGAAAGTCATTTTTTTTTCCGATATTTGCCCCAATAACTCTCATACTCAATTCCCACTTCACATGAATCGAAAAATCACTCACGCGCTCTTGTTGGCGGCAGTGCTCTCTTGCAGTGCAGCACAGGCCGACAATCGCCCGATGCCCGGATTCCGTTACGATCGCAACGTGACGGCACCCACCGGCAAAGAGTGGGAAGATCCTACGATGCCCGCGCTCAACAAGGAGCGCCCCGCACGCGTGGTTCTTCTCTTTTGCCGACGAAAAGCAAGCCCTCAACGTCTTGCCCGAATCTTCCCCCTATTGGAAAAGCCTCGACGGCGAATGGAGCTTCAACTGGGTGGGCAACCCCGGTGAGCGCCCCGCTGATTTCTACAAGACCAACTACGACATTTCGGGCTGGGACAAGGTGCAAGTGCCCATGAACTGGAACGTGGTCGGCATTCAAAAGGACGGTACGCAGAAATACGGCACACCGATCTACACCAACCAGCGGGTGATTTTCCAACACCAAGTGGCGGTCGGCGACTGGAAGGGCGGCGTGATGCGCGAACCGCGCAAAGACTGGCCCACTTACAAGCACCGCAACGAAGTGGGTTCCTATCGTCGCACCTTCACCGTGCCCGCCGAATGGGACGGACGTGAGGTGTATCTCAACTTCGACGGCGTCGATTCGTTCTTCTACCTCTATATCAACGGCCGTTATGTGGGTTTCTCGAAAAACTCGCGCAACCTCGCTTCGTTCGATATCTCGCCCTATCTCGTGAAAGGCGAGAACACGGTGGCCGTTGAGGTCTATCGCAACAGCGACGGCTCGTTCCTCGAAAGCCAAGACATGTTCCGCCTCCCGGGTATCTTCCGCACTGTCGCCCTCACGGCGAAACCGAAGGTACAAGTGCGCGACGTGGTGGCCATCCCCGACTTCGACGCCAACTTTGGTGAACGCTTCGCTCAGCATCACCGCCTCGGTGGCCAACCTCACCAAGAAGGACGTCAAAGGCCTGCGCGTGGACTACAAACTCTACGAGAAAGCCCTCTACGGCGAAGCCACTACGCCCGTGAAAGGTGCGGAGGCTTCAGTACCCGTTGCCGTGAACAAGAACGGAGAAACGGACGCCAAAGTGGTGCTCCAAGCGGGTGCGCTCGTGAAGAAGTGGAGTGCCGAGGCTCCCTGGCGCTATGTCCTCGTGGGTGAGCTGAAAGACGCCAAAGGACGTGTGCTCGAAACCTTCTCGACTGTAGTGGGTTTCCGCAAAATCGAAATCAAAGAAACGGCCGCAGCCGACGATGAGTTCGGCAAGGCGGGACGTTACTATTATCTCAACGGCAAGCCCATCAAAATGAAGGGCGTAAACCGCCACGAGACGAGCCCCGAGCGCGGACACGCCATCACGCGCGAACAAATGGAGCGCGAAGTCATGCTCATGAAGCGCGCAAACATCAACCACGTGCGCAACAGCCACTACTGCAACGACCCCTATTGGTACTACCTGGCCGACAAATATGGCATTTACCTCGAAGATGAGGCCAACCTCGAGAGCCACCAATACCACTACGAAAAAGAATCGTTAAGCCATGTGCCGGAGTTCCGCGACCAACACGTGGCGCGCAACCTCGAAATGGTGCACGCCACCGTGAACCACCCCTCGGTGTGCATCTGGAGCTTGGGCAACGAGGCCGGCCCCGGCAAGAATTTCGTAGATGCCTACAACGCCATCAAGGAATTCGACAAGAGTCGCCCCGTACAATACGAGCGCAACAACGAAATCGTGGACATGGGCTCGAATCAGTACCCTTCTATCGGATTGACCGAGCACATCGCGCAGGGCACCGACAGGGATACAAATATCCGTTCCACATTTCGGAGTATGCCCACTCCATGGGTAACGCAGTCGGCAACTTAGTTGACTATTGGAACATCATTGAGAGCAATAACTTCATCATGGGCGGTGCCATTTGGGACTGGGTGGATCAAGCGATCTACAACTACACGCCCGACGGCACGCGCTATTGGGGCTACGGCGGCGACTTCGGCGACAAACCCAACGACGGCATGTTCTGCATGAACGGAGTGATGCGCCCCGACCTCACCCCGAAGGGACAATACTACGAGGTCAAGAAGGTATATCAGAACGTGGGCGTGACCGGTGTGGACACGCGCGCCGGACGCATCGAGATCTTCAACAAAAACTACTTCACCAACCTCGCCGGCTACGACATTCGCTGGTCGCTCTACGCAGACGGTCGCCCCGTTGAGGGCATGATCAACCGTCCGCTCACCGAAACGCGCCTCACCCTCGGGCCTCGCGAACGAAAGAACTACACCCTCGACTACGGCAACTATCGTTTCGACCCGACGAAGGAGTATTTCGTGAAGATTCAGTTCTTGCTCGCCGAAAGCAGCCGTGGGCCGACAAGGGCTACGTGCAAATGGAAGAACAGCTCCCCGTGAGCGAAGCTTCTCCCGCACCTTCTGTCGCTTCCGCGCAACAAGGTCGCGTGGCACAGCCTACGGTGGAAGGAAATCTCGTGAAGGTGAGCGGAAAAGGCTACGAAATGGCCTTCGACAAGCTCACCGGTCGCCTCCACTCCCTCAACTACGGCGGACAAACGGTCATCAAACCCGGATTTGGCCCCAAGCTCGACGCCTTCCGCGCCCGTACCGACAACGACAACTGGATGGATTATCGCTGGCCTCAGCTCGGTCTGCACAATCTCAAGGACAAAGCCACCGCTTTCTCGCAGCAGCTTTTGAAAGACGGCACGTTGCGTCTCAGTTTCACCGTCGAAAGCCAAGCTCCCTACGGCGGATACGACAATTACTCGAACACTGACCGCGATCAAGACGAGTTTACAAGATTGTGGACGACAAGTCGAAGCCTTTCGGCCCCGATGATTTCAAATTCACCACGAATCAGATCTACACCGTCTATCCCGATGGTAGTGTCGAGCTGCAAAGTTACATCACCTCCAACAACGCGCAAGTACAGCTCCCGCGCATCGGTTATGCCATGGAGTTGCCGAAGGAATTGAACCGCTTTGCCTACTACGGCCGCGGCCCGGTGAACAACTACCGCGACCGCAAGACGGGACAGTTCGTCGAAGCGCACGAAGGTCTCGTGGGTGAGCAAGACATCATGCTGCCCAAGCCCCAATCGATGGGCAACCGCGAAGATGTGCGCTGGTGTGCGCTCACCAATGCGCAAGGCAACGGCGTGGCCTTCGTGGCCGACGGTCAAATGAGCGCCTCTGCGCTGCCTTGGAGCGCACTTGAGTTGATGGGTGCGGCACATCCGCATCAATTACCTGCGTCTACCGCCACACATCTCCACCTCGACGCGAAAGTCGCGGGACTCGGCGGCAACAGCTGTGGACAAGGCGGTCCGCTCAAGCCCGACTGCGTGAAGGGCGAGGGCTATCGCTTCGGTTTCCTCATTCGTCCCGTGACGAAGGGTCAAACCGCGAGCGCAACCAAGGTTTCTCTTGCCGGCGGACGCCCCATTGCCATGACGCGCGGCGAAGACGAAAAACTTTCGTTCGTATCACCTTATGCCAACCGCACCATCGTTTACCGCATCAACGGCGGCAAACCGCAAGAATACAAGGCACCCGTGCCCTTCCGCGACGGCGGTAAGGTGGAAGCTTGGTACAAGGACGACAAGGCCACCGTGGCCACGCAAACCTTCCACAAGATCGAAAACGTGCCCCTCAGCGTCTTGTTCTGCTCCAGCCAAGAAACGGGCGGAGAAGGCGTGGAACGCATTGTGGACAACAACACTTCGACCTATTGGCACACGATGTATTCGGTGACCGTGGCACAATATCCCCACTGGGTGGACTTTGACGCCAACGGCACGAAGCTCATGAAGGGTTTTGTCTACGTGCCCCGTCAGGACGGCCCCAACGGCCGAATCAAGGACTACGAGATCTACGTGAGCCAAGACGGCAAAAACTGGGGTTCGCCCATCGCCAAGGGTGCCTTCCCCAACGGTTCGAAGCAACAGCGCGTCGATTTCGCCCAACCGGTACGCGCGCGCTACATCCGCTTCAAGGCGCTTTCGAGCCAAAACGGACAAGACTTCGCTTCGGCGGCCGAATTCAAACTGATCGCCGACTAATCTGCGCCGCTAACGGCTGTAAACAGCAAATCCCCTCGCAACTCCGGTTGCGAGGGGATTATTTTTTGCGCCTGCACGCGTGTTTTTACTCCCAATCGGGGAGAAACCCGCCAAAAGTCCACGAAGAACACAGCAAGGAGGAAAAGACGCGTTATGAAGCCGTGGACATTCAATCCTCGGGCGTGGATTTCGTTTCCGCGGCGGTGGGGCTCGGAAAAGCCGCCCGAATGTTTCGCATCAAACCCTCGTACTTCGCGCGCTTGACGGCCGAACCTTTGAAGAGCGTGCGGTACTGTTCGACCGTAAGGCCGCGCCAATCGTCGCGCGACATGGCCGCCAAGGCCGCAGAGGGGTAGAATTCCGCCACATCGGTGGGGACGGAGAGCCGATTCCACGGACAGCAATCGGTGCAGCGGTCGCAACCGTAGAACATGTGCCCCAGTTTTCGGCCGGTGCCCTCGGGGAGCGTCTCGCCGCGGTACTCAATGCTGAGATACGAGAGGCATTTGCGCGCGTCGAGACCGAGTTCTCGGCTCAAAGCCTGCGTGGGACAGACGCGCAGGCAGCGATCGCAGGTGCCGCACTGCGATTCCACGGGACGGTCGTAGGTCTCGGCGGCAAAAGGCAGGAAGAGTTCGCCCAGGAAGAAGCGACTGCCGGCGCCGGGAATGATGAGTTGCGTGTTTTTCCCGATCCATCCCAGTCCTGACCGCCAAGCCCAGTAGCGTTCGTCCACAGGGGCAGTGTCGGTGAAGGCACGCGCAGTGGAAAAGACGGCCTCGACGTCCGCACCTCCCACGCTTTCGTAGTGCGCACGCAGCGTGTTGAGGAGCGCGAAAAGGCGCGATTTCATCACCTCGTGGTAATCTTTACCGCGGGCATAGCGGGCGATGGACAAACGACGCGGACGGCCGTCGGCACCGAGGGGATCGGGCGTGTGGTAGTTGAGCGCGACGGACACAATGGTGCGCACGCCCTCAACCAACAGGCGCGGATCGCGGCGTTTCTCCTCGTTGCGCGCCAAATAGCTCATCTCGCCGTGACAACCCTCGGCGAGCCAGCGCTCGCGGCGGGCGACATGCGCGGCATCCATGGGTTCGGCGGGCGAAAGTCCGCAGGCAACAAAGCCGAGGCGCTGTGCCTCGGCTTTGACGTATGCGGGAGAAAGAAGATAATCGGACATGACTGTTGATTTACTTGGGAGCTTTCGCGAGAAAGTCCCCACGTTTCGGCCAAAAGCAGCGAAGTTTTCGACAAAAGCAGTGGACTTTTCGCCGGAAGACGCGAACAATGAGCCCGACGTTCACAACGGGGCGGAACCACCGGTGCAGTTGTGCCCCAACTCGGCTTAACAAACGAGCGCTGTCGGGCACTTTGCCGAGAAAAGCGGCGAATTCATCGACGAGGGGGCTATTCGAAGACCTTAAACGTGTAGCCTTCGGCCAGCAACCACTCGATGGATTGTGGCAGGCGGTGCGGAGTTTGTCGATACTCTTCAGACTGTCGTGAAAAGTGATGATGCTGCCGGGACGGGCATAGCGACGCACGTTGGCAAACACCTCGTCGGCGTTGAGCCGCGTGGAGTAATCGCGCGTAACGACGTCCCACATCACCACTTTGTAGTGACGAAGGATGGCAAAATACTGCTTCCACTTCATCCAGCCGTGGGGCGGACGGAAAAGATCGGTGTGCAGATATTCGTTGGCCTGCTCCACGTTGCGCACATACGAGCCGATGCCGTGCAAATGTCCGCTGATGTGGTTGAAAGTGTGGTTGCCCAAACGATGGCCGCGGGCTTTGACCATTTCAAAGACGTCGGGATGCTTGCGAATGTTGTCGCCCACCATGAAAAACGTGGCCTTCACGCCGTAGCGGTCGAGGACATCGAGCACCCAAGGGGTGGCTTCGGGGATGGGGCCGTCGTCGAAAGTGAGATACACCGCGCGTTCCGAAGGATCCATCCGCCACAAAGCGTGGGGATAGAGCCAACGGAGAAAAAGGCGGGTTGTTCGATAATCATGCGCGGAGCAATAGATTAGTATTCTGCTCCTTCCTCGGCATCCTCGGGCAGATAGCGTTGCGCATCGGCGGCGCGGCGCGCGTTCATCGCGGAGATCAGCACCCGACCGGCAGGAGTGCCTGCCAGGACATCGGCACGCTTCTTATAGTTCTCGATGAGCGATGATGACTTGCAGGCCTGCAAGCCGTCGAGAGCCATGCCCAGAATTTCATATTGCTGCATGATGTCGCCGGACATCGACGAGAGGCGATGCTCAGAGAAGCTGTTGTACCAGTCGAAATAAGCCAAGGCACGATCGGCCACCGACTTCAAAATGGCTTCGGCCTCCTTGGTCTTACCCAATTCGCGGTAGCATTCGGGCATCATAAGCAAGTGTTTCTTCGTATCGATGCCGAGCGACCACACCTCGTAGGGCACTTGGTTGGGCGGCAGCACTTGTTCGCACTTTTGCAAGACCTTCAAGGCCTTGTCGCGCTTGCCTTCCTGAATGAGCTGCTGCGCCAACTGCGCCATGCGCAGGCGATGGGTGTAGCAGGGGCGCATCACGGTTTGATCGACGTAGACTTTCGGATCGGCCACGTTGCCGTAGCGGAACTTGCGCATGAAGTTGTCGTACATGCGCTCCGAATCGGTGCCGCCGCTGCCCATGTTGAAGGGCGTGATGCGGGCGGCGAGGCCTTCGAGCATCAAGTAGTTGTCCAAACCGGCTTGGTTGTCGCCGCCGAGCGTGGTGCTCATGTAGAGGGGACGCGTCCAATTGTGGTGAGCCAGCATTTCGTAGACCATCATCTCGCTCTTGGTGAGCATGCGCTTGCCGCGAAGTGAGATGTGCATCTTCTCGGGGATGCTGTCCTTGCCGTGGGGGAGCTTCATGCCGCTGCGCAATACGGCGGCTTTGTCCACGGTCAGCACGATGGAGTCGGTGGGAACGCAGGCAATCTCGGGATTGCGCACGAAATTGTCGATGATATACTGCAGTTCGAAGGGATCGTCTTTTTTACCCTGCGCTTGGAAATCCTTTTTGAGCACCAAGAGCTGTTCTTTCAGCTCGGGGCGCACCATGAAGACGTCGTGTCCCATGTTGTCGACGTACTCCCAACGCTTCCAAGTGATGGGCAGTGAGGGACTGTTCCACGCCGGACGGCGCATTTGGTCGATATACCAGTCGGTTTGCAGGTAGGAGAGGTTGCAAACGCGGGCGTCGGTGCGCTTGCCTTCCACATCTTGGCCGTACCAAAGGGGGAAGGTGTCGTTGTCGCCGTTGGTGAAGATGACGGGGTTGCCCTTTTCATCGAGCGAATAGAGGTAGTTCATGCCAAAGTCGCGGGCGGCGGTGCGACCGGAGCGGTCGTGGTCGTCCCAAGTCTGGCTGACCATTTGCAAAGGCACGGCGAGTGCCACAACCGATGCGATGCCGGCGGCGGCGAGATGGGGCAATTTGCCGAAACGACGCAGGCCTTCGACGAGAGCAGCGATGCCCAAACCGATCCAAATGGCAAACGCGTAGAAAGAGCCCGCATAGGCATAGTCACGTTCGCGCGGTTCGCTCGGAGTTTGGTTCAAATAGAGGATAATGGCCAAACCGGTCATGAAGAAGAGGAAGAAGACAACCCAGAACTGCTGGATGCCTTTCTTGCCGCGGTAGGCTTGCCAGAACATGCCGAGGAGTCCGAGCAACAAGGGAAGGCAGTAGAAGACGTTGTGTCCCTTGTTTTCGCGCAGATCGGCGGGGAGTTTCGACTGATCGCCGTAGAGGGCGTTGTCGATGAAAGGAATACCGGTGATCCACTGGCCGTGTTCGAGTTCGCCGTAGCTTTGAATGTCATTCTGACGGCCGGCAAAATTCCACATGAAGTAGCGCCAGTACATGAAATTCACCTGGTAGGAGAGGAAGAAGCGGAGGTTGTCCCACTGCGAAGGCATTTCGCCGGTGAAATCGTAGGATTGACCGTCATATTGGCCGTGCACTTCCACCGGTTTGGTGTCAACGCCGCCCAACCATTGCTGATAGAGACCGGCATGGAGGCGGGAGAACATGCGGGGGAAGAGCATTTTCTGCGCAGAGGGGTAGACGAGCGGGCCGTTCACCTCGACGATGTCGTACTTGTCGGGCTCGTTGGCATTTTTCTTCTCGTGACGTTGCACGCTTTCCTCCTTGTCCTGACCCACAGCTTGCGAAGTATAGGCTTGACCGTAGAGGAGGGGCTTCTGCCCGTACTGCTCGCGGTTCAGATAAGTGCCGAGCGAGAAGATGTCTTCGGGCGAGTTTTGATCCATCGGCGTGTTTTGTGCCGAACGCAACACGATGAGTGCGTAGGACGAATAGCCGATCATGAGCATCAACATGCAGAGCAACGAGGTGTTGAGCGCGCGCTTACGCACCACATATTGGCCGTTTTTCTTCCACTGCAGGAGGAACCAAAGCGCGCAGAGCACAACGGCACCGAGCAACAAGGGCATGACGTAGCCTTTGCCGTAGAACGGAATGCCCAGCATGCCCACACTGGCGAGATAGAGCGCCACGGTGCGCACACGATTGCTTTGGAGCGTCGACCACAAGGCGGCGCTGACTACGCCGATCAACACGAGGATGTAGATGATCATACCGCTGTTGAACGGCAATCCCAGCACATTGACGAAGAAAAGTTCGAACCATCCGCCCACTTTCACGATGCCGGGCACCACACCGTAGAGGACGGCGGCCACCAATACGACGCTGAGGCCGAGTGCCATCAGCGAACCTTTGAGGTTGGCATCGGGGGTTTTCTTGTAATAATAGACCAAAACGATGGCCGGCAAGCACAGCAGATTGAGCAAGTGCACACCGATGGACAAACCGGTGAGGTAGAAAATCAACACAATCCAGCGATCGGCGTGCGGAGAGTCGGCATTGTCTTCCCACTTTCAGGATGAGCCAGAACACCAAGGGCCGTGAAACATCGACGAATAGGCGTAGACTTCGCCCTCGACTGCGGAGAACCAGAAGGTGTCGCTCCACGTGTAGGCCAAAAGCACCGGCCACACCGCTGGCCAAAATGGTCAGCGTTTGGCCGAGGGTTTCGACCACGCCGTCGGTGCAAAAGCAACTTACGCGTCAAATGCGTGATGCTCCAGAACAAGAACAGGATGCAGAATGCCGAGAGCAGGGCGCTCATCACATTGATCCAGTAGGCCACTTGCTCGGGGCCCGAGGCAAAGAGCGAAAAGAACTTGCCCGTGAGCATAAAGAAGGGTGCTCCGGGCGGGTGACCCACTTCAAGCCGATAGGCCGTAGTGATGAACTCCGGACAATCCCAGAATGATGCGGTGGGCTCGACCGTGGAAACGTAGGTAAAGGCGGCCACTAAGAAGACCAACCAACCCACGACGTTGTTGAGGAGTTTGAATTGTTTCATTTCACACGTAAGTGACTAATGCTAATGATGCGTTTTGTTGCTGATTGAAGATCGCTGTGTGCGCCGATACGGCACAGCGACGAAGCATTTCGCCGCCACCGATGGGCACTATTTCGTGCAAAAATACAAATTACCACGGACTATTTCGATTCTGCGTACGCTTTTTTCCGACGGCTCTTCCCCTGATAATCAGAAAATAAGCGCGCTGCGTCGCCCGTTTTTCGCGTTTTTAGACCTGGCTCCACCACTCTTCGCTCGATGAAATCGGCCAAAATGAAATGGTCTTTGGCTTTTTGCACAAAAAGTCCTACTTTTGTCCTCATCGCACGGCAAAGATCTTTTTTTTCGCCGATCCTTGCCGTCGCCGTTTCACACTAACGCGCCATGCCATGGAAGCTCTTTTACATTACGCTTGGCAGCACCGGCTCTTTCTCCCCGAGCCGATGCGCACTGTCGACGGCCTTTCGCTCGAAATCATCGACACGGGACTGCACAACCACGATGCGGGACCCGATTTCTTCAACGCCAAAATCAAAATCGGCGGACAGCTGTGGGTCGGTAACGTCGAAATCCACGAACGATCGTCTGATTGGTACAGACACGGCCATGAAACCGACGAAAACTACAATAATGTGGTGCTGCACGTGGTACGCATCGCCGATTGCACCGTCGAAACGGCCAACGGACATGCCTTGCCCCAGTGGGAAATAGCGGTACCCGAAACACTGACTGCGCAGTTCGAAGCCTTGTGCACCGCACCACACTACCCTCCTTGCCGCGAAACGCTCGAAACCATCGATGATTTCGCACGAAAAGCATGGCTCTGCGCGCTCACCGTCGAACGGCTCGAAGAAAAAACGGAACGCATCTTATATTGGCTTCGAGAAACAGCGGGAGATTGGGAACGCACGTTCTTCATCACGCTGGCGCGCGCCTTCGGCTTCGGGAAAAACAGCGAAGCCTTTCAACTTTGGGCGGCTACCCTCGATCCGCAGCACATGGCCAAGCACCGGGACAACGCTTTTCAAATAGAAGCGCTCTTTTTCGGCCAAGCCGGACTCCTCGACGCCGAAGCGACGCCTGCACATCATCACGACGAGCATTTCCAACAACTCGAAAAAGAATATCATTTTTTAAGACAGAAATTTGTAATCTCGCCGATTTCATCGAACGAATGGCGATTTCTAAGGCTTCGTCCGCAGAATTTTCCACACGTGCGGCTGGCTCAAATGGCTGCGCTTTACGTATCGGGGCATTTATCGTTCGATGCGGTGAGAGAATGCGAGGCGCTCGATGAACTGCGTAACAAATTCGTTTTCAACACACTACCCTATTGGGAAACGCATTATACATTCGGCAAAAAAGAGGAGAAATCAGCGAATCAGATTGACATTTCAAAAAGTGGCAGACAGATAAAAAACGCCGATTCCATCGAATTAGCGCCTTCTTGTGAGCCGGAAACACCGACAAGCGAGAAAAAAACACGCCGCACAGCACATCGCGGCGAAAAAAGACGCGATGCTTGTCTTTCGCGCAACTCGATCGATCTTTTGTTTATCAATGCGGTCATTCCTTCCCTATTTGCCTACGCGCGTACACACCATGACGACGAACGTGCTGCACGTGCGCTCGAATGGCTCGAGCAACTGCGGGCGGAAAGCAATGCGACGGTGCGGGCATGGCACGAAGCCGGACTCACTGCGCGACATGCGGCCGACTCGCAGGCGCTGCTCCAACTGAAACAACACTACTGCGATCGCAAAGATTGTCTCCGCTGTCGCTTCGGTGCCTATTTCATGCGCGCCGCTCACCGATAACATTTTGCGCTCGCCTCCTATCTCCGTTGTTGCTGACTCTCTCACACTTTTTTTCTTTGCGCTACGCCGAAAACAGCTATTTGTGCTTCTCATCGAAGGCGGTCTGCGCAAAAACGCGGCGAATGTAAACACATCACGGCGAGCCAAAAGCAACGCAACAAGCCCCGTTTCCGGTAAAGAAATGCGATGAGTCGCCCAAAACTACGCGCGTAGCACAAAAAAGTCGGCCGCTTCAGAAAAAGTCCCCAACTTTCGCGCAAAACTCCCCTGTTTTTTCCAACATAACCCTCCCGTTATAAATACGCTTATTATGGATTTCATATTCTCCTTCCCCATGCGCGTTCGCGATTACGAATGCGATATTCAAGGCATCGTGAACAATGCCAACTATCTACACTACCTCGAAGTCGGACGCCACGAATTTATCGAATCGCGCGGCGTAGAATTTGCCGATCTTCATCGCCGCGGCATCGATGTGGTCGTGGCACAGGCCGAAATCAAGTTCAAACGCTCATTGCAACCGCGCGATCACTTCGAAGTGCGCGTGGCGGTCGAAAAACGAGGATTGCGCTACACCTTCCACCAAGAGATTGTGCGCTCGGCCGACCCACTCCGCGCGGCAACCGACACGTCTTATGCCAAACCGGTCTTGTGCATCCGTGCACAAACGGACATTGTGGCGATTATCGACGGCCGATTGTCAGATTGTGCGGAACTCAACGAAAAATTTGGTCTCTGAAGCGAAAAACTTTCAGACACCCTTTTCCTCCCTCACAACGCGGTGCAATCGTTCATAATGTCCGATTTCATCGATGAGCAGTTCTTTACCCCTTCGCGGTGCTTGACTTTCAGCACCCGAAGGGGCTTTTTCATCCCCCGCGGGACGCAGCGTGCCGGTCGCTTATCTGCCACAAAATCATTATCTTTGCATAGTTATGGATACGACTTTTCATTATGATGTCATCGTGATCGGCGCCGGACACGCCGGTTGTGAAGCCGCCTGCGCGGCTGCACGCATGGGTGCTCGCACTGTGGTGATCACGATGGACATGAACAAAATAGCCCAAATGAGCTGCAATCCGGCCGTCGGCGGCATTGCCAAAGGACAAATCGTCCGTGAGGTCGATGCGCTCGGCGGACAAATGGGCGAAGTGACGGATGCCACCGCCATTCAGTTCCGCATGCTCAACCGTTCGAAAGGACCTGCGATGTGGAGCCCGCGTGCCCAATGCGACCGCATCCGCTTCATCGCCGAATGGCGTCGACGTTTGGAAAATACCGACAACCTTGACATCTGGCAAGACGAAGTTACCGAAATCATCACGCAACATGGCGTGGCTTGTGGCGTACGAACGATTTGGGGTGCGGAGTTTCACGCCAAGTCCATCATCATCACTGCCGGCACCTTCCTCAACGGATTGATGCACATCGGACGGAAAACCGTGGCGGGCGGACGTTGCGCCGAACCGGCTTCGACATTTCTCACCGACTCGCTCACCGCATTGGGCATCGACTCGCTGCGCATGAAGACCGGTACGCCGGTGCGCATCGACGCACGCTCGGTGCATTTCGATGAAATGGAGGTACAGCCCGGCGAAGACGACTTCCACCGCTTCTCTTTCCTCTCCGATCAACGCGCCCTCCCGCAACTTCAATGCTGGACGTGCGAAACAAATGCCGAAGTCCACCGCGTGTTGCGATCGGGATTGGAAGATTCGCCCCTTTTCAACGGACAGATCCAATCGATCGGCCCGCGCTATTGCCCCTCAATCGAAACGAAATTGGTCACTTTCGCCGGCCGCGAATCGCATCCCCTCTTCTTGGAGCCCGAAGGCATCGACACGAACGAACTCTACTTGAATGGTTTTTCCTCGTCACTGCCGATGCATGTGCAAATTGAAGCTTTGAAACAGATTCCTTGTTTCCGCGATCTGCGCGTTTATCGCCCGGGCTACGCCATCGAATACGACTTCTTTCCGCCGACACAACTGCACCACACGCTCGAATCGAAAAAGGTCGAAGGCCTTTTCTTCGCCGGTCAGGTCAATGGCACCACAGGCTACGAGGAAGCGGCCGGGCAAGGTATGGTGGCCGGTATCAATGCCGCCCTGCGTTGCGCGGGAAATTCGTCCTTCACCTTGCGCCGCGACGAAGCCTATATCGGGGTGCTCATCGATGACTTGGTAACGAAAGGCGTAGACGAGCCCTATCGCATGTTCACCTCGCGCGCCGAATACCGCATCCTCCTCCGCCAAGACAACGCCGATGCGCGCTTGACTCCCTATGCCGAACGATTCGGCACCGCCACCGCGGAGCGTTGCGAACGATTCCACCGAAAGCAAACGACAGTCGACACCTTGCTCAACATCGCTCGCTCAACCAACCTCAAACCCGCGGAAGCGAATGCGCTTTTGGAGCGCTGCGAATCGCAACCGCTGAAGCACGGCGCAAAATTGTTCGAACTCATCGCGCGACCCGAGCTGCAAGCCGCCGACTTCCGCGACTTGCGCAACGTACCCGAAGTCGATGCTTTCTTCAACGCCCTCGATGCGCAGAGCAAAGACCAAGACGAAACGCTCGAAGCCGCGGAGGTGCTCATCAAATATGACGGTTACATCGCCCGCGAACGTCAGTTGGCCGACAAGATGCAGCGACTCGAAGACCTTAAGATCCGAGGAAAATTTGATTACAACGCCCTCACACAACTCTCTACTGAGGCGCGCCAAAAACTTTCGTCCATCGATCCGGAAACCCTTGCGCAGGCTTCGCGCATCCCCGGTGTTTCGCCTTCCGACATTTCGGTGCTTCTCGTCCTTTTGGGACGTTGAGTCGTTCGAACCGCCCCTACTTCTTTTTCTAAGAAAAGACGAAAGCCCAACACCCCCTCAACGACTTAGCACGGGGTGCTACACCTTTACTTCAACCCTCGACGCTCTTTTCGTCGACTTCTGTCCATTTCCTCGATGAAATCGGCTAAAATCGACGATTTTACCTGCGTTCCACGTGAAACAAACAACAAATATCAATCCCAATATCAGCGCTTTATGAAAAAGAATTGTTGCTCGCGCATCTGCGAAACATTCCCGATTTCCCCAAGCCCGGCATCCAGTTCAAAGACGTCTCCACCCTCTTCAAAGACCGCACTTGCCTGAAAGAAATGCGAGAGGAATTGGTGCGCCTCTACGCCGATAAAGGCATCACCAAAGTGGTAGGAATCGAGAGCCGCGGATTCGTTATGGGCGGCATCCTGGCCGACGCTCTCGACGCCGGATTTGTTATGTGCCGCAAGCGCGGAAAACTTCCGGGCGACACGCGCACACAAACCTACGCCAAGGAATATGGCGAAGACACCATCGAAATTCACACCGACGCCTTCTCCCCCAATGACGTCGTGCTCATCCACGACGATCTGCTCGCCACGGGTGGTTCGATGAAAGCGGCCGTTGATCTCGTCGAATCCTTCGGCGTGAAGAAGATCTACATCAATTTCCTCATCGAACTCCGCATGGAGGGACTCGAAGGACGCGAATTTCTGGGCAACAAAGCAGACCTTACGACGCTGCTCACGCTCTACAATTAAACTTTGCCCCTATTGTCGGGACGTGTTGTCGCATCACAGCGAAACACGTCCCGTTTTTGTCGCTCCTCTCCCCTTCTTTCTCGATTTATCCCCCATTTCATCCACATAAACTAACATGACGCACGAAGAACGCGAAGCTTTGGAAGCCTACCTCAAAGGGATTGTGCTCAACCTGCCCGAAAAGCCGGGCAGCTACCAATATTATGACGACGAGGGGACGATTATCTACGTCGGGAAGGCCAAAAACTTGAAGCGCCGTGTCTCTTCTTATTTTAATAAGGAGCAGCAAAGTCGAAAAACGGCCATGCTCGTTTCGAAGATCCGCAATATCACCTACACCGTGGTGAATTCGGAGGAAGATGCGCTCTTGCTCGAAAATTCCCTTATCAAGCAATACAAGCCGCGCTACAATGTTTTGCTCAAAGACGACAAGACCTATCCTTATATTGCCGTCTCGAATGAATATCTTCCCCGCATCTTCAAAACACGCCACCGCGAACGCCGAGGAGCCACCTACTATGGCCCCTACAGCCACCTCCCCACGATGTATGCCCTGCTGGATCTCTGCCAACGCCTCTACCATCCGCGACCTTGCCACCAACCGATGACAGAAGAAGGGGTGCGCACGGGGAAATACGACCTGTGTTTGAATTACCACATCCGCAAATGCGCGGGCCCTTGTGTGCTCGGCAAACAATCGCACGAAGACTACATGCGCAACATCGAGGCTTGTCGCGAAATCCTCAGGGACATACGCGCGAGGTAGCGCAAAAGCTGCGCGAAGAGATGGGAGCTTTGGCCAAACAGCTCCGCTTCGAAGAAGCCGCCGCTCTCAAGAAGAAGTATGATTTGGTGGAGAATTTCCGCGCGAAATCCGAGGTCGTGTCGAATGTGAGCTACGATATCGACGTTTTCTCCATTGAAAGCGACGAAAAAATCGCCTTTATCAACTTCCTGCACGTCGTGAATGGGGCGATCACACAGTCTTTCACCTTCGAGTTCAAGAAGAAGCTCGATGAAACCGACGATACGCTGCTCGCCCTCGGCATTGTCGAGATGCGCGAACGCTTCTCTTCGCAATCGCCCGAGATTGTGCTGCCCTTCCCGGTCGAATTACCGGAGGGATATGCCAAACAAGTGGTGCCGCAAATGGGCGGTAAGCGCACCCTCCTCGACCTTTCGCGACAGAACGTGAAGCAATACAAGTTCGACCGCCTGAAACAGGCTGAAAAACTCAATCCCGAGCAGAAACAGGTGCGCTTGATGAAAGAAATACAGACGCAGCTGGGACTTCCTACCCTACCGATGCGCATCGAACTCTTCGACAACTCCAACATCTCGGGCGAAGACGCCGTGGCCGCCTGCGTGGTCTTTGAGAAACTCAAGCCCGCGAAGAAACTCTACCGCAAGTTCCATATTAAAACCGTGGTGGGACCGGACGATTATGCCTCTATGCGCGAAGTTGTTGAGCGCCGCTACTCTCGACTGGCCGAAGAAGGCGAAGAACTTCCCGATTTGATCATCGCCGACGGTGGAGTCGGGCAAATGGAGCCATTCGCGAGATCGTCGAAGACCGTCTCGGTCTACAAATCCCCATCGCCGGTTTGGCCAAAGACAATCGCCACCGCACCCGCGAGATGCTTTTTGGCAATCCCCCCGTCTCGGTGTCCATAGCCCTCGACAGTCAACTGTTTAAGCTCCTCACGCGCATGCAAGACGAGGTGCACCGCTTCGCCATCACCTTCCATCGACAACAACGCTCCAAACGACAAGCCGCTTCTGCCCTTGATGCTATCGTGGGTGTGGGCGAAAAGACCAAGAAGCAGTTGATTGCTCATTTCGGCAGCGTCAAGCGCATCAAAGAAGCGCCCATCGAGGCACTACAAGGCCTGCTCGGCACGAAGCGAGGAGAGAACATTTATCGGCAATTGCACGAAGAAATCGAATAAAAACAGTAACTTTGCATATATGAGAGTCGTTCTTCAACGCGTAACTCACGCATCGGTCGAAATAGAGGGTGCACTCCACAGTCAAATCGGAACAGGTTTGCTCGTTCTCTTGGGCATCGAGCCCATCGACACGCAGGAAGATGCCGATTGGCTCGTCAAAAAAATAGCGGCACTCCGCATCTTCGACGATGAAAACGGCATGATGAACCGCAATGTGGTCGACGTCGACGGACAAATCCTCGTGGTCAGTCAATTTACCCTGATGGCCTCTTATAAAAAGGCAATCGTCCGAGCTATATCCGCGCCGCCCGCCCGGAAGTCGCTGTGCCGCTCTACGAATATTTCGTAGAACAAATGGCCAAGACCACCGGTAAGCCCGTTGAAACGGGCCTTTTCGGCGCCGACATGCAAGTTTCTCTACTCAACAACGGCCCTGTGACCATCACCATGGACACACACAATAAAGAATAAGCGTTGTTGCGGCCTTACCCCACCATGAAATCTCATTTCTAACCCAGCCGCTGCACAGCAGTGACACATAATCAAGAATAGATATGTCTGAACATCACCATTGTGACTGTGAACACGGCCACGACCACGAAGCAAACATTTACGAACAGGCTTTTGCCAAGTACGACCTCAACCTCAACGACGAAAAAGTAGCGCAAGACGTGCGCCAACTAGTCGCCAATCATCGCGAGCAGTACAACACGCCCGAAGTACTCCGCACGTTGCTCTCGACCGTTGAGCTGACTACGCTCACCGTGACCGACTCGCACGAGAATGTCCTGCGCTTTACCGAAAGCGTAAACCGCTGGAGCGATCAACATCCCGACCTTCCGCCTTTGGCCACCATCTGTGTTTATCCCAACTTCGCTGCCACCGTGAGCCAAAACCTGCAGGCCGACGGCGTACGTGTGGCTTGTGTGAGCGGCGGTTTCCCCGCTTCTCAGACCTTCATCGAGGTGAAGACGACCGAAACAGCGCTCGCCCTCAAAGATGGCGCCGATGAAATCGATATGGTGCTCTCTGTTGGCGCTTTCCAAAGCGGAGATTACGAAACCTGCGCCGATGAAATCGAAGAAATGAAGGCAGTTTGCGGCGAACACCCCTTGAAGGTCATCCTCGAAACGGGCGAACTCGAAAGCCGCTTCGGAGATCAAAAAGGCCTCTATCCTCTCGATGTACGCCGGAGCGGACTACATCAAGACCTCAACGGGTAAGGTTGCTGTTGCTGCCACGCCGGAAGCCGCACTGGTAATGTGCACTGCCATTCGCGAATACCGCGAACTCACCGGCCGTACCGTGGGCTTTAAGGCCGCAGGTGGCATTAAAACCGTCGATGAAGCCGTAGATTTCTACACCATTGTGGCCGAAACACTCGGCGAAGACTACATCAAGCAAGGACACTTCCGCATTGGTACCAGCCGCCTTGCCAATCTCCTCGCTTCTGCCATTGTCGGCGAAGACATCGCCCCCTTCAACAACAAAGGCAACTACTAATTCCCCTACTCTGCTCGGAAATACCGAGTAAGCAGCCGAAGAAAAATCGCCTCTCGACAACCTTTGTCGAGAGGCGATTCTTTTTTATCCGCGATGGTGCGAAATGAAAAATCGATTCGATGGAACCGGGAAAAAGCATCTGCAGCAACGCCGAAAGAGTGAATCCACCGATGGGATTTCTGCCGCACGAAAGCGAAAAACGCTTGAGAAATCAGCACAGAACGTACCATTTTTCGGCACAAAAAAAGAGCGAAACGCTTAAACGTTTCGCCCTATCACAAAGTCTACATAGGTTTTCAGTGCTTCACGCACTTCGGGATTTGAAAAGCCGTCAAGCAATTCCAAAGCCTTGCGGCGATAGTCTTCCATCACCGTCTCGGCGTAAGCAATACCGCCGCAGCGTTTCGCAAAATCAAGGAGGAAAGCACGATCTTCCGGCGTCGATTCCAGGGCTTTCACGCGCTGAACGCAGGCCAAAGCCTCGGGATTGCCCTCTTTCTTGAGCGCATAAATGAGCGGAAGCGTGAGTTTTCCCTCAGCCAAGTCGTTTCCTCGCGGTTTTCCGATGGCCTCATCGTCGTAATAGTCGAAGATGTCATCGCGAATCTGGAAACTCAGGCCGATCCAACTACCTAATTGGCGCGCACGACGGAGGAAATCCTCATCAGCACACATAGAAAGCGCCGCAAGTTGACCGCAGGCTTCGAAAAGTGCACCGGTTTTGCGATGAATGATGCTGAAATACGTTTCTTCAGAGAAACTTTCTTGTTCAACGTGCGAGAGTTGCAAAATTTCCCCCTCGGCCAACGTGCCGCCCAAGCCGGCTACTGCATCGACTATGCCGATGTGTCCGGTCAAAGCCGACTGTCGCAGCGTTTGTGCCAACATATAATCGCCGAGCAAAACCGCCACTTTATTGTCGTAAACCTTTCGAACACTGGCCTTTCCGCGTCGTTCCTCGCTCTCGTCCACCACATCATCGTGAATCAAGGACGAAGTGTGCAGCAACTCGAGCGCCACGGCAGCCCGTAAGGTCGGTTCTCCGATTTCCCCCAGTTCTTTCGCCAAAAGCAGCACCAAGATGGGACGCATCATCTTCCCTTTTCGACCGCGCACATAGTCGAGCACCCGGCGCATGAAGTCTTCTTCGTGCGTCAGAACACTGTCGAAAAGTTGAGCATAGCGCGACAACTCTTCGACAATCGGCTGTTTGATACGGTCAAGTTCAGTCATAAGCTTAAGCAAAGGCCAACTTCAAAAGCAAGCAAGCGCTCGCTCACCGCAAGTTGCGCAGTTGGGGACACGGACACGTCCGGCATTTACGCGACAAAAGTACGAAAAAACAAGCAAAGTGCCGATTATAATGCGTACTTTTGAAGTTCAAAATCTCAGAAATATGCAGAAATTGATGCTCCTCGATGCGTATGCACTCATCTTCCGTGCTTATTACGGTTTGATTCGCTCTCCCCGCATCAACTCAAAAGGCGAAAACACCTCCGCGGTCTTTGGTTTCGTCAATACTTTGGAGGAACTCCTCCGCACTGAACAGCCCGATTTCTTGCAGTGGCCTTCGATCCGCCGGGAGGTACCTTCCGCCACGAAGCCTTTGCCGACTATAAAGCCCAACGTGAGGAGACTCCCGCCGGAATCAAGTGGGCGGTGCCCGTCATCAAGGACATTCTCGAAGCTTATGGCATCGTCGCCTGCGAAGTCAAGGGTTTCGAGGCCGACGACGTGATCGGCACGCTCGCCCTTCAGGGACAAGCGGCCGGACTCGACGTGCTGATGGTCACCCCCGACAAAGACTACGCCCAACTCGTGCGTCCCGGCATCACGATGTGCCGACCCTCGTCCGGTAAAAGCGGATTGGAGAAACTGGATGTCGAAGCCGTCTGCGAAAAATACGGACTCGCCCACCCTACTCAAGTCATCGATATGCTCGCCCTCATGGGCGATGCCGCCGACAACATCCCGGGTTGCCCCGGCGTCGGACCGAAAACAGCCGTCAAGCTCTTGGCCGAATTTGAGAATGTCGAACAACTCATCGAGAACGTCGAACAACTCAAAGGTTCGCTGCGACAAAAAGTGAGCGACCACGTGGAAGACATTCGCAACTCGAAATTTCTTGCCACCATCGTCACCGACGTACCGATCGAATTGGACCTCGATGCGATGAAGCGCCGCGAGCCGAACAAGGAAAAGCTCAAAAACATCTTCGAAGCCTGCGAGTTCCGCACCTTCATCCAGCGTTTTCTCGGCGAAAGCCCCAATGCGAAGACGAATGCCGTCGAAGAGCCCGATTTGTTCGCTCCACAAGGCGTCGAGAATGGCGCAGAATCGGGCAACTTATCAACAAATTATCCACAAAGCAGTCACAAGACGCTTCAAGACACAGAACACACCTATGTTCTCATTGATAATCTGAAAGATGCGACAGCACTTTGTGGAAATCTATTGACATTCTCAATTGTTGCATTTGACACCGAAACGACCGGAATTGACGCAATGAGCGCCGAAATGGTGGGGATGAGCTTCGCTGTTGAGGGCGGACGCGCGTGGTATGTCGTCGTTCCTGAAAATCAAGCGGAAGCTCAAGAATTTGTCGATGCCTTCCGCCCCTTCTTTGAGAACGAAGGGCAAATCAAGGTCGGGCAGAATCTGAAATACGACCTCACCATCCTCTCCCACTATGGCGTCGAGGTGAAAGGCGAGCTCTTCGACACCATGCTGGCGCACTATGTTGTGGAACCCGAGCAGCGCCATAACATGGATCACCTCGCCGAGACCTATCTCCACTACCGCACCATCCACATTGAGGAACTCATCGGCACCGGTCGCCAACAAAAAATATGCGCGACCTCGCTCCGAGCGAAATCTGCGACTACGCCTGCGAAGATGCCGATGTCACCTTGCGCCTCTACCCTATCCTGCGCGAAAAGATGGCCGAGTGCGACGTGACCGACGTGTTTTCAAAAATCGAAATGCCCCTCTTGCCCGTTCTCGCTCGCATAGAACAAAACGGCGTGCGCCTCGACACCGAAGCCCTCCAACAAACCGGCGACGACTTCCGCACTAGACTGCAAACCCTCGAAGAAGAAGTGTACGCACTCGCGGGACACGAATTTACCATCACCTCACCGAAGCAAGTGGGCACGGTGCTTTTTGAGGAATTGAAGATTTCTGAAAAAGCGCGGAAGACGAAAACCGGACAATACTCCACCTCCGAAGAAGTACTCGAGACGCTGCGCGACAAGCACCCCATCGTGGAGAAGATTTTGGCACACCGCGCGCTCAAGAAACTCCTCTCCACCTACGTCGAAGCCCTCCCGAAGCTCATCAACCCGCGCACCGGTCGCATCCACACTTCCTTCAATCAGGCAGTTACAGCCACCGGTCGCCTCTCGTCGTCGAACCCGAATCTGCAAAACATCCCCGTTCGCGGAGAAGACGGCCGCGAAATTCGCAAAGCCTTCGTGCCCGACGAGGATTGCACCTTCTTCAGTGCCGACTATTCGCAGATCGAGTTGCGCATCATGGCACACCTCAGCGGCGACGAGCACATGATCGCCGACTTCAACGCCGGCCACGACATCCACGCCGCCACCGCCGCGCGCATCTTCCACAAGCCCATCGAAGAGGTGACGCGCGATGAGCGCCGCAAGGCCAAAACCGCCAACTTCGGCATCATCTACGGCATCTCCGCCTTCGGCCTTTCGGAGCGACTCGGCATTCCGCGCGGCGAAGCCAAGGAGCTGATCGACAGCTACTTCGACACCTATCCAAAAGTCAAGGAGTTTATGTCCGCCTGCATCGAGCGCGCACAAGAACGCGGCTACATTCTCACCGAGTTCAAGCGCCGCCGATACCTTGCGGACATCAATTCGCGCAATGCCACGGTGCGCGGTTACGCCGAGCGCAACGCCGTGAACGCCCCCATACAAGGTACCGCCGCCGACATCATCAGGTGGCCATGGTGGCCATCGATCGCCGACTGCGCGAGGAACATTTAGACACAAAAATGATCTTGCAGGTGCACGACGAACTCAATTTCTCCGTTCCCCACCGCGAACTCGACACCGTTCGCCAACTCGTGGTCGAAGAGATGGAGCGTGCCTACAGCATGCGCGTGCCTTTGCTCGCCGAGTGCGGAAGCGGCACGAATTGGCTCGAAGCGCATTGAGCCGAACACCCTGATGCACAAGACCTTGCCACGTATTTTCGACAAAAATGGCAACTTCGTTGTGCATTCTCCCCCACTCCACTGCAAGCCCTCCCGAAAAAGCCACCTACCGCGGTGGCTTTTTCGTGTTTTTGGCAATTCTTCGCCCCCTCGGGCAACACAAATTTGTATCTTTGTCGATAATTAGTAGCGCATCCCGTCCCACTCGTTTGCTCTTCGCCACCGGTTCGGAGCGAAGTCTGTCGCTATTGGTTTGCACACGCTGACATGGTGCAATATTTCGGATGCCTACTCACCATTTCCTCCATTTTCCACACATAAAAACGATCTACCCATGAGTTGCAAAACGAACATCGGTCTACTCCTGCTCCGCCTCAGCACAGGCGGCCTTATGCTTTTCCACGGCGTGGCCAAACTCCAAGGCGGTCTCGGCTTCCTTCAAGGCATGCTTGCCGCAAAAGGCCTTCCCGCCTTCCTCGCCTATGGCGCCTTGGTCGGTGAGATCCTCGCTCCCCTCGCCATTATCTTCGGTCTTTTCACCCGCGGTGCCGCTGCCGTGGTGGCCTTCAATATGGTAGTGGCCATTGCCATGGTGCACCTCAGCGACCTCTGTGCCGTCAACCCCCAAACCGGCGGTTGGGCGGTGGAACTCCCCATGCTCTACCTCCTCTCCTCCCTCGCCCTTGTCTTCACCGGCGGCGGACGTTTGGCTGTGTCCAACAAGACGTGGTTGGACTAACCGGCGTTACCATTATGGCCTATAAATCTAACGGCACAAGCTTCTCGCTTGTGCCGTATTTTTTATTTCGCACAAAAAAACAACCCCAGGAAATAAGAAACGAATTTTATTGCTACATTTGCAACAAATTATCAACCGGTAGTATAACAAAAAGAACACACCAAGAGGCAACAGATAAGCCAGAGAAGCAACCTATCGCTCGACTGAACACTGACTTGCACACGACAATTAGCGATGGGAAGCATTCCACCACCGAATATTTACCCGCCGGTTTTTCAACAAATCTAACTAAGAAAGGAGGGATAAAAAGGAAGAAGAAGAAAGAAAAGGAAACGAGTTATCCGAAATCAAAAGCAACTATCCATACTGTATCACCATCATGCTCACCCCCACAAATAATGAAAAAAATTATTGCAATCGTCGTCCCCATCCTTGCGGTTCTACTGAGCGCCTGCGGTAGCGAAATGCCCGTCATCTCTTCCACTCCGCCGTGCCCTGGAACACGTAACTTTGTTAGGGCGTTTATTGCCCCCCGAAGCATCGAAGTAGAAAGCATAGACATGAAACGAGGTCACATTCTACTGAGATTACCAGAAGACACCGCTCGATCTGTTTTCCCGGGCGCAAGCGTTTCGGAAGAAAAGAACAAGCTATACAAGGCACTCTCTGAGGAAATCGAGAATCCACTCGACTGGGTGGACAACGACATCTCCTTTTGTCACACCCATCTGGCGCTCGGCATTCGCTCGTTCAAAGTGGAACGGACGACAATGAATGGCACAACTGAAGATATATCATCGCAAACTGATATTCAATTCCTCAGTTTCCAACGTGTGTTGAAATCACACTTCAAAATGGAGCCGGAACGCGTACAAAAAAGACTTGCTACGCTTACGGCCGAGGATATGAAATGGCTGCCGGCCGGGGATCAATCAACGATCCATCTCTACGTTCCGAAGACTCAGGCCAAACGCCTCACGATCTCAATCGGTTTTGCCGACGGAACGGTCTTGCAAAAAACGATCGACCGTTTTCAATGATCCGTGCGAAGCGGAACGCAGGACAAGGAACAGCCCCGGGCGACGGGGAGAAAGCTCCATCGAAAGGAGAACAAGCGGGAGTACGCTACGCGTCGCCCCATGGACGACGAGACAAAGCACCTCCAACGGAACACTGCCGTCTGCTTGCGCTCCCGAAAAGATCGGTTGCCTGCGAACCGTCGGCAAGTGGCATCGGAAGGTAGCAAACAAACAAATCGCTCGCGAAGAAAGGCGGGCAACACACACTAAAAGCACTACACTTCCTACGCCATTCGTGTGTTGCTATGCCCCTTTCGACACGGTGTTTTGCCAATTCCCCTCCCCGCTGGGGGAGTGTGCTTGGCACATCGGCCACTTTCGCTCAAAACTTGTGGACAAAAAGTCAAAACTCCACTGATTTTGTACAAAATCAGTGGAGTTTTTTTTGCCCCTGCGCAACTTGGAGTAAAAGCCTGCGTCGCGTGGGGCAGAAGTAGCGCGTTAGTGCGGGCTATCGCGCAGGCTACGCTTACTCGCGGGGTACAACAGACCGTTCTCCCTCAGTTTTGCACGACAAAAAGCGAGAATCGCGATTTTTCTTGCTAAATTTGCAAACACAGCCGCCGCCCAAACGCAAGAGCAAGCGGCTTCGATTCGCAGAACCGGAAAGGCGCCGCCCACCCATGGGGGTGCCACCGCCCAAATTCACCCACTCAGCATGTCACAAAGCCAAGGTTTCAGACAACAGACAGAACAGCGACAGGTGCAAAACGCCTCGAGCGTGCAAGTGCTGCTCTCGTCGCTCATCGAAATGCCGCTGGCCGACTTCGAAACGCGCTTGCAAAACGAGTTGCTAGACAACGAGGCGCTCGAAGTGAGCGACCACGAAGAAAACGACGGGGCGAACTATCAGAACGAAGAGGGCGAAACCTACGACGCGGGCGACCCGCTCGACGATGCGGTGGGCGACTATCGCACACTCGACGACGTGCCGGACAATCTGCGCGAGGCCTACACCAACCGCGGTGAGGACGACCGACGCGAACGACAGATCGGAGCGGAAGAAACATCGTATGACGACCTCTATCGGCAGATCGGCGAACTCGATCTCACCGAACACGAGCGCGCCATTATGGTCTATCTCGTCGGTTCGCTCGATGAAAGCGGCTTTCTCACCAAAGACGATGCCACACTGGCCGACGAACTGGCCTTCAACGAGTATATCGACACCACTCCCGAGGAGGTGGCGCGATTGGCCGGGCTGTTGCAGCAATTTGAGCCCCGCGGCATCGGCGCACGCAACCTCCGCGAATGTCTGCTCCTGCAACTTCCGCGAACGGGTGAGGCACGCGAGGTGATCGACCGCTTCTATGACGACTTCATGCACTCGCGGTGGAACCGCATCGCCGAGCGCTTGCAGCTGACCGACGAGGACATCGAACGCATTCGCCGCGAGATCGGGCACCTCAATCCGCGCCCGGGCAGCGTGCTCTCGGAGGGTAGCCGCGCCACTGCCCCGACTGTGGTGCCGGACTTCCGCGTGACGATCGACACCGACGGCAACCCCATCGTGACACAACACCGCGGCGATCTGCCCGACCTGCGGGTCAGTCCGGCTTTTGCCGAGACGCTCGTCATGCACCGCGCCGCGCGTGAGCGTGCGGCCGAACGCGGCGAGACAGCCCAGTTCTCTCGCAGTCAGGAAGAGGCGTTTGTCTATGCCCATCAGAAGGTGACGGCCGCACAGGCGTTCATCGAGAGCGTACGCCGCCGACACCACACGCTACAAGCGGTGATGGAGACGATCGTTGCGCTGCAACGCGAGTTTTTCGTCAATGACGACGACGAAACGCTCCTCGTGCCAATGGTGCTCAAGGACGTGGCCGAACGAGCGCACGTAGATATCAGCACTGTGTCGCGTGCCATCAATTCGAAATACGTCGAAACGGACTACGGGGTCTATTCGCTCCGCCATTTCTTCTCCACTCAATTCACTTCGGCCGACGGCGAAACCGTGGCGGCGCGACAAGTCAAGCCGCGCTGGCCGAAATCGTGGAAAACGAGGACAAACGCGCCCCACTCTCGGACGAAGCCATCGTAGAGGCCTTGGCCGAGCGCGGATTGAAGGTGGCGCGCCGCACCGTCTCGAAGTATAGAAGTCAATTAAACATCCCCAAAGCCGGACTCCGCCGCTGAGGTCGGCTGCGGTCTGCGCACTCCCCTACTCCACTCCACCCTTTATTATTCGCATTTCACCCTATGGTCGATTTCGATGCTCGCTCCTACGGTGCCGGTGATCCCGACTTCACTCGCAGGAATCTCAAGAACAAGTATGCCCTGCTCACAGCCAAGACCATTTCTTGGCTCTTCAATCCCTTCTACCTCCCGACGGTGACGGTCACCCTGCTGATGATTTTCAGCTATCTGAACCAAATCGACCTCCGCTATCGCTTGGCCTTCGGCGGCATTGTGGTGCTTTTCACCTGGGTCTTCCCCTTGACGGCGATTTATCTCTATCGCAGTGTGAACGGCTGGACGAGTCACCAAATGAGTCGCCGCGAACGGCGCTTTGTGCCCTACATTGTGAACATTGTGTGCTACGGCGCGCTCTATGGGCTGATGAAGCTCTTCGGGATTCCCAATTTCATCGCGACAGTGATCATGTCGGCGTTGCTCATTCAGATTGTTTGCGCACTCACCAACGTGTGGATCAAGGTTTCGACCCACGCTGCGGCCTCGGGTGGCGTGATCGGTATGCTTATGGCCTTCTCGCTCATCTTTGGCTTCGATGCCACGGGCTGGCTCTGCTGTGCCATTCTGCTGAGTGGCGCGGTGTGCACCAGTCGCATGGTGCTGAAGATGCACAACTACCACGAGTTACTCTTCGGCGTGGCCGTGGGCATGATCTGCGGCTGGGCGGTGGTTTGGTTTGTGTGAACCGATCGCCGCGCAATACGGCCGAGACTTCTTTTTTTCTCTCGACAGTTTTTACATTCCCCCCAATACTTCTCAACTATGACTCCCATTGTCAGCATCATCATGGGCAGCACGAGCGATCTTCCCGTCATGGAAAAGGCCGCACAAGTGTTTGACCAACTCGAAATTCCCTTCGAAATCAACGCCCTCTCGGCACATCGCACGCCGGCTGAGGTAGAAAGTTTCGCTCGCGGCGCAAAAGACCGCGGTGTGCGCGTGATCATCGCCGCCGCCGGCATGGCTGCCGCACTGCCCGGCGTGATTGCGGCGAATACCACCCTCCCCGTGATCGGAGTGCCCATCAAAGGCATGCTCGACGGACTGGATGCGCTGCTCTCTATCGTACAAATGCCCCCGGGCATCCCCGTTGCCACGGTAGGGGTGAACGGCGCGATGAACGCCGCTCTGCTGGCCGCACAAATCCTTGCGCCTCTCGACGAACAACTCGCCGAGCGTTTGGCACAACACAAGGAGAATCTCAAACAAAAGATCGTGAAGGCCAACGAAGAATTGGCCACGGTGAGCTACAAGTTCAAGTGCTAAACGGCACGCACCGCAACTCACGGTTTTTCCTTCACTGTCTTTCCCTCTTTCGAAAGCTCAAAGAGCATCATGGATCTATTTAATTACCAACCGCGCCACAGCCACGAAGTGCGCATCGGCAACAAGCCGCTCGGCGGCCTACAACCGCTTCGTCTGCAAAGCATGACGACGACACTCACCACCGACACGGAGGCGAGCGTGGCGCAGTGTATCGATATTATCAAGGCCGGCGCCGATTACATTCGGCTCACTACGCAGGGACTGCGCGAGGCCGAAAATCTCAAAAACATCCGCGAAGCCTTGCACCGACAGGGCTTTGACACGCCACTCGTGGCCGATGTGCACTTTAATCCCCGAGTGGCGGACGCAGCGGCCGCGATTGTGGAAAAAGTGCGCATCAATCCGGGCAATTATGTGGATCCTGCGCGCACGTTCAAGGAATTGGAGTACACCGACGAGGAGTATGCCGCCGAACTGGCGCGCTTGGAAAAGCGCTTTGTGCAATTTCTCGACATTTGTCGCGCCCACGGCACAGCAGTGCGCATCGGTGTGAATCACGGTAGCCTGTCTGACCGCATTATGTGCCGCTACGGCGACACACCGGCGGGCATTGTGGAAAGCTGCATGGAGTTCCTGCGCGTCTGTGCCAAGGTGCATTTTGACGACGTGGTGATTTCGATCAAAGCGTCGAACACGGTCGTGATGGTGCAGAGCGTGCGCTTGCTCGTAGACGCGATGCGCCGCGAGAAAATGGACTTCCCTCTCCACCTCGGTGTGACAGAAGCCGGCGAAGGCGAGGACGGTCGCATCAAAAGTGCGGTGGGCATCGGTGCACTCTTGTCCGATGGCATCGGCGATACCATTCGTGTGTCGCTTTCTGAGCCGCCCGAAGCAGAAATCCCCGTGGCCTATAAATTGGCCTCGTACGTCATCGGGACGCGATCGGGGCACAACCACATCCCGGGTGTGCGCTGTTTGGAATTCGATTGGCTGCATCCCACGCGCCGCGCCACTTGTGCGGCCGGCAACATCGGCGGTAAGCACCGACCGGTGGTGGTTTCCTATCAAGCCGACCCGTCACTCCCCCGCCCCACCGCCACTGCCGGACTCGACACGCGCCCGGACTACACTTACTATGGCGTGAACTTGCCCGAAGATTGGCGACGTCACACCAATGCGGCCATCGTAGATGCGCCGGCTTGGCAGGGAGAAGAAGGCACTTATCCGGCTTTCGCACCGCAATATCTGATGTTTGTGGCCGGCAACCCCTGCAGCGGTCAAGTTCCTGTTCCTCTCTTATGTGCAACTCAACGAGGAGGTGAAGGCTTGTCTGCGCGCGCATCCCTGAAATGGTGGTCATCGCGCAATCGAACCACCCGAACCGCACGGGCGAACTCCGCGCCCTGATTCACGAAATGGGCAATGCGCGGCTCACAAACCCCGTCATCATCTGCCAACAATACGGCGACACCGACCGCGAAAACTTCCAGTTGAAGGCAGCGGCCGACATGGGTGTGATGATGATCGACGGCTTTACCGACGGCATTCTCCTCGTTGCACCGCAAGCAGGGCGCGACGAAACGGCTTTCGCCATCTTACAGGCCGGACGTCTGCGACAAACCAAGACGGAATACATCTCTTGCCCCGGATGTGGCCGCACGCTCTACGATTTGCGCGAAACGATTGCGCGAATCAAGGCCTCAACCTCGCATCTCAAGGGACTGAAATCGGCATCATGGGCTGTATTGTGAACGGGCCGGGCGAAATGGCCGATGCGGACTACGGTTATGTGGGATCAGGCCCCGGGAAAGTGAATCTTTACCGCGGTAAAGTGTGCGTGGAACGCAATGTTTCGTCGGAAGAAGCCGTAGAACGCCTGTTGGCGCTCATCGACAAAGACAAAGCGGCGCATGCGCAAGACTAAGTTGCGCCACGGGCTCGACTGACTCCTTATCTATAATGTCCCCCCTCTGCTGCACTGTCGTGTTGCAGAGGGGATGTTTGTAGCGCAATTGAGCTTCGTGTTCTCTTGTTGCCTCACACTTTATTTGCATCGGCCGCCACTCCTTATTTATATATAAGGCGCGCGCCATGCTTTTTCTCCCATTCCATGATTCATCTCCCCAAGTTTACCACTTCTGTCTACGGCTTGTTGCTCTGGCGACTGCTGCTTTCGCTGGCCGCCCTCACATTTGCACGCGTGGTCTTCCTTGTTCTCAACACGGACTTGCTGCATCTGGGCAAAACTGCCCTGTGGCCGGCCTTTGCCGGTGGACTGCGCTTTGACCTCGCGGCCTTAGTCTATCTGAATGCGCCGATGTTGCTGATGCACCTGTTGCCTTTTCGCTTTGTGGAGCGGAGCGGATGGCAGCGCGCCGCGGCTTGGGTGTATTTTATCCCCAATTTGCTGGCATTGGCGGCCAATTTGGCCGACGTCATCTACTTCCGCTTCACGCTCAACCGCACCACTATGGCGGTTTTTCGTGAGTTTGCCCACGACAATGCTTGGCGCTTCTTGCGTTTCCCCATAGATTATCCCCTCCCCACCCTACTTTTCGGAGTCATCGCCCTCATTTGGTGGGGATTGTACCGCCTTTTTGTGCTTCATCCGCTGCAAATGTCTTGCCGCCGCCGACTGTTCATCGGAAGTGCCGCGATCGTGGCGGCCGGCACACTCAGTTTCGGTGCGGTGCGCGGCGGATACGGCGATTTGCGCCCACTCGCGCCGCACAATGCCGCACTCTACTGCGACGAACCGCAACAACAAGCCCTCGTGCTCAATACGCCGTTCACCCTCTTGCGCACAATCAGCAAAACAGGCATGAAGGCGCTCACCTATTTTCCCGAAGAAGAAGCCCGGAAGTACTTCGATGCCGTGCGCCGTCCCACGACCGACGGCACGTGGTCGGCACGTTTCAAAGGACGCAACGTCGTTGTCATCATTTGGGAGAGCATGGCCAAAGAGTGGGTGGGCGGTTTGAATCGCGGCATCCCGGGTTATCCGAGCTACACGCCGTTTGTCGACTCGCTGCTCGACCATTCCTATGTGTTCACCCAAGCTTATGCCTGCGGAACGCAGTCGGTCGATGCCATGCCCGCCTTGTTCTGCTCCATCTCACGGCCGGGTCAACCCTTTGTCACCTCGCCTTATGCCGGCAACGGCTTGACTTCGCTGCCGGAAATCCTGCGCGAAGAGGGGTTACCACACGGCCTTCTTCCACAATGCCGAGAATGGTTCGATGGGCTTCGACGCTTTTGCGCGCAAAGCCCGCTTCCACGAATACTACGGCCAAAACGAATACGGCAATCTGCGTGATGCAGATCCCGGCGGCTGGGGCATTTGGGACGAACCCTTCCTGCAATTCGTCGCACGAAAGGCCACTTCCTTCCGCGAGCCCTTCTTCTTGACGGAATTTACCATCAGTTCGCACCACTCTTTCCACGTACCCGAACAATACAAAGGGAAGTTGCCGCAAGGACCGCTCTCCATTCAGCAATGCGTGGCCTACACTGACTTGTCGCTCCGCCGATTCTTTGAAACAGCGCGCCGCATGCCGTGGTATCGCAACACACTTTTCGTCATCACGGCCGACCATGCCGTGACCGGTGTGCGCCCCGAATACAGTCACCTCGTGGGGCGCTTCAGCATTCCCTTCATTCTCTACGATCCACGCGGCGAACTCGTGGGACAAGACCGCACCACGCTGCAACAAGCGGACTTTCTCCCCACCCTGCTCGACTTGCTGGGCTTGCAGCGCGAGACGGTGAGTTTCGGCCACAACGTGTTCTCGCCTTCCGCACCGCATTTCGCCGTTAGTTCGGCAGGCGAAATGTATCAAATGGTACAGGTGACTACGTGTTGCACTTCGACGGCACACACGCCACCGGTTTCTACAATAAAGCGACAGATCCCACCCTATCTCACAACTTGGCGGCGCAAAACTCCGCGCCGATGCAGGAGATGGTGCGTACCTTGAAGGCCTACCTGCAAGACTTCACCCACCGCATGACCGAAAACCGTTTGCGCTTGGCCGATCGGCGAACCGCAACACCATAATACAAGGCACAAACCGCGCCTTTCCATTCTTCCAATCCTTTCCAATTTCCTCCAAATTGGAAAGGATTTTCCGGAAACCGGGTGTAAATCACCGATTTCAGGCCGACAACTTCTCCAATCCTTTCTAATTCTCTCCAAATTGGAAAGAATTTCGTATTTTCGCACGGTCACCCTTTTTCTTAGTTATGCTTGAATCTCCTCCATTTCTTCAACGCGAACAAATCATCGCCGCCTCACTTGAGCCCACAACCGACGAGGTCAAAAAACTTGTCGACCGATTGGAGAACGACTATGCCTATTGGACGGATGCAAAATACCGCGCAAAAGGCGTAGACCTTACGCCCGAACAACTTTGGGCTCACTTGAAAGCCGCCAGAGAGCGCAAGAGAATTGTGGCATGGCCGAGCTTTGGCATTCACTTCGCCCTCACCTCTGAGATGCAACGCGTGTGTCACGAAACAGATTTGAAGTTCGGCGGACAATGGGGCAGCCATTTCCTGCCCGACAAGGCGACACGCTCCAACTATTTGATGAGTTCGATCTTCGAAGAAGCCATTGCTTCGTCGCAACTCGAAGGAGCATCGACCACTCGACGTGATGCTATGCGCATGCTCAGCCAAGGAGAAACGCCGAAAGACAAGAGCCGATTGATGATCTTCAACAACTATCGGACGATAAAGTTCTTGGTCGAACACAAACACGAGGAACTCACCCCCGAATTGTTGATGCATCTGCATGCCTTGATGACCGAACACACGCTCGACAAGCCCGAAGATGCCGGCCGCATGCGCACCAACAACGAGGTGGTAGTCGAGAACGTGATAACCAATGAAGTGGTGCATCAGCCCCCACACTACGAGAAATTACCAGCCTTTGTGGAAGAACTGTGCCGTTTCTTCAACGACGACTCCCCCACTCCCTTCCTTCATCCGCTCTTGCGCGCCATCATTATCCATTTCATGGTGGCCTATATGCACCCCTTTGTGGACGGAAACGGACGAACAGCCCGCGCTTTGTTCTATTGGTTCATGCTTCGCCACGACTATTGGCTCATGGAATACGTTTCCATTTCAACCGTCATCAAAAAAGACAAAGCAGCCTACGAACGGGTCTACCTCCAATCGGAAGCCGACGGCCTGGACATCGGCTACTTTGTCAACTATCATCTGCGCACCCTCGTGCGCGCTTTCGAACACTTGGAGCAGGCACTCACCCGCAGCAAAGAAGAAAAGAAACGCACGCACGATTATCTGAGAATAGACGGAATTCAACCTCGACAAGCCGAAATTTTACGCTTGATGAACGACAATCCCAACGAAATCCTCACCGTAAATATATTCAACAATACACCGGCGTGACGCCCACCACCGCAAAAAGCGATTTGGTACGGCTGATCGAAATGGGACTTGTCGAAGAAATTCCGCTCAACAAGGTCAAAAGAGGATATACACGCAGCAGGGACTTCGAAGAACAACTCAAGCAACTGGGCAAAGACGCCAAAACTTGAGCAACTTTCCACCATTTCCCTCCTTCTTTCACTATTTTTTTGCCAAAAAAAGGCCTATTATCCCAACTTTATCCGAGAAAATCTCACAACACGGACACTCCGCTTAAAATAGCGGGGACGAGGTTTGGCGAAACGCGCTTAAAAAGGTAACTTTGCTCCAAATCAAACGACTTATGCGACTGCCTTTTCTCTCTCTCTTGCTGGCCGGCACACTGACTGTCGGCGCACAAACCACGACAGAAGCCCAATTGCTGCGCCCCACCGCCGACGATGCGGTGGAACGCCCCCTCTTCAAGACACTTCCCGGGAAAACGCCCTACCGCATTCCCGCCATTGCGGTGAATCGCCGCGGAACGCTCATCGCCGTGAGCGACTATCGCCCCTGCGGCGGGGACATCGGTTTCGGCAAAGTGGATCTGCGCTACCGCCTCTCGGACAATAACGGCGCAACTTGGAGCCGCGAACTCGTTTTGGTGGAAGGCGACGGCGTGAACGGCAGTAAAACCTGTGGATATGGTGATGCCGCCATCGTAAGCGACCGCAGCAGCGACGAGGCGGTGGTGGTTTGCGTCACGGGCAACACCGTTTACGGACACGGCACGACCAAGCGCAGCAATCCCAACCGCGTGGCGGTGCTCCACAGTCGCGACGGCGGACACACTTGGAGCCAACCGGTCGACATCACCGAGCAGGTTTACTCTCTTTTCGACAAGAGTAATCTCGGGCCGGTCGACGCGATGTTCTTCGGCAGTGGGCGCATTTGCCAAAGTCAACTCGTAAAAGTGGGTCGTTACTACCGACTTTACGCGGCCCTCTGCGCACGCCCCGGCGGCAATCGCGTGGTCTACAGCGACGACCTCGGCCGCACGTGGCATGCCTTGGGCGATATCCACACTTCGCCCGCACCTACCGGCGACGAACCCAAGGTGGAAGAACTCCCCGACGGCAGTGTGGTGCTCTCGAGCCGCATTTCCGGCGGACGCCTCTTCAACATTTTCCACTATCTCAGCCATCAGAACGCCACCGGCGCGTGGGAAGCGACGCCCGCTCTCTCGCAAAACGAAGAAGGTGGCCTCAAAGCCCTGCAAAACAGCACGAACGGCGAGATACTCTTCGTCGATGCGATCGACAACGTGAACCGCCGCAAAGTTCGCCTCGCTTTGCAGAGCGTTCCCCTCGGTCCCGGACGCGCCAATGTGGGCATCTACTACAAAGCCTTGCCGTCCAACCAACGCAACGCGCCCGTTTGGAAACTACACCGCCAAAGATTTTGCGAAAGGGTGGAGCGGACCGCTGAAAGTCTCGCAACTCGGCGGCGCTTACAGCACGATGGTGCAACAAACCGACGGACGCATCGCTTTCTTCTACGAGGAAGAGACCTACGGCAAGGGGGCTTGCTACACGAACATGTACGTTCCCCTCACCTTGGAGCGCATTACCGACGGAAAGTTCAGCGCTTTGCACACGCAGTTGCCGCCTAAGGCCAAACGCCGCTGAGGCCGGCAAAAAAAACGGTGGACTTTTACGAAAAAGCCGTCTTGTTTTAACAGAAAGTCGTGGAGTTTTCGGCGAAAACTGAGCACTTCTCGACACTAACTCAACTTCGATCATTCTTTTCTCCACACGATGGAACACCAACTCCACATCTACAATACGCTCTCTCGCACCAAAGAACTCTTCCGCCCCATTCATCCGGGACGCGTGGGCATGTATGTGTGCGGACCTACCGTCTACGGCGACGCTCACCTCGGACACGCGCGGCCGGCCATCACCTTCGATCTACCTTTTCCGCTACCTGCGCCACATCGGCTACAAGGTGCGCTACGTTCGCAACATCACCGACGTGGGACACCTCGAACACGATGCCGACGAGGGCGAAGACAAGATTGCCAAGAAGGCGCGTATCGAACAACTCGAACCGATGGAGGTGGCACAATTCTACACCAATCGCTTCGATGAGGCCATGAAGCAGCTCAATGTGCTGCCGCCCTCGATCGAACCGCACGCCACGGGACACATCATTGAGCAAATTCAACTCGTACAGCAGATTCTCGACGCGGGATATGCCTACGAGAGCAACGGATCGGTCTACTTCGATGTGGTGAAGTTCGACCAAGACTATAAATATGGCGTGCTCTCCGGTCGCAACCTCGAGGAGGTGCGCGATGCCAGCCGCGAACTCGACGGAGTGGGGGAGAAGCGCCACCAAGTGGACTTCGCTTTGTGGAAAAAAGCGCAGCCCGAGCACATCATGCGCTGGCCTTCGCCGTGGAGCGAGGGTTTCCCGGGTTGGCACTGCGAGTGCACCGCCATGGGACGCAAGTATCTCGGCGAAGAGTTCGACATTCACGGCGGCGGCATGGATTTGATATTCCCGCACCACGAGTGTGAGATCGCACAAGCCGTGGCTTCGCAGCAACACCCCATGGTGCGCTATTGGATGCACAACAACATGATCACCATCGCGGGCAAGAAAATGGGCAAGAGCTACAACAATTTCATCACGCTCGAGCAGTTCTTCACGGGCGATCACCCCTTGTTGGAGCAAGCCTACACGCCGATGACGATTCGCTTCTTCATTTTGCAAGCTCACTACCGTTCCACGCTCGATTTCGGCAACGAAGCCCTCATCGCTTCTAAGAAAGGCCTCGATCGCTTGATGGATGCCGTGCGACAACTCGACCGCATCGAACCGCAGGCCGACGGAAAGCTCGACAAAGCCTTTGCCGACGAACTCGAAACGAAGTGCTATGCGGCGATGGACGACGATTTGAACTCGCCCATTGTCATCAGTTATCTGTTTGACGCCTGCCGCACGGTGAACACCGTCGCCGACAAGAAAGAAAGCATCACCGCCGAAGGCCTCGAAGCCTTGAAACGCGTGTTCCACACCTTCTGTTTCGACATTCTCGGCCTCTGCGGCGAAGAAGGCGGCAACGCCGAACGCGAAGAAGCCTTTGCCGGCGCGATGGATCTCTTGCTCGACGTGAGAGCCAAGGCCAAAGCCAACAAAGACTGGGCCACCAGCGACCAAATTCGCGACCGCTTGGCCGAACTCGGCTTTGCCGTGAAAGACACCAAGGAAGGTGCCACCTGGAAATTGGACAAATAAAAATGCACACAACGCGTCTGCCGATGGTTTTCAGCCATCGGCACGGCGCGTTGTCGCCGCAAAGAAACGCATTGCACGCAGACACTCATGAACACACACGAATTTTGGATGCGACGCTGCCTCGAATTGGCGCGCAACGGCGAACTCACCGCGGCTCCCAACCCGATGGTGGGGGCAGTAATCGTGCATGGTGAGGGCTGCGACGCCCGCATTCTCGGCGAAGGCTACCACATTCGCCCGGGAGAGGGGCATGCCGAGGTGAACGCGCTGAAAAATGTGCGACCGGAAGACCGTGCGCTGCTCCCCGAAGCCACGATTTATGTGAGTCTTGAGCCTTGTGCGCACTTCGGCCGCACTCCGCCGTGCTCATCGCTCATCGTGCGCAGCGGCATTCGCAAGTGTGTGGTGGGTTGTGTCGATCCCTTTTCGAAAGTGGGTGGACGCGGTCTCGAAATCCTGCGCGAGGGTGGGGTAGAGGTCACCGTCGGTGTGCTGCGCGAAGCCTGTATCGATCTGAATCGCAAGTTCTTTTGCCAGCAAGTGCTCGGCCGACCTTTCATCACGCTGAAGTGGGCGGCGTCGGCCGACGGATTTATCGACCGAAAGCGCGAACTCGATGCCAACAAACAGCCCATCGGCCGACCGGCGCAACTGAGCAATGCCCGCAGTTTGCTGCGCGTTCATCATTTGCGCGCCACACACGGTGCCATCTTGGTGGGACGTCGCACCTTCGAACTCGACCTCCCTCAACTCAACGTGCGCCACTGGCCGGGCACATCGCCCGTGAAATGCGTGCTGGGCGAAGTCGATGAGCGTGCGCTCTCCGCGGGTTTCCAAGCCTTTGCCGACATCGACGCGCTGCTCGACGCCTTGCGCCGCGAAAAAATCCAATCGCTCTTTGTCGAAGGCGGCAGCACCACGCTGCAATCGTTCATCGAGCGCGATTTGTGGGACGAGGTTTGGGAAGAACGCTCGCCCGTGGTGCTCGAAAGCGGCATCCCTGCCCCGACAATGCCCCGCGAGTTCGAAGCCCGCGTGGAACATCATTTTGGACGCACCTACCGCCACTGGGAAAGCCCCGTGTTGCAAAAACACTACGTGGATTTCTAAATCCGACATCCCTACTCCTCACTACGAGATATACAAAGCTCCACACACTTCATTCCATTTTCGATGAAGGAATTCTTTATTATGTTTCGCCGCTACGTCGGCCCTTATAAGAAATACGTTGCCTCCTCGTTGGCTTTCAACGTATTGAGTGCGCTGCTCAACGTCTTTTCGTTCGCATCGCTCATCCCCATGCTCAAACTCCTCTTTAATACGGAGCAAACGGTCTATCATTTCATGCCATGGGACGCGGAAGGCAAAGCGCTTTCCGACATTGCGATCAATAATGCGTACTACTATACCTCGCAACTCGTGGCTCACTACGGTGCTGCGCCCACGTTGTTGATGATTGGTGTCTTCCTTGTCACGGCAACACTCCTCAAAACGTCGTGCTATTTCGCATCTGTCGCCACGATGGTGCCCGTTCGCACCGGCATTGTGCGCGACATTCGCAACACGCTCTACAACAAGATCACCTCTCTTCCCCTCTCTTTCTTCAGCGATGAGCGCAAAGGCGACATCATCGCCCGCATGAGCGGCGACGTGGGCGAGGTGGAAAACTCAATCATGGGGAGTTTGGAGATGCTGGTCAAGAACCCCATTCTCATTGCGGTCTATTTCGGCAGTTTGCTCTACATCTCCTGGGAACTTACGCTCTTCACCCTCGTCATTCTTCCCACCTTGGGTTGGGCGATGGGGCGCATTGGGCGCAGACTCAAGCAGTCGAGTCTCGAAGCCCAAGAGAAATGGAGCGAAACCATGTCGCAACTCGAAGAAACACTGGGAGGAATGCGCATCATCAAGGCGTTCGGCGCGGAAGAAAAGATGCAACGTCGCTTCAATGCCACCACCAATGATTTCCGCGACATCTATATGCGCGTGGCCATTCGGCAAGGTTCAGCTCATCCCGTGAGCGAATTTCTCGGCACCTGTCTGATTGTCCTCGTTTTGTGGTACGGCGGCACCTTGATCTTCTCGGACAACAGTCCGATTGATGCGCCGACCTTCATCTTCTATATGGTGATTCTCTACAGTGTCATCCAACCTTTGAAAGATCTTACTAAGGCAACGTACGCTATTCCCAAGGGGATGGCTTCGATGGAGCGCATCAACAAAATTCTCTTGGCCGAGAATCCCATTCGCGAACCCGAACATCCCACGCACATCGAAGCACTTCGCGATAATATCACTTTCAATGACGTGCGCTTCGCCTACAAAAATGCCAACAGCGAGAGCGAAAACACCGAAGTCATTCGCGGGGTGAGCTTCACCGTGCGCCGCGGACAGACGATTGCCCTCGTGGGACAGAGCGGAAGCGGTAAGAGTACGCTGGTAGACCTCGTTCCGCGCTTCCATGACGTGACCGGCGGTAGCATTTCTATCGACGGACACGACGTTCGCACGCTCCGTCTTTCGGAACTCCGTGCACTGATCGGCAATGTCAACCAAGAAGCGATCCTCTTCAACGACACTTTCTTCAACAACATCAGCTTCGGCGTCGAAAATGCCACCCTCGAACAAGTGCAGGAAGCCGCCAAAGTGGCGAACGCCCACGACTTCATCATGGCAACGGAGGACGGTTACGACACTTCTGTGGGCGATCGCGGCTGTCGCCTCTCCGGCGGACAGCGACAACGCATATCTATTGCGCGAGCCATCTTGAAAAATCCCGATATCCTCATTCTCGACGAAGCCACTTCGGCACTCGACACCGAAAGTGAGCGTTTGGTGCAAGAAGCCCTCGAGCGACTGATGTCCACCCGCACCACCATCGCCATTGCCCACCGCCTTTCGACGGTACGCAACGCTGATGAGATTTTAGTCCTCCACGAAGGGCAAATTGTTGAGCGCGGCACGCACGATGCCCTCATTGCACTCGACGGATACTACAAACGTCTACACGATATGCAACAACTCTGATGCAAAAGCACCACAGTTTTGCACAGCATTTTCTTCTGTTCTCCACGATGAAATTCCATTTTTCACTCCTCGTTCGCTTCTTTCTCGCGTGGCTGCTCACCTTCTTGATGGGCAAACTCGCTTTCTTCGCTCACAACGGCTGGCCCGGACTCGCCGATGCCCTACAAATCTATTGGCACGGCCTACCGCTCGACATCGCTGTGGCGGCTTACCTCACCGCCCCGCTGTGGTTGGTTTTGACTTGCGCCACCTTGCTCGGCAAACCGCGCTTCACTCCGCGCGGACGCACCGCCTATCGCCTCTACTCGGCCGCGGTTGGCGTGCTTGTTCTCGCCACGCTGATCGTCGACATCATCTTATACGAAAAATGGGGCTTCAAACTCGACGCCGTTTGCTTGTCTTATCTCGATAATCCCTCCGGCATCACAGATAGTCTCGGCTGGGGCTATTTTCTCCTCGCCGTGGCCGGCTTTCTGCTCTTGATCTGTGGCTACATTTGGCTACTTTGGCGCATCGGCCCGCGTACCGATTGTCAAAACACGCGTCGTTCGTGCTTTCGCACGCCACATCCTGTGCAGCGCACGGTGCATACGCTCGCGCTCCTGCTCATCGGCGCATTGCTTTTCCTCGGCATTCGCGGTGGAGTAGGGCGGTCGACGGCCAATGTCGGCATGGTCTATTATTCCACCGACCAATATCACAACCACTCGGCCGTCAATCCCGTCTTTTCGTTCTTCTATTCGCTCCTCAAAGAGCGCGATTTCAGCCAACAAGCCCGTTATTTCGCGCCCGATGAGGCCGATCGCGTTTTTGCCTCCCTCAATTATAATACCGAGAGCCGCATTTCGCCCGAAGACAGCCTGCTCAACAATCGCCGCCCGAACATTCTGCTCATCCTCATGGAGAGTTGCGGGGGTAGAGTGGTGGGTTGTACGGAAGGCAACACGAAGGTGACGCCCCACCTCGACAGCATGGCGCGCGAAGGCGTGTTCTTCTCTCGATGTTACGCCAACAGTTTCCGCACCGACCGCGGCACGATCTGCACTTTCTCGGGCTATCCCGCTTTTCCCGACGCAAGTGTGATGAAAATGCCCGCCAAGTCGCGCGTACTCCCCTCCATTGCCGGCGCACTCCGCAGCGTGGGCTACGATACGGAGTTCCTTTATGGCGGCGACAAGAACTTCACGAACATGAACTCCTACTTCCTCGCCACGGGCTACAACCGTGTGCTGGGCGACGTGGACTTTCCGGCCAAAATGCGCAAGACCAGTCCGTGGGGCGTGTGCGATCACCTGATGTTCGACCAACTGCGCCAAAACATCGACCGTCAACCGAAGGATAAGCCTTGGTTCAAACGCTTCTTACCCTGTCGAGCCACGAACCGTGGACAGTTCCCTACAAGCGCCTGGATGACCCAATGCTCAATGCCTTCGCCTATCTCGACGAATCGCTCGGGAAATTCATGGAAGGCCTGCGTCGTTCGCCCGAATGGAAGAACACCCTCGTCATCATCCTCCCCGATCACGGCGTATCGTGGCCGGCCGACATCAACGAGTTCGACATCCGCAAATACCACATCCCCCTCATTTGGACCGGAGGTGCCGTGCGCAACGCAAGAGAAGTGGCGCGCCTGTGCAATCAAACCGACCTCGCCGCCACCCTCCTCGGACAACTCGGCATCGACCACGCGCGTTTCAAATTCTCGCGCGACGTCATGTCGCAAACCTACACCTATCCTTGCGCCATCCACACTTGGCCGGAGGGATACACCTTCATCGATTCGACCGGAACGAGCATCTACGAACTCGCCACACGCCGAGCTTCGCGGGTTACGCCCGACCCGAAGGGCGAACGCCTACACAAGGTGAAAGCCTTCATGCAAAAGGCCTACGACGACATGAACGCGCTCAAATAAAAGCCATGAACGCTTCCTCCCTTTCGCCCTACGCACTCTACCGCTCCCTGCGCGCTGAACTGGCCGCCGTCTACTCGCCGAGCGAAGCGGCCGCCGTGGCCGAACACTATGTGTGCGAACGCCTGCAACTGAGCCGTGCGCAGTTGCTTATGGACAGCACCGTGACACTCACTGCCGAGAAGCAAAGCGAAATAGAGCGCGACAAGCAGGCACTGCGCGAGCAAGTGCCTGTGCAGTACGTCTTGGGCTACGAAATCTTCGGCTCGCGCCGATTTGCCGTCTCCCCCGATGTGCTCATTCCCCGTCCCGAGACGTATGAACTCGTGGAATGGTGCGCCAGCGCGCTGTCTCTGCAAACCACCCCCCGCCTGCTCGACGTGGGTACGGGCTCCGGTTGCATTGCCGTCTCTTTGGCGCTCGAATTGCCGCACGCACGAGTTGAGGCTTGGGATATTTCGCCTCGCGCACTCACGGTGGCGCGGCACAACGCGGCGCAACTCGGTGCTCAAGTCGACTTTCGCGAAGTGGATCTCCTGAAAGTGATCGAAAAACAGGCCGCCGAGCAACGAGAGTACGATCTCATCGTGAGCAATCCGCCCTATATTCCCGCCGGAGAAGCGCCGACAATGGCCGACAACGTGGTGCAACACGAACCGCACACCGCACTCTTCGTGCCCGACCACGACCCCTTACTCTTCTATCGCGCCTTGGCCGTCTTGGCCACCGAGCGCTTGCACCCAGGCGGTGCGCTCTTGGTCGAAACGCATACGGACTTCGCCCTCGCAACCGCCGAACTCTTTGCCCAACACGGGCTCCAATCCGTCGAAATCAGAAACGACGCCGACGATCGTCCACGCATGGTGAAAGCAACCCGTGCCTAACGACCCAAGCGCCTCAGTTCATCCATTTAATTCCTTCCTCCATGAACCACTCTACTTCCGCCCTCTGCCTCGCCGCAGCACTCTGCTTGCTCGGCTCCTGCGCTGCCGAAGACCCACAAGCTCCGCGCAACGCCGAAACCTTCACCCAAGTGGCATCGCCCCTCTCGTTCGACTACGATGCGTCGCACTTTGCTGCGCCCGACAATAGTCGCTCACTGAGCAGAAGCAACCACATGATCGACCTGAAGTTCATTCTCGCCGCCATGGATCCCCAACGGGCGCTCGACATCTCGATGTTCTCCGAGAAATCGGATCCCAACGCGCTCACCGCCGACCAGCTCGCACAGATGAAAGCCAAGGCCGACGAGGTGACGAAGGACTGCAAGAACAACTTAGAAAAGCTCGAAGCGCTGCAGAAGTTCGTGATCAAAAACACCACTTACGACAACAACGGCAACGGCCGTAACGATCCCTTCGGCGCATTCAACGGCGGCCTTTGCGTTTGCCAAGGCTATGCCAACGTCCTCAAAGTGATGCTCTACACACAAGGCATCCCCTGCATCGGCATCAACGGCAATCTCTTCCAGGGCGATGTCTATCTGGGTGCCCACGCCTGGGATTACGTCTACGCCGACGGGAAATGGTACGTGAACGACCCCACCAACGGCGGTTTCTTCGAAATGGACAAGGTAGATTCCTACAAGCATCTCCAACCCCTGCGCACCGACATCGAAGTGTTCGAAGATGACCAATTCGGCTATGACTTCTACCAAGGCCACCTCAACGTCTCGCGCGTGAAAACCTCGGGCGACATCCTCACCGTGCCCTTCTCGACGAACAAACTCCGCGTTTCTTCGTTCATTCCCCATCACGACCTCCCCAAAAACGTGAAGCAAGTCTATCTCGGCCGCAACATCGTTTCGCTTGGCGACGACAAAGTCGTGAGCCTTTCCGAGCGAGGAACGAACCTCGAAAGCGTTTTTGTTGAAGACCAAAACACCAAATTCGCGGCCAAAGACGGCGTGGTCTACACCAAAAACTGGATGAAGAAATCGAATCGCTCGTCTTCATTCCCGCCGCCATGAAGAGTGTGAAACTCCAGCCCATCGAGCGCCTCGAAAAGAACATCATTGCGCGCCACAACAGCATCGAACAACTCGTGATTGTGCCGGGCACGAAAGTGATGGAGAGCTACGCTGTGGAATCTTGCCCCAACTTGAAGCGCGTCTATCTCCCCAACGACTGCGAAATGCAGAAGGACGCCCTCTACCGTTGCCCGAAAGACGTGCAAATCACCCGCGGTGACTTCACGGGCATCGCGCGTATTCGCCGCTAATCCACGGCACTAAAACGCCGCATCACGGCTCTCGCCAAAAACTCCACGACTTTGGCCTAAAACAAGGCTGATAATTACAAAAAGTCCCCATGTTTCGCACGAAACATGGGGACTTTTTGTGGATCACAGTGGACTTTCTCAAAAAAAAACAGCGCGCTCCTGCGTCGATGAGCTGACGGAGGAGCGCGCAGGGAGGCGGATATCGGTCAAACTATGGACAGCGCCGGCGCACACAATCAGTGAATGCGCTCGTAGCTGCGCAATTCGACGTCGAAGACCAGCGTGGAGTGCGCCGGAATCTGATCGACTTTCACCTCGCCGTAGGCCAAGCGTGAGGGCAAAATCAAGCGCCAACGATCACCGATGCGCATTTGTTGCAGGGCGGTTCCGAAACCGGCCACCACACCTTGCACGGCAAATTTGCTCGTGACGGCAAAGAGCGGGTCGAACACGCGCGCGGAGTCGGCCGAGTTGCCCGAATGGTCGAAAACATAGCCCGCGGCGAAGTTCTTCGTGGGAATGAGGCGACCCATGTAGGCCACGCGCACCGTGTCGGTCGAGAGGGGCGACCCACTGCCCGTGCCGCGTTGCAGGATGTGTACCACCACCGAGTCGTAGCGGTCGGCCTGGGCGTCAGGGCCTTTGATGTAGTTACGCAACACGCGCCAGTCGCAGTGCTCTTCCCAGGCATCGCCCCACTTCGAGCGCGCCTGTGCCATGGCAGTGCGCGCCAATCGCAGGCTATCGGTGAAGGCGGCATCGTTGCGCGTCGACCAATTGGCGTATTCGGGGTTGGGTTCTTCCTTTTCGCTGCAAGCACTCAGCAGTACCAGCGTGATCGGGAGGAGGAGCAGGAAAAAACAGCGTTTCATCACGGAGCGGTGTGGAAAGTAAGGGAGGGGTTAGAAAAAAGCGCGGCGCACCGACGGGCACGCCGCGCAGGGATGTCATTTTATTTGAGTTGGCGCAAGAGCGAGGTGAGCGACACCTTCTCTTCGATGATGGAGCGGAGGGAGTCGATCGAGACGCGTTCTTGTTCCATCGTGTCGCGATGGCGGATGGTCACGCAGCCGTCGGTGAGCGTTTCGTGGTCGACGGTGATGCAATAGGGCGTGCCGATGGCATCTTGACGGCGATAGCGCTTGCCGATGGAGTCCTTCTCTTCGTAGGCGCAGCGGAAGTAGAAACGGAGTTCGTTCATGATCTCGCGTGCCATCTCGGGAAGTCCGTCTTTCTTGACGAGGGGGAGGATGGCCAGCTTGACGGGAGCCAGCGCAGCGGGGAGACGAAGCACGACACGGGTGTCGCCGCCTTCGAGTTTCTCCTCTTGGTAGGCGTGGCTCAGCACGCTGAGGAACATACGATCCACGCCGATCGAAGTCTCGATGACGTAGGGAGTGTAGCTTTCGCCGCTTTCGGGATCGAAGTATTCGATTTTCTTACCGCTGAACTTGGCGTGTTGCGAAAGGTCGAAGTCAGTGCGGGAGTGCACGCCTTCCACTTCTTTGAAGCCGAAGGGCATCTTGAACTCGACGTCGCAGGCGGCGTTGGCATAGTGCGCGAGTTTCTCGTGATCGTGGAAGCGATAGTTCTCCGCACCGAAGCCGAGGGCTTGGTGCCAGGCCATGCGGCTTTCTTTCCAGTGGGCAAACCAATCCAATTCGGTGCCGGGCTTGACGAAGAACTGCATTTCCATCTGTTCGAACTCGCGCATGCGGAAGATGAACTGACGGGCTACGATCTCATTGCGGAAGGCTTTACCGATTTGTGCGATGCCGAAGGGAATCTTCATGCGGCCGGTCTTCTGCACGTTGAGGTAGTTGACAAAAATACCCTGTGCCGTTTCGGGGCGGAGGTAGATGGTGTTGCTGCCTTCGGCCGTCGAACCCATTTCGGTCTTGAACATGAGGTTGAACTGACGCACCTCTGTCCAGTTGCGCGTGCCGCTGATGGGGCAAACGATCTCTTCGTCGAGGATGATTTGGCGCAGTCCTTCGAGGTCAGAGGCGTTCATGGCCTCGGAATAACGCTCGTGGAGGGCATCGCGCTTCTCGATGAGTTCGCGCACACGGCCGTTGGTGGCGCGGAATTCGGCTTCGTCAAACGCCTCTTTGAAGCGCTTGCGGCCTTTGGCCACTTCTTTCTCGATCTTCTCGTCGTACTTGGCCACTTGGTCCTCGATGAGGACGTCGGCGCGGTAGCGTTTCTTGGAATCCTTGTTGTCGATGAGCGGATCGTTGAAGGCATCGACGTGTCCGGAAGCCTTCCAGATGGTGGGGTGCATGAAGATGGCAGAGTCGATGCCCACGATGTTCTCGTGCAGCAGCGTCATGGCTTGCCACCAATACTGTTTGATATTGTTTTTCAGCTCCACACCGAGCTGACCGTAGTCGTAAACGGCGCCGAGACCGTCGTAGATTTCACTGGAAGGGAACACAAAACCATACTCTTTGCAGTGAGATACGATTTTCTTGAAAACGTCTTCTTGTGCCATGCTGTCTTTTTTGTTATTGTATTTGCTGCAAATATACGGTTTTTCGATGAGTTAAGGGGGAAAAGGCCTCAACTTTCGGCTCGCATTGCATTTTGTTGCGCAAAAAATGGGCACGTTGCAGGAATCGCCTTGCGGAAAACACGCGCGAAATTTGGTTTTCCGGGAAAAAAGATATATCTTTGCGGCGATTTCGAACGAGGACAGATTTGACTGCTTGCAACCTCTCCAAAAATGCTAAAACGCCACCGACCGAAGCCCTCATTTTTTAGAAGGACGATGTTTCGTGTCGGCCTTGTCGTAGCCCGTCGGGTTTGTTTTCGTTCTGCTTTTCGCTTTGCCGCGATGGGCAGTTTTTTGTATATACCTACTGCTCGTCGCCCGGCGGCTATTGTTTAACTCCCCCTCTCCAACTCACATTTTTCAATGTCCTACATTTATACTTCAGAGTCCGTTTCCGAAGGCCATCCCGATAAGGTTGCCGACCAAATCTCGGACGCTTTGCTCGACGAATTCCTGGCTTTCGATCCTCAATCGAAAGTGGCTTGCGAAACCCTCGTGACTACCGGTCAAGTGGTGGTGGCAGGCGAGGTGAAATCGACCGCCAACGTCGATTTGCAGGAAACAATTCGCCGCACCATCCGTCGCATCGGCTACACGAAGGCCGAATATAAGTTCGACGCCGAAAGTTGTGGCATACTCTCGGCCATTCACGACCAGAGTGCCGACATTAACCGCGGCGTGGAGCGCGAAGCCCCCGAATTGCAGGGCGCCGGCGACCAAGGCATGATGTTCGGCTATGCCAACAACGAGACCGATCGCTTCATGCCCCTGCCCCTCGCGCTGGCACACGACATCTTAATTGTGTTGGCTGACATTCGTCGCGAAGGAAAGGTGATGACCTATTTGCGCCCCGACGCGAAGAGCCAAGTATCGGTGGAGTATGACGACAACGGTCGCGCGCTGCGCATCGACACCATCGTGGTGAGCACGCAGCACGACGAGTTTGTCACCGCCGAAGAGGCCGGCAGCCAAACGGAGGCCGACAATCGCATGCTGGCGCAGATCCGCAAAGACGTGATTGAGGTGCTCATCCCGCGAGTGCTCGAACAACGGGTGAACACGCCCGAGATCAAGGCGCTATTTGAGCAGAGCGACATCACTTACCACGTGAACCCGACCGGCAAATTCGTGATCGGCGGCCCCCACGGCGACACCGGTTTGACGGGACGCAAGATCATTGTCGACACTTACGGCGGCAAGGGCGCACACGGCGGTGGGGCTTTCTCCGGAAAAGACCCCTCGAAGGTGGACCGTTCGGCCGCTTACGCTGCGCGCCACATCGCCAAGAACATGGTAGCCGCCGGTGTGGCCGACGAAATGCTCGTGCAGTTGGCCTATGCCATCGGCGTGGCTGAGCCGGTGAGCGTGTTTGTGGACACTTACGGCAAGAGCCACGTGCAACTCTCGGACGGCGAGATCGCCGAGAAGATCAAATCGCTCTTTTCCCTCCGTCCTCACGACATTGAGCAGCGCTTGAAACTGCGCCACCCCATCTATGAAGAGACAGCGCGCTACGGTCATGTGGGACGTTCCAATCGTGTGGTGACCAAGACCTTCCATCCGCGCGGACAGGCACCGGTGAGCCTGGAAGTGGAGCTCTTCACTTGGGAAAAAAACTCGACCGCGTCGACGACATTCGTCAGGCTTTCGGGTTGAACTGATCTGTTTTTTTCGTTCTTTCTCCTTATGAACATCACAGTCTACGCCGCTTCGTCGGGACAGGTGCCCGACGTCTATTTGCAAGCCGCCCGCGAGTTGGGCACATGCTTGGCAGCGCGCGGACACACCCTCGTCAACGGTGCCGGACGCACCGGACTCATGGGCGCGACCATCGACGGCATTCAGGCCGCCGGCGGTCGCGCCGTGGGCGTGATACCGCAGTTTATGGTCGACGAGCACTGGGAGCACCCGGACATGGCCGAGATGATCGTCACGCCCGACATGCACAGTCGCAAAGAGCGCATGGCCGAAATGGCCGATGCCTGCATTGCCTGCCCCGGTGGGGTGGGTACGCTCGAAGAGTTGCTCGAAGTCATCACGTGGAAGCAGCTCGGATTGTTTCTTCACCCCATTGTGGTGCTGAACACCGACGGCTTTTTCGATCCGCTCCTCGCCCAACTGGAGCGTTGCGCCGAACAACAGTTCATGCGTCGCATACACACGGACATTTGGCAGGTGGCCTCCACGCCCGAAGAGGCCGTGCGCTTGTGCGAAGAAACGCCGCTTTGGGATGCCAATGTGCGCCGTTTTGCCGCGCTCTAAACGGTGGTGCGCTCCTTTGTCCTCTTCTTTTCTAAAAATCTCCGCATGGTAGTCCAAGATTCTCTCTCCCCTCGCCGCACAGTGCCCGATAGTGTGCGCACAGCTGCGCCCGTTCGCCGCGATGTGCTCGTGATGGCACCGGCCGACTCGGCGGCGCAGGCGTTTTTCGGCGGCGAACCGGCCATTTTGCGCAAGTTCGTGCCCGAATCTACCGACCACTCGGTGACCGTGCCCGCTTTTCGGCCGGCCGATGCTGCGGATGTGCCCGTCGATGCACATCTTTGGTCTCCCTTGGCGGACAGTTTGCAGAAAGCTACGCCCTCGCATCGCACGGTGGCAGTCAAGGGAATAGCCGGCGATCCCGTGCCTTACCGCTTGCGCCACGACGATATCGTGACTTCCACGCTCTTGGTGAGTTTTGTGCTCATGATGTGGGTCATTGCAGCCTCGTGGAAATTCTTGCGCGTCATGGTGAAGGACTTTTTCTACCACCGCATTCGCCCGAATCTCTTTGCCGATCGCGTCGATACGGAGTTGCGCGGCCGCTTCTTCCTCGTGGCACAAACGTGTTTCCTCCAGGGCATCTTGTTTGTGGACTACGTGCAAGACACGCTTCCCGAGACCTTCGAACAGGCTTCGCCCTATGGTTTGCTGGCCATCGGCACAACGGTGGTGGGCATCTACTATTTGTCGAAACTCTGTTTCTACAATTTCGTCAACAGCGTGTTCTTCGACGCCGCGCACCGGCGGTTGTGGAACGATACTTACTTCGTTTCGATTCTTCTCATCGGCGTTATTTTACTCCCACTCACCTTATTGGTCGTATTCTTCGATTTGCCCTTTTCGCAAGCCCTCTCGGCCTATGTTTGCTTATGGCATTTGTCAAAATACTCCTCTTATATAAGGCAAATCGCATATTTTTCAGTTCGTTCTCGGGCAGTTTGCACGTTATTTTGTACTTTTGCGCTCTTGAAATTGCCCCCCTTCTCTTTGCTTGGGGGCTGCTGGAAACGATCACCCAACATTGGATGTTCCCGCTGTAACCGTCATACTCGCGAAGATGATCAAAAAAATCCTCGTTTCTCAACCCGAACCGGCGTCAGAGAAATCTCCTTATCACGAAATTGCCCAGAACCTCGGTGTAGAGTTCACTTTTCGCCCGTTTGTCAAAGTCGAAGGGCTCGAAGCCAAAGAATTTCGCGCGCAGAAGATCAATATCCTCGATTATTCAGCCATCGTTTTCAACTCGCGCAACGCCATTGAGCACTTCTTCCGCCTGTGTAAAGAATTGCGCGTGACGCTGCCCGAAGAAATGAAGTATTTCGGTATTTCAGAAAAGGTGATTCTCTATATTCAAAAGTTCGTTCAGTACCGCAAGCGCAAAGTTTTCTTCGGAAGCAGCGGACGCTGGCCCGAACTCATCACCACCATGGCGAAGCACAAGACGGAAACTATCTGATCCCCTTGTCTGAAGGCGTACCCTTGGAGTCGGCTGCTCAGCTCGACGCCAAAAAACTCAAGCACACCGAGTGCGCCATGTTCCGCACTGTGGAAACGAAGTTTGAAGCCGACGCCTATAAGGGTTTCGACATGATTCTGATCTTCACGCCCACGGGAGTTCACAGCCTAATGAACAACTTCCCCAACTTCGAACAGGGCGACATTCGTCTCGGCTGCTTCGGAGATGCCACGGCCAAAGCCATCGAAGAGGCCGGACTCCGCGTCGACCTCAAAGTAAGCGGGTCGATTGCCGAAAGCCTCGAAAACTATATTCGCGAAGCCAACGCCTAACGGCCGCTTCGCCGCTCAAAGAGCCACCGACGTTCGCTTGCAACGCGCCCAGCGCGGCACAAAGCGCACGTCGGTGGCTTGCTTTTTTGTTTCTCGCCGCTCGTCATCCCTCCGCCATGTCTACTTCCGACTTCCCTCGTCGCTACACCTTTGGAAAACCCGAACACCTCTGTTTGGAACGCGACATCAATCAGTTGTTTTCGTCGAGGCAAAAATCCATCATCGCCTTCCCGTTGCGTCTGCTCATGCTCGTTGTGCCCTACAGCGGCAGCGGTCCGCACGCCAAGGTCTTGATTTCTGTCTCGAAACGCCATTTCAAGCATGCCGTTGACCGCAATCGCGCCAAACGCCAAGTACGCGAAGCCTATCGCCTGCAGAAGCACCGGCTGCTCGAACACATTCCCGAGCAGAGCGCGGTGCATCTGGCCTTCATTTGGCTCTCCGACGACCCCATGCCCAGCGATTTGGTGCACAAACGCATGCTGACGCTGCTCAATCGTGCGGCCGATCGTCTGCAAATGGGCGAAGCGCCGCAGAGCACCCCCCAATAAGTTTTTCTGCTTCTCTCAATCGCTCGTATTTTCGCCCATGTCTCTCCTCTTTCGCTGGCTCACGCAGCTGCTCATCGCCCCTATTAACTTCTATCGGCACTTCATTTCGCCTTACACACCGCCCTCCTGCCGCTACACCCCCACTTGCTCACAATACGCCATCGAAGCCCTGCGCAAACACGGCCCTTTCAAAGGACTTTGGCTCGCCGTGCGCCGCATTTTGCGCTGCCATCCGTGGGGTGGGCACGGATATGACCCGGTACCTTGAACTATGGAGCAAAAACAACCCTTCTTTGATTTCCACACCCACCGCCTCGACACCCCGCCCGGCCAAGGCATCGTGAGTTTGCCACAATCCATCGTGCGCCGTCCGCAGTTGTGGCACCCCCAAGCCGGGGCGTTCTATGCAGCCGGCATCCATCCTTGGTGGACAGCGGACGCAGATTTCGTGCTCGACGACTATCTCGATGCCCTTTCCCACCTGCTCACGCTGCCCGAAGTGGTGCAAGTGGGCGAATGCGGCCTCGACCGATTGCGCGGTGCCGATCTTGACACGCAATGCGCCGTCTTTGCCGCACAAGTCGCCCTCGCCGAGCAGCACCACCGCCCGATGACGCTCCATGTGGTGCGGGCTTTCGACGTCATTTTGGCGCTCCGCAAACAACTTCGCCCTCAACAACGCTGGACTGTCCACGGCTTCGCGGAAAACCCGCCCTCGCGCGCCAACTCCTCGATGCGGGTTTCGATCTGAGCTTCGGCTTCCACTACAATCCTGCGGCCTTGGCCATCACTCCGCCCGAACGTCGCCACTTCGAAACCGACGCCCTGCCCGAAGGTGAAGCCGAGGAATGAGATTTTCTCCCGGCCGGAAAGCGACTACGCCCCTACCTTAAGTTTCTTGAAAAAAACATTGCGGAATACTTCCATATTGGGTGGACTATTTCGTATCTTGCTCATGCAAGCAAGCTAAGGACAACTTGCTCAATATTGAGATCTAACATTTCATTACGCGATGATGACCCCATCGTGTCTCCTTGCCTTAAGTTTCTTGAAAAAATAATTGCGAAACACTTCCATTTTGGGTGAACTATTTCCTATACTTACCTGAGTTCGGTCTAAGCCTCTTCTCTAAAAATAAGGTTTGTCCGAAATTTGGAGTGAGGCCTCAACTACCGGAAACCCTTTCTCAAAAGCGCACCGGCCTCCCACTTCAGCCCCCAACGCGCGCGCTACGCGTGCGCGTCCGGCGTTTTTCGTTTTTTGCCTTCACCTCTTCACCACACGATCGTAAGAACCTATGAAACAACGACTTGCGTGTGAAGGCTTCACCTCTTTTTCCTTCACCGGTGAAGGCAAAAAAAGGGCATTCCCTTCACACACAAAATGCACTGTATCAATGAATTGCGGGTGAAGGTGAAGGGTGAAGGCAAGAATTTCGAACTCGCTGAGTGCGCGATGCGCAGGGGCGTGTCCGTTCGCGCGTACGGAGGTGCGGAGGAGGAAACGGCGAATGGCTGGGTGGGGAAGGAGCGTGCGTCTTTTCAAAAAAAGCGGGGAGAAAGAAGAGAAAAGAAGGGGCGTTTCGAAAGAAAGTCCACAATTTTTCATTCAATCTCTCCAGATTCTCAAGAAACTAAGCATTTTTCACACAAAATATTTGGCCATTCGAAACTAAATCGTTACTTTTGTACTAGATAAACACAACTCCCTTTCATTCCGCCGCACTGCGGCGTCTATATAGCGCAAAGTCGAGATGCTGTCTTGATCATCCGACGCAAACACTCTTTAACTTACAGAACTGGCGCGACTTCGCCATATCCCAACCTCTCGGAACAGACAAAAAACGCTACGTTCCGGCGCGGGGCGCGTCTTCACGCGACCGCGACGAGATATTATCGAAGCTACCCAATCCGATGTTCATGCAGTATACAATCATATTCTGCTGTATTGCCTTGGCGCTGCCATTCACGAACTGGGGCACTTATCTTGCAGGGCGACTGTTCAACACGAAGATAAAGAGCCTCAATATCTTTGACGGCCTTGGTTTTCGTCTGTTCAGCACCACGACAAGTGGTTCCTCCGCCCGATGGCGGTCAGTTTGTGTTCGCTGCCAACAAGTGCATCGTTCGTCGGCCGCCCTATGAGCGGTTCAAGATAATTGTGACTTTGGTTGGAATCACAGTACTGATTGCGAGTACCCCTTATCTTGTCATAGATGAGATAATATAGGATTCTTTCTGATTCGCAGAGATATACAATTATTAAATCGAGAAATAAGACAACTATGAAAGAGCTTAAGTGTCCAAATTGTGGTAAAGTATTCAGCGTGGACGAATCGGAGTATGCAACCATCGTCAACCAAGTGAGAACAGCTGAGTTTGAGGAAGACCTACACCGTCGTCTTGAAGAACTCTCCAAAACGAAAGACGCAGAACGAAACAACGCCGTGCTTAAGGCGGAGTCTGATTTTTCCAAAAGCAACTTAGCATCAAAGAAGCAGAGCTGATGAAAAAAAGACGAAGAACTCGCGCGACTCAAGGTGCAGATGGAGGGGTGGCGCAGTCGAAACAACTGGAGATGAACGAGCAACTGTCTGTTAAGGACCAAGAGATTGCAAAGTTGCGTGAACAGGTGGATCGTATTGCGGAGTCTGCTCAGAAAGATGTAACCCTAAAGCTGGCAGAAAAGGAACAGGAGATTGTGCGTCTGCAGTCGACGATACAAAACAGTGAGCGTGAGCGTCAGGTGGCTGTGTTGGAAGAACGCAACAAGTCGGCTGAACAATTGAGCCAAAAAAAGAACGCACCATTGTTGAGCTTCAGGGGAGCTGTGAAGGCTGCTGAGAATGACAAAACGATTGCTGTGAACAATGTGAAATCACAATACGAGATCAGACTCAAGCAGAAAGAAGAGGAAGTGGAACGTTATCGCGACATGAAAAGCAAGACTGTCTACGAAGATGGTTGGCGAGACGCTGGAACAGCATTGTCAGATTCTTTTCAACCAAAACCGTGCTTTCGCTTTCCCTAATGCTTATTTCGAGAAAGACAACGAGGTGGTGGACCACAGCAAAGGCGATTTCGTGTTCCGCGACTTCGTTGACGGCACTGAGTATATCTCCATCATGTTTGAGATGAAAAACGAATCAGAAAGTGCTGGCACGAAGCACAAGAACGAAGAGTTCTTCGACAAACTCGACAAAGACCGCAAGAAGAAAAACTGCGAATATGCAGTGCTCGTGTCGATGTTAGAGCCTGAGAATGAACTTTACAATCAGGGTATTGTCGATGTATCTTACCGCCATGAAAAGATGTTCGTCATTCGCCCACAATTCTTCCTACCACTCATTGGTCTGCTTACCCAAGCCTCCAAAAAAACGGTCGCCTATAAAAAAGAGGTGGAACTGGCTCGTCAACAAAACATCGATGTAACCAACTTCGAGAACAAGCTGCTTGATTTTAAGAACCGATTCGGCAAAGACTATCGACTGGCATCCGATAAATTCCGAGAAGCTATCAGCGAGATTGACTCCACAATCAACCATCTCCAAAAGGTTAGAGCCGCTCTCATCGGTTCGGAAAACCACCTCCGTCTGGCAAATGATAAGGCGGAAAGACTGACAGTGCGTTCACTCACGTACAAGAATCCAACTATGGCGGAAAAATTCAAAGAAGCTAGGGACGCAAATAAGTTGTCGAATGTAGAAACAGAGGAGGATGATGATGAATGATTGATACAATTAGTCAATAAAGAGTTTGCGAACTATGCTATATTAGATTATTGCTGTCCGTTAAACTTCAAAATGACACAATTTCCCTATCCGCAATGTCCATCAATGGCATTGCGGACTTCTTTTGGGAAAAACTATTGATTATCAACCCTAAACATTTTGTATCAATGAAAAAGATTTTGGTTTTTGGCGACATTCACGGACGCAGTTTTTGGAAGGAAGTGATCATTGCAGAGCAGCCCACGCTGACCATTTTCCTTGGCGACTACGTGGTGAGTCGTGAGAACGTCAGTGAAGAGGCGCAGCTTGAGAATCTTGCCGACATACTGCAATATAAAGAGGAGCACGCTGACGAGGTGATTCTCCTACGTGGCAACCACGACACGGAAGCAGCAGGCTATCGCTGGGCAGAGTGTTATCCCGACTTTGAGAGTAAGGAACTTTTCCCAACCAAGCGTTTTGAGCAACTCACACAGTGGATGCATCAGCAGGACGGAATCCTCTTCAGCCACGCAGGAGTATCGCGCACGTTCCTTGCAGATTGTGGCATGACCATCGAGGATATGGAGCGATCGGCAGACCTCAACGACCCTCGCTTTGGCTTCACTCCCCTCGACGGCTACGACACCTACGGCAACTCCATTACTCAGACACCGTTGTGGATTCGCCCCGAGGCCTTGATCAGCGACATGCCGCAGGGGCTGACACAGGTGGTGGGGCACACCACACAGAGCCAAGTGACGATGATGGAAGACGAACAAGGCAATGAATTGTGGCTGTGCGACGCATTGAGGAAGGGTAGCTATCTCTGCATTGAGGAAGCTGAGTTTGTGGTAAAGAATGGGTAGTATGAGCCTGAAAGTGGAAAAAATAAACAACAGGTGGTATGTTAATGGTGAACCATCAAAGACGCCTCGGGTGGACGACCTCAAAAAACAGTTTGACGAACTTAACGAGGCCTATTTCGGAGGTGCGCTGCCACCATGCCGTATGTTTTGTACGACATCTCTAAATCGTCTTGCAGCCGTATGCCGACCTAATCACAAAGAGATTGTGTTCAATCGGAATTGGAGGTATATATGGACAGCATCACTGATCAGGAAAGTACTCATTCATGAGATGATACACCTTCATATACATTATAAATATAAGAAGGTGGGACGCTGGCTGAACTCATTTCATCACATGTGGCCCTTCGCCTATGAGTGGTGGAAGCTCAACTGGAAATATCACTTGGGATTGAAGCTGCTGGAGCCCATCCCCATCAAAGGCATTTCGAAAGGGACTTGAAAAGACTTGTATGATTGTTTGGATTCAGGCAAGGAGAGTCGTATAATAGTATTGAAAAACCAAAAAGCAGAATCGTAGAAGAATATGGAAACTGAAACTCAGAAGACCACACCGACCACATCGCTTTTCGACCACATTCGCAAGGCTGCTGAAGAGCTCCGCGGCTCGGGCATAGATGAAGAGACGCTGAATCTCGAGACGCTCGACACCATCAAGCGGGAGCTTAAGCTCGACAATCGGAAAGAGGCCATGATCATCACCATCTTTGCGGTGAAGGGCAACAATGGTGATGTCGACTTAAGTGACATGGCCAATTTTCTGGCCTGCTCAGAGTTTGATGCCATGACACTTTCTGCAGCACTCAAGTCGCTCGCAGATAAGGGCTTCATCGTTAGGGAGGAGGACAGTCCGGCCCCCATGCCGCAATATAAGTTTGCCGATGACATTCTTGAGGCTATCGTAGAGGGACGTGAGGTGCGACCCATGCCCACGATTTCAGAGACCAACTACGACCAGTTTGATTTCTGCGAGGATGTGCACAAATTGATGTGTAGGCGCGTAAAGAAGACGTTGACGACCAAGGGGCTCTTCTATAGAACAAAAGAGATGGAAGATAAATATCCCAATATAGAGTTCATCAGTAAGGTTAAAGAGGAACTCTCTGAGGTGAAGCACCGCATCATGCTCTATGACCTTTGCTATCTCTATTCGATGGACAAGGGCGACAATATCGAGATGCGCAGTATGCTCAAGGCCATGTATTCCGATCACATAGATGCTGCGCACGAGCAGAAGGCATTGCGACTGGGCGACCATCCGCTCCTTGACCACAAGCTGGTGACCATCGAGGGTGACGAGAAGCTGAAGGTTGACGACCGAATGCTTCAACTGCTGTATGGCGATGCGGCAGAGGCTTTCTTGACAATTGTGAAGAAGCTTGACCGCTATTCGTTCGTAGCTGAGATTAACAAGGCCTTCTATAATCCTCGCGATTTCAGCATGCGCGGTAATCCTTTTGCAAAGATGCACGAAGCAGCCAAACTTGAGACGGCTAACGAGGAGCTCGCCATGGTGAAGACGCTCAAACTGAAGGTGCCGTCGCTAGATGCTCGCATGGTGTTCTATCTTGTGGCCAATGACCGCGTTCACAACGAGGATTTTCAGCTCAACGAACTCGACAACGTATTTGTCTCGGGGCTCTATGTCAGCTATCTGCGAGAGTTTAAGAACAGCACGCACCCATTGGTGAAGACAGGACTGGTTGAGGTGAAGGCCAAAGGCATGTTCGACGATGCCATACTGCAGCTCACCGAAGCTGGCGAGGCACTGCTCTTTGAGGATGATATGGAACTCTTCGAACAGCCCATCACTGGCAGCGACATCATTCAACCCGACTCGGTGGTGAAGAAGCGTCTCTTTTTCGACGATGAACTCCAGAAGCAGCTCTCGCTCCTTGGCAATTCGCTGAAGGAGGAGAACTATCAGAAGTTGGTGGCGAGATTGGAAGAGAAACGTATGCCAACAGGAATATGCGCACTGCTCCATGGACTTCCAGGCACAGGAAAGACCGAAGCCACTTTGCAGTTGGCTCGCGAGACAGGCCGCATTGTGATGCTGGTGGACATCGCATCAAGCAAGTCGTGCTGGTTTGGCGAGACAGAGAAGATAGTCAAGGAAATCTTCACTCGCTACAAGCGACTCTGCAAAAAGTCGAAGCTCACGCCGATACTGCTATTCAATGAGGCTGACGGAATACTGTCAAAGCGCAAGGATGTTGGTTCGAGCAACGTGGCACAGACGGAGAATGCAGTGCAGAACATTATTCTTCAAGAGATGGAGACGCTCAAGGGCATTATGATTTGCACTACAAATTTGGTCAACAATCTTGACTCTGCCTTTGAGCGCCGATTCCTCTTCAAGGTGCGCTTCGATGCTCCCACGCTCGAATCAAAATGCTGCATCTGGATGGACAAGTTGCCTTCGCTATCAAAGCCGACGCCACTGTTCTGGCCGCACGCTTCGCCTTCTCGGGGGGCGAAATTGACAACATTGCACGCAAGGCCACGATGGATGAGCTTATCTCAGGCACCACTCCTACGCTCGAGACCATCATCAACCTCTGCACCAAGGAGAAGTTGGGCAATGAGCGTCAGCAGATCGGATTTGCATGCTAAACATTACAACTTCCTCAATACTCCACACAGGGGTGTTGAGGAAGTTATAAACCAACAGACCTGAGTTCGGTCTAAGCATTTCCTCTAAAAATAATCCCACCGACTAAGTAACTTAATCGGTGGGACACTTGTTCACGTGGCAAGAAATTCGTAACTTTATAACTGATATCCAAATAGTTACTATTCCACATGAACACTGATAACACTGCAAAGATAACGGAAATCTTTTATTCGGTCGACGAATTCTGTAAGCAAATTGAACCGCAGTTCAAGAAAAAAGCGATTGGCGAAGACGGAAAAAAGAGGAGAAATCGCGCTTTTAAGATGAGCGACAGCGAAATTATCACCATTCTCATCCTCTTTCACCTCTCGGGCTACCGAACACTCAAGGCTTTCTACACCCAAATGATCTGCAAAGAGTGGCGACAACACTTTCCCGTCGTGCTCTCTTACAATCGCTTTGTGGAACGTGAGCAAATGGTTTCTCTCAAACTTTATTTGTTTCTCAACAACTGTTGTTTGGGCGATTGCACCGGCATCTCGATCATTGACTCCACCCCCATTCGGGTGTGTCACGACAAGCGATCGAGAAGGCACAAAACCTTTCGGGGATTTGCCACAAGCGGCAAAGGGACTATGGGGTGGTTCTTCGGTTTCAAACTGCACATCATTATCAACGACCGCGGAGAAATCGTCCAATGGCAGTTGACACCAGCCAATACAGATGATCGTACCCCACTGAAAAACAAGAAGTTTACGGAAAAGATCTTCGGAAAACTCGTGGCCGACAAGGGATACATCTCGCAGAGCCTTTTCGAAGAATTGTTTGTCGACGACATTCACCTGATCACTCGCATACGCAAGAATATGAAGAACTCGTTGATGCATCTACGCGATAAAATTCTACTGAGGAAAAGGTCGTTGATCGAGACGGTAAACGACGAATTGAAGAACATCGTTCAGATTGAACACACGCGCCACAGGAGCATCGGAGGATTTGCCACGAATCTCATGGCAGCCATGGCAGCATACAGTTTCTTGCCCAAAAAGCCCTCGCTTAATATAGAGATCATCGAAAGAGAAAGGAGAATTGCTTAGGCCGAACTCAGGTCCAACAGGATATTTGATTTTGATATCCTGCAAAAGCAAAGAGACTTGAAAAGATTGCCAAGGTATGCGACGAAGCGCGGTTATTCAACCCGTGAAGTTGACTACGACAACCTCACAATAACCGGTGAGTTCACCTCTTTTGCCGAATAACGGGACTGAAGAAAAGATTTGAGCTTTAAATGATCGAAGACATTTGTATGATATCATCGCAACAATATAATAGGGATATTGAATGAAACAAACAGAGAATCAGAAAGATTCAGCACTATTGCCGAACAATACGATGCAGTTGCTTGATGGGCGCTTTCTGCCTCTTTATCCTCGAGAAGAAAAAGGCTGCGAGACAAACAACGAGATGTATATCACCTCAATAAAGCCATACCAGTCATTGAAAGAACAGAACAAACATCTTTCCACCTCAGAAGACGATACTCCAAAGGATGAGCTTCAGTTCTTTCTCGACAACGTATTCTTCTTTGTCGCTCACGCAGAAGATATTTTGTCCGATAGCAGATTGTTTCTTGCGCCGGTGCCGGTGCTTTGCGGTTTGCCATTTATTGGGAGAAACCCATTCAGATATGCTACGCTGGGAGTTTATATAGAGTGGTGGATGCATAACGGATTTGCTGTACATAAGGATGAGAGGGATAAAGTATCATTTATATGGGCACTATGTGGTAGTCCCATGACTGGCAGCAACCGCTGTGCAATGGTAGACGAGAATGGTTTATCAACGAAAATTACTGTAGGTGATTTTTCTAAGCATGTACGCAGCTTTTGCCGAATAAATCAGCGTTATCACGAATGTAAAAGCCTTGCTTTGTCCTACTCTTTGCGACAAGTGAAGGATGTTTTACAGAATAGACATGGTAGCAATTATATCAACAGCGCCTATCGTAATGGCTTGAATTGGCAAAACAACTGGTTAATCAATAGCAAAAGAGAATTGTTGGATACAATTCGTGATCGAAACAATCGGCTAATGCATCACCAGATGGATGCTCATGCACAGGAATTGGAAAAACTTGTCACTCAATATCTGGAAATGGAAGAGAAAAATGATAAGGAGTCGGCAACGCTTCAAAACAAAATTAGAGAAGCAAAGCAAAAACTCAAACTTGGCGAAATTAGCAACGTAGAGTATCAGCAATACATCTCGCCGATGAAGAGGGAGCTTGATAGGCTGAAACACGAGCCGGATTTTGACATGTGGAATGAGATTCAACAGATATTTCCTCAAGAGAATTACTCTTTAGATGATGTACTGATGTGGATGGAAAGTAGAAAAGGAACAGAATGCTCAATTCAACGTCAGAAAACGGATTAAATAGGAACCGATATGAATTACTCAAAACATCAGATCTTGGCTTTCACAGGCCATGGTGACAAGTACGTGAAGGCTCTTGCTGCCATCGGTGAGGATTTTGTGACAGAAGATAGCCATGCAATGGTTACCACGGATGGAGAAATCTATGAATCAGTTCTCGATATTTGGCCCGACATGCCGACCACAGATGATGAGTTTGGTGGGAATGATGATGAGTAGAACCTTTAATATCAGAATAATATGTTGATACCTTGTTGATGTTGTGGGCAGCAACTGCCCGAGAGTTGGAGTTTGTTTGTATGTAACCGGTGTGGTTATCGAGTTTGCCTTGCCCTTCGTGTTTTGGTAAGCACGATGGTTCTTTTAGCCATGGTGGATACAAATAGAAGTCCCCACGTTTCGTGCGAAACGTGGGGACTTTTTGTAATTATCGGCCTTGTTTTGGGTAAAACATGGGGACTTTATTCTGTAAGTAGGGGAGTGGCTTACGAAACCTCCGAGCCGGGCAGCACTTCGCGGTCGGGCGTGATGACAGCGAGCGAACCGTCGGCGTTGAGGGCCGAGAGAATCATGCCTTGGCTCACGAGGCCGTTCTTGAACGTGCGGGGCGCGAGGTTGGCGATGAAGCAAACTTGCTTGCCCACGAGCTGTTCGGGCTCATAATGCTGGGCGATGCCCGAAACGATGACGCGGTTTTCGAGGCCGTCAGCGATTTCGAAGCGCAAGAGCTTCTTCATCTTCGGCACACGTTCGCAGGCCGTCACAGTACCCACGCGGATGTCGAGCTTTTCGAAGTCGGAGAAATCGATCGTTTCGCGGATGGGATTCGCCTTGTGGTTGGCCTTTTCGTTCTCCTGACGGATGGCTTCGAGCTTATCGAGCTGGGCTTGAATGGCCTCGTCCTCAATTTTCTCAAAGAGCAAGGAGGGTTGGGGCAGACGCGTACCGGGTTGCAACAGATCGGTGCTGCCGAGACGCTCCCAATCAGCCGTGGGAAGAGCGATCATCTCGCGCAGACGTGCCGAAGAGAGGGAGGAAGGGCTCGAAAGCGATGGAGAGGTTGGCACAAGCTGGAGCGAGAGGTAGAGAATGGTCTTCACGCGCTCGGGATCGGTCTTGATCACCTTCCACGGCTCGGCGTCGGCCAGATACTTGTTGCCAATGCGGGCGAGGTTCATGGCCTCCTTTTGCGCATCGCGGAAGCGGAACTGCTCGAGCAGGCGCTCCACTTCGACCTTCACACCGCGGAATTCTTCGATCGTGGCGCGGTCGGTTTCGGTGAGTTCGCCGCATTCGGGCACGCAGCCTTCGTAGTATTTCTGCGTGAGTTGGAGGGCACGGTTCACGAAGTTGCCGTAGACAGCCACCAACTCGTTGTTGTTGCGCGCTTGGAAGTCGGCCCAGGTGAAGTTGTTGTCCTTCGTTTCGGGGGCATTGGCCGTGAGCACGTAGCGCAACACGTCTTGTTGCCGGGGAAATCCACGAGATATTCGTGGAGCCACACGGCCCAGTTGCGCGAAGTGGAGATCTTGTTGTCTTCGAGGTTGAGAAATTCGTTCGAAGGCACGTTGTCGGGGAGGATATACGAGCCTTCGGCCTTGAGCATGGCGGGGAAGACGATACAGTGGAAGACGATATTGTCTTTGCCGATGAAGTGAATGAGGCGCGTGTCGGGGCTTTTCCACCACGTTTCCCACGTGTCGGGGAGCAACTCCTTGGTGTTGGAGATGTAGCCGATGGGGGCGTCAAACCACACATAGAGCACTTTGCCTTCGGCACCCTCAACGGGCACGGGAATACCCCAGTCGAGGTCGCGACTCACGGCGCGGGGTTTGAGTCCCATGTCAAACCAGCTCTTGCACTGTCCGCTCACATTGGAACGCCATTCGGGATGTTGCTCGATCCACGGGGCAAGCCACTGCTGGTGCTTGTCGAGGGGGAGATACCAGTGCTTGGTTTCGCGCAGCACGGGCTTGGCTCCCGAGACGGTGCTGCGGGGATTGATAAGTTCGGTGGGCGAAAGGTCCTTACCGCAGCGCTCGCATTGGTCGCCGTAGGCGTCGGGATTGCCACAATGGGGGCATTCGCCCATGATGTAGCGGTCGGCGAGGAAGGTTTGCGCCTCTTCGTCGTAGTATTGCTCGTTGGTTTTCTCCAGAAACTCGCCTTTGTCGTAGAGTTTGCGGAAGAAATCGGAAGCCACTTGGCGGTGGGTGTCGCTGGTGGTGCGGGAATAGATGTCGAAGGAGATGCCGAAGCCTTCAAAACTGTCTTTGATGAGCTTGTGGTAGCGGTCCACCACTTCTTGAACGCTGCAACCTTCCTTGCGGGCACGAATGGTTACGGGCACACCGTGCTCGTCCGAACCGCAGATGAAGAGGACATCGCGGTGGCGGAGGCGGAGATAGCGGGCATAGATGTCGGAGGGGACGTAGACACCGGCGAGGTGGCCGATGTGCACACCGCCGTTGGCATAGGGCAGGGCGGCGGTGACGAGGGTTCGCTTGAATTTATCGCTCATAGATTGTCTGTTATTTGGGGCAAAGTTACAACTTTCCCACGAAAGCCGTCGGTGTCACTATTATAATAATGCGTGGGGGTTTCGACAGCGGCGGTCGACGAGCGGAACGCCGGCGGCCGACAAAAGACTTCGGACGATCGCGCAAAGAAAGTGGTGAACCTTGAGAAAAGGGTACGAAAAAAAGGTATTGAAAAGAGGAAAGGTTTCCTTTTTCAATACCTTGAATTAAGTCGGGGTGACTGGACTCGAACCAGCGACCTCACGCCCCCCAGACGCGTACTCTAACCAACTGAGCTACACCCCGATTTATTTTGGAGGATAACGCTCGGAAGTAGGACTTCCTTTGCGTTTGCGAGTGCAAAGGTAGTGCATGTTTTTGGAAACAACCAAGAAAAACCGTGGATTTTTTCGCAGAAAAACATTTTCTCCTGCCCAAAACAGAGTTTCGGACAGGAGAGAATCGTTTTTTACGGCACACAGCTGTGCGAAAAGAGAGAAAACGAACGCCGGATTAAGCGCTGAGCGCAACGGCATAAGCCTTGATGCGCTTGATCATGGCGAGCAATCCGTTGGAACGCGTCGGCGAAAGGTTTTCGGCCAGACCGATTTGCGGAATAAAATAGAGGTCGGCATCGCGAATTTCCTCGGGGGTGTGGCCGTTGACCACGCGCAGCAGGAGACAAACGAGGCCTTTGACGATGAGTGCGTCGCTCTCTCCGCGGAAAGTGAGCGTGCCGTCGGGGTTCTGATCGCAAACAATCCAAACGCGGCTCTGGCAGCCGTCGATGAGATTGGACTCGTTTTTCTCGCCGGCGGGCAATACGTCACCCTCTTCGCCGAGGTCGATGATGAGTTGGTAGCGATCCATCCAATCTTCGATTTCCGAAAATTCTTCGATGATTTCGTCTTGTATTTCGTTGATGGTCATATTATAAGGAGAAGCTGATGTGTGAGGGGAAAAAGTGGCCGTGCGCTGTGCAACGGCCGGAGGAGGTGGAGGCGAAGGCCGCTCGTGCGGCTGCCTTCGTTTAAGGGATGCGCTCTTCGGAGAGCACTTGCAGCAGCGTTTGCCCTACGGCGCGGAGGGTCTTGGCGCTGAGTTTGTCCATCGTGTCGCCCGTGGTGTGCCAGTGTGCGGGGAATCCACCGTCGGGGTTGAAGGCGATGATGTCAATCGTGGGAATGCCGGCGATATTGTTCATCGGCAGGTGGTCATCGGTGATGAATCCGCCCGATTCCTGCACGAAGTAGTCGCCGGCATCGGCCAATCGCGCGGCATCCCACACCTTCGTCACGACGGGTTGGGCATAGCGCAACGAGAAGCCCTCGAAGTAGAAGCGATTGTCGGCACCGCCCACCATGTCGAGGAGGATGCCGTAGCGCGGTTTGTAGTCGGCGGCGATGTTTTTGCTCCAGTATTGCGAACCAAGGCAGAAGGTGCTCTCATCGTCGCGTTTGTTTTCGGGCGCCCAATAGGGAGCGCCGTAGTCTTCTGCGTCGAAGCAAACGAGATCCACGCCGATTTGCGGATTCAACTTTTGGAGATGGCGCGCCACTTCGAGCAGTACGGCCACACCGGAGGCACCATCGTCGGCGGCCATCACGGGTGTGCGGTGACGAGTGGAGTCGGCGTCTTTCTCAGCCCAGGGGCGCGAGTCATAGTGCGCAGCGAGCACCACACGGTCTTTGCGTTCGGGATGGAAAGCGGCGATGATGTTGCGGCAACCGAGCTGTTTGCCGTCCCAACCGGTGACTTTCGTGCGCTGTTCGGTCACGGTGAGTCCGGCTGCTTTGAACTGTGCCACGATGTAGTCGCCGCATTTTTCTAAAGCGGGGGAGTTCGGCGTGCGAGGCCCGAATTCGCACTGCGCACGAGCGAAGGCCAGCGCAGAATCGCCGTTAAACTCAACGCGACACAAGCGCGAGGAGTCAATGGTCTCGGCATTTTCAGCCGCAGTTTTGCTACTTTTGCAAGAAACAGAGAAGGTTGTGGCGAGAGCAAAGAGCAAAGGGAGCAAAGAAGAGAACTTCATAAGAGTTGGTGTGATCCTTATGGGAAAACAATAAAAGGAATAATCAAAATCAGCCTTGCGCGGCGGCCTGCACGCGGGTCATGACGCGAAGGAAGTTGCCGCCCCAAATTTTGGCGAGGTCTTCGTCCGTGAAGCCCTCGGCTTGCAGACGACGCGTGAGTTGAATGAGTTCGGAGGCGTTGGCCAATCCCGGAACTCCCCCATCGCCGTCGAAATCGGTGCCGATGCCGACGTGATCGATGCCGGCCACAGAGATCATGTGGAGGAGATGCCGGAGCGCGTCGTCAATGGTTGCGTTTTCGTCGTCTGTGCGCAAGAAGCCAGCGTAGAAGGTGCACTGTGCCACACCGCCGTTTGCGGCGAGCGCCCGCAATTGGTCGTCCGTAAGGTTGCGGGGGTGATCGCAAAGGGCGCGGGCGGACGAGTGGCTGCACACAATGGGGAGTTGCGACACCTCGAGGGCGTCATAGAAACTCGTTTCGGCGCCGTGAGAGAGGTCGACCATCATGCCGACGCGGTTCATTTCGCGCACCACGCTGCGGCCAAATTCCGACAAACCGCCGTGCTCTCCGCCTTTGCGCTCGGCATAGCGCGCCAAATCGTCCTTGTTCGGGCGCGCAGAGTCGCAAATGTCGTTGTTGCCGTTGTGGCAAAGTGTGGCGTAGACGACGCCGCGGCGGCGAAAATGCTCCACATTGGCCAAATCGGTGCCGAAAGCAAAAGCATTCTCGATGCCTGGCATCACACTGCGCAGGCCGGCTTGCTTGTTGGCGAGCAGATCGGCCGGAGAAAACGCCATGCGCGCCTGCGGACAAGCCTCTACCATATTATATAGGCGGTCGAGAATCGTATTGGCCTTGCGCGTGGCTTCGAGATTCGCCGCTTCACCGCGCCCGTTTTGCGCCAGATAGGCCACCATGATCGAAGCATCGAGGCCGCCCTCCACCATTTTGTGGATGTCGACGAGGATTTTTCGGATCGCGGCGGTTGAAATTGATGTCTTGGTCGAAGAACATCGGCGTGTCGCAATGCGAGTCGAGGGTGAGATGCGCGGCATGCCAACGGCGCGCACGGCGGTAGTTCTGCGCTTCGTTCACGAAATGCGTGAAAAGTGCCCGCGTGTCGTCGCCATCGAGACATTCGGGATGCCACTGTACGCCGATGATACTTTTTCGTTCACAGCTTTCCACAGCTTCCACAATGCCGTCGGGCGCAGTCGCTGTGATGCGCAAGCGAGGCCCGGGGTCGGCGACGGATTGGTGATGGAAAGAATTGACAAATAGCCGTTCGCCGAGCAGTCGGCGAAGCAAAGAATCGGGTTCAGTGGTGATGCTGTGCGAACGCTCTGAGCGCGGCGCCTGTTGTGAGTGTTTGATGAGCGTGCGGTCGGGCAGTGCCGACTGTTGGTCCTGGAATAAGCGGCCGCCAAAGGCCACTGTCAGCACTTGCATGCCACGACAGATGCCCAACAAGGGGATTTGCCAATCGTAAGCGCGGCGCGCCAAGAGCAACTCAAAGGCATCACGCACGGGATTGACGGTTCCGAGCGCTGCTACGGGCTCTTCGTTCATCCACAGGGGATTGATGTCGGCTCCGCCCGAAAGCAAAATGCCGTCGGCACGACGCAGGAGCTCGTCAATGCCCGAGAGATCTGTGGTGGGAGGGACGATGAGGGGCAAACCACCCGCGCGGAGCACGGCTTCATAGTAACCGGGGCCGAGCGTACAGCCCGGTTCGCCGAAATTGCCACTGATCACAATGAGCGGTCGGCACTCGGTGATGCGCTGCGTGGCGCTCTCGTAGACTTCGTCCAAGTTATAATTCATGTGTTGTGAGTCGTAAATTCAGATACCGCCGAGGGGCTGAAAAGTCACTCACCGATCGCATGGTTGCGCTCGGTCAGTGACTTGCCTACGGGGGTACGAAGAAAAAAGTGGGAGATCGCCGTTCGGGTTATTCCGAGGCGGTTTTGTCGGTCTCGTCCTCATTGGGTCGAGGATAGCCGCCGAAGGGCACAACGTCGGCCGGATATTCGTCGCGGCGGTTGGGATTCATTGGAAACCAACCCTTGATGACCCGTTGACGCTGCTCAAAAAGTTCAAGAATGCTCCACAGGCACGAGAAACCGACGATGGCTGACAGCGCACTCCAGAACACCGAGGTGAGGAAAGGCGCAGCACCCACACCGGCAAGGCCGGAAACGAGGAACACCCACCAAAGGCGTGTGCCGAAATAGTATTCGGCCTTCACCACAATGGGGTGGAAAATGCCGATGGTCAGGAAGGTGCAAAAACCTAACAGTAGACCTTCGTATGCAAGTTGTGACATAAATGTAAGGGTTCAATCAGTGAGCGGGCGAAAAGATCAGTCTTCCACCTCATCCACCATGTCGGTGTCCTTTTCGTCGACCACCAAGGTGTCTTCGTCCTCATCGCCGATGCCAATGGGAATCGTGCGAGAGATGCTTTGTTCGAGCGAGATCATCGTTTCGGTCGAGGTCACACCCGGAATCTCCTGAATGCGGTTGTTGAGCAAGTCCTTCAGGTGCTCATTGTCGCGCGAAAAAAGTTTGACGAGCATGGTGTAAGGGCCGGTAGTGAAGTGACATTCCACGATTTCGGGAATGTCGTTGAGCTTTTCGACGGCCGTTTTGTACATCGATCCGCGCTCGAGCTTGATCCCGATGTAGGTGCAAGTGCCGAAGCCCAAGAATTTGGGGTTCACTTGGTAGCCGCTTCCGACAATGATGCCGCGTTGCACCATGCGCACCACACGTTGGTGGATGGCCGCACGAGAAACTCCGCACTGCGCGGCGATTTCTTTGAAGCTGCGACGGGCATCTACAGAAATGACTTTGAGTATTTTTCGATCTAAAAGGTCGGCCTTCTTCATTTTATAATGTCTTGGAGATGAATCATGCGACAAATACACATTTCGCGGCACAAATGTGGAGAAATGTCGTGTCTTTTTTATCGTTTGTCTATTTACCTCCACTTGCAATGCGAGCGGCCGCGCGTCCGATCAGCGGACTTCGGCCGTCACCAAGCGCAAACTGTCGGCCTGCGTACGCACTTTGAGCCATTGCGCCAGTCGGTCGCGGTCGGCCGTGGGAAGGGGCGTGCGACTGTTGGCCACGGCCAAGACATAGGAGCGAACGGCTCCGCTGTCGACGGGTGTTTCCGTGATTTTCGACAGACCGATGCTTTCCACCTTGGGACAAACGGCTTTCACCTCACCAACGATTTCGCGAGCCAATGCATCGAGTCGGCGATAGTCGGCGGTTTCGCGTTCGAGCTGCGCCACGCGCTCCGCTTGCAAGGCCAGATGTTGCTGATCCAGCCCCGAAAGACTTTGTTGCGTGCCGGCATTGTTGCGCGCCAAGAGCAAACTATCGGACTGTGCGCCTTGAATCACATTCAGTTGGTAGTCGGCCAACTGATAATCTGCCAAACGCTGACGCGCCGCTTCGATCATTTCGTTCGGCAGAGCCGCTCCAAGAGCCACCACGTCGAGGGTTTTCGTTTCGCGGTCGGCCTGTTCTGAGAGAATGCGCGTGCCCGGCTGATTCAGTTCTTGTTTGACAAACTGTTTCACGTGATTTTCGAACACACTTTGGCGAATGATTTGTGTCGTCATGTAGACCGCCGGCAGCATCGTGACCACAACAATGACGGCGATGTAGCGATTCACGACCGCCAAGCGAGCCTTGTCCACAAACTGCTTGGGCTTAAATTGCAACAGGCGCACACCCAAGTAAGTGGCGAGGGCGATGAAGACGGTGTTGATGAAAAAGAGGTAGCATGCGCCGAAGAAGAACGACCATTCGCCCATCGCCAACCCGTAGCCCGCCGTGCAGAGCGGCGGCATGAGGGCGGTGGCGATGGCCACTCCCGGGATGACGTTGCCTTTCCCACCGGTAGAGAGCGCCAAGATGCCCGCCGCGCCGCCGAAAAGGGCGATCAGCACATCATAGAGCGTGGGAGAGGTGCGCGCCAGGAGTTCAGATTGCGCCTCGGTGAGCGGGGTGAGCTGAAAATAGAGCGCGGCGGTGAGCACACTGATCACCGTGGACACACCATAGTTGGTCAGCGAGCGTTTGAGCAACTCGAGATCGGCTCGTCCCACGGCCAACCCCATACCGATGATCGGGCCCATGAGGGGCGAAATGAGCATCGCGCCGATGATCACCGCCGTGGAATTGAGGTTCAAGCCGAGGCAGGCGATGAAAATGGCAAAGATGAGCACCCAAAGGTTAGCGCCGCGAAAAGTGACCCCGTCGCTGATCTGCTCCACGGTGGCTGTTTCGTCGGTTTTATCGGGCAAGGCGTTGAAAAATCGCTTGGCGATTCGCCAAACATAGTTCTGAGAAGAGTTCATTGCGTTGTATTTTCTGTAATGTTTTCACCGCAGACGGATCACCACCTCACCGGGTTGGTTTCCGTGCTGCGCTCGGCTTACTGAGCGCCGACTCGTAACTGCAAATATACGACGTTTTTTCGAAACTGCCGGCTCACTACAAAATAAAGGCTGAAGTCCCAATCAGGACTTCAGCCTTTTTACTATGTGTTGTGTTTGTAGTGCTATTCGCTAAGTCTCCGCTTATTTGCGGAAGAGGCGAACCAACTCACCGACCCAAAGTACGACCGAAGTACAGCCGATGAGGATGGCCCAATCTTGGAGGGGCAGCGGCGTAACGCTGAACATCTGACCACCGATGGTGACAATGACGATTTGCCCGATCAAGATGACGAACAAAATGAGCAGGAAGCTCTGACATTGCTTGAAGTGGAAGGCCGATTGTCCGGTGAGATAAGCGCGAGCGTTGAACATATTCCAGAATTGGAGCATCACGAAGAACGTGAAGATGTAGCTCTTCTCGAGATCGGAGAGACCAGCCCCCATACCGAATTGGAGATCGCACAAAGCGGTGAGCGAAGTCACATCGGCATGCTCGCAGACATAGACAAAAGCCGAGCAGGAGGAGGAAGAAGAGGCCACCGGTGACGAGAATCGTGCGCTTCATCACCTTGTCGATGATGAATGCGTTGCGATCACGCGGCTTGTCGTGCATCACACGCTCGGCGGGGGCAAAGAAGCCAAAGGCCATCGCGGCGAAGGTGTCCATGATGAGGTTCACCCAAAGCATTTGCGTCACGGTGAGGGGAGAATCCGTGCCCATGAAGGCACCTGCCAACACAATGAAGCAAGCGGCTACGTTCACCGTCATTTGGAAGAGGATGAAGCGCTGAATATTTTGGTAGAGCGAGCGTCCCCACATCACCGCGCGGCCGATGCTCGAGAACGAGTTGTCGGTGATCGTGATGTCACTGGCTTCTTTCGCCACCGAAGTACCGTCGCCCATCGACAAACCGACGTGAGCCGTTTTGAGTGCGGGCGCATCGTTCGTACCGTCGCCGGTCACTGCGACAACGTGTCCACGCTTTTGCAGCGTTTCGACGAGGCGCTTCTTGTCCAAGGGACGTGCACGAGCGATGATTTTGAGTTCGTCTACACGATTATAGACTTCTTCGTCGCTGAGCGCTTCGAATTCCGGTCCCGTGATGATGGCGCGTTCGCTGTGATGTTCGCCCCACAAACCGATCTGACGACCGATTTCTGCAGCCGTTGCCGAGGTGTCGCCCGTAACGATCTTCACATCGATGCCGGCTGAGCTACATTCTTCCACGGCCTCAGGAACATCTGAGCGAACAGGGTCAGAAATGGCCACGGTGCCAAGGTAAACCAGCCGTTCGGCCACCACTCCGCGCTCTGCATCGATCACCTTTTCGTCGCCTTCCAAGATCTGATAAGCGAATCCCAATGTGCGCATGGCTTGGCGCTGGTAGCCCAAAAGGCGTTCGTTGAGCGTTTCCACCGATTCATCGCCCACGGCTTGCGTGCAAAGCGCACGAACGATTTCGGGAGCACCCTTTACATAGAGCACACGGCGGCCGGACAATACGCCCGATTCCACAACGGCAGCCATATATTTACGCTCTGTCGCGAAAGGAAGTTCGAGCAGCGCCTTAGATCCCTCGCGCAGCGTACGATAGTCTTGGGCTTGCGCATGGAGCCAAAGGAGGAGCGCACCTTCAGTGGGGTTACCCAGCACACTGGGACGCGTGGCATCGCTCAAATCGAGGGTGGCCGTGCTGTTCACGGCAATACCTTCTGCAATCAGTTGGCTCTCTTCGCTCGCGGTAAGCTGACCTTCGGGCAAAGAGGGGAAAGCCGCTTCGGCCACCGTCATGCGGTTTTGCGTCAACGTACCCGTTTTGTCGGTACAAATCACCGTGGTGGCCCCCATTGTTTCGCAGGCGTGCATCTTACGTACCAAGTTACCCGTGCGGAACATACGGCGCATGGAGTAAGCCAGGCTGAGCGTAACGGCCATCGGCAAACCTTCGGGAACGGCCACGACAATGACCGTAACGGCTATCATCACAGTGCTGAGGAAATAAGCCGCGAAGTTCACCCATTCGAAACCGTTTGCGCCGGGACCGCTCACAAAGTACACCGCCATGCGTCCCACCAGGATCAGCACAGCAAGCACATAGCTGATATTCGTGATCAGTGAGCTGAGACGATCCAACTGTTCGTTGAGCGGGGTCTTCACACTGTCGTCGATCTGCGCAGCTTCAAACACCTTTCCGCTTTCGGTGGCATCGCCCACGGCGAGAACGCGGCAAATGCCGTGACCTGCCATGACTTTCGTACCGCGCAAGACGTGGTTGGAGGGGAAAGTGGCTTCGTCGTCGAACTCTGCTTCGACCGTTGTTTTCGCACAAAGAGGTTCACCCGTGAGGGTCGATTCGTCGACGGTGAGTTGTACCGATTCGAGCAACTCAGCATCGGCCGGAATGTCGTCACCCGTGCCGATCATCACGATGTCGCCCACCACAATATCACACTTGGGCACTTCGATCGTGTTGCCTTCGCGAATCACACGCACCGGCTCTTCATCGTTCACCTGATTGAGAATCTCAAATTCCTGATTGGCTTTGAGTTCAAAATAGAAGGCCAAACCTGTGGAAAGCAGAACTGCCACAAAGATACCGATCGGTTCGAAGAAAACCGTGGCGGCACTGTTCATCGCAAAGAACTCGTAGCACGAGATGAGCAACGAGAATACGCCTGCAATGAGCAGTATAATAATAATAGGATCCTCAAATTTCTCGAGAAACGCTTCCAAAGCGGCATTTTTGGCCGGAGGGGTCAGGACATTCACGCCGTGCCGGGCACGACTTTCCTCCACCTCACGTGCCGAAAGGCCGGTGTAGTGATTGGACTTAGACATTGTTATAATGATTTGATTGTGATTTCACAAGTAAACGTAGTCGCTGTTCTGCATTTCCGCCAACACGCGGACGACCGTGCAAATATAAGATTAAAACAGCACACAGCCACGGGCAACACAACAAAAAAACAACGCGAACTTTTTCTTTTTTTGAGACTTAAGGCTGAAAAGCAGGCATTATAAACGGATTCTGAAAAACCAAAGAAAGAAGGCCACCAGCAAACTGGCAACACCCCAAAAGGTCGTTATCGTCGCTTTACGCATGTAGTAACGACGGCGGTGCGAACTAAAGGTGAGACGCGCACGCCGACGCTGGAAATAGGGGATGATGAAACCGAGCAAGATGGCGAGTAGAAGAAATAACGTCATGAGAACGGCAAACGAGTAGAAGACGAAAGCAACAGAGCCTGTCAAAGTGCAAAGAGTGAAGATGAGGCTCAAAATACTGAGCAAATGCGCCGAGACAGGTACTGATTAAAGACAAAAACGTCGAAAATCGGCTAATTTACGATTGTGGATTTCATATCATGCCAGTGGTCAAAAAAAACGACACCGCATTTGCCGGCAAAATTACCTCTTTATCATCTATACACAAAACATATCTACTAAAAAGAAAGTGTTTCGCTTCCATTTTTGCACAGTTGTCCATCTAAATTGGCATTCTGTTCGCTTCACAACTGACTTCGGCGCGATTCATTTAACACATGAACCGCGCCGAAGCAAAAAAGAAACAGGAATGAGAACAGAGGAAGGCTCGTAACCCCCTCGCGGAGTCAAGTGAACCAGAGCATAACCAGCACTTGCGCGATGATTACGCGCAAGAACATGGCCAACGGATACACCGCCGCGTAGGCCAACGAGGCTTTGTCGCCCTCGACGGTGTCGTTCACGTAGCCCAATGCAATCGGGTTGGCCATGGCTCCGCAAAGCATACCCGCTGTGGTGGCAAACGACTTGCGGCGCCACACCACCGCCACAACGGCCATCACCGCCATGGGGAGTGCCGTGAGCAAAGCGGAGAAAGCGATCCAGCGCAAGGCGGCCGGCTGCATCACAGTGTCCAGGAAATCACTACCGGCGTCGAGTCCGAGACAAGCCAAGTACATCGACAGGCCCAGCGAGCGCATCATCAAGTTGGCCGACTGCGTGGTGTAGGCCACCATGTGCAGGCGTGGGCCGTAGGCACCGATGAGAATCCCCATAATGATGGGGCCGCCGGCCAAACCGAGGCTGATGGGGAAGTTCAACCCCACGCTGATGGGAATGCTGCCGAGCAACAAACCGAGCACGATGCCCAAGAAGATGGTCACCATGTTGGGTTCTTCGAGCGAACGCACCTCGTTGCCGAGCAGATCCACCACGCGCTCGATGCTTTCGGCCTGTCCCACCACCGTCACGCGGTCGCCCATGCGCAACATCAGGTCGGGCGTGGCGAGCAGACGGAGGTCGTCACGCTTGATGCGGCTCACCGTCACGCCGTACTGGTAACGCAGATTCAAATCGCGCAGGCATTTGCCGTTGACCTCGGGGCGGGTGATGAGCACGTGGCGGGAGATGAAATGCGCATCAATGGCGTTCCAATCGATATTTTCCTCCATCCAGTTTTTCGTCTCGTGTTCGCCGAACAGGTTGGTCAGCGCGTGCACCTGTCCTTTGCGGGTGATGATCAGCAGACGGTCGCCTTCGTTGACTTCGGTCGAGGCATTGGGAAAAATCACCTTCCCTTCGCGCCACAAGCGCGACACCACAAAGCGCGTGTGCCCGGCATGCGACACGATGTCGTGAATCGTATGTCCGAACAGCGCAGGGTTGCGCACACAGTAGGAAGTGATGTAGGCTTCCTCGTCGTTGTCTTCTTCGCCGGCATGGTCGTGACGCTGCAACCAGCCGCGCATGATGACAAGTACCACAATAACGCCGATCATGCCGATGGGGTAGGTCACCGCACAACTCAAGGCGGCCACCGCCGAAGGTTGTCCGAGCTGTTTGAGCGTCTGTTGCGCCGCACCGAGCGCGGGGGTGTTGGTCGTCGCTCCGCAAAGCACGCCCATCAGATCCGTGAAGGGCAACCAGCCCATCAGCGCAATCAGCACAGCCAACACGGTGCCGATGAGCACCACGCCGATACTCAAGATGTTGAGCACCGTACCGCCGTGGCGGAAAGTCGTCACGAAACCGGGACCGACGTGCAGCCCGAGCGCATAGACGAAGAGGATCAGGCCGAAGCTCTCGGCATAGGACAACATCTGCGGATCGAGTTTCAGACCCAAGGCACCGGCCAGAATGCCGGCAAAGAACACAAACGTAATGCCGAGGCTAATGCCCCGAAAACGGAACTTGGCCAACGACAGACCGAGGGCGCACACACGGCCGACAAGACGATGACGGCCTGAATGGCGGAAGGGCGAGTGAGGAGGTCGACAAACCACATGTCGAGTGGAGCGTTGAAAAGATGGAACAAAGGGCACAACCGCCGCGCAGCCGTACCGAGAATGCATTCTTCTTGTCCTCTGCCGCACGACGACAAAGGACGAACGTGTGCAAAGGTAGACAGAAAAGAACGAACGCGACAAAATTTCCAGGCTTTTTTCCACTCGACTCCCGCACCGACGCCTGCAATCGATTCCTCCCACGCATCGACGGCGCTGTCCTTTCGAATCTCCACACGCTTCTCGCCCACAAAGGCAACGCTTGCTGTGGCCTCCTTTTCCGCCCAGGCGAGGGGCGGCTGAAAACAAGGGGACTTTCGACGAAAAGTGGTGGAGTTTTGCCGAAAAGTCCACGGTTTTCATTGCGTTGTTCCCGTGTTTTTCATCGCACCGGCATCGTGTGCTTTCAACCGTGTGCGATTTTTTTGACCGTACGTGGGTTTTCAGATCTACTTCTGCGAATTTTTGTTTTGACCGCGCTTATATTCTATGTATTTTTGCAACTATCTACTATCGTCACAGAACGCGATCCCGAAAAGATCATCGACTTCCGTAGAATTTCTTGCCGCGCTTGTGCCGGACAGGAGGACTTCCACGGCATCCGTTTACAATCAGAAAAATTCATTTCACTCATTCTTTTCACCGCCCCAGCTCCCGAAGGCGACTTTCCCCCGATTGGGGAAAGGAAATGGAGGAGCGCTACCGTATGATTCACTATTTATGTTATTGCTGTGCGATATTCTTCGCACTGATTTGTCTTCTGCTCGCCACTCGGCTGAGTGCGCAAGCGCAAACCCGCAAGGCCTATGTGTCACAAAGCGAGGACAAGACGACGCTCACCTTCTACTACGATGCACTTCGCTCCACCCGCACCGGCACGACATGGGGGATCGAGGAGACGAAAAAAAGAGGGAGACATCCCCGTCCCTGCTTGGGCAGAAACATGGGACGTGGCAGACTATACCACCACCGCGCGGGTGGTGTTCGATGCTTCGTTCCGAGACTTCCGTCCCACCACCACCGCGAAGTGGTTTTATCGTTGTGAAGCACTCAAGCAGATAAAAGGGCTGGAGTATCTCAACACTTCGGAAGTGAAAGACATGAGTAGGATGTTCTATGGTTGCTCGGCGCTGACAACACTCGATCTGAAGAACTTCAACACACAAAACGTCACTAATATGAGCTCGATGTTCGCCTATTGCCTAGCGCTGAAGTCGCTGGATCTGAAGAACTTCAACACGCAGAACGTCACTGACATGAGCTCGATGTTCGATGATTGCTGGGCGCTGACTTCGCTGGATCTACAGCACTTCAACACACAGAACGTAACCGACATGAGGAAGATGTTCTCCGATTGCAGGACGCTGACGTCGCTGGATCTGAAGAACTTCAACACACAGAACGTCACTGACATGAGTAACATGTTCTTCAGTTGCGGGAGGCTGACGTCGCTGGATCTGCAGCACTTCAACACACAGAACGTAACCAACATGGATGGGATGTTCTTCAGTTGCGAGGCGTTGACGTCTCTCGACTTGCAGCACTTCAACACACAAAATGTCACCAATATGGAGGGCATGTTCTCCTATTGCAAGGCGCTGACTTCTCTCGATCTGAAGAACTTCAACACACAGAACGTCACTGACATGAGTTGGATGTTCTTCGATTGCTGGACGCTGACGTCGCTGGATCTGAAGAACTTCAACACAGAGAACGTCACTAACATGAGCTTGATGTTCTCCGGTTGCTCGGCGTTGACTTCTCTCGATCTGAAGAACTTCGATACACAATACGTCACTGACATGAGGGAGATGTTCTCTTATTGCGCGGCGCTGACGACCATCCACAGCAATGCCACTTGGTGGTGCTGGGAATCAGAAAATATGTTTGCCGGTTGTACGCAGTTGAAGGGTGCAGTCGCCTATGACAAGAACAAGGTCGACGCAGAGATGGCTAATCCCGAAACGGGCTATTTCACCGCTAAGCCCACCATGGTGGAAAGCAGGTGAATGGGTGCTGACGATGCGCAGCACATCACCCGCTGCAAGCAAGCGCGTGCGCGGAGCACGGAAACAGTTACCGGACGGAGTGCAGGCCGTGAACGGAAAGAAGACGGTCAAACCATGACACTGCTTCAAAGATTTCCTCTCTTCTTGCACTGTCCATAAGTGAGACCGATACCCGTGAGAAGATCCCGAAAAATTCATCGACTTCCGTAGAATTTCTTGCCGCGCTTGTGCCGGGCAGGAGGGCTTCCACGGCATCCGTTTACAATCAGAAAACTTCATTTCACTCATTCTTTTCACCGCCCCTGCTCCCGAAGGCGACTTCCCCCGATTGGGGAAAGAAATGGAGGAGCGCTACCGTATGATTCACTATTTATGTTATTGCTGTGCGATGTTCTTCGCACTGATTTGTCTTCTGCTCGCCACGCCGCTGAGTGCGCAAGCGCAAACCCGCGAGGCCTATGTGTCACAAAGCGAGGACGAGACGACGCTCACCTTCTACTACGATGCACTGCGTGCCACTCGCACCGGCACGACATGGGGGATTGGGGAGATGCAACAGGAGAGAGAGAGAACCTACCAACAGGAGAGAGAGAGAACCTACCCCGCATGGGCAGGAACATGGAAGGTGATAAACAATACCACCACACGCGTGGTGTTCGATGCGTCGTTCCGAGATTTCCGTCCCACCACCACTGCCGCGTGGTTCTATCATTGTAAAGCTCTCACGAAAATAGAAGGACTGGAATACCTCAACACTGCGGAAGTGAAAGACATGAGGGGCATGTTCGCCGCTTGCGAGGCGCTGACGTCGCTCGACCTGAAGAGCTTCAATACACAAAACGTAACCGACATGGGCTTCATGTTCGCCGCTTGCGAGGCACTGACTTCTATTGACCTGAGGAACTTCGATACACAGAACGTCACTGACATGAGTTGGATGTTCAAAGATTGCTCGGCACTGACTTCTCTCGATCTGAAGAACTTCAACACACAGAACGTAACTAATATGGGCTCGATGTTCGATGGTTGCTGGGAGCTGACGTCGCTCGACCTGAAGAACTTCAACACACAGAACATAACTGACATGAGTTGGATGTTCTCTCGTTGCCATGCGCTCACTTCTCTCGACTTGAAGAGCTTCAACACACAAAACGTCACTAATATGAGCTCGATGTTCGATGGTTGCGTGGCGCTGACTTCTCTTAATCTGAAGAGCTTCAACACACAAAACGTAACCAACATGGAGGGGATGTTCTCCGGTTGCGAGGCGCTGACGTCGCTCGACTTGAAGAACTTCAACACACAGAACGTAACTAATATGGGCTCGATGTTCTCCGATTGCAGGGCACTGACTTCGCTGGATCTGAAGAACTTCAACACAGAGAACGCAACCGACATGAGTGGGATGTTCTCCGGTTGCTGGGCGCTGACGTCGCTGGATCTGAAGAACTTCAACACACAGAACGTCACTAAAATGGGTTTGATGTTCTTCAATTGCAGGGCGCTGACTTCTCTCGACTTGAAGAGCTTCAACGCACAAAACGTCACTAATATGAGCTCGATGTTCTCCGATTGCATGGCGCTGACTTCGCTGGATCTGAAGGACTTCAACACGCAGAACGTCACTGACATGAGTTGGATGTTCTCCGATTGCGTAGCGCTGACTTCGCTGGACCTGAAGGACTTCAACACAAAGAACGTCACTGACATGAGCTCGATGTTCAATGGTTGCTGGGCGCTGACTTCTATTGACCTGAGGAACTTCGATACACAGAACGTCACTAATATGAGCTCGACGTTCTCTGGTTGCAAGGCACTGACTTCTCTCGACCTGAAGAATTTCAACACACAAAACGTCACTGACATGAGTAGGATGTTCTATGATTGCTCGGGCTTGACTGCTATCCACTGCAATACGGTTTGGCAGTGCCGGGAATCAGAAAATATGTTTGCCGATTGCACGAAGTTGAAGGGCGCAGTCGCCTATGACAAGAACAAGGTCGACGCAAAGATGGCTAATCCGGAAACGGGCTATTTACCGCTAAGCCCACCATGGTGGAAAGGAACAGACGGCGCGCAGCACATCTACCCGCTGCAAGCAAGCGCGTGCGCGGAGCACGGAAACATTTGCCGGACGGAGTGCAGGTCGTGAACGGAAAGAAGACGGTCAAACCATGACACTGCTCTAAAGATTTCCTCTCTTCTTGCGCTATCCATAAGTGAGACCGGTACCCGTGAGAAGATCCCGAAAAATTCATCGACTTCCGTAGAATTTCTTGCCGCGCTCGTGCCGCGCAGGAGGGCTTCCACGGCATCCGTTTACAATCAGAAAAATTCATTTCACTCATTCTTTTCACCGCCCCTGCTCCCGAAGGCGACTTTCCCCCGATTGGGGAAGGAAATGGAGGAGCGCTACCGTATGACCCACTATTTACGTTATTGCTGTGCGATGCTCTTCGCACTATTTAGTTTCCTGCTCGCCACCCCGCTGAGTGCGCAAGCGCAACCCCGCGAGGCCTATGTGGCACAAAGTGCGGACGAGACGACGCTCACCTTCTACTACGATGCACTTCGCTCCACCCGCACCGGCACGACATGGGGTATCGAGGAGACAAAAAAAGAGGGAGACATCCCCGTCCCTGCTTGGGCAGGAACAAGCCAGGAGGTAGATAAGACCACCACGCGTGTGGTATTCGATGCTTCGTTCCGAGACTTCCGTCCCACCACCACCGCGAAGTGGTTTTACAATTGTAACGCACTCAAGCAGATAGAAGGGTTGGAGTATCTCAACACTTCGGAAGTGAAAGACATGGGCTACATGTTCTCCGCTTGCAAGGCGCTGACTTCACTCGATCTGAAGAACTTCAATACAAAGAACGTCACTAAGATGAACTACATGTTCTCCGATTGCTGGGCGCTGACTTCTCTTGACTTGAAGAACTTCAACACACAGAACGTCACTGACATGAGTGGAATGTTCGAAGGTTGCGGGAGGCTGAAGTCGCTGGATCTGAAGAACTTCAACACACAGAACGTAACTAAGATGAACTCCATGTTCGCCTATTGCCGAGCGCTGAAGTCGCTGGATCTGAAGAACTTCAACACACAGAACGTAACCGACATGAGCTCAATGTTCGTCTATTGCAAGGCGCTCACTTCGCTTAAGCTGAAGAGCTTCAACACACAGAACGTTACAGACATGAGTGAAATGTTCTATTGTTGCAAGGCGCTGACGTCGCTGAATCTGAAGAACTTCAACACACAGAACGTAACCAATATGAAGTGGATGTTCTATTGTTGCGAGGCGCTGACTTCTCTTGACTTGAAGAACTTCAACACGCAGAACGTCACTGACATGAAATCCATGTTCCTCTATTGCAAGGCGCTGAAGTCGCTGAATCTGAAGAACTTCAACACGCAGAACGTCACTAATATGAACTCGATGTTCTCCAATTGCTGGGCGCTGACATCTCTCGATCTGAAGAGTTTCAACACACAAACGTAACCGACATGAGTGGAATGTTCGAAGGTTGCGGGAGGCTGAAGTCGCTGGACCTGAAGAGTTTCAACACACAAAACGTCACTAATATGAGCTCGATGTTTGCCAGTTGCTCGAGGCTGACTTCTCTCGACCTGAAGAGTTTCAACACACAGAACGTCACTAATATGAGTTCGATGTTCGCCAGTTGCTGGACGCTGAAGTCGCTGGATCTGAAGAACTTCAGCACACAGAACGTATTCAACATGAAGGGGATGTTCTTCAATTGCAAGGCGTTGACTTCTCTCGATCTGAAGAACTTCAACACACAGAACGTCACTAATATGAGTTTGATGTTCTCCAATTGCGAGGCATTGATTTCGCTTGACCTGATAAACTTCAATACACAAAACGTAACCAATATGAAGTGGATGTTCTCCGATTGCTTGGCACTGACTTCTCTCGACCTGCAGCACTTCAACACACAGAACGTTACAGACATGAGTAAAATGTTCTCCGGTTGCGCGGCGCTGACGACCATCCACAGCAATGCCACTTGGTGGTGCTGGGAATCAGAAAATATGTTTGCCGGTTGTACGAAGTTGAAGGGCGCAGTCGCCTATGATAAGAACAAGGTCGACGCAAAGATGGCCAATCCCACCACGGGTTATTTCGTCGTCACAGGACTTGAGAATCTCCAAGCCTACGTGCAGATGAGCGCGGACAAGACGACGCTCACCTTCTACTACGATGCACTGCGTGCCACCCGCACCGGCACGACATGGGGCATCGAGGAGACAAAGAGGGTTATATTGGATGGTACCTTCCCCGCATGGGCAGGAACAAGCCAGGAGGTAGATACGACCACCACGCGGGTGGTGTTCGATGCTTCGTTCCGAGATTTCCGTCCCACCACCACCGCGAAGTGGTTTTACGATTGTAACGCACTCAAGCAGATTGAAGGCTTGGAGTATCTCAACACTTCGGAAGTAAAAGACATGAGTAGGATGTTCTGGGGGTGCTCGGCGCTGACTTCTCTCGATCTGAAGCATTTCAATACACAAAATGTCACCAATATGGAGTGCATGTTCCGGCGGTGTAAGGCGCTGACTTCACTCGACCTGAAGAGCTTCAATACACAAAACATCACTGACATGAGCTCGATGTTCGATGGTTGTAAGGCGCTGACTACACTCGATCTGCAGAACTTCAATACACAAAATGTAACCGACATGTACGGTATGTTCTGGAATTGCGCAGCACTGACTTCTCTCGACTTGCAGCACTTCAATACACAAAACGTAATCGATATGCGCCTCATGTTCTCTGGTTGCTCGGCGCTGACTTCTCTCAACCTGCAAAACTTCAACACGCAAAAAGTAACAAGTATGTTTTGGATGTTCCATGATTGCTCAGCGCTGACTTCTCTCAACCTGCAGAATTTCAACACACAAAATGTAACAAGTATGCTTTGGATGTTCTATGGTTGCTCGGCGTTGACTTCTCTCAACCTGAAGAGCTTCAACACACAAAATGTAACCAACATGAGTAGAATGTTCTCCGATTGTTCGGCTTTGACTTCTCTCGACTTGCAGCACTTCAACACACAAAATGTCACCAATATGCGGGGCATGTTCTCCGGTTGCTCAGCTTTGACTTCTCTCGATCTACAGAACTTCAACACACAAAAAGTAACTGACATGAGTTGGATGTTCTTCGCTTGTCCGGCACTGACAACCATCTACAGCAATACAGCTTGGCGTTGCCCGAAATCAGACGATATGTTCTTCTGCAATCCGAAGTTGAAGGGCGCAGTATCCTACGACGGAAAAAATAGAGATGTTATGATGGCTAATCCGGAAACGGGCTATTTTACCGCTAAGCCCACCATGGTGGAAAGTTACAGACGGCGCGCAGCACATCTACCCGCTGCAAGCAAGCACGGAGCACGGAAACATTTGCCGGGCGGAGTGTCAGCCGTGAACGGAAAGAAGACGGTCAAACCATGACACCATTCCATAGATTTCCTCTCTTCTTGCGCTATCCATAAGTGAGACCGGTATCCGTGAGAAGAACACCCACTTGAACGAAAGCGCCACGCTACAGGTTTGTAGCGTGGCGCTCTTTGTTGAGACAAGAGGACGAAGTAAAGGGATCGAAAGGCGCAATAGGCGAGAAGAAGAGGGCACACGGCGGACGATGGAGGCGGTCGTCGAACGACAAACGACACGGTTTCTCGGAAGTGGCCGGAAAAAATTGGTCAGCCGCACAGGGGAGTAACTTCTGTTGTTGCACTGCGCATGAAAAAGACTTCGCCTTTGTGGCGAGATACAAAAATACCGCGCCCGAACGATTGCCAAAAGTGGAAAAGGTTCGGGCGCGGTGTGTTGTGTTACCGACTTAGCGTGTGCCGTGGGGCGGGACTCAAGCGCGGAGATGGGCGAGGAGTTGCTCGGGAGTGAGTTGCGACTGCTCGCCGGTGGCCATATTCTTGAGCGTGACGAGGCCTTGCTGTAACTCGTTCTCGCCGATGAGGGCAACGAAGGGGATGTGGCGCGCGTTGGCGTAGGCCATTTGCTTCTTCATTTTGGCGGCATCGGGATAGACCTCGGTGGAAATGCCGGCGGCACGGGCGCTGCGCGCCAATTCGAGGCAGCGAGCGGCTTCGGCAGCGCCGAAATTGATGAAGAGCAGTTCGACGCCCGTATCGGTGTCGGCAGGGTAGAGTTCCAGTTGGTTGAGCACGTCGTAGATGCGGTCGGCACCGAAGGAGATGCCCACACCGGAAAGACCGGGAAGACCGAAGATGCCGGTAAGGTTGTCGTAACGACCACCGCCGGTGATGCTGCCGATCTCGACATCGAGGGCTTTGACTTCGAAGATGCAGCCGGTGTAGTAGTTGAGGCCGCGGGCGAGGGTGAGATCGAGGTCGATGGCGTTGTTGAGGCCATCGCCGAGGGCTTCGAGCACGAAGGCCACTTCGTCGCAACCGCGCAAACCGACTTCGCTTTCGGCCAAGACGCGGCGCATGGTGTCGAGTTGCTCGGCGTTGCTGCCGGAGAGGGAGATGATGGGCTGAAGTTTGGCGATTTGTTCGTCGGAAAGGCCGGCGGCGGCGAGTTCTTCGTTGACCTTGTCGAGACCAATCTTGTCGAGTTTGTCGATGGCCACGGTGATGTCGACAATCTTATCGGCCGCTCCGATCACTTCGGCAATGCCGGTGAGGATCTTGCGGTTGTTGATCTTGATGGCGACACGGATGCCGAAGCGGGTGAAGACTTCGTCGACAATCTGCATGAGTTCGACCTCATTGAGGAGCGAATCGGAACCGACAACGTCGGCATCGCACTGGTAGAACTCGCGATAGCGGCCTTTCTGCGGACGGTCGGCGCGCCATACGGGTTGAATCTGGTAGCGCTTGAAGGGGAGGGTGAGTTCCTCGCGGTGCTGCACCACGAAACGGGCGAAAGGGACGGTGAGGTCGTAACGCAGTCCTTTCTCACAGAACTTGGCGGCGAGTGCGGGTGCGGAGGCGGCTTCGTAGTCAGCGGTGGAGACGGAGCGGGTGAAGTCGCCGCTGTTGAGAATTTTGAAGAGGAGTTTGTCGCCTTCCTCACCATATTTGCCCATCAGGGTGGAGAGGTTCTCCATGGCGGGGGTTTCGATCTGGCTGAAGCCGTAGAGGCGATAGACGCTGCGGATGGTGTCGAAGATATAGTTGCGGCGTGCCATTTCGACAAAGCCGAAATCGCGTGTGCCTTTGGGAATTGCTGGTTTCTGTGCCACGAGTGGAAAGATAAAGTTTAGGCGTTTGTGTTGAAGTTAGCGGGCATTCTTGACAAGGAAGATCTGCGTGGGCAGGTGGTCGGAATAGCCGTTGAGCCAAGTGCCGCCGGCCGTGGTGCGTTTGGGAGCACCTTTGTATTTACCTTCGGTTTGCAAGAGGTAGTCGCGCGAGAAGACGGCGTTGGTCAGCAGATGCAGCCGCGTTTTGTCTTTGTCCTGGAGCAGGTTGCCCGTGAAAATGATTTGGTCGAAGAGATTCCACTTGCCACGGTAGTAGAGGGTGCCTACGCCTTGTTTGTAGAGCATGTCGTACCAGGGGTTGTAGAGGTCGTGGGGACCGCAGGCGTTTTTATCGCTCTTGGCTCCGAGGGCGTCGGGCGAGGAGACGGAGAGGTTGCCGGGGTCGTCGTTGAGGTCGCCCATGATGACAATGCGTGCATCTGGGTCTTGCTTGAGGAGGGCTTCCTTTGAGGCGGCGCACTTGGTAGCCGGCACGCTCACGCACAGGGCTCTGTGCGCCGCGAGAAGGCCAGTGGTTGACGATGAAATAGAACTTTTCGTCCCCCAAATAGCCTTCGACGGTGAGGAAACCGCGGGTGATGTAGGTGGTGTCGCCGCGCAGGAGACCGTTTTGGTAGGGATAGCCTTTGACACGGCCTTTCTCGTCGATGTAGAAACCGAGATCCACGTCGGGTTGGCTTTCGGTGGGGTAGATGTAGGGGATGAGTTGGGCTTCGACGAGGTGGAAGGCTTTGGGATTGTAGAGCAGCGCCACGTCGATGCCGCGGCGGTCGGGACCGTCAAAATGGACGTAGCGATAACCGCGAGCGGCCAAGGCGGGCTCGCGCAGGAGATCATTGAGCACGTGGCTGTTTTCGACCTCGCTCAGACCGATGACGGCGGCGCCGGCGGGGTTCTTCTTCGTACCCACTTCGGTACAAAGTTCACTCAGCACTTGGGCGATGTTGTGGAGCTTGGCGGCGTATTTTTGTTCTGTCCACTGGTAGGAGCCGGAGGGCAGGAACTCGTAGTCGTTCTTGCCGGCGTCGTGTTGCGTGTCGAAAAGGTTTTCGACGTTGTAAAATCCCACGCCGTAGAGCACCTTCTTTTGTGCTGAGGCGGGAAGTACTCCGAGCGCAAGGACAAGGAGCAGGGCGGAAAGTAAATTCTTCATACTGAATAGGTGATTACGGAGCAAATTTAACAACAAAATCGCATTCGCTCCGCTTCGATGGGGCTTTTTCGGTGGGAAGAGCGCAAAATGCGGGGGAGGGAACGGGGCATTGACAAAAAAAAGGGGGAAAAAACGGCAGAGTCGACGTCTTTTTGCTATCTTCGCATTGAAAACTACCCTCACGTGGGCGCTTGTTTCGGTGCTCCGCGCACAGCAGAACAAGGCAGGCGAGTCTGCCGAGCGAACCACATAACCTCTTTACGACTCCTCAGACATGAAGAAAGGAACGTTCCTATTGGCCGCACTTTGGTGCGTGGCGGGTGCCGCGGCACGTGCACAGCATCCTGTGGCCGATACCGTCAGATTTCAAGACGACAATGCCGATTTCACCTTCTCCGAATCGCAACTCGATGAGGACGGCGACTTCGCGCAGACCATTTCATCGGTCACGGCCAAAAGCGATCCGTTTCTCTACAACGTCGGATTCCGCTTCAGCCCGATGCGTTTCCGGGTGCGGGCCTACGACAATATGTATGCCAACACCTACATGAACGGGCTGCGACTCAACGACTTGGAGTTGGGGCGCTTCAACTATGCCTCGATCGGTGGTCTCAATGACGCCACACGCAACCGCGAGGGGTTGAATGCTTATGACTTTTCCACCTTCGGCACTCCGGGCATCGGCGGCGCAACGAGCTACAACACCCGTGCTTCGCAATTTGCCCAAGGCAAGAAATTGAGCCTCTCGGCCACCAACCGCAATTATGTGGGACGCGCACTCTTCACCTACGCCACGGGACTCATGTCCAACGGTTGGGCGCTCGCTGCCTCGGTGGGTTATCGGGGAGCGAAAGAAGGGCAGATCGAGGGTACGTTCTACAATTCGGCAGCTTATTTCCTCGCTGCGGAAAAGCGCTTCGGCACGAACCATGCGCTTTCGCTCGTGACCTACGGCGCGCCGACCGAACGCGCACAACAGGCAGCTTCGACAGAAGAGGCCTATTGGTTGGCCAACTCACACTACTACAACCCGAACTGGGGTTACCAAAACGGCGAAAAACGCAATTCGCGCGTGGTGCGCGCCTTCGCTCCCACGAGTATCCTCACGTGGGACTGGAACAGCGACAACAACGACACGCGACTGACTACGAACTTGGGCTACACCTATTCGTTCTACAGCGGGACGTCGCTGGGATGGAATGGCAATGCTTATGATCCGCGACCGGACTATTATAAGAACTTCCCCTCGGGCGTGGGCAACGTGTGGGGAAGCGACGGCACGCGCAGCAATGCGAACGAACACAACGTGGCGGACGAGGATTTCCTGTTCAAACAGTGGGAAACACTTCGCCAACACTGGACGGCCAACAAGGCGAACCGACAGATCGACTGGGATCAGCTCTACTTTGTCAACCGCCGCAACGAACAAGAGGGTGGGGAAGCGCTCTACTATCAGGAACGCCGACACAACGACCAAAGTGTGTGGGCGTTGAGCTCGACACTCAACCACACTTTCAACGTGCACCATCGCATCGCCCTCGGCGTACAACTCAACCATACGCACGGCATGCACTACAAGACCATGGCGGACTTGCTCGGTGCCACTCGCTACACTGACCTCGATAAGTTTGCGGTGAACGATTACGGCATCGCCTCCGACGAAGCACAAAACGATGTGCGTCGTCCGAATCGTATGATTGGCAAAGGCGATCGCTTCGGCTATGACTACAACATCGATGTGAACAAAGCTGAGGCGTGGAGCAATTATAAATTTACCTCTCCTCACTGGACCGTAACGCTGGCCGGCCGCATCGACGGTACGAGCATGGAGCGCGACGGTCTGATGGAGAACGGCCGCTACAAGAACAACAGTTTCGGCAAGAGCGGCTTGGCGAAATTCCTTGGTGGCGGCGGTAAACTCGGCGTGGCCTACTCGCCCACCTTCAACCACACCTTTGCCCTCAATGCCGGCGCCGGCACGCAAGCTCCTTTGGCGCGCAACGCCTTTGTCGCCGCTCGTGCACAAAATAACTTCGTCGACAACCTCACCAATGAGGATATTTACGATGCCGATCTCAGCTATACGTTCCGCGTCGGCCCGGTAGTCGGTAAACTCAGCGGCTACTATGCGCAGTTTGGCCGTCAGGTGGAGCAAAGCGCGTTCTACAACGACCAGCAATCGACCTTCACCTACCTCACCATGACGGATGTGCAGAAGCAGCACTACGGAGTGGAAGCGGCTTTCGACGTGCAGGCCACGTCCAACCTCTCATTCCTTCTCTTGGCTTCGGTGGGCGATGCAAAATACACCAACAACCCGCTCGCGCAGATCAGCTACGAAGGCATGAATTCCACCGAATTGGCGCGTTTGAACAAGGTGGTCAATCCCGTAACCAAGGAAAATATGCCCTTGCGCGTCATTGCCGACGGAATGCGCGTGAGCAGCACGCCGCTCACAGCCGTCTCGCTTGGAGCCAACTATAGCATCAAGGGCTGGTTCTTCGAGGCAACGGCCAATTATTATGACCGCGTCTACGTCGGTTTCTCTCCCTACCGTCGACTCAACAGCACGTACAACGGCGATGGACACTTCTACACGCCCTCGGGCACAGATGCCAACGGTCGGCCGTCCTACGACGTGACCGAAAACGAAGTGAAGCGTGAAGGCGGTGTGCTCTTCGATGCCACCGGCAAAGAAGTGGCCGCTTATGCTGCCGAACAAGAGAAGTTCAAGGGCGGATTCATGTTCGATTTCAGCATCGGACGCTATTTCCGTCTGCGCCACGGCCGCAGCTTGAATGTCAACCTCTCGCTGCAAATATCACCAACAACACGAAGCTCCGCACCGGAGGGTACGAACAGAATCGATCGGACTACTATTACAAAGAAGACGGCGGAACTTACGCCAAGGGCGAAGGAAAAGCCTACAAGTTCTCGCGCAACTCGAAGTACTACTACGCCAATCCTTTCAACTTCTTCCTCAACATCGGATTCAAGTTCTAAAAAGCAGCTCACATGAATCGCATATTATCACTCGCACTCGCCGGTGCGCTCTCACTTTCCCTCGCCTCGTGCATGGATCACAACGAGGTGCCCGACAATTCGCGTGCGCTCATCACCGCACAACAGCTCCCCGCGGCCAACTCCACCATTCTCAAGGTGAAAGAGAAGTACAGCACGCCGATCACCGGCAACAATACCTTCGAGGAAGTCAAAGAAGATGTCATTTTTGAAGGCGTTGTCGTAGCCAACGACATCTCCGGCAATCTCTATCAGACGCTTGTGCTCCGCGATATCCATTCCACCGCCGGAGCCGACGACGACCAGTGCATCACGGTCGGCGTGAAGACGTCGACCCTCTTCCCCCACTTCGCTCTCGGCCAACGGGTGCGCATCAACCTCAACGGACTCTACGTCGGCAATTACAGCCGCACGCCGAAAATCGGCCGTCCTTACTATACTTCCGCCGGCAATCTGCGTCTCGGTCCCATGTTGCTTGAAGATGTGAGCACCCATATCGCCCTTGTCGGAACACCCGATCCCAAAGCGCCCGAGCTCACTCCGCGCGACCTCACCACCGCCGAAGCGGCAAGCTGGCTTCAAAACAAAGCCAACCGCAATTACCTCAACTGTCCCCTCCTCGCCACCGTGCGCGGCAAAATCAAAGAGGTACAAGGCGCTGAGGCCAACACTCCCGCCAAGGGCGCACTCTCCGGCAAGCTCGAACCGCTGCCCAAGATCTTTGCTCCCAAAGCACTCTACGACGCCGGCTTCGGCGTAGACCGCACCTTGCTGCTCGACAACAGCACTGCCGGATTCACCATCCGCACCTCTGTGCGCAACAACATCTCCTTTACCCAAATTCCCGTAGAGAGTCGCACCTACACCGGCGTACTTTCCTACTATTCCGACTGGCAAATGCAACTGCGCAGCCTCGACGACATCCAACCTTCCACTGTCCATACAAAATAAGATCTTATGAATAAGTTCCTCTCCCTTGCTGCGGCCTGCACCCTCGCTTTGGGCTTCACAGCCTGCGAAGACGTGCCCGCCCCTTACGGACTTCCCACAGAAAAACAACAGCAACTACCCGCTTCCAAGGAAGTGTTGCTCGAAGAAAGCTTCGCCAGCTCACTCGGTTCGTTCAAGAATTACACCACTTCCGGAGAAGGCGCGTGGAAAATTGACTTCAAAACCGCCAAAGCCTCGGGCTACGACAACGCCGCCAAGAAGACCACAGCCGGCACCTACTACCTTGTCAGCTCCGAAATCGACCTTACCGGCGTAGATAACGCTTATGTGGCGCTCGACTACATCATGCGCTACAACAAAGGCGACGAAAACCAGCAACTTCTCATCACCGATGCCTTCAACGCAGAGAAACCTGCAGAAGGATGGACGGTAGTCAACCAGAAATGGACGGAAGCCGCCGACTGGAAGAACTTCGTCAACGAAAAAGTGGCCATTCCCGCCGCCTTCCTCGGCAAGAAAGTCCACATCGCCTTCCGCTACAACACCGACGATAAGAGCGGTTCTACTTGGGAAATCAAGAACCTCAAGGTACAACGCGGCACCGTGACGCCCTCCACGCCCGAACAACCCGTCCAACCGAACACGAACGGCCCGCTCATCGACGAGAGCTTTGCCGCTACGCTTGGTACATTCACCAACCAAACTACTTCCGGCGATGGCGCATGGAAGGTTGACTTCAAGTCGGCCAAGGCTTCGGGCTACGACAACGCCTCGAAGAAGACCACGGCCGGCACTTACTACCTCGTCAGCCAAGAGGTAGACCTCACCGCCGCAAAGACCGAAGGTGCGCACGTGGCTCTCGACTACATTCTCCGCTACAACAAGGGCGACGAGAACCAGCAACTCCTCATCACCAACGCCTACAATGCCGACAAACCCACCGAAGGATGGACGGTGCTCAACCAAATGGACAGAAGGTGCGGATTGGAAGACCTACACTTCGGCCAACTTCGACATTCCCACCGCCTTCCTCGGTAAAAAAGTGCGCATTGCCTTCCGCTACAACAGCGACAACAAGAGCGGTTCCACATGGCAAGTCAAGAACGTGAAGCTCGCCCTCGGTCATCTCGACCAACCCGTTCAACCCACGCCCACACCGACGCCCGATCCTGCTCCAAAACCCACTCCCGATCCCGCACCTGCCCCTGCTCCTTCGGGAAACAACCTGTTGAGCAACGCCGGTTTCGAAAGTTGGGACGCTACTGCTCCCGCTGTTTGGAAATCGAGTATCGGCAACGCCACGCTTTCGCAAAGCACCACGGCACACGGCGGACAATATGCCGTGAAGGTCACCGGTGATGCCAAGGCCAACAAACGTTTGTCCTACGCCGAACTCAGCCTCAAAGCCGGTACCTACACTTTCTCGTTCTATGTCAACGGCGCAGAAGCCAATGCTCACCTCAAGACCGGCTATGCCATCATGACCGATCACAAGGTAGCAGACTTCAAGACTGACTATCTCTACGGCAACTCCACCGCTGTGCCCCAAGGCACGTGGACGCTCGTCACCCATACGTTCAAACTCGATCAGCCCAAGACCATTTGCCTGCTCATCATGAACCAAAGGGTAGTGGAGCCTTCCTCGTCGACGATGCCACGCTCAGCACCACCGACGGAGGAGTGCAGTAATCCGCACAAGTACACCACTGTAGCGGCCACCTCCGCGTAGCCGCCTCGTTTCTCTTCACACCGCTCGCGCACCCCGTGCGGGCGGTGTTTTTTCTTTACAAGCACAAAACATGCACAGACTTCTTCTCGCCCTCCTCTGCCTGTCGCTCACGCTCGTGGCCTGCGACAAGGAGCAAAAACCCGAGGTCAACTGGGGCAATTCGGGCACCACGCCCACACCTTCCCCCACACCCGAGCCCACACCGCACGTCACACCCGGAAAAATGAGCGAAGCCAATCGGCTGGCCGCCTTGCGCATCGAGATGCCCCTGCTCACCGGCGATGCCGCCGAGCGCTTCCTCGTCCACCGCGTGGCGCCCGCTGCCCCCGGCCGCGACTCTATTCTCAACTATGCCGTCGCCTACGATGCCACCCTCTTTCATTCGCGCTGGGTTGCCTTCCGTTTCGACACCGACACCCGCCCCAAGAAGGTAGGCCGCAAGCCCTACGCCGAAAAGCCCCAATATCCCGCCGATCCCCTCCTTGCGCGGGCCGAAGCCCTCCCCCTCCGATATCTCCTTCAACGGCTATGATCACGGGCATCTCGTCGCCTCGGCCGATCGACTCTTCTCGCGCGAAGCCAACGATCAGACCTTCTATCTCACCAACATGAGCCCCCAGCTCGCCCACTTCAACCAGCGCTACTGGACGGCCCTCGAAAACTTGGTGCAAGACCTCGGTCGCCGCACTTCCTTTGCCGACACGCTCTATGTCGTCAAGGGCGGCACCATCGATCGCACCGCCGGTATTCTCAAATACGTCGCCGACCATCGCGTACCCGTACCGGCGCACTACTTCATGGCGCTCCTCAAGGTCAAAAATGGAGTGTATAGCGGCATCGCCTTTTGGCTCGAAAACAAACTACGGCAAGACCGGCACCACCGCCGACATGCGCAAACACGCCCTCAGCATCGCGCAACTCGAACGCAACACGGGCATCAACTTCTTCCACAACCTCCCCGATGCCGCCGAGCAACGCGTCGAAAAAGACTTCATCCTCTCCGCTTGGGGACTCTAAACCACGCCTGTACAAGTCCACGGAAAGCAAAAAACAGCCCGATAATTTGGCAGCCCTACGCTTTTTTGCTAACTTCGCAACACGAAACTAAATTTCTTTCGCCGGACTTGTAGCTCAGTTGGTTAGAGCAACAGACTCATAATCTGGAGGTCCTAGGTTCAAGCCCTAGCTGGTCCACCCACTCTCTAAAGGAGTTGCGCCGTGCGCAACTCCTTTTTTGTTTTTAGTCCCCCCATCTCAATGCTCACTGCACTAGAAGAGGTGAAAAAATCTCGACAAGAGTACACTTTGCGGGCTTAATGGTCAAATGTACTCCTGAAAGGGGGCAAAAATGCTCTCTTTTTCATTTAATGGTCAAATGTACTCCTATAATAGTTGAACTCCCTAGTGTTTATCGGGGTTGTAAGCCCCTAATATGTTTCCAATAAGCAGTTCTCGCCTCTCTTTCGAAAGTCCTCGATGAAGACGCAATCTCATCTTCAATACAGAGTTAAGAGACTCAATAGCATTGTTAGTGCGTGGAACTTGATCGGCAGGGAAATTCTCAAAGGTAAATAGTGCATTTAGATTGCGTTTTAAACTATAAAAAGCACTTCTCGTTCTTCTATGAGTGAAGTGCCATTTGCCATCTTCACCATAAGACTTCTCTTGCAAAAAAATCTTTCCACTTTTTGCTCCCATTTTTTCAAGAGATGTCTCAAAGTCTAGACGACTAGATTGTGTAAGTTGATGCGCCAATGCTTTGAGTTCTTTGGCCGCAGGTAAGCGAGGATTAGTGGTGAGCAAATGTCTTATTCGCTGAAGCTGGTGAAACTGACAATACTGATAAGGTATCTCAGGAAATGCTTCCTTAATACCTGATAATGCGTCACTTACAATGGATCTGATTGTAAATCCTTGATCTTGGAGACAGGATATACCAGCTTGATAATCACTAATTCTCTCCTTACCACGTAAGAAGCGATAGTGTAATACTCTGTGGCTTGAAGCATCCATGAAAAATGACTACTCCAAAGTTTCGACCCCAATAGGTAGCATCCATTTGTAACGTTATAGCAATGGGGAAATTCTGTAAGAAACATCCTGACTTTGGGGTACGTTTTTTTGAGATATCGTTGTAGGGTAGAAACAGAAATACCATATTCTTGAGCTGTTTCAAGCAATGTATGGCGCCCTTGTAAATAGAACTCAACAATGGCAGCCTTATTAGGCTTTTCACGACCACTAAAATAGCATTGACAACTCTTGCAATACCAATACGAGGCACCACGTTTAACTCCTTTGCGGATTACAGCATGAGAACCGCATTTCTGGCACTTTTTTTACGATGATATTCCATTATAGCATTATAAACACCTCCAAAGGTATGAAAAAGAGAGCATTATGCCCCCTTTCAGGAGTACATTTGACCATTAAGCCACTTTGCGCATTCTCCTTCATCATTGATATTCAACAATTTGGAAGTAAACACACACACATTGAGCCCAAAAAGTCCTTTCTAATTTTACTTTCGGCCATTCGGCGGATAATTAAGATAAGCATCGCAACACAACAGGGCTCCTCAAAACAAAAACCGGGCGCCTAAAATCATATTCCCGCGTTCTTCAGGCACACACGAGGAGTGAGCCCCAAAAAGTCGGCCGTTTTCGATCGAAAACGGCCGACTTTTCTTCATTTCTCCCCTTGTTTTTTCCACAAGTCCACCACTTTGTTCCGTTATGGCCATCCCCAGTCGGGGCTTTCGCTTTTTTCGGCGCGCAGCGCACAGGGTCGAAAGCGAAAAGCACCGCTCACCGACGAGCGTCGGTGGTCTACGACGTGGACACGTGAGCGATTTAGCGTTTCACGTGAAACGATTTGCATGTATTCACTTTGTCCTCGCGCAACGATTCGGCGAAGAGGAAGGCATGGGGGGAGCCTCACGCCGACGGCGAGGACAATAAGCGATGGCGCACGCAGGAGAAAGGCCGCTGTCCGTACGCTTTCGCTCAGGGTGCACAGCGGGTTGGTCATTTTGTGGAAAGTGAGTAATTTTGTCGCCACAAGACTATTCTACAAGTACTCAACTGCCACTATTTTCATCGCACAATGCACTACGTCAAAACCTTCTTCCGCCTGCTACTCGGTGTCTTCATGTCCTACGCCGGCTTCAGTCACCTCACTTTCAACCGCCTTGCCTTCGTGGCGCAGGTGCCCATGTGGCTCCGTTTCAGCGACGGCTTCACCGACTTTGTCGTCGTGGCCTCGGGTGTGGTCGAAATCGCACTCGGACTCGCCATGCTCTTCCCCTTCCGCCACAAAGCCAAGGTGGGTGCCCTCCTCGCCCTCTTCTATGTGCTCATCTTCCCGGGCAATCTCAATCAGTATTTCTACCACATCGATTCCTTCGGTTTGGTCACCGACACACAGCGACTGATTCGCCTCTTCTTCCAACCCGTGCTCATCGCCTTGGCGCTGTGGTCGACGGGCGGTTGGAGCGAATGGAAGGCATGGTGGTGCGCCATCTGCGGCCGCTGAACACGGCTCCGCGCGCTCGCCGCGAAAACTCGAACGACTCGAGCATCCATCGTGCGCGCTCGCGGCAAACCGGGCGTTAGCCCACTGTTCCGACGCCGCAACGCGCACATTTCTCCCCCATGACAACGAAAAATCCCGCTGACGATCGATGATCATCAGCGGGATTACTTTGTAGTTGGTTTTGTTTCACGTGGCCCCGTCGGGTTATCCCCACACTTCGCGGGCGATTTCTTGCACCAGGGCAATCTTGGCCCACTGTTGTTCCTCGGTGAGTTTGTTGCCGATCTCGCACGAAGCGAAACCGCATTGCGGACTGAGGCAGAGGCGATCGAGGGGAATGTATTGTGCAGCTCGTGAATGCGTCGAATCACGGTGGCTTTGTCCTCCAGTTCGGGACGCTTCGTAGTGATCAGGCCGAGCACCACCTGCTTGCCGTCTGCCACATCGGCCAAGGGGGCGAAACTGCCCGAGCGTTCGTCGTCGAATTCGAGGTAGAAGGCGTCGACCTGTTCGAGGGCGAAGAGCGTCTTCGACACCGCGTCGTAGGGACCTTGACACGCCCAGTCAGAGTGATAGTTGCCGCGGCACACGTGGGTGGTGATCACCACACCTTCGGGACGATCTTCGAGTGCCAAATTGTTCAGACGCAGGCTCGTGGCTTGCAAGAAAGCGGGATCTACGTCAGATTCGAGAATTTTGAGGAAGTTGTGATCGCAAAATCCTCCCCAAGTGCAGTCGTCTAACTGGATGTTGCGGCAACCGGCGGCGGCCAAATCGCGAATCACCGTGCGATAGGCGGCAGCGATGTCTTGAACGAGCTCCTCGTGGTCGGGGTAAATCGCGGTTGTCGTCTTGCCATTATCACCGCGAAAGAGTTCGGCGTAGAACTGTGCGGGCGCGGGAATCGTTTGGCGCGCCACAACGCCTTCGCGCTCAAACTGTTTCACGAACTTGAAGTGCTCGACAAAGGGATGATTTTCGCCGCTGATCTTGCCCGTGAGACGACACGAGCCGCAAGTCGTTTCGGTTTCGTGGAACTGATAGCCGTGTTCCAGCTCGATGTGTTCCACACCTTGGAAACCCCAAGTGAAATCAAGGTGCCAATAACTGCGGCGGAACTCACCATCGGTGATCACTTGCAGGCCGGCGGCCAGTTGGCGCTCGATGAGGGCGGTGATGCACTCGTCTTCTACCTCGCGGAGGGCGGCGGCGTTAATTTCGCCGGCGGCATAACGGGCGCGGGCTTCGTGCAAACGGGCGGGGCGAAGGAAACTGCCGACGATGTCGGCGCGGTGGGGGGCAGATAGTTGGCTCATGTCTTGTTTAGTTTTTTGTGTTGGAACTGTGTTGTTTTGATGGTGCAAAGGTAGTGCGCCGCTTTTTTACCGACAAATTCTTTCTGCAATACAGAAGAATATCCTACTTTTGCCCCATAATCACCCCCTTTGCAGTAAATCATTCGGCAAACTACTAAATTCACAGAATGACAAAAATAGACCATACCGACATCGAAATCCTCCGTGTGCTGCAACGCAACGGCAAACTCACGGTCAAAGAATTGGCCGACCGCGTGCACCTCTCGCCCTCGCCTACTTTCGAACGACAGCGCCGATTGGAGCGCGAAGGCTACATCGAGCGCTATGTGGCAAAGGTCAACCCCAAGAAGGTGGGCAACACGATTGTGGTGTTTTGCAACATCAAACTCAAACAACACAGCGGCCGTCTGAGCGAAGAGTTCATGGAAGCGGTGCGCGGCATCGACGAAATCACAGAATGCTACAACACCTCGGGCGATTTCGACTTCATGATCAAAATTTTTGTCCGTGACATGGAGCACTACCAGGATTTTGTGCTCCACAAACTGGGACGCATCGACAGTATCGGTAGTTTGCACAGCGTTTTTGTCATCGGCGAGGTGAAAGCCCGCAGCGAAGTGCCGATTGCGGTGGATCCCCAGCGCTGACGAGGGCGAAAGGCATGGCACGGAGCGAAAGTTCGGCGGGCTGTCGCCGAACGGACAAGTGTTTGTCCACGACTGAAAAGCAAAAACGGCGCGACCCTTTGTGGGTCGCGCCGTTCATTTGTCGGTCAAATTTCGGAAATTGGGATATCTTCGGTGAACAAATGTCCCCAATCTCTGCGGAGGGTGAGCACAGTGCTCCAAGCTTCGCGGCTTTCGGGCGTGCGCCCAAACTGAGCGGCCGAAAGTCCGGTGCCGAGGACGTCGAATCGCTGCAAAACCGCGCCGACCGTGAGGCGGTGCACATCGACATCGACCTTATACACCGCGCGGTGGCGGTAGGCGTCGCCGTAGGTTTCTTCTGCTGCGGACACTCGATAGAGATAGCCCGCAAGGCGCAGACGTTCGAGCGCATCGAAGGTGGTGCGTACGGGAAGGCGCAGTTCTCGCGCGAGGCGATGTACCGGCCAAGAGGGCTGACCTTCCAAAAAGCGGCGGGCGAGCAATCCCATCAGGCGAAGGGCGACGACATCGCTCATTTGGCGGTTGAGCAACACGTCCTTTTCGTCCGCAAACGGCTGGGCTTGCTGCTCGAGGGTGTGGCAAAGCGCGACACCACCGAGACAGATGCTCCAAGTGACGTAGAGCCACATCATCAACAGCGGCAGAATGGCAAACGAACCGTAGACGGCGTTGTAACTGCTGATGAACAACTGGCTGTTGACATAGAGATCTTGCACCGCGCAAAAGAGGGTGCCGGTAAGTAGCGCGGGGAAATAGATGCTGCGCCAGCGAACGGGGACGAGGGGGATGTACTTGAACATCAAAGCAAACACACCGCTCACCACCAAGGCTTTGACGATCCACGAAATCAGGGGCGCACTATTGTCGATCAACGAGACGTGGGGCAGATAATTGAGGAGTTTCAGCACCACCACCCACACTCCGCTGAGGAAGAAGATGGCGAAAATGAGAAACACGATGAGTCCCAAGTAAGAGAGGGAAAAACTGAAGATGCTGCGCGAAGTGTGCACGCCCCACATGGCGTTAAATCGGCGCTCGATGTTGTTGACCAGCGAAATGAGGGTGAAAGCCAGCACCAAGAAGCTGACTCCGACCACAATGTCGTCTTGTGTGCGCGAAATGTAGGAGTTGGCGAAGTCCATCAGCTGGGTGACGATGTGATCGGGCAGGCTCACGTGATCACGGAGCTGGGCTTCGAGATAGCGGTCGAGACCAAAGCCGCGTCCCACAGCGAGGAGCAACGCCAAGAGGGGAACGACGGAGAGCACAGTGGTGTAAGTCAGCGCGGCGACGTGGGTGAAGAGGTCGTTGCGGTCGATTTGCTGCCAAAGGCTGCAAACCACTTGCGCAGGACGGCTGCGCAGCATGCGAATATAGAGCAATCGGGGCTTCATAGGAGGGAGATGTTTCGTTGAAAATGACGCGTTCTCGATCATTCTCCCCAAGAGGCGCGATCGAGGTTGCGATAAGAGATGGCTTCGGCGATGTGTGTGCGCGTGATCTGGTCGACGCCGTCGAGATCGGCGAGGGTGAGCGACACTTTCAACACACGTTCGTAGGCACGTGCCGAAAGACCGAGGCGCTCGAGGGCTTGTTCGAGGGCGGCGTGCGCCGATTCGTCAAGCTGCACGAAGGCTTTGATGTGGCGCGCGGCCATTTGGGCATTGCAGTGCACGCCGGGACAATCGGCAAATCGTGCGGCCTGACGACGACGCGCCGCAACGACACGCGCACGGATGGCGGCCGAACTCTCGCCGGCGGGGGCGGAGGAGAGTTCGCGCACCGAAACCGGCACGACTTCGACTTGCAGGTCGATGCGGTCGAGCAAGGGGCCGCTGATGCGACTCATGTAGCGCTGCACTTGTCCCGGACGACAGGTGCAAGGGTGGTGCGGATCGTTGTAATACCCACAGGGACAGGGGTTCATGGCGGCAACGAGCATGAAAGAGCAGGGGAGCGTGACGTTGTAACGGGCACGCGAAATGCTGATTTGGCGGTCTTCGAGCGGCTGGCGGAGGGTTTCGAGCGCGTTTTTGGAGTATTCCGGAAATTCGTCGAGAAAGAGCACGCCGTTGTGCGCTAAACTGACCTCGCCGGGCTGAAGATGTGCACCACCACCGATGAGGGCGACGTCGGAAATGGTGTGGTGGGGCGAACGAAACGGGCGTGTGGAGATGAGGGTGTCGCCGCGGCCGAGTTTACCGGCCACGGAATGGATTTGCGTGGTCTCCAAACTTTCGGCCAAACTGAGGGGTGGCAAAATAGAGGGGAGGCGTTTCGCCATCATGCTCTTGCCGCAGCCGGGACTACCCACAAGTAACAGGTTGTGCCCGCCGGCCGCCGCGACTTCAAAGGCGCGTTTCACCAAAGGTTGGCCTTTGACTTCGCTAAAGTCGTAGGGAAAGGTTTCTTGTGCGGCATAAAACTCGGCACGTGTGTCGACTATTGTGGGCAAGAGGGGAGCGCGTCCCTCGAGATGGCCGATCACTTCCGTAAGGTGGCGCACGCCGAACACTTGCACGCGGTCTACCACAGCGGCCTCGCGGGCATTCTCCTCAGGCACGAAGAGCGTGGTGTAGCCCATGCTGCGAGCAAGAATCGCCGCGGGGAGTACGCCGCGAACGGGGCGCAGATCGCCGTTCAAACCCAGTTCGCCGAGAAACATGCAGCGCTCTATTTGCACGTCGACGGGGTGAATGCGTTCGTGCGAAAGCAATAAACCGACGGCAAGCGGAAGATCGTAACTGCTACCTTCCTTCTTGACGTCGGCGGGGGCGAAGTTGATGGCCATGTCTGTCCCGCTCGCCAACGGATAACCACTGTTTTCGAGGGCGGAACGGACGCGCGTTTTACTTTCTTTCACGGCGCTGTCGGGAAGTCCGACCATAACAAAAAGAGCATCGCGGGGTTGATCGAAACGGGTGACGTTTATTTCGATCAATACGCGCGAAGCGGTGAGGCCGTTGATGGCTACGGTGTGAATGGTGGAGAGCATGGCGGAGATCAAGGCGGGTTTTGCGAAAGACTCCTCAATGTGCGGCAAGAATGCGCCGACAAGCGGAGAAAACGCATTTATCTTCACACGCAAATCTACATATTTAAGGAAATGCCCAAGCGATCGGGCATTTCACGGCGGTTTTCTCTTCGAGGGTGCCGACAAATCGCTTCTTCTCCACGGCTGTTTCGCGTTCGACTGCTTGTTTTCGACTCTGCGAGTGATGTTTTCGGCGAACAGGCGTTGCACTTTCGCCAAAAAAAGAAGGCCGCCCAACGAAAGCGGTGGGCGACGATTCAAAAGTCCTCTACCAAACATAATCTCTTTCGCGCAAAATCAGACGAACGATGACTTGTTCGGTTTTACGCGCCGTATGAAAAAAGGGGCTTTAGAGGAAGTTTTATCCAGATTTTGGGGAAAAATCAACGAAGGCGAGTCCAAAGCGCTGCAAACCGCCAAGCACCGCGTCCACCGCGTGAAGTATAGGCCATAAGTAGGCGAGCCACCACGCGATCGAGCCACGAAACATGGCGAAGTTGCGCACCGACGGCGGAAAGTAGCGCATCGGCGGACAAACTTGCGCCTTCGGCGCGAAATTGTCCTGCAATAATGTGAACTCGCAGCCACAAAGCCAAACGACATTGGGCTTGTTCAACCGTGGCATGCTCTGCAATCGACGTACTGTCCGCGACTGTCGGCGAACCGTCCACAGCTTGCGCAGAAGATTCGGCACCTTTCGGAAAACCTCCCACGGCTATCGGAGAAAAATCCGCAGAAGGTGTCGAAAAATGTCCTCCATTCAACTGAATATCAAGCGTGTGCGGCGCGAAATAGGGGGCTTTTTCCACTTGTTCGGCCAGTTTGCGCAGCACATGCACAATTCCTTCCGCATTCTCCGAAAGCGATGTGCCGGTGATGCTGTGTGGCGTGCGATAGATGCGGTGAAACACCGAAGAACACCAAGCAGGACGCGGCGCGGCGCGAAGAAGACGGAAGCCCAGCTCGTAGTCTTGCCAACAAGTGAGCGTTTCGTCCCAACCGCCGACCGCTCGCAACAAATTTGTCTCGGCTATGAAAGATTGGGTGGAAACTTGTGCGCTCAACAAGTGGTGTGCCGCCGAAGGGTGGAGCACGCCGTGGCGCACTTGCTCCGTGCCATCGGGAAAAATCATGCGTGTTCGCGCCAAAACCCACTGCGCGGCGGCGTCCTTGCGCAAGGCAGCGAGCATTTGCGTGAGAAAATCGGGCGACATCTCGTCGTCTGAGTCGAAAAAGGCCACATAACCGTCGGTCACGGCGCGCAATCCCCGGTTGCGTGCCGCGTTCGCGCCGGAACGTGGCTCATCGAGTAAGCAAGTTTCGACAAAACGCCCGGCATTCGCCGACATCCAGTCGGCCACTCGCGAACGCGTGTCGTCGGTCGAGCCATTGTCCACCACAATCAGCCGCACGCGCTCATACGTTTGCGCCGCCACCGATTGCAGACAGCGGACAATCACCCCCGAACGGTTGCGAACGGGAATGATTACGCTCACCGTCGGGACAAAAGCAGAGCGCGAATCGGCGAAAGTGGGGCATTTCCCCTCCGCCGTTGGGACGTTTGAAGCAAAAACGGGGTAGGACATGACAAGATGGGGCGACAATGTGCCGCAACGACACAAAAAAAGCGGGAGCCACGTGGGCTTCCGCCGATGAAAGGGGGATTAGTATTCGTCTTCGTTGAAGAGGAAATCTTCTTTCGTGGGATAGTCGGGCCAGACGTCTTCGATCGTCTCGTAAATTTCGCCTTCGTCTTCCAGTTCTTCGAGGTTTTCCACCACTTCCAACGGAGCGCCCGAGCGCATTGCGTAGTCAATCAATTCTTCCTTGGTAGCGGGCCAAGGTGCGTCTTCGAGTTTCGAAGCCAATTCCAATGTCCAATACATAGTTACGTGGATAGGTTTTACGGTTTGAGCGTGCAAAAGTAACATTTCCTCGCGGATAACCAAATTTTTCGTCCATTTTTTCACCACAACGGCTAACTTTTGTGATTTCGTAGAGTCAACCGGCAAGTGCAAAATTAGGCTATTCTTTTGAAGAACTCTGCTTTTGGTGTTTCAAACCTCAGCTTTTGCCTTGGTCTACTATTGATTTTCTTCTGTATACTCGCAATCTTTTTATCGGTAAGATTATCGAAGTTGGTGTGCTTTGGAATATATTGTCTGATGAGTTTGTTTGTATTTTCTATCGCTCCCTTTTGCCATGAGGCATAAGGATCTGCGAAATAAACGACTGCCCCCAAATACTTTGTAATGAGCTTGTGTGCGGCAAATTCAGGGCCGTTGTCAGTGGTTATGGTCTTGATGTGTTTCTTGTAGGGTAGCAGCAGACGTCTGACGGCTTTTGGCCAACGGCTCGGACTTCTTTCCATGCGCAAGTTTGGTCATAAAGAGCATGTTTGTGGAACGTTCCACGATTGTGAGTATGGTGTGGTTGTGAGCATCCACAATCAAATCCATCTCAAAGTCCCCAAAGCGTTTTCCGTCCGCCTGCTCGGGACGCGAGTGAATGCTCGTTCTCTCGGCAATGGGAAAACGCTTGTATTTGGGTCTGCGCCTATATTTGAGCTTGTGGCGGGTGTGTCGCGCCAATTCTCCGGTTGTGTCGGCATGGATCAGGTTGTAGATGCATTGATGTGAGACACCGATGCCTTCCTTCTTCAACACGCCCGATATTTGTCGTGGTGACCACTGTTCTTCGATGATGAGTTGTTTGATTCTCCACACCAATTCCGGAGCAAGGGCAGCATTGCGTGTGGAACGCTTGCGACGTTCCATCGCCTTGTCGTGCGCCTTGAACCAAATATACTTGCCCGACGGGGTGCTGTTGCGTCTTAATTCACGAGAAAGCGTGGATTGGCTGATTCCCACGATACGTGCGATCTCTTTTCTTGGGCATTTTCTTTGCAGCAAGGCAAAGATTTGCGACCTTTGCTCCGAGGTTAGTTGTTTATACATACGCAATACAAAGATAATTAATCTCCGAGAGTCCTCGAAAGGGGACTCTTTTTTTGTATTGCCGGTATCGCTCTTCGGGGCTACGCGCCCCGGCCGCTAGGCCAACCCGCGGTGTTTTTCATAGATTAGAGCCTATGAAAAAAACGAATGATTTGTTGCACTTCGATTTTTGAAAGTACGTTTTCGTGCGGAGAAACCCTTACAAATAGGCCACAACGTAATGTTGCTTGTGGAGTTTCGGGGCGAAAAAAAGCCAAGCCAAAACGGCCGAGATCGAAACTTACGCACACTTCCGGACGCTCCACGAAATGCTGCCAGGCTGCTTTTTGCCGCCGCGCTGTGCGCTATGCCCCGCACCACCACAAGTCGGCAGTGCGCCGTGTCCGTGTTGTCGAAAAAAGTCGACGGAAAATCGCCGGAAGGCAACAATTCGGCCGCAGCGAAATAGATAAAATCGTGCTGCCCCGTCCACTTTTCCGCAGCGGTCGGGAGCACTGCGTAAGTTGTGAGCCGTGCCTGTGTGCGCGCCGCCGAGAGATAAGCGATTTCGCGTGCGCCGACTGCACCGACCACGGCGATGTCGTTGGCTTCCGCAGCATTGGCCACCCGAAAGAGGAGGCGATCGTCTTTCTCGCTGAGCGTTCCGGCGAGCGACTCGGGATTGGCAGCGGGCAAACGGCGGCGGCGCTGCAAATCGGCGTAGGCATAGTAAGCCATGTCGTTGTAAATCACCTGCGTGATCCACGAAAATGCCCACGGTGAGTGGACTCCGTAGCCACGGCGGTGGCGCCAGCGGGAAATCCACCGCGTGAAGCGGCGCAGAGGAGAGTAGTCGGGGTGCATTGGGGAAGAAAGTTGACGTTGAAGTTGCGCACTTGGCGATGGCGCGCGCCTGTTTCAAACGCAATGCGCGCATCTGCTCGCCGCAAAGCGGAACAGATGCGCACACTGAGGGGAGGTTTGCCGATTCACCGCGGGTGCTGATCACACCGCAGGACTTGTTTTCGGCAAACGGCAGTCGGGAATGGCAAATATGCTCCCGTTATTAGATGCCGAGCTTCGTGCGGATGGCCGCGGGGATGGCGTTTTTGTTGATCACGATGTTCATCGTCTTGTAAGCGGCGTAGGGTTTCGACACATACCAGAAGCCTTTGTAGGGACCGTAGTCACCCCAAGAGTTTTTCATCATGAAATACTCCTTGCCGTTCTGGTCTTTTGCCAAACCGTAGATCTGCATACCGTGATCGTCGGTCGTTTCCCAGTTGTCGTAGGCGAGTTGGCGCATCTCCTGCGTGATGGTCTTTTCGCCCTTGCTGTCGGTGGCGTTGATCTTGGCACCGGCCTGTTCGCCCGTCCAGCGCGACTGGTCAGAACCCACACCGGCCGTGCTCTTCGTGTCGGGTACGGTGGCCACGCAGCGGTGTTTGCCCGTGCGGCGCGAGAAACCGTCCTCGCTCACGTCGGCACCCCAAGCAAAGGTGTAGCCGTTGCGCACAGCGCTCTCCATCACTTCCATGAGATCGTTGAGGGGAGGTTGTAGCTGGGCGCCCAACGCCAGTTGTCCTGCACTTCGATGACGAAAGGCTTGTAGAAAGGCTCGTGCGTGTAGGAGGTGAGGCTCACATAGTCGTTGGGATCGAGACGGAGGTAGTCCTTCACGTAGGTGTGGGGCGTGTATTCTTTGCCCTTCACCTTGAAGGTCTTGGGCGCTTCGCCGAAGTAACCGTCTACCATTTGTGCCACCGTCTTCTTCCAGATGGGGTTGATGGTCTTGTGGTCGCCCTTCGCCACGCTACCCACGAAGGCTTCGAGGCCGGGGAAGAAGTGTTTGAAGTTGAAAAGCGAATCTCCGTAGAGCGTTTTGGGGTAGGGCATGGTGCCTTCGGGCACGAGGCCATAGCGATCCATGCAGTAGATTACGTCATAGAACGAACCACCCTGCGAGAAGCTCACATCGCCGTGCGTACGAACGGCACGGTCGGCGCGGTCGTTGTAGGTTTTGGCCACAACAAACGATTCGCAGAGATCCACATCGGCGGGTTTCAACGAAGGGTTCTTCTTGAGGACTTCGCTTTCGAGGAAAGCCAAAGAAGAATAGGCCCAGCAAGTACCCGAGTTGTTCTGGTTTTTGATACTCGTCACAGGGGCCGACACGATAGTCGTGAACACGAGCGTGTCTTTGGGGGCTGCCTTCTTTGTGTTGTTGGCGGCAGTGGCCGCACCGAAGAAGCTCAGTGCCGCGAGGGCGAGGGTAAGAAATTTCTTCATGTTAGAATGATAGTTATAGGAGTTTACGATAGAAAAAGGGGCGCCGCGCCTTGGGGCGAAACCTGCGGAGCGGGGCGCTGAAGCAGCGTGCGAGACGCTACCGGTCGATCAACGTGCCAAGAAGGCTTCGACGTCGTCGGAGTGATAGGGCACGAGTTCCGTGCCGAGGAAACGACAACCGTCGGCCGTGATGAGCAGATCATCTTCGATGCGGATGCCGCCGAAATCCTTATAACTCTCGATGGCATCGAAATTCAAGAAGTCGCTGTTCGTGCCTTCGGCGCGCCAGAGATCGATGAGGTCGGGGATGAAATAGATGCCCGGCTCGTCCGTCACGACGTGTCCCACTTCCAAGCGGCGACCGAAGCGCAGACTGGCCAAACCGAACTGTTCGGAGGGGCGCGTCTCGTCGTCGTAGCCCACATTCACCTGGCCGAGGGCTTCCATGTCGTGGACATCCATACCCATTGCGTGGCCGAGTCCGTGCGGCAAGAAGAGGGCGTGAGCACCGGCGGCCACCGAAGCGTCGACATCGCCCTTCATCAGGCCGAGGGCCTGCAGGCGTTCGGTCATCAGGCGGCACACCGCGAGGTGCACGTCCATGTATTTCACCCCGGGGCGCGCCACTTTGAGCGCCAAGTCGTGGCAGTCCACCACAATGTCGTAGACATCGCGCTGGCGCTGGCTGAAGCGGCCCGAGATGGGCGTGGTGCGCGTGTGGTCGGAGCAGTAGTGCTCGCGCGATTCGGCACCGGCGTCGACCAAGAGCAGGCGCGTGGGATCGAGCGTGGCCGTCGAGGGGAAACCGTGCAGCACTTCGCCGTGCATCGATACGATGGAGGGGAAAGAAACCATGCTACCGCGCGACGAGGCAATGCCGTCGAGCGCACCGGCGATGGCGGCTTCGGTCATGCCGGGCTGTACGGCCATGCGCATGGCGGTGGTGTGCATCTCATAACCGATGGCGGCGGCGCGGTCGAGTTCGGCGATTTCCTCCTCGCTCTTGATGTTGCGCAGTGCCACCACGGCACGAATGAGTTCGATGCTCGCCGCCTCGCGCACCTTCAGGGGGTGCAGGCCGGTGAGATCGGCCATTTCGATCATGATGTCGTGGCGATAGGGGGGGCAAGAAGTGCACGCGACGTCCCAAGCGGCGGGCTTCGGCGAAGATCGTCGCCAGTTCGCTTTTCGGGGCGGTGCGTTCGATGCCACTCTCGGCGGCCATGTCGGCCATCGAGGGAACGGGTCCCGTCCAGATGACATCGTCGATGTCGATGTCGTTGCCCACGAGCGTTTCGACGCCGCTTTCGCAGTCGATCACCAGCGCCAGCCCATCGCGGTGCTGACCGGTGAAATAGAGAAACGAACTATCCTGACGGAACTTGTAGGGGTTGTTCGGGAAGTTGCAGGGGCTGTCGTTGTTGCCGGGGATGAAAATGATGCCGCTACCGACGAGTTGGCGCAGGCGGCTGCGGCGCTCTGCATAAGTGGAACGAGAAAAGAGCATAGAACGCAGTTTTTAGTAATTATTCTTCCCGCAAAGTTACTACATTCCGCGCGGAATAGTATACCTTTGCACAACTTTTATAGACTGATATGCAGCATTTGTTCGCCAATGGGGCCAAAAGCTGCCACAAATGTTTGTGCTTATGAATGCAACGACTGGACTGGTTTTGGAAGGCGGGGGTATGCGCGTGGTGTTCACCATCGGGGTGCTCGACTACTTGATGGATGCCGACATCACCTTCCCCTATGGCATCGGCGTGTCGGCCGGTGCAGGACACGGCATGTCTTTTCTGAGTCGGCAAAGAGGTCGCGCCAAGAAGACGGCCATCGATATGCTCGAAAAATATCAATACATCGGGCTCAAACATTTGTGGCAAAACCAAGCCATTATCGACCAAGATTTTCTCTACGACCGCGTTCCCAACGAGATTCTGCCCTTCGACTACGACACGGCCTTCAACAATCCCATGCGCTTTGAGATTGTCACCACGAACTGCCGCACGGGGTACGCCGAATACCACACCGAGTGCCGAGATCGCAATCGCTTGCTCACGCTCTGCAAGGCCTCGGCCGCGCTGCCTTTCGTAGCTCCGATCTGCCCCCTCGACGGCGTGCCGATGCTCGACGGCGGCATCACCGACCCCATCCCTGTGGAGCGCGCCATCAGCCAAGGTTTCGCCCGCAACGTCGTGGTGCTCACCCACAACCGCGGCTATCGCGATGCCGGCAGCGACGTGCGCATGCCCAAATTCGTCTATAAGAATTACCCCCGCCTGCGGGTGGCGCTCTCCCACTTGAAGCGCGTCTACAATGCGCACATCGAACTGGTCGAACAGCTCGAAGCCGCCGGGAAAGTGCTTGTTATCTGCCCGGAAAATCCCCTCGAGGTGGATCGTTTCGGCACGCGCATCGACCAACTCGAAGCCCTCTATGAGGAGGGATATGCCTGCGCCGAACGCATTTTCTCACAACCGCAAACTCAGCGTTTTCTCGCCGGAGAATAAAGTTGTGGTGTTTCCCGTGAAACACCACAACTTTCTCGCGAAACCCGACTTGTTTTTTTCGATTTCGCCCCGCTTTTCGTCAAGACCTTCGGCGAGGGCGGGGCGAAGTTCTTTTGCCTTGACTGATGGTTCTCCATATTTTCAATCCCTCGCACGACGAAGCCCTCGCCGCTCACACGGCGCACTACTGTCCCTCACGCCCTGCACGCCGATTGGCTCACGCGCTGGCCGAACTGCCCCGACTGTGGGCGGCGGCCGGTGATGTGTGCCTGCATTTGCCCGAATCGGGCGGCACGGAGGGGGTGGAAATTCCCGATTGGGCCGCGGTGGAGCGCATCGAACCGTGGGGATGGGATCGGCATTTGGTCGGTTTGTTGCGCCGACTCGGTACGCCCGAACGTCTCCTGCCCGACGACGAGCGGCTCTGTGCGCTGCGGCGCATGAGTAGTCGCGAGATGGGGGTGCGATGGGCGGAGGGTTTGCCCACCGACGACCTACCGGGAGTGGTCAAGCCCCGTGCGGTGTTCTGCACCTCGGTAGCGGAAGCCGAAACGGCCGCGGCGACGATGAACGGACGCGCCATGATCAAACAACCGTGGAGCTGCAGCGGGCGCGGGGTGTGGGCTTTTGCCGACGATGAGCCCTGTCTTCGCCGAATCGAAAAAGCCATTCGCCAACAGGGTGGGGTGGAAGTGCAGGCGCGCTGCGAAGGCCTGCTCGATGCCGCGCTGGAATTTAGCATCGACGCGGCGGGGCACGTGCATTTCGAGGGCGTTTCGCTCTTCACCACGGCGGCCGGCGGCGCCTACGGGGGCAATCTGGCGGCGCACCCCACACAGTTGCGGCACACCTTGCTCGAACGTGCCGCCGCGGTGGGCAGTCCGCTTGCCGACGAAGTCTTCGACACGCTCATTGCCCGCATGGCGGCGCGCATTGAGGAGGTGTACGGCGCGGGATGTCCCGACGCGGCGGCGCGCTACGTCGGCCCCTTGGGCGTGGATGTACTGGTGGCGCGCGAAGGGTGGTTGCCCTATGTGGAAATCAACCTGCGGCGCACCATGGGACACGTGGCTTTGGCGGCCGGCCGCACCTGCTCGCCCGACGAAGCGCCGCGCCTACTGCGACTCGGTGCGCAGGGTTGGGATTTGGCCGACGTGGCTGCAACGGACTAATGAGGATTTTCGACTCGACCGAACGAAGGCGCAAACGAAGGCCGCGACGGGCGGAACAGCAAACCTCGTCCTTCCCCTCTCACCGGCGCAAAATCGAAGTAAAAACGCGCAAGCGGACACAAAAACGGCTCCCCGACAGTGCAAAAATGCTGTCGGGGAGCCGTCTGTTGGGAGGGTTCTCGAACGAATGCTGCATCAACGCTCGCGCTCGCGGAAGAGTTTCAACGTTTCTTCGCCGGCCACGATGTAGTCGTGGCGCGTGTTGGGATAAGTGCGCACGCTGTCGGTGGTGAACGAGGAGTAGTAAGTGGGCGTTTTGGCTTCACGATCGACCGAAGTGCCGGCTTTGAATCCGGAACCGGCAGCGGCTTTCACGAAGGCGGCTTTGTCTTCGGGATACTTGAACCAGAGTTCGTTGTACACACGGCCATTGTTGATCACAAAGCGGCAGAGCACAGCGCCTTTCGTGGTGGTGAGTTCGTAAACGTCGGCACGTTCGCTCACTTCGTCGCCGGCTGTCGAAGCCGTGGCGGTGGTATCGGTCATATTCACGAAGCCTTTTGCCTCGAGCATCTTGCGCAACTGTGCATTGGTGTACTGAAGAATCAGACCGCTCGAGCGTTTGGCATAGACATCCCAGTAGTTGACCACTTTTTCGCGCAGTTCGGCCTCGTTATCGGCCACCGCTGCCGGAGCAGCAGGCGTGGTGTCGGGCTTTCGCAATGGGAGTTTGCACCGTGGGTTCGGGCGCGGCGAGGTAACGATCGTAATAATAATATCCTCCTGCGGCACAACCGCCGACCACCAAGGCAAGTAGGCCGAGCGCCCACTTCATTCCGCCACCGGAACGGCGGGGCTCGTCTTCGTCCTCGTCGGTCGAGGGCTCGAAAGCGGGGGGCGGAGCGACGGGAGGTGTCGGGGTGGGGGGGCACAGGCGGCACTTCGGGCGCAACGGTCGGCGCAACCGGTTCAACAGCGGCGGACGTTGTCGACGAAGCGGGCGCGGAGCTTTGGGCCGCCGCGGCATGGGCAGTGGAAGTGGCGGTTTCGCCGGTCGCTACCCCCAATTCTTCACTCAAACGCTCCACGGCCTGCAATTCGGGGCTGGGCGTGGCGGCTGCGGTAGGAGCGGGAGTGGGTGACGGCGTTGCGGGTGGGGGCGGCGCAACGGGGCGGGAAACCGGTGCGGAGGGGGCAGGGTGCTACCGCCGCCGAGGGGTTTCGACGTAGAGGCGGGTACGAACGGACGACGATCGACCACGCAACCGCAATAGGGGCAGTATTCGGCGTGCACCGAGACGGGACGACCGCATTTCTTACAGGGATTCACTTCCATAGGTGGGGAGTAGGTTGCAGAGATGGAGAAGAGGGGGCTTTGGGCGGCGGTGATGTGCAGCTCACACGCTGAAGAAGGGGGCGAGACATCGGGCAACGACCAAGAGCAAACGCGAATTTTTCGCGCCGTAAAGTTAGCCATTTTTTTGTAGACTTGCGGCGTTTGAGCCACATGGTGAGCAAAAAAACGAGTTTTTTTAGGACAAACGCCACCTTCTTCCCGTTGAATGGGAACAAATTCAACGGAGGGCGGGGACTTTGGACACAACCTCACGGAAACACGCCAAGCAAGAAGAAAAGGGGCGGAAAATAAAAAAGAAACGACGGAAGAAGCGCAACGAAAGCGTGAACCTGTTTTTTATTGCCACGATTTTACGGCAAAAAGAAGGAATCGAAATCCTTAAAACGCGTACTTTAGACGTCCTCAATGTTAATAAATAATTTAATTCGGTGATTTCTTGGGTTTTGGTTTGGAAGTAAAATCGAGAATGGCTAATTTCGCACTGTGTTTTTTTCATAGTATTAGATTTAAGGTTAACAAGGTTGGGATACAGTGGTATCCCATTTTTTTTGCCCCTTGGTCTAAATCCACTTCCCCCTCGCTGATTTTTCGCGTCAGTTGTGCGCTTTTCGCGCTGTGCTGACCTCAATGGACGGAAAGTTGTCTCCTCGTTTTATTCCTCCCTCTCCCTTTTCGGCCAGTTTTCTCCCTGTGCGTGGGAGTAGACGGCGTTATTTCTTTTCTCTGCTGCAAGTTGACCGACAAAGCGCCGGGCCTTCGGGCACGGATGCCGCCTACTCGTCGGCCGCAGGGCACAAAAAAAGACACAGGCGTTTCCCATCGCTCACCCCGATTTGTCCAACTTTCGAATGAAGTCGGGCGGGAGGTCGACGTGGAAACGCCTGTGTGCTGCTGACGGATGTCGCTAAACGGCAGACATCAGCTGTATTTGCGCGGATAGCGCAGCAAGATCCCGCCGACGGCCACCACGCCGAGGAGGAAATTGTAGTACAGATGCGGAATGATTTGCAGGGGACTGAGCGCGGCCAGGCTTGAAGCGAGGAGCAACTGTGCGCCGTAGGGCAACAGTCCCTGCGCCACGCACGAGAAGGTGTCGAGGAGCGAAGCACTCTTGCATTTGTTCACCCCGTAGCGCACGGCAATGTCGTTGGAGATGCGGCCGACGCTGAGAATGGCGACCGTATTGTTGGCCGTCACGCAGTTGGTGAGCACCACCAAGGCCGAAATGGAGGCTTCGGCACCGCGTTTGCCGCGAATGTGGCGCGTGAGGCGCGAAATGATGAAGTCGATGCCGCCGTTGTGGCGAATCACTTCCATCAAACCGCCGGCCAAGAGGGCGATGAGGATGGTTTCGCTCATGCCGGCGACACCTTTGGTCATCGCATTGAACCATCCCGCCGCATCGAAGGCGCCGGTGCTCATCCCGATGACGCCCGTGAGCACATTGCCCAGCAGTAACACCAGCATCACGTCGACGCCGACCATCGCGGCGACCAAAACGGCGAGATAGGGGAGGACTTTAATCAAGCTGAAGTCGGGAATCGAAGCCACGTTCTGGCTGCCGGCACCGTTCACGCAGTAAATGACAAAGCAAACCACGGCGGCGGGCAGGGCGATGCGGATGTTGGCGCGAAACTTATCGCTGAGTCGCACGCCTTGTGAGCGAGTGGCCACGATGGTGGTGTCGGAAATGAACGAAAGGTTGTCACCAAAAAACGCACCGCCCACCACGGCGCCCACCACCATGGGGAGGGCGAGGCCGGAAGACGAGGCCACTCCGGTGGCAACGGGCACCAAAGCCATGACAGTGCCCACGCTCGTGCCGATGCTCAGCGAGACAAAACAGGCAGCCAGGAACAATCCGGGCAAAAGCAGCGAGACGGGGAGTGCATGCAGTGTCATGGCGACCGTGGAGTCGATGGCACCCATCTGTTTCGCAGAGGCGGCAAACGCACCGGCAAGGATGAAGATCCAAATCATCATCATCAGATTTTTCTCACCTGCACCGCGGCTGAACACACTCACGCGTTCGGCGATGGGAAGCAGACCACGGTGAAGTTCGGGTTCCGCGGGGCGCGTGGCATCGGGCTGATTGGTGATGAAAAGGGCGTAGGCCGAGGAGATGATAAAGACAATGACGAGCGGCACCTTGTTGAAATCGCCGGCGGCGATTCCCAACACGAGGAAAAGCACGACCATCAACAACAAAGGGCTCACCGCCAACCATCCGCGCCGCGTCGACACGCGGGGCGTAGAAGAGAATTGCATCATAAGGGAACGAATCGTTTTTGTTTGTGGCTGCGAAGTTACCATTTCCCCCGCGCACGACCAAGCACGGGAATGGGGGGAATGCCTTTACTTTCTGTCAAAGGGGAAATGAACACTCCTATATATTATAGGATATCCCCACACAAAAACACCGTGACCGCCGTTCGTTACGAACAGCGGTCACGGTGGAGCGAAGCGGGAGCGGGGAGTTGTGCCGAAGATCAGGCAGCGTGGCGATAGGCGTAGAGCACGGCGGAGAGATAGTGCACATCGGTTTCCTCGGGCAGGCGACCGCCGACCACAGCCTCGACGCGACGGGCGAAATCGCCGGCGTCGAATGTTTTGCTATGCATGGCGACAGCACCCAAAGCACGCGAGATGAGGGCGGCGCGGCGGGCATCGATGCGATCGATGCGCGAGAAGGTGCGCTCATAGTTGGGCAGGTCATCGAAAGCATGCAGCGGAGAGCGGTTGCCGTAGTTCGAACCGCTTTGCGCCACAAACGTGCCGGCGGCCAAATCGCCCCAACGACGGTGCAACTTCGTGCCGAAGATCAACAACAACCCACTGCCGAAACTGCCGAAAACGTCGATCCACAACAGGAAATAGCGCAGGAGGAGCGTCCAAACCGTCGGAGCGCTGCCGTCGATTTGCACCACGCGCAGCCGAAGACAGAGCTTGCCGATCGTGCGCCCGTTGAAGGTGATTTCTTCGAGAACGGGAAGGAAGAAGAAAAAGAGGCAATACAACACAATCATCCATTCATCATCGCTTCTAAAGTAGGAAAATCCCACCAAAGCACTGATACCTAAGAAGATAAGGGTGAAGATGATATCGATGGTGATGGCGGCAAAACGCTGGAAGAGCGTGGCAGGGAGCAACGAGATGCGGACATTCTCGACAGAAACAAATTCGGGCATATCTATTATATAAGATGAGCGGGTACGAAAACGAGGAACGAAAAACGAAGTTTCACGAACTTTTCGCGACAAAAATACGCATTTCACTCGTAAAGACCCTTATATTGAAAAAAACTTTCTTACTTTTGTGCCATCGTCTTGACTTAAATCGCTCAACGATCGTCGCACCCGCGGCGCATTTCGAACTTGTATCACAGACGTTGTCGCACCGCCAACTCCACTCAAAGCCGCTACACAGTACAAGCCGCGCCGGGCGATCGACAACCTTCCCCCCCTTTACTCAGCTCACCTCCATGAGAGAATCAGCCTTTGTCCGACTCAACCGCCAGAAATGGCAGTCCTATCAGGAATGGGGTCAAAACATGGGGATGCTCAATCCCGAAGAGATGGCAAAGATCTATCTCGATGTGTCGGCCGACTTGGCTTTTGCCCAAACGCACTTCGCCGAAAGCCCCGTCACCGACTACCTCGAGCGCATCGCCCGCCACTTCCATCAGCATGTCTACGGCCAACGTCCCAACCGCTGGGGCGAAGTGGTGCGCACGCTCAAGTACGACATCCCGATGGCTTTCTACTATTCGCGGCGCGATCTCCTCGTTTCGCTCGCCGTCTTCCCTCATTGCCATGGTCGTGGGCGTCCTCTCGCAGCAAATGGATCCCGACTTTGCCCGCACCGTCCTCGGCGACCAATATGTGGACATGACGATCCAAAACGTGGCCAACGGCGATCCGATGGCGATCTACAAAGACAAAGACACGGTGACCATGTTTTTGGCGCATCTTTCTCAACAATGCCTCGATCGATGCGCGCACCTTCATCGCCGGCCTCTTGGCGCTGCCGGGCGCGTTGCTCATCATTCTCTACAACGGCGTGATGTTCGGTTGCTTCGAAACCTTTCTCATGCAACAAGGGGCTGTGCTCGAAGCCCTGTTTGTGGTGAACCTCCACGGCTCGCTCGAGATTCCCACCATCATTCTCTCGGGTGCTTCGGCACTGGCCTTGGGCACGGGCTGGCTCTTTCCGGGGCGGCGCTCGCGCATCGAGGCTTTTCGCCAAGGCGCGCGGCGCGGACTGCTCATGCTCATGGGGGTGCTGCCCCTCACGCTCGTGGCCGCGCTGATCGAAACCTACATCACCCGCCACACCGAGGCTCCGCTCGCCCTGCGCGTCTTCTTTGTCTTCGGCGGCCTCTTGTTGGTGAGCTGGCTCACCATTTTCCTTCCTCAAAGACTCCATCGAAATGGCCACACTCTATAAAGAACGTCCCGGGGGTGCCTTCATCTCCACCGCCCTCCTCTCGCTTTGGCAACATCGCCGCCGAGTGGTGTTGAACATTTGGGCGGTGAGCATCCTCCTCGTGGGCATCGCCACTTGGCTTGGTCACAGCACGATCGGCATCGCTCTCGCCACCCTTTGGATGTGGTGGAGTGTGAGTGAACAAATCTTGGCCGACGACCAAGCGGGCGCCGAAGCCCTGCGCGAAATCGCGCGCAAACGCGCCGAAAGTGACCGGCTTTTTGAGAAAACACCTCCGTTTTCGAGCGAAAGTCGTGAAGTTTTCATTCCATCTCGCTTCTCCCTCCCGGGTTTCCGCCATCTGCATCCCCTACGCATGCTCGTTTCGGTCCTTCCACTCGTGGCTTGGCTCTTCATCAGCGAGGACGAAAACTTCGTTACCCATATCTGGTTGTTGGTGCTCTGCCCCATGGCGCCTCTACTCCTCGTGTTGCGTGCCCTGCCGGGGCGTTCGCTCCTCGGCATGGTGCCGATGCTCTTCACCAACAGCATCCTGCCCGGCCTCTCCGTGCTGTTTTGTTTCGGCATTTGGTGGCTCACCATCGGAGCTTCGGGGACGCTGATGGCGGTCTTTAACGTATGGAAAAGCATTTCGGATTTTCTGCCCAACAGCTATCTGGAAACCATCCACAATGCCCTTTCCCAACGCGTCGTCGAGACACTCACCACGATGGGTGCCTACGGCCTCCTGCTCATCCAAGGCACACTCGTGGTGTCGATTTTCACCTATCTGCTCGGCCACGTGGTCGACTGCAGTGACCATCGCGGACTCAACCGCCGGCTCGACACCTTTTGATTCACGCCCCCTACAAACGCTGCCTTCATGCCTTCCTTTCAACTCAATGATTCCGTCCCCACACCAGCGCACGACTATGCCGTCGACTTGGCGCGGCGGCTGCAGCTGGAACTGCCCAAACAGCCGGAAAAACGCCCAACCCCTATAAGTATGTCCAATGGGATTGGGTGGGTGATGTCATAAAGTATTTTTATCGCCACCCCGTGGTGACCCGAGTGGTCTTGATTTCCATCGCCCTTGCGCTCTTGCTGCTCATTATCAAGAAAGCGGGACTCTTCGACTACCTCAAAGAGCGCTTCGCCCTGCGCCGCAAAACGCCCACCTGGGACGAATCGACCGTAGACACCGACATCTATGCCCACGATCTGCCCAACGAACTGCAACAAGCCACCGAAGAGGACGATTTCCCCGAACTGGTGAAACTGCTCTATCTCACGGCTTTGCGCACCCTCTGCGACCGCGGTCGCCTCGAATGGCTGCCGGCACGCACGCCTTCGGACTATGTGCACCTGCTCGAAGAGGCCGACGCAGCGGAAACCCCGGCCATGCGCCGACTCACCCGCCACTATCTCTACGTGTGCTACGGACACTACGCGGCCGATGCCCCCCTTGTGGGCGAATGCCGCGAACTGCTGGCACAAATCGAACAGCAACCCCAAAAAGCGAGCCGACGTGCCGAGAAAGGAGGTGAGCGATGAACAACAAATCCAATAGCACGGTCATCACCCTCATCGTCGGATTGATCATCTGCGCGGTGCTCTATGCACTACTGGTCGCGCCCAAGACCTTCAACTGGGACTTGCCGCCCCAAAACCGCAACACCGAGCAGCCCTTTGCCCAAACGGTGATGCACGATGTGCTCAGCCATTCGTTCCAACACGGCTATCGCGTGAGCGACAACCTTGCCCAAACACTCCGACAACAGCGGAAAGACACCTGCGAGAACCTCATTGTCTTCTTCGACGACTACAACCCGGCCGAAGAAATCAATTTCGCCCAACTCGACCGCATGGCGCGATTGGCCAAAAACGGGCGACGCATCATCTACACCTCATATATATCGACAAGAGCCGACCACGATTTTTTCGGTTTGCCCTATAAATATGAAGGGGGCGACTGGAGTTTAGACCTCAAAGCGAAAGATGAACCCCAAATTGACCCAAGCAAAATAAATCTCCTGCCTTTCCCGATTCTCGATGCGAACCACCGACTCAGTATGAGCGAACAAGGCGGACAGGAAAGCGTGTTTCGCTGCATGATCGGCCAATACTTCATCAAATTGGACCTCGCTTCGGGGCCGTTTAGTCGCAATATAGATTTCGATCACTCGGGTCAAGACGGCATTCTCCTCCACCGCAACCTGCTGTGCTTCACGCAAGGAGACGAAGCTCCCCCTCATCGCATCACCGACTACGGCGTGCAGCGCATCCGCGCCCTCCTTGTCGATAACGAAGGCCATGTCTACGGCTTGCGCTACGAGTTTGCCTCGGGCGGCGCGATCACTTGGCTCGCCGGCAGCGCAATGTTCACCAACTATGGGCTATCTGCGCCCGAATGGCGCGGACTCTCGCGGCCGATCTTGGCCGATCTCGACAACCGCCCGGTGTGTTTCGTCAATGCGCAGTACCTGTATGAGAAAGAAGAAAGCGCCTATACCAACAACTCGGTATTGAGTTTCTTCGTCGAACGCCCACCGCTGCGCCTGGCACTGTGGATTCCGATCGGAATGGGGCTGATGGCGCTGCTTTTCAACACGCGCCGCCGCTTCCGCGCCGAACGCTATCTGCCGCGCCCGCGCAATTCGTCGCTGCCCTTCGTGCACCAGTTGAGCACGCTCTTCAAGGACAAACAAAACTACGCGGCGCTCGCACGCAACGAACTGCATTTGCTCCTCGACATCCTGCGCCGCGAATATCGCTTTGAGCAGCACAATTCCACCCTCTTCGCCTTTGCCCCGCGCTTCCTCGAACGCGACACTCGCGGACTGCTCGATTCGTTTGATCTCGAACTGAATTTGGCCAGACTCGACCAACTTTGGACGCCGAAAACCAAGGCTACTACATGACGCGCAGCGAATTTTTGAAAATCTCGAAATTCACCCAACGTCTGCTCCTCATTCTTCAATCGCAACCTAACACCTGACCTCCTATGTCTACCGACTCTCGCATCGATCTCACCGCATTCTCCGAACGCATCGCCACCCTCCGCCAACGTGTGGCCGACAACGTGGTGGGACAATCCCAGCCTGTGCACCTTTTGCTCACCGCCCTCATGGCCGACGGCCATGTGCTGCTCGAAGGCGTGCCCGGCGTGGCCAAAACGCTCTTGGCCAAAACGCTCTCGCACCTGTTGCGCGCCGACTTCCGCCGCATTCAGTTCACCCCCGACCTCATGCCCACCGACGTGTTGGGCACATCGATCTTCAACCTCGGCACACAGCAGTTTGATTTCCACCCGGGGCCTGTCTTCACACAGGTGCTCCTGGTCGACGAAATCAACCGCGCGCCGGCCAAAACGCAGGCGGCGCTCTTCGAAGTGATGGAAGAACGACAGGTGACACTCGACGGCAAGACCCGAAAACTCGACCCCTGCTATCTGGTCATCGCCACCCAAAACCCGGTGGAGCAGGAGGGCACGTACCGTCTGCCCGAGGCACAACTCGACCGCTTCCTCTTGAAGATCGACATGGGCTACCCCTCGCACGAAGAGGAGCTGGAAATCCTGAGTCGCTACAACGCGGGCGTGGATCTGCGCGATGTGAGCGCGCTCCAACCCGTGATCAGCGCCGAAGAACTGCTCGAGATGCGCAAGATGCTGCCCCAAGTGGTGGCCGACGAGCGCATTCTGCACTACATCACCGGCCTGATCGAAGGCACACGCACCTCGCCTTTGCTCGACTTGGGCGCATCGCCCCGCGCCTCGGTTGCGCTCTTGCGCTGCGCCAAGGCCGTGGCGCTGCTCGCCGGTCGCGACTTCGTGATTCCCGACGACGTGAAGGCAGTGGCACCCGCTGTGCTCTGCCACCGACTTTCTCTCACGCCCGATGCCGAGATGAACGGCTACACCGCGGCACGCATCGTCGGTGCGCTGCTCGAGTCGACCGAAATCCCGCAATAACCCCTCTTTCTTCTCGCCTCTCACCCATTCCATGTTTCTCACCCCGCGATTCTTTGTGATCTCAGCCGGCGTGGCGTTCCTTTCGGCCATCGGCTTCTTCTGGGCGCCGGCCTACACCGTGGCGCTCGTCCTCCTTGCCGCCTTGGCCATCGCTTTGCCGGCCGATGCTGCCCTCGCGCTGCTCTCGCTCCAATGTGAAGGGCGGCGAGAGGCCGACACGCGCCTGTGCATCGGGGCGAACAATCCCGTTCGCTCATTGTGCGCAACGCCTCGCGGCTCTCGGCGCGCATTCTTCCCCTCGACGAACTGCCGGAAGACATGGCCGCCACGATGCTTCCCGAAGACTACACCAGGGTGCGCCCGGGCAAAACGGTGGAACTCACCTATCAGCTCCACCCCGACCGACGCGGGCACTTCGCCTTCGGCAACTTCTATGTCTTTGCGCGCACTGTGCTCGGATTGTGGGAGCGCCGCCTGCTCATTTGTGGCAGCACCGAGGCAAAGGTCTATCCGGAATTTCGACAACTCAGTGAACGCGAAGCGCAATATCGCTTGCAGCACGACGTGCAAGTGGGCAAACGCCTGATTCGCACCGTGAGCAATTCGACCGAGTTTGAGGAAATTCGTGAGTTCATCCGCGGCGACGATTTCCGACGCATCAACTGGAAAGCCACTGCCCGCCGCCAACAGGTGATGGTGAACCATTTCGACGACGAACGCTCGCAGATGGTCTACACCGTGGTGGACTACGGCCGACACATGCAGCGACGCTTCGACGATATGACGCTGGTGGACCACGCCGTCAACGCAGCGCTCCAACTCTCGTTCACGGCGATGAACAACGATGACTTGGCCGGCCTCGTGACCTTCGGACACGACGCGCCGGTGGTGGTGCCGCCGCGCAAAAGTGCCAAGCAACTGGGGCTCATTCTCGAGCAACTCTATCACCTCGAACCGCGCTATGCCGAAAGCGACTTCTCGCAGTTGGCCTCTGTTCTCGCCGCGCGCGCGCCGCGCCACGCACTGATGGTGCTCTTCACCGACTTTCTCACCGAAGACGCCTTCCGCCGACAGCTGCCCCACCTGCAACGCATCGCCCGCAAGCACGCTTTGGTAGTGGTGTTCTTCGAAGACGCCGAACTCACGGCCTATACCGCCGCACTACCCGAGAACGCGAACATGTCCGAGCGCGTGTCACACGCCTTGGCCGCCGAACTCGCGCTGCAAAAGCAGCAGATGGTCGACCTGCTCCGCCGCAACGGCATTCACGCCCTCTGCACCCGACCCGAACAGCTCACGGGTAACGTGGTGCGCAAGTACTTCGCGCTCAAAAAGCGCGGGGCGTGGTAAGGGCTTCGGCCGACCATACCCCGATCGGTGCGCACCCTTCCGGCGAGTGGCCCACTCCTCTTTATATTATGAGGCACCTCTTTGCTGTCCTCTACGCGCCGAAATACTTTTTTTGTTCTCAAGCGGATACAAAAGCAACGGTTGTCAGACAGAATGGCGCAAAAAATGGGGCAAAGGCTTGGTGCATAGCGAAAAACGTCGTAATTTTGCGGCAATTCGCGTTCACTTTTGCGCGAACATAACTTTCTAATTCATATCACCATGTATTTAGACTCTGCAAAAAAGAGTGAGATCTTTGGACAATACGGAAAGTCTAACACGGACACCGGTTCCGCTGAGAGCCAGGTTGCCTTGTTTTCATACCGTATCTCCCACCTGACGGAACACATGAGAGCCAACCGTAAAGATCATACGACTGAACGTGCTCTCGTGAAGCTCGTAGGTAAGCGCCGCGCCCTGCTCAACTACCTCAAAGACCGCGACATCGAGCGCTATCGCGCCATCGTCAAGGCATTGGGTCTGCGCAAATAAGCCAAAGCCTCACAGTGATGCCACCGCCACGGCGGCGGCGCACAACGAAAACACTCCCATGGTTCGTCAGAACTGTGGGAGTTTTGCTTTTACCGCGATTTATTCGTACATTTGCTTCACACACTTTTTTCACTGCAACGCCCATGAAGTTCAAATTCCATATCAATAACCGGCTCAATCTCCTGCTCGTTTGCGTGGCAAGTACCCTCTGCCTGCTCCTCGCCCTGCCCAGAGACTCGAAAGCCGGCTACGACTATGAGGTGGGGAAGCCCTGGAACTATGCGCCGCTCATCGCCGACTTCGAATTTCCTATCTATAAATCGGCCGAACAGCTCGCTGCCGAGCGCGACAGCGCCCTCCGCACCTTCTATCCCTACTATAATAGCCACGAAGCTGTGGCGCAGCAGCAAGTACGCAACTTCGCCGCCGACCGCGCCGCGGGACATTTCGCAGGAGTCCCCGACGCCTACATCACCTATGCCATGCGCACGCTTCAAGGGGTCTATGCCGCCGGCGTGATCAGCAGCGAATCGATGAGTAGGCTCACGGCTTCGGGCACTTGCGGCGTGCGTGTGGTGAACGGCACGAACGCCGTGACGCGCGATCTGGGCACAATCTTCTCGCCCCGCACCGCTTATGAGCACATCATGGACGACGAGCACTACTCGCGCGACCTCCTCTCGCGACTCAAGCTCCATAAATACTTGGAAGCCAACCTCGTCTACGATAGTGTCAAGACCCAGCAGAGCAAAGCCGAGTTGCTTTCGGGCATCTCGGGCAGCACCGGCCTCGTGCTCCGCGGCGAACGCATCATCGACCGCGGTGAGCGCGTGAATCTTCGCCAAAAAGCCATTCTCGACTCCTTGCGTCGCGAAAGTGAGCGCCGAAAAGAGGACGTAGACAACGAGCGCATCATCCTTTTCGGCCGCTTTGGACTCATTGCCGCCTTCATGGCGCTGCTGGTCATCTACCTCCGTATGTTCCGGCGCGACCTTTACCAGTCGCCCCACACGGTCTATCTCATTTTCTCCGTCGTCACCATCTTCCCCCTCCTCACTTATCTCCTTTGCACCTATAAGTTTTTCTCGGTCTACATCATCCCCTTCGCCATGCTCCCCATCGTGCTGCGCGTCTTCACCGACACCCGCACGGCTTTCATGTCGCATCTCACGATGGTGCTCTTGGCCTCCATACCGCTCCACACACAATACCAGTTCATCCTCTCACAACTCCTCGCGGGCTTGGTGGGTATCTATTGCATCAAGGATCTTACCGAACGCTCGCAGATCTTCCTCACCTCGCTCATCGTGACGGTCTGCACGTTGGCCTTCGGTTTGATGTTCGAACTGGCGCAAAGCGGAAGTCTCTCGGGGATGGATCGTTCGTGGTTCCGCGACATCGTCATCTCGGGCGTGGCGCTCCTCTTCACCTACCCCCTGTTGTATCTCATCGAGCAGGCCTTTGGCTTCACTTCGAGCGTGACGCTCATCGAACTCAACAACACCAATTCGCCCATCATCCGCCGTTTGGCCAAAGAAGCCCAGGGCACGTTCATCCACTCCATTCAGGTGGGCAACCTTGCCGCGGAGGTGGCGGCGAGAATCGGTGCAAAGGTGCAACTTGTCCGCACCGGCGCCCTCTATCACGACATCGGCAAACTCACCAATCCCGGCTTTTTCACCGAAAACCAGGCCGGCTACAATCCCCACGACAAATTGACCGAAGAAGAGTCGGCCGAAATCATCATTTCTCACGTCACCAAGGGCGTTGAACTCGCCGATAAGCACCGACTCCCCAAGGTGATCAAAGATTTCATCCTCACTCACCACGGCACCTCGATGGTGCGCTACTTCTATGTCCAAGCGGTGAACAAATACGGGGAGGAAAAGGTAGACAAAGCCAAATTCACTTATCCCGGCCCCAATCCTTTCACACGCGAACAGGCCATTCTCATGATGTCCGACGCCGTCGAAGCCTCGTCGCGCAGCTTGAAAGAGTACACCACCGAGGCCATTACCGAATTGGTCAACCGCATCATCGACGGACAGGTGGCCAACGGCGCATTTGTCAACTGCCCCATCACCTTCCGCGACATCTCCGAGGCCAAACAGACCTTCATCGACAGCCTGCAGGTCATCTACCACACGCGCATCTCCTATCCCGAAATCAAACAACCCAAGGACAACCCCGAACAGCCCAAACTCGGACTCTTCGGACACATGCAACCACGTCCTCGACAATAACTGGCTTAATGGTCAAATGTACTCCTGAAAGGGGGCATAATGCTCTCTTTTTCATACCTTTGGAGGTGTTTATAATGCTATAATGGAATATCATCGTAAAAAAAGTGCCAGAAATGCGGTTCTCATGCTGTAATCCGCAAAGGAGTTAAACGTGGTGCCTCGTATTGGTATTGCAAGAGTTGTCAATGCTATTTTAGTGGTCGTGAAAAGCCTAATAAGGCTGCCATTGTTGAGTTCTATTTACAAGGGCGCCATACATTGCTTGAAACAGCTCAAGAATATGGTATTTCTGTTTCTACCCTACAACGATATCTCAAAAACGTACCCCAAAGTCAGGATGTTTCTTACAGAATTCCCCCCATTGCTATAACGTTACAAATGGATGCTACCTATTGGGGTCGAAACTTTGGAGTAGTCATTTTCATGGATGCTTCAAGCCACAGAGTATTACACTATCGCTTCTTACGTGGTAAGGAGAGAATTAGTGATTATCAAGCTGGTATATCCTGTCTCCAAGATCAAGGATTTACAATCAGATCCATTGTAAGTGACGCATTATCAGGTATTAAGGAAGCATTTCCTGAGATACCTTATCAGTATTGTCAGTTTCACCAGCTTCAGCGAATAAGACATTTGCTCACCACTAATCCTCGCTTACCTGCGGCCAAAGAACTCAAAGCATTGGCGCATCAACTTACACAATCTAGTCGTCTAGACTTTGAGACATCTCTTGAAAAAAATGGGAGCAAAAAGTGGAAAGATTTTTTTGCAAGAGAAGTCTTATGGTGAAGATGGCAAATGGCACTTCACTCATAGAAGAACGAGAAGTGCTTTTTTTATAGTTTAAAACGCAATCTAAATGCACTATTTACCTTTGAGAATTTCCCTGCCGATCAAGTTCCACGCACTAACAATGCTATTGAGTCTCTTAACTCTGTATTGAAGATGAGATTGCGTCTTCATCGAGGACTTTCGAAAGAGAGGCGAGAACTGCTTATTGGAAACATATTAGGGGCTTACAACCCCGATAAACACTAGGGAGTTCAACTATTATAGGAGTACATTTGACCATTAAATGAAAAAGAGAGCATTTTTGCCCCCTTTCAGGAGTACATTTGACCATTAAGCCCAATAACTTGTGCGCGAAATTCCGCATCGAAACGAAAAATCCCCGAACGCTTTCTACAGCGTTCGGGGATTTCTTTTTGGATTAAGGGTCAAATATACTCCTGAAATAGGCTTTTAACCTCCTGAAGTTCATCTAAGGGTCAAAAATACTCCTACAAGGGTTCAAGTCCCCTTTCTAGATCTAGGATTATAAGCCATTATAAGATTTGAAATTAGATTTTCTCGACGAGCGGGTGAAAGTCCCGGGTGCAATTGCAGTTTTCGCTTCAACCAACTATTGAACGACTCGACAGCGTTATTTGTGTTTGGCATCACGCCCATTGGAAAATCTTGGTAAGTGAAGAGTTGATCCAAATGTTCTTTTAAACTGCGATAAGCCGCTCTAAGTTTGCGGTGAGTGTAATGAAAAATTTACTCCATTCTCCTCATAGGTCTTTTTCCTTCAAGAAATCGTCCCATCGCTCCCTCCAATCTTCCAAAAGATGGGCAAACTCAGAGCGGTTGCTCTGCGTTAATCGTGAGACGATTCGCTGTAATTCTTGGGCAGCGAGCATACGAGGTTTCAAAGTTAGAAGTTGGCGAATGCGTTGAGCTTGATGAAATTGACAATACTGATAAGGAGTTTGTATAAGGCTGTTTTTTTAGCCCGCTAAGGCCATCGGCAACGACTCCTGCCACCTCCCATCCTAAGTGCTCGAGATAGGCTAATCCCTGCTTGTAATCCTCGATTCGTTCTTTTTCCTCGAATGAAGAAATGGTGGAGGATATGGTGAGTTGCAGCATCCATAAAAAGGACAAGGCCAAAGTTGCGTCCCCAATAGGTTGTATCCATTTGTACCACCACTTTTCCGGGTGTGTGTGCTACCTTTGTTACCGTATAATTCCGGAGTATGCGCTTGACTGTGGAAGCAGAAATATTAAACTCTTGCGAGAGTTCCTTGATCGTAAATGTACCTTGACTGTAGCGATTGAATATAGCCTCTTGGGAAGGCTTTTTACGACCGCTGGAATAGCGATTACAAGTCTTACAATACCAGTAAGAAGAACCATTGTGATGCCCTTTGCGAATCATCCGGAAAGAGCCACATTTGGGGCATTTTTTTTCGAGTTAAATGCATCATAACCTTATAATATGATACAAAGGTATGAACTTCAGGAGGTTAAAGCCTATTTCAGGAGTATATTTGACCCTTAAGCCTTCTTTTTGTTCTGCGGTCTGCGCCGGCTACCAACTGCTGCACATCGGGACGACGCACAGGCCGAGGAGAGCAAGCATAGGGCGCAGGCCGTTAGTATTGGAACACACTGTGCCCCATGAACTCGCGCAGGAGCGAAGTGGGCGGCACAGCATCGAGCGGCATCGGCGTGAAATAGGAAATGAATTTCCGCAGGCGGTAGGCTTCCGAATACTCTTCGGCGCACTCCGGCACCATCTCCAAGAGCGGCAAAGCCTGTGCGCGCAGCGCCGACAGCTCATAGATGAGCGCGGTGTTGAACATGGCATCGGCTTCCTCTTGGAAGGGGAAAATCCATTTCTCCTCGCCCGCCGTCACCGAGGGGCAGCGGCGAATCACTTCTTGCGGCAAATAACCGCGATATTTGAAGTCGCGACAGATGCGGCGAATCAAACGCGTGTCGGTGGTGGGGATATAGTTGTGATCGTCGAGCGAAATCGTCGTCAGCGCCGAAGCATAGATCTTATATTTCGCATCGTCGGGAATTTTCTCGCTGAGTTGCGGATTGAGCGCGTGGTTGCCTTCGAGAATCAAGATGGTGTCGGGCTGCAAACGCAGGCGGCGGCCGCTCGGCACGCTCATTCCCGTCGGGAAGTCGTAGCGCGGCAGTTCCACCTCCTCACCTACGAGCAGGCGGTTCATCTGATCGTTGAACAACGGAAGGTTGAGCGCCTCGATGTGCTCAAAGTCGTAGTCGCCCGTCTCGTCGAGCGGCGTGAGCGTGCGATCTACAAAATAGTTGTCGAGCGAGATCGACACCGGCTTCTTTGCCGCACGCCATCAGTTGCACACTCAGGCGCTTGGCGAAGGTCGTTTTTCCCGACGACGAGGGACCGGCGATGAGCACCACGCGCAGGGCATCGTGCGAAGCGATGTGGTCGGCAATCTGTGCAATCTGCTTTTCTTGCAGCGCCTCGGCCACATTCACCAAATCGTTGGTGCGCCCGGCACGAATCAGCGTGTTGAGCTCGCCCACCGTCGTGCAGCCCAAAATCTCTTGGCGGCGGTGTTGTTCTTGGAACACGGAAAACATTTTGTGCTGATCCGTCATCGGGCGCAGGCGCTCGGGATGTTCCGAATCAGGCACGCGCAACAGCAGTCCTTCGCCGAAGGGCACGAGGTCGAACACCGTAAGTTGACCGGTGCGCAAGAGCAGTGCCGAGTAAAAGTAGTCCACCGTATCGCCGAGGGTGTAGTAGTGCGTGTAGAGGTCGCCGATGCTCTCGAGCAACAGCACCTTGCGCGTGAAACCTTGGCGACGGAACACCTCGATGGCGTCGGTGGTGTGCGCCGTGACGCGGCGGAAGGGCAGATCGCTCGCCACGATTTCGGCCATGCGGCGGCGCAGGCGTTCGGGCACCTCGGGCGTGATGCCGCCGGGCAGCGCGAGGCGACAGAAGTAGCCCCCGGCCACCGGCGTGCCGATGCGCAGTTCGGCCTCGGGATAGAGGTCGCGCACGGCTTTGTAGAGCACAAAGAAGAGGCTACGCGTGTAGGTGCGCAGGCCGGAAGGCGAGGCAAGGGTGAGATATTCGAGGTCGCGCGAGTCGTTGATCGTGTAGTGCAGCCCTTCGACGCGGTTGTTCACCTTACAGCTCGTCACACAGCACGGCAAGTTCAGCTCAAGCGCTTCATACACCTCTTCGAGCGTCGCCCCCTTCGGCACATCGTGATACCGGCCGTCGTTCTTGCAATAGATGCGAATGGATTTCATGAAAAGGAGTTTAGTCAAAGTAGTCCGAAATCCTCGCATCGCCGGAGCAACGGGGGATTTCGGACACTGAATGTTCGGGGGATTATTCCTCGCCCTTGAAGAGGGGGATCCCAAGCGGGGAGGAGAGTGGGTTTCTGTTCGAGCAGGCGCAGCGTGGCGGCGGGCACATATTTCTTGTCCACCACCAAGCGGAAGGTGTATTCGTCAAACCAACCGTCGGTCATGATCAAGTGGCCGCCCACCCCATTGGTGGGACCCCACGAGTTCTCCACCTTCCACTTGCGCGGTTTGCCGTCTTTGTCCAGATCCACGGCGCAGAGCGTCATGGCATGACTCGAAGCCGAAGCGAAGGTGCGGATGCGATCGGCCTTCGTCATGGGGAAGGTCGTGTCGAAGAGGTCGCCGTAGTCGAAGTTGTCGAGCGAGAGGATGCCCGTCTTGCGGTTGTAGAACTTGCCCACGTCGCAGGAGTAGTACATGCGCGTGCTGTCCTTGATCGAGGCGATGGCCATCTGCTTGATCTCGTCCATCGGCAGATTGATGTACGTCCAGTTGTGGCCGTCGTAGGTGTGGCGATCGAGATCGATGGTGTAGGTCTTGTGATAGGGGCGCGAGGGGTCGTTCATGAGCATCACGTAGCTCGAAAGGTCGCGACCCACGAAGCGATCGTAGAACGAACGCGGGGTGTAGCGCTCGGTGCTCACGGGCTTGCCGTCCTTGTCACGCAGCGTCCAGGTAAATTCTGTCGGAGGCGTGCCGAGGCAGGCAGTGAGGATGCGGTAGATGGTCGAGAGTTGGCGCGTCTTGCGCTTTTGGAGCTTCGCGTCGCGCTCACCGGCGGCGTAGGCCTTGCGCAGTTCGAGCCCGTATTCGCGGAGTTTGAGGGCAAGCACACCGGCCATTTCGCGGGTGTTGTTGGCATTGTAGCTTTCGGGCATCACCTCCGAGGGCACCACGCCGTATTTGCTCACCACGTCCTGCACGCCGGTGAAGGTGCCACCGTCGGAAATGGGATTTTTGAAGAGCCACTCCACCGTCTTGTCGTCCATGGGGCGGGCGGCGTAGTCGATGATCGACTGCAAGAAGAGGTTGGCTTTCTCCAACTGATCGTAGAACGAGTTGTAGCTCTGCGAGAACTCGAACTTGGCGAGTTGGCGCTCCTTGATCACATGGGCGCGCATCACGTTGAGACCCCGTGAACAGCCAGCAGCGACCCGACGATTGTTGGTCGGTGATGCCTTTCGAGGGGGCTTCGTTCGAGAAATAGGTATCGGCCACTTCGGCGGCGTTGTTGCGCGTGGCCAGTGCGCCCACACCTTGGGTGACGAGGGCGTTTTGCAGCGCGCGAGCCGAGGCGCCTTGCGGCACTTCGCGACGGAAGTTTTCGAGCATTTCGCCGCTGATGGCGCCGCGTTGAGCCACGGCCGGAAGAGCCAAGGCAGCGGTGATGCAGAGGGTGGCTAAGGGATGGGGCATAGATACGAGAGTTGGATGTTGATGCGTTTTGAAAAACTATGGGAAAGGCGCGCGCCGATTGTCCACGATGGCGAGGGGCGGCGAACCGAGGGCGAGATGACTTGCCGCCGAAGGGACAGCATGCCGATAAGCCCGAGGGGGAGCATGGAGAAGGGCGACGGCCGGCGCTACGCAATCGGGTAAACCGAAAAGCGTTTGACCGGCGAATGCGAATGGAGCGACGGCTCAGAGCCAGCCTTCGCTTTTGTACCACGCCACGGCTTCTTTCACCCCGGCGGCGAGTGTCCACTGCGGGGCGAAACCCAGATCGCGGCGCGCCGGTTCGATGTCGCACAACCAGTTGCGCTGACGCAGCAGGCGGAACTTGTCGAGGTTGAGCGTCGGGGGCATTGTGCCCTTGCGGCCGAAGAGGCGGTAGTAGGCGCTGCCCAAGGCACACACGCCGTGCAGGAACCACTCGGGAGCGGTGATGCGCAACACGCCGCGCACGCCCATTTCACTTTGCAGCAGGCGGCCGAACTCGCGGCTGTCGTAGCTGCCGCCGTCACTCAGGAAATAGGCACGGCCGCGCTCGCCGCGCGTGAGGGCGGCATAGCAGGCGTCGACGAGGTCGCGCACGTAGATGAACGTGAGGCGTTGCGGACGATAGCCCACGGCGAAGTCGATGTGCTTGCGGATGCTGTCGGCCATGAGGAAATAGTCGCGCTCACGAGGCCCGTAGACACCGGTGGGGCGCAGGATGACGTAGTCCAAACCCTCCACGCCGGCGAGGGCTTCTTCGGCTTCGAGTTTCGAACGGCCGTAGTCGGTGTTGGGCACCGGGCGGTCGTTGTCACTGATGGGGCGATAGGGTGCAGCGGCGGCTGCGGCCGAATCGGGATCGGCGGCGGGTCCCATGACCGAGAGCGAGGACACGAAGACGAAGCGACCGCGCAGCAGGTTCAACTCGAGGAGCGTGCGCGCCAAGCGCAGCGTGCCCGCCGTGTTGGTGCGGCGAAAGGCTTCGAGGTTGGCGGCCTTGGTGGCACCGGCGGCGTGAATCACGCAGTCGAAAGCACCGTGTTCGGCACCGTGCGCCGAGAGTTGGCGTTGCAGTTCGGCATCGTCGCCGAGATTCAACTCGATGAAGCGAATGCGGGGGTCGGTGAGATAGCGGCGCGAACTGGTGGCGCGGAGAGCCGCCCACACTTCGTGACCGTGTTCCAAACCATGCTCGACAAGAAACGAACCGACGAAACCGGAGGCACCGGTGATGAGGATTTTCATAAGGCTGCGGGTTTGAGCGTTCGCCCTGTGTCGAGGGCAAACGAGTGTTTTGCAAAGTTAGGCATTTCGCGCCGTTCCGCCAAATCGAAACGCGGGCAAATCAAGGCGGCAAAAAGCCGAGAAAAAAACACGGGAGGTTTTGAAATATAGTGCCCCGATTGTGGCGAAAAACGGGGACGTTTTTGAGTGAAACACGCGACGTTTCGAAGCGTTTTTTGCGTCGATAGAGCGGAGCGTTTGGCGTCGGGGAAACGGGATATTTGGCACAGTTTTCGTCCTCCGTCGGCAACGGGTCGAAAAAGCCACGGCCTTCCCTTCTCCTTCTGCTCCGCCCCCCTTAAATGCTGCTGCGCTGTCTCCCTTCCCCATGCGCCGCTGCCCCTCTCCTGTCGCTGCCCGAACTCCTCTCCCGCACTCGCGTGCTTTTGGGCTTCGCCCTCCCCTTCCCACTCAGGGGAGGGGCTTTGAGGGTAGGGGTCTTTTTTTATTTTTTTGGGGTTTTGTTTTCCCTTCTCTCTGTTCTTACTGTTCTATTTGTTTGCGGCTCTCGCCACAAGGCCTGTGCATTTGTACACACTGTCGCATTTTGCCTCATGGGGGCAGATTTCAGTCGCCGGCGTGACGATTGCGCGGGAAGTGTTCGAGCACCTGCCGGCGCAGATAAGCACTGTCGAGATGGGTGTAGATTTCGGTGGTGCCGATGTCCTCATGCCCGAGCATGGCTTGGATGGCGGGCAACGAGGCACCGCCCTCGAGCAGATGGGTGGCAAAGGTGTGGCGGAAGGTGTGGGGCGATACGCTCTTGTCGATGCCGGCGGCGGCCACGTGCTGCTTGATGTTGTGAAACACCGTGACGCGCGAAAGCCGACGACCGCGGCGTGCCGAGACAAACAGCACATCTTCGTCTTCGGGTTTCACGGCGATGTCGGCGCGGGCATCGAGCCAGTTGTGAACTTCGTGCATTGCACGCGGCGAAATGGGGACGACGCGCTGCTTGTCGCCCTTGCCGATGACGCGCACAAAGCCTTCGTCGAAAAAAAGAGATCGGAGAGGCGCAGCGCACACACCTCGCTCACGCGCAGACCGCAGCTGTAGAGCAGTTCGATCAGGCAGCGATCGCGCTGCCCCTCGAGGCGTGGAGAGGTCGATCGCATCGAGAATGCGTTCCACTTCTTCGAGCGTGAGCACCTCGGGCAGGTGCTTGGGTTGTCGCGGCGTTTCGAGGAGTTCGGTGGGGTCTTGCCCCAAATAACCGTCGATTTGGAGATAACGGTAGAAGGAGCGCACACTGCTGATCATGCGTGCCATGGAACTGGCGGCAATGCCGGCTTCGAAAAGGTGCTGCACGTAGTCTTCGAGCAGGGGCAGGTCGACATCGAGCGCATCGACGTGGCGCGCGCCGGCATAGTCGAGAAAACGGCGCAAATCGCGGCCGTAAGCTCACGCGTATTGGCAGAAAGACCCTGTTCGAGCAGGAGGTATTGTTCGTAGTGTTGGAGCAGTTCGGTGTTCATCGGCAGGCTTCACAAGTTTTGGACAACGCGGTTTGCACACGTCATCGAGATTTCGTATTTTTGCGCGCAAATGTACGAAGAATAATCTGTCGATTCAAGCCGATCGGCGCGTTTTCTCCTCCGCGCGCTCGTCTGCCGAAGGCGAGCGTTTTCGTTTTGTGGAGAAAACCCTGACGAGCGACGATGATTCGACGGGAAAACACCCTCCCACTGCTTATGTCTGCCTTGCCTCGCGTGTTGGTGCTCAACGGGCCCAACCTCAATTTTCTCGGCCGCCGCGAACCGCAAATCTACGGTCGCACGACGCTGACGGATGTCATCGACGAACTGCGCCGCCGCTACGACGGGGTGCTGGACATCGACCACTTTGCAGAGCAACCACGAGGGGGTGCTCATCGATCGCCTGCAGGCCGCGGCCGACGAAGCGAACTTGCTCGGCGTGGTGCTCAACGCGGGGGCATTCACCCACACTTCGGTGGCGCTCCGCGACGCGGTGAGCAGCATTGCCCCCCTACCGGTGGTGGAGGTGCACCTGTCGAATGTGCAGGCGCGCGAAACCTTCAGACACCAATCGCTCATCGCTCCGGTTTGCTGCGGCATCGTGGCCGGTTTCGGCACCGACAGCTACCGCCTCGCCGTGGAGGCGTTGACGAGTAGACAAGTAGTAAACGAGTAAACAGCGTAAACGAGAGATTTACGCTCCGGACAGTTCCTCGCGTAGACACGTTTACTCGTCTACGAAACGCCCAACCGCTTACTCGTCCCCCGTTTACCCGTCCACAAACCTCCAAAAACAAAACTCGACATCACCACGCGTCTACTCGTAAATCGGTATACCCGTCTACGAAACGCCCAACAGACGCCCGAACATAGACCCATTCCCCAATGAAGAAACTCCTCATAGAAACCTACGGCTGCCAGATGAACGTGGCCGACTCCGAAGTCGTGGCCAGCGTGATGAAGATGGCCGGCTACGAACCCTGCGAAACCCTCGACGAAGCCGACGCCGTGTTTCTCAACACCTGCTCCGTGCGCGACAATGCCGAGCAGAAAATCATTCATCGCCTCGAAGCCCTCCACGCCCTGCGCAAGAAAGGGACGCTCACTCATCTTGGGTGTGCTCGGTTGCATGGCCGAACGCGTCAAAGACGACCTCCTGGCCAAGCACCATGCCGACCTCGTGGCCGGCCCCGACGCCTATCTCTCCCTCCCCGACCTCATTGCGCAGGCCGAAGTGGGACAAAAGGCCATCAACATCGACCTCTCGCTCACCGAAACCTACGGCGACGTGATGCCCGAACGCTTCTGCGGATCGAAAATCTCGGGCTTTTGTGAGCATCACCCGCGGTTGCAACAACTTCTGCCACTACTGCATCGTGCCCTACACCCGCGGTCGCGAACGCAGCCGCGATGTGCAGAGCATCATCAACGAGTGTCTCGATCTCGAAAAGCGCGGTTTCAAGGAGGTGACGCTCCTGGGGACAAAACGTGAACTCCTACAAGGCGCGCCGCAACGCCACCGGCGAGACCGAGCGCCCCACCAGCGCCCTGGACGAAGAGGCCGCACGCGATGCCGCCATCGCCGCCCAACACATCCGCTCCACCGAGGACGAGGCGGACGCCAACCCCGATTTTGTCTTCTTCCCCGAACTGCTCCGCACCGTGGCACGCGCCGTGCCGAGCATGCGCATCCGCTTCTCCACGCCGCACCCCAAAGACATGAGCGACGCCACCCTGCGCGTCATCGCCGAGGAGCCCAATGTGTGCCGACACATCCACCTGCCTGTGCAGAGCGGTAGCGACGCGGTGCTCAAACGCATGAACCGCAGTACGACCGCGAGTGGTATTGGGGTCGCGTCGAGGCCATCCGCCGACTGGTGACCGACTGTGCCATCACCACCGACATCTTCGCCGGCTACTGCGGCGAGACGGAGGAGGACCACGCCCAGAGTCTGGACATGATGCGCCGCGTGGGCTACGATTCGTCCTTCATGTTCAAATACTCCGAGCGCCCCGGCACCTACGCTTCGAAACGTATGCCCGACGATGTGCCCGAGGAGGTGAAACTGCGCCGACTCAACGAACTGATTGCGCTGCAAAACGAACTTTCGCTCACCGCCAACCGCGCATGGGTGGGTCGCGAAGCGGAGATCCTCATCGAGGGCGTGAGCAAACGCAGCCGCGAGGAACTCTTCGGTCGCACCGAGCAGAACAAGGTGGTGATCATCGCCCGCGGCGACCGCCGCATCGGACAGACTGTACGCGTGCGCATCACCGACGCTTCCAGCGCCACGCTCAAAGGCGAGGTGGTGGAGGACTAAATCCACAAAAACAACCATTCATCGCCGAACAGCGATTTCAATAACCGACCAACGCCCCGTTTCCCAAGTGTGGAAACGGGGCGTTGTTGCGCAGATCGGTGCGCCGAGGTGCGGAAGGCATCAGACGTAGTTGCGCACTTTTCTCGGATGGCTGGGCGAGGGGAAAACATCATGCAATCCGAATTTAAGTGCGAGAAAAGAGAACCGCTATGCCGGTTGGAGATAATGGTGAAGAGAAAAACACCCTATCGCGAATAACAACTAAAAACACAAGCAACTGCTTGGATTATAAGAAAATAAAAGTGTACATTTGCAAATATCCAACTCAGCCTGCCATAAAATAAAGAATACAACGCTTATTTCATGGTTGATTTCTAACTACAAAAAACCACGCTGCACAATGAAGTACCTCTTATCTTTACTTTTGCTCTTGTCTGCCTCCGTTTTTGTTTCCTGCGAGAAAGACGAAGACAAAACACCTCGCCCGATCCCGCGCACGGAAAAAGAATTGTTGGAAGAGTATCGCGCACGCTATCCGCAACTGGATCTTTCGGCCAAAGCCGACCAACGCATACAAACTCTTTTGGGACCAACGCGACGACTCACAGAAGCAGAAATGCACAAAGCACTCGACGGCACTTCGTGGGTGCTTCATGTCGAACGAAATTAAAACAGATGGCGCTTTGGAGCCCTATATGGGCTGGTTCAGCCATACATATGGTAGTTTGACGTTCAAAGAAGGCAAAGTACAACTTACGGAAACCGCCGCTCTCCCCAATAGGCCGGAAGCCCCCTTCGAGACGTACACCTATGACGAAAAAAAGAACGAAATCAAAGCCAACGATAAACTAACGATTCAGATTATTCGTATCGGCAAGGACGAATTGGAAATTATCGTCAGTTCCTATGATTACACTCCCTTCATCGCGTGGTATTACTGCCGCCCGATCCCCAAAAAACAATAGAAGCACAGGCATAACCGACCAACGCCCCGTTTCCCAAGTGTGGAAACGGGGCGTTGTTGTGCGTGATGATGGCCGAAAGAGCGGAAGTCGTTAGACGTAGGTGCGCACTTCGCGCTCGCCGCGCAGCACGGCCAGCGCATTCTCGGCCAGGGCTTCGAGTTCGTTCTCGCCGGGATAGATGTGGATGGGAGCAATGAACGACACGCGCTCACGCAATCGCGAAGTGATGTAGTCAGCGTGCGCCAAACCGCCGGTGAGCAAGATGGCATCGACCTTTCCGCAGAGCGCAACGGCCTGTGCACCGATGCTCTTGGCCACGCTGTAAATCATGGCGTCGAGTACCAACCGCGCACGCTCGTCGCCGGCTTCGATGCGCGAGAGGACTTCGCGCACATCCGATGTGCCGAGCCAGGCCACCAGTCCGGCTTGACCGGCAATGCGCGAGAGAAGTTCGCTTTCGCTCCACTTGCCGCTGAAACACAGCCGCACCAAGTCGGCGGCGGGGAGGGTACCGGCGCGTTCGGGCGAGAAGGGGCCGTCGCCGTCCAAACCATTGTTCACATCGATGCACTTGCCGAGACGATGCGCCCCGACGGTGATGCCGCCTCCCATGTGGGCAATGACGAGGTTGAGATCTTCGTAGCGCACGCCCTGAATTTTGGCATGACGGCGGGCGGTGGCGCGCTGATTGAGGGCGTGCCAGACGCTGACGCGCGGCATTTCAGGGACTGCCGCAGACGTGCGCCTCGGGCAACATCTCGTCGACGATCTCGGGATCGGCCACCAAGGCCATACAGGCCGGCAGTTGCGCAGCGAGCGCCGCCGCGATGTGGCAACCGAGGTTACACACGTGCTGACGAACGGCCGAGCGCGTGTCGCGCAACATGGCTTCGTTCACCGCATAGACCCCGGCGGGAATGGGATGCGTGAGACCGCCGCGCGCAATGATGGCATCGAAATCGAAGGCGATGCCTTCGGCCGCCAAAGTACTGAGCAGGGTATCGCGACGCATGGGGAGCTGCGCGAAACAGTCGGTAAATTGTGCCAGTTCGCCGGCAGTGTAACTGATGGTTTTGACGAGCAAAGGGCGCTCGTCGTGATAAACTGCCACTTTGGTGCTGGTGGAGCCGGGATTGATGACCAGAATCTTGCGAAGCGTGGAGGACATAGGAGGGAAGACGGGGGTGAGGGGATGAGCGGTGGAGGAGTTTTCAGCAAGTGCCGGCGAGTACGCGGAGGGCAGCGAGCGCCAAACTGTCGATTTTCACGTCGACAGAATCGCCGCGCGAGGTGAGCACGACGGGATGCGTGGTGCCGCAGAGCAGGGAAGCGAAGCGCGCACCGGGAACGAGCAGGCCGAGGGTTTTGTAGAGCACATTGCCGGCTTCGATGTCGGGGACGATCAGCACGTCGGCGCGCCCTTCGAGCGGACTTTCCAGCCCTTTGTCGGCCAAGCCCTCGGGCGAGAGCGCGCAGAGGAGATCGAGCGGCCCGTCGACGAGGACTTCGCCCCACTCGCCGGCGGCGGCGCGACGACAGAGTTCAACGTAGTCGAGCGTCACGGGAAAGGCCTCGCTCACCTTCTCGGTGCAGTGCAGCAAGGCCACACGGGGACAAGCGGTGCCGAGGGTGCGCGAGAGGGCGATGGTATAATCGAGTTGCGCAGCGCGCTGTTCGAGCGTGGGGTAGGGGATAACGGCCACATCGCTCAGCACCACGAGTCGATCGAAGCCGGGAAGCGACACGGCCGAGGCGTGGGTGATGACGGCGCCCGCGGGGCGCAGGCCGTAGGTCTTGTTGAGAATGTGGCGCAAGAGGTCGTCGCTGTTGACCAAGCCCTTCATGAGCACATCGCCTTCGCCGTCGTGCACCAACTGCACGGCGCGTTGCATGGCGTCGGCGGCATCGGCGGCCGGCACACACTCCACTTCGGCGCGCACCTCGGGGGGCGCGGCGGCGAGGGTGGCGGCATCATACTCGCCCACCAAGAGGGCATGGACAAAACCGAGCCGCACACTTTCGAGCACGGCTTGTAGGGTGTGGGCGTCGGCGGGACGACACACCACAACGCGCACACGGCGCCCAGTAGCGGTGAGGCGGCTGCGCAATTCGGGGAACGAACGGACGGAGAGGGACATGGTGGCAATTTTATAGGCGGAAGAAAAACAAAAACGCGTTCACAACACACTGAAAAGCACGGGCGAAACGACTTTTTTGCGCTGCAAACTTAAACAGATTTGCGGCATATTCCAACATTCGAGGACGTTTTCTGCACGAAAAACGTATTTATGGGCAATCTGAGCGCCTTTCCTTCGACGAAAACACCCGCCCGCACACGGCAAGCTGACAGCAATCGACCGAAACTTCGCGCCCCGTACCGACACCGCGCCGAAACACGGACGGAAAACGCGCATCAGTTTTTGGCAGTTTTGAGAGAAAAACGTAAATTCGCCTTGTCGACGCCGTTTTGCGTCGACTCCAACCTCAGCATCCCCGATGAAAATCATTCACACCGCCGATTGGCACCTCGGCAACGTCTTTCACCGCCACCATCGTGTGGCCGAACACCGCCACTTCTTCGGCTGGTTGCGCGACACCATCGTAGCCCAACAGCCCGACGCCCTCATTGTGAGCGGCGACATCTTCGACGGACCGAATCCCTCCGCCGAGGTACAACGACTTTTCTACGATTTCCTCACCCATCTTTCGGTAGAACATCCCGGCATGAGCATTGTACTCATTGCCGGCAACCACGATTCGGGCGCACGCCTCGAAGCGGGGGAGGAATTGCTGCGCATGCACAATATCTATGTGCGCGGCACGGTGTGGAAGGACGCTGAAGGCGAACCCTACTTCGAACGAATGATTTTGCCCCTCGCCCCTCGCGGATCGAACACGGCCGAGGTGGTGTGCTTCGCCCTGCCTTTCCTCCGACCCTCCGACTATCCCACCGGACTCTCGGTGCAAGAAGGCATCCGACACTACCTGACCAACCTAGACAAGCGCCTGAAAAAAACGGAATTCAAGCGACTGCCCGTCATGGTAGCCGCGCATTTCTATGCCCATGGCGCGCTGATTCAGGAACAAGAACACAGCGAACGCCTCGTGGTGGGCGGACAAGACATGGTGGAGGTCGGTGCGATGGGAAAAAACTACGCCTACGTGGCACTCGGCCACATCCACCGCGCTCAAGCCGTGGGCGACTGCGCCAATGTGCGCTACGCCGGCAGTCCGCTCGCCCTCTCCTTTAGCGAACGCGACTACAAACGCTCGGTGCAGCTCGTCGAGTTCGACGAGAAAGGCCGTGTGCAAGCCACCGCCCTGCCTTATTCGCCCCTCTGCCGCTTGTTGAGCCTGCCCGAACGCGGTTCGCTCGATCCGGAAGAGGCACTTCAGCGACTCCGCGCGCTGCCCGAGGCCAAAGCCGACGACGATCGCAACGCTTACCCCTATCTCGAGATCAGCATCCGCCTCTCGCAACCCGAACCCGAACTGCGGCGACGCATCGGCGAGATCATTGAGCAAAAAGCCGTGAAGTTTTGCCGCATCACCACCGCCACACAACGCGAACTGCGCGAGGGCAACGCCACACAACCCACGGTCGAAAACTCACTCCACAAGTTGGCGCCCATCGATATCGCCAAACAATACTATTCCGCGCGCTACGGCAACGAGATGCCCGATGCGCTCGTCGAAAGATTCAACATAGCCGTTAACTCCATCGACAAATAAACGCCGGCATGACCATCGAACTCATCGCCCTGCACAACCTCACCTCGCTTGCAGGCACACATACTATCGACTTCACCGCCGAACCGCTCAGGTCGGCCGGACTTTTTGCCATCACCGGCGACACGGGAGCCGGCAAAAGCACACCTCCTCGACGCAGTGTGTCTGGCACTCTACGGCAAAGCCCCACGACTCGAAAACGTGGAACGACTCTCGCAAGACCAACGCGAAGACGCCGCCGAAACCTGCCTGAACTTTCGCCGCAAGACGCCCGATCTTTCCTCAGAAAAGGCACCGACGAGGGATGGGCACGCGTCAGATTTGTCAATTCGAGCGGCGAACGCTACGAAGCGGAGTGGAAAGTACGCGTGAATCGCAACGGCCATCTCAACAAAGCCGAACGCTCGCTCAGCACCGTCTCCAACCGCGGACAACTCACGCTCATCGCCAGCGGCATCACCGAGACTCAACAGGCCATCGAACAGGCGGTGGGACTGGACTATGCGCAGTTTTCGCGCACCGTCATCTTGGCGCAAAACAGCTTTGCCAACTTCCTCAAAGCCCGCCATGCCGACAAGAGTGCGCTCCTCGAAAAACTCACCGGAACGGACATCTACTCCGAGATTTCCAAGCGCATCTTCACGCTCACCAAAGAGGCCGAAGCGGAAGTGAACCTCCTTTCGGCACAACGCGAGGCCACCGCACAAGGACAGCTCCCCGAAGCGGAACTGCGAGAGACGAATGAGCGCATCGCTCTCTTCGACACCGAAATTCTCCACCTTGAAAAACGCGCACTTCACCTCGAAGAAACCATTCGTTGGCACGAACAGCACAACGCCGCCGAGACTGAACTGCGCAACGCCTCACAGGCTTTCGACGAAGCCAACCGACAACTCCTCGTGCTGCGCGGCGACGAATTGAAACTCGAGCGCTATGACGCAGTACAGCCCTTCCGCACCCGATTCGAACAGCTCCGTGCTCTCAAAGAGGTGGGCGACGGCATCAAAGAAGCCGAGACCGAACTCGCCCGCCGCGCCGCTGAGCAAAGACAACTCCTCGAACGCGCCGAACAGCAGTTCAACACGGCGCGCGAACGCAAACGGCGCTGAAGAACAGCTCCGCCACAAACAAGCCGACATCGCCGAGGGACACGCCATCGAGGGAGAAATCAAACGCCTCGCCGAAGCCGGAGATCATGCCGCCGCCCTGCTCGAAGTCGCCATGAAAAAGGTGGCCGAACGCGACAACGAGCTCCAAAAGCGCAATGAGGAACAACAACAACTCAAACGCCAGCTCGAAGCCCTCAGACTCCGCCGACAAGAGCTCGAAAACCACCACAGCACCTTCGAGCGCTTCCAAATGGTCAACGAGCGACTGCAGATCTTTGCCGAGGTGGTGCGCGAAAACAAGTTTCTCCATCTCAAACATGACGAGGACTCGCGCCGACGCTCGGAGATGCAAGCCACCTTTGAGGAGGCCACCCGCAAACGCGGCGCACTCGAAGACCGCAAAGAGGCTCTGCGCGCCGCCGTGCTCGTGCATCGCAAAGCCATCGGCGGACTCGAGGCCTCCTATCTCCACCGCACGCTCAATGAAGCCAAGCAAAAACACGCTTCGCTCAAAGAAGCCAAACGCAGTTGGCAACACATCGTGCAGGGCTACCAGCAGATCGACAACCTGCGCGCCGACATCGAGCGACACACCCGCAAACTCGAACAGTTCAAAACCGAACATCGCCGCGTGGAAATGGAGGAAATCACCCTCCGCGAACGCTTTTTGCAACTCGAACGCGCCTACACGCTCTCGCAAATCTCGGAAATCAAAAAATTGCGCCGAGAACTCAAAGAGGGCATGCCCTGTCCCGTCTGCGGAAGCGCCCACCATCCTTATCACACCGAGGTGGCGCAGTATTCCGGCGAGACACAAACACAACTCGAACGCGAGTACAACGACGCCAAGGCCAACTTTAACGCCAAAGCGGCGCAGCGCGAAAAACTGAGCCTCGAAATCTCATCGAGAGAAGCCGAACTCGTCAGCGAACAGACCACGATGAAACGGCTCACCTCGCAGCAAACCGATCTCGAAAGCGACTGGCAGCACTTTGCCGACCTCGATCCCTCGTTCAAGGACTGCTCCCCCGGCGTGAACCGCGATGCCCGATTCACCACCGTCGATATGCTCCTCGACTCCATGCAACAAAAAGTGGACGATATCGAACAACAGATCGTTCACTTTGAGAATCACAGCAACGCCATCGCCGGACTTTCGGCCGAAATCGAACAAATCGACGAACAACTCACCGAAAGCAAAAAGAACACCGAGAAACTCGAAGTCGATCTGCGCGTGCTCTATCAAAGTCTCGACAACACGCAGAATGCCCTCCGAGAGACCGACGCCAGACAGGCGCAACTCTACAAGGACCTCGACCAAATTCTCACCCTCACCGGCTGGGAGGAAGGCGAAGTCGACAGTTATTGCAAGCGACTCGCCGAACTCTACAACGATTGGAACGCGGTGAACCAAGGCATTGAGGACGGTGAGAACCGACAAGCCCTGCTCGACGGACAAATCGACTTCCTCAACACGCGCCTCGAAAGCGAACGCGCAGAAGTCAACACCCGACGCGAGGAAAGAGACCGCTATCGCGAGAGCATCGGCGAACGAAACGACCGCCTCCGCCGACTCTTCGGAGAATATACGCCCGCACAACTCACCCAAAGCCTGCAAGAGCGCATCAAGGAGCAAACCGCTCTCTTCGAAACGGCACAAACGGCTTACAGAGAGGCACAATCTAACCTCCATCTCCTCGAGGGACAGCAGGAAAACCAGCGCAACGAAGCCATTCGCAACGACGAAAACCGTCGTGCCGTGGCCCTCGAACTCGATGTCGCCATCACGCAGTTCAACAGCAACCACACGCCGCTGCAAATGGCAGAGTTGAGCGAAATCTTTGCCGACCCGCGCGACTGGAAAGCCCTCCGCGGACTCCTCGACGAGCGCCGCGAAGCGAAACTCATCGCCGAGCAAAACAGAGAGCGCGCCCAAAAGCGCTATCTCGAACTTGAAGCGCAGGCTGCCCGCATCAACCACGAAGCGGCCGACGGCGATCCCGTGGAAATGGACCTCAATATCCTCATGGCACAGCGCACGCAACTCAACGACGAACTGAATCGCCAACGCGAAGCTGTGGGCGAACAGCGACGCCGCATACAGCGACACGAAGAGAGCCTGCGCGAAGCCGAAAACTACAATAAGAAAATCGACAAGGCGCGCAACAACGCCGAAGAGTGGGGCAGACTCCACGAGTTGTTCGGCTCGGCCGACGGCAAACGATTCCGTGATTTGGCGCAAACCCTCACCTTCTCCTTCCTCGTTGAGCACGCCAATCATCACCTCCGCCGACTCACCTCGCGCTATCAGCTCAATGTCCTCAAAGGCACCCTCGCCCTCGAAGTCATCGACCACGATATGCTCGACGAGCACCGATTTGTCCACTCCCTCTCGGGCGGCGAGACCTTCATTGTCTCCCTCGCGCTCGCACTGGGCTTGGCTTCGCTCTCGAGCAGCACCCTCAACATCGGCAGTCTCTTCATCGATGAAGGATTTGGCAACCTCGACGAAGAATCGCTCGATCTCGTGCTCACCACCCTCTCGGCCCTCGAAGCCGGGCAGGGACGCAAGGTGGGTGTGGTGAGCCACACCGAACAAATCCGCACGCAGATTGCGCCGCAAATCTGCGTCGAACGCCACGGCAGCGGAGGTAGCGCGCAGATCCGCATTCTCTGATCGAAAATTCCCCCGTGTGCCGCATCACCCCGCGGACACGCTGATGCAAACGACCGACGGCCGGATGCCCATTCGTGGACATCCGGCCGTCGTCGTATCTCTATTTCAGCGGCAAGACACTGCGGCGTGAGCCGAAGCGACACCTTTGCGCCGACAGTGCACACAAAGCGCAAGCCCTGTGCTCTAAACGTCGATGGTACGGGCTCACACAAAGCGCCCTTTGCGCACGATTTCCCACATGGCCATGCCCGCCGCCACACTCACATTGAGCGAGTGCTTCGTGCCGAATTGGGGAATTTCGAGCACCACATCGGCGGCATCCACCACCGACTGCGCCACACCGTGCACCTCGTGCCCGAGCACCAAGGCATATTCGCTGCCGGGCTCGAAAACAAAATCCTGCAGCGCCACCGAACGGCGGCATTGTTCCAACACACAGACCTTCACGCCGCGCTCACTCAGCTCGGCCAGTGCGTCGGCCGTCGCATCGAAGTGCCGCCAGTCCACCGAATCCTCCGCCCCGAGCGCCGTTTTGTGCATCTCGGGCGAGGGTGGAACGGCCGTGATGCCGCAGAGCATCACCTCCCGCAGACGAAACGCATCGGCCGTGCGAAACACGCTCCCCACGTTGTGAACACTCCGCACATTGTCGAGCACTACCGTGAGCGGGAACTTTGCGGCCGCGCGAAAATCGGATACACCGAGACGACCCATTTCATCGACTTTCAATTTTTCGTTCATACTGCAAAGGTAAACTTTTCAGCCGAAATAGCCCCCTTCACCACCCTGTGGATAAAAGCGTGGAAAAGCAGCCGATAACCCCGTGAACAACCCTTGTACAACTCCCTTCCACAAAGGGAAGCGCAAAAGAAGGGACGAAACAACGTTTTCCGCCCCCTATACACCGAAAAAAGGGCCTTTCCCACAGACTTTTCCAAAAAGAAAAGTAGACCACTATTCTTCAAAACCTCAGGACTATAACACAAAACCTGCCAACTTTCTCCACAGATTCCACAACCTATATACATCACCATCGCATTCTTCTTCTGATAAGGAAGAAAAAGTCTTTTCTTCTTTTGAGAAATGGCTTATATATAATGAGTCGTCGGTGGAAAAAAACGATTTCGGGGAAAACTGTGGGAAGGGGAATGGGTGAAGATGGCATCGAAGGAGCAGACGATGCCGCGCCCCGATCGAGCGACAAGGCGGGCGACAAAGCACAAGAGCCCCCTCGGCGAAGAAACGCCTTTTCTGCGCGAAAAGAATTATTTAGGCCGAAAAAATCGCATTTCGTTTCGCACTTGGAAAAAGACTTTCTATTTTTGCACTTTGAAGTATCATGCACTCATTGCACCCCTGCGTGCGAGTGCTCACCCATCAGATCCTATATGTCACACAAGCTCCCTTCGCTTTCGCGCGCCGCCGTGCTGCTTCTCGCTGCCGGCACTTTGACCTCGTGCTTGAACGACGACACAAACCGGCAACGTATCGTCGGACTGTGTTGTCACGAGTTTCAATATCGGCAATCTTGACCGAAAGATCTATCTGCGCACGAAAGACAACCGGCGCGACAGTGTGGCCACCGTCGAGGTGAAAGGCAGTCTCTACCGCTTCACCATCGACCAGCAGCGCGGACTGATTTACAACATCGACTCCCTTCCGCCCCACACCGACCTGACGAAAGTCGAAGGCATCACAGTGGGCGCACGCGGTAGTGTCGGTTTGCGCGAAAGCGGCGCAACGACCTTCGTCGTGCAGCAGAGCAAAAAGAGCGGACTCACCGCCAACCTTACGGGACAACCCACCGTGGTGGTGCAGTCCACCGATCGCACGACGCAACGCACCTATAAGGTCGAACTGCGCGTGCACCGCGAGCCGAGCGACTCCGTCACTTGGACGCGCAGCACCGCTTCTGCTTGGAACGCACAGCAATTCGTGCGCACCTCTGCCACCCAATGGACGGCCGGCGGCCTGCGCTTCGACCTCTCGGGCGCCACTCCGCGCGTGGAAGTCAACGGCGTGTGGAAAGCCGACAGTGTGGCAGCCGCCGACGCGGCCGAATTCCCCACCGCCGACCGCGCCGTGTGCGTGCAGCGCACGAAGGCCGACAGCACGCTCACCGAAATCACACTCTACGGCTTGCTCAACAACAGCCCCCGCGTGTGGAAGCGCTATGTCGACGCCCGACAGTTCACCCCCTTCAGCTGGGAACGCCTGCTCCCCGTGCGCGAAACGGCCTATGCCGCCCCTGCGCTCACACAGTCCGCGCTCCTGGCCTACGACGGCGGTTTGCTCCTCGCCGGACTCAACAGCGCCGGAAAACCCACCTTGCGTTTCAGTCCCGACCGTGGACTCACTTGGCGCGAGCACACGCTCCTGACGCTCCCCGCCGACTTCCCCATACGCGCCACGCAACTGGAAGCGGCCATCGACGCGCAACAGATCGTTTGGTTGCGCATCGACGGTAACCAAGTGTGGAAGGCACGACTCCACCGCCTTTCGTGGCAGGAAACGCCCACCTATTTCTATCGTTCAGCACATCAATGAGCCGACAGTTGCTTTTGAGTGAGCGCCGGGCGAGATGGCGAACCGCCGTTTTGGCGATGCTGCTCTGCTTTGGCGTGACAGCACTGCCCGCAGCCGCCCGCGAGGAAGAGGAATATACCAAAGAGTGGGGAGCCAGCCTCGGTTTGAACTCCCTGCTCGACGATACGAACTCCTCGATCGTGGGCAATCTCCACGGATCGATGGGTGCCTCGGTGCGCTTCCTCTTCAATCCGCGCATGGCGCTGCGCACCGAGATGGGTGTGCACTTCATCGGCGGCGACACCGGCGGGGTCAAGGATTTCTATCCCGACTATGTCGACCAAGTGGGCACCGCTCGGCGATTCTACCGCCATTCGGGCACCATTTTCGACCTCGCCGCGCTCTACGAACTGAACTTTTTCTCTTACGCCTACCGCCCCGGTTACCAAGGCCACAGGCGTTTCACCCCCTATCTGCAGATGGGACTCGGATTCGCCTTCTCCACCACCGGCCGCACGGTCACTCCGTGGGTGCCCCTCGGTTTTGGCGTGAAATACAAACTCCGACCTCGACTCAACGTCGGCCTCGATTGGACCATGCGCTTCTCGCTCTCCGACCGACTCGACGGATTCGACGCACCGCACGGATTGAAAAGCGATTTCTTCAGAAATCAAGATCACCTCGGACTCCTACGGGTGACCCTCACCTACGACTTTTCGCCGCGATGCCCCACTTGTAACAAAGCTGATTAGCTTCCACCCCTATGATTACTCTCGATCCCGAAAGGATACCTCGGCACATCGCCATCATCATGGACGGCAACGGACGCTGGGCCAAAGCCCGCGGACTCGATCGCTCCCTCGGTCACCAAGAAGGGGCCGCCACGGTGCGCGACATCACCGAAGAGGCGTCAAACCTCGGGGTGAAGTTTCTCACCCTCTACACCTTTTCGACCGAAAACTGGAGTCGACCCGAGCGAGAAGTCGCCACACTCATGGCGCTCATCATCGACAGCCTCGAGGAAGAACTCTTCATGGCGAACAATGTCCGCCTGCGCGTCATCGGTGATCGCACGCTTTTGCCCGATTTCGTTTGCCGCGCACTCGACCGCTGTGAGCAGAACACCGCCGCCAACTCCGGCATGACGATGGTGCTCGCCCTTTCTTACTCCGCCCGCTGGGAGATGACCGCCGCCGTGCGCAAACTCGCCCGACAGGTGGCCGACGGACAACTCAGCCCCGAAGACATCGACGAACAAGCCGTGGAGCGATCGCTCGAAACCCACTTCATGCCCGACCCCGAACTCCTCATTCGCACCGGTGGCGAGCTCCGGTTGAGCAATTTCCTCTTGTGGCAGAGTGCCTACAGCGAACTCTATTTCACCGACGTCTTCTGGCCCGATTTCTCCGCCGAAGAGTTGCACCGCGCCATCGCCGACTATCAGCACCGCGAACGCCGATTCGGCAAAACCTCTGAACAGGTGACCCAAGCCTAAGACGGCAGCACACTGCCTTCTCCCACTTCCCCAACGCACACCCTCTCGTTTATGAAATATCTGCACTATCCGTTCTTGCTCCTCTGCGCTGCCGCATTTGCCGCACCGCTGGGCGCGCAAACGCAGACGAAGCCTGACATCGTCTACACCACACAACCCACACGCTATGTGCTCGGGGGCATTAAGGTCGACGGCATCAAGGGCTACGACGAAGATCTGCTCATCGGCATTTCCAACCTCGAAGTGGGAAAAGCATACGAGATTCCCGGCGACGAAATCAGCGCGGCCATTCAAAACTATTGGAAGCAAGGACTCTTCTCCAACGTGCAGATTCTCGCCGACAGCATCGTCGGAGACAAAATCTATCTCCACGTCAAACTCACCGCCCAACCTCGCATTTCGGCGGTGCGATTCACCGGACTCAAAAAGTCGCAACGCGAGGAAATCGAAGCCCGAATTCCCCTCAAAGCCGGCAACCAAATCACCCCCAACCTCGTCGATCGATCCAAACTGCGCATCGAAAAGTATTTCGAGGAGAAGGGTTACAAAAACGTCAAGGTCAACATCACGCAGCATGAAGATGTGACGGCCGACAACCGCATGATTGTGGACATCGATGTCGACAAGAGCGACAAGATCACCGTCCACAAAATCTACATCACCGGTGTCGATCCCAAAATGATCACGCCGCTGAAAAACGCGATGAAGAAGACCAGCGACCGCTCCACCTTCAAAAAGTGGATCACCTTCTCGTCGCGCAAATTCCTCGCCGAAAAGTATGAGGAAGACAAGCGCCTGCTCATCGAAAAGATGAACAGTTGGGGCTATCGCGATGCCATGGTGCTCAGCGACAGCGTTGTGGCTTACGACAACAAGCACGTCGATGTCTACATAAACCTCCACCAAGGCCCGCGCTACTACCTCCGCAATGTCACGTGGGTGGGCAACACCGTCTATCCCACGCAGGCACTCGAAGCCACTTTGCGCATGAAAAAGGGCGACGTCTACGACCAAACGCTCCTCAACAAGCGACTCGATGCCGACGAAGACGCCATCCGCAACCAATATTACAACAACGGTTACGTCTTCTTCCGTGCCGATCCCGTCGAAGTCAAGGTCGACAAAGACAGTGTCGACCTCGAAATTCGCATGAGCGAAGGACGTCAGGCCACTTACAACCGCATTCGCATCGCCGGCAACGACCGCGTCTACGATCACGTCATTCGCCGCGAACTCCGCACCAAGCCCGGCGACCTCTTCTCCATGGATGCCCTCACGCGTTCTGTGCGTGAACTCGCTGCCATGAACCAGTTCGATTCGGAAGTGCTCCAAAGCGAACTCAACAAAAACATCCGTCCCGACGAAGCCACCGGCACCGTCGACATCACTTACCCCCTCGTCACCAAAGGCGGAGACCAAGTCGAAGTTTCGGCCGGTTGGGGACAGTCGGGCGTGGTGGGTAAGGCCAGCTTGAAGTTCACCAACTTCTCGATGCAGAACCTCTTCGGCAACAACGGCTACAAGCGTGCCGGCTTCATCCCCCAAGGCGATGCCCAAACCCTTCAGCTCACCGCGCAAACCAACGCGCGCTACTACCAGAGCTACTCGCTCCAGTTCGTCGATCCTTGGTTCGGCGGAAAGAGACCCAACCAGTTCTCTGTCTCGCTCTTCTATTCCCGACAGAGCGACGTGTCCTCACGCTATTATACCGACAACAGTAACCTTTACAGCAGCCTGTACGGTTACGGCTCGTCGCAATACTACAATAACTACTCGCGCTACCTCGATCCCGACAAGTACATCCAACTCTTCGGTGTCAACGTCGGTTTCGGTAAACGCCTGCGCTGGCCCGACGATTACTTCACCTTCATGGCCACGCTGGGCTACACCCGCTACAACCTGAAGAACTGGAACTACTTCCTCATCACCAACGGGAACAGCAACAACATCAACCTCGCGCTCACCCTCGCGCGTTCCTCCACCGATAGCCCCTTCTTCCCCCGAAGCGGTTCCGATTTCTCTTTCACCCTCACTCTCACGCCGCCCTATTCGCTCTTCGACGGAAAGAATTACAAGGGACTGGCCGAAAACATTTACAGTGCCACCTATCAGCAAGAGGCGCAGGAGAAATATCGTTGGATCGAATACCACAAGTGGAGCTTCAAATTCCGCACTTACACCGCGCTCAGCTCCAGCTTCAAGCACAGTCCCGTCCTCATGACGCGTACTGACTTCGGTATTCTCGGAGCCTACAACAAGTATCGCAAGTCGCCCTTCGAAACCTACTATATGGGTGGTGACGGCATGAGCGGCTACTCTTCGTCCTATGCCAACGACGTCATCGGACTCCGCGGTTACGAAAACGGATCGATCGCAGGTAACTTTGCCGGCACGCGCAACAACGCCTATGCCTATTCGCGCCTCACGCTCGAACTCCGCTATCCCCTCATGCTCGAAACCGCCACTTCCATCTACGCCCTCGCCTTTGCCGAAGCCGGTAACGCGTGGTCGGATGTCAACCGCATGAATCCCTTCAAACTCAAAACCTCGGCCGGTGTCGGCGTCCGCATCCTCCTCCCCATGATCGGACTCATGGGTATCGACTGGGCTTATGGATTCAAAAAGACCGAGCTGGGACAGAATATCGGCGGAAGCCAATTCCACTTCGTCCTCGGACAGGAATTCTGATCACACGCATCTACGACGATACGCCACAACGAAAAGCGGCATCGACTCCATCTTCGGAGTCGATGCCGCTTCTTTGTTTCTGATCGAGGCAAACCTTCGATTAAGCCGCCGATCGAGTGGGACGAAAGGCTCGTCTTAGCAGCAGTCCCAGTTGTACACCACGTTGCTGAAGTCCAAATTCTTCAAATCTTCGGCATTGATGAAGAAGTTGCCCACGCCGCAGTCACCCCACATCGTGATTTCCTCTTCGTCTACAGTTTCGCTGTCCAGTTGGAAGAGCAGTGTGTCATAGCGTGAACCCTCTTCGCGAACATCCTCTTGTGTGAAGAACGGATGCCCGAGCAGTTGACTGCATGCCGTGCCCCACAGTTCGTCTTGGATAATTTGGAATTGCTCTTCGCCGAATACGTCCGGAGCGTATTCAAAATCACTTTCTCCGAACATGTCGCTTGCTATCTCCTTTGCGAGTGTGCCGAAACTTTCCCAATTGTGAGGCCCGATCCAAGTGTCTTGCTTCACTAAGCGAAAAACACACGATCTAAAGACCGGACTGTAAACTTCCTCGTTGTCAGGAGGTACAGGGATGCCCATCGCTTCCACCGCTTCGGCCGTCACACTCGCATCGATCTTTCGTGATAAACAATCCGCCAGTTTTTTTGCTCGCTCGGATGGTCGAAGTCCAAACCATATAAATCATCGTCCCCTACAAAAAATTGCAACATGCCGCTTTGTGGTAGAGGAGATTCAGCCTTGTCTTGGTCGAAATTGATTTGCGCCAGCAAAAACATCTTCTTCCCGTTACTGTCTGTCGGATAAGTTTTCGCCGGATCCCAATAAGGCAGACCGCCCACCTTCGAATCAAAAATAGTAGGCGCACTTTCCGTGTCGAATTCCAACTGATAAGCAGTGGTCGAGGTGCGACGCTTGATTTCGTCGAGAATTTGTCGACTTCTTTCGTTCAATTTTTCGTTTATCATAAAAGAGGATTATGAAGTTACTGTGATAGGATAAGGCAAATATAGTAAGGATTGATGAGAACTACAGCATTGGGCTTCGCCTTTTTGGATCGTGCATAGCCGCCACATCCTGCAAATCATCAATGACTACCTTCTCCGTTCAAAGAAGACCTACTTCCTCTTTACGACACTGTCCCCAGAAAGTGCGTAAGCTCCAAAGTTCTTATATTGTGGTGTAGACATTACCGTTTCGAGAGCCTCGTCTTAGCAGCAGTCCCAGTTGTACAACACGTTGCTGAAGTCCAAACGTTGCAAGTCTTCGGCGTTGATGAAGAAGTTGCCCACGCCGCAGTCACCCCACATCGTGATTTTCTCTTTGTCTACTGTTTCGCTGTCCAGTTGGAAGAGCAGTGTGTTGTAGCGCGAACCCTCTTCGCGAACATCCCCTTGGGTGAAATACGGATGCCCGAGCAGTTGACTATTTTTATTGTGCGAATTTTCCTCTACTATAAGTGTGAATTGCTCATCGCCGAATACATCACTGCCAAACTCCGCTTCGGTTTCGCCGAACAATTCCTCCGCCAATTCCAAGGTCAACGCATCGAAGGCATCCGAATGCATAAAAGTGATCCACATCTCTTTTTTGACCAAGTGAAAAACGCACGATTTTAAGACCGGAGAACAGTACTCTTGGTTTTCGGTATCGGTAGGAATACCAAGCCCTTCCACGAGTTCGGCATTCATATTAGTATCGATCTTTTCGTGATAGACGACGCGCCAGTTTTTTTGACGAATCTCATCATGGTAATGCAATCCGTACACATCGTCATACGCCAAGAAAAATTGCAACATGCCACCTTGGGGGAGGGGCGATTCCACCTTTTCTCGATCGAAATTGATTTGCGCCAACAAACGCATCTTATTCCCTTTGCTGTCCGTCGGATAAGTTTTTGCCGGATCCCAATAGGGAAGGCCGCCCACCTTCGAATCAAAAATAGTAGGCGCACTTTCCATGTCGAATTCCAACTGATAAGCAGTGGTCGAGGTGCGACGCTTGATTTCGTCGAGAATTTGTCGACTTCTTTCGTTCAATTTTTCGTTCATTATACGATGGAGTTCTGAAGTTACTGTGATAGGATAAGGCAAATATAGCAAGGATTGATGAGATCCACCGACTTTATGTCAGATTTTTCGTGTACAGCAGCACCCACTGGGTAAGTCTTCAAAGCGGAGCCAATGATTGTGGCTACCTCTTCCGTTCAAAGGAAGAGCGCCTTCTCTTTATTATCCTTACGCGCGCGCGCGTGTCCAGTATTTTTCTATTTTTGCCTTCACCTCTTCACCTTTTGGGTCTAAGGTGTTGAGCAAGTGTGAGTTGCGTGTGAAGGCTTCACCCTTTTTTCTTCACCTGTTTTTTGCAACGAATGTCGTGCAACGTGTTGTTTTTCAGATTGTTGCGGTGAAGGTGAAGGTGAAGGCGGGGTTTGCCTTCACACTCAAGCGGCTGATATACAGTTTGTTGCGGGGTGAGGTGAAGGGTGAAGGTAAAAATGGCAAATTCGCTGAGTGCGCGGGCGCGTATATACGCGTAGGCGCGTGTCCTGCGCGTAGGAGTGAATGGGAGTTGGTGTGGGGTAGGGAGGTTTTGAGAGAAACAAGGGAGGAAGTCGCGAAAAGTGGGGACGTTTGGAGAGAAAGTCGGCTTGTATTTTTCGAACGGAGTGGGGGAGGGAGAAAAACAATTTCTCTTGCTCGCTTGTGCTTGGTCTTCTCTGTGTAGTACGCTTGCTTTTTGATTTTGTCCTTTTTGGCTTTTTCCGTGATGGTCTTGTGCTTTTTCGTTCTTGTGCTTGTGTTTTGGCAGAACCTTTCCTCGATTTTGATATTGCTCCGTCTGTGGTTAGATGAAAAAAACGCCTTCTTCCTCCTTTTCCTCGCCTGCAAAAGTCGAAATTGGGGCGAATTCCAAACAAAAACTCCCCGTCAAACTGATTTTTTCGGCGCAAACAGAGATTTTCGGGCGAGAAAATCTCAGCGAACTGAAGAGAAAAACACCCCGAAAAAGGTGGGTTTTGCCCCAAAAGTGGCCGAATCGGACGAAAAAGGGCGGTTTTTGGGAGGAAATCATAGGGAGGGGATGAAGCGAAAAAATCGACTTTACTACCGATTTTGCAATGCTATGAAGTAGCAAAATGGGCGCAAATGAATTTTTCTCGCATTTTTTTTCGTCGAAGTCTTGCAGGGAATGCAGAAATGCCCTACCTTTGCACTCGCAATCGGGAAGCAACGCTCTTGCAAGAGAGAGTTACGCTCTGAACGCAACGAGGCAGCAAAAGTGCTGCTGTGATCTTTGAAAGTCTTACATAACAGATTGTAGAGAAGTACAAGGAACAATCGATCATGAAGCTTTCTTTCTTTCGAGAAAGAAGTTGCTTCGGGTAAAATGAATTGTACCGTCAAATTCTACTCCTAAACAAAATAAAGGATACAGGAACCTGAGCGACAAAAACAGAAAACAAACAAATATCATATTTACAATGAAGAGTTTGATCCTGGCTCAGGATGAACGCTAGCTACAGGCTTAACACATGCAAGTCGAGGGGCAGCATGGAAGAAGCTTGCTTCTTCTGATGGCGACCGGCGCACGGGTGCGTAACGCGTATCAAACCTGCCTCATACTCGGGGATAGCCTTGCGAAAGTAAGATTAATACCCGATGTTATTAGTTCACCGCATGGTGGACTAATCAAAGATTTATCGGTATGAGATGGTGATGCGTCCGATTAGGTAGTAGGCGGGGTAACGGCCCACCTAGCCTTCGATCGGTAGGGGTTCTGAGAGGAAGGTCCCCCACACTGGAACTGAGACACGGTCCAGACTCCTACGGGAGGCAGCAGTGAGGAATATTGGTCAATGGACGGAAGTCTGAACCAGCCAAGTAGCGTGCAGGATGACGGCCCTCCGGGTTGTAAACTGCTTTTAGTTGGGAATAAAAAAAGGGACGTGTCCCTTATTGTATGTACCTTCAGAAAAAGGACCGGCTAATTCCGTGCCAGCAGCCGCGGTAATACGGAAGGTCCAGGCGTTATCCGGATTTATTGGGTTTAAAGGGAGCGTAGGCGGATTGTTAAGTCAGCGGTTAAAGGGTGTGGCTCAACCATACATTGCCGTTGAAACTGGCGATCTTGAGTGCAGACAGGGATGCCGGAATTCGTGGTGTAGCGGTGAAATGCTTAGATATCACGAAGAACTCCGATCGCGAAGGCAGGTGTCCGGGCTGCAACTGACGCTGAGGCTCGAAAGTGTGGGTATCAAACAGGATTAGATACCCTGGTAGTCCACACAGTAAACGATGTATACTCGCGGTTTGCGATAGACAGTAAGCCGCCAAGCGAAAGCATTAAGTATACCACCTGGGGAGTACGCCGGCAACGGTGAAACTCAAAGGAATTGACGGGGGCCCGCACAAGCGGAGGAACATGTGGTTTAATT